>ERZ1034882.3-NODE-3-length-402147-cov-93.635795_pt1 | contig 402147 bp, 364 predicted proteins | sample MGYA00520606_ERZ1034882 | MGnify/ENA primary metagenome ERZ1034882 (study PRJEB33766, sample SAMN09781726) | gut metagenome | biome: gut microbiome | host: Homo sapiens | place: Madagascar | study: EMG produced TPA metagenomics assembly of the PRJNA485056 data set...
GATGGTAGTGTGGGGTCTCCCCATGTGAGAGTAGGGAACTGCCAGGCATCAAATTTAGCGTGCTGATATGGCTCAGTTGGTAGAGCGCACCCTTGGTAAGGGTGAGGTCCCCAGTTCGACTCTGGGTATCAGCACCACTTTATACTTAGGTTAAAGTTCGGCAAGAAGTAAAAGAATTTGTCTGGCGGCTTTAGCGCGGTGGTCCCACCTGACCCCATGCCGAACTCAGAAGTGAAACGCCGTAGCGCCGATGGTAGTGTGGGGTCTCCCCATGTGAGAGTAGGGAACTGCCAGACATCAAACAAGTGAAAAGGCCATCCGAAAGGATGGCCTTTTTGCGTTATGATTGCCGTGAAAACCGTAGGCCCGGCAGGCAACGCGCCTCCGGGCAAGAGAGCAGATTAATGAATCACCTGCGACAGGAAGGCTCGCGTGCGTTCTGACTTAGGATGGGCAAAGAACTCATCCGGTGGTGCCTGCTCAACAATCTCCCCGCGATCCATAAAGATCACCCGGTCGGCCACGGTTCTCGCGAATCCCATTTCATGTGTCACACACAGCATGGTCATGCCGGATTGTGCCAGCCCAATCATGGTATCCAGCACCTCTTTCACCATCTCAGGATCCAGGGCTGACGTCGGTTCATCAAACAGCATAATTTTCGGCTTCATACACAGCGAGCGGGCGATAGCCACGCGCTGCTGTTGGCCACCCGATATCTGACCAGGAAATTTATTGGCATGCTCTGCAATACGTACGCGTTCGAGGTAGTGCATTGCCAGCGCCTCCGCTTCCTTTTTCGGCATCTTTCGTACCCAAATTGGCGCAAGCGTACAGTTCTGCAGAACGGTCAGGTGTGGAAAAAGATTAAAGTGCTGGAATACCATTCCCACTTCCTGACGCACGCGTTCAATGTTGCGGATATCTTCATTCAGCTCGATACCATCAACCACAATGCGTCCTTGCTGATGTTCTTCAAGATGGTTAATACAGCGAATGGTTGTGGATTTCCCGGAGCCGGAAGGGCCGCAAAGAACGATGCGTTCCCCCTGCTTTACCTTGAGATTAATGTCTTTCAGGACATGGAACTGTCCGTACCATTTATTCACATTTTCCAGCGTAATCATCGCGTCGGCGGGTGTCATAGTTATTTGGCTCATAATTTCCTCAGTGCGGTGTACGCCCGGTGTTAAAGCGCTTTTCCAGATGCTGGCTGTAGCGCGACATGCTAAAACAAAAGATCCAGTAGATAAGGGCTGCAAAGACATATCCTTCTGTGGACATGCCCAGCCAGACAGGGTCCACGGTGGCCTGTTGCACGCTGCTAAAGAGATCGAACAACCCGATGATGATCACCAGGCTGGTATCTTTGAAGAGGGCAATGATTGTGTTGACCAGTCCCGGGATAACCAGCTTGAGAGCTTGTGGAAGAATGACCAGCCCCTGCGTTTTCCAGTAACCGAGCGCCAGTGATTCCGCCGCTTCGTACTGGCCTTTAGGTAACGCCTGCAGCCCACCTCGTACAACTTCAGCAACATAGGCGGACTGAAAGAGAATCACCCCGACTAGCGCACGGATCAGTTTGTCTATCGTGGTACCTTCTGCCATAAACAGCGGCAGCATGACCGAAGACATAAACAGAACGGTGATAAGCGGCACGCCGCGCCAGAACTCAATGAAGATAACGGAGAGCACGCGTACGATCGGCATTTTTGAACGCCGTCCCAGGGCAAGTAAAATCCCCCACGGCAGCGCGCCGGCTATCCCCACCGAAGCGATAATCAGCGTCAGCGTCAGTCCGCCCCACTGACGTGTTTCTACGCGTTCCAGCCCCAGGAAACCGCCATACAGTAGTATCCAGACAATGATGGGATAAACCACCGCCCAGCCGGTAATGTAGCGTCCACGATGAGGCAGTTTTTTCCAGAACATGACCGAGACAGAGAGCAGGCCGATGACCAGCGCCAGATTTATCCGCCAGCGCTGTTCATGTGGATACAATCCATACATGAACTGACCGAAACGCTCATGAATAAATACCCAGCAAGCGCCAGCTTTGGTGCAGTCTGCCCGGGTGGAACCGACCCAGTTAGCCTGTAAAAACGCCCAGTTCAGCAGAGGCGGGATCAATTCCCACATCAGCCACAGGCAGACGATCGTCAGCAGGCTATTACTCCAGCTGGAGAACAGATTCTTACGCGCCCACAGAATAAAGCGTCCACCTGTCGAGTTGGCAGGGCGCGAGGCGTGCGACAGTATCGCTTTTGTCATCATAGTTCCTTAGCGCTCGACCAGTGCTATACGACGGTTATAAAGGTTCATCAGCAATGAAATCACCAGGCTGATGATCAGATAGACAGACATGGTGATCGCGATGGTTTCAATGGCTTGTCCGGTCTGGTTAAGCACGGTTCCGGCGAAGAGTGACACCATATCGGGGTAGCCTATGGCTGCGGCCAGCGACGAGTTTTTGACAATGTTCAGATACTGGCTGGTCAGGGGAGGAATGATGACCCGTAAAGCCTGCGGAATGATGACCTGACGAAGCGTCACGGTATGGGGCAAACCCAGAGAGCGTGCCGCCTCGTGCTGTCCGTGAGGTACAGCCTGGATCCCTGCACGGATAATCTCAGCGATAAACGCGGACGTATAAATCGACAGCGCCAGCGTCAGTGCGGCCAGCTCAGGAATTAATACCATCCCGCCCTGAAAGTTAAAGCCACGCAGATGCGGAATATCCCAGTGTAGCGCTGCTCCGAACAGCCAGTGTGCCAGCAGCGGCAGGCAAACAATCAGGACAGCCGCCGTGGGCCAGGTTCTGCGAAGCTGCCCGGTTTTGATCTGATGCTTGCGATTAAAACGGAATACCCCAGCAGAGAGAGCAAGCGCTATCACAATTGCGGCGATGAACGCATACAGCCCTTCACCTTGCAGAGGAGAAGGAATGGACAACCCTCGGTTACTGAGGAAAAACAGCTCAAACGCGTCGACGGCCTGACGGGGACCCGGAAGGTTACGCAGCACGGCGAAATACCAGAAGAAGATCTGCAGCAGTGGTGGGATATTACGGAACGTCTCGATATAAACAGTCGACAGTTTCCGCAGGAGCCAGTTTTCAGAGAGACGCGCCAGGCCGATAAAGAACCCCAGTATCGACGCGAAGACGATACACAGCGCCGAGACCAACAGCGTATTCAATAAACCGACGACGAACACGCGTCCGTAGGTGTCCCCTTCCTGGTAATCAATAAGGTGCTGAACAATGCCAAACCCCGCGCTGCGATCCAAAAACGCAAAACCGGAGGTAATGCCGCGGTTATTCAGGTTGGTGATCGTGTTGTGGATGAGATACACGGCGATGAGAACAACCGCAACGATAGCAATAATCTGGAATAGCCAGGCGCGGACCGCGGGATGAGAAAAGGATAGCGATCCTTTTACGGCTGAGCGGCGATGGGACATAAAGAAACCTCAATAACCATGACTCTGGAGTGGGCACCGCCTGAGCAGTGCCCGTTACAGCTATGACTTAACGTACTGGTGGCGCGTACTGAATACCGCCGTTATTCCAGAGATTGTTCTGGCCGCGTTTGATCTTCAGCGGGCTATCCGATCCCACGTTGCGCTCAAAGATCTCAGAGTAGTTGCCCACCTGTTTGATGATGTTGTAAGCCCACTTGTTATCCAGCTTCAGATCTTTACCGAAATCACCCTCTTTACCGAGCAGGTGCGCCATATCCGGGTTGGATGGATTCGCGGCTTTCTCATCCACGTTTTTCGAGTTGATGCCCATCTCTTCTGCGTTCAGCATGGCAAACAATGTCCAGCGAACAATGGAGAACCAGTCTTCATCGCCACGGCGTACCACAGGTCCGAGAGGTTCTTTTGAGATCACTTCAGGCAGGACAATCCACTCAGCCGGGTTGCTCAGCTTAATACGTAAGGCATACAGCTGTGACTGGTCAGAAGCCAGGGTGTCACAACGACCGGACTCCAGCGCTTTAGCCGATTCATCCGAGCGGTCAAATGTCACAGGGGTGTACTTCATGTTATTGGCTTTGAAATAGTCTGCGACGTTCAGCTCGGTATCAGTACCAGCCTGGATACAGACGGTGGCACCATCCAGTTCTTTCGCGCTTTTCAGGCCCGCTTTGTTATGGGTCAGGAAGCCGATGCCGTCATAATAGGTCACGCCGGTAAATGACATTCCCATACCCGCGTCGCGGGAGGAGGTCCAGGTGGTATTACGGGAGAGCATGTCAACCTCGCCGGACTGCAGCGCCGTAAAGCGCTCTTTCGCCGTCAGCGGGGTGTATTTTACTTTGCTGTCATCACCAAAAACGGCAGCTGCGACGCCACGGCAGACATCCACATCAATACCGGTAAATTTGCCGTTCGCATCGGCATAGGAGAAGCCAGGCAAACCGTCACTGATACCACATTGAACAAAACCTTTCTTTTTAACGGCATCCAGTGTCGTTCCCGCATGGGCTTGACCGGCTACGGCAAACAACATGCCTGCAGCGGCCAGGCTGGCTATCATCGTCTTTTTCATAATGCATCCTGTGTGGCGAATTTATCGTTATAGAGGCGTTTTAAAAACGCTTTACCTGTCTGTGGCGTTGGCCAACGTTTATAAAGCAAACGTAATGCCAGTTTTGCGTTCGACAAAATAAGTGAGAAGTGAACGCTTAATGCTGAGTGTAGACAGGCTTAAATAAAACGAGCGCCCCGAAACGGTGCGAAATTACAACCTGTGCCACAAATCGGAGCAAAAGTTTTAACGAGAGTCAGAGGAAATGAAGAGATAGTTTCCAGAGTGAATATTGGCAGGGTATTCAATAGGAATAATGTGTGAAAATCATCACGATAGAATATGAAATTTTAATGAGTATACGGAAAAGTTGTGACTGGCTTCTGGCTGAAATTAATTATTTGAATAAATACGGGGCTATTTTTTTTCTTATTTAAAAACACTGCACTCTTTAAAAGCAAAAGCGCGGCCGGAGCCGCGCTTCTGAACAGATGTTATTTGGTCAGGGCAACGATACCCAACGTCAAACCCGCCACAGCGGCTGCACCACCGGCGATAGCACCCGCGGTTTCCCAGTTATCCTGGGTGGTGCCTTTCATACAGGTATTGGTATGAACCAGTCGGCCCTGGTCATCGTAAACCGGTACACATGGAGAGTCGTGCGCGCAACCAGCAAGCAACGCAGCGAGGAGTGCAACGGAAATGAATCTTTTCATGATGTTACCTCAGTATTATTTCTCATCCGCTATAAAGCCAGGAGGGCAATTAGCGAACTGGAGGTTATTTTACCACCGGGGTAAGACCGTGTTACACGAGGAATAATCTCAATTTATGTCGTTTGTAAAAATCGTGGAGAAAAGTCGGTTTCAGGAAGAATTAATGGAGAAATTATGAAGCTGCAAAAGGCTGTTTTTACTTAATGCAAACTACCTTGGTTTTAACGCTGCTATTCTGTAAAGTCTAATTCGTTGTTTATGTTAAAAATAAAAAGGCACCAAAGGTGCCTTTCAGGAAAACATTACTCTTTATGGCGGGTGAATCGTCGGCGGACAACCATAAAGAAAACGGGCACGAAGAAAATGGCCAGAAGCGTTGCGGAAAGCATCCCTCCCATCACGCCCGTACCCACCGCGTTTTGTGCGCCGCTCCCGGCCCCGGTGCTGATCACCAGCGGCATGACGCCGAGAATAAAGGCCAGGGAGGTCATCAGGATGGGGCGAAGGCGCATCCTTGACGCTTCCAGTGTGGCTTCAATAATACCTTTACCTTCTTTCTCCATCAGGTCTTTGGCAAACTCGACGATCAGGATGGCGTTTTTCGCCGATAAACCAATCGTCGTCAAAAGGCCGACCTGGAAATAGACGTCATTGTTTAACCCGCGCAGCGACGCTGCAAGCAGCGCTCCAATGACACCCAGCGGCACCACCAGCATGACTGAGAACGGAATGGACCAGCTTTCATACAGGGCCGCCAGACACAGGAACACCACAATCAGTGAAATGGCGTACAGCGCCGGCGCCTGGTTACCCGAAAGCCGCTCCTGATAAGACATTCCCGTCCAGTCATAGCCGATGCCGGAAGGCAGTTTTGCCGCGAGGCTTTCCATCATCACCATCGCCTCACCGGTACTTTTCCCCGGGGCTGATTCACCGAGGATCTCCATTGATGGCATCCCGTTGTAGCGCTCCAGGCGAGGTGAGCCATAGACCCAGTGCGCGTTGCTAAAGGCTGAGAACGGGACCATTTCCCCATTCGCGCTGCGCACGTAGAGGTTGTTAATATCGCCTGGCAGCATACGGAATTTTGCGTCGGCCTGGACGTAGACCTTTTTCACGCGTCCGTGATCGATAAAGTCATTCACATAGGTGCCACCTAACGCCGTCGAGATCGTCTGGTTAACGTCAGAAATACTGACACCCAGCGCCTGCGCTTTCTCCTGATCGACATCCAGCTTGAACTGAGGCGTATCTTCAAGACCGTTAGGACGCACGCGAACCAGCAGATCAGGGTGCTCTTTCACCATGCCGAGCAGTTGGTTACGCGCCTGCGTCAGTTGGGTATGCCCCAGGTTAGCCTGGTCAATCAGCTCAAAGTCGAAGCCTGTGGCGGTGCCCAGCTCAATAATTGCAGGCAGGTTAAACGGGAACACGAGACCATCCTTAATCTGACTGAAGGCTTTGGTCGCGCGACCCACAATGGCTTCGACGCCATTTTCCGCCCCCGGGCGCTCCTCCCAGGGCTTCAGGCTGATGAAGGCAATGCCGGAGTTCTGACCCTGGCCGCTAAAGCTAAAGCCGTTAACGGTAAAAACGGATTCCACATTCGCCTTCTCTTTGTTCAGATAGTAATTCTGAACCTGGTCGAGGACCTGCTGAGTGCGCGTCTGGGTTGCCCCCGCCGGGAGCTGAACCATCGTCATAAACACCCCCTGATCCTCTTCGGGCAGGAAGGAGGTCGGTAAACGAAGGAAGAGCACCGCCATTCCGCCGACAATAATGACATACACCACCAGATAGCGGCCGGTCCTACGCAAAATACCGCTCACGCTGTTGCTGTAGTGCTCCACACTTTTATCAAAGCGCGCATTAAACCAGCCGAAGAACCCCCCTTTCTGCGCATGATGGTCGCCGGAGACGGGCTTGAGCAACGTTGCACAGAGTGCGGGCGTCAGAATGAGCGCAACCAGTACGGAGAGCGCCATGGCGGAAACGATCGTCAGTGAGAACTGGCGATAGATTGCCCCCGTTGAACCGCCAAAAAAGGCCATTGGAATAAAGACCGCCGAGAGCACCATGGCGATCCCCACCAGCGCCCCCTGGATTTGCCCCATCGATTTCTGCGTGGCCTCTTTCGGCGGCAGCTTGTCTTCTACCATGACGCGTTCAACGTTCTCGACGACCACGATGGCGTCATCCACCAACAGACCTATCGCCAGCACCATGCCGAACATGGTCAGGGTATTGATGGAGAAACCGAACGCCGCCAGAACCGCGAAGGTCCCCAGCAGAACGACCGGAACCGCGATAGTCGGGATGAGCGTCGCCCGCAGGTTTTGCAGGAACAGGTACATGACCAGGAAGACGAGAATAATCGCTTCAAACAGGGTCTTCACCACTTCGTGAATGGAGATTTTCACAAAAGGTGTGGTGTCATAGGGGTAGACAACCTTCAGCCCCTGCGGGAAGAACTGCTGCAGTTGCGCCAGTTTGCTCTTGATGGCTGCCGCCGTGTCCAGCGCATTTGCCCCGGTCGCCAGCTTAATCCCCAGGCCGGTTGCCGCCTGCCCGTTGATTTTGGTCACCATGTTGTAGTTTTCGCCGCCCAGCTCAATGCGAGCCACATCTTTCAGATGCACCATCGAGCCATCCTGATTTACTTTGAGCGTGACCCGGCCAAACTCTTCCGGCGATTTCAGGCGGGTTTGCGCGATGATCGAGGCGTTCAGCTGCTGCCCAGGAATGGACGGCGTTCCACCCAACTGGCCTGCCGCTATCTGGTCATTCTGCGTTTTCAGCTGGTTGATAATATCCAGCGGCGTCAGCTGATATTTGTTCATCGCATTGCTGTCGAGCCAGATGCGCATCGCATACTGGGCCCCAAACAGCTGGACGTCGCCGACGCCAGACGTTCGGCTGATGGCATCTTTGACGTTTGAGGCGACATAGTCGGAGATGTCATCCTGCGTGAGATGTTTGTTATCTGAAACAAAACCTGCGACCAGCAGGAAGCTGCTGCTGGACTTCTCAACGCCAATCCCTTGTTGCTGTACCTCTTGCGGCAGCAGCGGCATGGCGAGCTGCAGTTTGTTCTGAACCTGCACCTGGGCGATGTCCGGATCGGTCCCTGACTCGAAGGTGAGGGTGATCGTGACGTTACCTGCCGAGTCGCTGGTGGAAGACATATACATCAGGTTATCGATACCGTTCATGTTCTGTTCGATAACCTGAGTCACCGTATCCTGCACCGTTTGGGCATCAGCGCCCGGGTAGGTTGCGGATATCGCCACCGCAGGAGGCGCAATGGTCGGATACTGGGCGACGGGAAGTTTGAGAATGGCCAGCCCGCCGGCAATCATTAAAATGATGGCAAGTACCCAGGCGAAAACCGGCCGCTGAATAAAGAAATTAGCCATGTTGTCGTCCCTTAACTGGCTGGAGCGGTGGTGGTATCAGGCGTGGCGACCACGGTTACCCCCGGTCTGACTTTCTGTAACCCGCTGACAATAACGCGGTCACCGTTTTTCAGCCCTTCTGTTACCAGCCAGCGATCGCCAATTGCCTGTGGGGCGACGACGGTACGTGCCTCAACCTGGTTTTTATCATTCACCACCATAACGGTTGCATCGCCTCGTGGCGTACGGGTCACACCCTGCTGTGGAACCAGGATCGCATCCGGCTGCGTGCCTTCATCAATACGGGCACGAACGAACATGCCAGGTAACAGCAGATGTTGCGGATTCGGGAAAATGGCACGCAGGGTTATCGAGCCGGTACTCTCATCGACCGTGACGTCAGAGAACTGCAAAGTGCCTTTTAGTGGGTAGGGCTGCCCATTCTCCATAAGCAGCTCAACGGTACTGGCGGACTCGCCTTTTTGCAGACTCGTCTGTTTCAGACGCATAAACTCATTACTGGACTGGGTGACATCGACATAAATCGGATCAAGCTGCTGGACCGTTGCCAGGGCTGTGGCTTGTCCGTTGGTGACGAGAGCCCCTTCGGTTACGCTGGATTTACCGATGCGGCCATCGACAGGAGACGTAACTTTGGTGTACGCAAGGTTAATACGCGCGCTTTCAACACCGGCTTTGGCAGCAACGACGCTGGCGTCTGCCTGCTGAGCCGTTGCTACAGCCTGGTCATACTCCTGCTTGCTGACATACTGTGTGCCCACCAGTGGGAGATAACGTTTCACGGTCAGGTGCGCAATATTGGCTGCCGCCTGGGCCTTCGCCAGCTCGCCTCTCGCGCTGTCATAGGCTGCCTGATAGGTCGCGGGATCAATCTGATAAAGTGACTCACCCGCTTTAACATCACTCCCTTCCGTGAAGTTGCGACGCAGGATGATGCCGCTAACCTGAGGACGAACCTCCGCAACCCGAAATGCATCGGTTCTGCCCGGGAGTTCAGTGGTAACAGCCAGAGGCGCGCTTTTCACGATATGCACGCTGACCTGAGGTGCCTGCGGGGGTTGTTGTTGTTTTTCCTGACCATCGCATCCAGTGAGCAGTACCGCGCAGACAATGAAACCGGATAAGGGTAAGCGTCTGAAATGATTCGTCATTACTGTTCCTTTAAATACCCATTAACCGATATATGTCATGAACCGGTAGTTGGGGCAGAGGGATAAAAAATAAAATGTAGCTGCGTATAATAATGAGGGTATTTAATGTTTTTTAATTTATAAGTGCGAATGAGCTGGCCTGAAGACAAAATCAGAATCGGGCCTGAGGTTTACGGTAATATACGTCTGGCATAATTATCAGATAAACCGCGTTTAAGGTTATCCATTCATTCAGGTCATGAATTTAATTAGCTTAATGTATTTGTATTAATGATAAATTTTGTGCGTTGACTTTTTTTGTGCAAAATGAAAACGGAATTTGGTGAATACTTTCATTTTTATGAACGCAGCAATATCTATAAACCTTGTGTATAACGAGTAGTCGTCTATGGCGCGTAAAAAGAAAGAAGAGGCTCAACAGACCCGACAGCAGCTGATTGAGGCGGCTATCGGACAGTTTGCAACACGTGGCGTAGCCAATACGACGCTGACGGATATCGCGGATGCCGCCAGGGTGACGCGCGGCGCGATCTACTGGCACTTCACCAGTAAATCTGAAATTTTTAATGCCATCTGGGAACAGCAATTACCGCTTCGCGACATTATTCGCGACCGGCTTTCCCTTTCCGAAAATGACGATCCGTTGTTAATGCTTCGTGAGCAGTTTATTACAGCATTGCAGTATATTGCCCATGAGCCGCGGCAATGTGCGCTTTTACAAATTCTGTATCATAAGTGTGAATTTAGCAGCGATATGATTTCAGAAAGTGAAATCAGAAAGCGTATTGGGTTCAATGATGACGCGTTACGTGTCACGCTGGAGGGCTGTATTTCGCGGGGGATTATTTCACCCAGGATGAATGTGGACCTCACCTTGATCGTATTTCACGGTTTTTTTAGCGGAATCATTAAAAACTGGTTAATGAATAACGACAGTTTTAATCTCTACCAGCAGGCGCCCGCCCTTGTCGATAGCATTCTGGCGACACTCCCGATCGTTCGCGTATCGCCTCATGATGATTACAGCTCCGCGCCAGGTAACATTTCTCCCCGGGCACACAGTGCCTCTACGGTCTGTGCGCTGACAGGTTTACCTAACAGATAACCCTGAAGGGTGTTACAGCCAAGCTCGGTCAAAAAGTTTTGCTGTGCTTCGGTTTCCACCCCTTCCGCCACAACTTTCAGGTTAAGCGTTTTTGCGAGGGCCACAATCGCCGAAACAATGGTGGCATCCTCGCTCTCACCGCTTAACTCTTTCACAAATGCCCTGTCGATCTTGAGTTCGCAGGCCGGCAAACGCTTGAGATAGAGCAGGCTTGAATATCCGGTGCCAAAATCATCAATAGAGGCCTTCACACCTGCATCCGTCAGCTCTGTCAGCACCCGCACACTTTCATCCGGGTTGCTCATTGCCGTGGTCTCCGTCACTTCCAGGATCAACATTTCCGGCGGCACATGATGACGCGCCAGGCAGTCGAGAACCGTTTTAACCAGCGAAGGTTGTTCGAACTGCAACGTTGACAGGTTGACTGCCATTGACCAGCTTTGATGTCCCTGAAGATGCCATTCCCGCAGCTGGCGGCAGGCTTCATTAATGACCCAGTTACCAATGGGGATGATCAGCCCCGTTTTTTCCGCCAGCGGCAGGAAGAGGTCCGGAGTCAGTAATCCCTGCTTAGGATGTTGCCAGCGTAATAACGCCTCAAAGCCGAGAACCGGCCCTGCGGGAGCGTGAAATTTTGGCTGATACAGCAGGCGCAGCTCATCACGATCGATCGCCATCCACAGATCGTTCATTAGCTGAAGATGGGTCTGCGCCAGGGTATTCATGGAAGGCTGGAAAAAGTGGTAACCGTTCCGGCCCATATGCTTCGTGTGATACATCGCAGCATCGGCATTAAACATCAGCTCGCGCTCGGTTTTGCCGTCGTGAGGATAAAGTGCGATGCCAATACTGAGGGTCACCACCAGTTCATAGGGGTCGAGATTGAACGGGCTATCGATGGCATGCACCAGCGAATTTGCCAGCGAGGCAGCATCGTCGGGACCTTCACCCTCTGCCAGCAGAACAAACTCATCACCGCCGATACGCGCAAGGGTGAACTGGCCTTTCAGGAGAAGCAGCAGACGCTGCGTGACGGCGACCAGCAGCCTGTCGCCGACATCATGGCCGTAGGCATCATTGACGGCTTTAAAACCGTCGAGATCCATGAACATCAGCGCAAAACGGGTGCCTTCACGATCGGCTTTGCTGATGGCCTGATCGAGTCTGTCTTCCAGAAGAATACGGTTGGGCAGCCGCGTCAGGGTATCGTGCAGGGCCAGTTGTGCGAGTTCCCGGTTCGCTTCTGCAAGCGATGAGGCCAGAAGGGCGGTACGTGCCTGGAGACGGGCATCCAGCATCGACACCAGCAGGGTGATCCCAAGAATAGAGAGCGCGACGACGCTGACCAGCACCGCCAGCCAGCTCCCGTTTATACCGTCATGATGAACCATGGTGGACATCGGAAACTGCGCGGCTTTCATCCCGGCGTAGTGCATACCGGCAATGGCAATCCCCATGGTGATGGCGGCACCCATGCGCATCAGCACGACCTGCGCGGCTTCGTGGCGCAGGCGGAAGGTTAGCCAGAGTGCCGCGAGTGAAGCGGCAAGGGCAATCACAACCGAAATGGCGACCCAGAACGTGTCCCAGATAATCCCGGGCATCACTTCCAGCGCTGCCATGCCGGTGTAATGCATGGCAACAATACCGCCACCCATCACCAGCGCGCCTGGCAGCAGACGACGCAAGCGCAATTGTTCGCCGCTGACAAGCCACAGCGCAAACAGTGACGATCCCACGGCGATAACCATGGATAACACCGTCAGGGTGGCGTTGTAGCTCATGCTCATGGAGAGGTCCATCGCCAGCATGCCAATAAAATGCATGGCCCACACGCCAATGCCCATTGCAATGCCCCCGCCAGCCAGCCAGACGCGTGCGGCGACGCCCTGACTCCCGGCGACACGTGCAGCCATATTCAGGGCGGTATACGCCGCAAGGATGGCAACAACAAAGGAGAGGACAACAAGGATTGAGTTGTATTGGCTAACCAGCATGGTCGGTTCTACTCGAGTGTGAAGTTACGCCAGAGCGGTTGAGAAGGGCGAGACATTATCACCGTAAGGTAACGGCTCAAAGGGATTTAAATCCCCGTTTTTACTGGGTAATAGCAGGGTGGTTTGCGCAATCGCGCGGTCAGTCGAGTTCTGAGCAGTTCACTAACTTGAGCGGATTCACGGAGTTCATATTGCGACACTTATCGGTTTCGGTGCTCATCAGCTCAATCCACTGCATCAGCAGTGTATCGAAAATGAAAACGGAGATTGCAAAGACAACCAGCCACCAGTATTTACGAATCATTGTGTCATTCCGCGAGAAGAGCGCCAGTAGGGTGGGTGAAATATACACGAAAAACCGAGCTTTAAAAGCGGGATAAACGAAGGTTTACACAGCGTTGACGGAGAAGAGAAAGTAATAAAAAAGGCGCATCCCCATGCCAGGTAGCGCCTTTTTAAACAAGCATTTGCTAACCGAAATTAGTTCATGCCGTATTTTTTCAGTTTCTTACGCAGAGTACCACGGTTGATACCCATCATCAGCGCAGCGCGGGTTTGGTTACCGCGGGTGTATTGCATCACCATGTCCAACAGTGGCTGTTCAACTTCAGCCAGTACCAGCTCATACAGGTCATTAACATCCTGACCATTCAGTTGAGCAAAATAGTTCTTCAGTGCCTGTTTAACCGAGTCACGCAGGGGCTTTTGAGTTACCTGGTCCTGAGAGTTAACGGTAGAAACGGTCAGTACGTCAGAATTTACGCGTTGTTCGAACATAGTTCTGTCAGCTCTTTATTTCATTACGCAAGATTTTCGAAGTATGCCTCCAACGCCTCCAGCTGTACGCTGGCATCCTCTATGGCGTTGAATGTGCGCCGAAACTGGTCATCTGGAGCATGCTCCTGGAGATACCAGGAGACGTGTTTACGCGCAATTCGGTACCCTTTTGCCTGACCATAAAAGTCATGCAATTCCCGAACATGCGAACAAAGCAAGCGCTTAACCTCTGCCAGTGGCAGGGGGGCAAGCAGCTCCCCAGTGTCCAGATAATGCTGGATTTCCCGGAAGATCCAGGGTCTTCCCTGAGCGGCACGTCCTATCATCAGAGCATCAGCTCCCGTATAGTCGAGCACAGCTCTGGCTTTAAGCGGGTCAGTTATGTCGCCATTCGCGATAATCGGAATGGAAACTTTCTGCTTAACTGCCCGAATGCTGTCGTATTCAGCTTCACCGTTGAACAAACAGGCGCGAGTGCGTCCATGAATGGTCAGGGCCTGAATGCCACAGTCTTCGGCCAGTTGGGCAATTTCTACACAGTTACGGTGTTCCGGCGACCAACCCGTGCGAATCTTCAACGTAACAGGAACGTCCACTGCGCTGACAACCGCCGTCAGGATAGATTTCACCTGATCGGGGTATTGCAGAAGGGCTGAACCTGCAAGCTTGCGATTCACCTTTTTGGCCGGGCACCCCATATTGATATCAATAATCTGGGCACCACTTTCCACGTTAATCCGCGCGGCATCTGCCATCTCTTCAGGCACGCTTCCGGCAATTTGCACGGTGCGGATACCTGGTTCATCAATGTGCACCATCCGAAGGCGGGATTTATCGCTTTCCCAGACCTGCGGGTTAGACGACATCATCTCGGATACGGTTAAACCGGCTCCCATCTCATAACACAGCGTCCTGAACGGCCGGTCTGTTATACCTGCCATTGGGGCTGCGATCAGGCGATTTCTAAGCTGGTGGTGTCCGATGCGCATGAGTTAAGAAATGACCATACTGTGACTGCAAGGCGGCGTATATTACGCATTTTTTGCACGAGATGAAAGGCCAAACTTTGAACAATCCACTGTTATAGATCATGGAATCGCCGCTCTGTCTTTCCGTTCAAAATTATTCACTATTTAAATCATTATGTTAGGCGAGGATGGTTATTTTATGGACGCTTACAATTTACCGTAACTTCTCGTCATTTCTGAATAAAAGCGTCACTGAAGCGGGATATTCTGCTGTTTTTAGCAGCAGTTTATCCCGCTTCTTTGCGATCTGCGTCGCATTTTAGTAGATGATCGTATTGCGAGAAATGCCTGTTATTCGACCACTACACGTCCATGCAGAGACTGTACCGGACGGTTATTATCATGATGCATGGTATGGGTAAACTTATCGAGCTGTTCTGCGGAGACTGTCATCGGGTGCTTAAGCACAATCCAGGTGACACCTTCTGAACACGGAGGGGTGGTCAGTGAACCACTAAAGCGGAAGTACGTTTTATCTTCCGGCAGCAGCGTATTCAGGTTGAGATCTCCTTTGATGGAGACGTTCTGCTCGGCCAACTGAGGCATCACGCTCCACAGCTTTTCAAGCTCCGGGTTTGCGGCGCCTTTATCGAACATCACCGCAACCACCGTCAGCTCCCCTGCGGCATTTTTATGAACCAGGTGCATTTCCATTGCATATTTCTTGCCGTGAACGGTGTTTTCGCTCGGAGAGTGGAAATGGAACTGTTGTAACGTCCAGGTTTGCTTATCCAGCGTGATCGTATCGCGGGTGTCAGCCGGTTCACTTGCCTGAATGGTGTGGCCATTGTTCGTCAGCGTCACGGGGCCATCAATGTAGTGTGTTTGGAGCGGTGAGAGATGGGCGTCCAGGGTCGAATCAATATTAATCGGCGACTGGTTCATTCCTTTCTGACAGGTCTTGTATGCCTCGTCCAGTTCGCCCCAGTGTTCCGGTGATTCCTTCCCTTCGTAGCCCCAGTGTGATGCGAATGCTGAAGCCGTAACCATGCTCAGCGCCAGCAGCGCTGCCTTGCCTGTAATGTGTTTCATCATATTCTTCCGGTGAATTTTTGTAATACAAATCAACATGATTTGTATGGTTACTTTACCGGATAAAGAGTAGGGAAATGAAGCCGATCGGCAGGGAAAGCGGCGTGGTCAGATGACCACGCCAAAGGCTTATTTTTTACGGCCGGTGATACGGCACCACTCTTCTTTTTCCACCACCGGGTCGAGAGTGAAGAGATCGGCATAGGCTTCGCATACGCTGTCAGCCTGGCTTGCCAGAATGCCGGAGAGCCCCAGCAGACCGCCCTCAACGGGCAGCACGCTGATTAACGGTGCCAGCTCGCGCAGTGGACCCGCCAGAATGTTTGCGACTACCACATCGGCTTTCATGGCGTCTGGTTGCGCGTCCGGGAGATACAGTTCCAGACGATCGGAGACGCCGTTGCGCTCAGCATTATCGCGGCTGGCCTGAATTGCCTGTGGATCGATATCGATCCCGATGGCTTTTGCCGCGCCCAGTTTCAGTGCGGCAATGGCGAGGATCCCGGATCCGCACCCGAAGTCGATCACTGTCTTACCGTCAAGATCCAGGCCATCCAGCCACTGCAGGCACAGGGACGTGGTTGGATGGGTGCCTGTACCAAACGCCAGGCCCGGATCGAGCATCACGTTAACGGCGTTTTCATCAGGGACTTCACGCCAGCTTGGACAGATCCACAGACGTTTGCCGAACTGCATCGGGTGGAAGTTATCCATCCACTCGCGTTCCCAGTCTTTGTCTTCCAGCTGTTCGATTTTGTGAGCAAAACCCGCGCCCAGCAGCGGATGGTTTTCCAGAATGGCGACCACTTCTTTCATGTCAGTTTCGGCATCAAACAGGCCAATAACGTCGGTGTCGCCCCACAGGCGGGTTTCGCCCGGCAGTGGCTCAAAGACCGGCGTGTCATGCGTGTCCTGGAAGGTGATAGAGACCGAGCCGGCCTCCATCAGCGCATCGCTCAGTTCCTCGGCGTTAGCGCCGGTTGTGTTCAGTTTTAGTTGGATCCACGGCATGGCAAAACTCTTTATTTATCAGTAGAAATCACAGGTTGTGGGACGGGCTGACCAAAACGGTTCCCCACCACAAACGCCAGTAAACTTAGCAGTAACGAAGGCACAATCGGATGGAAGCCCAGGTACTGAATTTTAAACGTTGCGAGAATGGCATACAGCACACCGCCGACAATCATGCCGCTCAAAGCGCCCGCAGCATTCGCCCGTTCCCAGTAGAGCCCTAACACTAGCGGCCAGAGGAAAACGGCTTCGAGGCCGCCAAACGCCAGCAGATTCAGCCAGATGATCATCTCCGGCGGACGCCATGCGGCAAGCAGCAACAGCGCGCCTAATACCAACGTAATTACGGCAGACATGCGCTTTAAGCGTCGTTCGTTTTCCATCTGCTCAGGACGCAAATTCAGATAGAGATCTTTGATAATCGTAGCGGAACTTTGCAGCAGCTGAGCGTTGATGGTCGACATAATGGCAGCCATCGGCGCGGCAAGGAAAATCCCGGCAGCAAACGGTGGCAGCACTTTCACCATCAGGGTTGGGATCACCAGATCGGGCACGGTGAGGTCCGGAATCACGGCCCGGCCCAGAGCCCCTGCCAGATGCATTCCCAGCATCAGTATCGCCACCACAATGGTCCCGATAATAATCCCGCGGTGGACCGCTTTACTGTCCTTATATGAGATACAGCGTACGGCGGTATGCGGCAGACCAATAACCCCGAAGCAGACCAGCACCCAGAACGAGGTCATAAAGGTTGGCGAAAGGATGTCATCTGCGCCCTCCGGAGCGACCAGTTTCGGGTCAATCGCTTCAAGGGTTTCCACCGCGTGGCTCAGCCCTCCAGCTGCATGGACAACCCCCACCAGCAGCACGATGGTTCCGATGAGCATCACCAGGCCCTGCATGGTGTCGTTCAGCACGCTGGCGCGGAATCCACCAAACGCCGTATAGAGCGCGATACTGATGCCGAAGATAAGCAGGCCCGTTTCGTACGGGATCCCTGCTGCGGTCTCCAGCAGACGGGCTCCGCCGATAAACTGCACCGTCATCGCGCCGATAAAGGCGACCAGCAGGCTGAGACTTGCCAGCCATACCAGTAACCGGCTGCGGTAACGGGCAAACAGCATGTCGTTCAGCGTCACGGCGTTATAGCGACGCGCCAGGATGGCAAACTTCTTGCCGAGTATCCCCAGAGAGAGCCAGACGGCCGGAAGCTGGATCATCGCCAGCAGCACCCAGCCTAATCCGTATTTATAGGCGGCACCGGGACCGCCTATAAACGAACTGGCACTGATATAGGTGGCTGTCAGCGTCATCGCTAAAACAATGCCCCCCATCGAACGGCTGCCGAGGAAGTATTCGTTCAGAAAGGTGCCGGTGCTCCTTTTACGCATGGCATACACGGACAAGCCAAATACGACCAGTAAGTAAGCGATGAGTGGCAGAATGACTTCAAGCTGCATCGTCGTCCTCCAGGGGAATATCGCGATAAATGAACTTCACCATTGCCCAGCAAAGGAGGATGAAGATCAGCGGTACGAGCAGGCAGGCCATTTCAAACCAGTGCGGCAGGCCGGTAATACCGATACTGGAGTCAGGTAAGTAAGCAGTTACTAACCATGCAGCAAGATAGAGAAGGGTCAGCCACAGCGCCCAGCGCGCTTCTTTATGGGCCTGAACAAAACGTTTGTCCATTGTTTGTCCCTTGTGGATGAAGAAAGCGGGGATTGTACATGATGAGGCTTTCCAGGCCCCAGAAATAAAAAAGGCCGGAAATCCGGCCTTTTTGCAACGCTGCTTTATTACTTCTCGTTCAGACCGAGTTTTTTCTCCAGATAGTGGATGTTGGTGCCACCATTCTGGAAGTGCTCATCGCTCATGATACGCATCTGCAGATCAACGTTGGTTTTGATACCGTCGATGATCAGTTCCTGCAGGGCGTTCTTCATGCGGGCAATCGCCACGTCACGGTTTTCACCGTAGCAGATAAGCTTGCCGATCATCGAGTCATAGTACGGCGGTACAGTGTAACCGGCGTAAATATGAGACTCCCAACGCACACCAAAGCCACCCGGTGCGTGGAAACGCGTGATTTTACCCGGGCTTGGCAGGAAGGTGTTCGGGTCTTCGGCGTTGATACGGCACTCGACCGCATGGCCTTTCACCACAACTTCTTCCTGCTTGATGGACAGCGGCTGACCGGCAGCAATACGCAGCTGCTCTTTGATCAGGTCAACGCCGGTGATCATTTCGGTAACCGGGTGTTCAACCTGAATACGGGTGTTCATCTCAATGAAGTAGAACTCGCCGTTTTCGAACAGGAACTCGAAGGTACCCGCACCGCGATAGCCGATATCGACACACGCTTTGGCGCAACGCTCGCCGATGTAGCGACGCAGTTCCGGGGTGATGCCCGGTGCGGGTGCTTCTTCGACCACTTTCTGGTGACGACGCTGCATGGAACAGTCACGTTCTGCCAGATAGATAGCGTTACCCTGACCGTCAGCCAGCACCTGAATTTCGATGTGGCGTGGGTTTTCCAGGTATTTTTCCATGTATACCATATCATTGCTGAACGCGGCTTTCGCTTCAGCTTTGGTCATGGAGATGGACTGCGCCAGTTCAGCATCGCTGCGCACAACGCGCATACCGCGACCGCCGCCGCCGCCGGACGCTTTGATAATAACCGGGTAGCCAATGCGTTTCGCATGAGCACGGTTAGCATCCATGTCGTCGGTCAGAGGGCCGTCAGAGCCTGGTACAGTTGGAACACCGGCTTTCTTCATCGCAGTGATCGCGGACACTTTGTCGCCCATCAGGCGGATGGTGTCAGCTTTCGGACCGATGAAGATAAAGCCAGAGCGTTCAACCTGCTCAGCAAAGTTGGCGTTCTCAGAGAGGAAGCCGTAACCCGGATGAATTGCCACCGCGCCGGTGATTTCAGCGGCGCTGATGATAGCCGGGATGTTCAGATAGCTTTTTACGGACGGAGCCGGGCCAATACAGACCGTCTCATCCGCCAGCAATACGTGTTTTAAATCGCGATCCGCGCTTGAGTGCACAGCGACGGTCTTGATGCCCAGCTCTTTACAGGCACGAAGAATACGCAGTGCGATCTCGCCGCGGTTGGCGATAACAATTTTATCCAGCATGTTCGCCTCGTTACTCGATGACGACCAGCGGCTCGTCAAATTCAACCGGCTGACCACTTTCGACCAGAATCGCTTTCACAGTACCTGATTTGTCTGCTTCGATCTGGTTCATCATTTTCATCGCTTCAACGATGCACAGGGTATCGCCTACGTTGACTTTCTGACCCACTTCGATGAACGCCTTCGCGTCCGGGCTCGGGGTGCGGTAGAAAGTACCAACCATTGGGGAACGTACGATGTGACCACTGATTTCTGCTGCAGCGGCAGGTGCGGCTTCAGTTGCTGCTGGTGCAACGGCTGCGGAGAGCGCAGGCTGCTGCACTGGCGCAGCATAAGCCTGCTGCATTACCGGGAAGCTAGCGGCCGGGGCTGCACGGCTGATGCGTACAGACTCTTCGCCTTCAGAAATTTCCAGTTCGGAGATGCCTGATTCTTCAACCAGCTCGATCAGTTTTTTAATCTTACGAATATCCATGAGTGGGTTCCGTACTCTTGTTTAGTGTGATTGTGACAAGCGTTTTACCGCTGTCTGTAAAGCGTATGAATAACCGTCAGCGCCCAGTCCGCAGATAACGCCAGCGGCGATATCCGACAGATAGGAATGGTGGCGGAACGGCTCTCGGGCGTGCACGTTACTGAGGTGGATCTCGATAAACGGGATACTCACCGCCAGCAGTGCGTCGCGGATAGCAACACTGGTGTGCGTAAACGCGGCCGGATTGATCAGGATATAGTCCACATTGTCTTTAGCCTGATGAATACGGTCGATGAGTGCGTACTCCGCATTTGACTGAAAATGGTCCAAATCCACATTCAGTGACGCTGCTTCCGTACCCAGACGGTTAACAATTTCACTCAATGTCAGCGTTCCGTACTTCTCTGGCTCGCGGGTGCCGAGCATGTTGAGGTTCGGTCCGTTCAAAACTAAGATCTGGAATTTATCAGCCATTGTGCCGCTATCTCCTGCGAATCTCGGGTAAAAAACAAAATATACCTTCAACGCGCGATTGTCACCTAATCAGAGTCCGAAAACTCCGTCAGGGAAACCAAAGTCGCACATTATAACGATTTCGTAGCATTTGGCAGCTAAATACTGGTCTTATCAGGGAAGATTATCAACCGCTATCCGAAAAAGATTTGCGGTTGACGGGGAATCTGCGGGAAAACGCACAGTTTCGCGAACTATCGCAACCACTGGCGGAACTTCTTGTAACGCCATGCTAAAAGCACTGCGGCCGCCAGTGCGTACAGAACGGGCTGAGGCGAGAGGATCTTCACTGACCACAGGTAGTGAATGGGAGCGAGGATCGCGACAAGATAGACGAAGTTGTGCAGCAACTGCCAGCGCCTGCCCAGTTTACGCTGCGCATATTGCGTGGAGGTCAGCGCTAACGCCAGTAAAATTACCCAGCTCACAATACCCAGCGTCAGATAAGGACGTGTCACCAGTTCGCGGCCCAGCAGCGCCAGATTGTTAATCCCCAGTTCCAGCAGCGCATAGCTGGTAAGGTGCAGCGTCGCCCAGGCAAAACACCATAGCCCCAAAAGCCGACGGGTGCGAATCAATAATGGTTGTTTAGCGTAGCGTGCCAGCGGCGTCACGAGCAAGGTGGCCAGCAAAAATTTCAGCGCCATCCTACCCGTAAAATGCTGGATATCCTTGGCCGGGTCGGCGCTAAAGAGGCCCTGGCTGGCGGCCCAGAACAGCCAGATAAAAGGAAGTAACCCGGCCAGGTGCAGCAGTACTTTCAGCCAGGTAATCTGCTTTGCTGTTAAACGCACTTAGAAATTCTCCCGTAAGTTCAGCCCACGATAGAGAGACGCCACCTCATCGGCATAGCCGTTAAACAGCAGCGTCGGCTGCCGCTTCACGTCCAGCGCACCGCCGGAACCGATAAAACGCTCGGTTGCCTGCGACCAGCGCGGGTGATCCACATGCGGATTCACATTCGCGAAGAATCCGTATTCGTCCGGCGCGGCCAGGTTCCAGGTGGTTGGCGGACGTTCGCGGGTCAGCTTAATGCTGACGATCGATTTAATCCCTTTGAAGCCATATTTCCACGGCACAGTTAAGCGGACAGGGGCGCCGTTCTGCGGGGGAAGCGCTTTGCCATAAACGCCGACGGTAAGCAGGGTCAGAGGGTGCATCGCTTCGTCAAGACGTAATCCTTCTACATAGGGATAGTCCAGTCCACCACCGATAAACCGGTCTTTCTGCCCTGGCATCTCATCCGGCGCGTAACGCGTCTGGAAAGCGACATATTTTGCGTTGCTGGTGGGCTCAACCATTGCCAGTAATTTATGCAGCGGGAAGCCGACCCAGGGCACCACCATCGACCAGGCTTCCACACAGCGCATACGATAGATGCGCTCCTCTAACGGGAAACGGGTGGTGAGGTCGTGATGATCCAGGGTCAGGGGTTTGGCCACTTCGCCATCGATCTTCAACGTCCAGGGATCGGTTTTGAGGCTTCCAGCGTTGGCGGCTGGATCGGCTTTGTCGAGGCCAAATTCGTAGAAGTTATTGTAGCCAGTGACTTTATCTTCCGGCGTGAGCGTCAGTTTGTTTTGCCACTCGGCAGGTTTCGTAAAGGTGAGCGGGGCGCCGGAAGGGGCCTTAGGCCGATCGTTGCCTTTAAACCAGTCGAGCAGGTCGGCGTGTGCCGCCGGGGAAAGGGTGAGCGCGGTGGCGCTGATGCCAAGCATTTTCAGGATCTGGCGGCGCTGTAACATAAAGACAGACTCGGACGTTACGTCGGCTTCCGTCAGTTTTCGATTTTTCATGGCATCCTCCGTCATGCGTTTTTCTAAGCATGACGGAGGAGAGAGATTCACGCGAATATGTCACGAAAATTTGAAGATTAGGCGATTTTCACCAGCGCGCGACCGTGGAACTGATTTGCCATGATCTTGCTGGCATACTCCGGCGCCTGGCCGAGCGTGATTTCCGTTGCGCTCTGGGTATAGAAGGATTCCGGCAGATCGCGCACCAGCCGTGCCCAGGCTTCCTGACGACGGGCGGATGGCGTCATAACGGAATCGACACCCTGCAGGCGTACGTTACGCAGAATAAAAGGCATCACGGTGGTTGGCAGGGCAAAGCCTCCCGCCAGCCCGCAGGCGGCAACGCAGCCGCCGTAGTTCATTTGTGCCAGCACTTTTGCCAGCACCTTATCACCAACGGTATCCACCGCCCCTGCCCAGACCTGTTTTTCCAGTGGACGGGTTTCGGCAAACTCGTCGCGACCAAGAATACGGCTGGCACCGAGCTGGCGCAGATAGTCGTGCGTGCTTTCGCGACCCGAAACCGCTGCGACCTGATAGCCCAGCGTGTGCAGCAGCGTGACGGCCGTACTGCCCACGCCGCCGCTGGCGCCGGTGACGACAATTTCACCCGACTCAGGGCGGATGCCGGCATCTTCCAGCGCCATCACGCACAGCATGGCGGTAAAGCCTGCGGTGCCGATGATCATCGCTTTACGGCCATCCATACCTTTCGGCATCGGCACCAGCCAGTCGCCCTTCACCCGCGCCTGCGAGGCCAGCCCGCCCCAGTGATTTTCACCGACGCCCCACCCGGTGAGCAGCACCTGCTGGCCGGTATGGAAGCGCGGATCTTCGCTGGTGCGAACCCGGCCCGCGAAATCAATCCCGGGTACCATCGGGAAATTTCGGATGATTTTACCTTTGCCGGTAATGGCCAGCGCATCCTTGTAATTCAGACTGGACCAGTCGATGTCGACAGTGACGTCGCCTTCAGGCAGTCGGCTCTCTTCAATGGCCTGCACCGAAGCAACGGTTTTGCCGTCCTGCTGTTCTAAGATCAAAGCCTGCATACAGGATCCTCACTATTCTGATGATTGGAAAATTTGTCCTGAAGACTATACTCGCTCAATGAAACGCGATGCCGATTTAACGCAATAAATTGCCAGATACACCCGATTTGGTAGTATGCCGCATTTGAAATGCAAGTTAGCGCTTACTCGCTACCCCATCAACCCACGGAGTAATCTCAAGGATGCGATTAACGACGAAGTTCTCAGCTTTTATCACCTTGCTGACGGGACTTACCATTTTTGTCACCCTTCTGGGTTGCTCTTTAAGCTTTTATAACGCCATTCAGGACAAACTGGTCAACCGGGTACAGTCTGTCGCATCGGTGATTGATACGCGTCTGGTGACGACGTCGTTACCGGCCCTCTCCCGTGAACTTGATGAGTTAATGGTCCCTGTCGATATTGTGCAGATCGACATTCAACAGGGAAAGCATCGCGTATTAAGCCATGAACGGCAGGGAGGTTATCGGCCCGCGGGCGTGGTGAGCCAGTACCGGGAAGTGACGGTACATTCCCTTAAAAATCCTGGGATGACTATACACATGGTCTATCTCGATCCGATGGCCAGCTATTTCCGCTCCATGATGACCACTGCGCCGCTCACCGTCTCCGTGGTGTTTATTGTCATGCTGATCTTTCTCGCGGTCCGCTGGCTGCGGCGCCAGCTCTCTGGTCAGGAGCTACTGGAGCTCCGCTCGGTACGGATCCTCAACGGTGAACGCGGACCGCAGGTGAGGGGCTCGGTCCATGAATGGCCTGCACGCGCCAGCAGCGCGCTGGATACGCTGCTCTCCGAAATTCAGTTTGCCAGCGATCAGCGTAGCCGTATGGACACGCTGATCCGCTCTTATGCCGCCCAGGATAATAAAACCGGCCTTAACAACCGCCTTTTCTTTGATAATCAGCTCGCCACGCTGCTCGACGATTCAGAAAAGGTAGGGACACACGGGGTGGTAATGATGATTCGCCTGCCCGATTTCGATCTCCTGCGCGACACCTGGGGACAGCGGGCCGCGGAAGAGAATCTCTTCACGCTGATTAACCTGCTCTCCACCTTTATTATGCGCTACCCGGGCGCGTTACTGGCCCGCTATCACCGCAGCGACTTTGCCGTATTGCTGCCTCATCGCACGCTGAAGGAGTCGGAAAGCATTGCCAGCCAGCTGCTGAAGGCGGTGGATGCGCTGCCGCAGAGCAAAATGCTCGACAGGGACGATATGGTGCATATGGGGATCTGCGCCTGGCGCGGTGGGCAATCGGCTGAACAGGTGATGGAACATGCCGAAGCCGCCACCCGCAACGCCGTGCTGCAGGGAGCGAACGGATGGGCAGTGTATGATGACTCGCTACCGGAAAAAGGGCGCGGCAACGTGCGCTGGCGAACGCTGATCGAGCAAATGCTTAGCCGCGGCGGACCACGTATTTATCAAAAACCCGCGGTCATGAAAAATGGCAATGTGCATCATCGCGAGTTGATGTGTCGTATTTTTGACGGGACGGAAGAGGTTATCTCAGCGGAATATCTGCCGATGGTGCTGCAATTTGGCCTCTCTGAAGAGTATGACCGCCAGCAAATTACCCGGCTGATTCCGTTTTTATCGTTCTGGCCTGAAGAAAACCTGGCGTTACAGGTCACCGTGGAGTCGTTAATACGCCCGCGTTTTCAGCGCTGGCTGCGTGATACCTTAATGCAATGCGAAAAATCGCAACGCAAACACATTATTTTTGAACTTGCAGAGGCGGATGTTGGTCAACACATCAGCCGGTTACGCCCGGTGGTACGTTTGATCAATGCGCTCGGCGCGCGTATTGCGGTGACGCAGGCCGGTTTAACGCTGGTGAGTACCAACTGGATAAAGGAGCTGGATGTGGAGTTATTAAAGCTACATCCAGGCCTGGTAAGGAATATTGAGAAGCGAACGGAAAACCAGCTGCTGGTACAGAGTCTGGTTGAAGCCTGCAAGGGAACGCGGACACAAGTCTTTGCCACGGGCGTGCGCTCCAGAGGCGAATGGCAGATGTTAACAGAGCGCGGTGTCATGGGTGGTCAGGGGGATTTTTTTGCTGCCTCTCAACCGCTTGACACCAACGTGAAAAAATATTTGCAAAGATACTCTGTTTGACCTGCCGTTTACGCTGTTTTCACGTAGAATATCGCGCCTGTAGCTTTGAGTATGTCGAGCAAATAGCCAGTGAACGACCTTTAACGGGTTACAAATGTCAGTGGGGAACGCTACTGTTTACTCAGCCCTGAGGGAGTCAGGGGATGAATTTGTAACATCAGGAAACGTACTGCACAAATTTTCACCGTTGCAGATGATTTTTGCGCCTTGTCGCTGCTGCGTGTGGTTGGTAAAGTAAGCGGATTTTGTTTTCCGCCCCAGCTTTCAGGATTATCCCTTAGTATGTTGAAAAAATTTCGTGGCATGTTTTCCAATGACCTGTCCATTGACCTGGGTACCGCGAATACCCTTATTTATGTAAAAGGACAAGGCATCGTATTGAATGAGCCTTCTGTTGTGGCCATTCGTCAGGATCGTGCAGGCTCGCCGAAAAGCGTCGCTGCAGTGGGTCATGACGCGAAGCAGATGCTGGGTCGTACCCCTGGCAACATCGCCGCCATTCGCCCAATGAAAGACGGCGTTATCGCTGACTTCTTCGTGACTGAAAAAATGCTTCAGCACTTCATCAAGCAGGTTCACAGCAACAGCTTCATGCGTCCAAGCCCGCGTGTTCTGGTGTGTGTGCCGGTTGGCGCAACCCAGGTAGAACGTCGCGCAATCCGTGAATCTGCCCAGGGTGCAGGTGCACGTGAAGTGTTCCTGATTGAAGAGCCAATGGCGGCGGCAATCGGTGCAGGTCTGCCTGTTTCTGAAGCCACCGGTTCGATGGTGGTGGATATCGGTGGCGGTACCACTGAAGTGGCCGTTATCTCTCTGAACGGTGTTGTCTACTCCTCTTCCGTACGTATCGGTGGTGACCGCTTCGATGAAGCCATCATTAATTACGTGCGCCGTAACTACGGCTCTCTGATCGGTGAAGCGACCGCAGAGCGTATCAAACACGAAATCGGCTCTGCGTATCCGGGCGATGAAGTGCGTGAGATCGAAGTGCGTGGCCGTAACCTGGCTGAAGGTGTTCCACGCGGTTTTACCCTGAACTCCAACGAAATTCTGGAAGCACTGCAGGAACCACTGACGGGCATCGTGAGCGCAGTAATGGTTGCGCTGGAACAGTGCCCACCAGAACTGGCGTCCGATATCTCCGAGCGCGGTATGGTTCTGACCGGTGGTGGTGCGCTGCTGCGTAACCTCGACCGCCTGTTAATGGAAGAGACAGGTATTCCTGTCGTAGTTGCAGAAGATCCACTGACTTGCGTCGCCCGTGGTGGTGGCAAGGCGCTGGAAATGATCGACATGCACGGCGGCGATTTGTTCAGCGAAGAGTAGTCGAGTTTGAGAGGGTAGCAATTTGCTACCCTTTCTCTCTGACGCGAGAATACGCATAGCCTATGAAGCCAATTTTTAGCCGTGGCCCATCGCTACAGTTTCGCCTTATTCTGGCGGTTCTGGTTGCGCTTGGGGTCATTATTGCCGATAGCCGCCTCGGTACGTTCAGCCAGATCAGAACGTACATGGATACCGCCGTCAGTCCTTTCTACTTTGTATCAAATGGTCCCCGTGAACTCCTCGACTCCGTTTCACAAACGCTGTCTTCGCGTGACCAACTCGAACTCGAAAACCGGGCATTACGCCAGGAACTGCTGCTGAAAAACAGCGAACTGCTGATGCTGGGGCAATACAAGCAGGAAAACGCGCGTCTGCGTGAGCTCCTCGGCTCGCCGCTGCGTCAGGATGAGCAGAAAATGGTCACGCAGGTGATCTCCACCGTGAACGACCCTTACAGCGATCAGGTTGTGATCGACAAAGGGAGCGTAAACGGCGTGTATGAAGGCCAGCCTGTTATTAGCGATAAAGGCGTGGTGGGCCAGGTGGTCGCCGTGGCCAAGCTGACCAGTCGCGTGCTGCTGATTTGTGATGCTACCCATGCGCTGCCGATCCAGGTTCTGCGTAACGACATTCGCGTGATCGCGGCCGGTAACGGCTGTACGGATGACCTGCAGCTGGAACACCTGCCTGCCAACACGGATATCCGTGTTGGTGACGTACTGGTGACCTCCGGTCTGGGTGGACGCTTCCCTGAGGGCTATCCGGTTGCGGTGGTCTCGTCAGTTAAGCTGGATACGCAACGGGCCTATACCGTGATCCAGGCGCGTCCAACCGCAGGCTTACAGCGTCTGCGCTATCTGCTGCTGCTGTGGGGTGCCGATCGGAATGGCGCTAACCCGATGACGCCTGAAGAGGTGCATCGTGTGGCGAATGAACGCCTGATGCAGATGATGCCGCAGGTTCTCCCGCCAGCGGATTCCATGGGGCCGCCTGCGCCCGTGCCAGCGCCGGCTACAGGCTTAACGCAGCCGCTGCCGGATGCGCCGCCACCGCCTAAACTCTCTTCGGGAGGGCAGTAGTGGCAAGCTATCGTAGCCAGGGACGCTGGGTCATCTGGCTCTCGTTTCTCATTGCACTGTTACTGCAGGTGATGCCCTGGCCGGATGAGATTCTCGTTTTCCGGCCAAACTGGGTATTGCTCATTCTGCTTTACTGGATCCTTGCCCTGCCGCATCGCGTAAATGTCGGCACAGGTTTTGTGATGGGTGCCATACTGGATCTCATTAGCGGCTCTACGCTTGGCGTGCGCGCCTTGTCCATGAGTATTATTGCGTACCTCGTCGCACTCAAATTCCAGCTCTTTCGTAACCTTGCGCTCTGGCAACAGGCTCTGGTCGTGATGTTATTGTCGCTCGCTGCGGATATCGTTGTTTTCTGGGCAGAGTTTTTAGTGATCAACGTCTCTTTCCGACCGGAAGTGTTCTGGAGTAGTGTAGTAAACGGTGTGCTCTGGCCATGGCTGTTCCTGCTGATGCGTAAGGTTCGCCAGCAGTTTGCTGTGCAATAAAAGGTTTCTATGACGTCTTTGTATCTCGCTTCCGGCTCCCCGCGCCGCCAGGAACTCCTGACGCAGTTAGGGGTATCTTTTGAACGCATCGTGACCGGCATTGAAGAAAAACGTGCCGAGGGCGAAAGTGCTCAACAGTACGTGTCGCGCCTGGCGCGCGAGAAAGCGCAGGCTGGCGTCGCCAGTGTACCGCGCGATCTTCCCGTGCTGGGAGCAGATACCATCGTTATCCTTAACGGTGAAGTGCTTGAGAAACCTTGCGATGCCGATCATGCGGCGCGCATGCTGCGCAAAATGTCCGGACAAACGCATCAGGTGATGACGGCGGTCGCGCTGGCTGACCGTCAGCACGTGCTGGATTGCCTGGTGGTGACGGATGTGACATTCAGAGTACTTACCGACGACGAGATCGCCGCTTATATTGCCAGCGGTGAACCGATGGATAAGGCAGGTGCATACGGTATTCAGGGGCTGGGTGGCTGTTTTGTCAGGAAGATTAATGGCAGCTATCACGCCGTAGTCGGCTTACCGCTGGTGGAAACGTATGAGTTGCTGAGCAATTTTAACTCACTGCGTGAGGGAAGGGATAATTATGACGGCTGAATTGTTGGTAAACGTAACGCCATCGGAAACCCGTGTGGCCTACATTGATGGTGGCATTCTTCAGGAAATTCATATTGAGCGTGAAGCGCGGCGCGGAATAGTAGGCAATATCTACAAAGGTCGTGTCAGTCGTGTACTACCGGGTATGCAGGCGGCTTTTGTAGATATTGGACTGGATAAGGCGGCATTTTTACATGCCTCCGATATTATGCCGCACACCGAGTGCGTCGCCGGCGAAGAGCAAAAACAGTTTGCCGTGCGCGATATTTCTGAGCTGGTGCGTCAGGGACAGGATCTGATGGTGCAGGTGGTGAAAGATCCCCTCGGCACTAAAGGCGCCCGTCTGACCACCGACATCACCTTACCTTCCCGTTATCTGGTCTTTATGCCTGGCGCGTCGCACGTGGGCGTTTCGCAGCGTATTGAGAGCGAAAGCGAGCGTGAGCGCCTTAAAAAAGTGGTCAGCGCGTACTGCGATGAACAGGGCGGATTTATCATCCGTACCGCCGCGGAAGGGATCAGCGAAGAAGACCTGGCGTCCGACGCGGCGTACCTGAAGCGCGTCTGGACCAAAGTGATGGAGCGTAAAAAACGCAATCAGACCCGCTGCCAGCTCTATGGTGAGCTGGCCCTTGCTCAGCGTGTTCTCCGTGACTTTGCCGATGCGCAGCTTGACCGCATTCGCGTAGACTCTCGCCTGACTTACGAAGCCCTGCTGGAATTTACCGCCGAGTACATTCCGGAGATGCCAGGCCTGCTGGAGCATTACACGGGGCGTCAGCCGATCTTCGATCTGTATGATGTCGAAAACGAGATCCAGCGTGCGCTGGAGCGTAAGGTCGAGCTGAAATCTGGCGGGTACCTGATCATCGATCAGACCGAGGCGATGACCACCGTCGATATCAATACCGGCGCGTTTGTCGGCCATCGCAACCTGGATGACACCATCTTTAACACCAACATCGAAGCCACGCAGGCTATTGCGCGCCAGCTTCGTCTGCGTAATCTGGGCGGCATTATCATCATCGACTTTATCGATATGAGTAATGAAGACCATCGCCGCCGCGTGCTGCACTCGCTTGAGCAGGCGCTGAGTAAGGATCGCGTGAAGACCAGCATCAACGGGTTCTCACAGCTGGGGCTGGTGGAAATGACGCGTAAGCGTACCCGTGAAAGCGTGGAGCATGTGCTGTGTAATGAATGTCCAACCTGCCATGGACGCGGAACGGTAAAGACGGTTGAGACCGTCTGCTACGAAATTATGCGTGAAATCGTCCGCGTTCATCATGCCTACGACTCCGATCGTTTTCTGGTCTATGCTTCCCCTGCGGTGGCTGAAGCGCTGAAAGGCGAAGAGTCACACGCGCTGGCGGAGGTGGAAATTTTTGTCGGCAAACAGGTAAAAGTACAAATTGAACCGCTCTATAACCAGGAGCAGTTCGACGTTGTGATGATGTAAGACGCAGTTCGCTGTGTGACCAAAGCTGACAAGGAGAGATGCGTGAGGCGATTGCCGGGGATTTTATTGCTTACAGGGGCAACGCTGGTCGTGATTGTCGCGTTGCTCGTGAGTGGGCTACGCCTCGTTTTACCGCATCTGGACAGCTGGCGTCCGCAACTGCTGGCAAAAATCGAATCCACCACCGGCGTGCCGGTGGACGTCAGCCAGATAAGCGCCAGCTGGCAGAACTTTGGCCCGACGCTCGATGCCCGGGATATCAATGCCAGCCTGAAAGATGGCGGCCATCTCAAAATCAAACGCGTGACCCTGGCGCTCGATGTCTGGCAAAGCCTGCTGCATCTGCGCTGGCAGTTTCGCGATCTCACCTTTTATCAGCTCCAGTTTCTGACCAATACCCCCATCTCGGGTGGCGACAGCAGTCAGGGGCTTGAGGCCAACCGATTTAGCGATCTTTTCCTGCGCCAGTTCGATCATTTCGATCTGCGCGACAGCGAGGTGAGTTTTATTACCCTCTCTGGACAGCGCGCGGAACTGGCGATCCCACAGCTGACCTGGCTCAACGGCAGAAACCGGCACCGCGCTGAAGGGCAGGTGAGTCTCTCCAGCCTGAACGGTCAGCACGGCGTCATGCAGGTACGCATGGATCTGCGGGATGATGACGGTCTGCTCAACAACGGCAAAGTCTGGCTGCAGGCCGACGATGTGGATGTGAAGCCGTGGCTGGGGGAGTGGATCCAGCAGAATATGCAGCTGGAAACCGCCCGTTTCAGCCTTGAAGGCTGGCTGACCCTGACGAAAGGCGAATTTGCCAGCGGGGATATCTGGCTCAAGCAGGGTGGCGCAAGCTGGAAAGGTGAAAACCAGCAGCACCAGCTTTCCGTCGATAACCTTACGGCGCACGTAACCCAGGAGAAAGAGGGGTGGCAGTTCGCCATTCCGGATACGCGTATCACCATGGACGGCAAGGCCTGGCCGCGCGGCGCGCTGACGCTGGCCTGGATGCCGGAGCAGGATGTCGGCGGCGTGGCAAACAAACGCAGCGATGAACTGCGCATCCGCGCCAGCAATCTGGATCTCGGTGCCATTGAAGGCCTGCGCTCGATGGCCGCAAAGCTCTCCCCGGATCTCGGTGAGATTTGGCTGGCCACGCAGCCGAGCGGGAAGATAGACGCCCTGGCGCTCGACATCCCGCTGCAGGCAACGGAAAAGACCCGTTTTCAGGCCTCGTGGAAAGATCTTGCCTGGAAGCAGTGGAAGCTGCTGCCGGGGGCGGAACACTTTAGCGGCAAGCTGGAAGGCAGCGTGGAAGACGGCCGGCTGACGGTTGATATGCACGACGCCAGAATGCCTTACGAGACGGTGTTCCGCGCGCCGCTGGAAATTGAACAGGGCAACGCGGTGCTTAACTGGCTCCGTAACGATAAAGGTTTCCAGCTTGATGGCCGCCATATCGACGTTAAAGCCAAAGCCGTACATGCCCGTGGCGATTTCCGCTATCTGCAGCCAGCAGGTGATGAACCCTGGCTGGGGATCCTGGCGGGGATCAGTACCAATGATGGCTCTCAGGCCTGGCGTTATTTCCCGGAAAACCTGATGGGTAAAGCGCTGGTAGATTATCTGAGTGGTGCCATTCAGGGCGGTCAGGCCGATAATGCCACGCTGGTTTACGGTGGCAATCCACATCTTTTCCCGTACAAACATAATGAAGGTCAGTTCCAGGTACTGGTGCCGTTACACAACGCCACCTTCGCGTTCCAGCCGGGCTGGCCGGCGCTGAAAAACCTGGACATTGAGCTTAATTTCCTCAATGACGGATTGTGGATGAAGTCAGACAACGTGGCGCTGGGCGGTGTGACGGCCAGCAACCTGACGGCAAACATCCCCGACTATTCAAAAGAGAAACTGCTGATTGATGCCGACATCAACGGTCCGGGTAAAGCCGTGGGGCCCTATTTTGAGGAGACGCCGCTAAAAGCGTCGCTGGCGGCGACGCTGCAGCAACTCCAGCTTGATGGCGATGTGAATGCTCGCTTACATCTTGATATTCCGCTGGACGGCGAAATGACTACCGCCAAAGGCGACGTCCGTCTGAAGAACAACAGTCTGTATATCAAACCCCTTGAGAGCACCCTGAAAAACCTCAGCGGGCAGTTCAGTTTTGAGAACGGTAACCTGAAAAGCGAGCCGCTGACCGCCAGCTGGTTTAATCAGCCCGTGAATATTGACTTCTCGACGACCGAGGGGGAAAAGGCGTATCAGGTGGCCGTCAATCTGAACGGTAACTGGCAGCCATCGCGCATGGATGTCCTTCCGAAGCCGATTGAGGCGTCAGTGAATGGCGCGGTCGCCTGGCAGGGCAAGGTTGCAATCGATCTGCCTTATCACGCGGAGGCGCGTTATCAGGTCGACATTACGGGCGATCTGAAAAACCTGCAGAGCCAGCTGCCTGCACCGCTGGATAAACAGCCCGGACAGCCGCTGCCGGTGAAGCTGAACGTTGACGGCAACCTGAACAGCTTCGAGCTGACCGGAAACGCGGGCGGGATGAACCACTTCAACAGCCGTTGGCTGCTTAACCGCAAGCTCACCCTCGATAAAGCCATCTGGACGACGGATAGCCGCTCCACGCCACCGCTGCCGCAGCAGTCGGGCATTGAGCTTAATCTCCCGCCAATGGACGGTGCAGAATGGCTGGCACTGTTCCAGAAAGGTGTGGGGCAAAACGTTGATGAATCGGCCCAGTTCCCGCAAACCATTACCGTACGCACCCCGTCGCTGATGCTGGGCGGGCAGCAGTGGAACAACCTGAGCATCGTGTCTCAGCCCACCGCTAACGGCTCGAAAGTGGAGGCTCAGGGCAGGGAGATCAACGGTACGCTGACCATGCGCGATAACGCCCCATGGCAAGCGGCGATCCGCTATCTCTATTACAACCCGGCAAGCACGAGCGGGAAAAACTCGCCGGCCGAGACATCGCCGTTGAGCAAGACATCCCGCGTTGATTTTAGCGGCTGGCCCGATCTCCAGCTGCGCTGTGCGGAGTGCTGGCTGTGGGGGCAAAAATATGGCCGTATCGACGGTGATTTCGCCATTGATGGAAACACGCTGAAGCTCTCCGGCGGCCTGGTTGATACCGGTTTTGGTCGCATGACCGCCGCAGGGGAATGGGTGAATAATCCCGGTGAACAACGTACGTCTCTGAAAGGCGACATTAAAGGTAACAAACTGGATGCGGCCACCAATTTCTTTGGTATCAGTACACCGCTGCGCGGTTCGTCATTTGACGTCGATTACGATCTTCACTGGCGTGACGCACCGTGGAAGCCGGATGAGGCCTCGCTGAACGGCATTCTGAAAACCCGCTTCGGCAAAGGTGAAATCGCTGACGTGAGCACGGGGCGTGCAGGGCAGATCCTGCGCCTGCTGAGCTTTGATGCGCTGCTGCGTAAGCTGCGCTTCGATTTCAGCGATACCTTCAGCGAAGGGTTCTACTACGACTCCATCCGCAGTACGGCGTGGATCAAGGACGGCGTGATGCATACGGACGACACGCTGGTGGACGGCCTCGAAGCGGATATCGCCATGAAAGGCTCGGTCAACCTCGTGCGTCGCGAGCTGGATATGGAAGCCGTGGTGGCGCCGGAAATTTCCGCCAGCGTGGGTGTGGCGGCGGCCTTTGTGGTGAACCCGATTGTCGGTGCGGCGGTGTTTGCCGCCAGCAAAGTGCTGGGGCCGCTGTGGAGCAAGGTCTCCATTCTGCGCTACCGCATTACCGGTCCGGTGGATAAACCGCAGATTAACGAGGTGCTGCGCCAGCCGCGCAAAGATGCACAGCAATGATTTGACGTGGGCAGGTAATTGCCTCACTCTCAATAAATACGATCTTTATACCGCCACGGGCGGCAACGAACGAGTAGCAATACGATGAGTCTGAACCTGGTAAGTGAACATTTGCTCGCAGCGAACGGCCTGAGCCATCAGGACCTGTTCTCCATTCTTGGTCAACTGACCGAACGCCGTCTCGACTACGGCGATCTCTATTTCCAGTCGAGCTATCACGAATCCTGGGTTTTAGAAGACAGCATCATCAAAGATGGCTCTTATAACATCGATCAGGGCGTGGGTGTTCGTGCCGTCAGCGGCGAGAAAACCGGTTTTGCCTATGCCGATCAGATTAGCCTGACCGCACTTGAGCAGAGCGCGCAGGCCGCGCGTACCATTGTACGTGATACCGGCGATGGTCGCGTGAAAACCCTCGGTGAAGTGTCGCACTCTGCACTCTATACCACCATCGATCCGCTGCAGAGCATGAGCCGTGAAGAGAAGCTGGATATCCTGCGCCGCGTAGACAAAGTAGCGCGTGCTGCCGATAAACGCGTGCAGGAGGTCTCAGCCAGCCTGAGCGGTGTGTACGAGTTGATTCTGGTTGCGGCCACTGACGGTACCCTGGCGGCGGATGTGCGTCCGCTGGTGCGTCTCTCCATCAGCGTGCAGGTCGATGATGATGGCAAACGCGAGCGCGGTTCCAGCGGCGGCGGCGGTCGTTTCGGCTATGACTGGTTCCTGGGGGATGTTGACGGTGAAGCGCGCGCTGACGCGTGGGCAAAAGAAGCCGTGCGCATGGCGCTGGTGAATCTGAATGCTGTCGCGGCACCGGCGGGGTCATTCCCGGTGGTGCTGGGTGCCGGCTGGCCGGGCGTGCTGTTGCACGAAGCGGTAGGACACGGTCTGGAAGGCGATTTTAACCGCCGCGGTACGTCCGTATTCAGCGGTCAGATCGGGCAACTTGTCTCCTCTGAGCTGTGCACCGTGGTGGATGACGGTACCCTGCGCGATCGTCGTGGCTCGGTAGCTATCGACGATGAGGGCACCCCAGGCCAGTACAATGTGCTGATTGAAAACGGCGTGCTGAAAGGCTACATGCAGGACAAACTCAACGCGCGCCTGATGGGCGTTGCGCCAACGGGTAATGGCCGACGTGAATCCTATGCGCACCTGCCAATGCCGCGCATGACCAATACCTATATGCTGCCGGGCAAATCGACGCCACAGGAGATTATCGAATCCGTTGATTACGGTATCTTTGCGCCAAACTTTGGCGGTGGCCAAGTGGACATCACTTCCGGGAAGTTCGTCTTCTCCACGTCAGAAGCGTACCTGATCGAGAAAGGCAAAGTGACCAAAGCGGTGAAAGGCGCAACGCTGATTGGCTCCGGTATTGAAGCCATGCAGCAGATCTCTATGGTCGGTAACGATCTCAGGCTCGATAACGGCGTCGGCGTCTGCGGTAAAGAGGGCCAGAGCCTGCCGGTTGGCGTGGGCCAGCCAACGCTGAAAGTGGACAACCTGACGGTGGGCGGTACGGCCTGACCTGCGTTCACATAAAAAACAGGCGCTACCGGGTAGCGCCTTTTTTTTAACGTAAGTGACCCAGCGGTATCTCCGGATCCGGCTCGTGGGTGATGCGGTTGCGTAAATCGCGACGAATGATCTCGATCGACCAGAACCAGACCAGATGACCTACGATCTCTGACACGTGCTCATACCAGGGAAGTGTAAACAGCGGTGGTGTCAGCCCCATCAGCGGGAAGGAGATCATATGAACAAAAAGCTGGGCTAATGCACCCGCCAGCAAACCCTGCCAGAGTTTAATTTTCGGAAAGACTTCAGCAACTACACAATATCCCACCGCGAAGACAACGGAGAAAATAATATGTGTTACACCAACCCAGTTAAATATATGTCCGGCAAAGGTATAAACCGCCGCGTTAGGATCAACGACGCCCAGCCAGTCGCGTAAAAAAACATAAGGTGGGTTTAAAAAATTACGGGAGCAATCTATCTGACCCGCGGCTCTTATTAATTGCTCCGGCCCACAGGCGGCGGTGAATAAATCGGAGGGGCTTCGTGGCGGGAGGGGGACCTCGGCACCCCATTTGACAAACGCGGAGACCATCCCTGCAATCAAACCGATGAACGCGGCGAGTCCATAGCGCCTGCGTGACGGCGGTGTTTGTTCAAATATATTCATTTCTTTTCCTTGTTTAACGTCATCCTGCGGAATACATTTTATTATTCAAATCTGCAACAAATTAATAACAGCCTGAATACCAGACTGTTATTAAGGTAAAGGGCAGGCGGCGGCAGTGTCAATTCGCTATTCCTGATAGTGGCAAAAGAATATTCCTGGATGAAGGTCTGCTTCATCCTGAAATATTAATGGCGTGGATATTTCAGAAATTAATCACTTATTCCTTTCTTCTTCCCCGCATCCCCTGAAACAGCTCTGCCACGTCCACAAAATAGTCGGTCAGATAGTTAATACATACCTGTACCTTGAGCGGCAGCTTGTCTTTTTCGGTATACAGGGCGTACACCGGGCGCGGATCGGATTGATAGCGCGGGAACAGGATCTCCAGCACGCCGCTGTTGATCTCGTTGATCACCCACATCAGCGGCACGTAGGCGATCCCGGCCCCGGCCACCAGCCAGCGCGAAATGGTCATCGGGTCGTTGGTCACAAACCGGCCTTCCGGCAGCAGTCGGGTGGAAATCCCTTCCGGGGCAATCAGCTCAAATTCATTGTCGGGCCGTACGCTGTACTCCAGCCACGAGTGGTTGCTGAGATCGGCGGGTTTCTCGGGGACACCGTACTGCGCGAGATAGCTTTTTGAGGCGCAGACCACCATCGGCATGCTGCCCAGCCGACGCGAGAACAGGCTGGAATCCTGTAATGCACCGACGCGGATCACCACATCCAGCCCGTCGGCAATCAGATCCGGCGCCGGAATACCCGTCACCAGATTGACGGTCAGCCCCGGGTATTCTTTCAGCATATCCGCGGTCATGGCGGCGAGAACATTTTGTGCCATAGTTGAAGAACAACCAATGCGCAGGGTGCCAATAGGCGTGTTGTTAAAGGCGTAGAGTTGCTCGTGAACATCCTGCACTTCATGCAGCATGCGGCGACAGCCCTGATAGTAAATTTTACCCGCTTCCGTCAGCCCAATGCTGCGGGTACTGCGGTTGAGCAGCTTGACCTGAAGCTCATCTTCCAGTTTGGACACTGTCTGGCTGATGGATGAGACGCTCATTTGAAGCTGGCGTGCCGCCGCGGTAAAAGAGCCCAGTTCTACCACTTTGGCGAAGACCGACATGCGTTTTAAACGTTCCATTGTTCACTCTGGCTTAAAAGTGATTTAGATCACATATTATAGATAACAGCATAACAGTTACGTTAATATATTATTAATTACATAACGGCTGCGCCATTCCCGCCCGGCGTTTCTTGCTCTCCTGCGGTGGCGTACGCTAAAAAATTCTGAAGCCTGCACTCTCGCTTATCAAGGTCAACATGAGTCTGTTTCCCGTTATCGTGGTGTTCGGTCTGTCGTTCCCACCGATATTTTTCGAGCTGCTTTTATCACTGGCGATTTTCTGGCTGGTGCGCAAGGTGCTGGTTCCTACCGGGATCTACGATTTCGTCTGGCATCCTGCATTGTTCAATACCGCGCTGTATTGCTGCCTGTTTTACCTGATATCGCGCATGTTTGTCTGAGGTTGATGTGAAAACGCTAACAAGAAAAATCTCCCGCACCGCCATCACCATGGCGCTGGTTATCCTCGCGTTCATCGCTATTTTTCGCGCCTGGGTCTATTACACCGAATCGCCGTGGACGCGTGACGCGCGTTTCAGCGCGGATGTCGTGGCGATCGCTCCCGACGTGGCCGGGCTTATCACGGCGGTTAACGTTCACGATAACCAGTTAGTGAAGAAAGACCAGGTGCTGTTCACTATCGACCAGCCGCGTTACCAGAAAGCGCTGGAAGAAGCGGAAGCGGACGTAGCCTATTACCAGGCGCTGGCCGCAGAGAAACGTCGTGAGGCAGGGCGTCGTAATCAGCTGGGCGTTCAGGCGATGTCCCGCGAAGAGATTGATCAGTCCAACAACGTGCTGCAAACCGTACTGCACCAGCTGGCGAAAGCGCAGGCGACGCGCGATCTGGCGAAGCTTGATCTGGAGCGCACCGTGATCCGTGCGCCCGCTGACGGCTGGGTGACCAACCTGAATGTCTATGCCGGGGAATTTATTACCCGCGGTTCAACCGCTGTGGCGCTGGTGAAACAGAACTCCTTCTACGTGCTCGCCTATATGGAAGAGACTAAGCTGGAAGGCGTACGTCCCGGTTTTAGGGCGGAAATCACGCCGCTTGGCAGCAACCGCGTCTTTAAAGGTACCGTGGACAGCGTCGCGGCAGGGGTGACCAACTCCAGCAGCTCTAACGATGCAAAAGGGATGGCGACCGTCGATTCCAACCTTGAGTGGGTACGTCTGGCCCAGCGTGTGCCGGTGCGTATCCACCTGGACGAACAGCAGGGTAATGTGTGGCCTGCCGGTACCACGGCGACGGTGGTGATCACCGGGGAAAAAGACCGGGACGCCAGCCAGGACTCATTCTTCCGTAAAATTGCCCATCGCCTGCGCGAGTTTGGTTAACCGCTATGGGTATCTTTTCCATCGCCAGCCAGCACATTCGCTTCGCTGTGAAGCTGGCGTGTGCCATTGTGCTGGCGCTGTTTGTGGGCTTCCACTTCCAGCTTGAAACCCCTCGCTGGGCGGTGCTGACGGCGGCGATTGTCGCGGCGGGCCCAGCCTTTGCCGCGGGTGGGGAGCCCTATTCAGGCGCGATCCGTTATCGCGGGATGCTGCGTATCATCGGGACGTTCATCGGCTGTTTCGCGGCGCTCACCATTATTATTCTGATGATCCGCACGCCGCTGCTGATGCTGATGGTGTGCTGCATCTGGGCGGGGTTCTGTACCTGGATCTCCTCGCTGGTGAAGGTCGAGAACTCCTATGCCTGGGGACTGGCGGGCTATACCGCGCTGATTATTGTCATCACCATTCAGTCCGAGCCGCTGCTCGCGCCGCAGTTTGCGGTTGAACGCTGCAGTGAGATTGTGATTGGTATCGTCAGCGCCATTGTCGCTGACCTGCTTTTCTCTCCGCGCTCGATTAAACAGGAAGTAGATCGCGAGCTCGACGCGCTGATTGTGGCCCAGTACCAGCTGATGCAGCTATGCATTAAGCACGGTGACAGTGAAGAGGTAGATAAAGCCTGGAGCGGTCTGGTCCGCCGTACGCAGGCCCTGGAAGGGATGCGCAGCAACCTCAATATGGAGTCGTCGCGCTGGGCGCGCGCCAACCGTCGCCTTAAAGCGCTCAACACCGTCTCCTTAACGCTTATCACCCAGGCGTGCGAAACCTACCTCATTCAAAACACCCGACCGGAAGCGGTCACTGATACCTTCCGCGAATTGTTTGCCGAACCGGTGGAAACGGTGCAGGACGTGCACAAGCAGCTTAAGCGCATGCGCCGGGTCATCGCCTGGACCGGGGAGCGCGATACGCCCGTGACGATCTACACCTGGGTCGGCGCTGCGACGCGCTACCTGTTGCTGAAACGCGGCGTGATCGGTAACACCAAAATCAGCGCGGCGGAAGAAGAGGTACTGCAGGGGGAAGTGGTGATCAAGGCGGAATCTGCCGAGCGTCATCATGCGATGGTCAACTTCTGGCGTACGACGCTGGCCTGCATGCTCGGCACGCTGTTCTGGCTGTGGACGGGCTGGACCTCCGGCAGCGGCGCGATGGTGATGATTGCCGTCGTTACCGCCCTTGCGATGCGCCTGCCTAACCCGCGTATGGTCGCCATTGATTTCCTGTACGGCACCATCGCCGCATTGCCGATAGGTGCGCTTTACTTCCTGGTGATCATTCCGTCTACCCAGCAGAGCATGCTGCTGCTCTGTATCAGCCTGGCGGTGATGGCGTTCTTTATCGGCATTGAGGTGCAAAAACGACGTCTCGGATCGCTGGGTGCGCTGGCGAGCACGATTAACATTATTGTGCTGGATAACCCGATGACCTTCCATTTCAGCCAGTTTCTCGACAGCGCGTTAGGCCAGCTGGTGGGCTGTTTCCTGGCGATGATGGTTATTCTGCTGGTACGGGATAACTCACAGGCAAGAACGGGACGCGTGTTATTGAACCAGTTTGTATCGGCTGCCGTGTCGTCCATGACCACCAATACGGCGCGTCGGAAAGAGAACCACCTGCCCGCACTCTATCAGCAGCTGTTTTTACTGCTGAACAAGTTCCCGGGCGATATCGCCAAGTTCCGCCTGGCGCTGACCATGATCATTGCACACCAGCGCCTGCGTAACGCGCCGGTGCCGATTAACGACGATCTGTCGGCCTGGCACCGTCAGCTGCGTCGCACTGCCGACCACGTATTGTCCGCCAGCAGTGACGACAAACGGCGTCGTTACTTTACGCAGCTGCTGGAGGAGCTCGATATCTACCAGGAGAAGCTTAAGGTCTGGGAAGCACCGCCTCAGGTGACCGAGCCGGTAGGACGGCTGGTCTTTATGCTACATCGCTACCAGAATGCCCTCACGGATAACTGACTGAAGTAAAAAAGCCGACGCCAAAAGCGTCGGTTTTTTTGTGGCTATACTTAATTCCAGCATGTTCTTACATTTCAGAAAGGGAGGGCATATGACGACCCAGGCGCTACAGGACCACATTCTTTTTCAGACCGGTTATCTGGTCAACGGGATCTGGAAAACGTTGGACACAACGTTTGATGTGCTGAACCCCGCGACCGGTGAGGTCATCGCCAGAGTGGCTAAAGCCGGCAAAGCGGAAACCGAAGACGCTATCGCAGCGGCCGCTAAAGCCTTCCCGGCATGGCGCGCCAAAACCGCGAAGGAGCGCTCTGCCATTCTCTATCGTTGGTACGAGCTGATTATTGAGAATAAAAGCTGGCTCGGTCGCTTAATGACGACCGAACAGGGTAAACCCCTGAAAGAAGCGGAAGGCGAAGTAGAGTACGCTGCCAGCTTTATCCAGTGGTTTGCCGAAGAAGCCAAGCGCGCAAACGGGGAAATTATTCCGCCGATCAAACCCGGCTCGCGCATTCTGGCGACCCGGGAACCCGTGGGTGTGGTTGCGGCGATTACGCCGTGGAACTTCCCGATGGCGATGCTCACTCGCAAGTTAGGTCCGGCCCTGGCTGCGGGATGTACCGGGGTCATCAAACCGGCAAATAACACACCGCTCAGTGCTTTTGCGCTGCTTACGCTGGCAAAACAGGCCGGTGTGCCTGACGGCGTCCTTAACGCCGTGGCCGGGAATACGCATGAGATCAGCGATGCGATTATGGCAAGCCGGGAGGTGCGCAAAATTTCCTTTACCGGTTCGACCGCCGTTGGCAAAACGCTGGTGCGTAACGCCGCAGATACCATGAAGAAAGTCTCCATGGAGCTGGGGGGAAATGCGCCGTATATCGTGTTTGAGGATGCGGACATCGACGCGGCTGTTAAAGGGGCCATCGCCAATAAATTCCGTAATGCCGGGCAGGTCTGCGTCAGCGTTAACCGCTTCTATATTCAGGAAACCGTCTACGACAAGTTTGTCAATAAACTGGCCGATGCGGTCACGGCGCTGAAAGTCGGGAATGGCCTGGAGGAGGGGGTTGTCGTTGGCCCGCTGATCGAACCTTCGGCGGTGAACAAAGTACGCGAGCACGTTGAGGATGCTGTTGCCCGGGGCGCGACCGTTCTGGCGGGCGGCAAACCGCACCCGCTGGGCGGGAACTTCTGGATGCCAACCGTACTGGGTGACTGCCATGAAGGGATGAAACTCGCAGAAGAAGAGACGTTTGGCCCCGTGGCGGCCTGCTTCCGTTTTACCTCGGAAGATGAAGTGATCCAGCGTGCCAACAACACGCCGTATGGGCTGGCGGCTTACTTCTACACCCAGAACCTCTCGCGGGTATTCCGCGTTTCGCAGGCCATCGAGAGCGGGATGATTGGCATTAACGAGTGCGCCGTCTCCACGGAGCTGGGGCCATTTGGTGGCGTCAAAGAGTCAGGGCTGGGACGTGAGGGCTCCGTACTGGGGCTGGAAGAGTATCTGGAAGTGAAAACCCTGCATATCGGGGGATTATAATAGACAGGGCGGCAGATGCCGCTCGCCTGGACTGGGTGGCTGGCAATGAAAACCTATACCTTTGATTTTGACGAGATCGACAGTCAGGAAGACTTCTATCGTGAATTTATCCGGGTGTTTGATCTTGAACGGCAAAGCGTGACGAATCTGGATACGCTGTGGGATGTGGTGACCGGTAGCCTGTTGCCGCTACCGCTGGAGATCGAGTTCATCCATTTGCCCGATAAGCTGCGCAGACGTTTTGGCGCACTGATATTACTGTTCGATGAGGCGGAAGAAGAGCTGGAAGGGCAACTGCGTTTTAACGCGCGGCATTGAAGAGATAAAAAAAAGCCCCTGACCATGAGGCCAGGGGCAAGTCGTATGATGAGATACGACGAGGGTTTATTTGTACAGTTCTGCCGTAGCATGCCAGTGGTCACCCTGATTCAGTTCGGTGACACGATAGCTGCTGGCGCCTGCTTTTTCAGCTTTGGCGGCAAGTTCGGAACGAATATCCATTGGCGAGCCGGTAACAGATGTTACGGACACACTGCCCATAGGCTGCAGATTTTGTGCCTGGTCTGCGTTCACCTGCTGAACGGCTGCGCTTGCGCCGAAAGAGAGAACCGATGCCAGACCGAGGGTTGCGATGATCAATTTAGTGTTCATAGTCTTTACTCCTGAAGAGGTTTTGCTCAACGGCGAGAAGGGTTGAACCGCTATTTTTATGCCTGGTGCCGTTGAGTGGAGATTTACGTATTCAGTTATTACTAAAACTTATTTATACAGCTCTGCGGTAGCGTGCCAGTGGTCACCTGAACGCGCTTCAATGATGCGATAGGATGACGCACCCTGTTCTTCCGCTTTTTTGTTCAGCATTTCATGCATGTCCATCGGAGACGTGCCGATCGCGCCGACAGAAACCGTACCGATTGCCTGGCGGGATTGCGCCTGTTCGGCATTGATGGAGTCCGCTGCGAAAGCACCGAATGACAGGACAGACAGGACGCTCAGCGTCGCTACAGTGGTTTTGATTTTCATGATTCTTTACCTCGTCGAATTTTTTAGTAGGGTCTTGTTTCGTGACCCTCATCACAAAATCAAGTATACACTAATAACGGTAAAAATTAATACCAGGCTAATGGTTTCTGTTGTTATTACGTGTTAACCGGTCTTTTTTTAATAACGAAAATGCATAAGATTGACTGTTTTTTGTTCGCTAAGCGTGGTTATCTCTAATTAAATCATATGGATATTTGATTTTGATATTTTGTGCGATTTTTTGATTTAGCATTCACCAAGTGAATGTTAAAGGGTGGTAAAAAGCACTATTTGTCAAAGCAGGGGCAGTGGAATAGCGGGAGAAAAAGAGGGGGAGCAGAACGATCCCCGCAGCGGTGCTACGGGGAGAGAGGATTACAGTTCCTGTTCGAACAGCACCAGAATCGCTTCGTGGAGGTCTTTCACCGAGAATCCGTTAGCCGGAGTGGTAAAGATGGTGTCATCACCGGCGATGGTGCCGAGAATACCCTCCGTTTTACCCAACGAGTCCAGCATGCGGGCAATCAGCTGCGCAGCACCCGGGCTTGTGTGGATCACCACAACAGCGTCGTTGTAGTCGATATCGAGAACCAGGTTCTTGAGCGGGCTGGAGGTGGTTGGCACGCCAAGTTCCGCAGGCAGGCAATAGACCATCTCCATTTTGGCATTGCGGGTACGTACCGCACCAAACTTTGTTAACATGCGGGACACTTTCGACTGATTGATGTTATCGAAGCCTTGTTCCTGCAGCGCCTGAACAATTTCTCCCTGAGAACTGAATTTCTCTTCTTTGAGTAGCGCTTTGAACGCCTTGACTAATTCTTCTTGCTTAGACGAGCTTCGCATAAGTCACCCGGAATATGACGATAGAAACAACATTATTATGCATGTGGATGAATTTTTATGCAAATTATCTACCAGGCAGCAGCCTGAAATAATGTTATGAAAGGGAGTGATTTTATCAGATTTCGTTATCAGAAAACATGCCTGGGTCACGCCGCGCAAATAAGCTTAAAAGTAAATTAAATGTTATCAAAATGATGTTGTTTTGGTGGCAGGGCAGGGTGTATTGTAACCCCCTCTTAATGCGTTGCCGTCTGTCGTCAGAGCCTTCTGAAGAGAGATAAAGTCGCGCGACCTCAAATTCTTTAGCTACGAAAATTGTAATTAAACACTTGCTGAATTATGGTCGCCGCAACGGATTTACAGATACTTAAGTTAACCATAATAAGGAGTTTAGGATGAAAGTCGCAGTCCTCGGCGCTGCTGGTGGTATCGGCCAGGCGCTTGCCCTACTACTGAAAACCCAACTGCCTTCAGGCTCAGAACTCTCCCTGTACGATATTGCTCCGGTAACCCCAGGTGTGGCGGTTGACCTGAGCCATATCCCGACCGCTGTAAAAATCAAAGGCTTCTCCGGTGAAGACGCGCGTCCTGCCCTGCAGGGTGCAGACGTGGTGCTGATTTCTGCAGGCGTGGCGCGTAAGCCAGGCATGGATCGTTCAGACCTGTTCAACGTCAACGCGGGCATCGTGAAAAACCTGGTGCAGCAGATCGCAGAAGTCTGCCCGAAAGCGTGCATCGGTATCATCACTAACCCGGTGAACACCACCGTTGCTATCGCGGCAGAAGTGCTGAAGAAAGCGGGTGTTTACGACAAGAACAAACTGTTCGGCGTGACCACGCTGGATATTATCCGCTCCAACACGTTTGTTGCTGAGCTGAAAGGCAAACAGCCAACTGACATTGAAGTCCCGGTCATTGGCGGACACTCTGGCGTCACCATTCTGCCTCTGCTGTCACAGATCCCTGGCGTGAGCTTCACCGAGCAGGAAGTGGCTGATCTGACCAAACGCATCCAGAACGCGGGCACCGAAGTGGTGGAAGCGAAGGCGGGTGGCGGTTCTGCAACTCTGTCTATGGGCCAGGCGGCTGCGCGCTTCGGTCTGTCACTGGTTCGTGCGCTGCAGGGCGAGAAAGGCGTGGTTGAATGCGCTTACGTTGAAGGTGATGGCGAACACGCTCGTTTCTTCTCTCAGCCGCTGCTGCTGGGTAAAAACGGTATCGAAGAGCGTAAGCCGATTGGCACGCTGAGCGCGTTTGAACAACACGCGATGGAAGGCATGCTGGATACGCTGAAGAAAGATATCACCCTGGGCGAAGAGTTCGTTAACAAGTAAAACGAACCCGCTTTTGTAGGCCGGGTAAGCGTTAGCGCCACCCGGCAAAAAAACCGAAGCACTTACTGGCTTCGGTTTTTTTATGGCTGTCAGTTGGTGGCCGGGTATTCCTGAATGGTCACATGCAGCGTCAGTTTCTTATCGTTGCGCATGACTTCAACAGGGATGATGGAACCCGGGCGAATTTCTGCCACCTGGTCCATGGTCTCCAGCGCAGAAACCGCTGGCGTGCCGTTGACCGACACAATGACATCATTGACCTGAATTCCCGCGTTAGCCGCCGGACCACCCGGAGCCACCTCGTTGACCACGATGCCCTGAATCTGATCGATACCGCCGCCCTGGGTATGCATAGGCGCAATTTCACGGCCGCCGATACCGATATAGCCGCGGATCACACGGCCATCGCGGATCAGCTTATCCATAATTTTGGTTGCCAGCTGGAACGGAATGGCAAAGCCGATCCCTTCCGGCGTCTCTCCGTCGTTACTCTTATCGAACGAGAGGGTATTGATGCCCATCAGCTCACCCAGCGAGTTGACCAGCGCGCCACCGGAGTTACCGTGGTTGATTGAGGCATCGGTTTGCAGAAAGTTCTGCCGTCCCGATGGGTTGAGACCAATACGACCGGTCGCGCTGATAATCCCCTGGGTGATAGTCTGGCCCAGGTTGTAAGGGTTGCCGATAGCCAGTACGACGTCACCAATATGCGGGGTACGTTTACGGTTGATCGGGATAACCGGTAAACCGCCCGTAGCGTTAATTTTCAGAACAGCCAGGTCGGTCAGGCTATCCGACCCCACAAGTAACGCCTCAAACACGCGGCCATCCTGCAGGGCGACGATGATCTGATCGGCATCATTAATCACGTGCTTGTTGGTAATAATGTAGCCCCGCTCGTCCATAATCACCCCGGAGCCGAGGGTACGGATCTCCAGCTGGTTATGGGCTGAGGTATTCAGACCACGGTTATAGACGTTGACGACGGCAGGTGCGGCACGGCGAACGGCCTGGTTATAGGTGGCCGGTGTTTCATCCGTGCTATCAAACTGGGGAGCCGACAGTTTATTGAACTGACGTAAAGACGGCAACGCCAGCAGCAGCAGGCCAGCGACAATCAAACCGATGACAATAGAACGTAAGAGCTTTAAAAGCATGATGCGCGTGTCGTGAAAAAAAGGAACGATTTGCAGCATAACATGAGTTATCCGGACATCACACGCGGCGGTGATGTCCGGGATCGCAAATGCTTAGCGCAACAGAATATAGATAGACTCATTGCCACGCATAACCTGCAGGGCAATCACAGCCGGTTTACTTTCCAGCAGCTTGCGCAGTTCAGCAATGGACTGCACGCGATTACGGTTTACACCAATGATAACGTCATCCTGATGCAATCCGGCCTGTGCGGCAGGGCTGCTCTTCTCAACGGTGTCGATGGTGATCCCCTTCGTTCCGTCTTTCAACTGCCCGTCGCTCAACGTAGCCCCCTGCAGCGCTGGAGCGATAAGCTCCGCACTGGCGGAGGAAGAGGTGCTCTTATCCAGCGTCACTTCAACACTGAGCGGCTTGCCGTCGCGGATCAGGCCCAGCTTCACTTTGGCGCCGGGTTCGGTTGTGGCAATCCGCGAGCGCAGTTCTGCAAAGCTGCTCAGCGGTTTATCGTTCAGGCTGACGATCACGTCCCCCGACTTCACGCCCGCTTTTGCCGAGCCGGAGTTTGGCAGCACTTCACTGACGAACGCCCCGCGCTGCACGTTAATATTGAACGCCTTCGCAATATCCGCGCTCATCTCCATTCCTTTGATACCCAGCAGCCCACGTTTGACCTCGCCGAACTGGATGAGCTGCTGCGCCAGGGTTTTGGCCATATTGCTCGGAATAGCAAAACCGATCCCAATGCTGCCGCCGCCCGGGGCCAGGATCGCGGTGTTGATCCCAATCAGCTCGCCGTTAAGGTTGAGCAATGCCCCGCCGGAGTTCCCGCGGTTGATTGAGGCATCGGTCTGGATAAAGTTTTCCAGCCCTTCCAGATTCAGGCCACTGCGGCCCAGCGCCGAGACGATCCCGGACGTCGCGGTCTGCCCTAAACCAAAGGGGTTGCCCACGGCGACGGCAAAATCACCGACGCGCAGTTTGTCGGAGTCCGCGATGGCAATCTGGGTCAGATTACTGGGGTTTTGCACCTGCAACAGCGCGATGTCGCTCTGGTCATCGCCGCCAATCAGTTTGGCATCAAACTCGCGCCCATCATTAAGCAGAACGCTGATTTTATCGGCCTGGCTGATAACATGGTTGTTAGTCAGAATATAGCCTTTGGCTGCATCAATAATGACGCCTGAACCCAGGCCTTCAAAAGGCTGAGCCTGCTGGTCGGGAGCCTCATCGCCAAAATATTTTTTCAGTTCTTCAGGGACGCGTTGGCTTTGTACGGCCGTGCCTTCAACCTGTACGCTAACGACCGCCGGCAACACTTTTTCCAGCATGGGGGCGAGGCTTGGAACGGCCGCTTGCCCGGGCACCTGGGAGGGAATGGCGGCCACTACGGGGAAGGACGCCGAGAGAGATAACCCGACACTTAACGCGATAGCGCTCAACAGCTGGTTTTTTTTCTTCATCGATGTTGACTCTCGTAACCTGGAATAAAGGAAAAACGGCCCTAAAAACACGTTGATGTTATTGAATTTTAAACCGCTGAACAATGAGGTGTTTAACTAAATGATAGCTGGGGTCATGAAGAAAGGACGGGCGCAATCGCTGCGCCCGTAAAATAAATTCAGGTTGTGCGATTAATCGCGTTTTACACCGCCGCGCAGCAGGCCGGACGCGCCATCTGAATAGTCGCGAGGCATCTGGACAGGGGCCTGATCGTTACCGGCTTCAGAGTCTGCCAGACGGTTGCGGAACGGGTTGGTTTCCGCCGTCATTTCCGGCAGCAGGCTGCTGGAGCTTTTGGCCATATGTTGATACAGCTGACGATAGTCGGTCGCCATGTTGTCCAGCAGCTCGGCGCTACGGGCAAAGTGGCTGACCAGCTCTTCACGATACTCTTCCAGCTCGGCTTTGTTCTTTTCCAGTTCGTACTGCAGTGACTGCTGCTGACGCAATTTGCGGTTACCGAAACGCATGGCCACAGCACCAATGACGATGCCGACGACTAAACCGATTAGCGCATATTCCCAGGTCATGAACTTCTCCCGTTGTCTTGTTGTTCCGTAGGGTGTTGGCTCGGCTCCTGCCTGTGCCTGATAATGCCACTATAACCGCTATTTCCGCAGAAGTGGAATCCTGACGTATCATCGCGTAGTGTAGAACGGCCTTTTTTTCATCAGTCACGCCTGCTGATGAGCGTTAATTGAAGGAATAACAATAAGATTATGCAAAACCTGTCCCCTGCATCACGATATCAACTGGCCCTTAACGAGGGCACGCATCAGCCGGATGACGTTCAACGTGAGGCGGTGAGCCGTCTGGAGATGATTTATCAGGCGCTCACGGCCAGACCCGCTGAAACAGAGCAGAGCAGTGGGCTAAAGGCGGCGTTTGGGCGGTTACTCGGTAAAAAAGCACCACCAGAGCACACGCCGGTGCGCGGTTTATATATGTGGGGCGGTGTCGGGCGGGGAAAAACCTGGCTGATGGATCTGTTCTATCTGAGCCTGCCGGGGGCGCGTAAACAGCGTCTGCACTTCCATCGTTTTATGCTGCGGGTGCATGAAGAGCTGACGGCGCTGCAGGGTAAAAGCGATCCCCTGGAGATTGTGGCCGACAGATTCAAGGCGGAAACGGACGTGCTCTGCTTTGATGAGTTTTTTGTCTCTGATATCACCGATGCCATGCTGTTAGGCGGCCTGATGAAAGCGTTATTTGCCCGCGGGATTACGCTGGTTGCCACCTCGAATATCCCGCCGGACGAGCTGTACCGCAATGGCCTGCAGCGGGCTCGCTTCCTGCCTGCGATTGACGCCATCAAGCAACACTGCGACATCATGAACGTGGATGCCGGGGTGGATTACCGCCTGCGCACGTTGACCCAAGCGCACCTGTGGCTTTCACCGTTAAACACCGAGACCACCCGCCAGATGGACAAACTGTGGCTGGCGCTGGCGGGGGCAAAACGCGAACATGCCCCGGAACTTGAGATTAACCATCGCCCGTTGCCCACCCTCGGTGTTGAGAACCAAACGCTGGCGGTCTCCTTTACGACGCTCTGCGTTGATGCCCGCAGTCAGCATGACTACATTGCACTTTCGCGTCTGTTCCACACCGTGATGGTGCTGGATGTGCCGGTGATGACCCGGCTGATGGAGAGCGAAGCACGGCGCTTCATTGCGCTGGTGGACGAGTTTTATGAGCGTCACGTCAAGCTGGTGGTCAGCGCCGAGGTACCTTTATATGAGATCTACCAGGGGGAAAGGCTGAAGTTTGAGTTCCAGCGCTGCCTCTCGCGCCTGCAGGAGATGCAGAGCGAGGAATACCTGAAGCTTGAGCATATGCCATAATAAATGCCACCCTCTCCCTGTGGGAGAGGGGCTGGGGGTGAGGGCATCAGACCGCACACTACCCACCCTCGAAAAACCCATTCCAAATCACATTTAAGGGTCGATCTTTGACCTCAACTTCTCTATAATCTTGCGACCCCACGTTACGAGAAGGTTTTTTTCCCGAAACTTTCTATGTGTCGGCATGAGCTATTCGAAGGGGTAGGTTTGCCGGACTTTGTCGTGTGAACCTCAACTGACTAAACGTTTGGGTGTTCACCAACGTGTAACTTATTATTTGGGTAAGCTTTTAATGAAAACTTTTACAGCTAAACCAGAAACCGTACAGCGCGACTGGTATGTTGTTGACGCGACCGGTAAAACTCTGGGCCGTCTGGCTACTGAACTGGCTCGTCGCCTGCGCGGTAAGCATAAAGCGGAATACACTCCGCACGTTGATACCGGTGATTACATCATCGTTCTGAACGCTGATAAAGTTGCTGTAACCGGCAACAAGCGTACTGACAAAATGTACTACCACCACACCGGCCACATCGGTGGTATCAAAGAAGCGACCTTTGAAGAGATGATTGCCCGCCGTCCTGAGCGTGTGATTGAAATCGCGGTTAAAGGCATGCTGCCAAAAGGCCCGCTGGGTCGTGCTATGTTCCGTAAACTGAAAGTTTACGCAGGCAACGAGCACAACCACGCGGCACAGCAACCGCAAGTTCTTGACATCTAATCGGGATTATAGGCAATGGCTGAAAATCAATACTACGGCACTGGTCGCCGCAAAAGTTCCGCAGCTCGCGTTTTCATCAAACCGGGCAGTGGTAAAATCGTTATCAACCAGCGTTCTCTGGAACAGTACTTCGGTCGCGAAACTGCCCGCATGGTAGTTCGCCAGCCGCTGGAACTGGTTGATATGGTAGAAAAACTGGATCTGTACATCACTGTTAAAGGTGGTGGTATCTCCGGTCAGGCAGGTGCGATCCGTCACGGTATCACCCGCGCTCTGATGGAGTACGACGAATCCCTGCGTTCTGAACTGCGTAAAGCTGGCTTCGTTACTCGTGACGCTCGTCAGGTTGAACGTAAGAAAGTGGGTCTGCGTAAAGCACGTCGTCGTCCACAGTTCTCCAAACGTTAATCCATTCTGCTTGCGCAGAACGATTGGCGAAAAACCCGCTTCGGCGGGTTTTTTTATGGATAATGCGCAGGTTATCCACAATATCAATGCATATATCTTCTCTTTTTCCACATTTCCAGAATCCCCTCACCACAAAGCCATCAAAATCTGGTAAACTATCATCCAATTTTCTGCCCAAATATCGGTGAATACTCGCTTTTTGTTCGATTCTTGAACAATGTGTTTTCTCTGGGATGGGCGATACAACATCTGGCTGGCCCCTGTTGGGCCGGTAGCAGTAAAAATTCTGAATATACCTGGAGGTTTTCATGGCTGTCGCTGCCAACAAACGTTCGGTAATGACGCTGTTTTCTGGTCCTACTGACATTTATAGCCATCAGGTTCGTATCGTGCTGGCCGAGAAGGGTGTCAGTTTTGAGATCGAGCATGTGGAAAAGGATAACCCGCCTCAGGATCTGATCGATCTCAACCCGAGCCAAAGCGTACCGACGCTGGTGGATCGCGAGCTGACCCTGTGGGAATCCCGTATCATTATGGAATATCTGGATGAGCGTTTCCCGCATCCGCCGCTGATGCCTGTTTACCCTGTCGCGCGTGGTGAAAGCCGCCTGTACATGCAGCGTATCGAGAAAGACTGGTACTCGCTGATGAACGTGATTACCAGCGGTTCCGCTGCGGAAGCTGACGCTGCGCGTAAGCAACTGCGTGAAGAGCTTCTGGCTATCGCTCCTGTGTTTGGCCAGAAACCGTTCTTCCTGAGCGATGAGTTCAGCCTGGTGGATTGCTACCTGGCGCCGCTGTTGTGGCGTCTGCCAACCCTGGGTGTTGAATTCAGCGGCCCTGGCGCCAAAGAGCTGAAGGGCTACATGACTCGCGTCTTTGAACGCGACTCTTTCCTGGCATCTTTAACTGAACCGGAACGTGAAATGCGTCTCGGCCGAGGCTAATGACTGTGGAAATGTCACAACTCACCCCACGCCGTCCGTATCTGCTGCGCGCCTTCTATGAATGGCTGCTGGATAACCAGCTCACGCCGCACCTGGTAGTGGATGTGACGTTGCCGGGCGTGCTGGTTCCGATGGAATACGCACGCGACGGACAGATCGTGCTGAATATTGCGCCGCGAGCAGTGGGAAACCTGGAACTGGCCAACGACGAAGTCCGCTTTAACGCGCGTTTCGGTGGTGTGCCGCGTCAGGTATCGGTGCCGCTGGCTGCCGTGCTGGCTATCTATGCGCGTGAAAACGGTGCGGGTACCATGTTCGAGCCGGAAGCGGCTTACGATGAAGACGTTGCCAGCCTGAATGATGACGATACCGCCGGGGAGCGTGAAAGCGACACGGTCATGTCCGTTATTGACGGTGACAAACCCGATCACCAGGATGATAACGATCCGGATGACGATCCGCCACCGCGCGGTGGTCGACCGGCTCTTCGCGTTGTAAAATAAAAACAGGCCCAATCGGGCCTGTTTTTTTACACTTCCAGGTAGTTCAGTATACCGTCTGCTGCCTTACGACCTTCGGCAATCGCCGTCACCACCAGGTCGGAACCGCGAACAATATCACCACCGGCGAAGATTTTCGGGTTGCTGGTCTGGAACGCGTTATCGCTGCCTTCAGGCGCAATAATACGGCCCTGCGAGTCCAGCTCGACGCTGTGCTTCGCCAGCCACTCCATGCTGTGCGGACGGAAACCGAACGCCATGACGACGGCATCGGCCGGGATCACGTGCTCAGAGCCCGCCACGATCTCCGCGCGACGGCGGCCTTTGGCATCCGGCGCGCCCATCTCCGTGCGCGCCATCTTCACGCCGCTCACTTTACCGTTAGCATTCACTTCAATACCCAGCGGCTGGATGTTGAACTGGAACTCGACACCCTCTTCACGCGCATTTTTCACTTCGCGTTTGGAGCCTGGCATGTTCTCTTCGTCACGACGATAGGCGCAGATCACGTGTGCCGCATTCTGACGAATAGAGGTACGCACGCAGTCCATCGCGGTATCACCCCCGCCCAGCACAACCACGCGTTTACCTTCCATGCTGACGAAAGGCTCATCGGCTGTTTCGCCATAGCCCATAATCTGTTTAGTGTTGGCGATCAGGAACGGCAGCGCGTCATAAACGCCCGGCGCGTCTTCGTTTTCCAGACCACCACGCATGGACTGATAGGTGCCCACGCCCAGGAAGACGGCATCGTAATCTTTCAGCAGGTCGTCGAGCTGCACGTCGCGGCCCACTTCTGTGTTCAGTTTGAACTCAATCCCCATGCCGGTGAAGATTTCACGGCGGCGGGTCATGACCTCTTTCTCCAGCTTGAAGGCCGGGATACCGAAGGTCAGCAGACCGCCGATCTCCGGATGACGGTCAAAGACCACCGCCTTCACGCCGTTACGGGTCAGGACGTCCGCACAGGCCAGGCCCGCCGGGCCCGCGCCGATAATCGCCACGCGCTTGTCGGTCTGCTTCACGCCGGACATATCCGGACGCCAGCCCATCTCAAACGCTTTATCGTTGATATAGCGCTCGATGTTGCCGATGGTCACCGCGCCAAACTCGTCGTTCAGCGTACAGGAACCTTCACACAGACGGTCCTGAGGACACACTCGGCCGCACACTTCCGGCAGGGTGTTGGTCTGGTGAGACAGCTCGGCGGCTTCAAAAATACGCCCCTCGTTGGCCAGCTTCAGCCAGTTCGGGATGTAGTTATGTACCGGACATTTCCATTCGCAGTAAGGGTTACCGCAGGACAGGCAGCGGTCTGCCTGTGCTTTGGCCTGGCCTTCTGAAAACGGCTCATAGATTTCTACAAATTCAATTTTACGGATCTTCAGCGGTTTCTTTGGCGGATCAACACGCTGCAGGTCGATAAACTGGTATACGTTCTGGCTCATCTGAATTCCTTACTGCGCCTGCACACGCAGCTCTGCTGCGCTACGACTACGGTGACCCAACAGGGCTTTAACATCGCTGGACTTCGGTTTAACCAGCGCGAATTTCGCAGAGAATGCTGGCCAGTTCGCCAGGATCTCTTCGCCGCGCGAAGAACCGGTATGCTGCACATGTTCGGTAATCAAACCGCGCAGGTGTTCTTCGTGAATAGCCAGCGTATCAACGTCCAGCACTTCCACCAGTTCCGGGTTCACGCGTTTGCGGAACTCGCCGTCTTCATCCAGGACGTATGCAAAACCGCCCGTCATGCCTGCGCCAAAGTTCACGCCGGTTTTACCCAGGACGCAAACAATCCCGCCCGTCATGTATTCACAACCGTTATCGCCAATGCCTTCCACCACGGTGATGGCACCGGAGTTACGCACCGCAAAACGCTCGCCCGCACGGCCTGCTGCAAACAGACGACCGCCGGTCGCGCCGTACAGGCAGGTGTTACCGATGATGCTTGCCTCATGGCTGCGGAAGGCAGAACCCACCGGAGGACGCACCGCCAGCAGACCGCCCGCCATGCCTTTTCCGACGTAGTCGTTGGCGTCGCCGGTCAGGTATAGCTCAACGCCGCCGGCGTTCCACACGCCAAAGCTCTGACCCGCGGTACCGCTGAAGTGCGCGGTAATCGGATCCGCCGCCAGCCCCTGGTCACCGTGCGTCTGCGCAATGTAACCGGAGAGGGACGCACCCACAGAACGGTCGGTGTTGCGGATATCAAACCAGAACGTTTTGCTCTGCTTGTCATCCACGTACGGTTTCGCCTGCTGCAACAGCTGCGCGTTCAGCACGCCGTTATCGAACGGCGGGTTGTTCTCGGTGCAGTAGACCGCTTTGCCAGGGTGTGGCTGCGCGGTTTCCAGCAGCTTGCTCAACGCCAGCTTCTGCTGCTTCGCCGTGAAGCCTTCTAGTTCTTTCAATAAATCGGTACGGCCAATCAGGTCCACCAGACGTTTCACGCCCAGTTGCGCCATCAGCTCGCGGGTTTCACGGGCGATGAAGTCAAAGTAGTTGGTCACTTTGAACGGCAGGCCGTGATAGTGGTTCTTACGCAGCTTCTCGTCCTGGGTTGCAACACCGGTTGCGCAGTTGTTCAGGTGACAAATACGCAGGTATTTACAGCCAAGCGCAACCATTGGGCCGGTACCGAAACCAAAGCTTTCCGCACCCAGAATCGCCGCTTTGATGATGTCGAGGCCGGTTTTCAGACCACCGTCCACCTGCAGACGGATCTTATGACGCAGACCGTTAGCCACCAGCGCCTGCTGGGTTTCCACCAGGCCCAGTTCCCACGGGCAACCCGCATATTTCACCGAGGAGAGCGGGCTTGCACCGGTACCACCGTCGTAACCGGCGATGGTGATGAGATCCGCATAGGCTTTTGCCACGCCGGTGGCGATGGTGCCAACGCCCGGTTCGGAAACCAGCTTCACGGAGATCATCGCTTTCGGGTTGACCTGTTTCAGGTCGAAAATCAGCTGCGCCAGATCCTCGATAGAGTAAATATCGTGGTGCGGCGGCGGGGAGATCAGCGTCACGCCCGGCACGGAATAGCGCAGTTTGGCGATGTACGGGGTAACTTTATCACCCGGCAACTGACCGCCTTCGCCCGGTTTTGCACCCTGAGCGACTTTAATCTGAATGACATCGGCGTTGACCAGGTACGCTGGCGTGACGCCGAAGCGGCCGGAGGCCACCTGCTTGATACGGGACACTTTGTTGGTGCCGTAACGCGCCGGATCTTCACCGCCTTCACCGGAGTTAGAATTGCCGCCGATGCTGTTCATGGCTTCCGCCAGCGCTTCGTGGGCTTCCGGGCTCAGCGCGCCGATGGACATCGCCGCGGTATCAAAGCGTTTGAACAGTTCAGATGCTGGCTCAACCTCGTCAATGCTGACCGCTTCATCACCCGGATTGAGGGCCAGCAGGTCACGCAGCGTCGCCGCCGGACGGTTGTTCACCAGTTCAGCATACTGCTTGTAATCACTGTATTCGCCGCTCTGCACCGCCTGCTGCAGCGTGCGCACCACGTCCGGGTTATAGGCATGATACTCGCCGCCGTGAACGTATTTCAGCAGACCGCCCTGATCCAGCGGCTTACGTGCCAGCCATGCGCGTTTCGACAGGTTCACCAGATCCTGCTGGAAGTCAGCAAATCCGGCTCCGCCGATGCGGCTGACGACGCCCTGGAAGCAGAGATTGGCCACATCGTTATGCAGACCGACCGCCTCAAACAGCTTCGAGCAACGGTAGGAGGCAATGGTCGAGATGCCCATTTTGGACATGATTTTGTACAGACCTTTATTGATGCCGTTACGGTAGTTCAGCATCACTGTACGGTAGTCTTTGTCGATCGCGCGGGTATCCACCAGACGGGCCAGCGTTTCGTAGGCCAGATACGGGTAGATTGCCGTCGCACCAAAACCTAACAGCACGGCAAAGTGGTGCGGGTCGCGAGCGCTGGCGGTTTCAACAATGATGTTGGCGTCGCAGCGCAGGCTCTTATCGACCAGACGCGTCTGGATAGCACCCACCGCCATTGGTGCAGGCACCGGCAGACGGTTTTTCGCGATATTTCGGTCGGACAGCACCAGCAGAACGGTACCGTTACGTACCATCTGTTCGGCTTTGTCACACAGCGCATTCACCGTCTCTTCGAGGCTCGCGTCGTTCACGTCGAAGGTAATATCGAGCGTGTCAGCGCGGTAGTGCTCCTCTTTCATGGTGGTGAGCTGTTTGAAATCGGAATACAGCAGGATCGGCGATTTAAAGGTCAGACGGTGCGCCTGGCCTTCGGCCTCGCAGAAGACGTTCATCTCACGACCAATACTGGTGGCCAGCGACATCACGTGTGCTTCACGCAGCGGGTCGATTGGCGGGTTGGTGACCTGCGCAAACTGCTGACGGAAGTAGTCATAAATGATACGCGGCTGGCTGGAGAGCACGGCAAACGGGGTATCGTCACCCATCGAGCCGACCGCTTCCTGGCCGTTTTCACCGAGCACGCGGATAACCGAGTCCAGCTCTTCCGCACTGTAGTTAAACTGCTTCTGGTAGCTGGCGAGGGTATCGTCGTCCAGCTCGCGGCTGCCCACCTCTTCGTCCGACAGATCTTCAAACGGCACCAGACGACGCACGTTTTTCTCCATCCACTCTTTGTACGGATGGCGGCTTTTCAGGTCGTTATCGGTTTCGGCGGAATGCAGAATACGCCCAACGCGAGTGTCGATAACCATCAGTTCGCCAGGACCGACGCGACCTTTCTCAACCACTTCGTCAGGCTGGTAATCCCAGATACCGACTTCAGAGGCACAGGTGATGAGCTTATCTTTGGTGATGACGTAGCGCGCCGGACGCAGACCGTTACGGTCCAGGTTACAGGCGGCAAAACGACCGTCGGACATCACGATGCCCGCCGGGCCGTCCCACGGCTCCATGTGCATGGAGTTAAAGTCGAAGAACGCACGCAGCTCTGGATCCATATCCGGGTTGTTCTGCCAGGCCGGTGGCACGAGCAGACGCATGGCGCGCACGATATCCATCCCACCCGCCAGCAGCAATTCCAGCATATTGTCCATCGAGCTGGAGTCGGAGCCGGTTTCGTTCACGAACGGCGCGGCATCGTGCAGGTCAGGGATCAGTGGCGTCTGGAACTTATAGGTACGGGCACGGGCCCACTGGCGGTTACCGGTAATGGTGTTGATCTCGCCGTTGTGCGCCAGATAACGGAACGGCTGCGCCAGCGGCCAGCGAGGTACGGTGTTGGTGGAGAAGCGCTGGTGGAACAGGCAAATGGCCGATTCCAGACGCAGGTCCGCCAGGTCCAGGTAGAAGCGCGGCAGATCAGCCGGCATACACAGACCTTTATAGATATTCACCAGGTTCGAGAGGCTACAGACGTAGAACTCTTTATCGTCCTGGAGACGTTTTTCAATGCGGCGACGGGCGATAAACAGACGGCGTTCCATATCACGTGGACGCCAGCCCGCAGGGGCATTGACAAAAATCTGTTCAATACGAGGCAGCGAGGAGAGGGCGATTTCACCGAGCACCCCTTCGTTGGTTGGCACATCGCGCCAGCCGACAATAGACAGGGTTTCACGCTGAAGTTCTTCTTCGACGATGTGGCGCGAAGCGGCAGCTTTTTCAGGATCCTGGTTCAGGAACAGCATACCGACAGCGTAGTTTTTGGCTAAACGCCAGCCGCGCTCTTCCGCCACGATGCGGAAGAAACGATCGGGTTTTTGCAGCAGCAGGCCGCAACCGTCGCCGGTTTTACCATCGGCAAGGATGGCGCCACGGTGCTGCATTCGGGCCAGTGCGTGAATAGCAGTACGCACTACCTTGTGGCTAGGTTCGCCTTCTATGTGGGCGATCAGGCCGAAACCACAGTTATCCTTCTCAAGGGATTTATCGTACAACATATCAGTGAACCTCCCCAGGCTCTTCGGGCTTCTCTCTGAACGTAACCGTGGCGCACAGGCGCAGAAAGAGCATGGCGACGGGGTTTGCGTTTCATACGCGGACCTCGCATTCGCCCTCTTTTTCATCCTTTCGCGCAGGTAAACAAGTTTGAGGACTTGCTTCAGAGGGAATCTCAATTACTGCATAAATATGATGAGCAGGCCGCTCATCCAGAAAGCTTCCAGCGGATTTCCAACTTATCGGGAATTGGTACACAGGTCAAATGGCAATCTTATTTATACAAAAATGTGCTAAAGATAAGGTAACTGCTTGTAATTAAAGCTAATTTAACTAATTTTACATTGAATGAATGCCCTGGCAGGGCGTGGCGGAGTGTGATCTGACTCACTATCTGAAAGCGGTATTATCAATGCAGCATGCTGAATAGCGGTTTTTTAACAGAATATTACGCTGCTGCGGGGGTTAAACCCGCATAAAGTCACTGTTTTTCAGAGGTGGCGCTATAAATGAAAAAAACAATCAGAACATAAGGAAAAGTAATCACGGCTGGCGTGAATGAAATTGCAGTAATCCTGAGTAGTTATTCATATAGATAAAAGCCGTCCAGGGCGATTGATCCAGGTCATCGCCGACAGAGGCTAAAAGTGGCAGGCTTGTCCCCTTTCTCCGGGACGGTCTATCAGATTATGCAGTTACAGAAATTAGTCAATATGTTTGGTGGGGATCTTTTGCAGCGGTACGGGCAAAAGGTTCACAAGCTGACGCTGCATGGCGGGTTTAGCTGCCCAAACCGGGACGGGACAATCGGGCGCGGGGGCTGCACGTTCTGTAACGTTGCGTCATTTGCAGACGAGGCCCAGCAGCATCGCTCTATTGCCGAACAGCTTTCGCATCAGGCGAGTCTGGTAAACCGCGCCAGACGCTATCTGGCCTATTTTCAGGCCTATACCAGCACGTGGGCGGAAGTGCAGGTGCTGCGCGACATGTATAAGCAGGCTGTCAGCCAGGCCAGTATTGTCGGGCTCTGTGTGGGTACGCGGCCGGACTGCGTACCGGACGCGGTGCTGGATCTGCTCAGCGAGTATAACGATCAAGGCTACGAGGTCTGGCTGGAGCTGGGTTTGCAGACCGCGCACGACAAAACCCTGCACCGCATCAACCGTGGTCATGATTTCGCCTGCTACCAGCGCACTACCCGTCTTGCCCGTGAGCGCGGGTTGAAAGTCTGCTCGCATCTGATTGTCGGGTTGCCTGGTGAAAGGCAGCGGCACGGCCTGGAGACGCTGGAAAAAGTGGTTGAGACCGGCGTGGACGGTATCAAGCTGCATCCGCTGCATATCGTGAAGGGCAGCATTATGGCCAAAGCCTGGGAAGCCGGGCGCCTGAACGGTATCGAACTTGACGCCTATACGGTGACGGCGGGGGAGATGATTCGTCACACGCCGCCGGAGATTGTCTACCATCGCATCTCTGCCAGCGCCCGCCGTCCAACGCTTCTGGCACCCTTGTGGTGCGAGAACCGCTGGACGGGGATGGTGGAAATTGACCGCTATCTTCAGGAAAACGGCGTGCAGGGTTCGGCTCTGGGGCGCCCGTGGGTTCCCCGTCTACCGGCGACGGCCGCCTAAAAGGCTCCCCAGCATGCCGCGCACTATCTGATTAGTCACCTGCCGCGCAGCGCTCTTCGCCATGGTTTGTACCACGCCGTCGCGCTTACCGCCGCGCGGCCCGGTGCTGCCAAACAGGATATCTTTGAGCCCACCGAGAATACCGTCATCCACCGCCACCGACTGCCCTTTAGCGGCAGGGGCATCCTGCGATTCCGTTGTCGCCTGGACCCCTTTTTGCAGCATCTCAAATGCGGATTCCCGATCCACCTCGTCTTCATACTTCCCGTACACCGGGGAGTGGTTAATCAGGCCGTTGCGTTCATCGTCCGTCACCGGTCCCATCCGCGAACAGGGAGCGATCACCATCGCGCGTTCCACCACGGACGGGCTGCCCTTCGCATCCAGGAATGAGATCAGCGCTTCACCGGTGCCTAACGCCTGAATAGCGGCTTCGGTATCAAAGGCCGGATTGGCGCGCATGGTTTGCGCAGCGGCTTTCACCGCTTTCTGATCTTTCGGCGTAAAGGCGCGCAGGGCGTGCTGAACGCGGTTACCAAGCTGGCCAAGCACGTTATCCGGGATATCCGACGGGTTTTGCGAAACAAACCAGACGCCGACGCCTTTAGAGCGGATCAGGCGAATGACCTGTTCAATCTTGTCCAGCAATATCTGCGGCGCATCGTTGAACAGCAGGTGCGCTTCGTCGAAGAAGAATACCAGCTTTGGTTTTTCCAGATCGCCTGCTTCGGGCAGTTGTTCGTAAAGCTCGGAGAGCATCCACAGCAGGCTGGCGGCGTAAAGCTTCGGCATCTGATAAAGCTTCTCGGCACTGAGGATATTGATAATGCCTTTGCCGTTACTGTCGGTGCGCATCCAGTCTTTGATATCCAGCATAGGCTCGCCGAAGAAATGCTCAGCCCCCTGTTGCTCAAGCGTCAGTAACCCGCGCTGAATGGCCCCTACCGACGCGCTGCTGATATTGCCATACTGGTTCTGGAAGGATTTCGCGTTATCGCCAATGTACTGAGTAATGGCCCGCAGATCTTTAAAATCAAGCAGCAGCAGACCCTGGTCATCGGCAATGCGAAAGATAATATTCAGCACCCCGGACTGGACGTCGTTAAGGTTCAGCAGGCGGGCGAGCAGCAGCGGGCCGAGATCGGAGACGGTGGCGCGCACCGGGTGGCCTTTCTCACCGAAGATATCCCACACGACCACCGGGTTGCCGTGCGGCGTCCAGTCCGTAATGCCAATATTCTTCAGCCGCTCGAGCAGTTTTTCAGAGGCGGTACCCTCCTGAGCCACACCGGTTAAATCGCCTTTCACGTCAGCCATAAACACCGGTACGCCGATCTCTGAAAGCGACTCCGCCAGCTTTTGCAGGGTCACGGTTTTCCCCGTCCCGGTGGCGCCGGTGATCAGGCCGTGGCGGTTCGTCATGGCGGGCAGTAAATACAGCTCTTTTTCCAGCGTCCGGGCAATTAACAATGGTGTACTCATGATGCGCTTCCTCTCGTAGTCCTGGGTGGAGTATAGGCAACCTGACGGCAAAAGGGATGAGTAAATTCCTGAGTTTGCGGCGCATTATCCAGCGCGGACTATGCTTTTGCATACGGTTCACAAAATAGTGGGAAACTATGTCCAGATTCTTCTTTAACGACCGCAAACAGCTGGTCAACGATGCCATTGAAGGCATACTGCTCTCTGCGCCCCATGCAAATCTCGTCAAGCTTGATATCGATCCGGCCATCAGGGTTGTCGCGCGCGGCGACTGGGACAAAAGCCGCGTGGCGGTGATCTCCGGTGGCGGCTCAGGACACGAACCCGCGCATGCCGGATTTGTTGGCAAAGGCATGCTGACGGCGGCGGTGTGTGGCGATCTGTTTGCCTCGCCGAGCGTGGATGCGGTACTCAATGCCATCGTCGCCGTAACCGGCGATCGCGGCTGTCTGTTGATCGTCAAAAACTACACCGGCGACCGTCTGAACTTCGGCCTCGCGGCGGAAAAGGCCAAACGTTACGGTCTGAAGGTGGAGATGGTGATTGTAGCGGATGACATCGCGCTGCCGGATAACAAGCAACCGCGCGGTATTGCCGGCACCGCGCTGGTGCATAAGATTGCGGGCTATGCGGCGGAGCTCGGGAAATCGCTGAGTGAAGTGCGGGAGATCGCGCAGCAGGCCTGCGATAACCTCTGGAGCCTGGGCGTTGCGATGCAAACCTGTAACCTGCCCGGCAGCGAGGAGGAAGAGGGGCGCATTAAGCAGGGCCACGTCGAGCTGGGTCTGGGCATTCACGGTGAGCCCGGAGCGTCCGTGGTGGATACCCAAAACAGCAAAGCCATTATCGACACGCTGGTCACGCCACTGAAAACAGAGGCGGGCCAGGGACGCTTTGCAGTACTGATTAACAACCTCGGCGGCGTATCGGCGCTGGAGATGGCGCTGCTGACGAAAGAGCTGGCGCACTCGGCGCTGAAAGAAGAGATCGCGTACCTGATAGGTCCCGCGCCACTGGTAAGCGCCCTGGACATGAAGGGCTTTTCGCTGACGCTGCTGAAGCTCAACGATTTCTTCGAAAAGGCGATTCACGCCGACGTCGAAACGCTGGGCTGGCAGAAACCCGTGGCGTTTGCGCCCTTGCGCACCGTTGAGCACAGCGCCATTCATGACCGCGTGGAATATACCCCATCGAACAATCCGCAGGTGGGAGAGTGTGTCTCCTCAGTGACGCAAACGCTGATCCAGCTGGAAAACCGCCTCAACGCGCTGGATGCGAAAGTGGGAGATGGCGACACCGGCTCCACTTTTGCGCAAGGTGCGCGGGATATTGCGCAGCATCTGGAGGAGAATACCCTCCCGCTTAACGATGTCTCTACGCTACTGTTACTGGCTGGCGAGCGGCTGGCCACGGTAATGGGCGGATCGAGCGGCGTATTAATGTCGATCTTCTTCACCGCGGCCGGGCAAAAGCTGCATGACGGACAATCGCTCCCGGAGGCATTGCTCAGCGGGCTGGCGCAGATGAAGCAGTATGGCGGGGCGGATCTCGGCGATCGCACGCTGATCGACGCGCTGCAACCGGCGCTGGAGGCTTTACAGAAAAAAGATCTTCAGGCTGCTGCGCAGGCGGCGCAGCAGGGGGCGGAGGCAACGGCGAAAATGGTGAAAGCGGGTGCGGGACGTTCGTCGTACGTGAATAAAGAGAATCTGGATGGCGTAATGGATCCGGGGGCGGTGGCTGTCGCGGAAGTCTTTGCGGCACTGGTGCGGTAGTCGAAAAAGCCCGGTGGCGCTGCGCTTACCGGGCCTACAAAAACGAACCCTGGCCGGGTAAGGCGAAGCCGCCACCCGGCACTGTCACATCAAAAATCCGCTTTCAACACCACGCGATAACGGGCTTTGCCGTCGCGCACGTGCTGGATGGCTTCATTGATTTTCGACATCGGGTACAGTTCGGTGGTCGGTGCCACTTTGGTGCGCCCGGCGAACTTCATCAGTTTGCGCAACTCGTACGGCGTACCGGTCGCAGAGCCGGATATGCTGCGATCCCCGCCGATCAGGGTAAACGCCGGAACCGGCAGCGGCTTCATCACCGCACCCACAGTGTGGAAGTTACCGCCGTAGGCCAGGGCTTCAAAATACGGCTGCCAGTTAAGATCCACGTTCACAGTGTTGATGATCAGATCAAACTGACCCGCCAGCGCGTTCAGCGCGTCCGGATCGCGGCTGTTGACGACTTTATCCGCCCCCATCGCCAGCACTTCCTGCTCTTTCGCCGGGTTCGAGCTGAATGCCGTCACTTCGCAACCCATCGCGTGCAGCAGTTTGATGGCGATATGCCCGAGGCCGCCAATACCGATGACGCCCACGCGGCTGGTGGCGGTGATATGGTGCATCAGAAGCGGTTTGAAGACGGTAATACCGCCGCACAGTAGCGGACCGGCGGATTCAATATCAATGCTGTCCGGCAGCGGAATGACCCATTGCCAGTCGGCGCGCAGCTTATCGGCAAAACCGCCTTTATTCAGAATGGTGGGAACAGCGCCTTCGAGGCAGTTGATCTGGTTGCCGCTGATACAGGCGTCGCAGTGGCCACAGCTGCGTGCTGTCCAGCCAATGCCCACGCGCTGGCCGACTTTCAGCCCTTTGTCCTGCGCAGCGCTACCGAGCGCGACAACACGGCCAATGACTTCGTGCCCGGCAACCAGTGGATAGCTTGAAAAGCCCCATTCGTTATCGATCATCGAGAGATCCGAGTGGCAGATCCCGCAGTAATCAACCTGTACCTCGACGTCTTCTGCTTTTAGAACGCCTGCATCGTACTCGTACAGTTCAAGTTCTGCACCCGCCTGCGGTGCGGCGTAGCTTTTTATCTTCGACATCGTGTTTCCCCCGTTGTGGTGTGAACTGAGAGTGTAGAGCATTCAGTTAACCACCGCTTAACAGAAGAGGGCAGCAAAGATGTTTACAGCGTTTTCAACATCCTGACTTCGCAATCGACGTGCCCGGTGCAGCCCAGCGGTGCATCAATATGCTCAAAGCCCAGATGTTCATACAGGCCGATGGCCTCTTTGAGGAAGGCGGTTGTTTCGAGGTAACAGCGGGTAAAACCCTGTTTGCGCGCGTGGTCCAGGGCAAGCAGCGCCAGCTTTTTCGCCAGGCCTTGCCCGCGAACGGACGGCAGAAAATACATTTTTTGCAGTTCGCAGATATCCGGCTCGCTGCAGCTGAGGGGCGCTACGCCGCCGCCGCCGACGACCTGGCCGTTCTGCTCGATGACCCAGTAAGCATGCCCCGGCTGGCTGTACAGCTGAAACAGTTCGTCCAGATTCGGGTCGGCAACCGTGTAGCCTTTATCAGCCGTCAGGCCATATTCGGCAGAAACCGTGCGGATGACGGCGGCGATAGCCGGGTTGTCCTGCACAGCGATCCGACGCATCGTCGTCGCGACGGGAGTGATCACGCTCATAGCATTACTCATTACAAAAATTGACACACATTTGCTGTTAATAGCACCGCGGAAAGGGGAGTGCAAGCGAGGAGTTTTCAGGAAGGATACCCCTTACGCCCTGAAGCGTAAGGGGTAATAGCATTACAGGGCTGCGATAACCGCCTGCTGCTCAATCAGCTTGGTCTTCGCATCGGCGAAAGCCACCAGACGCTCACGCTCTTTCGCGATGACCGCTTCCGGCGCACGGGCAACAAAGCCTTCGTTCGCCAGTTTGCTTTCGATCTTGCCGATTTCCACGTCCACTTTCGCCACTTCTTTCGCCAGACGCGCCAGCTCAGCATCTTTGTCGATAAGACCTGCCATCGGGATCAGCAGCTCGGCGCCGTCGATGATTTTGGTCACGGAGACCGGACCTTTGTCATCAGCAGGCAGCACGGTGATGCTTTCCAGGCGCGCCATGGTTTTCAGGAAGGTGTTGTTCTCGTTGACACGACGAACCGCCGCCTCGCTGCAGCCGCGCAGCAGCAGCTCCAGTGGTTTGCCCGGCGCGATGTTCATTTCAGCACGGATGTTACGTACTGCTACGATCGCCTGCTTCAGCCACTCGGTATCTGCAGATGCCGCGTCATCAACTTTCGCCGCATCGAATTCCGGGAACGGCTGCAGCATGATGGTGTCGGCATTGATGCCTGCAATCACCTTCACGCGCTGCCAGATGGTTTCGGTGATGAATGGAATGACCGGATGCGCCAGGCGCAGCAGACCTTCCAGAACGGTAATCAGCGTATTACGCGTACCGCGCAGTTCAGCCTCAGTGCCGCCGTTCATGACCGGCTTCGCCAGTTCCAGGTACCAGTCACAGAACTGGTTCCAGGTGAATTCGTACAGAATACCCGCCGCGATATCGAAGCGGAAGCTGTCCAGCGCCTCGCGGAACGCTTTCACCGTCTGGTTGAATTCCGCCAGGATCCAGCGGTCTGCCAGAGACAGGGTCATCTCACCGCCGTTGAAGCCGCAATCCTGATCTTCGGTGTTCATCAGCACGAAGCGGCTGGCGTTCCACAGCTTGTTACAGAAGTTACGGTAACCTTCCAGACGCTTCATGTCCCAGTTGATGTCGCGACCGGTAGAGGCCAGCGCCGCCAGGGTGAAACGCAGGGCGTCGGTACCGTGAGCCTCAATCCCGTTCGGGAACTGCTTCTCGGTACGCTTGCGGATTTTCTCTGCCAGCTGCGGCTGCATCATGTTGCCGGTGCGTTTTTCCAGCAGCTCTTCCAGAGAGATACCGTCAACCATATCCAGTGGGTCAATGACGTTACCCTTGGACTTGGACATCTTCTGGCCTTCATCATCACGGATAAGACCGGTCATATAGACGGTATGGAACGGAACCTGCGGCTTGCCGTCTTCGTCTTTGATGAAGTGCATGGTCATCATGATCATGCGGGCTATCCAGAAGAAGATGATGTCGAAGCCGGACACCATCACGCTGGTTGGGTGGAACTGACGCAGCGCGTCGGTGTTCTCCGGCCAGCCGAGTGTGGAGAAGGTCCACAGCGCGGAGGAGAACCAGGTATCCAGCACGTCTTCGTCCTGGCGCAGGGCAACATCTGCACTCAGGTTGTTTTCCTGACGCACTTCATCTTCGCTACGTCCTACGTAGACGTTGCCTTCGTTGTCGTACCACGCCGGGATACGGTGACCCCACCACAGCTGGCGGGAGATACACCAGTCCTGAATGTCACGCATCCAGGAGAAGTACATGTTTTCGTACTGCTTCGGCACGAACTGGATGCTGCCGTTCTCAACCGCTTCAACAGCCGGTTTCGCCAGCACGTCGGCACGCACGTACCACTGATCGGTCAGCATTGGCTCGATAACCACGCCGCCACGGTCACCGTACGGCACGGTCAGATCGTGAGGTTTGATTTCTTCCAGCAGGCCGAGCGCATCAACGGCAGCCACGATCGCTTTACGCGCCGCAAAACGTTCCAGCTTCTGGAACTCAGCCGGAATGTCGCTTGAGTAAACGTCAGATTCGTTGCCTTTGGTGTCATACACTTCTGCGCTTTCACGGATATCACCGTCGAAGGTCAGAATGTTGATCATCGGCAGGGCGTGACGACGGCCCACTTCGTAGTCGTTGAAGTCGTGCGCCGGGGTGATTTTCACGCAGCCGGTGCCTTTTTCCATATCGGCGTGTTCGTCGCCCACAATCGGAATACGGCGGTTCACCAGCGGCAGCACCACGAATTTACCGATCAAATCTTTATAACGCGGATCTTCCGGGTTAACGGCCACGCCGGTATCGCCCAGCAGAGTTTCCGGACGGGTGGTCGCGACCACCAGGTAATCTTTACCGTCTGCGGTTTTTGCGCCGTCGGCCAGCGGATAGCGGATGTGCCACATGGAGCCCTTGGACTCGCGGTTTTCCACTTCCAGGTCAGAGATGGCGGTGCGCAGTTTCGGGTCCCAGTTTACCAGGCGTTTGCCACGGTAAATCAGGTCTTCTTTGTAGAGACGGACGAAAACTTCTTTCACGGCGTTGGACAGGCCTTCGTCCATGGTGAAACGCTCGCGCTCCCAGTCAACGGAGTTGCCGAGACGGCGCATCTGACGGGTAATGGTGCCGCCAGATTCTGCTTTCCACTGCCAGATTTTGTCGATGAAGGCGTCGCGACCGTAGTCGTGGCGAGTTTTACCTTCTTCAGCGGCAATTTTACGCTCAACCACCATCTGGGTCGCGATACCCGCGTGGTCAGTCCCCGCCTGCCACAGGGTGTTTTTACCCTGCATACGCTGGTAGCGGATCATGGTGTCCATGATGGTCTGCTGGAAAGCATGACCCATATGCAAACTGCCGGTGACGTTCGGCGGCGGGATCATGATGCAGAAGGACTCTTTGCTTTCGTCGCCGTTAGGCTTGAAATAGCCCTGCTGTTCCCAGTGCTCGTAAAGCGGCTGTTCGATATCGCGTGGGTTATATGTCTTTTCCATTATTTCCAGGTTGCCGTATTCAGGTTAAAACCAGCCAGGCGGTACGCTTTATAGCGTTCGCGCGCCAGTTGTTTCAAAGATTCTTCGTAAGGGACAAAGTCTACCACTTCTGTGAAAGCGGTGGCAAAATCTGCAAAATCTATCCGCAGGCTAATCAGAATATCGCGCGCGCTGCTGCTGCGCTTTTGCGGCCAGGCAATTTCAACCGGTGCGCCGCCGCGTGGGCCTTCGCCTGACAGGTTATGCGGCACAAAGCTCTCCGGCGGGCGTGCCCACAGCGCTTCATCAAGTCGAATCGCCTGCTGTTCATCTTCACAGGCAATCAGCACACGCTTACCAGCGCGCCAACGTTCTGCGGCAATTTCACACACCAGCTGTTCGACGGCGCTCAGGCCATCCTGATGGGTGTCGTTGTCCAGAAGGTAGAACGTTGCATTCTTCATATATGGGGGTTCTTGTTTTGGATTCAAAGGCAAAGCCGGGTAGCGCTACGCTTACCCGGCCTACGGTTTGCTGCCGTGATGACTTACTCGTCGCCGTTAAAACCCGCGCGGTTCAGCAGGAACTGCGACAGTAACGCCACCGGACGACCGGTTGCGCCTTTGGCCTTACCGGAGCGCCATGCGGTGCCCGCGATATCCAGGTGCGCCCAGTTGTACTTGCGGGTAAAGCGTGCCAGGAAACAGCCTGCAGTGATAGCTCCACCAGGACGTCCGCCGATGTTCGCCATGTCCGCGAAGTTAGACTCCAGCTGCTCCTGATACTCGTCACCCAGCGGCAGACGCCATGCGCGGTCGCCGGCCTGCTCCGAGGCACTAATAAGCTCATGCGCCAGCGGATTGTGGTTCGACATCAGACCGGTGATGTGATGGCCCAGCGCAATCACACAGGCGCCGGTGAGCGTAGCGACGTCAATCACCGCTTCCGGCTCGAAGCGTTCCACGTAGGTCAGCACGTCACACAGCACCAGACGGCCTTCGGCGTCGGTGTTCAGCACTTCAACCGTCTGTCCGGACATGGTGGTCAGGACGTCACCCGGACGATAGGCACGACCGCCAGGCATGTTTTCGCAGCCCGCCAGTACGCCAATAACGTTAACAGGCAGCTGAAGCTCCGCCACCATGCGCATCACGCCATACACCGCCGCCGCGCCGCACATGTCGTACTTCATCTCATCCATGCCTTCGGCCGGCTTGATGGAGATACCGCCGGAGTCGAAGGTCAGGCCTTTACCAACGAGCACGATAGGGCGCGCATCTTCGGACGGATTGCCCTTGTACTCAATGACCGACATCAGCGACTCATTCTGCGAGCCGTTACCCACCGCCAGATAAGAGTGCATTCCCAGCTCTTTCATCTGCTGTTCGCCAATGACGCGGGTAATGACATTCTTGCTGTAGGCATCGGCCAGCTGACGCGCCTGAGAGGCCAGGTATGCGGCGTTACAGATGTTCGGCGGCATGTTGCCGAGGTCTTTGGCCGCTTTAATGCCGGCAGCAATGGCCAGACCGTGCTGAATGGCGCGCTCGCCGCTGGTCAGTTCGCGGCGGGTTGGCACGTTAAAGACCATTTTACGCAGCGGGCGACGCGGCTCGCTTTTATTGGTCTTAAGTTGATCGAAGCTGTACAGGCTCTCTTTTGCCGTTTCGACCGCCTGACGGACTTTCCAATAGGTGTTACGCCCTTTGACGTGCAGCTCCGTCAGGAAACAGACGGCTTCCATTGAACCGGTGTCATTCAGCGTATTAATCGTTTTCTGAATCACCTGCTTATACTGACGCTCATCCAGCTCGCGTTCTTTGCCGCAGCCAATCAGCAGAATGCGTTCGGACAGGACGTTCGGAACATGATGCAGTAACAGCGTCTGCCCAGGTTTGCCTTCCAGTTCGCCACGGCGCAGCAGGGCGCTAATATAGCCGTCACTGATTTTATCGAGTTGTTCGGCGATCGGGGAGAGTCGGCGCGGTTCAAAGACGCCCACAACGATGCAGGCACTCCGCTGTTTCTCCGGGCTACCGCTTTTTACACTGAACTCCATGCACTACGCTCCTGAATCTTAAAGACAACGGCGGCGGCTACGGATAGAATTGAAACCTTTCGTAACTCATGTCCGCTGTTGTGGTGACTTCGTGTTAATCTTACGTTACTACGGTTTCGACACGTCAGAAAAAGTCCTGAAGCGTGAATCCGCCGGATGTTTTAATCTTAGCGATGATTTCGACGACTCAAGAGAATAAATGACGTTTAAGCCATGAAACAAGCGAAATTCCTGCAAAGAGACGGGTTTTTACGGGCGTATTTAAAGTGATAATCATAAGATATCTGGTGCGGGAGACGCTCAAAAGCCAGCTGGCGATCCTCTTCATCCTGCTGCTGATTTTTTTCTGTCAGAAGCTGGTTAAGATCCTCGGTGCGGCTGTTGACGGCGAAATTCCAACGAATCTGGTGCTTTCCCTGCTTGGTTTAGGGATCCCGGAAATGGCGCAGCTTATCCTGCCGCTAAGTCTTTTCCTTGGTCTGCTCATGACCCTTGGGAAGCTCTACACCGAGAGTGAAATCACGGTGATGCATGCCTGTGGCCTGAGCAAAGCGGTACTGGTGAAAGCGGCCATGATACTGGCGCTGTTCACGGGAATTGTTGCGGCGGTGAATGTGATGTGGGCGGGCCCCTTGTCTTCCCGTCATCAGGACGAAGTGCTGGCCGAAGCGAAAGCCAACCCCGGCATGGCGGCGTTAGCCCAGGGGCAATTCCAGCAAGCCACCGACGGGAACTCCGTGCTCTTTATTGAGAGCGTTGACGGCAGCAAGTTTAACGACGTCTTCCTGGCGCAGCTGCGTACGAAAGGTAACGCGCGTCCGTCAGTGGTCATTGCCGACTCCGGGCAACTTGCTCAGCGCAAAGACGGTTCGCAGATCGTGACGCTGGACAAAGGTACCCGTTTCGAAGGAACCGCGATGCTGCGTGACTTCCGTATTACGGATTTCCAGAACTATCAGGCCATTATCGGCCATCAGACGGTGGCGCTCGATCCAACCGATACCGAGCAGATGGATATGCGTACCCTGTGGAATACCGATACCAACAGAGCGCGTGCGGAGTTCCACTGGCGTATTACTCTCGTATTTACCGTATTTATGATGGCGCTGATTGTTGTTCCGCTGAGCGTGGTGAACCCGCGTCAGGGACGCGTGCTCTCGATGCTGCCAGCGATGCTGCTTTACCTGATCTACTTCCTGCTGCAAACCTCGATTCGTTCCAACGGCGCGAAGGGTAAGCTGGACCCTATGGTCTGGACATGGTTCGTGAACAGCTTGTATATCTTACTGGCGCTGGGATTAAACCTGTGGGATACGGTGCCTGTGCGCCGCATACGTGCCCGATTCTCGCGTAAAGGAGCCATCTAATGCAGGCGTTTGGCGTTCTTGATCGCTATATCGGTAAAACCATTTTTACCACCATCATGATGACGTTGTTCATGCTGGTGTCGCTCTCCGGCATTATCAAATTTGTCGACCAGCTGAAAAAAGCCGGGCAGGGAAGTTATGACGCGCTCGGTGCGGGAATGTATACCCTGCTCAGCGTGCCGAAAGATGTGCAGATCTTCTTCCCGATGGCGGCGCTGTTGGGTGCGCTGCTGGGGCTGGGGATGCTGGCGCAGCGCAGTGAACTGGTTGTTATGCAGGCATCGGGTTTTACCCGTATGCAGGTTGCGTTGTCGGTAATGAAAACCGCGATCCCGCTGGTGCTGTTGACCATGGCGATCGGTGAGTGGGTGGCGCCGCAGGGTGAACAGATGGCGCGTAACTACCGCGCTCAGGCGATGTACGGTGGTTCTCTGCTTTCCACTCAGCAAGGGTTATGGGCGAAAGATGGCAACAGCTTCGTCTACATCGAACGCGTAAAAGGCGATGATGAGTTAGGCGGTGTGAGCATCTACGCCTTCAATGACCAGCGCCGCTTGCAGTCAGTTAAACACGCCTCTTCGGCGAAGTTTGACCCTGAACATAAGCAGTGGCGTTTGTCGCAGGTTGATGAGTCTGACCTGAGAGATCCGAAACAGATCACCGGTTCTCAGACGGTGTCCGGTACGTGGAAGACCAACCTCACGCCCGATAAGCTCGGGGTCGTGGCGCTGGATCCTGACGCGCTCTCCATCAGCGGTTTACACAACTATGTGAAATACCTGAAGTCGAGCGGCCAGGATGCGGGACGTTATCAGCTCAACATGTGGAGCAAAATCTTCCAGCCGATGTCCGTGGCGGTGATGATGCTGATGGCGCTGTCGTTTATCTTCGGCCCGCTGCGCAGTGTGCCGATGGGAGTGCGCGTTGTCACCGGTATCAGCTTCGGCTTTGTGTTCTACGTGCTCGATCAGATCTTCGGTCCATTGACGCTGGTGTATGGTATTCCGCCAATTATTGGCGCGCTGCTGCCAAGCGCCAGTTTCCTCCTGATCAGCCTCTGGCTGTTGCTTAAACGCTCCTGATTGACCTCTCCTCGCTTCCGGTTACCCGGGAGCGAGGCTAATCTCCTGTTTCACCCCGCACTTTTTCTCACAACCTTCAACGTCCCGCCGCGAATTTGAGTATTATTGAGCGATAAAGTCGTGAAGGGATCCTCTATGAAGCAAATTCGAATGCTTGCCCAGTATTACGTCGACCTGATGATGAAGCTTGGGCTGGTGCGTTTCTCCATGCTGCTTGCGCTGGCGCTGGTCGTTCTGGCCATCGTCGTGCAAATGGCCGTCACCATGGTTTTGCATGGTCAGGTCGAGAGTATCGACGTCATCCGCTCTATCTTCTTTGGCTTGCTGATTACTCCCTGGGCGGTCTATTTCCTGTCTGTGGTGGTTGAACAGCTGGAAGAGTCCCGTCAGCGTTTGTCAAAACTGGTCGATAAACTGGAAGAGATGCGCGAGCGCGACCTGAAGCTTAACGTTCAGCTCAAAGACAACATTGCGCAGCTCAATCAGGAAATTTCGGATCGTGAGAAGGCGGAAGCCGAGCGTCAGGCCACGCTGGAGCAGCTGAAAATCGAAATGAAAGAGCGTGAGGTCACGCAGATCCAGCTTGAACAGCAATCCTCTTTCCTGCGTTCGTTCCTGGACGCGTCGCCGGATCTGGTGTTCTACCGCAATGAAGATAAAGAGTTTTCCGGCTGTAACCGGGCCATGGAGCTGCTCACCGGGAAAAGCGAGAAGCAGCTTATCCACCTGAAGCCACAGGACGTTTACTCTGAAGAGGCGGCCGCCAAGGTTATGGAGACGGACGAAAAAGTGTTCCGTCACAATGTCTCGCTGACCTATGAACAGTGGCTGGATTATCCGGACGGACGCAAAGCCTGCTTTGAGATCCGTAAGGTCCCCTACTATGACCGCGTGGGGAAACGCCACGGCCTGATGGGCTTTGGCCGCGACATTACCGAGCGTAAGCGCTATCAGGATGCCCTGGAGCGTGCCAGCCGCGATAAGACCACCTTTATCTCTACCATTAGCCACGAACTGCGTACCCCGCTGAATGGTATCGTCGGGTTGAGCCGCATTCTGCTGGATACCGACCTGACCGCGGAGCAGGAAAAATACCTCAAAACTATCCATGTCTCGGCGGTCACGCTGGGGAATATCTTCAACGATATTATTGATATGGATAAAATGGAACGCCGAAAAGTTCAGCTTGATAATCAGCCGGTTGATTTCACCAGCTTCCTTGCGGATCTGGAAAACCTGTCCGGTCTGCAGGCGCAGCAGAAGGGACTGGGCTTTGTCATGGAGCCAACCCTGCCGCTGCCGCATAAAGTGGTGACTGACGGTACGCGTCTGCGTCAGATCCTGTGGAACCTGATCAGCAACGCGGTAAAGTTTACCCAGAAGGGGCAGGTGGCCGTGCGTGTCCGCTATGACGACGGTGACATGCTGCACTTTGAGGTGGAGGATTCCGGGATTGGTATTCCGCAGGAGGAGCAGGACAAAATCTTTGCCATGTACTACCAGGTGAAAGACAGCAACGGCGGGAAACCGGCTACCGGTACGGGCATTGGCCTGGCGGTGTCGAAACGGCTGGCGAAGAGCATGGGCGGGGATATCACCGTAGCCAGTCAGCCGGGCAAAGGCTCAACGTTCACCCTGACGGTGCATGCTCCGGCGGTGGCGGAAGAGGTTGAGGATACCTTTGAAGACGACGATATGCCGCTGCCAGCGCTGCATGTCCTGCTGGTGGAAGACATCGAGCTGAACGTGATTGTGGCGCGCTCGGTGCTGGAAAAAATGGGCAACAGCGTGGATGTCGCGATGACGGGCAAAGCTGCGCTGGAGATGTTTAAACCGGGTGAATACGACCTCGTTCTGCTGGATATTCAACTGCCGGATATGACCGGGCTGGATATCTCCCGTGAACTGACGCGTCAGTACGCGGCCGATGAGCTGCCACCGCTGGTTGCGCTGACGGCGAACGTACTGAAAGATAAAAAAGAGTATCTCGATGCCGGTATGGACGATGTGCTCAGCAAGCCGCTGGCGGTGCCTGCTCTGACCGCTATGATCAAGAAGTTCTGGGATACCCATGATGAAGAGGAGAGCACCATGACGTCTGTTGATAGCGCAAAAGCTCAAACGATACTCGATACCGCGATGCTGGAGCAGTATATCGATCTGGTTGGCCCGAAACTGATTACCGACGGTCTGGCGGTGTTCGAAAAAATGATGCCAGGCTATCTGAGTGTGCTGGAGTCCAACCTGACCGCGCGCGACCAGAAAGGCATCGTAGAAGAAGGACATAAAATCAAAGGTGCAGCCGGCTCGGTCGGCCTGCGCCACCTGCAACAGCTGGGTCAACAGATTCAGTCGCCTGATTTACCTGCATGGGAAGATAACGTGGGTGATTGGGTTGAAGAGATGAAACAAGAGTGGCAAAACGATGTTGCGGTGCTTAAAGCCTGGGTCGAGACCAGAAAAAAATGACCCCGGCTTAACCGGGGTGCGCGAATACTGCGCCAACACCAGGGAAATCGTGGCTGCGCCTGTTTTTTCAAGTATTTTTCGAATCGGCGCCGCCTGAAAAATTTAGGCCGCACGCAGATAAGATAGCAAATCTTAAATGGTTTGTTACATGAATCAGTGAAATGTGTGAAGCATAGCGTTTTAATCAAAATTATTAATGTGCTTCAGCAAGTTGCAGAAAAGGATCCTCATGATGAAAAAGATTGGTGTCGTGCTGAGTGGATGCGGTGTTTACGATGGCTCTGAAATACATGAAGCCGTCATTACGTTGCTGGCCCTGGCAAAACAGGGAGCAGAGGTGATTTGTTTTGCGCCGGACAAAAATCAGGCGGATGTGATTAACCATCTCACGGGTGAGCCAATGGCGGAAACCCGTAACGTACTGGTTGAAGCCGCGCGTATTGCACGCGGAAATATTCACCCTCTTATTCAGGCAGACGCCACAGAGCTTGATGCGCTAATTGTGCCCGGTGGGTTTGGCGCGGCCAAAAATCTCAGTACGTTTGCCACCCAGGGGGCGGAGTGTCAGATCGATCCGCATCTAAAAACGCTTTCGCAGGCTATGCACGCGGCGGGAAAACCGCTGGGCTTTATCTGTATCGCCCCCGCCATGCTGCCTAAAATTTTTGATTTCCCGCTGCGCCTGACCATCGGGACGGATATTGATACCGCGGAAGTCATTGAAGATATGGGCGGCGAGCACGTGCCTTGTCCGGTGGATGACATTGTGGTGGACGAAGACAATAAGATCGTCACCACGCCTGCGTATATGCTGGCGCAGAATATTGCAGAAGCGGCCACGGGTATTGAGAAGTTGGTGGCCAGAGTGCTGGTGCTGGCTGAATGAGTCGTCCATCCGGTGCTGGCGCATGGGTGAAGCGCACCCTGTTGCGCATCGTTCTTGTGCTGGCGGTCTTCTGGGGCGGGGGACTCGCCCTGTTCAGCATTCTGCCCGTGCCATTTTCTGCCGTGATGGTTGAGCGTCAGCTCGGTGCATGGTTCAGCGGTGATTTCAGCTATGTCGCGCATTCTGATTGGGTGAGCATGGACGATATCTCGCCCTTTATGGGGCTGGCCGTGATTGCGGCGGAGGATCAGAAATTCCCGGAACACTGGGGGTTCGACGTCGCGGCCATAGAGAAGGCGCTGGCCCATAATGAACGCCACGAAAACCGCGTGCGCGGTGCATCAACCCTGTCACAGCAGACGGCAAAGAATCTGTTTTTGTGGGACGGCCGCAGCTGGGTACGAAAAGGGCTGGAAGCGGGGCTGACGCTGGGCATGGAAACGGTCTGGAGTAAAAAGCGCATTCTGACCGTCTACCTGAATATCGCTGAGTTTGGCGATGGGGTATTTGGCGTGGAAGCGGCTGCACAACGCTATTTTAATAAACCGGCCAGCCGGTTGAGTATGTCTGAAGCGGCATTATTGGCCGCGGTGTTACCTAACCCTATCCGCTTTAAAGCCGGTGCCCCGTCAGGGTACGTGCGAAGCCGTCAGGCGTGGATTATGCGTCAGATGCGTCAGCTGGGTGGGGAAGGGTTCATGCAGCGTAATCAGTTGATGTAAGGCGGGTAAGCGCAGCGCCACCCGCCAGAAAATGAGGCGTTAGTCTTCGTCAAAACCGGCGTTAAACAGCGCAACCACCGCCGCCAGCGCTTCCTCTTCCTGAGGGCCGGTGGCTTCAACTTCTATCTGGCGGCCTTTGGCGGAATCCAGCATCAGCAGCGCAATCACGCTGTTTGCTTCCGCTTCGGTACCTTCATCATTTCGCAGCAGAACTTCCGCATCGAAACCCTGCATCAGTTCAAACAGCTTCATCGCCGGGCGCGCATGCATGCCCAGCTTATTGGTGATCTCAACGGTTTGTTTTACGGTCATGTTTTACGTTTTTCCAGCGTGCGATGACGGGACTGAACGTTCTTCCCGCGCGAGCGGAAATAGTCGGCCAGCTGTTCGGCGATATAGACCGAACGATGTTTACCGCCGGTACAGCCAATCGCCACCGTCAGGTAGCTGCGATTGTTTGTCTCCAGCATAGGTAACCATAGCTCAAGGTAGCTTCGCGTCTGGTAGATAAAATTGTGAACTTCTGTGTGCCGGTCGAGGAAGGCCGCGACGGGTTTATCCAGACCGGTCATGGGACGCAGTTTCGGATCCCAGTGCGGGTTCGGCAGGAAGCGCACGTCGAAAACATAATCTGCATCAATTGGAATCCCGTGCTTAAAGCCAAAGGATTCGAACACCATCGTCAGTTCGCGCTCGCGCTTGCCCAGCAACCGGGTACGCAGCATTTCCGCCAGCTCGTGAACGGACATCTCAGAGGTGTCGACAATCAGGTCAGCGCGTGAACGCAGCGGCTCCAGCAGGTCGCTCTCTTCGTCGATAGCGCTCTCCAGAGAGAGGTTCTTGCTGGAAAGCGGGTGCAGACGACGGGTATCGCTGTAGCGACGGATCAGGGTATTGCGGTCTGCATCAAGGAACAGCAGCTGAGGCGAAAACGCATCAGGCAGGTTACTCATCGCCTGTTCAAAAATTTCAGGCGATTCAGGCATGTTACGAACGTCGATACTGACGGCGGCAGAGGTTTGTCTTTCCGCAAGCGTGCGAGCCAGATCGGGCAGCAACACGACTGGCAGGTTATCTACGCAGTAAAAACCCATGTCTTCCAGCGCGCGCAGAGCAACGGATTTCCCCGACCCTGAACGACCACTGACAATCATCAGCACCATGTTCCGTTTCTCCTCAGGACAACAGATGTGAAGGCCATCTCCTGGTTATGCATCATCCTGATTGCCTTCTGCTTCAGTGATAATCTGATAGAGCTCTTCATCACTTTGGGCCGAGCGCAGTCGGCGGCAAATGGTTTTATCGGCCAGACGTTTGGCAACCAGCGACAGCGTATGCAGATGGGTTTTCGTCTGGTCGGCAGGCACCAGCAGCGCGAAGAGAAGATCGACGGGCTGGTTATCAATGGCATCGAAGGCGATGGGTGTTTCAAGCTGCACAAACACACCCACGGCACGCAGGGTATCCTCTTCCAGTTTGCCGTGCGGGATGGCGATGCCGTTGCCGATACCGGTACTGCCCATTTTTTCACGGGTCAGGATCGCTTCGAACACCACCTGTGGCGGCAGGCCCAGCTGTTTTGCGGCCAGCTCACTGATGATCTCCAGCGCACGTTTTTTGCTCTGGCAGTGAACAGCACTGCGGGTACATTCCTGGTTAAGGACATTGCTCAGTTGAAGAGCGGAATCGTTGTTCATCATAATTTCACCTAAGCGCTAACTGTACAAATGGCCTGTTGTGTTTCACAACAGGCCGTCCTGCACCCGTTAACTGCCCGGACAATTAGTGTTGTTTCAGTTTATCTTTATGTTTATTGAGCTGTCGCGCAAGCTTATCAATCAAGCCGTCGATAGCCGCGTACATGTCTTGCCCTTCCGCACTGGCATGAAGTTCCCCCCCATTAACATGCAGGGTGGCATCCGAGATGTGAGTCACTTTCTCCACTTTCAACACAATATAGACCTGGTTGATCCTTTCGAAATACTGCTCGAGTTTTGCAAACTTCGTATTCACAAAGTCGCGTAAAGCCTCAGTAATTTCGACGTTTTGTCCAGTGATGTTGAGCTGCATAGTGTCTTCCTTATCGGTTGTGTCAGACCAGCTGTTTACGCTGGTTGGACGGCGGAATGGATAAAGACTCTCGATACTTCGCGACAGTACGACGTGCCACCATAATACCCTGTTCGGACAGCATGGTGGTTAACTTACTGTCACTCAGTGGCTTCGCGGGGTTCTCCGCGGCGATCAACTTCTTCACCAGGGCACGAATCGCGGTTGACGACGCTTCGCCGCCACCCTCGGTATTGACGTGGCTGGAGAAGAAATACTTAAGCTCAAAAATACCGCGTGGACTGTGCAGATACTTCTGCGTGGTGACACGGGAAATGGTTGATTCATGCATCTCGACGGCCTGGGCGATATCCGCCAGCACCATCGGTTTCATATACTCTTCGCCCTGCTCAAAGAACGCCTGCTGCTGTTCGACAATGCAGCGGCTGACGCGAAGCAGCGTATCATTACGGCTCTCCAGACTTTTGATCAACCATCGCGCTTCCTGCAAATTGCTACGAATATATTGATTGTCGGAGTCGTTACGCACGCTGGTGCACATGGAGGCATACTGCTGGTTGATTTGCAGGCGAGGAATGCTGTCAGAATTCAGTTCAACGACCCAGCGGCCATTGTGTTTTCGGACCAGCACATCCGGGATCACGTATTCGGGTTCACTGGTCTGGATCGACTGACCGGGGCGCGGATCGAGCGACTGGATCAGATTCACCGCTTCTTTCAGCACGTCTTCTTTCAGCCGCGTGACGCGCATCAGGGTGCGGAAATCGTGGTTAGCCAACAGATCCAGATGATCGCTGATGATTAAGCGCGCCTCATCGAGCCACGGCGTCTCTTTGCTGAACTGAGAAAGCTGGATCAGCAGGCAGTCGCGCAGATCTCTTGCGGCCACGCCTACTGGATCGAAACGCTGAATGCGCTTCAGAACGGCTTCAACTTCCTCAAGCTCAATCTCTTCGTCGCCCATGCTTTCGAGGATGTCGTCCAGCGTGACGGTTAAATAGCCGGTGTCATCAACGGCATCGACAATGGATGTGGCAATCGCACGATCGGTGTCGGAGAAGGGGGTCAGCTCCACCTGCCACATGAGGTAATCCTGAAGCGACTGGGTGGTTTCTCCCTGATAGACCGGTAGCTCATCGTCCTGGTAGTCCGCACGCGTTCCGGATGGGGTTCCGGCGGTGTAGATCTCATCCCAGCTGGCATCCAGCGGAAGCTCGTCCGGCATCTCTTTTTGTTCGAGTGCATCCGCGGTGTCGAGCGCTTCTGTATCCTGCGATTGCTGGGTATCTACCTCGTCATGAAGATCGGTTTGTTCCAGCAGGGGGTTACTGTCCAGCGCCTGCTGGAGTTCCTGCTGAAGTTCTAACGTGGACAGCTGCAACAGGCGAATTGCCTGCTGTAGCTGCGGCGTCATTGCCAGTTGTTGGCTGAGCCTTAATTGCAAACCTTGCTTCATGTTCAGAGCATTTTTCTCCGGTTCGGCGTTACGTTACCTCTACCCTATCAGAGTCTGAAGTCTTCCCCAAGATAGACGCGCTTAACATGATCATCTTCGAGGATTTGTTGCGGCGTACCGTGGGCGATCAGGTTACCCTGGCTCACAATATACGCACGTTCACACACGGCCAGCGTTTCACGCACGTTGTGGTCGGTGATCAACACGCCAAGCCCGCTGTCGCGCAGGTGCTCAATGATACGTTTAATATCGATAACGGAGATCGGATCAACACCGGCAAACGGTTCATCCAGAAGGATAAATTTCGGGTTTGCGGCCAGCGCACGCGCAATCTCAACGCGACGGCGTTCCCCACCGGAGAGCGCCTGACCGAGGCTGTCACGCAGATGCTCAATGTGGAACTCTTCCATCAGCTCGTTGGCACGATCCTGACGCTGTTCGCTGGTCAAATCGTTACGAATTTGCAGAACCGCCATCAGGTTATCGTAAACGCTAAGGCGACGGAAAATGGAGGCTTCCTGCGGCAAATAGCCGATCCCGCGGCGTGCGCGTGCATGCAGCGGCAGAAGGCTGATGTCTTCATCATCAATGACAATGTTGCCGGCATCGCGCGGCACAATGCCAACGACCATATAGAAGGTTGTCGTTTTACCCGCACCGTTAGGGCCAAGCAGGCCCACAATTTCGCCGGAGTTAACGGTCAGACTGACATCCTCTACGACACGGCGGCCCTTATAGGCCTTCGCGAGATTTTTTGCAGTTAATGTTGCCATAACGAATTAGTTACTCTTCTTCTGTGCCGGGGCCTGGCCTTTGCCTTTGTCCTGCAGCTGCGACGGTACCAGTACGGTGGTGACGCGTTTGCCTTTCTCGCTGGAGGCCTGCATTTTTTGCTCTTTAACCAGATAGGTAATCTTGTCGCCGGTAATGTTGCTGTCCAGCTGTTCCAGGTACGCATTTCCGGTCAGGATCACCAGGTCCTTCGCCAGCTCATAGTGCATATGCGTGGCATGGCCTTTCACCGGTTTGCCATTGTCCTGCATTTGGTAGAAGGTCGCCGGATTACCGTAACCATCGATAATCTCTTTGCCCTGCTCGCCACCCGGACGGGTAACAACCACTTTGTCGGCGTTGATTTTGATGGTGCCCTGAGTCATGACGACGTTACCCGTGAAGGTGACGACATTACCCTGCATATCAAGAGACTGGGTGTCGGACTCGATATGAATCGGCTGCTCGGTATCGCCCGTTACAGCAAGCGCGGGGAGACTGGTCGCCAGCATCGCGCTGGCGATAATTACTTTAAGGCTGAGTTTGTTTGTTTTGAATTTCATAGGAGGTTCTAACCTTTTCAATCAGCTCGGCGTTTTTGCTGCGTAAGTTCCCGCGCATTCTCAAACCGCTGGAATTAAATGTTGTGCCATACAGAGTAACCAGATCCTGCGACGTCACATCCTGGGTCACCAGGTTGATCTGGGCATTATCCGTCGTAATTTTTCGCAGTTGCGAGTCAGCGGTCAGGGCGTTGACTTCAACGTGGCCATACAGATAAAGCATACGGTCATTTGTCAGTTTTGCCCGGTCTGACTTGATTGACCACGTCGGTACTTTGTCCTTATCAAACGTGGTCATAACAGGTTGGGTAAACCACGAAATACCGTCATCTGAAAAATATTCAACATGCTGGGCAATCAGGCGATAGTTCAGCGCGCCTTGCGGGCTGTAGACCACGGTGTCGCTGTGATCGCTTTTATAGGTTGGATCGTTATTGTTGATCACTTCCGTTTGCGTATCGTCGCGATCGGCAAGGTTCACGCCAATCAATACCAGGGCGACAAGCGAAAGCAAAATGATAACCCAACGTCTGGTTTTACTCATATCGATTGCCCTTTGGCCTCATCAAGCTTGCCCTGCGCCAGCAGGAGCAGATCGCAGACTTCACGGACGGCACCGCGGCCCCCGTTGATGTGGGTAACGTAGTCCGCACGCGGGATCAGCAGCGGATGCGCATCGGCAACGGCGATACTCAGCCCAACTTCAGCCATTACGGGCCAGTCAATCAGATCGTCCCCGACGTAGGCCACGTTTTCCGGTGCGATAGCCAGTTTACCCAGTAAATCGTTGAACGCCGCCATCTTATCGGATTGACCCTGATACAAATGGGTAATGCCTAAGGTTTCACAGCGATCTTCTACCAGTTTAGCTTTCCGTCCGGTGATGATAGCCACCTCGATACCTGAGGTCAGCGCACAGCGGATACCGTAGCCGTCGCGAACGTTAAACGCTTTAAGCTCTTCACCGTTATTGCCCATATAAATCAGGCCATCGGAGAGTACGCCATCCACATCCAGAATGAGCAGGCGAATGTTTTCCGCCTTTGCCATCATCTGGGTACTGACCGGACCATAACAGGTTGCAAGGGATGCACCCGCATTACTCATTGTCTTATCCTTCATTACACTACGCCTGCGCGCAGCAGATCATGCATATGTACCACACCCAGCAACTGGTCGCCATCGGCAACCATAACGGAGGTGATATGACGGGACTGCATAAGGTTCAGCACATCCACAGCCAGCGTCCCCGGGCGCACGCGAATGCCGCCGGGTGTCATCACATCGGCAATGCCCAGCGTACGGACATCCACACCCATGTCGAACACGCGACGCAGGTCGCCATCGGTGAAGATCCCCTGAATTTTCATCAGATCGTCGCACACGACCGTCATACCCAGATTCTTACGGGTGATTTCCAGCAGCGCATCACGCAGGGAGGCGGCTTTACTGACGTGAGGGATTTCATCCCCGGTGTGCATAATATCGTTAACCCGCAGCAGCAGCTTACGCCCCAGCGCGCCGCCCGGGTGGGAAAGGGCGAAATCTTCCGGCGTAAAACCACGGGCTTCCAGCAGCGCCACGGCGAGCGCATCGCCCATCACCAGCGCCGCGGTGGTGCTGGAGGTCGGCGCCAGGCCGAGCGGGCAGGCCTCTTTCGGCACCTTTACGCACAGGTGAATATCGGCTGCGCGCGCCATGCTACTTTCCGGACGGCTGGTCATGCAAATGAGCGGCACCTGCAGACGCTTCAGTACCGGGATCAGCGCCAGAATTTCATTGGACTCACCGGAGTTGGACAGCGCGATGACGATATCCTGCGGCGTGACCATACCCAGGTCGCCGTGGGCGGCTTCCCCCGGGTGGACAAAGAATGAAGAGGTTCCGGTACTGGCAAACGTTGCCGCCATTTTGCGTCCAATGTGGCCGGACTTGCCCATCCCCATCACCACGACTTTGCCGGCACAGTAGAATATCTTCTCACATGCCAGACTAAAATCCTGATTAATGTACTGATCCAACTGCGCCAGACCTTCACGTTCAATCTCCAGAACGTCTTTGCCTGCTTTCTGAAAGTCAAAACCCGGCTGCAATTCTATTTGCGACATAATGCGTTTCCGTTTACCCAGAGAGAAGAGGCGAGAGCCAGTACAGCATCGCCATCCATACGATAAATCCACCCGTCAACAGCGCGCCTGCGCCTTTGCCAATCTGTCGTTGCCGCCGCCAGCAGAGCAGGGCAAATATCACGCTGACCAGCAGCATCACGCCGTAATCGCGTGAAAACGCCAGGGGGTTAAAGGGCCCCGGCGTAATCAGGGCCGGCAGGCCCATTACTATCGCGATATTAAAAATATTGGAGCCGATGATATTACCAATGGCAATGTCATCCTCTCCTTTCCGCGCCCCGGCAATGGCCGTGGCCAGCTCTGGCAGACTGGTACCGATAGCAATAACCGTCAGGCCAATGGTCAATTCGCTGATGGCAAAATAGTTTGCCACGACCGTCGCGTTATCTACGACCATGCGCGTGGCCATCGGCATGATGATCAGCGCCACGCCAAGCCAGAGCAGGGCGACGGGGAGCGTGCCTTCCCGCGGGAGTTCGGCGACCTGCTCACGCGTGAGGCTATCGTGCCCCTGCTTCTCAGCCAGACGGGCGATCTTAACACTATACAGCAACCAAATGACGGCCAGCGCCAGCAAGAAAATGCCGTCACTGACGCTCAGTATGCCATCATAAAATACGCACCCTGCCAGCAGACTTACGATTAACATTAGCGGCAATTCACGACGCAGAACATCAGAATGCACGCGAAATGGATGGAGCAGTGCCGCCAGGCCTAATATCAACAATATATTAACGATATTAGAGCCAATCGCGGTACCGACGGCCAGGTCTAACTGGCCATGCAGCGATGCCGAGACAGAGACGATGATTTCAGGAAGTGATGTTCCAACGCTGACAACGGTCATCCCGATGACGAGAGGTGGCACGCCCGTCAGGCGACACAGGATAGATGCAGCAAACACTAAACGGTCAGCACTGTAGACCACCAAAAGTAAACCAATTATTAACAGTGCTGTTGCTAAAAGCATCAAAAGTCCTTTCTTCAGGTATACTCGTCGGTCCATCGCGCGGGAATGGCTGGACTGCATACAGTCTGAGGCGTAACGAATTCCTAATTTTGACTTTATGCGCCGGAAAAGTAAAACAAATGCCAGCTTTCGCTAACCTCAACGGCTATTATTCTGTAAAAATGCTGAGTTTAGGGCTGATCCAGGCTGCATGCCTAAACGTGAGCAGGGTAAGAAAGGAACCATAAATGAGCCAAACGATGGCGAATTTAGTCGATGTCCGCGGTGTGAGTTTTTCTCGCGCCAACAGATTGATATTTGATGATATTTCGTTGACCGTACCGCGTGGCAAGATCACGGCCATCATGGGGCCGTCCGGGATCGGTAAAACGACACTGCTGCGTCTTATTGGTGGGCAGATCCCACCTGACAGCGGTGAAATCCTCTTTGATGGCGAAAATGTCCCGGAGATGTCGCGCTCGCGTCTGTATACCGTTCGCAAGCGCATGAGCATGCTCTTTCAGTCGGGGGCGTTGTTCACCGATATGAACGTCTTTGATAACGTGGCCTATCCGCTGCGCGAACATACCAGCCTGCCGCCGGCGTTGCTGAAAAGTACGGTGATGATGAAGCTTGAAGCCGTCGGTTTGCGCGGGGCGGCGAAGCTGATGCCTTCGGAACTCTCCGGCGGGATGGCGCGCCGCGCCGCGCTGGCGCGAGCCATTGCATTAGAACCGGATTTAATCATGTTCGATGAACCGTTCGTCGGGCAGGATCCCATCACGATGGGCGTGCTGGTGAAGCTCATCTCTGAATTGAACAGCGCACTTGGCGTAACCTGCATTGTGGTTTCTCACGATGTGCCGGAAGTGTTGAGCATCGCCGATTACGCCTATATCGTGGCGGACAAAAAGATCGTCGCACACGGTAGCGCCCAGGCGTTGCAGGAAAATTGCGATCCGCGCGTGCGACAGTTCCTCGACGGTATTGCCGATGGCCCTGTGCCGTTCCGCTACCCGGCGGGCGACTATCGTGACGATTTACTGGGAATAGGGAGTTAAGCCACTCATGCTGTTAAATGCGTTGGCCGCTCTCGGACACCGTGGCATAAAAACCATCAGGACGTTCGGGCGTGCCGGATTGATGTTATTCAACGCGCTGGTCGGCAAGCCGGAGTTCCGAAAGCATGCGCCTTTACTGGTGCGTCAACTCTATAACGTCGGCGTGCTGTCGATGCTCATCATCATTGTGTCCGGTCTCTTTATCGGCATGGTGCTGGGGCTGCAGGGCTACCTCGTCCTGACAACCTACAGTGCGGAAACCAGTCTCGGGATGCTGGTGGCGCTTTCGCTGCTGCGTGAACTGGGGCCGGTTGTGGCGGCGCTGTTGTTCGCCGGACGCGCGGGGTCGGCATTAACGGCTGAAATTGGCCTGATGCGTGCGACTGAGCAGCTCTCCAGTATGGAGATGATGGCGGTTGACCCGCTGCGTCGCGTAATTTCGCCGCGTTTCTGGGCTGGGGTGATCTCTTTACCGTTACTGACTATTCTGTTTGTCGCTGTGGGTATCTGGGGCGGTTCGCTGGTTGGCGTTCACTGGAAAGGCATTGATGCCGGTTTCTTCTGGTCCGCCATGCAGGACGCCATCGACCTGCGAATGGATCTGGTTAACTGTCTGATTAAAAGCGTGGTATTCGCTATTACGGTCACCTGGATTGCCTTGTTCAATGGTTACGATGCCATCCCGACGTCGGCAGGCATTAGCCGTGCAACTACACGTACAGTCGTACATTCGTCGCTGGCCGTACTGGGTCTGGATTTTGTGCTCACCGCACTGATGTTTGGGAATTGAGTTCATGCAAACGAAAAAAAATGAAATTTGGGTCGGCGTGTTCCTGCTGCTTGCGCTGCTGGCCGCACTGTTTATCTGCCTGAGAGCGGCGGATATCACCTCCGTGCGTACCGAGCCGACATATCGCATCTATGCCACCTTCGATAACATCGGCGGGCTGAAGGCCCGTTCACCGGTCCGTATTGGCGGCGTGGTGATCGGACGCGTATCAGATATTACGCTTGATGAGAAAACCTATCTGCCACGCGTCGCGATGGATATCGAAGAGCGTTACAACCATATTCCGGACACCAGTTCCCTGTCGATCCGAACTTCCGGTCTGCTGGGTGAACAATATCTGGCGCTTAACGTCGGCTTTGAAGACCCCGAGCTGGGAACGACTATTCTTAAAGACGGCAGCGTTATTCAGGATACGAAGTCCGCAATGGTGCTGGAAGATATGATTGGTCAGTTCCTTTACAACAGTAAAGGGGATGAGAAAAAATCCGACGCTGCCCCTGCGCAGTCTGAAGAGCATACCGACGTCGCACCGACACCTGGCACGACGCATTAATTTCAGGAGAAGTCATTCATGTTTAAACGACTGTTAATGGTGGCCATGCTGGTCATTGCCCCTCTTACCGCTGCCCATGCTGCGGATCAGAGTAACCCGTACAAACTGATGGACGAAGCGGCGAAGAAAACCTTCGACCGTCTTAAAAACGAACAGCCTAAAATTCGTGCGAATCCTGATTACCTGCGTGACGTTGTTGACCAGGAATTGCTGCCGTATGTGCAGATTAAATATGCGGGTGCGCTGGTGCTGGGTCGTTATTACAAAGACGCGACCCCTGCGCAGCGTGAGGCCTACTTTGCCGCGTTCCGTGAATATCTGAAGCAGGCTTATGGTCAGGCGCTGGCGATGTATCACGGCCAGACCTACCAGATTGCACCTGAGCAACCGCTGGGTGATGCGACCATCGTGCCTATCCGTGTGACGATCAACGATCCTAACGGTCGTCCGCCGGTTCGTCTGGATTTCCAGTGGCGTAAAAACAGCCAGACAGGCCACTGGCAGGCGTATGACATGATCGCCGAAGGGGTAAGCATGATCACCACCAAGCAGAACGAGTGGAGCGACCTGCTGCGCACTAAAGGCATTGATGGCCTGACTGCACAGCTGCAGTCCATTGCTCGTCAGAAAATCACGCTGGACGAGAAGAAGTAATGTCACAGCAACTCAGCTGGTCGCGTGAAGGCGAGACATTGAAACTGTCCGGCGAATTGGATCAGGACCTCCTGAACCCGTTATGGGACCAGCGCCATGACGCCATGCAGGGCGTGACGCTGATTGACTTAAGCGGTATCACCCGGGTGGATACGGCAGGTGTTGCGCTGCTTGCCCATCTGGTTGCCGAGGGGAAAAAGCAGGGGGCGAGCGTCAGGCTTCACGGCGCGAGCGATAATGTCGTGACCCTTGCGCAGCTCTACAATCTTCCTCAGGACGTACTGCCTCGTTAATATTTTCAGTGCGTTACTTCCGAAAGCCCTGACAGTTTCATCGTCGGGGCTTTTTGCTTGTTTAAGACGACGCCACTTTGCTCTAAGATGTTGGGCTTGTTTTCACTATCAGATGATTAAGAACCCATGGAAAATCATGAAATCCAGACAGTGCTGATGAATGCACTCTCCCTTCAGGAAGCCCACGTCACTGGCGATGGCAGTCACTTCCAGGTTATTGCTGTGGGTGAGATGTTCGACGGCATGAGCCGCGTGAAGAAACAGCAGGCTGTGTACGCGCCGCTGATGGAATATATTGCGGATAACCGCATCCACGCCCTGTCGATTAAAGCGTTCACCCCGCAAGAGTGGGCACGCGATCGCAAACTAAACGGTTTTTGAGCTGAGGGCGACAGGCCCGCAGCACGGTTGAATTTATAAGAGAGCACACAATGGATAAATTTCGTGTACAGGGGCCTACGCGCCTCCAGGGCGAAGTCACAATTTCTGGCGCAAAAAACGCCGCGCTGCCAATCCTCTTTGCTGCGCTGCTCGCGGAAGAGCCGGTAGAAATTCAGAACGTCCCGAAACTGAAAGATATCGACACGACCATGAAGTTGCTCACCCAGTTGGGCACTAAAGTTGAGCGTAACGGTTCTGTCTGGATCGACGCCAGCAATGTGAATAACTTCTCTGCACCTTACGATCTGGTGAAAACCATGCGTGCTTCCATCTGGGCGCTTGGCCCGCTGGTGGCGCGTTTTGGCCAGGGGCAGGTTTCACTTCCGGGCGGTTGTGCCATCGGGGCGCGTCCGGTTGACCTGCATATCTTTGGCCTGGAAAAACTGGGCGCAGAGATCAAACTGGAAGAAGGTTACGTTAAAGCGTCCGTCAACGGTCGTCTGAAAGGCGCGCACATTGTCATGGACAAGGTGAGCGTGGGCGCAACAGTCACCATTATGTCAGCGGCAACGCTGGCTGAAGGTACCACGATCATCGAAAACGCCGCGCGTGAGCCGGAAATTGTGGATACCGCCAACTTCCTCGTGGCGCTGGGGGCGAAGATTTCCGGTCAGGGTACTGACCGTATCACCATTGAAGGCGTTGAGCGTCTGGGCGGTGGTGTTTATCGCGTCCTGCCGGACCGTATCGAAACCGGTACCTTCCTGGTGGCAGCGGCGATCTCTGGCGGTAAGATTGTTTGCCGTAACGCACAGCCTGATACCCTGGATGCGGTGCTGGCGAAGCTGCGCGATGCCGGCGCGGATATCGAAATCGGTGAAGACTGGATCAGCCTCGATATGCACGGTCAGCGTCCAAAAGCTGTCAATGTGCGTACGGCGCCACACCCGGCGTTCCCGACGGACATGCAGGCGCAATTCACCCTGTTGAACCTGGTCGCCGAAGGGACGGGCTTCATCACTGAAACCATTTTCGAGAACCGCTTTATGCACGTACCGGAGCTGATCCGTATGGGCGCGCATGCAGAGATCGAGAGTAATACCGTAATTTGCCACGGCGTGGAGAAACTGTCGGGTGCTCAGGTGATGGCCACCGATCTGCGTGCGTCTGCGAGCCTGGTGCTGGCGGGTTGTATCGCGGAAGGGACAACGATTGTGGATCGTATTTATCACATCGATCGTGGTTATGAGCGTATCGAAGATAAACTGCGCGCGCTGGGTGCGAATATCGAGCGTGTGAAGGGCGAGTAATCGTTCCGGCAGCCCCCTGCCAGCAATGACCGGGGGGTTGCTGTGCCTGTCAATTAACGTGTTATTCCTGCAATCCTTTCTTTGCCTTTTTCTGGCGAATCATGCGCGTTCTGTCAATAAACTCATGGGTAATGGGATCGTGGTAACGCGAGGGCCAAATCACCCACGGGTGCGTATCCAGCGCCGTTGCGATAATGAGCTCTCCCTTGGGCCATGGGCGGGTGAGGGCGTTTGCCAGGGTTGAAGAACTCAGTCCGTGGCGGCGGGACTCTGCTGCCAGTGACGTGCCTCTTTTGCGCAGTGCGGCAATAATATCCGCCGTGTGCCAGTCGATAAATTTCGTGTCCATAACGCTGTCCTTAGTTCGGATTCACCTTCGCCGTTTCGTCAGAAACGACGGGGTTACTATACCCATTTCACACTCTTGTTCTAAAAAGTTCGCGTTACTTGAAGGGATATTCAGAATAAGGCTCAGCTTTATTCATGCGGTCTCTAAACCGATGCGTTTACATGAAGACGTAATTTACAGGAACGTACGGGAATCTCCCCGCAAAGGCGCGGGGAGAAACAGGAGGGATCACCGATCGCGCTGAACGGCGATGTGCGCCAGACCGATCAGCGCATCGCGCCACGGGCTGTCTGGAATAACCTGAAGTGCAGCAATGGCTTTATCCGCTTCCTCTTCCGCACGCTGGCGCGTCCACTCGAGCGATCCGCAAATGGCCATGGTTTCCAGTACGGGTTCCAGAAGATGGCGGCCATTTCCCTGCTCAATCGCTTCACGGATCATTTTCGCCTGGTCGGCCGTTCCGTTGCGCATGGCGTGGAGCAGCGGCAGGGTCGGTTTGCCTTCGTTCAGGTCATCCCCCACGTTTTTGCCGAGCGTCTCGCCGTCCGCACTGTAGTCCAGCAAATCATCAATCAGCTGGAATGCCGTACCCAGATAACGACCGTAGTCCTGCAGCCCTTTTTCCTGGGCGTCGGTACAGTCAGCCAGAATGCCGGAACACTGGGCGGCTGCTTCAAACAGGCGCGCGGTTTTGCTGTAGATCACGCGCATGTAGTTTTCTTCAGTAATATCAGGATCGTTGACGTTCATCAGCTGCAGTACTTCGCCTTCTGCGATGACGTTAACGGCTTCGGACATCACTTCCAGTACTTTCAGGGAGCCCAGACTGGTCATCATCTGGAAGGCGCGGGTATAGATAAAATCCCCCACCAGTACGCTGGCTGCGTTCCCGAAAGCGGCGTTCGCCGTGGCTTTGCCGCGACGCATATCCGATTCATCCACAACATCATCATGCAGAAGCGTCGCTGTGTGAATAAATTCGATGAGCGCTGCGATGGTGATGTGGGCATTTCCCTGATAACCAACGGCTCTGGCAGCCAGAATGGCAATCATCGGACGTATGCGTTTACCGCCACCGCTGACAATGTAATAGCCCAACTGATTGATCAGTTGAACGTCAGAGTTGAGTTGCTCCAGGATTGCTGCATTCACACCCGCCATATCTTGCGCGGTTAACTCGTTGATTTTTTCTAAATTCATCGCAAAAGCCGGGCTTTTTATCCTGTTGATCCCATCTACTATGGGGTAACGAAGGGTTTCGGTTTATCAATAGTATTGCTGATTGTACTGAAAAAACGGCTCAGATAAACGTTACCGTACGTGTTGTGTTTTTTTTCTTCATGTATTGACGGTAGCACTTGTCAAAGGCTCGCGTTTTGCGTAATATTCGCGCCCTATTGTGAATATTTATAGCGCACTCTGATTCATACGAGGACGTGCGCGGAAGCGGAGTTTATATGTACGCGGTTTTCCAAAGTGGTGGTAAACAACACCGAGTAAGCGAAGGTCAGACCGTTCGCCTGGAAAAGCTGGACATCGCAACTGGCGAATCTGTTGAGTTCGCAGAAGTTCTGATGATCGCAAACGGTGAAGAAGTCAAAATCGGCGTTCCTTTCGTTGATGGCGGCGTTATCAAAGCTGAAGTTGTTGCACACGGTCGTGGCGAGAAAGTTAAAATCGTTAAGTTTCGTCGTCGTAAGCACTACCGTAAGCAGCAGGGCCACCGTCAGTGGTTCACTGATGTGAAAATTACTGGCATCAGCGCCTAAGACCTGAGGAGAGATTTAAATGGCACATAAAAAGGCTGGCGGCTCCACACGTAACGGTCGCGATTCAGAAGCTAAACGCCTGGGCGTTAAGCGTTTCGGTGGCGAATCCGTTCTGGCGGGTAGCATCATCGTTCGTCAACGTGGTACCAAATTCCACGCTGGCAACAACGTAGGTTGCGGTCGTGACCACACTCTGTTTGCTAAAGCAGACGGTAAAGTGAAATTTGAAGTTAAAGGCCCGAACAACCGTAAATACATCAGCATCGTTGCTGAGTAAGGTTTTCTCGGTCCGGTAACGGATTAAAGCCCCGCAACCTGTTGCGGGGCTTTTTACATTGGAAACCCGGTAATTTTTTCTGTAGGGAAAACGGGCATGAAGCAGCAGGCCGGCATAGGTATTCTTTTGGCGCTCACTACCGCAATGTGCTGGGGTGCGCTGCCAATTGCAATGAAGCAGGTACTGGAAGTGATGGAGCCGCCTACGGTGGTCTTTTATCGCTTTCTGATGGCAAGTATCGGCCTCGGGGCGATTCTGGCTGTCAAAGGTAAGCTTCCTCCGCTGCGACTCTTCCGGAAACCGCGCTGGCTGGTGTTACTGGCTATCGCGACAGGTGGACTGTTTGGGAACTTCATCCTGTTCAGTTCTTCCCTGCAATACCTTAGCCCTACGGCGTCACAGGTGATTGGTCAGCTTTCACCCGTGGGCATGATGGTCGCCAGCGTCTTTATCCTCAAGGAGAAGATGCGCGGTACGCAGATTATCGGGGCGAGCATGCTGCTATGCGGTCTGGTGATGTTCTTCAACACCAGTCTGATCGAGATTTTTACCCGGCTGACCGATTACACCTGGGGTGTGATCTTCGGTGTAGGGGCAGCAACGGTCTGGGTGAGCTATGGTGTCGCGCAAAAGGTGTTATTGCGTCGTCTTGCCTCACAGCAGATCCTCTTTTTGCTGTACACTTTGTGTACACTGGCGTTGTTGCCGTTAGCGAAGCCGGGGGTAATCACCGAGCTTAGCGACTGGCAACTGGCGTGCCTCATTTTTTGTGGGCTGAACACGCTGGTTGGTTATGGCGCGCTGGCCGAAGCAATGGCGCGCTGGCAGGCAGCACAGGTGAGCGCATTAATTACGCTTACTCCGCTGTTTACGCTGTTATTTTCAGATTTGTTATCAATGGCCTGGCCCGATGTCTTCGTCAGACCGATGCTCAACCTGTTGGGCTATCTCGGTGCGTTTGTCGTGGTTGCGGGCGCGATGTATTCCGCCATTGGTCATCGTCTTTGGGGACGTTGGCGCAAAAATGAAGCGGTTGTAGTAGTCCCCCGCTCAGGCGAATGAGTTACGGAGTGTAAAATGAAGTTTGTTGATGAAGCGACGATCCTTGTCGTGGCTGGTGATGGCGGCAACGGTTGCGTGAGCTTCCGCCGTGAAAAGTATATCCCTCGTGGCGGCCCTGACGGCGGCGACGGCGGGGATGGTGGTGACGTGTGGCTGGAGGCGGATGAGAACCTCAACACGCTGATCGACTACCGTTTTGAAAAATCCTTCCGCGCTGAACGTGGTCAGAACGGCCAGAGCCGTGACTGTACCGGTAAACGCGGAAAAGACGTCACCATTAAGGTGCCTGTCGGTACGCGTGTGATTGACCAGGGGACCGGTGAAACCATGGGTGACATGACCAAACACGGTCAGCGCCTGATGGTCGCTAAAGGTGGCTGGCACGGTCTGGGCAACAGCCGTTTTAAATCATCTGTTAACCGTACGCCACGTCAGAAAACCATGGGTACGCCGGGCGATAAGCGCGATCTGCAGCTGGAGCTGATGCTTCTGGCAGACGTGGGCATGCTCGGGATGCCAAACGCGGGCAAATCGACGTTTATTCGTGCCGTCTCTGCTGCGAAACCAAAAGTGGCTGACTATCCGTTTACGACCCTGGTGCCAAGCCTGGGCGTTGTTCGTATGGATAACGAGAAGAGTTTCGTGGTTGCCGATATTCCGGGTCTGATTGAAGGCGCAGCGGAAGGTGCCGGTCTGGGTATCCGCTTCCTGAAACACCTTGAGCGTTGCCGCGTCCTGCTGCACCTGATCGATATCGATCCAATTGATGGTTCCGATCCGGTAGAAAATGCCCGTATCATCGTCGGCGAGCTGGAGAAATACAGCGAAAAACTGGCGAACAAACCGCGCTGGCTGGTCTTTAACAAAATTGACCTGATGGATAAAGCCGAAGCGGAAGCAAAAGCGAAAGCCATTGCTGAAGCGATGGGCTGGGAAGATAAATACTATCTTATCTCCGCCGCAAGCCAGGTGGGCGTGAAAGATCTGTGCTGGGATGTGATGACCTTCATCATCGAGAACCCAGTTGTTCAGGCGGAAGAAGCCAAACAGCCAGAAAAAGTCGAATTCATGTGGGATGACTACCACCGCCAGCAGCTCGAAGAGCTGGAAGCGGAAGGGGATGATGAAGACTGGGACGATGACTGGGATGAAGACGACGAAGAAGGCGTCGAGTTCATCTACAAGCACTAATCGTCGTGAAAGGCCCCTGTTGATTCAGGGGCTTTTTTTATTCTAACGTTGCAGGCAGCCAGCAGCTGGCAATGAGACCGCCTTTCTCGCCATTCTCCAGCGTCAGTTTTCCATGATGAAGTTGCAGGATACGCTGCACGATGCTCAGGCCCAGGCCACTGCCACCATAGCGTTGGTCGAGACGGCGGAACGGTTCTGTGATTGACTGTCGGTGCGCTTCATCGATACCGGGCCCCTGATCGATAACGCTGACCAGCGTTCCGCCGCCCTGCGCGGATAATGTCACTGTGATGGTTGTCCCGGCAGGGCTGTAACGTCCGGCATTTTCAAGCAGGTTGCGCAGCATAAGACGCAGAAGCACAGCGTCTCCCTGCACCGTGAGCGTACTTTTAGGCGGCCAAATGACCGAATGCTCTTTGGCTTCATGCTCAAGGCCAAGCGGCGTAATAATCGTATCTGTCCAGTTCACCGTCTCGTAGTGACCGCTCGCCATCGCCTGCCCGGCTCGCGCCAGCATCAGCAACTGTTCAAGCGTGTGCATCAACTGATCGATACGGGTTATCAATGTCGCGGCCTGCGGCGTGCCTGACTGCGCCATGAGTTCCAGATGCAGCCTGATCCCGGCGAGGGGCGTTCGCAGCTCGTGTGCGGCGTCGGCGGTAAACAGCCTCTCCTGTTGAATGGTGTGATCCAGCCGGGCAAGCAGCTGATTGAGAGAGGTGGTGACGGCGCCAATTTCTTCCATGTCAGAGTACATCGGAAGCGGGGTCAGGTTATCCGCCGAACGATTTGCCAGACTGGCACGCAGTTTATTCAGGGGCCGGGTTATCCAGGTGACGGCCCAGAAGGAGAAGAACAGGGTGAAGCCGACCATCACCAGGGAAGGGACCAGCAGCGAGGCAATCGCTTCACGGATCTCTTTCTCGACATGGTTATTACGTGACTTGGCAGACAATGTTTCATTGACCAGAAAACCAATCTGCTCGCGGCTTTCATGCCAGAGCCAGATCACGCTGATCAGCTGGAAAAACAACAGTATCACCGCCAGCAGAACCATTAACCGCCGACGCATGCTGTTCATTTCTGACTCTCCAGACGGTAGCCCACGCCGCGGACGGTTTTGATCCTGTCTTTCCCGAGCTTACGACGCAGATTATGGATATGAACCTCAAGGGTATTCGACCCCGGATCGTCCTGCCAGGAGTAGATATCCTGCTGGAGGGTTTCACGGTGCACCGTCTGTCCGCTGCGCATAATCAGGCGCGTAAGCAGGGCAAACTCTTTGGGCGTGACTTCTACCGGCTGGGACTGGCGCAGGACCTGCTGGGTTTGCAGATTCAGCGTGATATCGCCGTCGGTGAGTAAGTTATCACTGTGTCCCTGATAACGGCGGATTAGGGCCCGGACGCGCGCCTGCAACTCTGCCAGAGCAAAGGGCTTCACCAGATAATCATCGGCCCCAGCATCAAGGCCGGTAATACGATCTTCAATGGCATCGCGTGCCGTCAGGATCAACACCGGATTAGCGATGCCGCGGCGACGCCACTGGGTGAGCAGCGTCGCGCCGTCTTTATCCGGTAAACCTAAATCGAGGATCACCAGACTGTATTCGCCGCTCTGGATCAGGGCATCGGCCTCCGCCGCCGTGGCGGCGCAGTCGAGGGCATATCCTTCACTGGCCAGCGCAAGCGCCAGCCCTTCCTGTAATAACAGATCGTCTTCAACTATAAGTAGTTTCATCGCTAGTTATTCTGGTAGATGTCCTTATAAAGCCTGCTTTCGAAGCGAACCAGTGGAATACGACGGTTGCGCTGGTCGGTCGGTTCGACGGCATAGCCGGAAAGATACTGCACGAATGCCATGCGCTGTCCGCTGGCAGTAGTGATGAAGCCTGCAAGGTTGTATACCCCTTGCAGTGAACCTGTTTTGGCTGACACTTTACCATCAACGCCGGCAGCGTGAAGGCCGGCCCGGTATTGAAGTGAACCGTCATGCCCGGCGAGCGGCAGCATCGAGATAAAGTTTAGCTCAGTGTCATGTTGAGCAATGTACTGAAGCACTTGCATCATGGTTGCCGGGGCGATCAAATTGTGTCGCGATAACCCGGAGCCATCGACAGCGATAGTATTTCCCAGATCGATTCCCGCCTGCTGACGTAAGATCTGACGGACTGCATCGGAACCTGCACGCCAGGTTCCTGGAACGCCAAAGCGCGCGTGACCAATCATGCGGAACACCGTGTCAGCGATCATATTGTCAGACTTCTTCAGCATGATCCTTAGCAGATCGTGCAACGGTTCAGACTGTTTGCTGGCGATAACCGTGCCGGGTTGGTTAACCTGCGTCTGGCGCAGCAGGGTACCGGTATAGGTGATCCCTGCCTGTTTCAGTTCGTCCTTAAGAATGGCGCCTGCGTAGCTTGCGCCATCCTGGATGGCGAAGGCCAGCGGTAATGGATCGGCACGCTGCGTCAGGCAGCCGGTAAGCGTGAAGCGATTAAGATCGCCGGGCACCACATCCAGTTCGCAATACTGTGCATCCGGAGAGCCCTTGGCCAGCGTGCGGACCTGGCTGAACATCGTGACCGGGTAGTAAGACGCCACGCGGATAAACGCTAAATCATCCGGTTTGGGAGCGCTGTAAAGTGAAACCGAGAAGCAGTTTCGGTCAACAATCGCGGCGGCGGGCGGGGCGCTAAAGCATTGCGTCATGTCATTCCACGGCCAGCCGGGGGCTTTATCGTGGCTGGCAAAAATGGAGGTGTCGATCAGTACGTTGCCATCAATTTTCTGCACGCCCGATTTTTTCAGCACCGCCACCATATTGCGAATATCCTGGCGTTTAAAGGTCGGATCGCCGCCAAAACGGGCGATCAGATCGCCTTTCAGCTCGCCATTTTCGACCTTGCCTTTGGTCTCTAGCGTGGTGGTAAAGCGGAAGTCAGGACCAAGCTGAAGGAGTGCAGCAAGCGCAGTGATCACCTTCTGGGTGCTGGCAGGCAGGGCCATCTGTTGACTATGGTAGTCAATCTCCGGCGTCTGCGCCCCGACCTTTTGCACCATCAAGGCAAGGTTGGCACCTGCGGGCAGTTGATTAATATACTCATCAACATTCGCGGCCTGAACGCTGAACGTTATACTGGTAGTCAATCCGATGATAAATCTGGAAAATCGCATAATCTCGCGCTAACAACCCGAAAACAAACCGTCATACTACGGTGCATGGCACTGCAAAGTAAACGATGACCCATAGTGAACTTCGCGGTAAAATGCGTATCAAATTGAAAATTGCTGCTGACCTGGGGCGTTGCTCCCGGGTCGGTTTTCTTTTTGCTTCTGGCCTGCTCTTGAGGGCCGGGGCAGGGAACACTGCTCCCAACAGGAATGTTTAAGAGGTATAACAAATGCAAGCTATTCCGATGACCTTACGTGGTGCCGAAAAACTGCGCGAAGAGCTGGATTTCCTGAAATCCGTTCGCCGCCCTGAAATCATCGCCGCTATCGCGGAAGCGCGTGAGCATGGCGATCTGAAAGAGAATGCTGAATACCACGCGGCGCGTGAGCAGCAGGGTTTCTGTGAAGGGCGTATTAAAGATATCGAAGCGAAGCTGTCGAATGCGCAGGTTATCGATATTACCAAAATGCCAAACAATGGCCGCGTGATCTTCGGTTCAACGGTTACCGTGCTGAACCTGGATACCGACGAAGAGCAAACGTATCGTATCGTGGGTGACGATGAAGCCGACTTTAAACAGAACCTGATTTCGGTGAACTCACCCATTGCTCGCGGCCTGATTGGCAAAGAGCAGGATGATGTTGTCACCATCCGCACCCCTGGCGGCGAAGTGGAATACGAAATTATCAAGGTTGAGTACCTGTAATTCGCCTCTCTGCAAAGATGTTGATACATTGTAAAGAAAGGAAAAAGGCCGCATAGCGGCCTTTTAACAACTCAAGGAGCATGGCATTTTGCTCACCTGCTGACAGAAATCCCTCGTTTAACACAGAAAATGTGTTTGATTCAGGATATCCTTAGCGTGGCAGCGAGATTTTACGCTCTTTAGATGGGCGATAGAGCACCAGCGTTTTACCGATGACCTGTACATTACAGGCGCCGGTTTCGCGCACGATGGCTTCCACGATCAGGTTTTTAGTGTCTCTGTCTTCAGAGGCGATTTTCACCTTGATCAGCTCGTGGTGTTCCAGCGCTTGCTCAATCTCGGCAAGCACCCCTTCGGTCAAACCATTGTTGCCAAGCATCACTACAGGCTTGAGCGGATGTGCCAGACCTTTAAGGTGCTGTTTTTGTTTAGTACTCAGATTCATCGTATATTTTTGCTTACGTTGGGATTGAAAACGGTTCATTCTACCGCCATCTCCCTTATATCGCCAAATAGCTGCGTAGAAATTTACGTCACAGGCAAGCAACGATGAACCAAGACGGAAATGTTAAATGACAGGTAAAAAGCGTTCTGCCAGCTCCAGCCGCTGGCTTCAGGAACACTTTAGCGATAAATATGTTCAACAGGCACAGAAAAAGGGGTTGCGTTCCCGTGCCTGGTTTAAACTTGATGAAATACAGCAAAGTGACAAACTTTTTAAGCCGGGGATGACGGTTGTCGACCTCGGAGCAGCACCTGGCGGATGGTCCCAGTATGCGGTAACGCAGATCGGCGGAACGGGCCGAATCATCGCGTGCGATCTTTTACCAATGGATCCCATCGTCGGTGTCGACTTCCTTCAGGGCGACTTTCGTGATGAATTAGTGCTGAAAGCGTTACTTGATCGTGTAGGTGACAGTAAGGTCCAGGTTGTCATGTCAGATATGGCACCAAATATGTGTGGAACACCGGCGGTGGATATCCCCCGCGCCATGTATCTGGTGGAGCTAGCGTTAGAAATGTGTCGTGATGTACTAGCGCCTGGTGGTAGTTTTGTTGTGAAGGTGTTTCAGGGCGAAGGTTTCGAGGAGTATCTTAAGGAAATTCGCTCCCTGTTTGCGAAGGTCAAAGTTCGTAAGCCGGACTCTTCCCGGGCCCGTTCCCGTGAAGTGTATATTGTAGCGACCGGGCGAAAATGATAACCGGTAGATTTCAGGCGAAAGTTTGAATGAAACTGGATATAGAGTATCCTGACGCTGTTTTTAACACAGTTGTAATATGAGGTTAATCCCTTGAGTGACATGGCGAAAAACCTAATACTCTGGCTGGTCATTGCCGTTGTGCTGATGTCAGTATTCCAGAGCTTTGGGCCCAGCGAGTCGAATGGCCGCAAGGTGGATTATTCTACCTTCCTGCAGGAGGTCAATCAGGACCAGGTTCGCGAAGCGCGTATCAACGGACGTGAGATCAACGTTACCAAGAAAGATAGTAACCGTTACACGACTTACATCCCGGTGAACGATCCTAAGCTGCTTGATAACCTTCTGACCAAAAACGTCAAAGTTGTAGGCGAGCCGCCAGAAGAACCAAGCCTGCTGGCTTCTATCTTCATTTCCTGGTTCCCGATGCTGCTTCTTATCGGCGTCTGGATCTTCTTTATGCGCCAGATGCAGGGCGGCGGTGGCAAAGGTGCCATGTCGTTCGGTAAGAGCAAGGCGCGTATGCTGACGGAAGATCAGATCAAGACCACGTTTGCTGACGTCGCCGGTTGTGACGAAGCGAAAGAAGAAGTAGGTGAACTGGTTGAATACCTGCGCGAGCCGAGCCGTTTCCAGAAACTGGGCGGTAAGATCCCGAAAGGCGTTCTGATGGTTGGTCCTCCGGGTACCGGTAAAACCCTGCTGGCGAAAGCCATCGCGGGTGAAGCGAAGGTGCCATTCTTTACTATTTCAGGTTCTGACTTCGTCGAAATGTTCGTGGGTGTTGGTGCATCTCGTGTGCGTGACATGTTCGAGCAGGCTAAGAAGGCAGCACCGTGCATTATCTTCATCGATGAAATCGATGCCGTTGGCCGCCAGCGTGGCGCGGGCCTGGGCGGTGGTCACGATGAACGTGAACAGACCCTGAACCAGATGCTGGTTGAGATGGACGGCTTCGAAGGTAACGAAGGTATCATCGTTATCGCGGCGACTAACCGTCCGGACGTTCTTGACCCTGCGCTGCTACGTCCAGGCCGTTTCGACCGTCAGGTTGTTGTCGGTCTGCCGGATGTTCGCGGTCGTGAACAGATTCTGAAAGTCCATATGCGTCGCGTACCGCTGGCGCCAGATATCGATGCGGCAATTATTGCGCGCGGTACCCCGGGCTTCTCCGGTGCGGACCTGGCTAACCTGGTCAACGAAGCTGCACTGTTTGCCGCTCGCGGTAACAAGCGCGTGGTGTCGATGGTGGAATTCGAGAAAGCGAAAGACAAAATCATGATGGGTGCCGAACGTCGCTCCATGGTGATGACGGAAGCGCAGAAAGAGTCCACGGCATACCACGAAGCAGGCCACGCGATTATCGGTCGCCTGGTGCCGGAACACGATCCGGTGCATAAAGTGACGATTATTCCACGCGGCCGTGCGCTGGGTGTGACCTTCTTCCTGCCTGAAGGCGACGCGATCAGCGCCAGCCGTCAGAAACTGGAAAGCCAGATTTCGACCCTGTACGGTGGTCGTCTGGCGGAAGAGATCATCTACGGGCCAGAACATGTTTCTACCGGTGCGTCCAACGACATTAAAGTCGCGACAAATCTGGCGCGTAACATGGTGACTCAGTGGGGCTTCTCCGACAAACTCGGTCCGCTGCTGTATGCAGAGGAAGAGGGTGAAGTGTTCCTGGGCCGCTCCGTGGCGAAAGCGAAACATATGTCCGATGAAACAGCTCGTATCATCGACCAGGAAGTGAAAGCGCTAATTGAACGTAACTATGGTCGCGCGCGTCAGATCCTGAACGACAATATGGACATCCTGCATTCGATGAAAGATGCACTCATGAAATATGAGACCATCGATGCTCCGCAGATTGACGACCTGATGGCTCGCCGGGAAGTGCGTCCGCCAGCAGGCTGGGAAGACCCAGGCGCTTCCAACAATTCTGACAATAATGGCACTCCGCGTGCGCCGCGTCCGGTTGATGAACCGCGTACGCCGAACCCGGGCAACACCATGTCAGAACAGTTGGGCGATAAGTAAGTCACTGCTGTTGAAATGTTTTTCTGTACCTCAAACCCTGGAGCTTGCTCCGGGGTTTTTCTTTTTCGTTAAACCACATTAATACCAGGGATTTAGCCATGAAACTATTCGCCCAGGACTCGCATCTCGATCTTTCACATCCTCATGTGATGGGGATCCTGAATGTTACCCCTGACTCCTTCTCAGATGGCGGCACGCATAACACCCTGATCGAGGCGGTTAAGCACGCCAATTTAATGATCAACGCGGGTGCCACCATTATTGACGTTGGCGGTGAGTCGACACGACCTGGTGCGGCAGATGTTTCGGTGGAAGAAGAGCTGGCACGCGTGGTGCCGGTGGTTGAAGCCATCGCCCAGCGCTTTGAGGTATGGATCTCCGTCGATACCTCCAAACCTGAGGTGATTCGGGAAGTGGCGAGAGTGGGTGCTCACATTATTAATGATATTCGTTCACTGACAGAGCCGGGGGCGATTGAAGCGGCCGCGGAAACCGGGCTGCCGGTGTGTCTGATGCATATGCAGGGTCAGCCGAAAACGATGCAGGATGCGCCGAAGTATGACGACGTCTTTGCTGATGTAAATCGCTTCTTTATTGAGCACATCGCACGTTGTGAACGTGCGGGCATCCCAAAAGAGAAATTGCTGCTCGACCCGGGGTTCGGTTTCGGTAAAAATCTCTCACATAATTATGCGTTGCTTGCACGCTTATCAGAGTTTCATCATTTCGGCCTGCCGCTGCTGGTAGGTATGTCGAGAAAGTCGATGATTGGGCAGTTGCTTAATGTCGGTCCGAGTGAGCGCCTGAGCGGGAGTCTGGCCTGCGCGGTGATTGCGGCGATGCAGGGGGCGCACATTATTCGTGTCCATGACGTCAAAGAAACAGTAGAAGCCATGCGTGTGGTGGAAGCCACACTGGCAGCGAAGGAAAACAAACGCTATGAGTAATCGTAAATATTTTGGTACCGATGGTATCCGTGGCCGGGTAGGCGATGCGCCAATCACCCCTGACTTTGTCCTGAAGCTTGGCTGGGCCGCTGGCAAGGTACTGGCACGTCATGGTTCCCGTAAGATCATTATCGGTAAAGATACCCGTATTTCGGGTTATATGCTGGAGTCTGCGCTGGAAGCCGGTCTGGCGGCTGCAGGTCTTTCTGCCTCCTTTACTGGGCCAATGCCAACGCCTGCTGTTGCGTATCTGACTCGTACCTTCCGCGCGGAAGCGGGGATTGTCATTTCTGCTTCTCACAACCCGTTCTATGACAACGGCATCAAATTCTTCTCTATCGATGGCACCAAGCTGCCGGACGAAGTGGAAGAAGCCATTGAAGCCGAGATGGAAAAAGAGATCACCTGTGTAGATTCCGCTGAGCTGGGGAAAGCGAACCGTATTGTCGATGCAGCGGGTCGTTACATTGAATTTTGCAAAGGTACGTTCCCGAACGAGCTGAGCCTGGCGCACCTCAAAATTGTGGTGGACTGTGCAAACGGTGCGACCTATCACATCGCTCCGAATGTCTTCCGTGAGCTGGGTGCGAAAGTGATCGCTATCGGTTGTGAGCCGGATGGTCTGAACATTAACGAACAGGTCGGTGCGACGGACGTTCGTGCCCTGCAGGCGCGCGTGCTGGCGGAGAAAGCCGATCTGGGTATTGCGCTGGACGGTGACGGTGATCGTGTGATCATGGTCGACCACGAGGGGAATAAAGTCGACGGCGACCAGATCCTGTATATCATCGCGCGTGAAGGTCTGCGTCAGGGTCAGCTGCGCGGCGGCGCGGTGGGGACCCTGATGAGTAACATGGGTCTGGAACTGGCGCTGAAACAGCTTGGGATCCCGTTTGTCCGCGCGAAAGTGGGCGACCGCTATGTGCTGGAGAAACTTCAGGAGAAGGGCTGGCGTATCGGTGCTGAAAACTCCGGCCACGTGATCCTGCTGGACAAAACGACCACCGGTGACGGTATCGTGGCCGCGCTGCAGGTCGTTGCCGCCATGGCACGTAACCATATGACCCTGCAGGATCTCTGCAGCGGCATGAAAATGTTCCCGCAGGTGCTGGTAAACGTGCGCTTCACCGCCGGCAAAGGCGATCCGCTGGAAAGTGAAAATGTGAAAGCGGTAATGGCTGAGGTTGAAGCCGCGCTCGGCAGCCGTGGGCGCGTTCTGCTGCGTAAGTCTGGTACTGAACCGCTGATCCGCGTGATGGTGGAGGGCGAAGACGAAGCGCAGGTGACGGAATTTGCGCACCGTATTGCGGATGCCGTAAAAGCTGCATAACCGTGCACACTAAATGATTAAAAAGGCGGCGTTTGCCGCCTTGGTTTTAAGCAATTAATGGCTTTTTGCTGTTTTTTTCCGCAGTTGATACAATGCGTCGAAAATGCCCTTGCGAAGGTCATTCGCTTTGGTTAGTATTCACACCCGCTTCAGTGGGAAACAAAAATCCTGCTAATTGGTCGAAGCATTGGTATGCGGCAAATCCGCAAGGAACAGGTTGATTATGTACGAAGCTCTTTTAGTTGTTTTCCTTATTGTAGCCATCGCTCTCGTAGCGTTGATCATGCTGCAACAAGGTAAAGGCGCTGATATGGGAGCCTCCTTCGGAGCAGGCGCTTCCGGTACGCTGTTCGGTTCAAGTGGTTCTGCGAACTTCATGACCCGCACAACGGCGATTCTGGCTACGCTGTTCTTCATCATCAGTCTGGTGCTTGGCAATATCAACAGCAACAAGACCAACAAAGGAAGCGAGTGGGAAAATCTGAGCGCGCCAGCTAAAACTGAGCAGACTCAGCCAGCTGCACCGGCTAAGCCAACCAGCGATATCCCGCACTAAGTATTCTGTACCGAGGTGGTGGAATTGGTAGACACGCTACCTTGAGGTGGTAGTGCCCTAACGGGCTTGTGGGTTCGAGTCCCATCCTCGGTACCAATATTCCAGAAGAAAGACGTCGAAAGGCGTCTTTTTTTTCGTCTGTATTCTGTGGATCTGATCTTTTGTAGGGCGGGTAAGCGCAGCGCCACCCGCCATTTTTGCCCGGTGGCGGGGCCTAAGAAGGCTACAAAAAAGGCGCCTCTTGGGCGCCTTTTGCATGTCACATCAGCGATTACTTCTTGTCGCTGTGCTCCAGGTTTTCAACCTGCGGCAGGCCATTACCGGAACTGGCTGACAGCAAACCGTTCTCAACGTAGTTGAACAGCTTCTCACGGGTATCGGTGATATCCAGGTTACGCATGGTCAGCTGGCCAATACGATCGTCCGGCGAGAACACGGATTCGCCTTTCTCCATGGTCAGACGCTCTGCTTTGTAAGTCAGATTGTCAGACACGGTGTTCAGAATGGAGTAGTCATTCCCGCGACGCAGTTCCAGAGTCACTTCACCCGTAATCGCACTTGCCACCCAACGCTGCAGGGCATCACGCAACATCAGCGCCTGTGGATCAAACCAGCGACCCTGATACAGTAATTTACCCAACTGACGGCCATGAGAGTGATACTGCTCGATGGTGTCTTCGTTGTGAATACCGGTCAGCAGACGCTCGTAAGCGATGTGCAGCAGCGCCATGCCCGGGGCTTCGTAGATGCCACGGCTTTTCGCTTCGATGATACGGTTTTCAATTTGATCGCTCATGCCCAGACCGTGACGGCCACCAATACGGTTAGCTTCCAGCATCAGTTCAACATCATCAGAGAAGGTTTTACCGTTCAGCGCCACCGGATGGCCGCGTTCGAAACGCACGGTCACTTCTTCGGCCTGGATTTTGACGTTCTCGTCCCAGAACTTCACGCCCATGATCGGGTTAACGATCTTCACGCTGGAGTTCAGGAATTCCAGATCTTTTGCTTCGTGCGTCGCACCCAGCATGTTCGAGTCGGTAGAGTAGGCCTTCTCGACTGACATCTTATAGTCAAAACCGCAGGCGATCATAAACTCAGACATCTCATGACGGCCACCCAGCTCGTCGATGAAATCGGTATCCAGCCATGGTTTGTAAATCTGCAGTTCGGCGTTGGTCAGCAGGCCATAACGATAGAAACGTTCGATATCGTTGCCTTTATAGGTGCTACCGTCACCCCAGATGTTTACGCCGTCTTCTTTCATGGCGGCAACCAGCATGGTGCCGGTGACCGCACGGCCCAGCGGAGTGGTGTTGAAATAGGTCAGGCCGCCGGTGGTGTTATGGAACGCACCGCACTGAATCGCCGCGATACCTTCGGCGACCAGTTGCTTACGGCAGTCAATCAGGCGCGCGTTCTCTGCACCATACTCTTTTGCGCGACGAGGAATGGCATCATAGTCGTCCTCATCCGGCTGACCCAGGTTCGCAGTATATGCATACGGAACCGCTCCCTTCTGGCGCATCCACAGCAGTGCAGCGCTGGTATCCAGGCCGCCTGAGAAAGCGATGCCAATACGTTGTCCTACCGGAAGATGCTTGAGAATCGTCGTCATAGAATAAAACCCTGCTTGATTGACTGATTAGAGACCGCTTTCGCTCTCTTGTGCATTTTTATGCAAAATAAGTGAGTATTCATTTAATCATCTTTTGGCGAAGACCGGAAGAGACTCGTGCGTTTTTTGTAAAAATTTTGGTCTGTTCTGTCTGGCGGATGTCGCCTTGACAGGTGGGGTCAACTATCAATATACTAAACGCCGATTTTACGTCCCGTCTTCGGTACCAAATCCCAGCATTATTTGCAAATTCTGTCCAAAACGCGTAGAATTTGCCACGTTTCAGGCGCGGGGTGGAGCAGCCTGGTAGCTCGTCGGGCTCATAACCCGAAGGTCGTCGGTTCAAATCCGGCCCCCGCAACCACTTTCCCATAAAGTTCTTTTTCAAATATACTGTGAAGACTTAGAGCCTTCGTAGCTGGATTTGAAAAATTTCTTTCGGAGAGTGCTCCAGGCCACAGTTGTGGCTATAGGGTTCAGTTATCTAAAGCCCCGATTTATCGGGGTTTTTTGTTATCTGACTACAGAATAACTGGGCTTTACGCCCTTTTTTTATGTCTTGGGGGTGGGCTTGTCCACATTAGAGCAAAAATTAACAGAGATGATTACTGCACCGGTCGAAGCACTGGGCTACGAACTGGTCGGCATCGAATTCGTTCGCGGCCGTACATCGACGCTGCGCATCTATATTGATAGTGAAGATGGCATCAATGTTGATGATTGTGCTGATGTCAGCCACCAGGTGAGTGCGGTTCTTGATGTTGAAGATCCGATTACCGTTGCGTACAACCTGGAAGTTTCCTCACCTGGCCTCGATCGCCCGATGTTCACGGCCGAGCACTATGTGCGCTTTACCGGTGAAGAAGTGGCTCTCGTTCTGCGTATGGCCGTACAGAACCGCCGTAAATGGCAGGGAATTATCAAAGCCGTTGATGGTGAGATGATCACGGTGACAGTCGAAGGCAAAGATGAAGTGTTCGCGCTGAGTAATATCCAGAAGGCGAACCTGGTTCCCCACTTTTAACAGTCTGGATTGAGGTGAAAAGCCCGCGATGAACAAAGAAATTTTGGCTGTTGTTGAAGCCGTCTCCAACGAGAAATCACTGCCGCGTGAGAAGATTTTCGAAGCGCTGGAAAGTGCACTGGCTACAGCAACCAAGAAAAAATACGAGCAAGAGATCGATGTTCGCGTAGAAATCGATCGTAAAAGCGGTGACTTCGATACATTCCGTCGTTGGGTAATCGTTGAAGAAGTGACCCAGCCGACCAAAGAGATCACGCTGGAAGCGGCACGTTTTGAAGACGAGAGTCTGAACGTGGGTGACTACGTTGAAGATCAGATCGAATCTGTGACCTTCGACCGTATCACCACCCAGACCGCCAAGCAGGTTATCGTGCAGAAAGTGCGCGAAGCCGAGCGCGCGCTGGTTGTCGATCAGTTCCGCGATCAGGAAGGCGAAATCATCACTGGCGTGGTGAAAAAAGTGAACCGCGACAACATCTCCCTGGAGATCAAATCCGAAGGGTTGCCGGGTAACGCTGAAGCCGTGATCCTGCGTGAAGATATGCTGCCGCGTGAAAACTTCCGTCCAGGCGACCGTATCCGTGGTGTTCTGTACGCTGTCCGTCCAGAAGCGCGCGGTGCGCAGTTGTTCGTGACCCGTTCTAAACCAGAAATGCTGGTTGAACTGTTCCGTATCGAAGTACCGGAAATCGGTGAAGAAGTTATCGAAATTAAAGCGGCGGCTCGCGATCCGGGCTCCCGCGCGAAAATTGCGGTGAAAACCAACGACAAGCGTATCGACCCGGTCGGTGCTTGCGTCGGTATGCGTGGTGCGCGTGTCCAGGCAGTCTCTACTGAGCTGGGCGGCGAACGTATTGATATCGTTCTGTGGGATGACAACCCGGCGCAGTTCGTGATCAACGCAATGGCTCCAGCTGATGTGGCGTCTATCGTTGTTGACGAAGACAAACACACTATGGATATCGCTGTTGAAGCGGGCAACCTGGCGCAGGCAATCGGCCGTAACGGTCAGAACGTACGTCTGGCGTCACAGCTGAGCGGCTGGGAACTCAACGTGATGACCGTTGATGACCTGCAGGCTAAGCATCAGGCTGAAGCCCATGCGGCGATCGATACCTTCACCAAATACCTGGATATTGACGAAGATTTCGCCACTGTTCTGGTTGAAGAAGGTTTCTCTACGCTGGAAGAACTGGCCTATGTGCCAATGAAAGAGCTGCTGGAAATCGACGGTCTGGATGAACCAACCGTTGAAGCCCTGCGTGAACGCGCTAAAAACGCACTGACCACCCTGGCACTGGCTCAGGAAGAAAGCCTTGGCGATAAAAAGCCGGCTGATGACCTGCTGAATCTGGAAGGTCTTGATCGTGCGATTGCGTTCAAGCTGGCTGCCCGTGGTGTTTGTACGCTGGAAGATCTCGCCGAGCAAGGCGTTGATGACCTGGCTGATATCGAAGGTTTAACCGACGAGAAAGCCGGCGAGCTCATCATGGCCGCACGTAATATTTGCTGGTTCGGCGACGAAGCGTAATAAACTGTAGCAGGAAGGAACAGCATGACTGATGTAACTGTAAAATCGCTGGCTGCCGAGATTCAGACCTCCGTGGACCGCCTGGTACAGCAATTTGCTGATGCAGGGATCCCGAAGTCCGCTGATGACTCGGTGACCGCGCAAGAAAAACAAACCTTGTTAACGCACCTGAACCGTGAACACGGCTCTACGCCTGACAAGCTGACGCTGCAGCGCAAAACGCGTAGCACGTTGAATATCCCTGGTACCGGTGGCAAAAGTAAATCGGTACAAATTGAAGTCCGCAAGACGCGCACCTTTGTAAAACGTGATCCGCAAGAGGCAGAACGTCTTGCCGCGGAAGAGCAGGCACAGCGTGAAGCGGAAGAACAAGCTCAGCGTGAAGCGGAAGCAACCGCCAAACGTGAGGCAGAATTAAAAGCTGAACGTGAGGCCGCAGAAAAAGCGAAACGCGACGCAAGTGATAAAGTGAAGCGTGACGCTGCGGAAAAAGACAAAGTGAGCAATCAACAGACAGACGAAATGACCAAAACCGCCCAGGCTGAAAAAGCCCGCCGTGAAAATGAAGCTGCCGAGCTGAAGCGTAAAGCGGAAGAAGAAGCCCGCCGCAAGCTGGAAGAAGAAGCACGTCGTGTGGCTGAAGAAGCGCGCCGTATGGCAGAAGAAAACGAGAAGAACGGTGTTGATACCGCTGAGCAGTCTGAAGATACCAGCGACTATCACGTGACCACTTCTCAGCATGCGCGTCAGGCTGAAGATGACAACGACCGTGAAGTAGAAGGTGGTCGTGGCCGTGGTCGCAATGCGAAAGCGGCGCGTCCGGCGAAAAAAGGCAACAAACACGCTGAGTCTAAAGCTGACCGTGAAGAAGCGCGTGCAGCCGTGCGTGGCGGTAAAGGTGGTAAACAGCGTAAAGGTTCTTCTCTGCAGCAGGGCTTCCAGAAGCCAGCTCAGGCGGTTAACCGTGACGTTGTGATCGGCGAAACCATCACCGTTGGCGAACTGGCAAACAAAATGGCGGTAAAAGGCTCTCAGGTCATCAAAGCGATGATGAAACTGGGCGCCATGGCGACCATCAACCAGGTGATCGACCAGGAAACCGCACAGCTGGTTGCTGAAGAGATGGGCCACAAAGTTATCCTGCGTCGTGAAAACGAACTGGAAGAAGCGGTAATGAGCGACCGTGATACGGGTGCTGCGGCAGAACCGCGCGCACCGGTAGTGACCATCATGGGTCACGTTGACCACGGTAAAACCTCTCTGCTCGACTACATTCGTTCTACGAAAGTGGCCTCCGGTGAAGCGGGTGGTATTACCCAGCACATCGGTGCATACCACGTAGAAACTGACAACGGCATGATCACCTTCCTGGATACCCCAGGCCACGCCGCGTTTACCTCAATGCGTGCTCGTGGTGCGCAGGCGACGGATATCGTTGTTCTGGTTGTTGCTGCAGACGACGGCGTAATGCCACAGACCATCGAAGCTATCCAGCACGCGAAAGCGGCGGGTGTGCCGGTTGTGGTTGCAGTGAACAAGATCGATAAACCAGAAGCGGATCCGGATCGTGTTAAAAACGAACTGTCCCAGTACGGCATCCTGCCGGAAGAGTGGGGCGGCGAAAGCCAGTTCGTACACGTGTCTGCGAAAGCGGGTACCGGTATCGACGATCTGCTGGATGCGATCCTGCTGCAGGCGGAAGTTCTGGAGCTGAAAGCCATCCGTAACGGTATGGCGAGCGGTGCGGTTATCGAATCCTTCCTGGACAAAGGCCGTGGCCCGGTTGCTACCGTTCTGGTTCGTGAAGGTACCCTGCATAAAGGCGATATCGTTCTGTGTGGTTTCGAATACGGTCGCGTGCGTGCGATGCGTAACGAACTGGGTCAGGAAGTGCTGGAAGCCGGTCCGTCCATTCCAGTGGAAATCCTTGGCTTGTCCGGTGTGCCGGCTGCCGGTGACGAAGTGACCGTAGTGCGTGACGAGAAGAAAGCGCGTGAAGTTGCACTGTATCGTCAGGGCAAATTCCGTGAAGTTAAACTGGCTCGTCAGCAGAAATCTAAACTCGAGAACATGTTCGCGAACATGGCTGAAGGCGAAGTTCATGAAGTGAACGTCGTACTGAAAGCTGACGTTCAGGGCTCTGTGGAAGCGATCTCCGACTCCTTACTGAAACTGTCGACTGACGAAGTGAAAGTGAAGATCATCGGTTCTGGTGTCGGTGGTATCACCGAAACCGACGCTACCCTGGCTGCTGCGTCCAACGCCATCCTGGTTGGCTTCAACGTGCGTGCTGATGCTTCTGCTCGCCGCGTGATCGAAGCAGAAAGCCTGGATCTGCGTTACTACTCCGTCATCTATAACCTGATCGACGAAGTGAAAGCAGCGATGAGCGGTATGCTGTCGCCTGAGCTGAAACAGCAGATCATCGGTCTGGCTGAAGTACGTGACGTCTTCAAATCACCGAAATTCGGTGCAATCGCGGGCTGTATGGTTACCGAAGGTACCATCAAACGTCACAACCCAATCCGCGTTCTGCGCGATAACGTGGTTATCTATGAAGGCGAGCTGGAATCCCTGCGCCGCTTCAAAGATGACGTTAACGAAGTCCGTAACGGCATGGAATGTGGTATCGGCGTGAAGAACTACAACGACGTTCGCGTAGGCGATATGATCGAAGTGTTCGAGATCATCGAAATCCAGCGTACCATCGCTTAATCTTCGTTAAGATTGCTGATTGTAGGCCGGGTAAGCGAAGCGCCACCCGGCAACTATTTCAAAAGGGGCTGAAGGCCCCTTTTTTGTCTGGAGAATTTATTATGGCGAAAGAGTTTGGTCGCCCACAGCGCGTCGCGCAGGAAATGCAGAAAGAGATCGCCCTCATTCTGCAACGTGAAATTAAAGATCCCCGCGTCGGCATGATGACCACCGTGTCGGGTGTAGAAATGTCCCGCGACCTGGCCTATGCCAAGGTGTTCGTCACTTTCCTGAACGATCAGGACGAAGCGGCAGTGAAAAACGGCATTAAAGCGCTGCAGGAAGCGTCAGGTTTCATCCGCTCTCTGCTCGGCAAAGCAATGCGTCTGCGTATCGTTCCAGAACTGACCTTCTTCTACGACAACTCGCTGGTTGAAGGGATGCGTATGTCCAACCTGGTGACCAGCGTGGTGAAACATGACGACGAGCGTCGTGTTAACCCGGCGGACGACAGCAAGGAGGACTGATGAGTCGTCCTCGTCGTCGTGGTCGCGACGTGCATGGTGTGCTGCTGCTGGATAAACCCCAGGGCGCTTCCAGCAACGACGTGCTGCAAAAAGTGAAGCGCATATACAACGCCAACCGTGCGGGCCACACTGGCGCGCTCGATCCGCTGGCAACCGGCATGCTGCCGGTCTGCCTGGGAGAGGCGACAAAGTTTTCCCAGTACCTGCTCGACTCCGATAAACGTTACCGCGTTATCGCTAAACTGGGCCAGCGCACGGATACCTCCGATGCCGATGGCCAGGTGGTCGAAGAGCGCCCGGTGACGTTCAGCGCGGAACAGCTTGATGCTGCCCTGGAGAGCTTCCGCGGGGACACGATGCAGGTGCCATCGATGTATTCAGCGCTGAAATATCAGGGAAAAAAACTCTACGAATATGCGCGCCAGGGCATCGACGTCCCGCGTGAAGCCCGTCCGATCACCGTGTATGAGCTGCTCTTTATTCGCCACGAAGGTGATGAGCTGGAACTGGAAGTACACTGTTCGAAAGGCACCTATATTCGTACCATCATCGATGACCTGGGCGAGAAGCTGGGCTGTGGCGCGCATGTGATCTACCTGCGTCGTCTGGCGGTCAGTAAATACCCGGTTGAGCGGATGGTGACCCTGGAACAGTTGCACGCGCTGGTTGAACAGGCACACGCGCAGGGGATAGCGCCGGCCGATTTGCTCGATCCTCTGCTGATGCCGATGGATAGCCCGGCAGCGGATTTCCCGGTGGTTAATCTTCCTTTAACATCGTCCGTTTACTTTAAGAACGGCAACCCGGTTCGTACGGCGCAAGCGCCGCAGGAAGGGCTAGTTCGCGTGACTGAAGGTGACGACGGTAAGTTCATCGGAATGGGCGAAATGGATGGCGAAGGGCGCGTTGCGCCGCGTCGTCTGGTCGTCGAATATCCGGTCGACGCGTGACGGCGATAACGGCTCACCTTGCGATAAGCAGGGGAGACGAGTAGAATATCGCCGCTTAACGCCTGGTGAATTGTTTAACAATCCGCGAGGCGTACATGGGGTCGCTGAATTAGAGATCGGCACCCTTACATTCTTTATACTTTGGAGTTTGAAAATGTCTCTAAGCGTTGAAGCTAAAGCTAAAATCGTTTCTGAGTTTGGTCGTGGTACTAACGACAGCGGTTCTACCGAAGTTCAGGTTGCACTGCTGACTGCACAGATTAACCACCTGCAGGGTCACTTTGCAGAGCACAAAAAAGATCACCACAGCCGTCGTGGTCTGCTGCGTATGGTTTCTCAGCGTCGTAAACTGCTCGACTACCTGAAACGTAAAGATGTTGCACGCTACACCGCGCTGATCGAGCGTCTGGGTCTGCGTCGCTAAGTCTTGCGAGTTTCAGAAAAGGGGGCCTGATGGCCCCTTTTTTCAACCAGACGGCAGCAATTCACTGGAAACTATTGTATTGTTGCTATAAATGATCTTCATTGCAGAGGTTCGCGCGGCTAATGAGAGGCTTCACCCATGGGGGTGTTGGTTGTCATTAGTCGCGAGGATGCGAAGAAGGTCGGGTCAAATCGACAGCACACCGGTGGTGTGCTGTCAAACATTTAAGAAAGGACAGAATTTTGCTGAATCCGATCGTTCGTAAATTCCAGTATGGTCAACATACCGTCACGCTGGAAACCGGTATGATGGCTCGTCAGGCTACTGCTGCCGTTATGGTAAGCATGGATGACACCGCGGTATTCGTTACCGTTGTGGGTCAGAAAAAAGCTAAACCAGGTCAGGACTTCTTCCCTCTGACCGTTAACTACCAGGAGCGTACTTACGCTGCCGGTAAAATCCCGGGTGGCTTCTTCCGTCGTGAAGGCCGTCCAAGCGAAGGCGAAACCCTGATCGCGCGTCTGATTGACCGCCCGGTTCGTCCGCTGTTCCCGGAAGGCTTCGTTAACGAAGTTCAGGTTATCGCGACCGTTGTGTCCGTTAACCCACAGGTTAACCCGGACATCGTTGCGATGATCGGTGCGTCCGCTGCCCTGTCACTGTCTGGTATTCCATTCAATGGCCCAATCGGTGCGGCGCGCGTCGGTTACATCAACGACCAGTACGTACTGAACCCGACTCAGGAAGAGCTGAAAGAGAGCAAGCTGGACCTGGTGGTTGCCGGTACTGAAGCCGCTGTGCTGATGGTTGAATCCGAAGCTGAACTGCTGAGCGAAGACCAGATGCTGGGCGCTGTGGTCTTCGGCCACGACCAGCAGCAGGTTGTTATCCAGAACATCAACGAACTGGTGAAAGAAGCCGGTAAGCCACGTTGGGACTGGCAGCCTGAAGCAGCAAACGACGCGCTGAACGCACGCGTTGCTGCACTGGCAGAATCTCGCCTGAGCGATGCTTACCGTATCACTGACAAACAGGAGCGTTATGCTCAGGTTGACGTGATCAAAGACGAAACCATCGCCACGCTGGTTGCTGAAGACGAAACGCTGGATGCTAACGAGCTGAGCGAAATTCTGCATGCCATCGAGAAAAACGTGGTGCGTAGCCGCGTGCTGGCAGGTGAGCCACGCATCGATGGCCGTGAAAAAGACATGATCCGTGGTCTGGATGTGCGTACTGGCGTGCTGCCACGTACTCACGGTTCTGCGCTGTTCACCCGTGGTGAAACGCAGGCGCTGGTAACTGCGACGCTGGGTACTGCACGTGACGCACAGATCATCGACGAACTGATGGGCGAGCGCACTGACAGCTTCCTGTTCCACTATAACTTCCCTCCGTACTCCGTTGGTGAAACCGGTATGGTTGGCTCGCCGAAGCGTCGTGAAATTGGTCACGGTCGTCTGGCGAAGCGCGGTGTGCTGGCTGTGATGCCAGATGCGGACAAATTCCCATACACCGTCCGTGTGGTTTCTGAAATCACCGAATCCAACGGTTCTTCTTCTATGGCTTCCGTATGTGGTGCCTCTCTGGCGCTGATGGATGCAGGCGTGCCAATCAAAGCCGCCGTTGCGGGTATCGCAATGGGTCTGGTGAAAGAAGGCGACAACTATGTTGTTCTGTCTGACATTCTGGGCGACGAAGACCACCTGGGCGATATGGACTTCAAAGTGGCGGGTTCCCGCGACGGTATCTCTGCGCTGCAGATGGATATCAAAATTGAAGGTATCACCAAAGAGATCATGCAGGTTGCGCTGAACCAGGCTAAAGGTGCACGTCTGCACATCCTGAGTGTGATGGAACAGGCGATTAACGCGCCGCGTGGTGATATCTCTGAATTCGCTCCGCGCATTCACACCATCAAGATCAATCCAGACAAGATCAAAGATGTTATCGGTAAGGGCGGTTCCGTTATCCGTGCGCTGACCGAAGAGACGGGCACCACGATCGAAATCGAAGATGACGGTACTGTGAAAATCGCAGCAACCGACGGCGAGAAAGCGAAATTCGCGATCCGTCGTATCGAAGAGATCACCGCAGAAATCGAAGTGGGCCGTATCTACAGTGGTAAAGTGACCCGTATCGTTGACTTTGGCGCATTTGTGGCCATCGGTGGCGGTAAAGAAGGTCTGGTTCACATCTCTCAGATCGCTGACAAGCGCGTTGAGAAAGTGACCGATTACCTGCAGATGGGTCAGGAAGTACCGGTTAAAGTTCTGGAAGTTGATCGCCAGGGCCGTATCCGTCTGAGCATTAAAGAAGCAACTGAGCAGTCTCAGCCAGCTGCTGCGCCTGAAGCACAGGCTGCAGAACAGCAAGGCGAGTAAGTTGCGATTTGCCCTCCGCTTTGCGGAGGGCCTGGTATCAGGCAGGACGCCTTGTTAAGCCGCCGGGGGACAGGACGTTCATCCAATAGTTGTCTTCGGGAGTGGGAAATGAAGCCTTTTTTGCGCTGGTGTTTCGTTGCGACAGCTTTAACGCTGGCAGGATGCAGCAACTCTGCCTGGCGTAAGAGCGAAGTCCTCGCAGTGCCATTGCAACCGACTTTGCAGCAGGAAGTGATTCTGGCACGCATGGAACAAATACTTGCCAGTCGGGCTTTAACCGATGACGAACGCGCACAGCTTTTATATGAGCGCGGAGTGTTGTATGATAGTCTTGGTCTGAGGGCATTAGCGCGGAATGATTTTTCACAAGCGCTGGCTATCCGACCTGATATGCCTGAAGTATTCAATTACTTAGGCATTTATTTAACGCAGGCAGGCAATTTTGATGCTGCCTATGAAGCGTTTGATTCTGTACTTGAGCTTGATCCAACTTACAACTACGCGCACTTGAATCGCGGTATCGCATTGTATTACGGCGGTCGTGATAAGTTAGCGCAAGATGATCTGCTGGCGTTTTATCAAGACGATCCTAATGATCCTTTCCGTAGCCTGTGGCTTTACATCGTTGAGCAGAAGCTCGATGAGAAGCAGGCAAAAGAGGCACTGAAACAGCGCTTCGATAAATCGGACAAGGAACAGTGGGGATGGAACATTGTCGAGTTCTACCTGGGCAACATTAGCGAAGCAACGCTGATGGAACGCCTCAAGGCGGACGCAACGGATAACACCTCGCTCGCTGAGCATCTCAGTGAAACCAACTTCTATTTAGGTAAGTACTACCTAAGTCTGGGGGATAAGGACAGCGCTACGGCACTGTTCAAATTAGCGGTTGCTAACAACGTACACAACTTCGTTGAGCACCGTTATGCATTGTTGGAATTATCGCTCTTGGGCCAGGAGCAAGACGACCTGGCAGAATCGGACCAGCAATAGCTGACGACATAAACATCAGCCCGTAATCTTTTGATTGCCATCACCTTAACTGGTGAGGGCGTTGTTGTTCGTCAATACACCTACTTTGAGCCGGTTCACACTTTTCAATGAAAATTGCTAATCATTTTCACGATGAGCTAAGTAGACTGGCCGCCATTGACATTGAGGCACTCGTACTACATGGCTGAATTCGAAACCACTTTTGCAGATCTGGGCCTGAAGGCTCCTATCCTTGAAGCCCTTAACGATCTGGGTTACGAAAAACCATCTCCGATCCAGGCTGAGTGTATCCCACACCTGCTTTCTGGTCGTGACGTGCTGGGCATGGCCCAGACTGGTAGCGGTAAAACTGCAGCGTTCTCGCTGCCGCTGCTGAACAACATTGATCCGGACCTGCGTGCACCGCAGATCCTCGTCCTGGCTCCAACCCGTGAACTGGCTGTTCAGGTTGCTGAAGCCATGACGGAATTCTCTAAACATATGCGCGGCGTAAACGTGGTAGCCCTGTACGGCGGCCAGCGTTATGACGTGCAGTTACGCGCCCTGCGCCAGGGCCCACAGATTGTTGTCGGTACGCCGGGCCGTCTGCTGGATCACCTGAAGCGCGGTACGCTGGATCTCTCTAAACTGAGCGGTCTGGTGCTGGACGAAGCCGATGAAATGCTGCGTATGGGCTTCATCGAAGACGTTGAAACCATCATGGCGCAGATCCCGGACGGTCATCAGACCGCGCTGTTCTCTGCCACCATGCCTGAAGCTATCCGTCGCATTACCCGCCGCTTCATGAAAGAGCCGCAGGAAGTGCGTATTCAGTCCAGCGTGACGACTCGCCCGGACATCAGCCAGAGCTACTGGTCTGTGTACGGCATGCGTAAAAACGAAGCGCTGGTTCGTTTCCTGGAAGCGGAAGATTTTGATGCGGCGATCATCTTCGTTCGTACCAAAAACGCGACCCTGGAAGTGGCTGAAGCCCTGGAACGTAGCGGCTACAACAGCGCAGCGCTGAACGGCGACATGAACCAGGCCCTGCGTGAGCAGACGCTGGAGCGTCTGAAAGACGGTCGTCTGGATATCCTGATTGCAACTGACGTGGCAGCACGTGGCCTGGACGTTGAGCGTATCAGCCTGGTGGTTAACTACGACATCCCGATGGATTCCGAGTCTTACGTTCACCGTATCGGTCGTACCGGTCGTGCGGGTCGTGCGGGCCGTGCACTGCTGTTCGTTGAGAACCGCGAGCGTCGTCTGCTGCGTAATATCGAACGCACCATGAAGCTGACCATTCCAGAAGCCGATCTGCCAAACGCAGAGCTGCTGGGCAAACGCCGTCTGGAAAAGTTCGCCGCGAAAGTCCAGCAGCAGCTGGAAAGCAGCGATCTGGATCAGTACCGTGCGCTGCTGTCCCAGATCCAGCCTGTTGCTGAAGGCGAAGAGCTGGACATGGAAACCCTGGCTGCAGCACTGCTGAAAATGGCGCAGGGCGAACGTAGCCTGATCGTGCCGCCAGATGCGCCGATGCGTCCTAAGCGTGAATTCCGTGACCGTGACGATCGCTTCGAACGTCGTGGCGACCGTAACGATCGTGGCCCACGTGGCGACCGTCCAGAGCGTGGTGGTGAAGACCGTCCACGTCGTGAACGTCGCGATGCGGGTGATATGGAGCTGTACCGCATTGAAGTGGGCCGTGATGATGGCGTTGAAGTGCGTCACATCGTTGGCGCGATCGCCAACGAAGGCGACATCAGCAGCCGTTACATCGGTAACATCAAGCTGTTCGCATCCCACTCTACCATTGAGCTGCCAAAAGGCATGCCGGGTGAAGTACTGCAGCACTTTACGCGTACTCGCATCCTGAACAAGCCGATGAACATGCAGCTGCTGGGCGATGCACAGCCACGTCCTGACCGTGGCGGCGAACGTCGTGGCGGTGGTCGCGGTTTCGGTGGCGAGCGTCGTGAAGGTGGTCGCAGCGAAGGTCGCGGTGGTGAAGGTCGTCGTTTCTCCGGCGAGCGTCGCGAAAACCGTGGCCCACGTCGTGAAGAAGGCACCAGCCGTCGTCGTTTCGGTGACGCGTAAGCCTTGCGCTTCTGACGTAAAGTAAAATATACAGCCCCGATAGATGCTATCGGGGCTTTTTTTATTCCCTTTGTACTCTTGTACTGGTACAGTGCGTCACATTAAAATGCAGAACCGCATGATTGACTGGAGAAAAGGCTGTATGGCGACACTAACCACCACCCAAACGTCACCTTCGCTGCTTGGCGGCGTGGTGATCATCGGCGGAACCATTATAGGTGCCGGGATGTTTTCCCTGCCCGTGGTCATGTCCGGTGCGTGGTTCTTCTGGTCGCTGGCCGCACTGGTCTTTACCTGGTTCTGTATGCTTCATTCCGGGTTAATGATCCTCGAAGCCAACCTGAACTACCGCATTGGCGCGAGCTTCGACACCATCACCAAAGATCTGTTAGGCAAAGGCTGGAACCTGGTCAATGGACTCTCCATCGCGTTTGTCCTGTACATCCTGACCTACGCCTACATTTCGGCGAGCGGCTCGATTCTGCATCACACCTTCTCGGAGATGTCGCTGAACGTTCCGGCGCGTCTGGCAGGATTGTGCTTTGCACTGGGTGTGGCGTTTATCGTCTGGATGAGTACCAAAGCGGTGAGCCGGATGACGGCCATTGTACTGGGCGCAAAGGTGATCACCTTCTTCCTGACGTTCGGCAGCCTGTTGGGGCACGTAACGCCGGCAACGCTGTTTAATGTCGCCGAAGTGAACACCTCGTATACGCCGTATTTGCTGATGACGCTGCCGTTCTGTCTGGCTTCGTTTGGCTACCACGGTAATGTGCCGAGCCTGATGAAGTACTACGGCAAAGATCCGCGCACTATCGTGAAATGTCTGGTCTACGGTACGCTGCTGGCGCTGGGGCTGTATGTCATCTGGCTGCTGGGAACCATGGGCAACATCCCGCGTCCGGAATTTATTGGCATTGCGCAGAAGGGCGGTAACATTGATGTGCTGGTACAGGCGTTGAGTGGCGTTCTGAACAGCCGCAGTCTGGATCTGCTGCTGGTGGTATTCTCCAACTTTGCGGTGGCAAGCTCGTTCCTCGGCGTGACGCTGGGCCTGTTTGACTACCTGGCGGATCTGTTTGGCTTCGATGACTCCGCGATGGGACGCTTCAAAACTGCGCTGCTGACCTTCCTGCCTCCAGTCGCGGGTGGCCTGCTGTGGCCGAACGGCTTCCTGTACGCCATCGGCTATGCCGGTCTGGCGGCGACCATCTGGGCGGCAATTGTGCCGGCGCTGCTGGCCCGAAAATCACGTCAACGCTTCGGCAGCCCTAAATTTCGCGTCTGGGGCGGCAAACCGATGATTGTACTGATTCTGGTATTTGGTGTGGGTAACGCGCTGGTTCACGTGCTGTCGAGTTTTAACCTGTTGCCTGTGTATCAGTAAGTTTTTGTGCCGGATGGCGGCTACGCCTTATCCGGCCTACGCGATCCCGTAGGCCCGGTAAGCGAAGCGCCACCGGGCAAAAGGGCTACCCCACCAACTCCTCTTTCACCTGCATCGCCAGCTCAAAGGAGTGCAAACGCGCCTGGTGATCGAAGATCTGGCCGTTAACCATAATCTCATCGGCCTGCGTCTCACGCAGCACCGCTTCCAGCCCGTGACGCACCTTCGCTTTATCACCCACCAGTGACATGCTCAGCGCCTGTTGAACACCATACTGCTCGGAGGCTGACCAGAGCTGATGCATATTTTCCACTGGCGGCGGAAGCTGGCCCGTCTCACCACGACGCAGCTTCACAAACGCCTGCTGCATGGAGGTAAACAGGAATTCCGCGTCGCGATTGCTGTCGGCGGCAATGATGTTGATACACACCATCGCGTACGGTTTCGCCAGACGCTCAGACGGTTTGAAATGGGTGCGGTAGAGATGCAGCGCCTGATGCAGCATATCCGGCGCGAAGTGCGAGGCAAACGCAAACGGCAGCCCCAGCTGTGCGGCAAGCTGCGCGCTATACAGACTTGAGCCTAACAGCCAGACCGGGATCTTCTCACCATAACCGGGTACCGGGCGCACGTGCGGGTTCGGGTCTCGCGCATCGAACCAGTCCACCAGTTCCGCCACGTCGCGCGGGAAGTTGTCGATATCGCCGCTCATATGGCGGCGGAGGGCGCGCATGGTGGGCTGATCACTCCCCGGCGCACGGCCAAGCCCTAAATCTATACGGCCCGGATAGAGTGTATTCAGCGTGCCAAACTGCTCGGCAATCACCAGCGGGGCGTGGTTAGGCAGCATCACGCCGCCGGACCCCAGGTGCAGGGTGGTCGTATTTGCCGCCAGATAGCCAATCAGAACCGAGGTTGCCGCACTGGCGATGCCGACCATGTTGTGGTGCTCGGCCAGCCAGTAACGGTGATAGCCACGTTTTTCGGCCAGACGAGCGAGATCGAGCGAGTGCGAAAAGGCTTCTCGCGCCGAGGAGCCTTGAGGGATCGGCACCAGATCCAGCACCGAAAACGGAAGGGTTTTGTCAGTCATAACAGCTCACTTTGTCGACGGTCAATCATTAATAGTGCATTAAAAAATGATAACCGTTGTTAACAAAGTGAGCCTTTTTTAGGCCTGCAGCTCCAGCCCGGCCAGACGTCGCCAGTAGCCGTTGCAGTCGCTATTAGCCTGCAGCGCCAGCGGCGCGGCACCGTTTTCGTTGGCGCGGAAGGCGTCCAGCATGGCGAACACACCCGTATCCAGAGGGGATAAACGCACCAGGTCTACCAGCCCGTCCATCGACGCCAGCTCGTTGCCCAGGTTATAGACATAGCCGCTCATGGTCTGAATGCCGTTCAGGACAAACACCTGCTGATTCTCCTGCGACAGCATGCTGCGCCCGTTCGGGTACTTAATGCAGCAGGTTTCGCACTCGTCTTTCGGACGGTCTTCCGAACGCGCGGTAAAGCAGCGGGCAGAGTAAGCCAGAGGCAGATGCCCGTAGCTCAGCACTTCCACTTCAAACTTGTTGCGAATGCCCAGCTCTTCGCACTGTGTGAGCAGGTTTGCCAGCCAGTCACGCGAGAGCTCAACCGGCATGCACCAGCGCGTCATTCCCTGTTTCAGCAACAGGCGCAGGGTCACGGCGTTGTAGCAGTTCAGGGCATGGCCCGCGACAAACGGCAGCCTGCGTTCGGCGCACATGTTCACCACGCCGAGATCGCTTGCTTCCAGCAGGAACTCGCCGTTCTCCACGTAGCGCTTTAGCTCGCCCAGTTCAGAAGCGGCCTGTACCAGGGCGAGCGTCGAAAGCACCACCTGTTTGCCGCTTCCGGCGAGGGTTTTCGCCATCTCCAGCCAGTCGCCCACTTTGGTGGCCCGGCGCTTGCTGCACACCGCTTCGCCGAGGTAAATCACATCGGCGCTGCTGCTGGCGGCCTGTTGATAAAAGTCTTCCAGCGTCTCTTTTGGCCAGTAGTAAAGCACCGGCCCTAATGAATATTTCATGATTTTCTCACTGCCATTTACGGTGATACGCGCCCAGCGTGGTTTGCGTGCCTTCAGACATCGACCCCAGCGTCTCCATCCATGCCGGCTGCGGGGCGTAGTGCTGCGGGTCCGCCATGCAGCGGTCGATGGCCTGACGCCAGACTTTCGCAACCTGGCTCACGTAGGCCGGGCTGCGCTGGCGACCTTCGATTTTCACCGAGGCAATATTGGCCGCCAGCAGTTCCGGCAGCAGCTCAAGCGTATTGAGGCTGGTGGGCTCTTCCAGCGCGTGGTAACGCTGTCCGTCGACCAAATAGCGCCCTTTACAGAGGGTTGGATAACCGGCATTTTCGCCGTCCTGATAGCGGTCGATCAGCACCTCATTCAGACGAGACTCCAACCCCTGCGGCGTTTGCTGCCAGCGAACAAAGCGGGCAGGGGAGCAGGCCCCGACGGTATTGGGTGATTCACCGGTTAAATAGGAGGAGAGATAACAACGGCCTTCAGCCATGATGCACAGGCTGCCAAAGGCAAAAACTTCCAGCGGCACTGGCGTGACGCGCGCGAGTTGCTTAACCTGATGAATAGAGAGTACGCGCGGCAGCACCACGCGGGCTACGTCAAAGTTTCGGTGATAAAAACGTACGGCCTCTTCGTTGGTGACAGATGCCTGAACAGAGACGTGGCGCTCAATATGGGGATAACGTTCTGCCGCATACTCAAGCATGGCGAGGTCGGCCAGAATCAGCGCATCGGCACCCAGCTGTGCGGCCATATCCACCGCGCGCTGCCAGCGGGCGTAGCCGTCAGGATGGGCAAAGGTATTAATGGCGATGTGCAGTTTGCGGCGGTGCTGGTGAACGAAGTTAACGGCTTCCTGAAGCTTTTTCTCCGTAAAGTTGAGGCCAGCAAAATGGCGGGCGTTAGTATCATCTTTCAGCCCGATATAGACCGCATCGGCCCCATTTTCGATGGCCGCCTTAAGCGCCGGAAGGTTTCCGGCAGGGCAGAGCAGCTCCATAATTTATCCTGATGTAGTCGATCGCAAAAATGTTAACGAGCTGGGATTTTAATTAACCCATACGCGACAATTTTTGATTTAAGGCAGCTAATGGCGTATTGATGGCACCAATAATGAGCGTCACCGGACGACGGTTTGTTGATTTACGCCGCTATGTTATGTGCCGGATATGGCAAAATAGCGGGACTATAGCTATCAGGGAGTAAAGCTCGTGCTGGATAAACTGCGTTCACGTCTCGTACAATTTGGTCCATCAATGCTGAGCGTGCCGGTAAAACTGGCGCCGTTCGCGCTTAAACGTCAGGTGCTGGAGCAGGTCCTGAGCTGGCAGTTCCGTCAGGCGTTGCAGGATGGCGAGCTGGAGTTCCTGGAAGGACGCTGGTTAAGCATCGACGTGCGTGACATCGGGCTGCGCTGGTTTACCTCGGTTGAGAATGACCAGCTGATCGTACGCGAATCCGCTGACGCGGACGTGAGCTTCAGCGCCAACGCCAGCGATCTGCTGATGATTGCCGCGCGTAAGCAGGATCCGGATACGCTCTTCTTCCAGCGCCGTCTGGTGATTGAAGGCGATACGGAGCTGGGCCTGTACGTGAAAAATTTAATGGATGCCATTGAGCTGGAGCAGATGCCGAAAGCGCTGCGCGTGATGTTAATGCAAATGGCAGATTTCGTTGAGGCTGGGCTGACAACCCCGCCGGACAGTAAACACACTTCAGTAGGTGAGCCATGCTGATTCGAGTCGAAATTGGGATTGATGCGCCGGGGATTGATGCGTTGCTGCGACGTTCTTTTGAGAGCGATGCCGAAGCCCAACTGGTCCACGATCTCCGCGAAGACGGCCTGATTACGCTGGGGCTGGTTGCCACCGATGACGAAGGTCAGGTGGTGGGCTATGTGGCCTTCAGTCCGGTCAGCGTTCAGGGCGAAGAGCTCCAGTGGGTAGGAATGGCACCGCTGGCGGTGGATGAAAGCTATCGCGGGCAGGGGCTGGCGCGCCAGCTGGTCTATGAAGGGCTGGATTCACTGAATGAGTTCGGTTACGCGGCCGTTGTCACGCTGGGCGATCCCGCGTTTTATGGCCGTTTAGGTTTTGAACAGGCCGCGCATTACGATCTTCGCTGCCGCTGGCCGGGCACCGAATCCGCCTTCCAGGTTCATCGTCTGGCGGACGACGCGCTCAACGGCGTGCATGGCCTGGTAGAGTACCACGACCATTTTAATCGCTTTTAAGCAGGCTCTCGCGTAGCGCCTCAAAAGAGCCGTCTCCGGTCACGAGGCGCTCTTTCTGGCGCTTCGTCAGCTGCTTAATGCGGTATTCCAGCCTCAGCGCCAGGGAACGATCGCCCACGGCGGCTGAAAATGCCAGCTGCAATTCCCCTTTCCCCCGCAGCGCCTTTGCGCCTTTCCCCGTTTGATGTTGTAAAAAACGCCGCGCCACATCGGTGGTGATCCCGGTGTAGAGGGCGTTATCAGCGGTTCGGACAAGATAGAGAAACCAGCACACGGTAAACAGATTCAGTATGTTAAGGTGAACGCACCATAGCATGAGAGAGAGCGAAAATGGAAACACTGGCCGCCATTAACCGCTGGCTGGCGAAGCAGCATGTCGTCACCTGGTGCGTTTACCACGAGGGAGAAATGTGGTGCGCAAACGCGTTTTACTACTACGATCCTGAGCGCGTCGCGTTTTACGTCATGAGCGAAGACAAAACGCGTCATGCGCAGATGACCGGCCAGCAGGCAAAAGTCGCGGGCACGGTGAATGGCCAGCCTAAAACGGTCGCGCTGATACGTGGGGTGCAGTTTAAAGGGGAAATCCGTCGTTTGGATGGGGAAGAGAGCGACGCGCGTCGTAAGCACTACACGCGCCGCTTTCCGGTTGCCGCTGCGCTAAAAGCCCCGGTGTGGGAAATTCGCCTTGATGAGCTGAAATTTACCGACAACACCCTGGGCTTTGGCAAGAAGCTGCACTGGTTACGCGCCGAGCAGGCGTAGCGCTTCGCGGTTAAACGCCGGGAGATCGTCCGGGGTCCGGCTGGTGATCAGCTGGTCTTTGTCGTTGACCACCTCCTGATCGTAAAACTCGGCCCCCGCGTTTTTCAGATCGATAACGATCGGTTTCACCGCCGTGAGCTTACGCCCGCGGACAACCTCCGCGCTGATGAGCAGTTGCGGGCCGTGACAGATGGCAAAGACCGGTTTGCCGGTAGAGACAAAGTCCCGGGTAAAGGTCACGAAGCGCTCGTCCCCGCGCAGGGTGTCCGGCGAGTGGCCGCCGGGTAACAGCAAGGCGTCAAAATCGGAGGGGCTAACGTTATCGATAGTCTCGTCGATGGTCACGCTGGCCTCGCCCTTATGGCCTTTCACCGTTTTGCCCGCTTCTTTCTCAATGGTGATCACTTCATGTCCCGCCTTGCGGAACGCCTCTGCAGGAGAGGTAAATTCTGAATCTTCAAACTCGTCGGTAATCAAGACTGCGATTTTCTTGCCCATGCTTCCTCCGTTGTTTTGGCTTCAGACTGATTTTTCTCCGCTTGTGGTAAATACTTACCTGTAACAGACTTCTAAGTGTGGTCGACCACGCCGAGTTCGCAAACGGACAATTCTGTAAAGGGGAGAAGATGAGCCAGGTACTGATAACAGGCGCAACCGGGCTGGTGGGCGGACATTTGCTGCGCCTGCTGATTCAGGATCGTCGCGTGAATTACATCGCCGCCCCGACGCGACGACCGCTCGCCGACGTCTCCGGCGTCTTTAACCCCCACGACCCGCAGCTGACTGACGCGCTGGCGCAGGTGCAGGATCCGATTGAGATCGCCTTTTGTTGTCTTGGCACGACCCGGCGCGAGGCGGGCAGTAAGGAGGCGTTTGTGCATGCGGACTACACGCTGGTGATTGATACGGCGCTCACCGCCAAAAGGCTGGGGGCCAAACATTTCCTGGTGGTCAGCTCGCTGGGGGCCAGCGCCGGATCGCCCTTTTTCTACAACAAGGTGAAGGGCAAAATGGAAGAGGCGCTGATTGCCCAGAAATGGGAGTACCTGACGATTGTTCGTCCCTCCATGCTGCTGGGACACCGGGACGAACGGCGTTTTAATGAGTCAATCTTTGCACCGCTGTTCCGCATTCTTCCCGGAAACTGGAAATCAATTGAAGCGCGGGATGTGGCGCGCGCGATGCTGAAAGAGGCGTTATCTCCTTCGAAAGAAGGGGTGAACATTATCCCTTCGGCAAAACTGCGTGAAATCGCGCAGGGCGAGGCGTAAACTCCCCCGGCTAATTACCTAATACTCTCCGGGGAATGCTATGACTGGTCAGTCTTCATCTCAGGCGGCAACACCTGTTCAATGGTGGAAGCCCGCACTCTTCTTTCTCGTGGTCCTTGTTGGCCTCTGGTATGTGAAATGGCAGCCGTACTACGGTAAAGCCTTCACTGCCGCCGAAACGCACAGCATCGGAAAATCTATTCTCGCGCAGGCTGATGCCAGCCCGCTGCGGGCGGCGTGGGATTACGCCATGGTCTATTTCCTTGCCGTCTGGAAAGCGGCCGTTTTAGGCGTCATTTTGGGCTCGCTGATACAGGTGCTGATCCCGCGTCACTGGTTGATCAAAACCCTGGGCCAGCCGCGCTTTCAGGGCACGCTGCTGGGGACGGTTTTCTCCCTGCCAGGCATGATGTGCTCCTGCTGCGCCGCACCGGTGGCCGCAGGGATGCGTCGCCAGCGCGTGTCGATGGGCGGCGCGCTGGCGTTCTGGATGGGCAACCCGCTGCTCAACCCGGCAACGCTGGTGTTTATGGGCTTTGTGCTGGGCTGGCATTTCGCGTTCATCCGTCTGGTGGCCGGGTTGCTGACTGTGCTGGTGGTGGCGACGCTGGTGCAAAAATGGGTGAAGGATACTGCCGTCGAGCCTGCGTCCGTTGAGCTGGACGTCAGCGAGCCGCAGGGTGGTTTTTTCGCACGCTGGGGCAAGGCGCTATGGCAGCTTTTCTGGAGCACTATCCCGGTCTATATCCTGGCGGTACTGGTTCTCGGGGCGGCGCGCGTCTGGCTGTTCCCGCATGCGGAGGGCGCTATCGACAACACGCTGATGTGGGTGATTGCGATGGCCGTTGCAGGCTGCCTGTTCGTTATCCCGACGGCCGCCGAAATTCCCATTGTACAGACCATGATGCTGGCTGGCATGGGCACCGCGCCGGCACTGGCGCTGCTCATTACCCTGCCTGCCATCAGCCTGCCGTCACTCATCATGCTGCGTAAGTCATTCCCGGCGAAAGCGCTGTGGCTCACCGCGGGACTGGTGGCGTTGAGTGGGGTGATAGTGGGGAGTCTGGCGCTGATGTAAAAAAGCCCGGTGGCGCTAGCGCTTACCGGGCGTGGAGTCGGGTGTGGATTACTTAATGTAAGTAAACGCGGTGGTGACGTGTTTCACGCCGCTCACCCGGCTGGCGATATCGGCCGCCGCTTTCCCTTCACGGTCGGTCACCAGACCCAGCAGGAACACTTCACCGTTTTCCGTCGTCACTTTCACGTTGGAAGATTTGACCTGATCCGAGCCCAACAACTGGGAACGCACTTTGGTGGTGATCCAGGTATCGGATGAGGCCTCACCCAGACCAATGGGTTTGCCCTGGCGCACTTCGTTAAAGACTTCAGTGGTTCCTTCAACACCCATCGCAATTTGTTTGGCGCGAGAGGCGAGCTCCATATTCGGCGCCTGGCCTGCCAGCAGCACTTTGCCCTGATAAGCCGTCACGTTGATACGCGCTTCTTTCTTGATTTGTTCATCTTTCGACAGCGCACTGTTAACGCGCAGCTCCAGCGTACCGTCATCCACCTGCGTACCCACCGTACGTGGATCGGTTGCCGCTTTGGTGCCGACTGCGGCGGTACCCACAACGGCCGCAGCGATACATCCCTGAAGCAGTAATGCAGACATGAGGACTGCGAGGGTCGATAAAGCCTTCATATGAACTCCTTAATCATCCTGGTGAGGGAAAAGCGTGTTATCGATCAAATCACATAAGCAGTTCACCGTGAGCATATGCATCTCCTGAATGCGTGCGCTCCGGTGAGACGGAATGCGGATTTCCACATCCTGCGGCCCCAGCAGACCCGCCAGCTCACCCCCGTCATAGCCGGTTAAGGCCACAATGGTCATGTCGCGGGTGACGGCGGCTTCAACGGCTTTAACAATATCCCGGCTATTGCCGCGCGTGGAAATGGCCAGCAGCACATCTCCGGCATGACCCAGAGCGCGCACCTGCTTTGCGTAAATTTCGTCATGCAGACGATCGTTAGCAATCGCTGTTAAGACCACATTATCGGTATTAAGTGCAATGGCAGGTAAACTGGGGCGTTCTGTTTCAAAACGATTGATCATGCTGGCAGCAAAATGCTGTGCGTTGGCGGCGGAAGTCCCATTGCCACAACAGAGGATTTTGTTGCCGTTAAGCAGGGATTGCACCAGCGTCATCGCGGCACGAGAGATAGCATCCGGAAGGGCTTCCGCCGCGGCAATCTGAGTCTGGATGCTTTCTGTGAAGCACACTTTAATTCTTTCGAGCACGTTATCCCTTTTAAATCTTAATTATGCGTCTTCGCCAAAAGCGTTTTTAAGCCATTCGATCTCATTTCCGGTGAAGGCTATCACATCGAACCGGCAATCCACAGTATCAAAACTCCCATTATGGCGGGCAAGCCACAAGTGGGCAGTCTGTAATAATTTATGTTGTTTGGCGAGCGTCACGCTGGCGGCAGCACCGCCAAAACGGGAGGACTGTCGAAAGCGGACTTCGACAAACACAATCACCTGACCCTCTTTCATGATCAGATCGATTTCGCCGCCACGTCCGCGAACGTTAGCGGCGATAAAGCGCAGTCCTTTGCCTTCAAGCCAGCGACGCGCCTTTAATTCCCATGCGTCGCCGGTCTCTTTACGGCTTAACTGGCCGGGACGATTTGCCCCTGCTGGTATTTGAGCCATGATAACTTCCTGTTGATCACGCAGTCCTGAGTCGCGGTCAGATCGCCGGTGTTGCCGTTAAGCTCAAAGCCCGGTACCTGACGCATCTGGGTAAAGTGGTTCGCCAGCGCCCAGGCATCGACACCCATCGCATACAGACGCGCCAGCGAGTAGTCGTTACGCACCGCGCCCAGCGCCTGCTGCATTAGCGCCGGGTTGCTGCCAGCCAGCATCGGGATTTCGCTGTACTGCAGACCGTCCATCTCCAGGCGGAAATCCGGACCTGCGGTGCCCTGCGCGCTGCGGGAGCTGGCATAGAGCGTTGCGCCACTCTGGCTGCCGTTACGCATCGCGATCATCGGTTTGATAAAGGCGATCTCCTGTGGCGTGGCAACGATATAGGCTGCATCCACTTTACCGCTGCCGCTAATCTGCGCGTCAGTTGGTGGGGCAGGGATCGTCAGACCGCCAATGGTCACCCCCTGCTGCTGCGGCAGGCTCGCGGTGACCGGGCTACCGTTAAGCGCAATGCCTGCCCCGCCGTTTACGCCCGCGCGCAGTTCAGAGACGGAACCGAATTTTTGCTGCAGCACCACGCCGCCACCCAGCTTCTGCCACTCATCGGCAAAGGCATTGGCCACGCGATCGCCCAGCGTGCTGCGTGGGATGAGCAGCAGTGGAGCCTGTTTGCCCTGCTCGTGAATATGACGCGCCGCGTCGCGGGCTTCATCTTCCGGTGAAAGCGCGAAGTAGCAGATATTGGCCCGGTTCTGCACCTGCTCAGGCTGGTTGAGCGCCAGCACGTTCAGCGTGGTGTTGCTCTTCATCAGCTCTTCCACGTTATTTTTCAGCAGCGGGCCGACAACGATGCTGGCACCGTCCTGTTGAACCTGCGCCAGAACCTGATCAAGCGGTTGCGAGCTGGTGTCATAGATTTTCAGCTCAGCGCCAGGGTTAGCGCTGGCGGTTGCCACGGCCTGCGGCTGAGCGGCAGGTTGAGCAGTGGGCTGAGTGGTGGGCTGAGTGGTCTGCGCCTGCGGCTGTTCCGCTGTCGCGGGCGCCGTGGTCGGCGCGGCTTGTGTCTCTGCCGGCGCCTGATCCGGCGTGGCTGGCTCTGGCGTCGCGGCTGGAGGCGTCGTCGGGGCCGTCACCGGGTTTTGCATCGTGCCCTGCGCCGGGGTTTGCGCTGTGGTCAGGTCGCTGGTCTCTGCGGCGGAAGGGCTGACAACGTCGCTCACGTTCGCCGCCTGTGCCGCCTGGGCGGGCACCGCGCTGCCGGTCACGGGCGTGGTACCGTTCTTCGCCGCTTCAAAGCCCTGCTGAATGGTGCGGCCAAATACCGCCGCCTGGCCGTTTAACGGCAGAAGCAGGGCGATTTTGCTGGTGGAGGCAGGCTTAAAGTTCTGCACGTTAACCAGCTGAGTGGGCAGCATTTTCGCGCCCGGGTTCTGCGGGTAGCGGGTCTGCCAGTCGGTAATACCAGCTTTCAGCATTTTTGGATCGCTGCGGTTGTTAAACCACATCTGCTGCAAATCCAGCCAGCCCTGCAGCACGTTTTCATCCGCGTTGATGACCAGCGCCTGAGCCTGTTCCTGGGTCATCGAGGCAAGCGCCTGCCAGGTGGCATCGATATTTTTCTGCTTATCCGCACCGCCAAGCAGCGGCTCCTGGGCAATCAGCGCACGCAGCAGCGTCAGGGAAGGGCGTCCCTGTTCAGCGGTAATGCCCGTCTGCCAGAAACGGGCCTGCTGATTTTTATCCAGCGCGCTCACGTCGATGTCGCCGAGGACCTTCTTCGCGGCGGCGTAATCTTTCAGTGCGACTTTCAGCTCGGCGGAGAGCAGGCTCTGCTCACGGCGCTGGGTGTCGTTAAGATCGTTCGGCAACTGGTTGAACAGCTCGGCGGCCTGCTGGGTTTTCCCCTCTTTCAGCAGTGCACGAATGGCGAGTAATTGCCAGTTGATCCTGGTATCATTTGAACTCTGCGACATTTGTTGCAGATAAAAGCCAGAATCAGCCTGAGCAGACCCCTGAAGATGGGCTGTGCTCTGGTCAGGTGCCTGGGTGCCACAGCCTGCAAAGATCAGGGCTGCCAGCAGAAGCGGCACGCTGCGCGTGGCTTTTTTTCGAAGAAACGTTAACGGTACCATACTGTATCCAGTGATTTTTTACGCAATGCTCAATATTAAAACGGCAATACGGACGAAACAATGAAACAACACGAAACGGCAGATAATTCTCAAGGCCAGCTTTATATTGTACCTACTCCTATCGGGAATTTATCTGATATTACCCAACGTGCGCTGACCGTATTGCAAACTGTTGATTTAATTGCCGCTGAAGATACCCGACACACCGGTTTACTGCTTCAACATTTCGCGATTAACGCCCGTTTGTTTGCCCTGCACGATCACAATGAGCAACAAAAAGCCGAAACGCTGGTGGCGAAGCTGAAGGAGGGGCTGAACATTGCCCTCGTCTCCGACGCCGGTACGCCGCTGATTAACGACCCTGGCTACCACCTGGTGCGTACCTGTCGTGAAGCCGGTATTCGCGTTGTGCCGCTGCCGGGGCCGTGCGCTGCCATTGCTGCGCTGAGCGCCGCGGGTCTGCCGTCCGACCGTTTCTGCTATGAGGGCTTCCTGCCTGCCAAATCCAAAGGCCGTCGTGACGTGCTGAAGGATCTGGAAGCGGAACCGCGTACCCTGATTTTCTACGAATCCACGCATCGTCTGCTGGAGAGCCTGGAAGACATGGTGACCGTCTGGGGCGAAGGTCGCTACGTGGTGCTGGCGCGCGAGCTGACCAAAACCTGGGAGACCATTCACGGCGCGCCGGTGGGCGAACTGCTGGCATGGGTGAAGGAAGACGAGAACCGCCGCAAGGGTGAGATGGTGCTGATTGTCGAAGGGCACAAAGCGCAAGAAGACGCGCTGCCTGCCGACGCGCTGCGTACGCTGGCGCTGCTGCAGGCTGAACTGCCGCTGAAGAAAGCGGCGGCACTGGCGGCGGAGATCCACGGCGTGAAAAAGAATGCGCTCTATAAGTATGCGCTGGAGCAGCAGGGGGAGTAAGCCAGATGAGCCGCTATCAGCCTCCTTTTACTATCACACCATCGATTCTCAATCAGGTTGTTGAGATTGGTGAGCTATTAGGGCATTGGGCGGCACATTCAGGAAGAACCTCTCCGCTACTGCGTAAAGAGAACCGAATCCGCACAATTCAGGCTTCTCTGGCCATTGAGCATAACTCTCTGACGACCGGGCAAGTGACGGCAATCATGGAGGGTAAGCGCGTGCTGGCACCTGAAAAAGATATTCAGGAAGTGCGTAACGCGATTCTTGCTTATGAGAAATTGCCCGAATGGAAGCCCTGGAAGCTTAAAGACTTACTCAGCGCACATCGGTTATTAATGACTGGTCTGGTCGATCATCCTGGGAAGCTCAGGAATGGGGATGTTGGGGTATACCGTGGGAACCAGTTAGTCCACATGGCTCCGCCAGCCTCGCAGATGAACCGCCTTATTGGCGATCTGCTTGCCTGGCTTAAGCAAACCGATCTTCACCCGCTGATTGCCAGCTCGGTATTTCATTACGAGTTTGAATTCATCCACCCTTTTTCAGATGGAAATGGCCGCATGGGGCGGCTGTGGCAAACGTTGATCTTAAGCCAGTGGCGTGCAGAACTTGCATGGTTGCCCGTTGAGACTCTCATTCACTTCCAGCAAACGCGCTATTACCAGATTCTGGGACAATGCGATCGGGCCAGTGATTGCACGGCATTCGTGGAGTTTATGCTGCAAAATATGGCCGAAGCTTTGCGGGAAGGCATAGGCGCTTCTTCCGTAATGTCGGAAAAAATGTCGGAAGAATTGTCGGAAAAGGAAAATGCTATCCTTGAGCTTCTTGCCGTTCAACCGCAGCTTTCCGCGGCGATGTTAGCATCCATGTTTGGCGTCACTTCGCGCACAGTGGAACGATACCTCCACGCTTTGCAAACGAAGGGGAAATTAAAACGCCTGGGGGCAAGGAAAGGGGGAAGCTGGCAGGTCATGCGCTGACCTGCGTCGTAAGCTATACCGTAATGACCTCTGTACCCGCTTTGCTCAGCAGTTCTTTATCCTGCTTTCCGATCCCTTCATCCGTAATGACGCAGTCAATCTTCTCCATCGGCAGCACCTGGTTAAACCCGCGGCGATTAAACTTGCTGGCATCCAGGACGGCAATCACCTTATGCGCGGCCGCGGCCATCACGCTGCTGATCGAGTAGCCTTCATTGAAAGTGGTGATGCCGTTTGTCGCATCAATACCGTCAGCCCCAACAAACATCAAATCCGCGCTGATACCTGCAAGCGAACGCTCTGCAATGGTGCCATGCATCGAATGCGTTTTATGGCGCACCGTACCGCCACAGACCACCAACGTAATATCTTTATTTTCCGAAAGGGCAAACGCGGCGGGCAGGCTGTTGGTGATGACGGTGATATTGCTTTTTTTAGTCAGTGCTTCGGCGATGAGCATCGTGGTGCTCCCGCTGTCCAGGATGATCGTCATCCCTTCTTCAATCATGGCCACCGCTGCCTGCGCGATACGCTTTTTCGGATCGCTTGCCAGTTGATAGCGGTCTTCCAGAACGACTTCCTGATTTTCGCTTTCCGACAGGTTACTGCCGGGTCTGGCGGCTCCGCCATGAAAGCGGGTGACCAGCCCCTTTTCTTCCAGCAGGCGCAGATCGGTTCGAATGGTCACTTCCGAAATACCAAACATATTCGAAAGATCCTGCACCATCACGCTGCCCTGAGCGTTGACGAGGTCAACGATTTTGTTCCTTCGCTCAAATGAGTTCATATTGAATTGCCTGATAATTAACTGTCCCTATTCTAATCGAAGGTATGCGAAAGGTGTAAGGCAATATTCGAAAGTAAATGTGAGCCAGCTCTGGTTGCTGGCTCGAGACATCAGGCGAAACGCAGCATAATTTTGCCCTGCATCGGTGCGCCGTTCAGAGCCTGCACGGCCTGAGCGAAGCTCTCACTGTCGCCGGTATGGGCAATGAGTGGCTCCAGTTGCAGTTTTTTCCCGGTGAGCAGGCGGACCGCCGTTTCCCACTCTTCCCCAGGCCACGGTGCTGAGTAGTTCATCCAACTACCCAGAAGCGTCAGTTCCTTACGCAGGATCTTGCCGAAGGTTGCAACAGGTAAATTCAGGTCATGATGTAATGTACCGACCAGTGCAATCTGAGCGTGAGGACCGGCAATATCAATGGCAAGCGAGACAGTTTGTGGGGTTCCCGCAGTCTCCAGCACCAGTTGATCAAACCGGCTGTCCCTCAGCGCGTTGAGAATGTCATCGACGCTTAGGGCCAGGCTGTTAAACACCTGAGTTGCACCCAGCGAGGTCGCCAGGGCGAGCTTATCGTCGTTGATATCAATTGCAGTTACGCTCTTTGCCCCCAGCGCCAGCGCGCACTGCATTGCCAACAGACCAATCGTCCCGGCACCGACGATAACGACATTTTTACCTTTGCATCCTGAAGCCAGGTGGAACGCGTGCAGTCCTACGGTGACAGGCTCGATAAATGCCCCGTCTTCGATCGCCATCTCTGCTGGCAGACGGAACAGGTTCGCGCGTTTCACGACAATATATTCCGCATTGCCGCCGTCACTGCGTGAGCCGACAAACTGGTATTGTTTACACAGCGAGTAGTAGCCTTTTTCACACTCCGGACAGGAAAAACAGGGCAGGAGTGGAATGCAGGCCACTGCATCTCCTGCCTGGAGATCCTTTACATCTGCACCACAGGCTTCGACGTGTCCGCTAAATTCATGGCCCAGGGTGATCGGGTAGTAGTGCGCCCCTTTGGCAAAAATACGCGGAATGTCCGAGCCGCATAATCCTGAGCATACAATGCGCACCAGAACATCATCCGCTGCCTGAATCTGAGGGACCGGGCGTTCTTCAACGCGCACGCTGCCCTCAGCGTGAATTACCACTGATTTCATGATTCACTCCAGAAAAAGAAGGGGAGCACGGCTCCCCGGATATTAAGATACCGTCTGGCTTTGCGGGTTTTCGGCGTTTTTCTCCGCCGCCGTAAACGCCCGGGCACGTCGCCAGGTGAGCAGTACGCCAGTGAAGTAGATCGCGCCAATCACGATGAATCCCACTACGTTTTGCCAGGTAAAGAGCTGGATGAGCAGCCAGGTGACCGGCGAACCACCCTGATCCATGGATGCCACAAGCCCACCTGCTTTTAACGCACCAGCATTCTGTGCAAGCTGGGTGTGCAGACCGATGGTCTGTGTGGCGATCCAGAGTGTGATCCCCATGATGATGACGCCGGAGATGAGTGTGCGGAACAGATTACCCTGGTGAACCGCGACCGCCATTGCCACGAAGAAGCCGATAGTCGCAAGGTCGCCGAAAGGCAGCACCTGGTTACCCGGTACCAGCACCGCAATTAGAATGGTTAACGGGATGAAAATGAGACTGGCGGAGACCACTGACGTATGGCCCAGCAGTAGCGCGGGATCAAGACCAATTAAGAACTCCTGACCACCAAATTTGGCCTGCAGGCGTTTGCGGGCGTGTTTAGCAATCGGCGTCAGGCCGTCCATAATCGGCTTGATGACACGCGGCATCAGCAGCATCACTGCGGCGGTTTTCACCGCCAGTTGCAGAACGGATTTTGCGTCGTAGCCTGCCAGTATGCCGATGACCAACCCCATGACAAAACCGACGGTGACGGGCTCGCCAAACGGACCAAAGCGTTTCTGCACATCGTCGGCGCTAAAGTGGATCTGCTTCAGACCTGGAATGTGGTTGATAATCGTATCGACCAGCACCGCGACAGGACCGAGATACGCCGACGAGCCGTGAGGAATGGCAATTCCCTCCAGACCGAAGAAGTCTCGCGTATCTTTGGCAAACCAGTCTCCCAGCTTGTAGACAAAGGCCGCGTGAACCACCACACCAAGGATCCCCAGCCAGTAAGAGCCAGTAGCCAGGTGCAGCATTGCGCCGGTGAAGGTCATGTGCCAGATGTTCCAGATATCCACGTTCACTACGCGGGTCATACGAGTGACCAGCATGATGACATTGACCCCAATAGCTACCGGGATCGCCACCAGTGCGATTTGGGAGGCCCAGGTCATGGGAGAAGAACCTGGCCAGCCGATGTCCACCACGTGCAGGTTAATCTGGAATTGTTCCGCCATCGCTTTGGCTGCCGGGCCGATGGAGTCGAGCATAAGGCCAATAACCAACCCAATTCCCACGAAGCCGATGCCGATATGCAGGCCGGACTTGAAGCAATCGCCCAGTTTCATCCCCAGCAGTTTCGAGAAGATAATGATGACAATCGGCAGCATGACGGTGGGACCGAGGTCGAGGATATACCGCATGATTTCGGTAAACATGATCTTACCCCTCGAGGATAGTGAGGATTTTTTGTTGCAGGGCTTCGATACCGACGCCCGATACAAACGGCATCCCATGAACCACCGGAATGTCACCAAACGATCTGTCGACTTTTGCCGTGGTGCAGATCAGGTCTGCACCGTCCATATAGGTTTCAATTTCGGTCACCCGACACTGAACCAGATCCAGCGTTATGTGGTGGGCTTCACACAGTTCTTTGATCTCTTCAGCCGCCATGGTTGAGGTGGCTACAGCACCACCACAGGCAACAATAACTTTACGTTTCATAGGGTACTCCTTTTTATTATCAGTATGTTATGAAGCCTGTGCACAGGAGGCAGGCTCAAGGATAGTCTCCCGGAATTGCTCGGCCAGGCGATCGGCTGGCGTGGCCAGCAACATGTCCAGCGTGTCCGGGTTTTGTAGCTCGCTGAAAAGACGGCGCAGCAGTTTTATTTGCGCCGCAGGGTTTTCAACAATTAACGCGATGATGAGTGAAACCGCGACCTCTCCATCATCATCCGCCTGCTGAAAATTCACCGGCTTGTCCGGGCGAATCAGGTAAATCGCAGGACTTTTGGCGTGTACCGCTTCACAATGCGGGATCGCAACTGCATGGCGTTCGAGGGTAATGCCGGTGGGGTAGTTGAGCTCCCTTTCCAGCAGTGCGGCCGGGTAAGTGGCATGCACAACACCTTTCGCCAGCATCTCCTCGCCAATGTGTGCCAGCGCAAGCTGGCTGTTTTCAAACTCAATTCCGGTACGGACAAAAATGTGACTCATAGACTCTCCGGGCATCAGACGAATTCAGGGGTACAGCCAAATCGATAGGCGCGTAATACATCCTGTATTTTGTCGATGATGAGATTTTGCGGTGTTGCAACGATCTCATTCATCGACAAACGTTCGAACTGAACGGGCATAAACTGGCTGATCAGCCCCAGTGGCAGTGCGGTGTTACTCAGGTTGGCGAGTAATTTCTCCACACCCTGACGGATACGCGGATGCGGCCAGTAGTAGCGAATGCGGTCTGAGAGGCTGAAATGAATATCCACCATCGCCTGACTCCAGGTCGGGCGGTAGTACTTCTGCCAGTAGTCCGGCTCGTTCAGCATCACTTCGTCGATTACCTCCAGCACGTGGCTGCGCTGCTCAGGGCAGATAAGTTCTTTCTCCATTTGCGCAAGGGCAAAGATGGCTTCACGCAGGGCAAAGGTGAGCGCAGGGCCAACTTTCAGGATCGCGAAGTGATCGCGTACCAGAGCACGATAAGCCTGTCGGGTCTGGTAGTCGGTCGAATGCGCCTCGTAGACCATCGGTGTCTGGCGGATCCAGCCGGACAGTGCCTCTGCAGCGTGGGGCTGGTAGTGAATAATTTGGGTATGGTCGAACTCCACGCCCGGTTGAACCACGATAGCAATCACACGCGTCATGGCGTCGTCCAGTCCCAGTTCGCTAAAGGCTATGCGATGGGTGTCCAGCGTCTGTGCCGCATCTTCGACACGGGTAACATGCACGCTGTTAATCGTGCTGGCTTCTCCGCCCGGTACGGGAACTTCAGTACCAATGACGTAGGTTAAAGCTGCTTTTTGTTGCTCAGTGGCCGTCTCTTCTGCTGCTTTGCACAACCGTGCAGCGCGCTGTGCTACCACCACTGGCGCTAGCGGAATGGGGTCGTCGGCGCAGGACATGGATGCATCCAGATGGATCTTGGTAAATCCGGCAGCCACATAGGCTTTTATCAGCTCAACGGATTTTTCCATCGCGGCTTCCGCCGGTTCGTTTTGCCAGCAGTTAGGCCCCAGGTGATCCCCACCAAGAATCAGGCGTTCGCGTGGAAAGCCAACCTCCCTGGCGATGTTCAATACAAAATCGCGAAAATCAGCAGGTTCCATCCCGGTATAGCCACCAAACTGATTCACCTGATTTGAGGTGGCTTCAATCAGCACTTTATTGGCGGTGTTCACATCAAATCGCAGTGCAGCTTCGATGACCAGCGGGTGTGCTGAACAGACAGAACAAATACCGAGATGCTCTCCCGCCTTATGGCGGGCAATAATATCTTTCACGTTTCCTCCGGGTCAGGACTTTAGAGTTTTCCTTCACATCCACAATCGGTAATCACCTTGCGTACGACCTCTTGCATGGCACTTTTGGCAGGTACCATGTAATGGCGCGGATCGCTGGCATCGGGATGTGAAGCGAGATAGGTTTTCAGCGCATTTGAGAAGGCGATTTTGAGTTCTGTGGCAACATTGACTTTGCAGATCCCGAGGCTGATTGCCTTACGGATATCTTCTGTCGACAATCCTGAGGCACCGTGCAGTACCAGCGGGATATCAACCTGACTGCGGATCTCTGCCAGGCGCTCGAAATCGAGTTTTGGCGTGGCTTTGTACAGGCCGTGCGCAGTGCCGATAGCAACAGCCAGCGAGTCGATACCCGTGAGTACAACAAACTCATGCGCCTGTTGTGGATTGGTGTAAAGCGCATCTTTGCTGTCGACGACCAGGTCATCTTCCTGACCCCCCAAACGCCCAAGTTCGGCCTCCACGCTAACGTCGTAGCGGTGGCAGTAGTCCGTTACTCTCTTCACCAGCGTCACGTTTTCAGTGAACGGATGATGAGAGCCGTCGATCATTGCAGAGCGGATCCCGCTCTGTACTTTCAGCGCGATATCGTCGAAATCTTCGTGATGATCGAGGTGGATCGCCAGTGGCTGGTTGTACGTTTTGGCCAGATCGCTGGCGATGGCGACCACGTTCCCGGTTCCGGCATAGCTAAACGTACCGGGCGTACCTGCGACGATCAGGGGAGAGCGCATCTCAGAGGCCGTTTCGACGACCACCTGCAGCGTTTCGAGATTATGAATATTGAATGCCGGAACCGCGTAACCTTCACGCTGTGCCTTTATCAGCATCGCTTTCGACGAGATGATGTACATCTTTCCTCCGAAACCTTTCGTTTTGAGTATGCGAAAGACAGTATAGGGTTTCGGAATGTTTTTTTGTGATTGGTATCTTAAAAACGAAAGAACCGAAATGAAAGATAAGAATGCGAAAGAGTCGAAAGCAAAAAAAGCATGGCCGAAACCATGCTAAAGGAGGTTTACAGTAAACTCACGTCACAGGCGCCGGGTTAAACACCGCCAGCTGATTATGCAGCCCCCATTGGTCAGAGAAGGTTTTCTTCCGCCCGCTCGCCACGTCCAGAATGAAGTGGAACAGTTTCCAGCCCACCTCTTCAATGCTCTCTTCCCCGGTGGCGATGGTGCCTGCGTTGATATCCATTAAGTCATACCAGCGGTTTGCCAGCTCGGTGCGCGTCGCCATTTTTATTACCGGCACCGCCATCAGGCCGTACGGCGTACCGCGCCCGGTGGTGAAGACCTGCACCGTAATGCCGGAAGCAACCTGCTGGGTACCACAGACGAAATCACTGGCGGGCGTTGCCGCGTAGATCAGGCCGCGCTTCGTCGGGCGTTGGCCGGGAGAAAGCACTTCCGCAATCGCGCTCTGACCGGATTTGGCGATCGAGCCAAGGGCTTTTTCCACCACGTTTGCCAGACCGCCTTTTTTGTTGCCGGGAGAGGGGTTAGCGCTGCGGTCGGTTTTGCCCATATCCAGATAGTTATCGTACCAGGCCATCTCCTCAAGCAGGCGTTTGCCCACCTCTTCATTGACGGCGCGCGGCGTAAGCAGATGGATGGCGTCACGGACTTCGGTCACCTCGGAGAACATCACCGTGGCACCGCAGCGAACAAGCAGATCGGACGCATAGCCCACCGCCGGGTTGGCCGTCACGCCGGAGAATGCATCGCTGCCGCCGCACTGGGTGCCCACCACCAGTTCCGATGCAGGGCATGTTTCGCGCTGGCGTTGGTTAAGTTTGTCCAGATGGCGCTCTGCGACCTGCAGAATGTCGTCAACCATTGAGCGGAAACCAACGTGGTGTTCGTCCTGCAGGCGTACAATGCTGGCCTCATCGGCCGGGATGGCTTTGACATCTTCCGTGCCCTGCAGCAGGCGCTCAGGCTGGAGCTTTTCACATCCCAGGCCGATCACCATCACCTCGCCGCCAAAGTTCGGGTTGAGGGCGATATTGTGGATGGTCCGGATGGGCACGACGGCTGCCGGGGCGTTAATCGCCACGCCGCAGCCGTAAAGGTGGTTCAGGCCGACCACGCCGTCCACGTTCGGGTATTTCGGCAGCAGATCGCGTTCAATAATTTTCACCACGTAATCCACTACGCCCGCCACGCAGTGTACGCTGGTGGTAATGCCGAGCAGGTTTTTGGTGCCAACGCTGCCGTCCGTATTGCGATAGCCTTCGAAGGTATAGCCTTCCAGCGGGGGAAGCGGCTCCGGCACGCGGGTTGCCAGGGGCAGCGTATTCAGCGGCGGGGCTTCCGGTAGCTCAACCAGCGACTCCTCAACCCAGCTACCCCTGGCAATGAAGCGCACGGCATAGCCGATGACTTCACCGTAACGCACGATTTCGCTGTTAGCAGGAATATCCACCAGGGCGACTTTATGCCCCTGCGGAATATGCTCAATCAGTTCCAGTCCGTCCGGGAAGCGGGTTCCTGCTTTTAAGCCATTGTCGTTGACAATAATCGCCACATTATCGGTGTCGTGCACTTTTATATAGAACGCCGTCGGCGATGCGTGTCGAATTTCAATGTCGGCCATTGTTCACTATTCTCCGGCAAAGTGTCTGATAATAAATTCAGCCAGTTTTCTAATGGTAGAAATTAATACGCGGCTTTCAGAAATAAAGCATGTCAGCAGATGACATATGAAAATGTGATCCCGATCGCTTGCGAACCAGTAATGCCTGATTCTGTGCATCAGCGCCCAGTGCTTTGTGCATATGCTCAAAATATTATCAAAATGCAACGCAATGCTTGAGCATTAAAACAATGTGTGGTCATGAATAGCGTCTTATACTGAATGACGATTTTATTACGCCAAACCAGGTTCGAATAATAAATATCATCTTGTCGCTGCGTCTGAATAAATAAAATGATATTGAACAAGGCTGCGGAATTAAAAAGGTAAACGCGATGAATAACGATATCTTCCCGAATAAGTTTAAAGCGGCCCTCGCGGCGCACCAGATTCAGATTGGCTGCTGGTCCGCGCTGGCAAATCCCATCAGCACGGAAGTGCTGGGACTGGCCGGGTTCGACTGGCTGGTGCTGGACGGCGAACATGCGCCGAATGATATCAGCACCTTTATTCCGCAACTGATGGCGCTGAAAGGCAGCCCGAGTGCCCCCGTAGTGCGCGTACCCACCAATGAGCCGGTGATCGTTAAGCGTCTGCTGGATATTGGTTTCTACAACTTCCTGATCCCGTTTGTGGAAACGGCAGAGCAGGCAGCACTGGCCGTGGCCTCCACACGCTATCCGCCGGAAGGGATCCGCGGCGTCTCCGTTTCGCACCGCGCCAACATATTTGGCACCGTCCCGGACTACTTCGTGCAGTCCAACAGCAATATCACCATCCTGGTCCAGATCGAGAGCCAGCAGGGCGTTGATAACGTCGATGCGATTGCCGCCACCCACGGCGTGGACGGTATCTTCGTCGGCCCAAGCGATCTGGCGGCCGCGCTCGGACACCTGGGCAATGCCGGTCACCCGGACGTACAGCGTGCCATACAGCACATCTTTGCCCGCGCCAGCGCGCACGGCAAACCGAGCGGCATTCTGGCACCGGTTGAGGCGGATGCCCGCCGCTATCTGGAGTGGGGAGCCACGTTTGTTGCCGTCGGCAGCGACCTCGGCGTATTCCGCTCGGCCACGCAGAAATTAGCGGACGCTTTTAAAAAATAACCATCATTGAGGAAAAGACTATGACGCTGAAAGTGGGTTTTATTGGCCTGGGGATCATGGGTAAACCAATGAGTAAGAACCTCATCAAAGCAGGTTACTCACTGGTGGTATCCGATCACAATCCGCAGGCCGTGGCTGAGCTTATGGCGGCTGGCGCAGAAACGGCCACCACCGGCAAAGCCATTGCTGAGCAGTGCGATGTCATCATCACCATGCTGCCAAACTCACCGCATGTCAAAGAGGTCGCGCTGGGAGAGAACGGAATTATCGACGGTGCGAAGCCGGGCCTGGTGCTGATCGATATGAGCTCTATCGCGCCGCTGGCAAGCCGTGAAATCAGCGAGGCGTTAAAAGCAAAGGGTGTTGATATGCTGGACGCGCCGGTCAGCGGCGGTGAACCAAAAGCGATCGACGGCACGCTGTCGGTCATGGTCGGTGGTGAGAAAGCCGTTTTCGACAAATACTACGATCTGATGAAAGCGATGGCGGGCTCCGTGGTGCATACGGGGGACATCGGGGCGGGTAATGTGACCAAGCTGGCAAACCAGGTGATTGTGGCGCTGAACATTGCCGCTATGTCGGAAGCGCTGACGCTGGCAACCAAAGCGGGCGTCAACCCGGACCTGGTCTATCAGGCTATTCGCGGTGGGCTGGCGGGCAGTACCGTGCTGGATGCCAAAGCGCCGATGGTGATGGACCGAAATTTCAAACCTGGCTTCCGTATCGATCTGCACATTAAAGACCTGGCCAACGCGCTGGATACCTCCCACGGCGTGGGAGCCCAGCTGCCGTTGACGGCGGCGGTCATGGAGATGATGCAGGCGCTGCGCGCGGATGGCCTGGGCACGGCCGATCACAGCGCGCTCGCGTGCTACTACGAAAAGCTGGCGAAGGTGGAAGTCGCCCGTTAATCGCGTCTTGCCCACACCTGAGGGTGACAGCGGCGCGCAAACCCTCTATACTGCGCGCCGAAGCTGACCAGACAGTCGCCGCTTCGTCGTCGTCCCCTTCGGGGGAGACGGGCGGAGGGGAGGAAAGTCCGGGCTCCATAGGGCAGGGTGCCAGGTAACGCCTGGGGGGGAAACCCACGACCAGTGCAACAGAGAGCAAACCGCCGATGGCCCGCGCAAGCGGGATCAGGTAAGGGTGAAAGGGTGCGGTAAGAGCGCACCGCGCGGCTGGTAACAGTCCGTGGCACGGTAAACTCCACCCGGAGCAAGGCCAAATAGGGGTTCACATGGTACGGCCCGTACTGAACCCGGGTAGGCTGCTTGAGCCAGTGAGCGATTGCTGGCCTAGATGAATGACTGTCCACGACAGAACCCGGCTTATCGGTCAGTTTCACTTCTTAGAAAACCCCGCTTCGGCGGGGTTTTTGCTTTCAGGGTGTGTAGGTAGGGTAAGCGCAGCGCCACCCGGCAACCGTACAAACGACATCAATTCTCATATTTGCGACATTAAGCACATTTCACTGTTTTTTCCCCGCCAGTGTTCATCCCGCCTCTGTAGACGATCGTCATCACAAAATTTCACGCTAAAAAGTGGTCATTTTTTGGTATTGATAGTTTGTTATGATTGTTACCTTAATGATCTCGATTTTTTTCTCGTATGATATAAACATATTGAAATTAAAAACATTCACTCCATGAATGTGTGACGTATTCCACTCTTTAATGCCAGTCTGCCCAATCACGTCTGAAAATTTTTAGAAATTAAAAGAATGTTTCAAAAGAGTAGTGGTTATTTATTGTCCTTTAATTGCCTGAAAGATCGTCTTTATTGTTTTTTTTAATGCAGGAAAATTTATCCGTGTTATCGCCATAAAATAAATTTATTACCCCCGGTTTTTATTGATCAATATCAGCGTAATGGCGCGTTGTGATGTGGTTAAGATGTTGATAATAAAGGTTTTTAATGGGTTTTGGTCCGGTCTGTATTGGGTGCGGAAAGGCAAATTGTGAGTAACAGCACATACCCCCTGAAACATTATTGAGTAGAATCCACCCCGTCATAGGGAAATAAGCGCAGAATATGATGAACACTATTATTCTACCGAAAACACAGCACCTCGTGGTATTTCAGGAAGTCATTAAAAGTGGCTCCATAGGTTCTGCAGCAAGACAGCTGGGGCTGACACAACCCGCCGTCAGCAAAATTATCAGCGATATTGAGTCCTACTTTGGCGTCGAAGTGATGGTGCGTAAAAACACCGGCGTAAAACTCACTGCCGCGGGCCAGGTTCTGCTCTCGTACTCAGAGTCGATCACCCGTGAGATGAAAAACATGGTGAGCGAAATCAACAGCCTGAGTTTCAGCACCGTCATGGACGTCTCCTTTGGCTATCCGTCGCTGATTGGTTTTACCTTCCTGTCTGAAATGATCAAAAAATTCAAGGAAGTGTTCCCGAAAGCGCGTGTCTCCATGTATGAAGCGCAGTTGTCATCTTTCCTGCCGGCCATTCGCGACGGTCGGCTGGATTTTGCCATCGGTACGCTGAGCGATGAAATGCTGCTGCAGGATCTGCACGTCGAGCCGCTGTTTGAATCTGAGTTTGTGCTGGTAGCCAGCAAATCACGAACGTGCACCGGCCCGACGACACTGGCATCACTCACCCACGAGCAGTGGGTGATGCCGCAAACCGACATGGGCTACTACAAAGAACTCCTGACCACCCTGCAAGACAACCACATCAGCATTGAAAATATCGTCCAGACCGATTCCGTCGTCACCATTTATAATCTTGTGTTGAATGCCGATTATCTGACGGTCATTCCCCGTGACATGATTGCCCCGTTCGGTTCCGATCAATTTATTGTCCTGCCAGTGGAAGATGAATTACCCGTGGCGCGTTATGCCGCCGTATGGTCAAAAAATTACAGAATAAAAAAATCGGCGTCAGTCTTAGTCGAACTGGCAAAACAATATGCGTCACTCACTGGCGAAAGGCGACGATGATATATTAACGCCCTAATAAGCATTAAACCTTTTTAAAACACCCAGAGCTTATTTTAGCCGTGCTCTGATACCCTGACTTTGCCTGAAAAGAATGAATTATTATAACGAGGATATTATGCATATTACCTACGATCTCCCGGTAACGATTGAAGATATTCAGGATGCCAGAAAACGACTGGCAGGAAAAATATATAAAACCGGCATGCCGCGCTCGAATTACCTTAGCGAACGTTGTAAGGGTGAAATATTCCTTAAATTTGAGAATATGCAGCGTACCGGCTCCTTTAAAATTCGCGGTGCGTTCAACAAATTAAGCTCGCTGACCGATGCAGAAAGACGCAAAGGCGTGGTTGCCTGTTCCGCGGGAAACCACGCGCAGGGGGTCTCTCTCTCCTGTGCCATGCTGGGCATTGACGGCAAAGTGGTCATGCCGATGGGCGCCCCGAAATCTAAAGTGGCCGCGACGCGCGACTACTCGGCGGAGGTCGTGCTGCACGGGGAGAACTTCAATGACACCATCGCCAAAGTCAGCGAAATCGTCGAGATGGAAGGGCGTATTTTTATCCCGCCTTACGATGACGCCAAAGTGATCGCCGGACAGGGCACCATCGGGCTGGAAATTCTCGAAGACTTGTACGATGTGGATAACGTCATTGTGCCAATCGGCGGTGGCGGCTTAATTGCCGGGATCGCGACGGCGATTAAATCCATCAACCCCACCATCAATATTATCGGCGTGCAGTCAGAAAATGTTCACGGGATGGCGGCATCGTATCAGGCCGGAGAAATTATGAATCATCGCGTCACCGGTACATTAGCAGACGGTTGCGATGTCTCTCGCCCGGGTAAATTAACGTTCGAAATTGTTCGTGAATTGGTCGATGACATCGTACTGGTCAGTGAAGAGAACATTCGCGACAGCATGATTGCACTTATTCAGCGAAATAAAGTGGTGACCGAAGGTGCCGGCGCGCTGGCCTGTGCCGCGTTATTAAGCGGCAAGCTTGACCACTATATTCAGGGTCGTAAAACCGTCTGCATTATTTCCGGCGGCAATATTGACCTCTCCCGTGTTTCCCAAATTACCGGCTTCGTTGACGCATAAAGGTGACCTATGAGCAACACAGAAAGCATTATCGTTGGCCAGACAAAAACGTCCTCCTGGCGTAAGTCTGATACCACCTGGACGCTTGGCCTGTTCGGAACCGCCATTGGCGCAGGCGTGCTGTTCTTCCCCATTCGCGCAGGTTTTGGTGGCTTGATCCCTATCCTGCTGATGCTGGTTCTCGCCTTCCCGATCGCGTTTTACTGCCACCGTGCGCTGGCGCGTCTGTGCCTGTCCGGTAGCAACGTCTCCGGCAACATCACCGAAACGGTGGAAGAGCATTTTGGTAAAACCGGTGGGGTGGTCATTACCTTCCTCTACTTCTTCGCCATTTGCCCGCTGCTGTGGATTTACGGCGTCACCATTACCAACACCTTTATGACCTTCTGGGAAAACCAGCTCCAGCTGCCTGCGCTGAACCGCGGCGTGGTGGCGCTGTTCCTGCTGCTGCTGATGGCCTTTGTAATATGGTTCGGCAAAGACCTGATGGTGAAGGTGATGAGCTTCCTGGTGTTCCCGTTTATCGCCAGTCTGGTGCTGATTTCCCTGTCGCTGATCCCTTACTGGAACTCGGCGGTTATCGACCAGGTCAACCTTAGCGATATCGCCTTCACCGGCCATGACGGCATTCTGGTGACGGTGTGGCTGGGCATCTCCATCATGGTCTTCTCCTTTAACTTCTCGCCGATTGTCTCCTCGTTTGTGGTCTCCAAGCGTGAAGAGTACGAGCCGGCGTACGGAAAAGAATTTACCGAGCAGAAATGTTCCAAAATCATCGGTCGCGCCAGCCTGCTGATGGTCGCCGTGGTGATGTTCTTCGCCTTTAGCTGTCTGTTTACGCTCTCTCCGCAGAACATGGCGGATGCCAAAGCGCAGAACATTCCGGTGCTCTCATACCTGGCGAACCACTTTGCCTCGATGTCGGGAACCAAATCGACCTTCGCGACGGTACTGGAATACGGGGCTTCCATCATCGCGCTGGTCGCTATCTTCAAATCCTTCTTTGGTCACTACCTGGGCACGCTGGAAGGGCTGAACGGTCTGATCCTGAAGTTCGGTTATAAGGGCGACAAGAAGAAGGTCTCTGTGGGCAAGCTGAACACCATCAGCATGGTGTTCATCATGGGATCCACCTGGGTTGTTGCATACGCCAACCCGAACATTCTTGACCTTATCGAAGCGATGGGGGCGCCGATCATCGCCTCTCTGCTGTGCCTGCTGCCGATGTATGCCATCCGCAAAGCGCCAGCCATGGCGAAGTTTAAAGGCAGACCGGAGAACATCTTCGTCACGGTTGTGGGCCTGCTGACCATTCTGAATATCGTTTACAAACTGTTCTAACCAAAGCTCAGGAAGAGCGGAGCCACACCATGATTGAGTTTCCGGTAGTACTGGTTATTAACTGCGGTTCGTCCTCTGTTAAGTTTTCGGTGCTCGATGCCAGCGCCTGTGACGCCCTGATGACGGGCATTGCAGACGGCATCAACACGGATAACGCCTTTATTTCCGTAAACGGGGGTGAGCCAGCCAGACTGGCTCACCATGACTACGAAGGGGCGCTGGCTGCCATCGCCCTGGAGCTGGAGAAGCGTAACCTGATGAGCAGCGTGGCCTTAATTGGCCATCGCATTGCTCACGGCGGCGACCTCTTCAGCGAGTCGACCCTGATTACGGAGGAGGTGATTGCGCAGATCCGTCAGGTTTCCCCGCTGGCGCCACTGCATAACTACGCCAACTTAAGCGGCGTGGAAGCCGCAGAGCGCCTCTTCCCTGGCGTGCAGCAGGTTGCGGTGTTCGATACCAGCTTCCATCAGACGCTGCCGCCGCAGGCGTATCTGTACGGCTTACCGTACCGCTATTTTGAAGAGTTGGGCGTGCGTCGCTACGGCTTCCACGGCACCTCTCACCGCTATGTTGCCGGGCGGGCGCAGGCGCTTCTCGGACTGTCCCCCGATGACAGCGGTCTGGTGATTGCCCATCTCGGTAACGGCGCCTCCATCTGCGCGGTGCGCAATGGCGAAAGCGTGGATACCTCCATGGGCATGACGCCGCTGGAAGGGCTGGTGATGGGCACACGCTGTGGCGACGTGGATTTTGGCGCCATGGCGTGGATTGCCCAGCAGACCGGCCAGTCGTTCGAGGATCTGGAGCGCGTGGTCAATAAAGAGTCCGGATTGCTGGGGATCTCCGGCCTCTCGTCTGACCTGCGTGCGCTGGAGAAGGCCTGGCACGCGGGTCATGAACGCGCGCAGCTGGCGATCCAGACTTTCGTTCACCGGATTGCGCGGCATATCGCCGGGCACGCGGCATCGCTGCACCACCTGGACGGCGTGGTCTTTACCGGCGGTATCGGCGAAAACTCGACGCTTATCCGCGCGCTGGTGGCGGAACACCTGAAGGTCTTTGGCCTCATCCTCGACGACGCCAAAAATGGCCTGCCGGGCAGCGCGGGTGAGCGCGTGATCTCCACCGGGTCGTCCCGCGTAGCCTGCGCGGTTGTCCCTACCAACGAAGAAAAAATGATCGCACTGGATGCCCTCCGTCTTGGGAAGGTTACCCCGGCTGCGGCTTACGCCTGATAAAGCGAGAATAAGATGAAAGTAACAATCGATACGGGCGTCGCACCCTACAGCGACGCATGGGCCGGGTTTCGCGGTGAAGAATGGAAAAACGCCGTCAACGTGCGCGATTTTATTCAGCATAACTACACCCCTTATGAAGGCGACGAAGCTTTCCTCGCGCAGGCGACGCCAGCAACGACGGCGCTGTGGCAGAAGGTAATGGTCGGCATTCGTCAGGAGAATGCCACCCACGCCCCGGTGGATTTTGACACCAATATCGCCACCACCATTACGGCTCATGGGCCGGGCTATATCGACCAGGATCTGGAGACGATCGTCGGTCTGCAAACCGATAAACCGCTTAAGCGCGCCCTGCATCCGTACGGCGGGATCAACATGATCCGCAGCTCGTTCGAAGCCTACGGGCGGGAGATGGATCCGCAGTTCGAATACCTGTTTACCGACCTGCGTAAAACCCATAACCAGGGCGTATTTGACGTCTACTCGCCGGAGATGATGCGTTGTCGTAAATCCGGGGTACTGACGGGGCTGCCGGACGGCTACGGGCGCGGACGCATCATTGGCGATTACCGCCGCGTGGCGCTGTATGGCATCAGCTATCTGGTGCGCGAGCGTGAACTGCAGTTTGCCGATCTCCAGCCGAGACTGGAACGTGGTGAAGATCTTGAGGCGACGATCCGCCTGCGTGAGGAGCTGGCGGAACACAAACGTGCGCTGCTGCAGATCCAGCAGATGGCGGCGAATTATGGTTTTGATATTTCACGTCCGGCGATGAACGCCCAGGAAGCGGTGCAGTGGGTCTATTTTGCCTACCTGGCGGCGGTGAAATCCCAGAACGGCGGGGCGATGTCGCTGGGTCGCACGGCCTCGTTCCTCGATATTTACATTGAGCGCGACATGCAGGCCGGGCGGCTGAATGAAGTCCAGGCGCAGGAGCTGATCGATCACTTCATTATGAAGATCCGCATGGTGCGCTTCCTGCGCACGCCGGAGTTCGACACGCTTTTCTCCGGCGATCCGATCTGGGCGACGGAAGTGATCGGCGGGATGGGGCTGGACGGGCGCACGCTGGTGACCAAAAACAGCTTCCGCTATCTGCATACGCTGCACACCATGGGACCTGCGCCGGAGCCTAACCTGACGATCCTCTGGTCTGAACAACTGCCGATCGCGTTCAAGAAATATGCCGCGCAGGTATCGATCGTCACCTCGTCGCTGCAGTATGAGAACGACGATCTGATGCGTGCCGACTTCAACAGCGACGACTATGCCATTGCCTGCTGCGTCAGCCCGATGGTGATCGGCAAGCAGATGCAGTTCTTCGGTGCCCGCGCCAACCTCGCCAAAACGCTGCTGTACGCGATCAACGGCGGGATGGATGAGAAGCTGAAGATCCAGGTCGGCCCGAAAACCGCGCCGCTGCTGGATGACGTGCTGGACTACGACACCGTGATGGCGAGCCTCGATCACTTTATGGACTGGCTGGCGGTGCAGTACATCAGCGCGCTGAATCTTATTCACTACATGCACGACAAGTACAGCTACGAAGCCTCGCTGATGGCGCTGCACGACCGGGACGTTTACCGCACCATGGCCTGCGGCATTGCTGGCCTGTCGGTAGCGGCGGATTCCCTGTCCGCTATTAAATATGCCACGGTGAAACCGGTGCGCGACCACACCGGTCTGGCGGTCGATTTTGTGATAGAAGGGGACTACCCGCAGTACGGCAACAACGATGACCGCGTGGACAGCATTGCCTGTGACCTGGTGGAGCGCTTTATGAAGAAAATTCAGGCACTGCCAACCTACCGCAACGCGGTACCGACTCAGTCGATCCTGACTATTACCTCCAACGTGGTTTACGGTCAGAAGACCGGCAACACGCCGGACGGACGCCGCGGCGGCACGCCGTTTGCGCCAGGCGCGAACCCGATGCACGGTCGCGACAGAAAAGGGGCCGTGGCTTCGTTAACCTCGGTCGCTAAGCTGCCGTTCACCTATGCCAAAGATGGGATCTCTTACACCTTCTCCATCGTGCCGCAGGCGCTCGGTAAAGATGAGATGGTGCGCAAAACTAACCTGGTGGGGCTGTTGGACGGCTACTTCCACCATGAAGCGGCCATTGAGGGGGGACAGCATCTTAACGTCAACGTCATGAATCGGGAGATGTTGCTGGATGCCATTGCGCACCCGGAGAATTATCCGAACCTGACGATCCGCGTTTCAGGCTATGCGGTGCGGTTTAATGCCCTGACGCGTGAGCAGCAGCAGGATGTGATCTCCAGGACGTTTACGCAATCCATCTGACGCAAGTCAGTCCTGATGCCCCCTCACCGCAGGGGGCATTTTTTTGGCCCGCTTAACATACAAAATTGTTTATATAATTACTCACACATATTCATCCGTTCTTGAAAAACAATACGCCTGCTTTTTTCTATAACAGATTGTAAGGACTGTAAGATGATGAAAATGACCCGCATTGCGTTGGCAGCTGCTTCACTGGTGGTGTGCAGTTTTACGGCGCAGGCCGCTAACGTTGAGGCTGCCCCGTCGCCCTCGCAGGATCCGCTGGTACAGCACCTGAAGCTCAGCAACGAGCAGGTTAAGAAGATTGAAGATCTGCATAAGCAACTGGAAGAAAATGTCAGCAAGATCCCGATGACGGGGGTGAAGGACGGTGCGCTGATCGACATGTTCCAGGCAGGTAAATGGGACGAAAGCACAGTGAAAAGCCAGCTTACCGCATTCAGCAAAATTGAAGAGCAGACCCGTTATTACCGCGTGAAATATTACTTCGACGTCAGCCAGGTATTGACGCCGGAGCAACGCAAGCAGATCAGAACCGATATGGCTAACGCGCTGGCTGAGTGATTTCCTACCCGCGCATGGCGCGGGTATTTATTTCTTGATCGTCATCACTTTTAGAAAACTGGCTTTGAATATCCTCCTTCAGAAGTAAAATTTCCTCCCGACAACGAATATCCTTATTTATGTTGTGACCTTTTTCTCCCGCGCTCCGGATATGATCTTCCCACACCAATAACACACACCTGCAACCCTCTGAATCGCAATCGCTGGCGATCGGAAACCTATAAAAACAACTGTTTACCCTACAAAATAAGCGAGTGCCCAATGGATACGGCAACAAACAGCAGTGTGATTGTGAATGATTCCCCCGCGGCAAGGCGTGCGGGAATGAGCGAAAGTGAGTGGCAAGCGGCAATTAAATTCGACAGCACCGATACGGGCTGGGTCATCATGAGTATCGGGATGGCTATCGGCGCGGGGATTGTTTTTCTCCCAGTGCAGGTAGGACTCATGGGGCTGTGGGTCTTTTTACTCTCGTCCGTTATCGGTTATCCGGCCATGTATTTATTCCAGCGTCTGTTTATTAATACCCTTGCGGAATCACCGGAATGCAAAGATTACCCAAGCGTCATTAGCGGTTATTTAGGCAAGAACTGGGGTATTTTATTAGGTGCGCTCTATTTCGTGATGCTGGTGATCTGGATGTTTGTCTATTCCACCGCCATTACCAACGACAGCGCCTCGTATTTGCATACCTTCGGTGTGACCGACCATTTGCTCTCTGAAAATCCGTTCTACGGGTTATTCCTGATTTGTATTCTGGTGGCCATCTCCTCACGGGGGGAAAAGCTGCTGTTTAAAGTCTCCAGCCTGATGGTGTTGACCAAATTATTCGTGGTCGCGGCGCTGGGAGTGTCGATGATAGGTCTGTGGCATTTAGCCAACGTAGGCATGCTGCCGCCCGTAGGGCTGCTGGTTAAAAACGCCATCATCACGTTGCCCTTTACCTTAACCTCCATTCTGTTTATTCAGACCTTGAGCCCGATGGTGATCTCATACCGTTCACGGGAAAAATCCGTGGAGGTGGCGCGTCATAAAGCGCTGCGGGCAATGAACATTGCCTTTGGTGTGCTGTTTGTAACGGTCTTCTTCTATGCTGTCTCCTTTACGCTGGCGATGGGACACGATGAGGCGGTCAAAGCCTATGAACAGAATATCTCTGCCCTGGCGATAGCGGCGCAGTTTATCAGCGGCGACGGCGCGGGCTGGGTCAAAATCGTCAGCGTGATCCTGAATATCTTTGCCGTCATGACCGCATTCTTCGGCGTCTACCTCGGTTTTCGCGAGGCCACGCAGGGTATCGTCATGAATATCCTGCGCCGCAAAATGCCGGCAGAGAAAATCAATGAGAACGCCGTCCAGCGCGGGATTATGCTGTTCGCCATCCTGCTCGCCTGGAGCGCGATTGTATTAAATGCGCCGGTGTTGAGCTTCACATCTATTTGCAGCCCCATTTTTGGCATGGTGGGCTGCCTGATCCCCGCATGGCTGGTCTGTAAGATCCCGGCACTGCACAAATATAAAGGCGTTTCGCTGGTGATTATTGTTATCACCGGGCTGCTGCTTTGTGTTTCTCCTTTCCTCGCCTTCTCCTGAGGATTATTAAGGTCGTAACGATGTCTGAGCAAACTTATCCTTTATGGAATCAATTTATTCGCGCAGTGCAGGAAGAAGTTAAACCCGCACTTGGATGTACCGAACCCGTCTCTCTGGCGCTGGCCTGCGCGATGGCCGCAGACCTTCTGCCGGGTGATGTCACACAGATTGAGGCGTGGGTCTCGCCGAACCTGATGAAAAACGGGCTTGGCGTGACGGTGCCGGGAACCGGCATGGTCGGGTTACCGATTGCGGCGGCGCTGGGCGCGGTTGGCGGTAACGCGCACGCCGGGCTGGAGGTTTTAAAAGACGCGTCAGCCGGGGCGCTGGTACAGGCCAAATCGCTGCTGAACTCAGGTAAGGTCCAGGTGAAACTGCAGGAGCCGTGCGATGAAATCCTCTACTCGCGCGCCCGGGTATATGCCGGAGATACCTCGGCAATGGTGACCATTGCCGGTGGGCATACCCGGGTGGTGGAGGTGGTTTATCAGGACGAAACGCGCTTTGCGCTTGAGGAGCAACAGGGCGAAGAAAATGACGATCCGCTGGCGGTGCTGACAAACGCCACGCTGTCGCAGATCCTGGAGTTTGTCGAGCAGGTGCCGTTTGAGGCGATCCGTTTTATTTTGGAAGCAGGGCAGCTAAACGATGCGCTCTCCCGGGAAGGGCTCAGCGGCAAGTGGGGGCTGCACATTGGTGCCACGCTGAATAAGCAGCGTGCGCGAGGATGGCTGGCGCAGGATCTGGGTTCAGACATTGTTATTCGCACCAGTGCGGCCTCGGACGCCCGCATGGGCGGCGCGACGCTGCCGGCGATGAGCAATTCGGGTTCCGGCAATCAGGGCATTACCGCCACCATGCCGGTGGTGGTGGTCGCTGAGCACGTTCAGGTCGACGACGAACGGCTGGCGCGGGCGCTGATGCTGTCTCATCTTTCCGCTATATATATTCACGCCCAGCTTCCGCGTTTGTCGGCGCTGTGTGCGGCAACAACGGCGGCTATGGGGGCGTCGGCGGGTATGGCGTGGTTGATGGGCGGCAGTTATCAGACGATTGCGATGGCCATCAGCAGCATGATCGGCGACGTCAGCGGGATGATTTGCGACGGCGCTTCAAACAGCTGTGCCATGAAGGTCTCTACCAGCGTGGCAAGTGCGTGGAAAGCGGTGATGATGGCGCTGGATGATTCGGCTGTGACGGGCAACGAAGGCATTGTGGCGCACGATGTGGAGCAGTCGATCGCGAACCTGTGCGCGCTCGCGTGCCGTTCGATGCAGGCAACGGACCGGCAGATTATTGAGATTATGGCGAGTAAGGTGTTGTGAATAGTTCCTCGCCCCCACCCTAGCCCTCTCCCCAAAGGGGAGAGGGAACCAATCGAGCCCCTCGCCCCTTTGGGGAGAGGGGTTGGGGTGAGGGGGATTTCTAAACCGGCAAATCAATCAGCAGCGCGCGCAGCGGCGTATCCGCGACCAGCGTGATATTCGCTTCATCACGAATAAACGCCCCGTCACCGCAGGTGAGTGCTTCCTTCCCTTCCGTATGCGTTACCGCATGCACCGTGCCGTGAATCGACTGCAGATAGGCGCGCGGACCGTGAAGCTGGAAGCTCGCCTGTTCACCTTTCTTCAGTTCGATATGGTGCAGCCACACCTGCTGACGCAGTTGCAGGCTATCTTTGCTGCCGTCAGGTGATGCAATCAGCTGCTGCTTATCGCCCGTCAGGTCTAGCTTTTGTACCAGCGGGTTTTCCCGCTCAGGGCAGGCGTCAAGCCACAGTTGCATGCGGGTCAGCGTTTTGTCTTTGCTGAGGTTATGCTCGCTGTAGCTGATGCCCGGCTGCGTGGAAATTAATAACGCTTCGCCAGCCTTCGCCTGGACATGATTGCCCTCGCTATCGCGGTATTCTGCCTCGCCTTCCAGGATCAGGTTCAGGATATCGACTTTCGGGTACGTACGCGGCTGGAAGGAGGCGCCCGGGGCGAGCACTTCCTGATTTAACACACGTAGTGATGCGTAACCGAGGAGTTTAGGGTCAAAGTAGTGTCCAAAGGAAAAGGTGTAGCGGGCCTGCAGCCAACCGAAATCGGCTTGTCCGCACTGTTTAGCTGTTCTTGTCGTAATCATAAACTGACCTCTCTTTACACTAAAACAATGGTAAAGGTATGGACGCTGCATTGTTAGCCAGATATTCTGCCGGGTATGTTCAAATTTCCTGAATGAGAACGAGATGGCTAAAGAGAGAGCATTGACGCTTGAGGCGCTTCGCGTCATGGACGCAATCGACCGGCGCGGCAGTTTTGCGGCGGCGGCAGATGAGCTGGGGCGCGTTCCGTCTGCGCTGAGCTACACCATGCAAAAGCTGGAGGAAGAGCTGGACGTGGTGCTGTTTGACCGCTCCGGTCATCGAACAAAATTCACCAACGTCGGGCGGATGCTGCTGGAGCGCGGCCGCGTGCTGCTGGAAGCGGCGGATAAGCTCACGACGGACGCCGAAGCACTGGCTCGTGGCTGGGAAACTCATCTGACGCTGGTGACGGAAGCCCTGGTGCCGACCGAATCGCTGTTCCCGCTGGTGGACCGTCTGGCGGCGAAGGCTAATACGCAGCTGTCGATCATCACTGAGGTGCTGGCAGGGGCGTGGGAGCGGCTGGAGACGGGCAGGGCGGACATCGTCATTGCGCCGGACATGCACTTCCGTTCCTCGTCGGAGATCAACTCGCGCAAGCTTTACAGCGTGATGAACGTCTACGTTGCCGCACCCAATCACCCAATTCACCAGGAGCCGGAGCCACTCTCTGAAGTCACTCGCGTGAAGTATCGCGGCGTGGCGGTTGCGGATACCGCACGTGAACGTCCGGTGCTGACGGTACAGCTTCTGGATAAACAGCCGCGACTCACCGTTACGTCTCTGGAAGATAAGCGCCAGGCGCTGCTGGCAGGGTTAGGCGTGGCGACGATGCCATACCCGTTTGTGGAAAAAGACATTGCGGAAGGACGGTTGCGGGTTGTAAGCCCGGAATACACCAGCGAGGTGGATATCATTATGGCATGGCGTCGTGACAGCATGGGCGAAGCCAAGTCGTGGTGTTTGCGAGAAATTCCAAAGCTCTTTGCGCACCACAATAAGTAGATCCGTAGGCCCGGTAAGCGTAAGCGCCACCGGGCTCTGATTTACACGCCGGCTTTCGGATCCGGACCAAAGCGGTTTTCGCCTGGGGTGCCGCTCTGGCAGTTGAAGATCAGAATCACGATCCAGCCCACAATCGGGATCAACAGCAGCAGTAGCCACCACGCCGAACGATCGGTATCGTGCAGTCGACGGAACAGTACCGCCCACGATGGCAGCAGGACTAACAGGCCATAGATGGTGGTCAGTACGCCTTCACCGCCAGCCCGCTCCCAGCCGAGAATTTTATCCACGATGCCCAGCACCATAATCAGGACGAAGTTCACCAGAACGAACATCCAGTACTCTTTGCGGCGGGCGCGGCCACCAAATCCAATGTAGTTGCGCAGTACTTTTAAATACCAGTCCATTTTCCTTGCCTCATTAGTCAGTCAATCACTTGTTTTCTAAGCGATCGAGGTAAGGATAGATGGAGATTGTGAATTAAAAAAGGGCATCCATTGATGCCCTTAATATTTATCCAAAACGCACATCGCGCCCGTGCGGTTCATCCAGGTCCTGCCACGGCCCAATGGAGATAATGCCCGTTGGGTTAATGGTCTTGTGGCTGCGGAAATAGTGAGTGCGGATATGGTCGAAGTCGACCGTGTCGGCGATGCCCGGCATCTGGTAGATGTCGCGCAGGAAACCATACAGGTTCAGATAGTCACTGATGCGGTGCTTGTCGCACTTAAAGTGGGTGACATAGACCGGATCAAAGCGAACCAGCGTGGTCCACAGGCGGATATCCGCTTCCGTCAGACGATCGCCCGTCAGGTAGCGGTGCTGGCCGAGGATCTGCTCCAGACGCTCAAGAGATTCAAAGACTTTTCCGACCGCTTCGTCATACGCTTCCTGGCTGGTGGCAAAGCCGGCCTTGTAGACACCGTTGTTGACGTTGTCGTAAATCCAGCTGTTCAGCTCATCAATTTTATCGCGCAGCTCAACCGGATAGTAATCCCCGGCGCGGGCACCGTGGGCGTCAAACGCGGTATTGAACATGCGGATGATTTCCGCAGACTCATTGCTGACAATCGTCTGGTTTTTCTTGTCCCACAGCACCGGCACGGTCACGCGCCCGGTGTAGTGCGGGTCGGCCCGCAGGTAGAGCTGGTAAAGGAAATCATGATGGTATAAATCGTCGCCGGTCGCGGCAGGGAAGTCACTGTCAAACGTCCAGCCGTTTTCCAGCATCAGCGGGTTCACCACCGAAACCGGAATTAAGGATTCAAGACCTTTGAGCTTGCGCACAATCAATGTGCGATGCGCCCACGGACAGGCAAGGGAGACATAAAGATGATAACGATCTTTCTCGGCCGCAAAGCCGCCTTCGCCACTTGGGCCGGGAGCCCCGTCGGCGGTGAGCCAGTTACGGAAGGCCGAAACAGAGCGCTTAAAGCGTCCACCGGTGGATTTGGTGTCATACCAGACATCCTGCCAGACGCCGTCTACGAGTTGTCCCATTCTTTTCTCCTCCGTCAGATAGCAAAAGCGAGGAGAGATCTCCTCGCTTTGTGTTCATTCAGTATAGCGTGCTTACCATTTCTTATTCAGAACGCGGTCGATGCTGTATGCACCCGGGCCAGTGACGGCCAGCAGCAGGAAGCCACCCGCGATGGTCAGGTTTTTCATGAACATCAGAGAGTTCACGCCTTCCGCAAAGTTGCTGTGGAAGATAAACGCGGTCAGCACGGTGAAGCCCGCGGTAAACAGCGCGGTGGTACGGGTCAGGAAGCCGAACAGTACCGCCAGGCCGCCGCCGAACTCAAGAAGAATAGTCAGTGGCAACAGGAACCCCGGAACGCCCATGGCTTCCATATACTGCTGGGTACCCGCATAACCGGTGATTTTGCCCCAACCTGCCACGATGAACAGAATTGGCATCAGAATACGTGCTACCAGTACACCAACATCTTCTAATTTTTTCATTTTACTCTCCAGGAAACCACATCAGCGGCTGAACTTTATTTGTCTGCAATTCCGGGTAGATACCGCGGTATTGCTGTCGATGGAGAGCATCATAAACGTGACGGTTGGCGATTGTTAGCAAGGAAAACTGTCAATCTTTTTCAAAGATATTGAGTAAGGGGGCGTGCGCGCTGGTGCCCTCACCCCAACCCTCTCCCACAGGGAGAGGGCGCAAAACAAAAAACGGTAACCAGGGTTACCGTTTTGCTTTTATCACCGCAACTGCTGCTGACGAATCGTGGCTTTCACCAGACGCCAGGCGCTCCAGGCGCCAAAGCCACGCCGGGCCCAGCGGATCAGCATATTCGGATGACGAACCGTCCAGATAGCCATCACGCTACTGCCGACCAGAGCCCAGGAACGCAGGCTCAGGAAGGTGTTCCAGCCACGATCAAAGCGTCGCGTCGCATCAATCCAGTCGCGGCGGCTGGCAGACAGATCCAGCCGTTGCTGCTGGATCTGGCTTAACAGATACGCTTTGCGCTTCTGACGTTCGGCTTTACCGCTCACGGCTTGTCATCCTCCAGCAGGGCGCGATCGTTAGCCAGCTCCTGACGCGTATGGCGCAGGAAAGTGGACTGGCGTGCTTTACGCAGCGTCCAGATCCCGCCAATCAGCGCCGCAACCAGCAGCACGACGGTGGTGGCAATCATCGCGTTAAGACGATACTGCGGGTCAATGGCCCAGATGATTAACACCATCAGGCTCATCAGACCAAACGCGGCGAAGAGCATGGTCAGGCCCAGCATCAGCAGCATCTGGAAGAGGTTCGCTTTCTCCTCTTCCAGCTCTACCACTGCCAGCCGGACGCGCGTTTCGGCAATGCCAACCAGCGTTGTTAATATACGCTGGCCGATGCCGAGGACGTTATTAGCAGGCCCTTGTGCGTGACGAGGATCTTCCATATCAACGACGCGTCAGAAGGACACCCAGTACCACACCGACTGCGGCACCAATCCCGACACCCGTCCATGGATTATCACGCACGTATTCGTCCGCACGGGCAGCCGCTTCGCGGGTCTGTTTTGCCAGTGCATCACCGGTTTCACCCAGGCGATAGCGGCTCTCTTTGAGTGCCTGCTCCGCTTTGCTACGCAGTTTGCTGACCTCTTCCTTTGACTTGTCAGCAGAGGAGTTCAGCACCTCTTCCAGGGTATCGGCCAGGGATTTCAGTTCAGCGCGCAGATGTTCAGACGTCGTATCTTTTGACATGATTCTCTCCTGTTGAGATTTCCGTTAACTCAATAATCGCGAGCTTCCAGCGCTTTCAGGTCGTCCTGCGCTTCTTTCAGCTTCTTCTCGCGCTTAGCAATTTTTTCCGCATCGCCTTTCTCTTTCGCTTCCTGCAGGTCGCGACGGCGTTCGGCTATCTCGTCCTTCTGTTCAGCGATTTTTTTCTGGTGATCGGCACGAAGCTTGCTGTCTGTACAGTTCGCTTTCACTTCGCTCAGCGCTTTTTTAAGACCATCAACACGGTGCTGATTGTTATGCTTTTCGGCATAGCCGATCTCACGCTGAATATCCTGTTCTTTCTCCTGACAGAGAGAGTTTGCAAAGGATGCTGTGCTCAAAGAAAAAAGGGCCAGAGCCAGGGTCATGCGGAATTTCATTATCGAAACCTTCCATTGTGTTACGGCGTAAGCCGCGTTCCAGACTAATGCGGAGTACATTCGAGGGGTGCTCCGCGTACTTAAGCATAGTAAGTAAACGGGGGATTCACCAAAGTGGGTGAAAAGATTCGGAATCCTGGTAATTATCCGAACCGATGTGACGTATCGCGAATCAAGGACAGCCAGGCAGCAGGCTGGCTGTCATCTTCCTGCTGAGCGATGATATACCCGTGCGGCAGCGTACGGTCGAGAACCACTTTCGCGGCGGCACTTTGCGCACGGGAATCAAACTTAATCAGTAAAACGTCGTCCTGCGGGGTGATGCTCTTAAAGCGGATCCCGTTCGCATCAAGATGATGCCAGACAGAAAAGCCGTCAGGCACGCTCGCTCCCTGGTTTATCGGGCGAATGGCCAGCGTCGATTCCTGGTGCGAAAGCGCGCTCCAGGCCAGCAGCAGGGCGCTGATGACCACCAGGGCAATCGCAGCACAGGCAAAGCGGCGCAGGGCGAGCGGCGAGATAACCATCGTTAGCCTCTGGCTCCGTATTTCTTTTTCCACAGGACGACCAGCGAGCCAATCAGGCCGAAGACCAGCAGAACAACGGGCAGCAGCATCAGGCAGGACATCAGCTGGTCCTCATATTTCATGAAGACCGGGGTTTTACCCAGCGCATAGCCCAGTGTGGTCAGAATAAGCACCCACAGCAGGCCGCTCATCCAGTTAAAGAACTGGAAGCGTGTGCTGCTCAGCCCGGAAAGGCCAGCAATGGTCGGCAACAGGGTGCGTACAAAGGCGATAAAACGGCCTATCAGCAGCGCTGAAAGCCCGTGTTTATGGAATAGGTGGTGCGCCCGCTGATGATAGTGCGCAGGCAGATGCGAGAGCCAGTTCTGAACGATCCGGGTATTGCCCAGCCATCTGCCCTGGATGTAGCTCACCCAGCAGCCGAGACTCGCGGCGACGGTCAGTAACAGAATGGTTTGCGGAAATGCCATCGCCCCTTTGGCACACAGCACGCCGACAAGCACCAGTAAACTGTCACCAGGCAGAAACGCAGCAGGCAGCAAACCGTTCTCGAGGAACAGGATCATAAACAAGACAAAATAGAGCATGCCAATCATGGAAGGGTTGGCCAGCGTTTCAAAATCCTGCGCCCAGAGGGCATGCAGTAGTTGGGTCAAAAGTTCCATTCAGTGTTCCTGGAAATCGGTTAACGTCACGCCTGTTATCCGGGACAAACAGCACGGCGACATTGTTGTGATTTCATTATGGTCGCTCGCGGACACATTGCGGTGTGGCCAACACTGTTCCCTGTTAATTGGCTGGTTAGCAAGCACTAACTTACAAAATAACGAAGTGAATCCAATTGTAACAAAGCCCAACGTTCTGCGTCACAGAATTTGCAGGGGCGAGTTGATTTTGGCGTAAGGCCAGGAAGTGAGCGAGGGGATTTACAAAGGCTGACACTATATATGTTTTGCTTACCCACTTAAGCCGGAAGGCGCAGCGAAGCGCCTGCCAGCAGAAAGGTCATCTATTTTGCGCCACTGGAGGCCGTATCAAGATGAACAACAGGATTATCGGCAAAAAGATAGCGGTCAGCGTTAAATTCGAAGTCGTCGCTGGTTTCATTGAACAGCATCTGCTTGGTGTTTTCCAGGTGCTGCCACATCGCCAGTTTAGCGGCATGAGGGTCTTTACGAATCAGCGCCTTAAGGATTTGATCGTGATCGTCACACCAGTTGTCGACGGTACGGGAATCGATATGGTCGTGCAGTTTTTTCCAGTACGGGTTGTGAACGCGCTGAGTCCACATTTTCTCAACGATTGCCGCCAGTGCCGTATTTTGCGTGGCCAGAGCCACCTGAACGTGGAACTGCAGATCCCACTCTGAATCGCGGAAACATTTTTCCTTGCGGGCATTCTCCTGGATTTCCATCAATTTCATGATGTCCTGCTTGGTCACCTGCGTCGCCGCAAATTCGGCAATATTGCTTTCGATCAGCTGGCGAGCCTGGAGCAGCTCAAACGGACCATAGCTGGCGAATTCCAGACTTTCGTCCGCGACGGGGGAGTGTTTCGGCAGATTGGAAATCACGTGAATGCCGGAGCCTTTGCGTACCTCAACGTAGCCTTCCACTTCCAGCATGATAATCGCTTCGCGCACCACCGTGCGGCTGACGCTTTTTTCATCCGCGATAAAACGCTCGGCGGGAAGTTTGTCACCGACAAGATAGACCCCTTGCTCGATGCGATTTTTCAGCTCGGCAGCAAGTTGTTGATATAAACGACGTGGTTCGGTGATTTCCATATGCGCTCCAGACAGGGTACGGCAGATGATTTGTTATACCACTTTTGCGTGCCACTCTCCAGATTTTGCCATTAAAAAAGCCGCTACTGAGCGGCCTTTAAATGCCCGGCGGCGCTTCGCTTGCACGGGCCTACGGGTTTTGTAGGCCGGGTAAGCGTAGCGCCACCCGGCGGAAAAATGGTTGCTAACTCTGCGTCGCCGGTTTTCCGAGAGACTCTTTCACCAGTTCTTCTGCCGATTTGCTTTTCAGCACCGTCCAGATCACCACCGCGCCCATCAGGTCGAAGACCGCCAGTACCGCAAACAGCGGGCTGAAGCCGATGGTATCCGCCAGCGCGCCAACCACCAGCGCAAACATCGTACTTGCGGTCCAGGCGGCCATCCCGGTCAGACCGTTGGCGGTGGCCACTTCGTTACGACCAAAGACGTCAGAGGAGAGGGTGATCAGCGCGCCGGACAGGGACTGGTGCGCAAAACCGCCGATGCACAGCAGGGCGATAGCCACATACGGGCTGGTGAACAAGCCGATCATCCCCGGGCCAATCATCAACAACGCGCCCATGGTCACGACCATTTTACGGGAGACAATCAGGTTCACGCCAAACCAGCGCTGGAACAGCGGTGGCAGGTAGCCGCCAACGATACAGCCCAGGTCTGCGAACAGCATTGGCATCCAGGCGAACATGGCGATCTCTTTCAGGTTAAAGCCGTAGACTTTAAACATGAACAGTGGGATCCAGGCGTTAAAGGTACCCCAGGCGGGTTCCGCGAGGAAACGCGGCAGGGCGATACCCCAGAACTGACGGGTGCCCAGGATCTGCCAGACGGTCATTTTCTTGCCGTTGTTGGTCTGATGCTGCGCTTCCTGACCACCAATGATGTAGTCACGCTCTTCGTCAGACAGTTTTTTCTGGTCACGCGGGTGCTTATAGAACAGCAGCCACGCTATTGCCCAGGCAAAGCTCAGCACGCCAGAGATGATAAACGCCATCTGCCAGCTGTGCATTACGATAGCCCACACCACCAGCGGCGGCGCAATCATCGCCCCGATGGACGAGCCCACATTGAAATAACCGACCGCAATCGAACGCTCTTTTGCCGGGAACCACTCCGAGCTGGCTTTCAGCCCGGCAGGGATCATCGCGGCTTCCGCGGCACCCACCGCGCCGCGTGCCAGCGCCAGACCGCCCCAGCTGCCTGCCAGCGCCGTTGCCCCGCAGAACACCGCCCAGGCGATGGCGAAGAAGGCATAACCGATTTTGGTCCCGAGAATATCCAGCACATAGCCTGCCACCGGCTGCATGATGGTATACGCCGCGGAATAAGCGGCAATGATGTAGGAGTATTGCTGCGTGGAGATATGCAGCTCTTCCATTAACGTTGGCGCTGCTGCTGCCACGGTGTTACGCGTCAGGTAGCCCAGCACGGTGCCTAACGTCACCAGCGCGATCATATACCAACGTAACCCTTTAATTTTACGCATCTAAAACCTCATCGTTATGTTATTTCCGCGCCAGAGCACGGCAACCGCTCAACCGTTGCCGGGAGCCGTTGTGTAACGGGAGGGGCGTAGCCGGGAACAGCTCCCGGAACGGCCCGAACCTTGCCATAAGTAAGCGTGCATAAGTCGGTATCCGTACCGTTAAACCCGATGTCTCTCACACCGGTAATGCATTCCGTCGGCTAAGTGTTTGCGACGGCGAAAAGATAACTTGTCATACAACTTTAAAAGGTGAGTGACATCACAAATGTATGATTATTTGTGGGGACATTCGTCGCTGCGGGCAAAGCCAGTAATGGCGCGGCCTGCAGCAGGGTTTGTTCCAGTGAGGGGAATGAATTTGTTGGCGTTTATTGATCTCTCTCACGAAAAAAGGTTCGGTGGGTGGAAATTGGTGTGATAACTTTGCAGCATATGAACATACGCTTTCTGACGCTCCCGTAATGAGGAAGACGATAATGACGCCGTTTATGACTGAAGATTTTCTGTTAGATACCGAATTTGCCCGCCGCCTGTACCACGACTACGCCAAAGACCAGCCAATTTTCGACTACCACTGCCATTTACCGCCGCAGCAGGTTGCCGAAAATTACCGTTTCAAAAACCTGTATGACATCTGGCTGAAAGGTGACCATTACAAATGGCGCGCCATGCGCACCAACGGCGTGGCTGAACGCCTGTGTACCGGCGACGCCACTGACCGCGAGAAGTTTGACGCCTGGGCGGCGACCGTTCCGCACACCATCGGCAACCCGTTATTCCACTGGACGCACCTTGAGCTCCGCCGTCCGTTTGGTATCACCGGAACACTGCTCTCTCCAGCGACCGCGGATGAGATCTGGGATCGGTGTAATGCGCTGCTGGCGCAGGATAACTTCTCCGCGCGCGGCATCATGAAGCAGATGAACGTAAAAATGGTGGGCACCACCGACGATCCGATTGACGCTCTCGAACACCATGCGGCCATCGCCAAAGACAGCGCGTTTGACATCAAAGTGTTGCCAAGCTGGCGCCCGGATAAAGCTTTAAATATCGAACAGGCCACATTTAAGGATTACATGGCAAAGCTGGCCGAGGTTTCTGATACCGACATCCGTCGTTTCGCAGACCTGCAAACCGCGCTGACCAAACGGCTGGATCACTTCGCGGCGCACGGCTGTAAAGTGTCTGACCATGCGCTGGATGTGGTGCTGTTCGCGGAATCAAACGAAGCCGAGCTGGACAGTATTCTGGCGCGTCGTCTTTCCGGTGAGTCCCTGAGCGAGCATGAAGTTGCGCAGTTCAAAACGGCGGTACTGGTGTTCCTCGGCGCAGAATATGCCCGTCGCGGCTGGGTACAGCAGTACCATATCGGCGCGCTGCGCAATAACAACCAGCGTCAGTTTACGCTGCTGGGCGCGGATGTGGGCTTCGACTCCATCAACGACCGTCCGCTGGCTGAAGCGCTGTCTAAGCTGCTGAGCAAGCAGAACGAACAAAATCTGCTGCCAAAAACCATTCTCTACTGCCTGAACCCGCGCGATAACGAAGTGCTGGGCACCATGGTCGGCAACTTCCAGGGTGAAGGGATGCCGGGCAAGATGCAGTTCGGTTCCGGGTGGTGGTTCAACGATCAGAAAGACGGTATGGAGCGTCAGATGACGCAGCTGGCGCAGCTTGGCCTGTTAAGCCGCTTTGTCGGCATGCTGACCGACAGCCGCAGCTTCCTGTCCTATACCCGCCATGAATACTTCCGCCGCATCCTGTGCCAGATGATTGGCCGCTGGGTACACGCAGGCGAAGCGCCGGCGGATATCCAGCTGCTGGGCGAAATGGTGAAAAACATCTGCTTTAACAATGCGCGCGACTACTTCGCCATTGAACTGAACTAAGACCGTTTGAGGTTGATATGCAATACATCAAAATCCATTCGCTGGATAACGTGGCCGTCGCGCTGACGGATCTCGCTGAAGGCGACGTGGTGACCGTTGATAACCAGAGCGTCACCCTGCGTCAGGCGATTGCTCGCGGACATAAGTTTGCCGTGAAGCCTCTCGCCAAAGGGGACAACGTCGTGAAGTACGGTCTGCCGATTGGGCATGCGTTAGCGGATATTGAGCCGGGTGAACATCTTCATTCCCACAATACCCGCACCAATCTTAGCGATCTGGACGAGTACAGCTATCAACCTGATCTACCCGCAGAAAGCGTTCAGGCGGCGGATCGCGAGGTGCAGGTCTACCGTCGCGCCAATGGCGAGGTGGGGATCCGCAACGAGCTGTGGATCCTCCCGACCGTCGGCTGCGTCAATGGGATTGCGCGTCAGATCCAGACGCGCTTTCTGAAAGAAACCAATAATGCCGAAGACACTGACGGGGTGCATCTCTTCAGCCATACCTACGGCTGCTCCCAGCTGGGTGACGACCATATCAATACCCGTACCATGCTGCAAAATATGGTGCGTCATCCGAATGCGGGTGCGGTGCTGGTGATCGGCCTCGGCTGCGAGAACAACCAGGTGGACGCCTTCCGCGAGACGCTGGGTGAGTTTGACCCTGAGCGCGTGCATTTTATGGTGTGTCAGCATCAGGATGACGAGGTGGAAGCAGGCGTTGAGCAGCTTCATCAGCTTTATGAGGTGATGCGACATGACAAGCGCGAGCCGGGCAAACTGAGCGAGCTGAAATTTGGTCTGGAATGCGGCGGGTCCGATGGCCTGTCCGGTATCACCGCCAACCCGATGCTGGGCCGTTTCTCGGACTACGTGATCGCCAACGGCGGCACGACGGTGCTGACCGAAGTGCCGGAGATGTTCGGTGCAGAGCGTATTCTGATGAGCCACTGCCGTGACGAAGCGACGTTTGAGAAGACCGTCACCATGGTGAATGACTTCAAACAGTACTTCATCGCCCATAACCAGCCGATTTATGAGAACCCGTCGCCGGGTAATAAAGCGGGCGGGATCACCACGCTTGAAGAGAAATCCCTCGGCTGCACCCAGAAAGCGGGCGCGAGCCAGGTCGTCGATGTGCTGCGCTACGGCGAGCGCCTGAAAACGCATGGTCTCAACCTGCTGAGCGCCCCCGGAAACGATGCGGTCGCCACCAGCGCGCTGGCTGGCGCAGGCTGCCATATGGTGCTGTTCAGCACTGGCCGCGGCACGCCGTACGGCGGTTTTGTACCGACGGTGAAAATCGCCACCAACAGCGAGCTGGCGGTGAAGAAAAAACACTGGATCGACTTTGATGCCGGACAGCTGATTCATGGTAAAGCGATGCCTGAGCTACTGGCGGAGTTTGTGGACAGCATTGTGGAATTTGCTAACGGCAAGCAGACCTGTAACGAGAAGAACGATTTCCGCGAGCTGGCGATCTTTAAGAGTGGTGTGACGCTGTAATCGGTGCGGCCTGATGCCCTCACCCTGACCCTCTCCCACGGGGAGAGGGTACAAACACTAAAAACGGCAACCTCAGGGTTGCCGTTTTGCTGTTAACCTCGCAGGGCGTTCTTCGCTAAACGGGCGTCTTCCGCCTGACAGGCCGCCGCGGTAAACAGCACGTCGGTAGAAGAGTTCAGCGCGGTTTCGCAGGAGTCCTGCAGCACGCCGATGATAAAGCCGACGGCCACGACCTGCATGGCGATCTCGTTCGGGATACCGAACATATTGCACGCCAGCGGGATCAGCAGCAGCGAACCGCCCGCCACGCCGGATGCGCCACAGGCGCACAGCGACGCCACGACGCTCAGCAGCAATGCGGTTGGCAGATCTACCGGAATACCCAGCGTATGCACCGCCGCCAGAGTCAGTACAGTGATCGTAATCGCCGCACCCGCCATATTCACGGTTGCGCCCAGCGGGATCGACACGGAATAGGTATCGCGGTCCAGGTTCAGCTTCTCCGCCAGCGCCATGTTCACCGGAATATTTGCCGCAGAGCTGCGGGTGAAGAAGGCATAGACGCCGCTCTCACGCAGGCAGGTCAGCACCAGCGGATACGGGTTGCGGCGGATCTGCCAGAACACCAGCAGCGGGTTGATCACCAGCGCCACCAGCAGCATACAGCCGATCAGCACAACCAGCAGCTGGGCATAGCCCCACAGCGCGTCAAAACCGGTGGTCGCCAGCGTGGAGGAGACCAGACCGAAAATCCCGACTGGCGCAAAGCGAATCACCAGTTTGACCATAAAGGTCACGGCGTTCGACAGATCGTTAACCAGGTTTTTGGTGGTCTCATTACCGTGGCGCAGCGCGAAGCCCAGGCCAATCGCCCAGACCAGAATACCTATGTAGTTGCCGCTCATCAGCGCCGTGACAGGGTTAGAAACCATGCTCATCAGCAGACCGCGAAGCACTTCCACAATCCCGGATGGCGGCGTGATCTCACCGGCGGCGCTGGTCAGATGCAGCGTGGACGGGAACAGGAAGCTAAATACAACGGCGGTTAATGCCGCCGAGAAGGTTCCCAGAACATACAGGAACAGAATAGGGCGAATGTTTGTTTTTTGTCCGTGTTGATGGTTGGCGATCGATGCCATCACCAGCATCAGAACCAGTACCGGCGCGACGGCTTTCAGGGCGCCAACGAACAGTGTCCCGAGTAGCCCCGTAGCTTCCGCGGCAGGTTTTGAGACCATCGCCAGCAGAATACCCAGCACCAGCCCGACCAGAATTTGTTTTACGAGGCTGCCCTGCGCCAGGCGCGCGAACAGACCGCTAGATTGTGTGCTCATACGTTATTCCTGAGTGAAATTGCGTTCCATCCTGGATGTGCTCTAAGTCACATTTATGTCCGGATGTAAGAAAATGTTTGCCAGGTCGAGTATAGGGAATGCACGAAAGGAGGGAAGCGTAAAATGCTGGATTTTACGTGTTGTGTCATGTTTTTTAACTATTGATTAACGAAAGTGCCGGGTGGCGCTGCGCTTGCCCGGCCTACGGGGTGACGTTGTAGGCCCGGTAAGCGCAGCGCCACCGGGCAAAACGCACTAAGCCTGCTGCTTCTTATCGTGCTGGCGGTTAACCCAGGTATTGATAATCAGCGTCACGATCAGAATGCCAAACACCACGCCGAGCGAGATGGCGATCGGGATATGGTAGAAATCGACGATCAGCATCTTGATACCGATAAACACCAGGATCACCGACAGGCCGTACTTCAGCATTGAGAAGCGCTCCGCCGCGCCTGCCAGCAGGAAGTACATGGCGCGCAGACCGAGGATCGCAAACAGGTTTGAGGTCAGCACGATGAACGGGTCGGTGGTCACCGCGAAAATAGCCGGGATACTGTCCACAGCGAAAATCACATCGCTCAGCTCAACCAGAATCAGCACCAGCAGCAGCGGGGTGGCAAACAGCAGGCCGTTCTTGCGCACGAAGAAGTGCTCGTTCTCGATCCTGTCGGTCATGCGCAAATGTCCACGGATCCACTTCACCAGCGGACGATCGCCAATCGCGGAACCGTCCTCTTTCGCCAGCGCCATTTTGACCCCGGTAAACAGCAGGAACGCGCCGAAGACGTACAGCAGCCATTCGAACTGGGTAATCAGCCAGCTACCGGCGAAGATCATAATGGTACGCAGAACGATCGCGCCCAGCACGCCGTACACCAGCACGCGGCGCTGCAGGGCAGCAGGTACGGCAAAGTAGCTGAACAGCATCAGCCAGACGAAGACGTTATCGACTGCCAGCGCTTTTTCAATCAGATAACCGGTGAGGAAGGCGAGCGCCTGAGGATCGGCCACTGCCCGGCCCTCGGTGGAGGCCAGATACCACCAGAAGGCGGCGCAGAAGAGCAGAGAGAGGGTAACCCACACCAGCGACCAGACGGCGGCCTGTTTCATGGTCATACCGTGCTCGCCGCGACGCCCCTGCAAAAAGAGGTCGATCGCCAGCATGATGAGCACGATAACCGCGAATCCGCCCCACAACATTGGAGTGCCGACAGAATGCATACTATTTTCCTTACACATAAAAAACAAAAACGGCTATGGTCAGAAGACGATAGCCGTTAGCTTTTTATGCATAGACCTCGCCTTCCGGCAAGGTCTCACTTACAACCACGAGGGTTGCCCGGCGACCGGATGCGGTTTTGCACGCATCGTAATGACGATCCACCGGCGAAGAAGTTACTCCCCTTTGCAGGTAACAAAATATGTCAGACCATTGGTTTCGTCAATGGTCTGCGCCGTTTCATTACACAGCTTTACGCGATAGCGTTCGCGCTCACGCCGTCTGCCGGGAACACCACGCCGGTCTGACGGCGGATCTCCGTTTGCAGTTTCGACGTGCTGCGGCTCACCGCGAGCCCTGGGTGATTCACTTCGTTGTCTTCCACCAGGCGGGCGAAGACCTCTGCCTCATAGAGCATAGTGTTTATATGCTGAGGCTGCGTCAGCTCCTGCGCTTTACCGCCGCGCGGCACGAAGCTGACCTTCTGGCACTCTGAGATCTTCTCGATCACCAGCGACCCGGCTTCGCCCTGAATTTCGCTCGGCAGCACGGAATCGCTGACTTTGGAGTGCTGCAGCGTGACGCTAAAATCACCGTAATCCAGCACCACTAACCCGTGTGCATCCACGCCGCTCTCCAGCAGGCTGGCCTGAGCGCTTACGCTGTGCGGCTCGCCCCACAGCGCCACGGCGGAAGCCAGGCAGTAAAAACCGATATCCATAATCGAGCCGTTCGAGAAGGCCGGGTTAAAGGTGTTCGGGTTCTCGCCGTCCAGATAGCGCTGGTAGCGCGACGAATACTGGCAGTAGTTGATAAAGGCTTTACGCATCTTGCCAATTTTCGGCAGCGACTGCTGCAGCAGCAGGAAGTTTGGCAGGCTGGCGGTTTTGAACGCTTCGAACAGCACCACCTGGTTTTCGCGGGCCAGCGCGATGGCGGCTTCCACTTCATCGATGTTCGACGCCAGCGGCTTCTCGCAAATCACATGCTTTTTATGGCTGAGGAACAGCTTCGTTTGCGGGAAGTGCAGAGAGTTCGGGCTGGCGATATACACCGCGTCAATGGCGTCGCTTTGCGCCATGTCATCAAGCGAGGTGAAGAGATGCTCAACGAGGTAGTCGTTGGCAAAGCTCTGCGCCTGCTCAAGGCTGCGGGAATAGACTGCGGTAAGTTTAAGTTTGCCGGTTTCGTGGGCGGCGTCGACGAACTGGCGCGTGATCCAGTTCGTACCAATGACTGCGAAACGTATCATAAACGTTTACGTACTCCGTAGCGGGGAACCTTTAGCCACTGTAGCACGTCATCATGACAATTCGCGTGCGCTACTGCGCATTACCTTTTAACGATAAATGCGTCAGCCACAGACGGGTATCAAACTCCAGCTGGTGGTACTGCGGCTCCATGTGGCAGCACAGGGAGTAAAACGCTTTGTCGTGCTCTTTCTCTTTCAGGTGCGCCAGTTCGTGCACCACGATCATTCGCAGGAAGGCTTCCGGCGCGTTGCGGAAAACCGTCGCGACGCGGATCTCGGCTTTCGCTTTCAGCTTGCCGCCCTGCACGCGGGAGATGGCGGTGTGCAGGCCGAGCGCGTTTTTCAGCACATGGATCTTGTTGTCGTACATCACCTTATTGATCGGCGGCGCGCTCTTCAGATACCGGTTTTTCAGATCCTGCGTATACTGCCAGAGGGCTTTATCGGTCGCGACATCGTGCGTGCCGGGGTAGCGTTTTTCCAGCACGGCACCCAGTTTCTGCTCGGCAATTAATGTGCGGACCTGGGAAAGCAGATGCTCCGGGTAGCCCTGGAGATAAGTCAGCTGGTTCATCAAAACCCCAAAATAAGTTGAAAACGGGTATACTCACGCACCCTTTTCAGGGATAACGCCGAAATTTTACCATTCAGGAGGGCCGATGAGCCACTTAGACAACGGTTTCCGTTCACTCAACCTTAAACGTTTCCCGGAGACGGACGACGTTAACCCGCTTCAGGCGTGGGAAGCGGCGGATGAATATCTGCTGCAGCAGTTGGATGAGACTGAAATCCGCGGCCCGGTTTTGATCCTGAATGATGCCTTTGGCGCGCTGGGCTGTGCGCTGGCGGAACACGCGCCGTACAGCATCGGCGATTCTTACTTAAGCGAGCTGGCAACGCGTGAAAACCTGCGCCATAACGACATCGAAGAGTCCAGCGTGAAGTTCCTCGACAGCACCGCGGACTACCCGCAGGCGCCTGGCGTGGTACTCATTAAAGTGCCAAAAACCATGGCGCTGCTGGAGCAACAGCTGCGTGCGCTGCGTAAGGTCGTGACGCCAGAAACCCGCATCATCGCGGGTGCCAAAGCGCGCGATATTCACACTTCGACGCTGGAGCTGTTTGAGAAAGTCCTTGGGACAACCACCACGACGCTGGCATGGAAAAAAGCGCGGCTGATCAACTGTACGTTCAGCGCGCCCGATCTGGCCGACGCGCCGGATACGCTGAGCTGGAAGATGGAAGGGACCGACTGGACCATCCACAACCACGCGAACGTCTTCTCCCGCACCGGTCTGGATATCGGGGCGCGTTTCTTTATTGAGCATCTGCCGGAAAATCTGGAAGGGGAGATTGTCGATCTGGGCTGCGGTAACGGCGTGATTGGCCTGACGCTGCTGGCGAAGAACCCGGAGGCCAGCGTGGTGTTCAGCGACGAATCGCCAATGGCGGTGGCCTCCAGCCGTCTGAACGTGGAAACCAACCTGCCAGAGGCGCTGGACCGCTGCGAGTTTATGATCAACAACGCGCTGTCCGGCGTAGAGCCGTTCCGCTTCAACGCGGTGTTCTGTAACCCGCCGTTCCACCAGAAGCATGCCCTGACGGATAACGTCGCCTGGGAGATGTTCCACCACGCGCGCCGCTGTCTGAAGATCAACGGCGAGCTGTACATCGTTGCCAACCGCCATCTGGACTACTTCCACAAGCTGAAGAAGATTTTCGGTAACTGCGTCACCATCGCGACCAACAACAAGTTTGTGGTGCTGAAATCAGTGAAGCTGGGGCGTCGTCGTTAAGATTGTTTTGCCTGGCGGCGCTGCGCTTGCACAGGCCTACGGTTTTGTAGGCCCGGTAAGCGCAGCGCCACCGGGCAAGAAATCAAATCGCTAATGCTAATGTCGTCCCCTGCGCAATCGCCCGCCGCGCATCCAGCTCCATCGCCACATCACACCCGCCGATCAAGTGCACCGTTTTCCCGGCTTCACGCAGCGGATCCGCCAGATCGCGCTTCGGCTCCTGGCCGGCGCACAAAATGACATGATCCACGCGCAGCAGCTGCGGCTCACCGCCGATCGTGACGTGCAGGCCCTCATCGTCGATCTTCTGGTAACTCACCGCCGGGATCATCTTCACCCCACGCGAGAGCAGGGTGGCGCGGTGGATCCAGCCGGTGGTTTTCCCCAGCCCTTCGCCCGGCTTACTCGCTTTGCGTTGCAGCATCACGATCTTTCGTGGGCTTTTCGGCAGCTGTGGCCCTTCCGGACGCAGGCCGCCGGACTGGTTCAGGCTGGTGTCGATCCCCCATTCCACGCAAAATTCGGCAATATTCTGGCTGGTGGCCTCGCCCGGCTGGCTTAAGTACATGGCGGTATCAAAGCCGATCCCACCGCAGCCGATAATCGCCACTTTCTCCCCAACCGGTGCTTTGTCACGCAGCACGTCGAGATAGCTCAGAACCTTCGGATGATCGATACCCTCGATTGCAGGCGTGCGTGGGGCGATCCCGCTCGCCAGGATCACCTCGTCGAACGCCAGCAGATCGGCCACTTTTACCCACTGATTGAGCCGCAGATCCACGCCCGTCAGGTCGATCATCCGACGGTAGTAGCGCAGGGTTTCATAGAACTCCTCTTTGCCGGGGATCTGTTTGGCGATATTAAACTGCCCGCCAATTTCACCGGCGGCATCAAACAGTGTCACGCTGTGCCCGCGCGAGGCGGCATTGACCGCAAACGCCAGGCCCGCCGGGCCAGCGCCCACGACGGCCAGGCGCTTTTTAGTGACCGCCGGAATGACCGGCATTTTGGTTTCATGGCAGGCACGCGGGTTGACGAGACAGGAGGTGACCTTGCCGACGAAGATCTGATCAAGACAGGCCTGGTTACAGCCGATGCAGGTGTTGATCTCATCCGCACGGCCGCTTTGCGCTTTGGACAGCAGTTCGGCATCGGCCAGGAACGGCCGCGCCATGGAGACCATATCGGCATCCCCGCGTGATATCACATCGTCCGCCACCTGCGGGTCGTTAATACGGTTGGTGGTGACCAGCGGAACAGAGACTTTCCCTTTCAGCTTGCGCGTCACCCAACTGAACGCCGCACGCGGTACCGGGGTGGCGATGGTCGGGATACGCGCCTCGTGCCAGCCAATACCGGTGTTAATAAGGGTGGCGCCGGCGGCTTCAATCGCCTGCGCCAGTTGAACGGTTTCGTCGAAGGTGCCGCCGCCCTCCACCAGGTCGAGCATCGACAGGCGGAAAATAATAATAAAATCAGTCCCCGCACGTTCGCGCACCGCGCGTACCACCTCCACGGCAAAGCGCATGCGGCGGGCATAGTCGCCGCCCCAATCGTCGTCACGCTGGTTGGTGCGCGCGGCGAGGAACTCGTTAATCAGATAGCCTTCGGAACCCATGACCTCGACGCCGTCATAACCCGCTTCACGGGCCAGCGCGGCGCAGCGTGCGAAGTCGTCAATCAGCGCCAGGATCTCGTCGTGGCTGAGGGCATGGGGCGTGAAACGGTTAATCGGCGCCTGAATGGCGGAGGGGGCCACCAGATTCGGCTGGTAGCTGTAGCGCCCGGTGTGGAGGATTTGCAGGGCGATTTTGCCGCCCTCACGGTGTACCGCGTCGGTCACCATGCGGTGGTGCGGCAGCTGTGACGCATCGTTTAACACCGCGCCGCCCTCCATGCCGACGCCGGAAGGGGCAGGAGCCACGCCGCCGGTGACAATCAGCGCCACCCCGTGGCGCGCGCGCTCTGCATAGAAGGCCGCCAGACGCTCGGCCCCGTCCGGATGCTCCTCCAGCCCGGTGTGCATCGAGCCCATCAGCACGCGGTTTTTGAGGGTGGTGAACCCCAGTTCGAGGGGGGCGAATAACGACGGGTAGCGGCTCATAGTCTCTTCCAGTGTAAAATTATTGTTATGTGGTCGGATGAGTTACTAATTTAGCCAGCGGCGGAAGAAAGGTAAAAGCGGGATCGAATGATTGTGATAGATCTCAAAGAACTTCGCCCCTCACCCTAACCCTCTCCCCAAAGGGGAGAGGGGACTGGCCGGTGCGGTCTTAATGTATTGGCTCGATCTGGTTTTCTCCCTCGCCCCTTTGGGGAGAGGGCCGGGGTGAGGGGGATGCCCGCACCAGCCCCGGCGCCTGCCACATCGACGTCGTCAGCCCGCTGTCCACCAGCCCAAGCTGGTCGGCGTATACCGCCTGCCACTTCTGCATCATGCCGTCGTAGAGCTCGCGATGCTGTGGGTTCGGCGTGAACTCGCGGCTCCATTTCACCAGCCGCTCGCCCGTCGAGGCCATATCCGCAAACAGTCCCGCGCCTGTTCCGGCCGCGATCGCGCAGCCCAGCGCCGTGGCTTCTTTCACTTCCGGCACGCGCACCGGCAGGCCGGTAACGTCGCTTAAAATCTGGCTCCACAGGGCACCTTTTGACCCGCCGCCCGCGAAGACGAGGCTCTCAAACGTCACGCCGGAAAAGCGGGATATCTGCGCCAGGTTACAGGCCGAGACAATCGCCGCGTTCTCTTCCAGCGCGCGGAATAGCGTCGCTTTGTTGCACTTTTCCGGGTCGATGGAGAGGTTAATAAACGACGGTGCAGCGTGGTACCACTGCTTAAAATGCATCGCGTCGGAGAAGATCGGCATCACCCCGTGGGAACCTGCCGGCACGCGGCTGGCCATCTCTTCCAGCAGGGAATAGGTGTCCATCCCCATCCGTTCGGCAATCAGTTTTTCCTCGGCACAAAAGGCGTCGCGGAACCAGCGCATGGTCAGCCCGGTAAAGAAGCTGATCGACTCCGCCTGCGCCATGCCGGGGATGACGTGCGGGTTCACGCGGATGTTCATTTCAGGATCGGTGCGTACCTGCGGCAGGTTGACCACCTGCTGCCAGAAGGTGCCGCCCAGCACCGCCGTCTGCCCGGCGCGTACCACGCCCAGCCCCAGACAGCCCAGCTGCACGTCACCGCCGCCCATCACCACCGGGGTCCCTTCGCGCAGTCCGCTCTGCTGCGCGGCGTCATGGGTGATGGCCCCCAGCACGGTGCCGGTCTCTTTCACCGGCGAGAGGATATCGGCCCGCAGCCCGGCCATGTCCAGCAGCGCCGGACGCCAGTCGCGGGAGAAGAGATCCAGCATGCCGGTGGTGCCCGCGTTGGAGGGGTCAACGGCCAGCTCGCCGGAGAGTTTCGCCGCCAGCCAGTCGCTGATCATGGTGATGGTTGCGGCCTTGCGGTAGATGTCCGGACGATGGTGCGCCAGCCACAGCAGGCGCGGCATCGCGCTCAGGGCCAGGGTCTGGCCAGAAACGTCGTACACTTCGGATTCAAAACGGTCGTCGTGGATCTCTTTGAGCTCCGCCACCTCGCGGCTGGCGCGGGCGTCAACGTTGGCGCAGGCCCAGATGGCCTCACCGTTGCGGTCATACAGCACAATCCCTTCGCGCATTGAGCAGCAGGCGACGGACTGAATATCCGCTGCGCTCAGGCCCGCTTGCGCCAGCGCCTGGTGAATACACCGGCAGGTCAGCCGCCAGTTGGTGTCGAGGTCAAACTCCATCGAGCCCGGCACATTTTCCACGCTCAGGTGCTTCCACTCGGCCTGACCAACGGCAATCTGGTTGCCCTGTAAATCGAAAATAACGGCGCGAACGCTGCCTGTCCCTGCATCTAACGCTAAAAGGTAACTCATGAGCTTGCCTCGTTGTTAGCGCAGGGCGACTCTTATTCGGCCAGAGCCAGCACCGCGCGGGCTGTCGTCTCTTCCGTCACCAGGCCATTGATACGGCGACCTTTCAGTGCGGCATAAATCGCATCGGCTTTTTCAACACCGCCGGCTACGCCAACGATGGTGGGCAGCTGCGCCAGTTCATCCAGCGTGACGCCCAGTAATTCTTTATGGATCTCCAGCTCCTCGACGCATTCTCCTTCGGCATTGAGGAAATAACCGAGAATGTCGCCGACCGCGCCTTTACGGGCGTACATCAGCTGTTCGCCCTCGCTGATATAGCCGGAGCGCAGTATCGTTGCGTCACGGCGCTGGTTCACCGAACCAATGCCGACCACCGCCACGTCGGCTGCGGTCGCGGCGAGGATCACGTCCCGCACGCTGGTTTCGCGTTTTAAGATCCCGGCAACTTCTGCGGATGACACGCGCAGCGGGGCGGGGATCATGCTGACGCTGCAGGCGGCGTCCAGCTGGCCGATTCCGGTCATATACGGCCCCACGCCACCGGAAAGGGTGACCAGGCGGATCTGCTGTGAGCTGATAAAGCCGCTCAGGTGCTGCAGGCTGCTCATGGTGGTTTCACCAAATCCCACCGCTAACAGCTGGCCGGGTTCCAGCACGCCCATCAGTGACTGCGCAGCGCCAATGCCTAACCGCACACTCATCGGCGGGGTATTCAGGGCAGGCAGTACGCGCACCAGCTTCAGGCCAAAGCGCTGTTGTAGCTCGGTTTCCAGTGCCAGACAGCCCTCGTAGCGGGAATTGATCTGCACCCTGATCACCCCGGACTGACGCCCCTTCTCCAGCAGGCGGGAGATTTTAAGCCGCGGCAGGCCAAGCCGTTCGCCAATGTCATTCTGGGTCAGCCCGTCGTGGTAGTAGCACCAGGCCACGCGGGCCACCAGCTCCTCTTCCGCCAGTGCCAGCCCGACAAACCGTCCTTCTTCCGCAGTGCGTTTATCGCTCATAGTTGAACTCTTATAAAAATTTAGATCATATGTTCGTGTTGGCGCGCGAGGAAAATGTGAGCCACGCGACAAAACGGATCTTTATGGTGCTTTCTGTTTAATCTGGATCTTAATCGATAAAACTGTGATCCCTGCACGGTTGTAAATATAGTTCACCGTCTACGCTTTTGAACATTATTAAATCTAAAAATCATTTGTTCAATAGCGGAGCGATGATGACCCCACTTCTTAAAGCGCGCGATATCTGCAAGCAGTTCTCCGGTGTGCCGGTTCTGAAAGGCATTGATTTCACACTGCTTGTGGGTCAGGTACATGCGCTGATGGGCGGTAACGGTGCGGGAAAATCGACGCTGATGAAGATCATCGCCGGGGTTGAGACGCCGGACAGCGGTGAACTTTGTGTCGGGGAGCAATCATATGCGCGGCTCTCCCCGGTGCAGGCGCACTCGTTAGGCATCTATCTGGTGCCGCAGGAGCCGCTGCTGTTCCCCAACCTGACGGTGAGGGAGAACATCCTTTTCCGCCTGCCGCGCGAACGGGATCTGGAAAAGCGGCTGGCCGATAAGCTCCAGCAGCTGCAGTGCCAGCTTAACCTCGACGCCACCGCCAGCACCCTGGAAGTGGCGGATCAGCAGATGGTGGAGATCCTGCGCGGATTAATGCGCAACGCCAGGATCCTGATCCTTGATGAACCCACGGCCTCGCTCACGCCCGGCGAAACCGAGCGCCTGTTCCGTCAGATCCGTGCCCTTCAGGATCTCGACGTCGGGATTGTCTTTATCTCCCACAAGCTGCCGGAGATCCGCATGCTTTCGAGCCACGTCTCGGTGATGCGCGACGGCGCGGTGGTACTGAGCGGCGAAACGGCGCAGTTCGACGATAACGCCCTGATCGCCGCCATGACGCCGGTGAGCCGGGAGAAAGGCTTAAGCGACGCGCAAAAACTGTGGCTGGCGCTGCCGGGCAATCGCCGCACCCAGCCGCAGGACTTTCCGGTGCTGCGGGTGGACGATCTCACCGGGGAGGGGTTTATCGATCTGAGCCTTGAGATCTACGCGGGAGAGATCGTCGGTCTGGCCGGGCTGGTGGGATCCGGGCGCACCGAGTTTGCCGAAACCCTCTACGGCCTGCGCCCGGTGCGCGGCGGGCGGGTCTGGCTGGAGAATCAGGAGATCACGCACGAGAGCGTGGGCGCACGGCTGGACAAAGGCCTGGTCTACCTGCCGGAGGACAGGCAGGTATCCGGTTTGTTCCTGGATGCGCCGGTTCGCTGGAACACGGTGGCCCTGAACGAGCCGTCTCTCTGGCAGCAGCGCAAGCGGGAGTCTGCGGTGGTGGAACGCTACCACCGGGCGCTCGGGATCAAGCTCAACCATGCGGATCAACCCGTGCGCACCCTCTCCGGCGGCAACCAGCAAAAGGTGCTGCTGGCGCGCTGTCTTGAAGCCAATCCATTATTGCTGATCGTCGATGAGCCCACGCGCGGCGTGGACGTGGCGGCGCGGGCCGATATCTATCAACTGCTCAAAAGCGTGGCGGCGCAGAACGTGGCGGTGCTGATGATCTCAAGCGATCTCGATGAGTTTCCAGGCCTCGCCGATCGCGTGCTGGTGATGCACCAGGGCGTGCTCAGCGGCGAACTGCCACGCCATGCCGTCAGCCTGGATCGCATGATGGCGCTGGCGTTCGGAGGACAATCATGAAGACGTTACTGAAAAATCGTGAGCTGAGCGCCTTTCTCGCCATTCTGGCGCTGTTTGTCGTGCTGGTGGCGCTTAATCCGGCGTACCTGAGCCTTCAGACGCTGGGGATGATCTTCTCCAGCGCGCAAATCCTGATCCTGCTGGCGCTCGGTGCCGCGCTGGTGATGCTGACCCGCAATATTGATGTCTCCGTGGGCTCTACCGTCGGGCTGTCGGCGATTGCCGTCGGCGTGGCGCTCAACAGCGGATACAGCCTGCCGGTGGCAATGCTCTTTGCCCTGTCCGTTGGGGCGCTGGCGGGGGCGTTCAACGGTTTTCTGGTGGTGGGGCTGCGCATTCCGGCGATAGTCGCCACCCTCGGCACGCTGGGGCTGTACCGCGGGGCAATGCTGCTCTGGACCGACGGGAAGTGGATTGAAGGGCTGCCGCCCGGGCTGAAATCCCTCTCAGAGCCGATGGCCCTCGGCGTTTCGCCGCTCGGTATGGGGGTGCTGTTTTTAGCCGCCGCAGGTGCGTGGACGCTGTCGCGCACCGCCTTTGGTCGTGATTTCTATGCCGTGGGGGATAACCTTGCCGCGGCGCGCCAGCTGGGCGTGGCGGTGAACCGCACGCGGATGATCGCCTTTACGCTTAACGGCATGCTGGCGGCCAGCGCCGGGATCGTCTTTGCCTCACAGATCGGTTTTGTGCCGAACCAGACCGGCAGCGGGCTGGAGATGAAAGCCATTGCAGCCTGCGTGCTCGGCGGCATTTCACTGCTGGGCGGCACGGGCACGCTGATTGGTGCGTTACTCGGTGCCTTCTTCCTGACGCAAATCGACACCGTGCTGGTGCTGTTTAAGCTCCCGGCGTGGTGGAACGACTTTATCGCCGGGCTGGTGCTGCTGGGCGTGCTGGTGCTCGACGGGCGGCTGCGCCAGGCGCTGGCGCGTCATCAGCGGGCGCTCAAGTACGGTCGCTTCCAGCCGGGCAACCGAGGGGGAAAGCACGTCACCCCCTTTCCCAAACGCAAAAAAGAGGTGGCGTAAATGAAGCTTAACTGGGAAAGCGCGCTGCTGATGTTACTGGTGCTGGAGATCCTGCTCTTTGGCGCCCTCAACCCGCGCATGCTCGACATCAACATGCTGCTGTTCAGCACCAGCGATTTCATCTGCATCGGTATTGTGGCGCTGCCGCTGACGCTGGTGATCGTCAGCGGCGGGATCGATATTTCGCTGGGGTCCACCATCGGCCTGTGCGCTATCGCGCTGGGGGTGATGATGCAGGCCGGGTGGCCGATGGCGGTTGCCATTCCTCTGACGCTGCTACTGGGCCTGCTGTGCGGACTGCTGAATGCGGCGCTGATCCACTACACCGGCATTAGTCCTCTGGTTATCACCCTCGGCACGCTCTACCTCTACGGCGGCGGGGCGCTGCTGCTCTCCGGCATGGCGGGAGCGACGGGCTATGAGGGGATTGGCGGTTTCCCGGACAGTTTTACCGCGTTCGCTAACCTCACGGTGCTTGGCCTGCCACTCCCGCTGGTATTGTTCGCGGTGATGACCGTTTTCTTCTGGCTGATTGCCCACCGCGGGCGCTTTGGCCGTCATCTGTTCTTGATCGGGCAGAACCCGCGCGCGGCGCGCTACGCAGCGCTGTCGGTGAACGGCATGCCCTACGCGCTGTACGGCCTGGTGGGCGTGGCCTCGGCCATTGCCGCGCTGGTGATGGTCTCCTATTTCGGCTCTGCGCGCTCGGATCTGGGGCGCGATTTGCTGATGCCTGCACTCACCGCCGCCGTGCTCGGCGGGGCCAATATCTACGGCGGGTCAGGTTCGGTTGTCGGTACGGCGCTGGCGGCGCTGCTGGTGGGCTACCTGCAACAGGGTTTACAGATGGTCGGCATCCCCAACCAGGTGTCGAGCGCGCTGTCAGGGGCGCTGCTGGTTGTGGTGGTGATGGGACGGTCGCTGAGTCTGCACCGTGAATGGGTGCGCAATATCTTCCTGAAAACTACCCGGAGCGTAAGATGAAAACAAAACTGCTCGTCCTGGCAATGGCCCTCAGCTTCGCCTCGGCGCAGGCCGCGGACCGCATTGCCTTTATCCCGAAACTGGTGGGGGTCGGCTTCTTCACCAGCGGCGGCAACGGCGCGAAAGAGGCGGGGAAAGATCTTGGCGTGGACGTCACCTACGACGGCCCCACCGAGCCGAGCGTCTCCGGTCAGGTGCAGCTCATCAATAACTTCGTCAACCAGGGCTATAACGCGATTATTGTCTCCGCCGTGTCGCCGGACGGCCTCTGCCCGGCGCTGAAGCGCGCGATGCAGCGCGGCGTCAAGGTCCTGACCTGGGACTCCGACACCAAACCGGAGTGCCGCAGTATCTACATCAACCAGGGGACGCCGGAACAGCTCGGCGGCCTGCTGGTGGAGATGGCGGGCAAGCAGGTCACCAAACCGAATGCCAAAGTGGCGTTCTTCTACTCCAGCCCCACCGTTACCGACCAGAACCAGTGGGTGAAAGAGGCGAAGGCCAAAATTGAGAAAGATCATCCTCAGTGGCAGATCGTGACCACGCAGTTTGGCTATAACGACGCCACCAAATCCCTGCAGACCGCCGAGGGGATCTTAAAAGCGTATCCGGATCTGGATGCCATCATCGCGCCGGACGCCAACGCACTTCCCGCCGCCGCCCAGGCGGCAGAAAACCTGAAGCGGGAAGGAGTAGCGATTGTCGGGTTCAGCACGCCGAACGTGATGCGCCCGTACGTGGAGCGCGGCACGGTGAAAGCCTTCGGTCTGTGGGATGTCGTACAACAGGGCAAAATTGCGGTCAATGTCGCCGATCGTTTGCTGAAAAAAGGCGATCTTAACGTTGGTGACAGCGTGGACGTCAAAAATATCGGGGCGCTGAAGGTCGAGCCAAACAGCGTGCAGGGCTACCAGTATGAGGCGAAGGGCAACGGCATTGTGCTGCTGCCGGAGCGCGTGGTGTTCACCAAAGAGAACATCAACAAATACGATTTCTGACGGGGGAGCAAATGGCTGATTTAGACGACATCAAAGACGGTAAGGATTTTGGCATCGGCACGCCGCAGCAAAATGTGCCGTTCACCCTGAAAGGCTGCGGCTCGCTGGACTGGGGAATGCAGTCGCGGCTGGCGCGCATCTTTAACCCGCAAAGCAACCGCACGGTGATGCTGGCCTTTGACCACGGCTATTTTCAGGGGCCGACCACCGGCCTTGAGCGTATCGATCTCTCCATCGCGCCGCTGTTCGGCGAAACCGACGTGCTGATGTGTACCCGCGGCATCCTCAGGAGCCAGGTGCCGGCCGCGACGAATAAACCGGTGGTGCTGCGTGCCTCCGGGGGGAATTCGATTCTGGGTGAGCTCTCCAACGAGTGCGTGGCGGTGGCGATGGAGGACGCGCTGCGCCTGAACGTCTGCGCGGTGGCGGCGCAGGTCTATATCGGAAGCCCGTTTGAGCATCAGTCGATCAACAACATCATCAAGCTGGTGGACGCCGGGGCGCGCTACGGTATGCCGACGCTGGCGGTGACCGGCGTCGGGAAAGAGATGGCGCGTGACGCGCGCTATTTCTCGCTCGCCAGCCGCATCGCCGCCGAAATGGGGGCGCAGTTCGTCAAAACCTACTATGTGGACGAGGGCTTTGAAAAAGTGACCGCCAGCTGCCCGGTCCCGATCGTCATCGCCGGCGGCAAAAAGCTGCCGGAGCACGAGGCGCTGGAGATGTGCTGGCGCGCGATTGATCAGGGGGCTTCCGGCGTGGACATGGGACGCAATATCTTCCAGTCCAGCGCGCCGCTCGCCATGCTGAAGGCGGTGAAGAAAGTGGTTCACGAGAACATGAACGCCCGGGAGGCGTTCCAGTTCTGGCAGGAAGAGAAACAGGGAGAAGCAAAATGAACGTGACGCTGGTTGAAATCAACATTAAGCCCGAGCGGGTGGACGAGTTTCTTGAGGTGTTTCGCGCCAACCACGAGGGGGCGATTCAGGAGCCCGGAAATCTGCGCTTTGACGTATTGCAGGACCCCAGGGTGAAAACCCGGTTCTTTATCTACGAGGCCTATAAAGACGAAGAGGCGGTGCTGGCGCACAAGCAAACTCCGCACTATCTGGCGTGCGTGGATAAACTTGAAGAGTTGATGTCCGAGCCGCGCAAAAAACGCAGTTTTGTCGGGTTGTTGCCGGAGTAACAGGCGTTATAAAGGTTTGTAGGCCGGGTAAGCGTAGCGCCACCCGGCGTTGTTCAGGCCAGCGCCAGCAGTTGAACCTGAGACCTGGCTCCCGGCATCAGCCGCTGCAGGCTATCCACCAACTCCGCACCCGCCTCTTCCAGCGCTGCAAGCGGCATCGACGGCAGGCTTTCAAGAATAAACCACATGGTGTGCGCCTGGCTGTTCAGGCGCGTCCGTATCCCCTGGCGCCAGTTCCAGCGGCGGCAGGTGACGCCGAGATCGTCGCGCCAGATAACCTCGCCCGGTTCCGGATGTTCTACCACCGGCTGTCCTTCTTTGAAGGTATCAAACGGTTCGCTGCCGTCGGCCAGCGTCAGACGCGGCGCGCCTGAATACGCCGTGAGATTTTCTCCGCCGATCGGAATGGCGTAGCGAATGCTCACCGCGTTATAGATATCCACCACCGGATCCAGCGGCGGCAGCGATCCGTCTTTCAGGACCCGCTTACGCAGGGCGGATGCCGAGCAGGGCGTGCGTTTCGGTTTCGCACCGAAGGCTTTAAATACCTCATCCCAGCCTGAAAGGTGTGCATCAGCCCAGGGCACATCATCATTAAGCATCTGCTGGCAGGCCTGCGCCAGCGCGGCGGTCGCCACTTCCGGGTGGGTAATCGGCGCAGCTTCAACCAGAATGCTCAGCGCCCGAAAGCCTGGGGCAATCCCGGCAAGACGCGAGTCTATTGACGGCGTAACGAGAGACATAAATAATCCTGTATTGACTGTTTTATACCATGGTAGTGACCAATGACTGATAAAGTCAATATAATGACTGAGCAGGGGGCCGATATCGCCCAGGTAAGCCTGGCCGTCGCGAACCGCATACGCAACTGGCGCAAAGAGAAAAAACTGTCGCTGGATGAGCTATCCCGCCGCGCCAGCGTCAGCAAAGGCATGCTGGTGGAGATCGAAAAGGGCGCAGCCAACCCCAGCATCGCCATTTTGTGCAAACTGGCCGCCGCGCTCGGTATCTCAGTGGCGGATATCGTTAACGTCTCCAGCGAGCCGCAGGTGCACGTTATCGAAGAAGCCGCGATTCCGGTGCTGTGGCAGGGCACACAGGGCGGTTACGCCAGACTGCTGGCAGGCACCGCGGGCCCGGATATGATTGAACTATGGCAGTGGGAGATGCAGCCGGGAGAGCGTTTTAGCTCTTCGGGACATCCGGCGGGCACCTTTGAGCTGCTGCACGTGAATGAGGGCATGTTAACGCTGACGGTGGACGAGACGGTGACGCAGGTGGCTGCCGGGGCGTCGGCAGTGGCGAAAACGGAAGCCGCGCACGGCTATGCCAATGAAGGCAATACCGTACTTCGCTTCACCATGACGGTTGCGGAGTTTCACCGATAAAAAGCAGCCCGGTGGCGCTACGCTTACCGGGCCTACATATGCCGTATTTGGTAGGCCGGGTAAGCGTAGCGCCACCCGGCGTTGATTACGCCTCTTCCACACTCACGCGCAGCGCCGCCAGCGCTTTGCGTGCCGCTTTCAGCACCTGCTCACACTGCTCAATAGTCAGTGTCAGCGGCGGTTCAATGCGGATGGTTTTCGAGTTGTTCAGCGTGCCGGCGACCAGCACCCGCTGGCGGAACATCTCGCTCGCGAAGCTATAGCCGATTTCGTTGTCAACAAACTCAATCGCCATCAGCATCCCTTTGCCGCGTGCTTCCTGGATCAGATCCGGGTATTCACGGCCCAGCTGGCGGAAGCCGTCCAGCAGCATGTCACCTTTTTGCTCCGCCTGCGCAGGCAGGTTTTGCTCAAGCAGCACGTTGATGGTCGCCAGCGCGGCCGCACAGGCCAGCGGGTTACCGCCAAAGGTGGTGGTATGCAGGAACGGATTGTCGAACAGCACCGAGAAGACCTCTTCGGTGGCGACCGTCGCACCGATTGGCATCACGCCGCCGCCCAACGCTTTCGCCAGGCATAAAATGTCCGGCTGAACGTTCTCGTGCTCACAGGCAAACATCTTGCCGGTGCGCCCCATCCCGGTCTGGACTTCGTCGAGGATCAGCAATGCGCCAAACTCATCGCACAACTGACGCACGGCAGGCAGATAGCCCTGCGGCGGGAGGATCACGCCGCCTTCACCCTGAATCGGCTCCAGGATCACCGCAGCCACGTCATCACCGGTTTTACGGCATTCCGTCAGCACGGTGCGCATGGCGTTAATGTCGCCAAACGGCACGTGGCGGAAGCCCGGCAGCAGCGGCATAAACGGTTTGCGGAAGGTGGATTTCGCGGTCGCCGACAGTGCGCCCAGGGATTTACCATGGAACGCGCCGCTGGTGGCAATGAAGGTGAATTTCCCGCGCGGCGACTGGTACGCTTTGGCGAGCTTAATCGCCGCTTCGACCGATTCCGTGCCGCTGTTGCTAAAGAAGCTGTATTTCAGTTTGCCGGGCGTTAAGGCTGCCAGCGTTTTTGCGAGCATGGCGCGAAGCGGATCGAGCAGCTCCTGGCTATGGAGAGGTTGTTTCGCAAGTTGATTCTGTACGGCGGAAACCACAACTGGATTACGGTGCCCCACGTTGAAAATTCCAAAACCTCCCAGGCAATCGATAAACTCCTGTCCCTGGGTGTCGACAAGCGTGTTCAAACTCCCCGCTTGCCACTCTACGGCTCCGTAATCCCCGCCGGCGGTAACAGATTTGCGATACTCAAGAAACCCTGGATTGACGTGCTCTTTAAAGTAATCGATGACCTCTCGGTTAAGTTGTTTCATCTCCTCATGATCAAGCGTTCGCTTCTCAATGAGATTCAGTGCGTGCGCGGTACAGGCAAGAGCCGAGGCGCTGGAAGGTAACCTGTTCAAAATATGCTCCCGGGGATCGCGTATCACATGATACTGGTTTAAGTATTGCAGGGATTACGCCACTTCAGCTGCCTTAACGAAAATCGGGATAAACGCCAGGTTAAAATAATGTTGCACAATATTTAATCATGCCGATACAACCGAAACGGGATTTCGCGGTACCGGATTGCGAGCATCAGGGAGGGGGTAAGCGCCATGCTGCACTAAAGAGGTGCAGGTGATGCGACTTAAGTGGGCGTTAATGGGTCATGCACTGTGGGTAATTTCTTATGGAAAGTATTTGAAATCAATGGATTATAAAATCGTACAAAAAGTATGGTTTAAGTCAAATCTGCGATCTTCATCAAGTTTAACAACTAAAGATAAATTGTTTACCGCCGAAAAAACATTGACCCACAAAATTAACATTCAAATAACCTGCAAGGGATGCCCACGATGTCCTCTCCAACCTATGTCACCCAGAATGAATATCCTCTGGACGATGACACCACCTTAATGTCTACCACAGACATCCACAGCTACATCACCCACGCCAACGACACCTTTGTGCAGGTGAGCGGCTACCAGCTCGATGAGCTGACGGGCCAGCCACACAATATGGTGCGCCACCCCGATATGCCAAAAGCCGCGTTTGCCGATATGTGGTACACGCTGCAGCAGGGCGAGCCGTGGAGCGGGATCGTCAAAAACCGACGTAAAAACGGTGACCACTACTGGGTGCGTGCTAACGCGGTGCCGATGGTGCGCCACGGGCAGGTGACAGGCTATATGTCGATTCGCACCAGGGCCACTGCGGAGGAAATTGCCACCGTGGAGCCGCTCTACCGGGCGCTGAATGACGGAAGCTGTAAGAAACGTATTCATAAAGGGCTGGTGGTCAGAAAGGGCTGGCTGGGTAAACTACCGGCCATGCCGCTGCGCTGGCGCGTGCGCAGCGTGATGGCGGTACTCTTTGCCGTACTCGCCGCCTCGCTGGTTGCCACCTCCGCAGGCTGGACACCGCTCGCCGCTGCTGCGGTGGTGATGCTGCTGGGGACGCTGCTGTTTGAGCAACAGATTGTCCGCCCGGTAGAGAATGTGGCGCGACAGGCGCTGAGGGTTGCAACCGGTGAGCGCAACAGCGTGGAGCATCTGAACCGCAGCGATGAGCTGGGGCTGACGCTGCGGGCGGTAGGGCAGCTGGGCCTGATGTGCCGCTGGTTGATCAATGACGTCTCGAGCCAGGTGGTGAGCGTCCGTGACGGCAGCGACAGGCTGGCGAAGGGAAATGACGATCTGAACGATCGTACGCGTCAGACCGTGGCAAACGTGCAGCAGACCGTCGCGACAATGAACCAGATGGCCGCTTCCGTACAGAGTAATTCTGAAACCGCCGCCGAGGTGGATAAACTCTCCGTGGCTGCCAGCAGTGCGGCGACGAAAGGGGGTAATGCGATGCAGACCGTCGTTAAAACCATGGATGACATCGCCGACAGCACGCAGCGCATTGGCTCCATTACCTCCCTGATTAACGACATCGCGTTCCAGACCAACATTCTGGCGCTGAATGCGGCTGTTGAAGCGGCAAGGGCCGGCGAACAGGGAAAAGGTTTTGCCGTGGTGGCTGGTGAAGTGCGCCATCTCGCCAGCCGCAGCGCCAGTGCAGCAAATGATATTCGTAAGCTGATTGATGCCAGCGCCAGCAAGGTGCAGTCCGGCTCCGAACAGGTCCACGCCGCAGGCCGCACGATGGATGATATTGTCGAGCAGGTGCAAAACGTGACGCAGCTGATCGCCCAGATCAGCCACGCCACGTCCGAGCAGGCCACCGGGTTGTCAGAGTTAACCCGCGCGGTGGCTGAGCTCGACAGCATCACGCAGAAAAACGCCGACCTGGTCGAGGAGAGCGCGCACATTTCTGCGATGGTGAAACACCGCGCCGGACGTCTTAAGGATGCCGTGACCGTGCTCCATTAAGCCATTATGTTCCAGAAAAGCCGTTTATACCGTCAGGCATAAGCGGCTTTTTATTTTTCCGAATGTAACTATTCATGTGGTTTAATGTTAATTTGATATTAAATAACTAAAGAAAGTGCCTCAGTTATTTATTCCTGCCTAAGTCAGTTCTTCAGAATGCTATTTCGAAAAAGCCCCGTCTGGCGGTCTGGTAACGATCGATGAAGCAATATTAATAGCCGCTACCTATCCATTGTGATGGTTATGAAATAAAAAAACGATCAAAGTCATAAAGTTAGCTTGTCCGTTACCGATAACAGCGATCGTCTGAGAAATAATCACATCGATGGAGAAAATATGTTCCTACATGACGTAAAGATCGGCACGAAATTATTTCTGGCGTTTGGTTTCTTTATTGTCCTGATGGTCATCAGCGCGAGCCTGTCATTGCTGAGTCTGAACCGGGCAAATAACGGGATGCAATCCATTATTACCCGTGATTATCCCACCACGGTAAAAGCGAACCAGTTAATTGATAACTTCCAGGAATTTATTAGCACTCAGCAACTGATGCTGCTGGATGAACGGGGAACTTACACGGGGCAGTCTCAGCAGCGCCTGAAAGAGATCAGCGAGCATATCACGGTGATCCTGGGCGAGCTGAACAACGCCCTGCAGGATCAAAAGTCTCAGCAGGTGCTGGCGGAGATCCGCAGCGTGCGCCAGCAGTATCTGGACTCGCGCTACCGCATTTTGCAGGCGGTGCAGAACAACAATCGTGAGGGCGCCATTCAGGAGATGATGACCACCACTCTCGCCGTGCAGCAGGCTTATAAAGCGAAGGTGAAGGAGCTGATTGCCATTCAAAACAGCGAGATGCAGAGTGCTGGCGCGCAGGTGGAAGGGGATTTCCGGTCCAGCCGTTTGCTGCTGATCCTGATTACTCTCTTTAGCGTCGCGGCAGGTAGCCTGATTGGCTGGTTAATTGTGCGCGCTATCACCCGTCCGCTCGGCGAGGCGGTGAATTTTGCAAAAGCGATTTCAGAAGGCGATCTGACGGGGAGCATCACGCCGCACGGCAAAGACGAAACGGGCCTGCTGCTGCATGCGCTGATGGAGATGAAGTCGCGTCTGCTGGATATTGTGCAGCAGGTCCAGACCGGCTCGGAGAATATCTCCAGCGCAGCCGCGCAGATTGTCGCCGGGAACCAAGATCTGGCCGCGCGCACGGAAGAGCAGGCAAGTTCCGTTGAGCAGACCGCCGCCTCAATGGAGCAGATCACCGCGACGGTGAAAAACACGGCCGCGCACACCGGGGAAGCGACCAACCTCTCGGCAGATGCCGCCACGGTGGTCAAAAACAACGGCGAGATGATGAAGCAGGTGACCAGCAAAATGCGCCTGATTAATGAAACCTCGAACCGGATGTCAGACATTATCGACCTGATCGACGCCATTGCGTTCCAGACCAACATTCTGGCGCTGAACGCGGCAGTGGAAGCGGCGCGTGCCGGCGAGCACGGTCGCGGCTTTGCGGTGGTGGCCGGTGAGGTGCGCCAGCTTGCGCAGAAGAGCGCGTCGTCAGCCAGTGAAATCCGCGAGCTGATTGAGAGTTCTACCAGCCAGACTCAGGACGGGATGAACCTGGTGGAGAAAGCGAGCGCGCTGATCAACGGGATGGTCGGCAACGTGGAGGAGATGGATGTGATCCTGCGCGAGATCCGCCAGGCCAGCCATGAGCAGACGGAGGGGATCTCGCAGATCAACAGCGCGATTGGCCTGATTGATGCCACCACCCAGCAAAACTCCGCGCTGGTCGAGGAGTCGGTTGCGGCGGCGGCATCGCTTAACGAACAGGCGATGCACCTTAAAGAGCTGGTACGCGTCTTCCGCGTGAGCAAACACGCGCCGGCTTAATCCAGTTGGGAGATCTCCAGCGCCGCGCGGTCAATCACGCCGACGATCTGCTTCAGTTGCGCGTCGCTGAGCTCTCCCTGATTCACCTTCAGGTCTAACACCGCTTTGAAGTTATCCAGGGCCCGCTTCATCTGCGGGTTTTTGCGCAGCTGAAAGCCGACGGAGCGCGCTTTAATGCGGGCCTGTATGTGTTCAAGCTGTTCCTGGTTTTCATCCAGCCACTGCTGTCCTGCAGCGCTAATCGCAATCCGCTTACGCCCGTTGTCTTCTTCGGTAATGGTGATAAAGGCCTGATCCTGAAGGTAGTCCAGCGTCGGATAGATCACCCCAGGGCTTGGGGTGTAGTTTCCCTGGGTCAGGTTCTCGATCTCTTTAATCAGCTCATAGCCGTGGCTCGCGTTGCGGGTCAGGATATCCAGAATCACCAGCCGCAGATCGCCGTGGCCGAAAAAGCGCGGTCGACGTCCGCCGCCCTCGTGTTCGTGTCGCATACTATCCCCTTTAATTTGATATATCTAAACTATATCTAAGATGTATTCAGATGCAATCTAAAAGATCTTGCTTTTTCTCTGATTAGTAATCATTATCATTTAAAATTGATTTAGATATATCGTATTCACCAGAGAAGGGTCTAAAAATGGCATCTACCCGTTACCCACAGCGTGTTCGTAATGAGCTGCGTTTTCGCGAGCTGACGGTGCTTCGCGTTGAGCGCGTCAGCGCGGGCTTCCAGCGTATTGTTTTGGGCGGCGAGGCGCTGGAAGGCTTCAGCTCCCGCGGTTTCGACGACCACACCAAAGTCTTTTTCCCGGCCCCCGGGACAACGTTTGTACCGCCGGTGGTGACCGATGAAGGCATCGACTGGGGTGAAGGCGTGCGTCCGCAGGCGCGCGACTATACGCCGCTGTACGATGAAGCCCGTCATGAGCTGATGCTTGATTTCTTCATTCATGACGGCGGTATTGCCAGCCGCTGGGCCCTTGAGGCGAAAGCGGGCGACAGACTGACCATCGGCGGCCCGCGCGGTTCGCTGGTGGTGCCGGAAGATTACGCCTGGCAGCTGTACGTGTGCGATGAATCCGGCATGCCCGCGCTGCGTCGTCGTCTGGAGAGCCTTGCTAAACTGCCGGTTCCCCCGGAGGTTCATGCGGTAGTGACGGTTGGAGACGAGTCTTATAAGGCGTATCTGGCGCACCTGAGTGGGTTCGATATCACCTGGGTGGTGGGGCACAGCGAGCAGGCGGTCGCAGATCATCTGGCGGCGCTGAGCGTCCCGGCGGAGGACTATTTCATCTGGCTCACCGGGGAAGGGAAGGTGGTGAAAACGCTGAGCCGTCAGTTTGAAACCGACGCGATTGACCCACAGCTGGTGCGTGCCAGCGCATACTGGCACGACAAATAGTCAGGCGGCGGATTCCAGCTGCGCTTCGTTCACCTGATGTTCGAGCGAGGCGCGGACCTCGTGCAGCGCCTTCTCCTGCTGAGCAAAGTACGCTTCCATATTGCTCAGCGACGAGACCAGCAGCCAGGACTCCTCTTTCTCCAGCTCCGCCAGCTCGTTCACTAAAATGTCGATCTGCTCGCGCACCTGCGCCATTTTTTTGCGGATACGCTCCAGATCGTTCAGCCTGTCGCTGGCCATCAGCGGCTCGAAGCCCTGCTGCAGACGGGCCACCAGTGAGCGGATGGCTTTCACATCGCCACGCTGTTTGGCCTGGTTAAGCTGCACCATCATCGCGTTGGCTTCTTCTTTCAGGTCGTCCGCCACCAGGTCCGGATGGCAAAGTTTGCTCGCCTGCCGCCAGAGTCGCTTCAGTTCGTTCCGATCTTCGTCCGAAAGATCTTTCCCCTTACGCATCCGCACTTCGGCATCGTGATGCTGCTCGCGATACTTCTCATACTCTTCGTTGGCTTCGTCGCGGGCCTGCCGCGCAGGCTCCTCTTCGCGCGTTAAGCCGCTCTCCAGCTCGAGCGCCTCGGCCAGCAGGTTGGCAATCAGATTACTTTGCTGCTCCAGATGCTTACGTGCCTCGGCGGCCTGTACGGAATCTGCCGGGAGGTCGCGCCAGCGCTGGGTGAGCGTCGCCAGCAACTCTACCGCCTGCGCCATATAGTGCTGGCAGCGACGGTAATCTTCCTCGCGACGACGCGCCTCCGCCTGCTGACGACGCAGGTTTAGCTCCGCCAGGGTTTTGCGCAGGGCGAGGATCTGCTGCATCAGGGGACCGAGGCGGGAGAAATAGAGATCGTTAAATTCATCCAGCTGCTGCACCCGCGCGTTGCGACGGTCAATCAGATCGCGAAGACGCTCTTCCAGCGCCTTCAGCTCCAGCTTACTGGCCGCCACCTGCGGGTCGCGCCATGGGGTCACGGCGCGCTGGCCCTGCAGCCAGGCGACGATTGCTGCCATCGCCGCGGTGTAGTTCTTCTCCTCAAGCGCCACGACGATTGCCTGTAGCGCATCGTCAAACGCTTCATTTTTCAGGCGTGTCAGCTGGCTCTGGATGATGTCGTCATCTTCCAGTTCAATGGCATTTTTAATGATTTCTAGCCGTTTGATCGGTGTGCTCATGATGCCTTTCGCTTTGGCGCTTAAGTATTTGAGTTAAGGGTAGTTGTTGTAAAAGCTACAGGAAATAATACACACGGATGATGATCGGCGCGATGGGGGATTTCTTTAGAATTGCAGAATGTGAAGATGGGCGCGTAACAGATGAAATGAGCAAGTTGATTTTGATGATAAGCGCTAATCCATTGAAAGAAATAACAATCGTTTTAAAAACAAGACCAGTCCCTACGTAAAATTACCAGGTAAAATGCGTATTCCTCCGAATAGTTTGCCCTTTCGGGAGTGCTTATGCTTCGTCTCACTGACTTTTCCTGACACCGGCAGACGATGGTTCGCCGTGCGGAATGTTTTTCCAAAGGAGTGTAGATGAAGATGAAAGCTATTGTAGTCGCCCTGCCTGTCGTGATGATCCCGGCTACCGTTCTGGCGGCAAATACGGAAGAAGGGTATTACGGTTCGGCAAAATATCTGCAGATTGAACAGCGGGCCAAAGAGATGGATACCAGCGCGCGTCCGGGTGTCGGGCAGTTTGTGGGCGGTAAAGAGAAAGAGCATTTTGGCGGCGCGGCGATTGCCGCAGGTTACCAGTTCGGTAACGGCTGGCGTACCGAAGGTGAATACACCTTTAAACAAAAAACGGAGTACACCAGCGGCTCCAGCACATTCGCAAACAGCTTTAACCACCTGCAGACCGAAACAGAACGTCTGATGCTGAATGTCTACCGCGATTATGAACTCGGCTACGGTGTCTCTGTTTACGGAACCGCAGGGCTTGGCGTGAGCAAGATCAAAGCGGGCGGCTGGCAGGGTAACGCCGGACGTGAATATGCCTCGACAACACAAAGCAACCTGACTTATGCGTTAGGGGCGGGAGTAAGCTACACGCCGGTTGAACGTCTGTATGTCGATCTGGGCTATCGCTATATCGATATGGGTAAGATTGAAAGCGGATATAACAATTTTACTAACGCGCGTGGCTTAAAAGATGAGCAGATGAAGGCGCATATCGTCTCTAACGAATTTACGCTGGGCATGCGTTACGTGTTTTAACCTGTTGTGAATGTCACTGCTTTAAAACAGGGCCAACACCGTGGAAGTGCGGGGTTGGCTTTTTTCTTGCGTGCATGTGGCATGTAGGTTTGCTGATTCCCATCAAAACCATCGATTATGTTTTACATAAAAATAGGTAACGATGATGATCCATGCCAGGGTAAGAAGACCAAAATAGTCAGGGATGAAACGCGCGAACAGATAAGCGCCAGCAACGATGAGCGCTATAGGGATATAATAAATATATGACTGCAGAAACCATAATATTGCTCGTTTCATCTTTTTAATGACTCATATAAAGCATCGCCGATTATTTCTTCTTTGCTACCATCTGAGTGAATTTTATAAAATATTTTTGCCATTTTTGGTATATCAAGAGCAACATCGTTTCGGTTATAGATTTCGACAAGTGCTAATGTCAGACGTCATTCTTCATTTATTACCTCGCGACAGGCATTGCGGCAGTAATCGTCAGGGTAAAATTCCTTTCTGATTTCACCTTCATTTTTACATAGCTGTCTGCCATTATCATATGCCTTGTTGTAACATTACCCTGCTAATAATTGAACATCATCGTTATAGGGGCAAGGAAGAAAATGAAAAAAAGCGGTAGAGTGGCAATTTATGTTCTGGTGGTGATTATTTTCTTTCTCACTATTCCGGAGATCGTCGTTCGTGTACTTACTCCAGAGCAGTTTGCTCGATTGGGTGATTTTACAAGCTTTGGTGGCTTGTTCAGTCATATCCTTTCTTTATTGATTTTCCTTGGCTTAGCTTCCATTCTGCTGGGGGTACTCGCCATTTTTGTAACGAAAAAAATTTGCCGCCATCGTCCCTAAGCCATAGATAAGCAGGAATAGCCATTTTTAAAACTCCATTTCCATTGAGGGTAAACTCTCATTAACGGCTAAAACGGATCGCAGGTGATACAAATTGTGTTATATGCTCGTGTTATTTAATAGCGTTACTTATTGATGTTGCAAATAAAATTAATAAATTGATCTCAAGCAGTACGCGTTACCGTTATTGCTCTTATGTTGCCCTTTTTGCCTGGCTGAAGGGATTTAACAATGGCATGTATACCGCTCTATCCGCCCCGTGGGCTGGAGATTTTGCGAGATCATATCAGGCTTGCCAGGGCGCGGCATGAAGTGCAGGACATGGCCACCCCGCTTACCTATATATGGTTTTATCATCGAGTTAGAAATCGCGGGCTGTGGGATTACAAACAAAAAATAAATTATGGGCCGACTACGGCAACTTCCATTATGGGGCCGTAGGCTATGCAGCTGGCATACCCGCAGAAATTTTACATATTGCCGCTGGCGCAGCTCAGGAAGTGGCAAAAACATCGCTACCCGTCTGGGGGCATTTTTACTCCGACGCGCCATTTGGTGACGACCCGCGAGATCAGTTCTGGATAAAACAGGGTATAGATTATGTTAAGCAACACCACTATTAGGGCATTTAAGGCGTTACATTGGGTGGCTACAATTACAATGGCCATCGTGATCGCTGGGTACTGTTATTTCCAGCATATACAGCGTTTAACTGTTAGTGATCGGCTTTATGAAGTTCGCCAGCTCACGCCCCGAACTTGGTTATACATTACTGAGTATGACGGCTCGAACATGACCACGGGAGAAGTTTATCGTTATTTTTTAGCGAGCAAGATTGACGGCGATCCGCTGGTGGCTCTCGAAAAACAACATATCGCGCCGACGCTTACAGCGAACACCGCCCGCGCGAAAGTTGACGGCATAGGCAACAATATCTCATTTACTGTTTATGGCACCGTGTACAGCTTTACAACGTCCGCATTTTTTTATGATGCTGAGGGAATAGCGGCCGCGCCTTCAATCGACTTAACGGCCCGTGGCGAGGGCTGGGACAAGGGGAAATTTAGTCGATAATAAATCTTTATTTAAAAACAGAGGATACGCGGAACCGTCAAAATTGCGAATTCGCAATTTTTGGTTTAATGATTTCGGGAATCATCATGATGCTTCGATCGTCTCAAAACACATGTCGGCGGTATGTCTGGCGGGTTTTCTGGCAGGGGAGGGCCGGATAATTCGCGGATATGCCTTCCCCCATGAGCTGATAAGAAATGCTAAGGTTTTTGGGGTGCACCCTGCCGGAAGCAAATAACCGTACTCTACTGTAGCAGGCGCTGTAAGGTGCACGGCGGCATGAGTACCGGGGCAAAGGCAAAGTCCGGGCGAAAGCGTCAGCGTGATGGGTTCCGCGCGTGGCAGGAACGTCAGCGAGCCAGCAAGGCGGGCCGTAAGCGCTCTAGAATCAACACCAGTGATGTTTCAGGCATTGATGGTACAAAGAGGCGAGAAAAACACCCAATCGCCCACAGCATCGTGTGCAGAGAGTTGTTAACACAGTCAATATACATGGGGGATCCTTCACCATCCTCCAATTGGCGGCTGGTGAAAATGCTGAGCAATCAATGTCAGTCACGAACGGAACGGATGTTGACATCGTCAAACAGCTTATCTCCATTCTTGAGCAGCAGGGGAAGCCTATATCTGAAGTACAAAAAGAGGGCATTCAATCTGCTGTTGCAGCAGCAAGCGAAGGTGATGGAAAACAGGCAAAATCGTTACTGGCAAAAGTATGTGGCCCGGCCTGGGAATCGGTACAGCCTGTTATGTGGCCGATCGTTGGAGAGTTAGTGAAAAGAAGGCTTGGTCTTTAAAGCCGTCAGATTTATTTAAGCCGCGTTTGCGGCTTTATTTACGTTTAGGTTCTATGGCGTCGCCAAAGCGACCGGGCGACTTATACCTAGCCATACCTATAGATGGCACCCCATGGGACCCCCAAGAAAAGCAAAAGGACCGGAGATTTCTCTCCAGCCCTTGCTATTTCTGGTGGCCCCTGCTGGACTTGAACCAGCGACCAAGCGATTATGAGTCGCCTGCTCTAACCACTGAGCTAAGGGGCCGTGGCGGTGAATTATAAAGTAACTCCCCTCAGCAATCCAGCCATTCACACCTGCCTGCTGTTTTTATAAACAATGCATAATCAATCCTTTATACTTCCCTGACGATGTATTGAGCGGGAGTAACGATGATCAACGATATTCTGGCCCCAGGACTGCGGGTGGTGTTCTGCGGCATTAACCCGGGCAAGTCCTCGGCGCACACCGGTTTTCACTTTGCCCATCCGGGAAATCGCTTCTGGAAGGTGATCTATCAGGCCGGGTTTACCGACAGGTTACTAAAGCCCGAAGAGGAACAGCACCTGCTGGATACGCGCTGCGGTATTACCATGCTGGTAGAGCGGCCGACGGTACAGGCGAGTGAAGTCAACCTGCATGAGTTGCGAACTGGCGGTCGGGAGCTGATCAAGAAGATTGAAGATTATCAGCCCGCCGCGCTGGCGATCCTCGGTAAGCAGGCCTACGAGCAGGCGTTCAGCCAGCGTGGGGCACAGTGGGGCAAGCAGGCTATCACCATCGGCGTGACGCAGGTGTGGGTGCTGCCGAATCCGAGCGGGCTCAACAGGGCAACGCTGGACAAGCTGGTAGAGGCCTATCGGGAGCTGGATGAGGCGCTGATGGTGCGGGGGCTTTAATCCTCTGCGGCCTGATGCCCTCACCCTGGGAGAGGAAATAAACAAAAAAAAAGCTCCCGATTGGGAGCTTTTTGCTGTTTACCTGGGTTAGTCGTCCAGGAAGCTACGCAGCACTTCAGAGCGGCTTGGGTGACGCAGCTTACGCAGCGCCTTCGCTTCGATCTGACGGATACGTTCGCGGGTTACGTCGAACTGTTTACCCACTTCTTCCAGCGTGTGGTCGGTGTTCATATCGATACCGAAACGCATACGCAGTACTTTCGCTTCACGGGCGGTCAGGCCGGCCAGCACGTCGTGCGTGGCGGCACGCAGGCTCTCGGTGGTGGCAGAGTCCAGCGGCAGCTCGAGGGTGGTATCCTCGATGAAATCCCCCAGATGCGAATCTTCATCATCACCGATAGGTGTTTCCATGGAGATTGGCTCTTTGGCGATCTTCAGCACTTTACGGATCTTGTCTTCCGGCATCAGCATGCGCTCGGCCAGCTCTTCCGGCGTCGGCTCACGACCCATCTCCTGCAGCATCTGGCGGGAAATACGGTTGAGCTTGTTGATGGTCTCAATCATATGCACCGGAATACGGATGGTGCGCGCCTGATCCGCGATAGAGCGGGTGATAGCCTGACGGATCCACCAGGTTGCGTAGGTGGAGAACTTGTAACCACGACGGTATTCAAACTTATCTACCGCCTTCATCAGACCGATGTTGCCTTCCTGAATCAGATCCAGGAACTGCAGACCACGGTTGGTGTATTTCTTGGCGATAGAGATAACCAGACGTAAGTTCGCTTCAACCATCTCTTTCTTCGCACGACGGGCTTTCGCTTCACCGATGGACATACGACGGTTGATGTCTTTAACCTGCTCGATGGTCAGGCCAGTCTCTTCTTCAATCTGCTGCAGTTTCTGCAGGCCGCGATACACGTCTTCTTTCACGTCGTGCAGTTTTTCAGACCACGGCTTGTTCATCGCGATAGCTGCGTTGAACCAGGTTTCGCTGGTTTCGTTGCCGGTGAAGAGGGTGATGAAGTTCTTCTTCGGCATTTTGCACTGCTCAACGCACAGCTTCATGATGATGCGTTCCTGGGTACGTACGCGATCCATCATCACGCGCATGCTGTTCACCAGGTAGTCGAACTGTTTTGGCACCAGGCGGAACTGTTTGAACACTTCAGACAGTTTCAGGATCTCTTCCTGAGCGGCGGCATGGCTGCGGCCTTTCGCTTTGATGGTGTCACGCGTCACTTCGTACTGAGTACGCAGCTCGGCAAATTTCTCACGTGCCAGTTCCGGGTCGATGCTGTTGTCATCATCCGCGGTGTCGTCGTCGCTCTCTTCCTCATCTTCGTCTTCGTCATCATCCATCTCTTCCTGAGACAGTTCAGAACCGACGTGAGTAGCGGTTGGTGCCATATCTTCTTCAGCGTTCGGGTCGACAAAACCGGTGATCAGGTCAGACAGGCGCGCTTCTTCCGCTTCAACGCGATCGTACTGCTCCAGCAGATAGGTGATCGCTTCCGGGTACTCGGCTACAGAGCACTGAACCTGGTTGATCCCGTCTTCGATGCGTTTTGCGATGTCAATTTCGCCTTCGCGGGTCAACAGTTCAACGGTGCCCATTTCGCGCATATACATGCGGACCGGGTCAGTAGTACGCCCGATTTCAGATTCCACGCTGGACAGTACCTGTGCAGCAGCTTCTTCCGCATCTTCGTCAGTGTTGTTGGAGGTTTCAGCCAGCAACAGATCATCGGCATCCGGTGCTTCTTCCATCACCTGAATGCCCATGTCATTGATCATTTGGATGATATCTTCGATTTGATCTGAATCGACGATATCTTCCGGCAGATGGTCATTGACCTCGGCATAGGTCAGATAGCCTTGCTCCTTACCACGTTGGACAAGAAGTTTCAGCTGTGACTGCGGGTTTTGCTCCATAAGACGGTATCCACACTTAATTCGTTTGATTGGTGTCGGCGATGGGGCTGCCAACCTTTAAAGCGAGGGCGTACTTATATTTTTGCCGCTGCCTCTCAGTGCGGCTGCCGGGGGCTTCCCGATCGATATTCGGCACTTAAGCCGTTAAATACTTTTGTCTTTGACTTATTTCTTCGCCAGTTCCTGGTTAATCATCCAGAGCTCCCGGCGCTCTTCGCTGCTCAAACCGTGTGTGCGCTCGCGAGCAATCAACTCTTCCTGGCGCAGCTCAAGCATCGAATCAAACATATGGTTGAGTGAGTCGGTGAACGTTTTTTCTGCAATGTCCTTATCAGCTATATCGTCCCACATCGACAATTTTTCAAGGGTAGCGGCCTCTTTTGTGCCGCGATAATGCTCTAAAAGTTGTCCGGTGGTCAGACCTGGCTGAGACAAACAAGTGTTGACCAGTTCTGAAAATAAGCCAAGTCCGGGCAATTTTTCGTGGTCCAAACCCGCCAGCGACGGCACCTGCGGCGCAAGCTCGGGGTTCTGAACCAGCAACCCTATCAGTATACGCATGGTTGTGCGTTTTAGCTGAGGCGCGGCGCGAACCGTGCCGTTTTCAGCCTGTTTAGGCATTAAACGTTCAAGCTGGCTGTCATCCAGAATGCCGAGCTTGTTGCCTAACTCCTGACGCAGATAGATACGCAGCGTTTCGCCGGGCACCTGGCTGATTAACGGCAGCGCCAACGTACTGAGCTGCGCGCGCCCGTCAGGGGTACTCAAATCGACCTGCGGCATCAGGCTGTTAAACAGAAACGTGGAGAGCGGCTGAGCCTGCTCCATCCGCGCTTCAAACGCCGCTTTGCCCTCTTTACGCACCAGCGTATCCGGGTCTTCACCGTCAGGCAGAAACATAAAGCGCAACTGTCGGCCGTCGGTCATGTAGGGTAGCGCGGTTTCCAGTGCGCGCCAGGCGGCGTCACGTCCTGCGCGGTCACCGTCGTAACAACAAATCACGTTGTTGGTCACGCGGAACAGCAGCTGGATATGATCCGCCGTCGTGGACGTTCCTAACGACGCTACCGCGTAGTTAATGTCGTACTGCGCCAGCGCAACAACGTCCATATACCCTTCGACGACCAGGAGACGCGGAGGTTCCGCATTGTTCTGTTGCGCCTCATAAAGGCCATACAGTTGGCGGCCCTTATGGAAAATATCGGTTTCCGGGGAGTTGAGGTACTTCGGCAGGGCATCACCCAGCACGCGACCACCAAAACCAATCACCCGGCCACGCTTGTCGCGGATCGGGAACATCACCCGTTCACGGAAGCGGTCGTAGCTACGTCCCTGGTCGTTGGTGACCAGCATGCCTGCATCGATAAGAGACTTACGATCTTCGCTATTGCCGCCAAAACGCTTTAACACGTTGTCCCAGCCGGGCGGGGCGTAACCAATAGCGAAACGCGCAATGACCTCATCGCTCAGTCCGCGCTTGTTCAGATACTGACGCGCAGGCTCAGCCGCAGAGTGCTTAAGAGACTGTTGGTAAAACGAATTCAGGCCATCCATCAGTTGATACAGCGTTTGCCGTTGATGGCGCTCGATCTGACTTGGGCCACTGCCTGCTTCATACGGCACTTCAAGGTTATGCATCGCCGCCAGCTCTTCGACGGTTTCAACGAACTCGAGCTTGTCGTAGTTCATTAAAAAATCAACGGCATTACCGTGAGCACCACAGCCGAAGCAATGGTAAAACTGCTTTTCACCGTTTACGGTGAAGGAGGGGGTTTTTTCGTTATGGAACGGACAGCACGCATGGTAATTCTTGCCCTGCTTTTTCAGCTTTACCCGCGCGTCGATGAGATCGACGATGTCGGTTCTGGCGAGCAGGTCATTGATGAAAACGCGTGGGATTCTTCCGGCCATATGCCCCAAAATTTAAGCGACTTATAAACGAAAACAAGCCGCGCATTCCTTCCGGAAGCACGGCCTTACGACTATTACTCTGTCTGTCAATTGAGGGCGTTGGCCCTCAATCAATTAGTACAGACGAGTACGGCGTGCGTTTTCGCGAGCCAGTTTCTTCGCGTGACGTTTCACAGCGGAAGCTTTAGCGCGCTTACGTTCGGTCGTTGGTTTTTCATAAAACTCACGACGACGAACTTCAGCCAGAACACCTGCTTTCTCGCATGAACGTTTGAAGCGACGCAGTGCTACGTCGAACGGCTCGTTTTCACGTACTTTAATTACCGGCATGTAACTCTCACCTTTAATAAATTCGGTTTGCCGCTGGCATCAGCGCCAGCTTATTTCAAAATGGTGCGGAATTTTACTGCAAATGCTGCTGCTTTGTAAAGCACCGAAGCGATTTTGAAAGGGACTTTTATAAAGGGGAAGAGTATACACGAGCGGATGTCCTGGGGCGAACAAAGTTTTACATCAAACCGCATTCGCCCTACACTGCGCGGTATTGAAGCGAGGTAAAACAAGTCATGCGTGTACTGGGTATTGAAACATCCTGCGATGAAACCGGCATCGCCATTTACGACGACGAAAAAGGGCTTCTGGCCAACCAACTGTATAGTCAGGTGAAATTGCACGCTGACTACGGCGGCGTCGTGCCTGAACTGGCCTCTCGTGACCACGTGCGTAAAACGGTTCCCCTGATTCAGGCGGCGTTGAAAGAGGCCGGGTTGCGTTCAAACGATATTGATGCCGTGGCCTATACCGCAGGCCCGGGGCTGGTTGGCGCGCTGCTGGTTGGCGCCACGGTGGGACGTTCGCTGGCGTTCGCGTGGGATGTGCCGGCCATTCCGGTGCACCATATGGAAGGGCATCTTCTGGCACCGATGCTGGAAGAGAATCCGCCTGAGTTTCCGTTTGTGGCGCTGCTGGTCTCAGGTGGGCATACCCAGCTGATCAGCGTGACGGGAATTGGCAAGTATGAACTGCTGGGCGAGTCGATCGACGACGCCGCCGGTGAAGCGTTCGACAAAACCGCCAAGCTGCTGGGGCTGGATTACCCGGGCGGCCCGATGCTGTCCAGAATGGCGTCACAGGGAACGGAAGGGCGCTTTGTCTTCCCACGCCCGATGACCGACCGGCCAGGGCTGGATTTCAGCTTCTCCGGGCTGAAAACCTTCGCGGCCAACACTATCCGCAATAATGATGACAGCGAGCAGACCCGGGCCGATATTGCCCGCGCGTTCGAAGATGCGGTAGTCGATACGCTGATGATCAAGTGCAAGCGCGCGCTGGATCAGACCGGCTTTAAGCGTCTGGTGATGGCCGGTGGCGTCAGCGCCAACCGCACGCTGCGCGCGAAGCTGGCCGAGATGATGCAAAAACGTCGCGGGGAAGTGTTCTATGCGCGTCCGGAATTCTGTACCGATAACGGGGCGATGATCGCCTACGCCGGGATGGTGCGTCTGAACGCGGGGGCGACCGCCGATCTCAGCGTCTCCGTACGTCCGCGCTGGCCGCTGGCGGAACTGCCCGAGGCCTGAAGGCGCTAAACCCGGATGTCAGATGGCGATATCAAACATCCGGGTCGTAGTGAGCAGACAATAAAGATGGCAGTCGCTGGCGACATGTAATTTCTCCATCGCCCGGAGCTTATGTGCGCTGACGGTTTTGATGCTCAGATGCATCTGCCTCGCGATTGCCACCAGCGGTAACCCTCTGCACAGCAGACGCAGCACATCCATCTCACGCGGCGACAGCTCGTCTGCGCTCTGCTTTCCTGACTGGAAAAAGGCGTTCATTGTTGAGCGCTCAATATACATCTCCCCGCCAGCCACGGTAACCAGGGCCTGAATGAGCCGCTTTTCACTGACGTTGCGGGTAATGTAGCCGTGGGCGCCCGCTTTCAGCGCCGCGCGAATCAGCTGTGGGTTGCTGTAGGGGGAAACCATAATGACCTTCAGCAGCGGATATTGACGGGTGATCCACTTCAGCAACGCCAGACCGTCCATTCCGCAAGCAGGATGTGGCCCCTGCGATGTGCGCAGGTTGTAGCCCAGCAGCAAAATGTCAGGCGTTTCCTGCGCGAGCATCTCCACCAGGGCTGATGTCGCATCCGCTTCCCCCGCCAAAGTAAAGGAAAGCGAGTGAAGACTCAGATTAGTTGCCAGCTGATCCACAATAATGGCGTACAGTCCCCGCCGAAAAATAGGGTTTTCATCAGCAATGGCAAATTTGACGGTCACGGAGGTTCCTCTTGCGTTATACGCGTATATGTCCTGGTTGAAATTATTTTACCTGTGAGATGGTTTTATCTGTAAAACATGCTGGAAGATATTTTTATTGTCGTTATTTGTTTTTAAGTAATTTTATTTTCATGACTGGTTGACTTATTTTCTCTCTTTTTTGCGACGCTTTATAAAGAAAATTCTCAGCGTTAAATAGAGGGTTCTCATTGTTCCGTGATGCGCATTAATACAGTTTGAATAAAGCAATTAAGCGTATACATGTCATAAAGGAACAATGGCTCAAATGAAAAAAAGTATTCTCTCACTGTTAATTTGCGCAGCAGTAACCAGCTCTGCGTATGCTGAAGCAGCGACAAAGGTAGAGTTCGCTCAGGAGGGCGTCACGTATACGGCTATCGTCGTAAAACTTAAGCCCGGCAAGCCCCTGCTGAAAGCTACAAACACCGCCACCACGACGGCGTCAGATGAGCTCACGCTCGGCGATCCCTCTTTAGTGGCGAATAAAATGTTTCGCTCCAATAAACTTCGTAGCACCCAGTCGGATGAATTAACTAAACTGGATGCTACTTACGGGTTTGATCGCTATATGCGGATAGATATTCCTGAAAACAAAAGTCAGGATAAAGCCTTTATTAACCACGCGATTGCCGAGCTGGAACAAAATCCAAAAGTTGAATTAGTGTATGCGGAAGCCATGCCGGTTTCGCTGGATGAATATCAACATGATAATACCACGCCGCCGCTTTTACGCCAGTCCGCCGGAAATGCGACGCTGACCGCCACTGCCGTTCCTGATTTCCGTAACCTGCAGGATTATTTAAAATCCTCTGCGGAAAAACGCCCGGGTTATTATATGGGTGGAGTTAACCGCGACGGCGTTAGCGGTTATGCCGGTAGCGATGGGACTGGCGTTACCATTATCTCCACCGAAAACTGCGCCTGGAACACCAGCCACGTTAACCTACCGGCGATGGCCCTGAGCCAGGGCGACCGCACCTGGAAACCCGGCTGTGGCGATCATGACTCCTCTTCCGTGGGGATTATGGCAGGGAAAGATATCGGCAGCGGTATTCGCGGCTTTGCCTGGAACAGTAAGGTGGGTTATGCCGCCTGGCAGACGAACAATCTTTATAACATGATCCCCCTGCTGAAAGCGGGCGACGTGGTGCAGGTGGGTATGCAGGCCGAAAGCGCCAAACCTGCTGGCTGCACGAAAGAGTGTTATAACCCGTGGGAGGCGCAGCCAGCCTTCTTTGATATCACTAAGGCGCTGACCGATAAAGGGGTATATGTCATCGCTGCCGCAGGTAACGGTGGCCTCAGCCTTGACGATCCGGCTTATAACGGTAAATTTGATCTGTCAGTGAAGGATTCCGGCGCGATTATTGTTGGCGCAATGTGTGCGAGTGATGGCAAAAAAGCGTACTTCAGCAGCTATGGCTCACGCGTGACCAGCGCGGCGTGGGGCTGCTGGGACGTGGTGACTACCGGCAGTGGCGATTTGTACAGAGACGGCGTCAATAACTACACCCGTTCATTTGCCGGTACGTCCTCCGCTAACCCCATCATTGCAGGTGTGGTGGCGAGCCTGTCAGGGATTGCAAAAGCGCACGGGATTACCGTTACGCCGAAGCAGATGCGTCAGATTCTGCAGGAAACCGGGACGCCGCTGGCAAACGGGGATTCGGCTAAGATTGGCACCTTCCCGGATATGGAGCGTGCGGTTGCCCGTATTATGGCGTTGAAAGACGGCGGCACGCCTGCCGCTCCGGCGCCAACTGCCGCCGCGGGAGCGGATTATACGATGGTCTCCCCGACGACTGGCGTAAGTACCTATCCGCTGGACGGCAGCAAGAGCCTGAATGCCGTATCCTTTAACTGGAGCGTGACGAAAGGGGCGGAAACCTTCTCGCTGGAAGAAAAACTGAACGGCACGCTGGTCAAGAGTGTGGATAGCGCGCATGCCTATGCCGTCATTCCTGCTAACAGCGAGGGAGAGGCGACCTACACCCTGACCTCCACCGGCGCGGATGGGCGTACCGCGACCGACAGCATGACCATTAAGGTCAGTAAGCCAGCGGTGCCGCCGAAGGACGATACGCCGGCGAAAGATGACACACCGGTAAAACCTGCGGCGCCGGCCTACAACGCCAAAATTGCCTATCCAACCAAATGCACCAAAGTCTCGTACGACGGTAAAATCTGGTTTAACCAGTGGTATGTCAACCCGGGCCAGGAAACGCCGGGAACCGGCGGCCAGTGGGGCGCATGGCGAGAACAGGGAAGTGCTGGAAACAGCTGTAAATAACGCGTGAAGCCTGGCCTCCTGCCAGGCTTTTTCCGCATTACACTTTCAACATCCCTTTTTCTTCCAGAAACGCAACGATCGTCGCCAGACCGTCACCCGCTTTCAGGTTGGTAAAGGTCCACGGACGTTCGCCGCGCATGCGGTTGGTGTCGCGCTCCATCACCTCCAGCGAAGCCCCCACGTACGGCGCGAGATCGGTTTTGTTGATCACCAGAAAATCGGATTTGGTGATCCCCGGCCCGCCCTTGCGCGGGATCTTCTCACCTTCGGCCACGTCGATGACGTAGATCGTCAGGTCAGCCAGCTCGGGACTGAAGGTCGCGCTCAGGTTGTCGCCGCCGCTTTCAACGAAGATCAGATCCAGATTGCCGAATTTTTCGCTCAGCGCTTCAACGGCTGCCAGGTTCATCGAAGCATCTTCGCGGATGGCGGTGTGCGGGCAGCCGCCAGTCTCCACGCCGACGATGCGCTCCGGCTCAAGGGCACCTGCTTCGGTCAGGATGCGCTGATCCTCTTTGGTGTAGATATCATTCGTCACCACCGCCAGGTGATACGTGTCGCGCATCGCCTTGCAGAGTGCTTCCAGCAGCGCGGTTTTGCCCGACCCCACCGGGCCGCCCACGCCCACGCGCAGGGGATGTTTGTAATCAGCCATATTGCTTCCTCAGGAACGGAAAAGTCGTGAATATTGTGTTTCGTGGCGGGCAGAAGCGATGGCGGAAAGCGGCGCTGCCGCCCCCAGCTCGTCGTCGCCACGTAAAAAAGCCTGTTCAAGCCCGGCCGCAAAATGGTCGCTCAGCGCAATGATCAGCTGCTGCGCGGCCTGTTGCCCAAACGGCACCAGCTTGACGCCCGCCATTACCGCGCTCTCAATCCAGCTATAGCCGAGACTCAGGGCCAGCTCGCGCACGCCAATGCCCCAGCGTACGCCGAGCCACGCCATGCCGCAGAGCTGGCTCTGCATAAACAGCGCCTGCCACCGGGCCGGGCAGTCCGGCTCCCAGCTTTTAATGAGACGCGTAAAGGCGGCACCGCGATTGCGCTCTTCTTCCCGCAGTTCACGGGTTTCCCGGCAGGCGAGAAGGTAAGCCGTCCAGCGTTTTGCTGCCGCAAGGTCGCCTTGTTCACAGGCCCGGTACAGCCGGACAAACAGCGGCAGGTCAACGCAGAAAAAGCTCTGCTCCATCTGCTGCGTTTGCCAGCGTTTAAAGGCGTCGGCATCCGTGATCCAGCCTGCTTCCACGGCCCACTCCAGCCCCTGCGACCAGGTAAACGACCCGACCGGCAGGCTGCTGCTGGAGAGCTGCATCAGGCGCAGCCACTGGCGGGAATGCTCCATCAGCTCATCAGCGCCAGCAGGGCAGAGACGATCAGCCCGCCGCCGAAGGTTTTGCGCAGACCGTCGTGTCTGCGCAGCAGCAAGCCTGCGGCGAAACTGGCGCACAGTACGGTTGCGCTGGCGAACATAAACCCGCTGGTGAAGAGCCAGAAGCTATGGCCGGACATCTCCACGCCGTGCGCCCAGCCGTGGAACATCGCCAGGGCTGGCACCGCCAGCAGCAGGCGGTTTTCGGTTTTAAACATCATCACGCCGCAGACCGCCAGCGAGGCGATAATCAGCATCTCCATGCCGCTAAAGCCGCCGAGCAGGCTACCCGCCACGGCGCCGACAAGCATCATCCCGAGGGTGGCAAACGGCAGCAGCAGTTTGCGGCCGCTCAGCGCCGAAAGCACGCCGGCGCCCGTCAGCATCAACAGATGATCGAGCCCGGTCAGCGGGTGGAAGAAACCAGCCTGAAAGCTGTCGGCGCCGTGGCCAGGATGGGCGAGCGCGGGAACCGAAAAGGCCAGCAGTAACAGGGGAAGTAACGTGCGCATGAGTAATCCTTAGTGTGAATGGGCGTGAGAGTGGCTATGGCTGTGGGCATCGCTGGCATACGCGCCCGCTTCCGGTTCAAACGGCAGCGTGGCGTACGTCACCTCCAGCCCGAACTGGCGCAGCATGTCGTCGAGAACATGATCGTGGTGGTAGCGCAACTCGCCGGGCATCACCTGCAAAGGCACGTGGCGGTTGCCCAGGTGGTAGCAGGCACGGGCGAGCAGGAACGGATCGGCGCAGCGCACCACGGAGACGGACTCCGGGGCGGCGATCACTTCGATCACCTCGCTGCCGTCGTCGTTGCTGAGCAGGTCGCCGCCGCGCAGCAGTAAACCGCGCGGCAGCATCAGCCCGGCTTCGCGGCCGTCGTTCAGCGCCACGCGGGCGCGGCTTTTCACCCGCACGTCAATCGGCAGCGTGACGCTGGCGGTAATCGGATGCGCATGGTCCAGGCGTTGGGTTAAATAGATCATCATCACTCCTCAAAACAGGAAATAGCGTTGCGCCATCGGCAGAACCTCAGCCGGTTCGCTGGTAATCAGTTCACCGTCAACGCGCACTTCATAGGTTTGCGAATCGACGGTGATATTTGGTTGCAGGCCGTTATGGATCATGTCCGACTTTTTCACCGTCCGGCAGCCTTTCACCACCGCGGTGGCGCTCTGCAGGTTGAGCTGCTGCGGGATGCCCAGCGCGTCAGCGGCTTGCGAGACAAACGTCAGCCGCGTGGCGTGGCGCGCGGCACCCAGCGCACCAAACATCGGGCGATAGTGGACCGGTTGCGGGGTGGGTATGGAGGCGTTGATATCGCCCATCGGCGCGCAGGCGATCATTCCGCCCTTGACGATGGTGGCGGGTTTTACGCCGAAGAACGCCGGGGACCAGACCACTAAATCGGCCAGCTTGCCCGCCTCAATCGAACCCACCTCATGGGCGATACCGTGGGTCAGAGCCGGGTTAATGGTGTATTTGGCGACATAGCGCTTCACGCGGAAGTTGTCGTTATCGCCGCTTTCTTCCGGCAGGGCGCCGCGCTGGACCTTCATGCGGTGCGCCACCTGCCAGGTGCGGATAATCACTTCTCCCACGCGGCCCATGGCCTGAGAGTCTGACGAGGTGAGAGAAAACGCGCCGATATCGTGCAGCACGTCTTCGGCGGCGATGGTCTCCCGGCGAATGCGCGACTCGGCAAAGGCGACGTCTTCGGCGATATCCGGATCGAGGTGGTGACACACCATCAGCATGTCGAGATGCTCGTCGATGGTATTCACCGTGTAGGGCAGCGTCGGGTTGGTGGAGGAGGGCAGAATATTCGGGTGCGCGCAGGCGGTGATAATATCCGGCGCATGGCCGCCACCTGCCCCTTCGGTGTGGAAGGTGTGGATCGTGCGTCCGCCAATGGCGGCCAGCGTGTCCTCCACAAAGCCGGACTCGTTCAGCGTGTCGCTGTGCAGCGCCACCTGAATATCCATCTCTTCAGCCACTTCAAGCGAGCAGTTGATCGCCGCAGGCGTCGCGCCCCAGTCCTCGTGGATCTTAAGCCCAATGGCGCCGGCTGCGATTTGCTCGCGCAGCGCGTCGGGGTTTGAACCGTTGCCCTTGCCGAGCAGACCGATGTTTACCGGCAGAGTATCCGCAGCCTGTAGCATGCGGGCGATATACCAAGGGCCGGGCGTGCAGGTGGTGGCGTTGGTGCCCGCCGCGGGCCCGGTGCCGCCGCCGATCATGGTGGTGACGCCGGAGACCAGCGCCTCTTCCGCCTGCTGTGGGCAGATCCAGTGAATATGGGTGTCGATCCCGCCGGCGGTGACGATCTTCCCTTCGGCAGCGATCACTTCCGTCGCGGCGCCAATCGGGATCGTTACGCCGGGCTGAATGTCCGGGTTACCGGCTTTGCCGACGGCAAAGATCCGCCCGTTCTTCACGCCGATGTCGGCTTTCACGATCCCCCAGTGATCGACAATCAGCGCGTTGGTCAGCACCAGATCCACGCAGTCGTCTGCGGTCATCTGCCCCTGGCCCATGCCGTCGCGGATCACCTTCCCGCCGCCGAACTTGACCTCTTCGCCGTAGACGGTGAGATCATCTTCCACTTCGATCCACAACTCGCTGTCGGCCAGCCGCACTTTATCGCCGGTGGTAGGGCCGAACATATCGGCGTAAGCCTGGCGCGAAATCTCAGCCATGTTTCACCTCTCCCATTACCTCACCGCGAAAACCGACTATGCGCTGCGCGCCCGTCACCTGCACCAGCGTCACTTCACGCTTCTGGCCGGGCTCGAAGCGCACGGCGGTACCCGCCGGGATATTCAGCCGGTAGCCGCGGGTGGCCTCCCGGTCAAACTTCAGCGCCGGGTTGACCTCGTAAAAGTGGTAGTGTGACCCGACCTGGATCGGCCTGTCGCCGTGGTTTTCGACAATGACACACCGGGTGTCTCGCCCGACGTTGAGGGCGAGAGTACCGGGCTTGATCTGGTATTCACCTGGGATCATCACGCGCTCCTTAGACGATCGGGTTATGGACGGTGACGAGCTTGGATCCGTCCGGGAAGGTGGCTTCCACCTGAATATCCGGGATCATCTCCGGTACGCCCTCCATCACCTGGTCACGTCTCAGAACGTGGCGGCCCGCCTCCATCAGTGCGGCGACGGTTTCGCCATCGCGCGCGCCTTCCATAATGAAGGCGCTGATCAGCGCGACCGATTCCGGGTAATTGAGCTTTACTCCACGCGCAAGGCGGCGTTCGGCAACCAGCGCGGCGGTGAACAGCAACAGCTTGTCTTTTTCTCTGGGGGTCAGTTCCATAACGTTTCTCTTATGTCTGCCAGATACGCGGCGAACAGGCGGTTTTGGTGGTGAGAAGCGGGCGAAGCGACTGCCAGATGTCGCGCATCACCCGCTGACAAATCAGGTTGTCGTGGGAGAGAAAACGCACCGACATGAGATCGTCCGTGAGCGTGGCGCCCGCAAACGTATCCAGTGGGGCGAGCAGCACCCGCGCCGCGTCGAGATGTTCTTCTCTGGCCGGATAGAACAGCAGCGTGCCGAGCCACGGTTGCCCGGCAACGGGCGTGAGATCGCCGTTGCTGAGATGCTGACGCTCAATCAGGCGCGGTTCGTCGTCGACCCACACCTCAAGGCGGCTCTCCAGCGTGCCGTGGCTAAAGGTCTCACCGATTACCGGACGCCCCAGGCAGTACAACTCCCACGCCAGCAGCGTACTGGAGGCCTTCAGATGGAAGACGGAACGCAGCGCGGCATTGGCGCCGGGAAAGATAATGGTGTCCTGCGGCAGCCACTCCAGCGTGGAGCCATCATCGAGATAAAAGTGCTGATTCAGGCAGGCCTGCGGGCCGCTGCTGCGATAGAACTTGCTGGCGCCGGGCATGGTGATGAGCGCGTGGCTGTTGGCGTCCAGCCGGACAGAAATATCCAGCGTATCACCACCCACAACGCCACCAGGTGGGTGCAACAGATAGAGGTGACAGGTTTCACCTTCAGGATAAAACGGCCGCTGAACGGTTAGCGGCCCGAGGTGATGAGCGGAGTGCAGGAGGGTTTTCTCAGGGGTGTGACAAAACTGCAGGGCAAGCGACGCCTGCCAGCCTTTATACGTATTATCAGTGACCTGAGCTGCTAACATGCTGCATCCATCTGCTCATCATCGGGGTCGTTTCAGTATGCCCTGGCAGAATTGAAGGCTGTCATATGAGTCGCTTATGGATAAAAACCGGCTCATATGATTAATGCAGGCCGGGTAAGCGCAGCGCCACCCGGCAAGAAAGGCGATGAGACTAGCGGTAATCCTCCGCATCCACGTCATACCCGGACGGTTCCCAGCGGATCGCCAGCAGCGAGGCCAGGCCGATAAACGGCGCCAGCGCAATCACCCAGAACACGGCGGTATCAAGGGATGCGACCAGCAGCGGGAAAAGGAACAGCGACAGCGTGGAACTGCTGCGCATCAGCGTCTGGTTGAGACCTACGCCGACGCCGCGCAGCGAGGTCGGGTAGCTCAGGGAGGCAAACGTCATGGTATGCGCACCCGGACCAAAGCCCTGGCCGAACAGGAACAGGGCCAGCATGCCGACGGCGACCACACCTTCCGTTGCGCCTTCAGGCCGCCCTACCAGCGCCAGCCCGAGCAGCGCGACCAGCTGGCAGGCGTAGCCCGCAAGCGACATCCGCCAGGCACCGAAGCGCGGCACGTAGCGTACCGCCAGCAGCCCGCCGACGAAGGCAAACAGCAGGTTAAGCACCAGGGAAATCAGAATGGTCGTCAGCATCGACTGAACAAAGAAGCTGGAGATGATCACCGGCAGACCAAACGCCACGGCGTTATAGGCGAAGGAGGAGACCACAGACAGCAGCGTGGCGAGCGTCGTACGGCGTAAATAGATGCCGCGAAACAGGTTCAGGTAGTTTGCCCATTTTGCTTTATTGACGACAGGTGCTGGCTGGCTGAGCGCGTCCTGCGGTACGTGGGCATTGATGTTATAAGACTGTCGTAAAATCGACGCCGCCTCTTTCAGGTTGCCCTGATTCGCCGCCCAGACCGGCGATTCGCTCATATAGCGGCTACGAATAGCAATAATCACCAGCGCCGGCACCGCGCCAAAACCGAGGATCAGGCGCCACAGCCAGTCACTGTGGCTTTCCGGCAGCACGGCGTAGAAGAAGAGCACCAGCAGATAGGAGACGCTGATGGCGGCATACCAGGTGGGGCACCACATCGCGACGCTGGAGGCTTTGTTTCCCGGGCCTTTCAGCCTGGCAAACTCGCTTAAAAAGGCCATCGCCACGGGCAGGTCGATCCCGACCCCAAGCCCCATGACAAACCGGGCGCCCGCCAGCACGTATTCGTTAGGTGCCAGCGCGCAGGCAATGGCGGCCACCACGAAGAAGAGCATGTCGGCCATAAAGACCCGGTAGCGGCCAATTTTGTCCGTAAGATAACCGCCAAGCAGCGCCCCGACAATGGCCCCAAAGGTAATGGCCGAGGCCACCATGCCTGTGCCTGCTGGCGTGAGGTTAAATTCGCGGGTGATGTCTTTGATACCGAACGCCAGCGCACCAAGGTCGTAGGCGTCGAGAAAAATACCGCCCAATGCGATGCCGATAACGATGCGTGCATTGGCCCGTCCCTGCGAACCGTGATTGACCAGCCGCGAAACGTCAGCGGCGCTGCGCACCCACTGGATATCGCCATCCGCTGCGTGGCGTGGTGTTGAAAGAGGAGTGGTGTCTGTAATGTCTGCCATTTTCTTCTGATGTGGTTGTGTTGTGTCTCTAACAGTTACCACAGGCAGAAGGTGACCAAAATCACATTTGGCTATAAGGCATAACTAACCTTATTGAGCGTCTTTTTTCTTCCTCTTGAGCTTCGTCCAGATTTTGGTCTCCTGACGACGCCACAGGCGCTGAATATTATCGTGATGGCGCAGCAGGATAAGGCAGGAGAGCATCGACACCGGGAAGGTAAATTGCGGTTTGAACCACCAGACGTAGAACGGCGCGATCAGCGCGCTGACGATGGCGCCCAGCGACGAATAGCCGCTGAGAAGAATGGTCAACAGCCAGGTACCTGCCATCACGCCGGTCAGATCCCAGCCGATAGGCGCAATGGCACCAAAGGCCGTCGCCACGCCTTTACCACCTTTAAAGCCGAAGAATACGGGCCAGATGTGGCCAACGCAGGCGGCAATCGCAATCAGCCCCAGCCAGAACGGCGTGACGCCCAGCGCATACGCGCCCCAGACGGGTAGCATCCCTTTCAGAACATCAAAAACCAAAACCGCTACGGCTGCTCCCTTGCCGCCAATTCGTAGTACGTTGGTCGCTCCCGGGTTCCCGGAACCACTTTCACGCGGGTCAGGTAACCCGGCAATGCGGCAGACCAGAATGGCGCTGGAGATTGAGCCGCAAAGGTAGGCGAGGAGGATCATTCCAGGCGCGATTGCACTCATAACGCTGTTCCGTTTTGAAAATGTATCTGTATTCTCAGCATCTGTGGATAATACGCATAATTCGCCGGAAGTGGTATCCGGTTTAGCCAAAAAGCAGGCAGGTCGTGATGGATATTGTATTTATAGAGCAACTTTCGGTAATCACCACAATTGGTGTTTACGACTGGGAACAGACCATCGAGCAGAAGCTGGTGTTCGATATCGAAATGGGCTGGGATAACCGCAAGTCGGCAAAAAGTGATGACGTGAATGACTGTCTGAGCTATGCCGACATCAGTGAAACGGTCATCGCCCACGTTGAAGGGCAACGTTTTGCGCTGGTCGAGCGGGTGGCGGAAGAGGTCGCGGAACTGCTGCTGAGTAAATTCAACTCACCGTGGGTGCGTATCAAACTGAGCAAGCCGGGCGCGGTGGCGCGTGCCGCCAATGTGGGGGTCATCATCGAGCGTGGCACAAATCTGAAAGGGAAGATTTAACGTCATAATAGCTAAACCATTTTAGGTTATACCGGTCTCAGGACTGTATCTTTATCGGTTGTCCGTATGGGGCACCGTTTTTTTATATCTTTTTAGGGGTTTATAGATGAGCGATATGCACTCGCTGCTGGTGGCGGCAATACTGGGTGTGGTCGAAGGATTGACGGAGTTTTTACCGGTTTCCAGTACCGGCCATATGATTATCGTTGGCCATCTGCTGGGCTTTGAAGGCGATACCGCAAAAACCTTCGAAGTGGTCATTCAACTGGGTTCTATTCTGGCCGTGGTGGTCATGTTCTGGCGTCGTTTGTTTGGCCTGATCGGGATCCACTTTGGTCGTCTTCCTCAGCGCGAAGGTGAAGGTACCGGCCATCTGACGCTTATCCATATTCTGCTCGGCATGCTCCCGGCGGTAGTGCTGGGGCTGGTATTCCACGACACCATTAAATCACTGTTCAACCCGATTAACGTGATGTACGCGCTGGTGGTAGGGGGCTTCCTGCTGATCGCCGCGGAAGTGCTGAAGCCAAAAACGCCGCGGGCGGAAGGTCTGGATGATATGACGTATCGTCAGGCGTTTATCATTGGCTGTTTCCAGTGTCTGGCGCTGTGGCCGGGCTTCTCGCGTTCTGGTGCCACCATTTCCGGCGGGATGCTGATGGGCGTGAGCCGTTACGCCGCGTCAGAGTTTTCGTTCCTGCTGGCCGTGCCGATGATGATGGGCGCCACCGCGCTTGACCTCTATAAAAGCATGGGTTTCCTGACCACCGGCGACATTCCGATGTTCGCCGTTGGCTTCATCACCGCGTTTATCGTGGCGCTGATTGCCATCAAAACCTTCCTGCAGCTGATTAAGCGTATCTCGTTTATTCCGTTCGCGATCTATCGCTTTATCGTCGCGGCTGCGGTGTACGTGGTCTTCTTCTGACCGACTGCCCTCAGTCTTTTGGCTGAGGGCAATGCTTTTCCTTCCAGTCTGATACCGCCTGAATTCGCCGTTTTGTCAGCTCCTCCCGAATCTCCGGTCCTTTGAATCCCGCCTCGACAACGTCTTTCGTCGGCACGGCTTTTGCCACGTTCCACGCCGCCCGCAGCAAGCGCCCTTGCGGATAGTCACAGGCTTCAAAGCCGGTGCGCCCGCGCACGTCAGCCTCGCTGGTGAGCGCGATCTGCTCCACGCGCTGGGGTTTGCGCCAGGCGTCGATGTTATCGAACAGCTTGACGATGGTGGCCGGTTTCAGGATCGGGAAGGTGTGGATCAGGTCGTGGAACTCGGCCACCAGTTTCGCCAGATCGCGGATCTCGTTCGGGACGCGCAGACGCTGGCACAGCCCTTCGACCAGCTTCACCCCCGCCGGGCCATGACCGTGATGGCGAGGCCAGAATTCTTTTGGCGTTAAGCCTTTGCCCAGATCGTGGCACAGGGTGGAAAAGCGCACGTCCACGTCCGGGCTCAGCATGGCCGCCATGCTGAGCGTCATCAGCGTATGCACGCCGGTGTCAATTTCCGGGTGCCATTTCGCTGGCGCGGGGACGCCAAACAGCGCGTCTATTTCCGGAAACAGCACCTTCAGCGCGCCACAGTCGCGCAGAACTTGGAAAAAGACCTGCGGGTTGCGGGTGGTGAGGGCATTTTCCGTCTCTTTCCAGACGCGCTCTGGCGTCAGGTGTGCAAGCTCGCCGGCTTCGGTCATGGCGGTCATCAGCGCCATTGTCTCATCGGCAATCCGGAAGCTGAGATGAGCGTACCGTGCGGCAAAGCGCGCCACGCGCAGCACGCGCAGCGGATCTTCAGAAAACGCCGGGGAGACGTGACGTAAAAGACGGTTGCGCAGATCGTCCTGGCCGCCATACGCGTCAACGATCTGGCCGTTCTCGTCCTGCGCCAGCGCGTTGATGGTGAGATCGCGACGCAGAAGGTCTTGCTCCAGCGTCACGTCCGGCGCGGCATAGCAGGTGAATCCGGTATAGCCCGAGCCCGATTTCCGCTCGGTACGCGCCAGAGCGTACTCTTCGCGGCTTTGCGGGTGCAGAAACACGGGAAAATCGCGGCCTACCTGCTGGTAGCCCGCGTCGAGCATCTCTTCCGGGGTGGCGCCTACCACCACCCAGTCTTTATCTTTGACCGGCAGACCTAACAACGCATCTCGTACCGCACCACCGACCAGATAACTCTTCACGCCTTACACTCCTGTTTTCTCTTTTCCAGGATAATACGTAAGTCTGGCAGAGAAGACGAATTAGTTCATCCAGCGGTCTTTACGCTTACGGCTTGGGATCAGATGCGGCAGAACCAGACCCAGCACCAGACCCACGCCCAGCACGCCGCCGCCATACATAAACCACTGCATGATGATGGTGCGCTGTTTGTCATCGAGCTGCAGATTGGCGGCATTCACTTTCTTCTGCGCGACAATCAGCTCGTTTTTCAGTTTCTGGTTCTCTTCTTTCAGACCGTTAATCACCCCGTCGCTCTGCGCCACTTTCTGCTGCATTTCAGCGGTGCGCTGGTTCCAGGTGCCGTCGATGTTGTTCAGCTTGTCGGTCAGGGTTTTTACCTGGTTTTCCAGATCCGGCACGCGGGTGCGCAGGCTTGGCACGGTGCTCAGCTCTTTCAGCGGGATCCAGGACGTACGGCCGGAACTGTCGCGAACCTGACCGTAATTGGTCTCCGCGTTGGTCTGTAACAGCGTCACTTCCTCGCCGGCATTTACCGTGCCCACGAGGCGATAATTATCTCCGGGGCCACTGCGTACCCAGGTGTTCAGTTCGTCAGAAACGTAACGCTTCTCTTCAGCGTGCACGGCGGTTGCGGCGCTAAAAGCGAGTAAAGTAAGTCCAATCAGGCGTAATTTAAGCATCATTAGTCGTTATTTTCATAAAAAGTGGAACGATAGTAGTGGCAACAGTGTCTCTACGCAAAGCATTCGTCAGCAATCAGAATCATCTGTGTCACGACTCTACACATTTACGCCCGTCAAATTGCTCATTGCATGGCAATTTGGCGCAAAATACTATGTACTGACAAATAAATGGCGAGGAAGTTCGCCCTCATTGACGCGTCTGTGACGCCCGCAAAAGTACAAGGCTATGGCTCAGGAAATCGAATTAAAATTTATCGTCGAAAAAGACAGCGTTGACGCACTCCGCCAGCATCTGCATACGCTTTCCGGCGAACACCATGCACCGGTACAACTGCTTAATATCTATTACGAAACGCCAGACAACTGGCTGCGCCGCCACGATATGGGGCTGCGCATCCGTGGCGCAAGCGGACGCTACGAGATGACGATGAAAATTGCCGGTCGCGTGGTCGGCGGGTTACATCAGCGTCCGGAATATAATATCGACATCAATAAGCCAGAACTTGAGCTGGAACGTTTCCCGGCCGAAGTCTGGCCAGAAGGGGCGCTGCCTTCCACCCTCGCGGAACAGGTACAGCCGCTGTTCAGCACCGATTTCTGGCGCGAAAAATGGCTGGTGACAGAAGGCAAAAGCCGCATTGAAATCGCCCTTGATTTGGGTGATGTGAAGGCGGGTGAGTTCCAGGAGCCGATTTGCGAACTGGAGCTTGAGCTGCTGGAAGGGGATGCGAACGATGTGCTGAAGCTGGCGCGCAAGCTGGTGAACCAGTCCGGATTGCGCCAGGGGAGCCTGAGCAAAGCCGCGCGGGGCTACCATCTGGCCGCCGGGAATGCGCCACGTGCGCTGAAAGAGACAACCATTTTGCATGTTGCGCCGAAAGCCAGCGTTGAGCAGGGACTGGAAGCCGCACTGGAACTGGCGCTTTCTCAGTGGCAGTACCATGAAGAGCTGTGGGTGCGAAACGTGAAACACGCCAAATACCACGTGCTGTCGGCTATTGCCCTGGTGCGCCATACCCTGGCGCTCTTCGGCGGCATCGTTCCTCGAAAAGCGAGCGCTCACTTACGTGATCTGCTGACGCAAACCGAAACGCTGATGCTTTCCGACGTCTCGGCGCAAACGGCGATCTACAGCCCGCAAACCGCAACGGCAAAACTCGCACTGACCGAGTTCCTGGTGACGCGCGGCTGGCGCGCTTTCCTGGATGCGAAAGCGCAGGCCAAAATCGCGGAAAACTTTAAGCGTTTTGCGGATATTCATCTCTCCCGTCATGCCGCCGAGCTGAAAAACACCTTTGCCTATCCGCTGGGCGATCGGTATGGCGATCAGCTCCCTCGTCTTTCGCGCAACATCGACAGCATGCTGCTCCTCTCCGGCGCTTACGACGGTCCAAAGGCGCAGGCGTGGCTGGAAAACTGGCAGGGGCTGAAGCATGCCATTGAAACCCGTCAGCATATTGAGATAGAGCATTTCCGTAACGAGGCCATTTCGCAGGAGCCGTTCTGGCTGCACAGCGGAAAACGTTAACTCTGGCAAGGAACCCCTAAAATGCCGCTTTCTTCGCAGTTACAGCAGCAGTGGCAGACCGTTTGCGAACGTCTGCCTGAGTCATTACCGGCGTCATCGTTAAGCGAACAGGCGAAGAGCGTGCTCGCCTTCAGTGACTTTGTGCAGGAAAGTATTACCGCCAATCCGGACTGGCTGGCGGAACTTGAAAACGCACCGCCGCGGGCAGATGAGTGGCGGCACTATGCTGGCTGGCTGCAAACTGCACTCGAAGACGTTGCGGATGAGGCCGCGCTGATGCGCGTCCTGCGCCAGTTCCGCCGTCGGGTGATGGTGCGCATTGCCTGGGCGCAGGCGCTTGAAATCGTGAGTGAAGAGAGCACGCTGCAGCAGTTAAGCAAGCTGGCGCAAACGTTGATTGTCGCCGCGCGAGACTGGCTCTACGCCGCCTGCTGTAAAGAGTGGGGCACGCCGTGCAGCGAGGAAGGGGTTCCTCAGCCACTGTTGATCCTGGGGATGGGCAAGCTGGGCGGCTGCGAACTGAATTTCTCCTCCGATATCGATCTGATTTTTGCCTGGCCGGAGAACGGCTCTACGCGCGGCGGGCGTCGCGAGCTGGACAATGCCCAGTTCTTTACCCGTCTCGGTCAGCGTCTGATTAAGGCGCTGGATCAACCCACCCAGGACGGGTTTGTCTACCGTGTGGACATGCGCCTGCGTCCGTTTGGCGACAGCGGCCCGCTGGTGCTGAGCTTTGCGGCGCTGGAAGATTATTACCAGGAGCAAGGGCGCGACTGGGAGCGTTACGCGATGGTCAAAGCGCGGATCATGGGCGACAGTGACGATGCCTATGCCAACGAGCTGCGCGCCATGCTACGCCCGTTTGTCTTCCGACGTTATATCGATTTCAGCGTCATCCAGTCCCTGCGTAATATGAAAGGGATGATCGCCCGTGAGGTGCGCCGCCGCGGCCTGAAGGACAATATCAAGCTTGGCGCAGGCGGCATCCGCGAAATTGAATTTATCGTTCAGGTCTTCCAGCTTATTCGCGGCGGACGTGAGCCGTCGCTACAGTCCCGCTCGCTGCTGCCGACGCTGTCAGCGATTGAGCAACTGCACCTTCTGCCGGACGGCGATGCGAACACTCTGCGCGAGGCCTACCTGTTCCTGCGTCGTCTGGAAAACCTGCTGCAAAGCATCAATGACGAACAGACCCAGACCCTGCCGGGCGATGACCTTAACCGGGCGCGTCTGGCGTGGGGAATGCGCGTGGACGACTGGTCAACGCTGACCGAACGACTCGATGCCCATATGGCAGGCGTGCGCCGAATCTTTAACGAGCTGATCGGTGATGATGAAAGCGAATCGCAGGACGATGCGCTTTCCGAACACTGGCGCGAGCTGTGGCAGGACGCGCTCCAGGAGGATGACACCACGCCGGTGCTGACGCACTTAACCGACGACGCGCGCCATCGCGTGGTGGCGCTGATTGCCGATTTCCGTCTCGAACTGAACAAACGCGCCATTGGGCCGCGCGGACGTCAGGTGCTGGATCACCTGATGCCGCACCTGCTGAGCGAGGTCTGTTCGCGGGCGGATGCGCCGGTGCCCCTGTCACGCATGATGCCGCTGCTAAGTGGCATTATCACGCGCACCACCTATCTTGAACTGCTGAGCGAGTTCCCCGGCGCGCTGAAGCACCTGATTACGCTCTGTGCCGCCTCGCCGATGGTGGCCAACAAGCTGGCGCGTTACCCGCTGCTGCTGGATGAGTTGCTTGATCCAAATACCCTCTATCAGCCGACGGCAACCGATGCCTATCGGGACGAGCTGCGTCAGTATCTGCTGCGCGTGCCGGAAGAGGACGAGGAGCAACAGCTGGAGGCGCTGCGCCAGTTTAAGCAGGCGCAGATGCTGCGCGTGGCGGCGGCGGATATCGCCGGCACGCTGCCGGTGATGAAAGTGAGCGATCACTTAACCTGGCTTGCGGAAGCGATCATCGACGCGGTGGTACAGCAGGCATGGGTGCAGATGGTGGCGCGCTACGGCCAGCCGAAACATCTGGCCGATCGTGAAGGTCGCGGCTTCGCGGTGGTAGGCTACGGCAAGCTCGGCGGCTGGGAACTGGGCTATAGCTCCGATCTGGATTTGATCTTCCTGCACGACTGCCCGGTCGACGTGATGACCGACGGCGAGCGCGAGATTGACGGGCGTCAGTTCTACCTGCGTCTGGCGCAGCGCATCATGCATCTGTTCAGTACCCGCACCTCGTCGGGCATTTTGTATGAAGTGGATGCCCGCCTGCGCCCGTCCGGTGCGGCGGGGATGCTGGTCACCTCGACGGAGTCCTTCGCCGATTATCAGAAGAATGAAGCCTGGACGTGGGAGCATCAGGCGCTGGTGCGCGCCCGCGTGGTGTATGGCGATCCGCAGCTCAAAACGCAGTTCGATGCTATCCGTAAGGAGGTCATGACCACCCCGCGTGAGGGCAGTACGCTGCAGACCGAAGTGCGCGAGATGCGTGAAAAAATGCGTGCGCATCTGGGCAATAAACACCGCGATCGCTTTGATATCAAAGCCGACGAGGGCGGTATTACCGATATCGAGTTTATTACCCAGTATCTGGTGCTGCTCCACGCGCACGACAAGCCGAAGCTGACGCGCTGGTCGGATAACGTGCGCATTCTGGAACTGCTGGCGCAAAACGACATCATGGACGAGCAGGAGGCGCTGGCCTTAACCCGCGCCTACACCACGCTGCGCGATGAACTTCATCATCTGGCGTTGCAGGAGCAGCCGGGGCATGTGGCGCTGGACTGTTTCACCGCTGAACGCGCTCAGGTAACGGCCAGCTGGCAGAAGTGGCTGGTGGAACCGTGCGTAACAAAACAAGTGTGATATTATCGCGCGCAAATTGTGAATCTTTCTGGAGTCAGGAATGAAAGTAACACTGCCAGAGTTTGAACGTGCTGGAGTAATGGTTGTTGGGGATGTGATGCTGGATCGCTACTGGTATGGGCCGACCAGCCGCATCTCTCCGGAAGCACCGGTACCGGTGGTTAAGGTCGACACCATTGAAGAGCGTCCCGGCGGCGCGGCAAACGTGGCGATGAACATTGCTTCTCTGGGCGCGCATTCGCGTCTGGTGGGCCTGACCGGCATTGACGATGCGGCGCGCGCGCTGAGCAAGTCGCTGGCGGACGTGAACGTGAAGTGCGACTTCGTTTCTGTTCCGACACACCCGACCATTACCAAGCTGCGCGTATTGTCGCGTAACCAGCAGCTGATCCGTCTCGACTTTGAAGAAGGGTTCGAAGGGGTTGATCCTGAGCCGCTGCACGAGCGCATCAACCAGGCGCTGGGCAATATCGGCGCGCTGGTGCTGTCCGACTACGCCAAAGGCGCGCTGGCGAGCGTGCAGACGATGATCCAGCTGGCGCGCAAAGCCAATGTGCCGGTGCTGATCGACCCGAAAGGGACGGACTTTGAGCGTTACCGTGGCGCAACGTTGCTGACGCCTAACCTCTCTGAGTTTGAAGCGGTGGCGGGCAAATGCAAGACCGAAGCCGAGATCGTCGAGCGCGGCATGAAAATCATTGCTGACTTCGAGTTGTCTGCGCTGCTGGTCACCCGCTCCGAGCAGGGGATGACCCTGCTGCAACCGGGTAAAGCGCCGCTGCATATGCCGACTCAGGCGCAGGAAGTGTACGACGTGACCGGTGCCGGTGATACGGTGATTGGCGTGCTGGCGGCAACCCTGGCCGCGGGTAACTCTCTGGAAGAGGCGTGCTATTTTGCCAACGCGGCGGCAGGCGTAGTCGTCGGGAAACTCGGTACTTCTACCGTTTCGCCCATTGAGCTGGAAAACGCGGTACGCGGTCGTGCCGATACCGGTTTTGGCGTCATGAGCGAAGACGAGCTGAAAGTGGCCGTCGCCGCTGCGCGCAAGCGCGGTGAGAAAGTGGTGATGACCAACGGTGTGTTCGACATCCTGCACGCGGGCCATGTCTCTTATCTGGCGAATGCGCGTAAGCTGGGCGATCGCCTGATTGTGGCGGTGAACAGCGATGCCTCGACGAAACGTCTGAAGGGCGAAACGCGCCCGGTGAACCCGCTGGAACAGCGCATGATCGTCCTCGGCGCGCTGGAAGCGGTGGACTGGGTGGTGTCATTTGAGGAAGACACGCCGCAGCGCCTGATTGCCGGAATTCTGCCGGATCTGCTGGTGAAAGGTGGGGATTACAAACCGGAGCAAATCGCGGGCAGCGAAGAGGTCTGGGCCAACGGCGGCGAAGTGATGGTGCTGAACTTTGAAGACGGGTGTTCAACCACCAACATCATTAAGAAGATTCAGAAAGACAGTCAGTAGTCCGTGCGGGCTGATGCCCTCACCCCAACCCTCTCCCACTGGGAGAGGGCGCAAACCTAAAAAACGGCAACCCAGGTTGCCGTTTTGCATTGATTTTAGGCCTGGTCATCCACCGGCGGAATCGCCGGGGCCGGCTTCACTTCTTCCGGCGTATTACGGTTTTCCAGCTCGGTCAGACGCTGTTCCAGCAGCGCCAGCTTCTCGCGGGTGCGCAGAAGCACCTGCGTCTGCACGTCAAACTCTTCACGGCTGACTAAATCAAGGCGAACCAACTGCGCCTGCAGCGTCTGGCGGATTTTCTTCTCAACGTCATCACCAAATTCACGAATGCCTTTTGGCATGGATTCATGAACCTGACGCGCGATCTGCTCAATTTTTTTCGGGTCAATCATTGTCGTTTCCCTTGATGGAAAGGTGTTAGTGTCCATTGTAGCGCGTCATGCCCGGGGTAAACAAAATTGTTTGATGCTTATGCATTGCCCAGGTTAATCAATAGCGTTATAGTTATCTCGCTTATTCTCAGGGCGGGGCGAAATTCCCCACCGGCGGTAAATCAGCGTCACGCTGAAAGCCCGCGAGCGCTTTGGGTGCATTCTCAAAGGTCAGCAGATCCGGTGTAATTCCGGGGCCGACGGTTAGAGTCCGGATGGGAGAGAGTAACGATCCAGTCGGGCATGGGCCCGCTCACGTTATCTTTTTGCCGCTTATAATACGGCGCTCCTAAGACTGCCCTGATTCTGGTAACCATAATGTTAATGAGGTTTTTTTACCATGAATCAGACGCTACTTTCCTCTTTTGGCACTTCAACTCAACGTGTTGAACATGCACTGGATGCGCTGCGCGAAGGTCGCGGTGTGATGGTGCTTGACGATGAAAACCGTGAAAACGAAGGCGACATGATTTTCGCCGCCGAAAACATGACCGTTGAACAGATGGCGCTGACCATCCGTCACGGCAGCGGCATCGTATGCCTGTGTATTACTGAAGACCGTCGTAAGCAGCTTGAGCTGCCTATGATGGTTGAGAACAACACCAGCGCCTTCGGAACCGGTTTTACCGTGACCATCGAAGCCGCGCATGGCGTGACCACCGGTGTATCGGCGGCTGACCGTCTGACCACCGTCCGTGCCGCCATCGCCGATGACGCAAAACCTTCCGATCTGCACCGTCCTGGCCACGTCTTCCCACTGCGTGCGCAGGCGGGCGGCGTGCTGACCCGTGGTGGTCACACCGAAGCGACCATCGATCTGGTGACGCTGGCAGGCTTCAAACCCGCTGGCGTGCTGTGTGAACTGACCAACGACGACGGTACCATGGCGCGTGCGCCAGAGTGCATCACCTTCGCGCGTCTGCACAACATGCCGGTCGTGACGATTGAAGATCTGATCGAGTATCGCCAGGCGCACGAGCGCAAAGCCAGCTGATGATAAAACGCCGGGACATCCCGGCGTTTTTTTTACCCAATTCCTGCCGTCTGCAGCAATACCAGGCTGAACCCCATCACCGACATTCCGCACAGCACGCCGTAACTGGGGTTGTTGTTCGGGTCAATCTCTTTCGCCAGCGGCATCAGTTCATCCACCGAAAGCGCGACCATAATCCCGGCCACCGCTGCCATGATGGCCGCCATCACAACAGGCGAGACCAGGCTGCCGAGGATCAGCCAGGCCAGCACGCCGCCAAGAATTTCAGCCATGCCGGATATCCCTGCCCAAAACACGGCCGTTCGCTTTGAACCCGTGGCGGCATAAACCGGCCCGGCAACGGCCAGTCCTTCAGGAATATTGTGTAAGGCGACCGCCAGCGCGATGCCGAAGCCCATCTCAAGATTACTGCTGGCCGTCACATAGGTGGCGACCCCTTCCGGGAAGTTATGCAGGCTGATGCCCAGCGTCAGCAGAATCGCCGTGCGCTTAATATTCCGCGGCATGGGGGTAATGTTTTTCTGCATTAAATCCTGCGGATGCGCGTGCGGTAGCATGCGGTCAAGAGCAAAGTACCCCAGCAGGCCAAAGACAAACATACCGTAACCCAGCAGCGGAGACATGCCCTCTGTGCCCAGCGCGGCGGGGAGCATCTCCATCAGGGAGATAAGCAGCATGATCCCGGCAGCAAAGCCCAGTGAAAAGGCCAGTACGCGGTTAGACGGCTTCTGGCCAAGCACGCCGAGGAGTGCACCGATAAAGGTTGCGGCGCCCGCCAGGATGGTCAGGATCAAGGGGACTGACATGCATTGCTCCTTATGATAATGATTCTCATTAATCCTAATGATTCACTACGCGTAAAGCGAGAGAGGGAACGCTGTTTTACACATTCCTTACATTCAAATTTCCTGATGATGATCTTCACGCTTATCAGCGTTCATCCTGGCCCGATTGCGCGTAATGTAGCACCATTAAATTGACACCTTCTGTAAGGATATCACCATGACTACTTCCCGTATGCCAGCCCTGTTTTTAGGCCACGGTAGCCCCATGAACGTGCTGGAAGATAACGTCTATACCCGCGCATGGCATCATCTGGGCGAAACGTTGCCGCGTCCAAAAGCGATTGTGGTGGTGTCTGCACACTGGTTTACCCGTGGGACGGGCGTGACCGCCATGGAAACGCCAAAAACCATTCATGATTTCGGCGGCTTCCCGCAGGCGCTGTATGACACACATTATCCGGCCCCCGGCTCGCCTGAGCTGGCACAAAAGCTGGTTGATTTGCTGGCACCTGTCCCGGTCGCGCTGGATAAAGAAGCCTGGGGCTTTGACCATGGCTCGTGGGGCGTGCTGATCAAAATGTACCCTGATGCGGATATCCCGATGGTGCAGCTGAGCATCGACAGCACCAAACCGGCCGCCTGGCACATGGAGATGGGGCGCAAGCTGGCTTCGCTTCGTGATGAAGGCATCATGCTGGTGGCGAGCGGCAACGTGGTGCATAACCTTCGCACGGCACGCTGGCACGGTGAAAATACCCCGTACCCGTGGGCAACATCGTTTAACGACTTTGTAAAAGCGAACCTGTCCTGGCAGGGCCCGGTGGAGGAGCATCCGCTGGTGAACTATCTGGATCACGAGGGCGGTTCGCTCTCTAACCCGACGCCGGAGCATTTCCTGCCGCTGCTGTACGTTCTTGGCGCATGGGATGGACAAGAGCCGATTACGATCCCGGTCGACGGTATTGAGATGGGAAGTTTGAGTATGCTGTCGGTGCAGGTGGGATAATAAAAGCAAAACGGCAACGTCAGGTTGCCGTTTTTGGTGTTTACTCCCTCTCCCTGTGGGAGAGGGCCGGGGTGAGGGCATCAGGCCGCAGCCTTACTCAATAAAGATGTGCGGATAAAACCGTGACAGATCCTGCGTGATCAGCGCGCGATCTTCGCGGATGCCAATTCCGGCTGGTTGATCGTTGATGAGCCAGCTGCCAATCAGCGTATAACTGTCGCCAAATTTCGGCAGTTGATAGAATTCCTGGACGATCATCCCTTCTTCGCCGTAAGGCCCTTCAACCGCTTCCAGCGTTTTACCGTTTTCAATAATGGAGACGTTTGCCCCCTCGCGAGAGAAGATAGGCTTCACGACATATTTTTCCATTTGCGGGTAATCATCTTCCGCAAAATAGGCCGGCAGCAGGTTCGGGTGGTTCGGGAACATCTCCCACAGCATCGGCAGCAGGGCTTTGTTGGAGATAATGCTCTTCCAGGCCGGTTCCAGCCAGCGTACGCCCGCATCTTCCAGCTTGGTGGAGAACATCTCACGCAGCATGTATTCCCACGGGTAGAGTTTGAACAGGTTACTGATCACCTGGTCCTGCATGTCGGTAAACTGGCCTTTCTCACCCAGGCCGATATCCTCGATATAGAGGAACTCGGTCGCCACTTCCGCTTCGGCCGCACAGTCCTGCAGATACTGAACCGTGCCACGGTCTTCTTCCGTGTCGCGGCAGCAGGCGAGATGCAGCAGGTTGAAGCCATGCTGTTCACGCAGCTCGGCAAAACGCTCGATCAGCTTTTCCTGCAGGCTGTTGAACTGGTCGCTGCCTTCCGGCAGGTTTCCGGCGTTCATCTGGTCTTCCAGCCAAATCCACTGGAAGAACGCCGCTTCGTACAGGGAGGTCGGCGTATCGGCGTTGTTTTCCAGCAGCTTAGGTTCACCCACGCCGTCCCATGCCAGATCAAGACGAGAGTAAAGCGAAGGCTGATTCGTTTTCCACGACTGACGTACAAAGCCCCAGGTGTGCTTTGGAATGCGGAACTTTGCCATCAGCGCGTCGCTGTCGATAACCTTTTCCACGACCTTCAGGCACATCTGGTGCAGCTCGGCCGTCACCGCTTCCAGTTTTTCAACCTGGGCCAGCGACAGCCTGTAATAGGCGTCTTCACACCAGTACGGCTCACCGTACATGGTGTGGAAGTTAAAACCGTATTCGGTGGCTTTTTCGCGCCAGTCCGGGCGCTCGGTAATACTGACTCGTTCCATGATCAGCCGCCCATTGAGCGAGAAGAGGTGCCTGTCGCGCTACGCTGCATGCTGGTCTGTTTCGCCACAGACTCACCAAATCCGCCGCGGGTGATAGTGCTGGTGGTAGCCGGTTTCGGTGCCATTGCCGTTTTCGGTACGGTCACGGTGCGGCCTGGGGTAGCTGCGCCGTAGCCTTTGCCGCTGGCATCGGTGTATTGGCCGTAAGCCGGGCTGGCCGGGTTTTTCGAGCTAAACAGCGGCTGCTGCTGATAACCCGCACCGCCACCCATCAGGCGGCCCATCATGTAGCCAGCCATCAGCGGCATCCAGAAGCTGCCGCTGGACTGCGCCTGCGCCTGATTTTCTGGCGCCGTGCCCGCCTGAGCAGGCGTCTGCTGGCACTGTCCTTCACCGAACTCGGCCACGCAGTCTTCGCGTGAGGCATATTTCGGCGCGGTACGTTCCGCTTCTTTCAGGGCATTGGTGTAGGCCGTCTTACATTCGGCGGCTTTACCGGTTGCCGCAGAGCAGTCGTCTGCATTTTGATACAGCGAAACCGTTTCGTCGTTTTTCTCACAGCCTGCCAGCATAAAGACCGCGGTGACCGCCAGCGCAACAGGGGTGAGATGACGGGCGTTCCAGCTTTTGCGGAACGACGCGTGATTAATGGATTTTGTCCGTTTCATGTTTGTCTTCCAGGACCCAGTGGTAATAACGCTCAGGATAGAGGATGAGTGGTTGAAAATGAAGCGAAGAGGGGCGGAATCAGGGGGATCTTTACGTTGGCTTACGTTCAGGTGTGATTTTGCGCCAGGTGGCGCTGCGCTGACCCGGCCTACGATTCAGTAGGCCCGATAAGCGAAGCGCCATCGGGCAATGCTTAGTTACGGAACGGATTATTGCCTTTGCTGGCGGACGTCGTGGTACGCGCAGCGGCTGGCTGTGCAGCAGGCGCGCTGCTGTCAGCGTTGAAGTTATCAACCGCGGCTACCTGCTCCGGGTTCTCTGGTGCAACACTGTCCGGAGAAGTTGAGACCGGTTTGCCCAGCGCGCTGTTCAGCATCTGCAGATCCTGCTCGTTCAGCGTACCCAGAGCCTGCTTGATGTTCAGCTGGTTAATCAGGTACTGGTAACGAGCGCTGGAGAGCTGCTGTTTGGCGTTGTACAGCGTGGTGGTCGCGTCCAGCACGTCAACGATAGTACGTGTACCGACGGAGTAACCCGCTTCCATCGCATCCAGGGAGCTCTGTGCAGACACCACGGCCTGTTTATAGGCGTTGATGCTGCTGATCGACGCGTTCACGTTGTTGAAGGAAGAACGCACGGTCTGCACCACGTTGCGGTGCGCGCTTTCCAGCTGCTCGCTCGCGCCCACAAAGTTGTACTGCGCCTGTTTCACCTGAGAGTTGACCTGACCGCCCTGATACAGCGGCAGGGAGAAGCTCAGACCCACTTTGTTCTGACCCATATTGCTGTCGTCATACTGGGCAGAGTTGGTTTTAGAGCCGCTATAGGTCGTGTCAGAAACACCGGTAGACGCGCTCAGGCTCAGGGTTGGCAGGTGGCCGTCCTGTGCCTGACGAATCTGCTCGCGGGCCAGGTCCTGGCTCAGACGCGCCTGCAGCAACGTCAGGTTGCGGTTTTCCGCCTCTTTCAGCAGGGCGTTAACCGCCTGCGGTTTATCCGTTTTGAAGTTGTCCACGTTCAGGGAGGCCAGTTCCGGATAGTAATTCCCGGTGACCTGACGCAGGGATTCCAGCGCGTTATCGAGGTTGTTACGCGCGGTCACTTCGTTGGCCAGCACGGTGTCGTACTGTGAACGGGCGTTCTGCACATCGGTGATCGCCACCAGACCCACGTTGAAACGCTGGGTGGTTTGATCTAACTGACGGTAAATGGCCTGTTTCTGCGCTTCGGTGTAGGAGAGCGCGTCGATCGCGCTCAGCACGTTAAAGTAAGCTGTGGCCGTGTTCAGGATCAGCGTTTGCTGGTCGGTCTGATAGGTCACATCCTGAATGCCCGCGCTCTTTTCCTGCAGGGTCAGGGCGCGCCATTTGGACATATCAAACAGCGTTTGTGTCAATTGCAGTGAGGCGCTGGTAGCATTGGAGTTAACGCCGTTAGCGTCGCGGAAACCGTTGCTGTAGGTATAATCTGCCCCTAAGCCTAACTGCGGCAGCAGTGGGCTACGTGCTTCGTTAATCTTTTCAAACGCAGCATCACGATCGGCCGCTGATTTACGTAAATCAGGGTTGCCCAGACGTGCCTGCTGGTAGACCTGTAACAGGTTTTCCGCCTGGCTCATTGCACTGAAGCCCGTCAGGCTCAGGCCGATAAGGATGGGGAGCAATTTCTTCATTTGCATTCCTTGTTGTGAAGCAGTATTAGCGCTGATCTAATTAAAAAATAATTGCCGATTCTAACAGAATCATCCACACCAAAAGGTTGGCGTTACGTGCCATCTGGCGGTAATTTGCACCAATCTACCATAGAGCCTTACAAACGGCAGCCAAACAGCCTTGAAATTCATCATTTCATCACTATTGCTACCAGGACCCGACTCATGCAAAAACCAGAAAAGTTGCCCGTGACATTCGCCAAAAACGATGTAGAAATTATTGCACGAGAAACGCTTTATAGCGGTTTTTTTTCGATGGAACTTTACCGTTTCCGGCATCGCCTGTTTAACGGTGAAATGAGCGGCGAAATCCGACGCGAAATTTTTGAGCGCGGCCATGCGGCAGTCTTGCTACCCTTTGACCCAGTGCGTGACGAAGTTGTACTGGTGGAGCAGATCCGCATCGCCGCTTATGACGTCAGTGAAAGCCCGTGGCTGCTGGAAATGGTGGCCGGGATGATCGAAGAAGGTGAGTCGGTCGAGGACGTCGCCCGGCGCGAGGCGCTGGAAGAGGCGGGGCTGGTGGTGGGCCGCACCAAACCGGTATTGAGCTATCTGGCAAGCCCGGGGGGCACCAGCGAGCGCTTGTCCATTATGGTTGGCGAAGTGGACGCCACGACGGCGGAAGGGATCCACGGTCTGGCAGATGAAAACGAAGATATTCGGGTTCATGTGGTGAGCCGGGAACAGGCTTATCAGTGGGTAGAAGAGGGGAAAATCGACAACGCAGCGTCTGTCATCGCCCTGCAATGGCTACAGCTGCATTATCAGACATTACGAAACGAGTGGAAAAAATGAAGCGCTATACGCCTGACTTCCCAGAAATGATGCGCCTGTGCGAAACCAATTTCGCACAATTGCGCCGCCTGCTGCCGAGAAACGATGCACCCGGCGAAACGGTAAGCTATCAGGTGAGCAATGCGCAGTATCGGTTAACGATAACAGAATCAACGCGCTACACTACGCTGGTGGAGATTGAGCAAACGGCCCCCAGCATCAGTTACTGGAGCCTGCCGTCGATGACGGTGCGCCTCTATCACGACGCGATGGTCGCTGAAGTGTGTTCAAGTCAGCAGATCTTTCGTTTCAAGGCGCGGTATGATTATCCGAATAAAAAGTTGCATCAACGCGACGAAAAGCATCAAATTAACCAGTTTTTAGCCGACTGGCTAAGGTATTGTTTAGCACATGGAGCAATGGCGATTCCGGTTTGTTAGCGTCATAAACCTACCTAAGGACACCATTTGGAAAGCCTGTTGAACCTGACTGTTGCTGGTGGGGCGCCAGTCAGGATATTACAAATCACCGATACCCACCTTTTTGCCGAAAAGCATGAGACGCTGCTGGGGGTCAATACCTGGGAGAGTTATCAGGCGGTACTTAGCGCCATTCACGCTGAAAATCGTGCATGCGATCTGATTGTCGCAACCGGCGATCTGGCGCAGGATCAATCCTCCGCGGCCTACCAGCATTTCGCTGAAGGCATCGCGAGCTTTAGCGTGCCTTGCGTCTGGCTGCCTGGAAACCATGATTTCCAGCCGGCGATGTACAGTTCTCTTCAGGATGCGGGCATTTCTCCGGCGAAATGTGTTTTTGCGGGTGAACAGTGGCAGATCCTGCTGCTGGACAGTCAGGTATTCGGCGTTCCGCACGGTGAGTTAAGCGAGTTTCAACTCGACTGGCTGGAGACCAAACTGGCTGCTGAGCCTGAACGTCATACGCTGCTGTTGCTTCATCATCATCCTCTGCCGGCGGGGTGCAGCTGGCTCGATCAACACAGCCTGCGCAACTCTGCGGCGCTGGATCACGTACTGGCGAAGTTCCCGCGGGTAAAAAACCTGCTGTGCGGACATATTCATCAGGAACAGGATCTCGACTGGAACGGACGCCGTATGCTGGCGACGCCGTCGACCTGCGTGCAGTTTAAACCGCACTGCGCCAACTTTACGCTGGATACCATCGCACCAGGCTGGCGCTGGCTGGACCTGCATGCCGATGGCACGCTGACCACGGAAGTCTGTCGTCTGACCGGCGCAAAATTCCGCCCGGATACCGCTTCAGAAGGCTACTGATGTCTACGCTCCTTTATCTGCACGGATTCAACAGCTCGCCGCGCTCCGCAAAAGCGACACAGTTTCGCCACTGGCTGAGCGAGCATCACCCCGACGTTGAGATGATCATCCCGCAGCTGCCGCCCTATCCTGCGGAGGCCGCGGAGATGCTGGAATCTATTGTGCTCGAACACGGCGGCGAGTCATTCGGTGTGGTCGGCTCATCGCTGGGCGGGTACTACGCCACCTGGCTGTCGCAATGCTTCATGCTGCCGGCCGTTGTGGTCAATCCGGCGGTACGGCCATTTGAGCTGCTGCGGGACTTTCTTGGCGAAAACGAGAACCCCTACACCGGCCAGCAATATGTGCTAGAGTCACGCCATATTTACGATCTCAAAGTTATGCAGGTCGACCCGCTTGAAGCGCCGGATCTCATCTGGCTGCTGCAACAGACGGGAGATGAAGTGCTGGATTACCGCCAGGCAGTGGCGTATTACGCATCCTGCCGCCAGACTATAGAAGAGGGCGGAAATCATGCTTTCACGGGCTTTGAGAATCATTTCACCCAGATTGTCGATTTTCTTGGACTGCACAGCCACTGACAATCAATGCGAATTGCTAGTTTAAATCATGACGCAAACCTATAACGCAGATGCCATTGAGGTCCTCACCGGGCTAGAGCCGGTTCGCCGCCGCCCGGGGATGTACACCGATACGACACGCCCAAACCATCTGGGCCAGGAAGTTATTGATAACAGTGTGGACGAAGCGCTGGCGGGTCATGCCAAACGCGTTGACGTCATCCTGCATGCCGATCAGTCGCTGGAAGTTATCGACGACGGGCGCGGCATGCCGGTGGATATCCACCCGGAAGAGGGGGTGCCTGCCGTCGAGCTGATCCTCTGTCGTCTGCATGCGGGCGGTAAGTTCTCCAATAAAAACTACCAGTTCTCCGGTGGTCTGCACGGCGTGGGCATTTCCGTCGTCAACGCCCTGTCGAAACGCGTGGAAGTTAACGTTCGTCGCGACGGTCAGGTGTACAACATCGCGTTTGAGAACGGCGAGAAGGTGCAGGATCTGCAGGTTGTTGGCACGTGCGGTAAACGCAACACCGGCACCAGCGTCCACTTCTGGCCTGACGAAAGCTTCTTCGACAGCCCGCGTTTTTCTGTTTCCCGCCTGACGCACCTGCTGAAAGCCAAAGCGGTGCTTTGCCCTGGCGTGGAAATCACCTTCAAAGACCACGTTAACAACACCGAGCAGAGCTGGCACTACGAAGATGGCCTTAATGACTATCTGTGCGAAGCGGTAAACGGCCTGCCGACGCTGCCGGAAAAACCGTTCGTCGGTAATTTTACCGGTGACACCGAAGCGGTGGACTGGGCGCTGCTCTGGCTGCCGGAAGGCGGCGAGCTGCTGACCGAAAGCTACGTTAACCTGATCCCCACGATGCTCGGCGGGACCCACGTCAACGGCCTGCGTCAGGGTCTGCTGGATGCGATGCGCGAGTTCTGCGAATACCGCAATATCCTGCCGCGCGGCGTGAAGCTCTCGGCGGAAGATATCTGGGATCGCTGCGCCTATGTGCTCTCTGTGAAGATGCAGGATCCGCAGTTTGCCGGGCAGACCAAAGAGCGCCTCTCTTCACGTCAGTGCGCGGCCTTTGTCTCCGGTGTGGTGAAAGATGCGTTTACCCTGTGGCTGAACCAGAACGTGCAGGCGGCGGAGATGCTGGCCGAAATGGCCATCTCCAGCGCCCAGCGTCGTCTGCGTGCGGCCAAGAAAGTGGTGCGTAAAAAGCTGACCAGCGGCCCTGCGCTGCCGGGTAAGCTGGCGGACTGTACCGCGCAGGATCTCAACCGTACCGAACTGTTCCTCGTGGAAGGGGACTCGGCAGGGGGATCGGCCAAGCAGGCGCGCGATCGCGAATATCAGGCGATCATGCCGCTCAAGGGTAAGATCCTGAACACCTGGGAGGTCTCGTCTGATGAAGTGCTGGCCTCGCAGGAAGTGCACGATATCTCGGTGGCGATCGGCATCGATCCTGACAGTGACGATCTGAGCCAGCTGCGCTACGGCAAGATCTGTATCCTCGCGGATGCAGACTCCGATGGTCTGCACATCGCTACGCTGCTGTGCGCGCTGTTTGTGAAACACTTCCGCACGCTGGTGAAAAACGGTCACGTCTACGTGGCGCTGCCGCCGCTATACCGTATCGATCTCGGCAAAGAGGTGTACTACGCGCTGACGGAAGAAGAAAAAGCGGGCGTGCTGGAACAGCTTAAGCGTAAGAAGGGCAAGCCTAACGTACAGCGCTTTAAAGGGCTGGGCGAGATGAACCCGATGCAGCTGCGCGAAACGACGCTGGATCCGAACACCCGCCGTCTGGTACAGCTGACGATCAGCGACGAAGACGAACAGCAAACCAACGCCATGATGGATATGCTCCTTGCCAAGAAACGTTCGGAAGACCGTCGTAACTGGTTGCAGGAGAAAGGCGATATGGCAGATATTGAGGCCTGATGCCCTCACCCTAACCCTCTCCCACAGGGAGAGGGAATGGATCGTAGGCCCGGTAAGCATTAGCGCCACCGGGCTTTTTTACATCAAAACTCCATCTTCACCGTAAACTGCACTTCGCGCGGGTCGCCAATCTGGTTACCCAGATTGTTGGTAGCGATAGATGAGGTGTAGTAGGTCTTATCAAACAGATTTTTGACGTTCACCTGCAGCGTCACCGGATACTGCAGCTTTATCTTATACGCCGCAAACGCATCCGCCACGAAATAGCCCGGCAGATAATAATCTGCCCCGTTGGTCGCTGAACGACGGCTCACGCCATGTCCGCCACCGCCCAGCGTCAGGGTATTCCCGGCAAACGCATTATGAATATCGTAGGTCAGGAACAGGGAGCCGGTATGGCGCGGCACGTTCGGCAGCGGTTTGCCGGCATAGTCCGGATCTTCCAGCACTTTCGCGTCGGTATAGCCATAGCTGGCGATGATATTGGTGTTCTCGGTCAGCGACCCGGCAAGATCCACCTCCACACCCTGAGAGCGCACGCGTCCCGCTGTTTTGGCGATGGTTTCCCCGCCAATGCTCTCGGTGTACAGCACGTTGCGCTTGTGAATATCAAACAGCGCGATATTGGCGGTAATCCCGTCGAACAGATCGAATTTTGCACCCACTTCATAGGCATTCGACGTTTCCGGCGGCAGGTCACCGATGTAGCTCGCAATCGACGACTGCGGCATAAACGTTTGTGAGTAGTTGGCAAACAGCGAGACGGATGGCGTGAGCTTGTAGACCAGCCCCAGTTTTGGCGTCCACTGCTCGTCGCGGCTGTCGGTATTGACGTTGAACGGACGACCTTTGCCCGCGTACTGGGTGTAATACTGATAGCGCAGCCCGGCGACGGCGATCCAGTTGTCGGTCAGGTACAGGGCATCCTGCGCGTAGGCCGAGTAGCTCTCCTGCTTGAGCGTCTGGTCGCTGTCGGACGCCGACACGGTGGTGCATTTGCCGAGGTTGCCATACGTCGGATGGTAGATATTGAAATCTTTCACGTTTTTACAGCGCATCATGTCCGTGCGCAGCAGATCGTAATTTTCATACGACACGCCGGTCAGGATCTCATTGTAAAAACCGGCAATATCCACATTCCCCTGCAGATCCGCGCGGGTGCTGTGCATGCGCTGGGTCGATCCCTGGGTGGCATCCACGCGGCGGGTCAGGTTGCCGGTTTTTGAATCATAGGCCATCACGCGGGCCTGATTATCGCTGTATTTATCCTGACTGTAGCTGTAGTCGAACTTTGCGGTCCACTGGCTGTTGAGACGATATTCCGCGTTGAGCTGGGCGAGGTCCGACTGCCCGTCAGTGATATTAAACGGCTCGTCAAAGCGGGTTTTACGATCCACGTTTACCGGCTGTTTGGTGTTGAGATCGAAGATCGTCCCGCGATCGAACGGCGTCTTATAGTCGCGATGGGAATAGAGCACGGTCACGGTGGCATCGTCGCCAAACCAGGTGAGCGACGGAGCGATAAAGGTGCTGCGTTCGTTACCAAAATTACGCCAGTAATCCTCGTCCTGATATTCGCCTGTGAGGCGATACGCCAGACGGGTGCCCTCTATCGGGCCGGTGACGTCAACCTGTCCGGTGCCGCCGCCAAAGCTGGAAGAAGTGGCAGAAATCGACCCGCCGAAGCGCTTTTCCGGGCGTTTGGTGACCACGTTAATCAGCCCGCCGGGATCGAGAATGCCATAAAGCGTTGAGGCCGGACCTTTCAGCACCTCCACGCGCTCGGTTGCGGCATTAAAGCTGCGCGGCAGCACGGTGCGCAGACCGTTGGTCATGATCGAGCCGTCACGGTTCGCGCCAAACCCGCGGCGCACAAACGCATCCTGCGTGCCGCCCAGCGTGTTGGTCTGCACCACGTTGCTGACGTTGTAGAGCGCTTCATCCAGCGTGGTGGCGTGCTGATCCTGAAGCACCTTATCGCTGACGGTATTCACCACCTGCGGGATATCCAGCATCGGCATGTTGGTTAGCGTGGCGGTGGAGGTATTCAGCGGCTGATAGCCATTCGTGGCTTCCGCCGTAGTAGTTGGATCGGCCGTGACGGTCAGCGTTTCGCCGTCTTTAGCCGTGGTGGTGTCTGCTGCCTGCACCAGCGGCGCCATAAACAGCAGTGAAAAGAGCGCGCGCCCTTTTACCCCAGAGAGTGAAGGTGTGAACGTAGCCATTACATCTGTTATCCCGAAATATTCCGCAAAAGACGTTTCGCGGAAGAATGTGTGAGTCATTGCCCCTTACGGTCTGCCCGTTAGCCAGAGCTGGCATCGGACATGTAATTGAGAATCATTCAATCATGAGCAGATGTAGTAGTAAATGGAAAAAAGCATAAATCGACTACAGCGAGAAATAAGGCGTTAAAGCGTAACGGCGACAGAGTTAATTTATTGAAAATAAAGTTGATATAAAGCTATCCGAGCTCGCTTGCTTGTCCGTTTTCCCCTGGTTTTTACAGGGTGTTTCTTCGCTTGACTACTACAGGGCGCAGCGTCAAACTTCTCAAAAGAGAATGAGTTTTATTTTTATTTATTGGCTTTTCATTACGTTGGCATTCACGTGGCTCACAACACAAACAAACCGGGACTGGTTCTGGAGAACCTCTCTGCGGGGTATCAGAAAAAAATCATCATTGATGGGCTCACCCTTGCGATCCCTCAGCAGAAAATGACGGTGCTGGTAGGAGCGAACGGCTGCGGGAAATCCACGCTGTTGAGCACTATCGCGCGGCTGCTGCGGCCACTTGGGGGGGCCGCGCTGCTGGACGGCAAAGCCATTCATGAGCAGCCGACCAAAGCGGTCGCCCGTCAGCTTGGCATTCTGCCGCAGTCCCCGCTGTTGCCGGAAGGGTTAACCGTTTTTGAACTGGTCTCGCGCGGGCGTTATCCCTGGCAAAACGTTATGCGCCAGTGGAGCGAAGAGGACGAACTGGCGGTGGAAGAGGCCCTGCGGCTGACCGGTACGGCAGCGTTTGCCCATATGCCGGTAGAAAGCCTGTCCGGCGGTCAGCGACAGCGCTGCTGGATCGCGATGGCGCTGGCGCAGCAAACGCCGTATATCCTGCTGGATGAACCCACCACCTTTCTCGATCTTCGCTATCAGGTGGAGATCCTCGAACTGCTACATACGCTGACGCGTGAGCACGGGCGTACCGTGCTGGTGGTGTTGCACGACCTTAACTTCGCCGTGAACTATGGCGATACGCTGGTCTTTTTACGCCAGGGAAAGGTGGAGGGGGTATTGCATGAGGGGGACGTTTGTACGCCAGAGCTTATTAAAGCGGTGTTCGATGTCGACGTGCATATGTCCATCAACCCGTTAACCGGCAAACCGTTCTTTATGCCGTTTCGCCAGGTCGCTGAAAAATGATCCGCACCTCTCTGGCATTTATCCTTTTTGTCTTACTGCTGACGGCGGGCGCGATTGCCCATCTGGGAACTGGCGCGCGTGTTATTCCGCCCTGGACAGTGGCCCAGGCCTTTTTCGCTTTCGACCCGCACAATTTCGACCATAACATCATCATCAGGCTGCGCCTGTTACGTCTGATGGCGGCCACGATCGTTGGCGCGGCGCTGGGTGTGGCGGGGGTATTATTACAGTCGGTCATCCGCAACCCGCTGGCTGAGCCGCATATTCTCGGGCTCAATGCCGGGGCGGCGCTGGCGGTGGTGCTGACGAGCGCGCTGGGCCTGACCCTGCCAGTGGGGCAGCCGCTTGTTGCCGCTGCCGGTGCCGCCACGCTGTTTTTGCTGGTACTGGTGTTCTCCTCTTCCGGGCGGACCGGACTCACGCCGATGAAAGTCACCCTGTGCGGCGTCGCGATGTCGGCCTTTGCCTCGTCAGTGACCGCCGCCGTGCTGATTCTGGACGAACAAACGCTGCTCTCCCTGCGCACCTGGCTGGCGGGTGATGTCGCCGGGGTCAACGCACAGACGCTGCAGAGCGCCCTGTGGGCCGCCACCGCTGGTTTTGTTCTCGCTCTTGCGCTGTCGCCTTCGCTCAATATGCTGGCGCTTGGCGACAACATGGCGCAGGGGCTTGGCGTATCGCTGCTGAAAACCCGTTTGCTCGCTCTGCTGGCTATCGCGCTGCTCTGCGGCGCGGCCGTCTCCATCGCCGGGCCGATTGGCTTTATTGGCCTTGTGGTGCCGCAGCTCATTCGCCGTATGGTGTCGGCCGATCTGCGGGTGATGGTGCCGCTGTCTGCGCTGTGCGGCGCGCTGGTTCTGCTGCTGGCGGATATCGCGGCCCGGACGCTGTTTACGCCCTGGGAGCTGGCAACCGGCATCATGACAGCCCTGGTTGGCGCCCCCGTCTTTATCTTCATGGCGTCGAGGATGTTTAAATGAACCGCGCCGGACTGCGTGCGTTGCGCGTTGGCACCTTCTCGGCGCTGGTTCGTCCAAAGGCGCTGGCGTGTCTTGCAATCCTGACGCTGGCCGCCTGCCTGCTGACCGGTTTTGGCCTGACGCACGGTTCCCTGCCTATTCCCAGCTCCGCCATCGGACGCGCGCTGTTTATGCCTGAAAGTCTGACAACAGAGACGCGCTACATCGTGATGGACATCCGTCTGCCGCGTCTGCTGATGGCGATCCTGTGCGGCGCAATGCTCGGTATGGCAGGGGCGGCCATGCAGTCCATCACCCGCAATGGCCTGGCCGATCCGGGACTGATCGGCGTGAAAGAGGGCTGTAGCGCAGCGGTACTGCTGCTGATTTTTCAGTTCCCGGCGCTGAGCCTGGCGTGGCGTCCGCTGGTCGGGATGGCCGGGGGGCTGCTCACCGCGCTGCTGGTGATAGCCCTGGCGCGGGATATCTCGCGCCCGCGATTTATTCTGATCGGTATTGGCGTGTCGTGGGCCTTTGCCGCGGCAATGGGGGTTTTTATCACCACTGCTGACGTGCGCGACGTGCAGACGGCGATGCTGTGGCTGGCGGGAAGCCTGCATGCGGCAAACTGGACGCTGGTGGGGCTGGCCGCGCTCTGGACTGTCCCCGCGTTTGCGCTGCTGCTGTTTACCGCCCGGGCTGCAGACGTGGCGTTGCTCGGCAACCAGACGGCAACGGGCCTTGGGATTCGTACCACCCGGCTGGCGCTGCTGCGGGTTCTTGCCCCGGTGGTGCTGACGGCGGCCTGCGTCTCCTGCGTGGGCAGTATTGGCTTCGTGGGGCTGATTGCCCCGCACATGGCACGCCTGCTGCTGCGCGGTGGTCAAACCGCGCTCCTGACGGGCAGTGCCGTGCTGGGAGCGCTGCTGGTGCTGCTGGCGGATAACATTGGACGGCTGGCATTCCTCCCGCTGCAACTGCCGGCGGGCATTGTCATTTCATTAATTGGCGGACCGTTTTTCCTGCTGCTGCTCTGGCAGCGCCGGGACAGATTTTAGAGGACGATAATGCGTGTACTTTTTTTGATGCTGTTGCTGGTGGGGTTTGCAGTGAGTGCGGCGGAGCCGACTCAAACATTTACCGACGATTTGGGACGTAAGGTTGTTGTGCCGCTTCACCCAAAGCGGATCGTCTCGCTGCATGATCTGGATATCACCATTCCGCTGATTGAGCTTGGCGTGCCACCGGTCGCAAGCCATGGCCGCACGCGCCCGGACGGTAGCCACTTTCTGCGCTCCAGCGGCATGTTGACGGGCGTCGATTTCGATAACTCCAACATCAAATTTATCGGCACGGCCGATATCGACATTGAAGCCATTGCCGCCGCCAAACCTGACCTGATCATTACCGAGCCGACCCGTAATACGCCGGTGGAACAGCTTGCGAAAATTGCCCCGACGGTGAGTATCGATCACCTCGACGGCGGTGCGCCGGAAATCTACCGCAAGCTGGCGCAGCTTACCGGTACGCAGGCGCGGCTGAAAATCCTGGAGCGCCGTTATCAGGAACAAATCAAAGCGCTGAAGGCAACCCTCGACACCCGCCATATCACCGTGTCGGTCATTCAGGCCAACCAGGGGAAAATTAACGCCATGCACAGCTACCACTCGCTTGGACGCGTGCTGCGCGACGCAGGATTCACATTCCCGCCGTTGATTGAGAGCATCCCGGACGGAGGGCGCATTGACGTCAGCGCCGAGCGCCTGCCGGAGCTGGATGCCGATTTTGTCTTTGCTACCTGGCGTGGGGACACCGGCGGAAAACCGCAGGATGAGCTGGCTGCAATGGATGCCGTGATGCCGGGCTGGTGCCAGTTCCTGAACGCCTGCCGGACCGGACACTACGTGCTGATCTCGCGCGAGGAGGCCATCTCGAATTCGTTCGCCTCGTTAGGGCTGATGGCCGCGCAGGTGCAGTCGCAGATTGCCGGGCGTCCGCTGCCGGAGGCATCACGGTGATCCGCAAAGAGAAAGGTCGCGTGGATGTTTATGGCGAACGTTTTCGCGCGCGGGCGCATCAGCTGACGCCGCGTCTGCTGCAGGTCGCCCGCTATATTCATGACAATCGCGAAGCGGTGATGGAGCAGACGGCAATGGAGATCGCCACGCAGCTTAAAACGTCAGACGCCACGGTGGTCCGCGCGATCCAGGCGCTGGGCTTTGCCGGACTGCGCGATCTCAAGCAGACCCTGGAGCAGTGGTTTGGTCCGGTGGTGACCTCGAGCGAAAAAATCTCCTCTACGGTCAATACGCTCACCAGCGACGTGAATGCGAGTATCGATTTTGTGCTGGAAGGGCACCAGCACACCTGCGAGGTGTTGTCGCAACCGCACAACCGCTACGCGATGGCCCAGGCGGTCTCACTGCTGGCACAGGCGAGGCAGGTCGCCCTGTTTGGGATTGGCGCCTCCGGCATTCTGGCCGAGTACACCGCCAGGTTGTTCAGCCGGATGGGACTGCCCGCCACGCCGCTTAATCGTACCGGGATAGGCCTTGCTGAACAGCTGATAGCGCTTCAGCGCGGCGACGTGCTGGTGATGATGGCGCAGAAATCCGCGCACCGGGAAGGGCAAACTACGCTGCGTGAAGCGAAACGTCTGGGCATCCCCACCATTTTGCTGACCAACGCGCTGGATTCACGTTTCAGTAAAGAGGCAAGCGTAGTGATCCACGTCCCGCGCGGCGGTGAAAAGGGTAAAATTCCGCTCCATGGCACGGTGCTGCTGTGTCTGGAGATGCTCATTTTATCCGTCGCCGCCACCGAGCCGCAGCGCACCATCAGGTCCATGAAGCGCATTAACGAGCTACACCGTGGGTTAAAACCGGGGAAGAAAAGCAGCTAAAAACAACAAAGCCCGGTGGCGCTGGCGCTTACCGGGCCTACGATTCAGGTTTTGTAGGCCGGGTAAACGCAGTGCTACCCGGCAAATTCCACAAATTTAAACCCCTTGCTCCAGAATGCGGATGTGGGTTTCCAGCACGTCACCTTTCACGGCATCACTCCACGCTTTCATGTGCGCGGTCTGCAGATGCGCTTCAAGGTGCGCGACGGTTTCCCACTGCTCAACCATGATGATCGAGTCCGGTGCGGTCGCCTGGAAGCTGGCGTGAGTGGCGGCATCCACCATCGGCGCGTAGCCGTGGCAGCCTTCTTCTTTCAGTACGGTCGGGATAATTTTCGCGAACTGATCCAGCACCGCCTGGCGGTGATGTTGACCTGGACGAGTACGGATTTCTGCAATAACGGTAAGCATTGTGACTACTCCTTTAATTCCAGGTTACCAGTTAAGCAAAAATTTCCGCGAGATGCTTGCGATATTCTGCGATATAGCGCGGGACATCAGGCATTTTAATCACGTCGTTGACGATAAAGGTCGGCAGCGGATCCATGCCCAGGAACTGGTTAGCCTTGTGGAACGGCAGGTACGCGCCGTCAACGCCCACCCCTTCGAAGAACTGATCTTTCTCGGTGAAAGCTTCCAGCGGGGCGTTCCAGGTGAGCGACAGCATATATTTTTTGCCCTGAATCAGGCCGCCGGAACCGTATTTTTTAGACGCATCTGAGCGGGTGCGGCCGTCGCTGGCATACAGCGAGCCGTGACCTTCAGTGAACACATCGTCCATGTATTTTTTCACGGTCCACGGCGCGCCCATCCACCAGCCAGGCATCTGCCAGATCACCACGTCAGCCCACAGGAAGTTCTGCACTTCGGCTTTCACATCGTAATCGCTGTCTGCGCGCACGACCTTAACATCATGCCCGGCGTCGCGCAGGAAACCGTCCGCGACCTCGGTCAGGGTGTCATTCAGCTGGCCTTTCGAGTGCGCGAACTCTTTCGCGCCGTTGATAATCAGAATGTTGCTCATTATTTGTCCTCGTCGATGAGAGTATGGCGAGTATTCTACGCGCGAGGGCGGGACGGTAAAATGAGCAAAATGTGCAAAGTCTTTTGCATTAAACGCAATAATCTCCTACCAGCTGACCCTGACTTCAAGCCCCCCTTCCGGCGCATTGTTCAGCGAGACACGCAGTCCATGTAGCGCAGCAATACGTTTCACAATGGATAACCCCAGCCCGCTGCCCGTCGCATCCTGGCCGGGCGGGCGATAAAACCGCTCGCCGATACGCGCCAGCGCCTCGGGGGAAATCCCCGGGCCGTTGTCGCGCACGGTGAAGCTCCGGGTATCCAGCGTCACGTCCACCACGCTGCCGCGTGGGCTGTAGCGAATCGCGTTATCCAGCAGGTTACGTACCAGCAGGCTCATCAGCAGTGGCTGACCCGTGCGTGTCACCTCCGGGGCATGAATGTTCAGGCGAATATCCGTGCCCGCCTGCTGAGCCGGATGCCAGATATCCAGCACCGCTGACTGCAGTAAATCGGCCATCGTGATGGGTTCGACATCTTCCAGATTGTCCAGCGAATCCAGACGCGAGAGCGTAAGAAGCTGATCCACCAGCCGGGAGGCGCGGTCGATCCCCGCATGAAGCTGCGAAAGCGCTTTTTCCTGCGCCTGCGGGTCATCCAGAGAGAGTTGCGCCACGTCGGTTTGCACCTTCAGGGCGGCCAGTGGGCTGCGCAGCTCGTGAGCGGCATCGGAGGTAAAACGACGCTCGCGGATCATCATCTCCTGGGTACGTGCGAAGAGATGATTCAGCGCGTCAAGCAGGGGGCGCACTTCCGCAGGGACACCCTGCGTCGGCAGAGTATCGGTGGCATCCGGCGAGCGGGCGCGAAGGGTCTGGGCCAGCTTTTTCAGCGGCTTCAGTTCCCGGCTCAGGAGGACAATCAGCAACAGCAGCATCACCGGCAGCGCCACCAGCCAGGGCGTGAGCTGTGAACTGACCACGTCCAGCGCCATCTCCTGGCGGTACTCCCACTCCTGGCCGATCACCACGCGGTATTTCCCGTCGGGTGACGTCAGCCATAAGAAACGCCATTCATCGTTATCGTCTTTAAGCCTTCCGTTATCAAACCCGTCGCGACGATAGTGATACGGGATATCGCGCCCGTTTTCGCCGTCGTTGAGGATCATTTTGCCGTCGACGGCATAAATGGCGAAAGCCAGCGCGTCGTCATCCAGACGACCATGTTTCACTTTTTTCGGGATCTCGCGCATGCGCTCAGGGGCACGGATCTCGTCCAGATCCATCGTCAGCAGCCGTTTGGCGAACAGCATCTGCTGGGTATCAAACAGCTTATCCAGCTTGTGGGTCGTCTGCTGCCAGGCCACCAGACTGGCGGCAAACCATGCCGTCAGGGAGAGCGCTAAAAAGAGGAGCGTCAGGCGCAGCTTCAGGCTCAGGCGTTGCGTCAGTTTCATGCGTCACCCAGGGTATAGCCGATGCCGTGCACGGTGCGGATAAACTCGCTGCCAAGCTTGCGGCGCAGATGGTGGACGTGGACTTCCACCGCATTGCTGGAGACGTCGTCGTCCCAGGTGTAGAGCTTCTCTTCGATCGCTTTGCGCGGCAGCACGCGGCCGGCATTGCGCATCAGCAGCTCCAGCAGGGCGAACTCTTTGGGCTTGAGCGTCAGCGTTTCCCCCTCCAGCGTGGCGACGAGGCTTGTCGGGTCGAGAGTGACCTTTCCGTGGCGCAGCTCGCTGCGCGTCTGGCCGTGGCTGCGGCGGACCAGCGCTTCGAGGCGGGCCCCCACTTCGATCAGCGCGAACGGCTTACAGAGATAATCATCCGCGCCCAGGCGCAACCCTTCGACACGCTGGTTAAGCGCATCCCGCGCGGTCAGGATCAATACCGGTTCGCTGCGGCCGCTTTCTCGCCATGCGCGCAGGATCTGAAGACCGTCGATTTCCGGCAGCGTCAGGTCCAGCACCACGGCATCGTAAGGTGCAGAGTAGAGTGCGGCCTGGCCGGTTTTTCCATCGGTAAACCAGTCCACGCTAAAGCCCATTTTGCTTAAGCCCGTTTTGATGCCGTCGCCAATGAGCTTGTCGTCTTCTACCAGTAAAATGCGCATATTCCCTCCTTGATGCCGTCAGTAAACCCTCTGAATCTGCCTGCTGTACAGTAAAAATAAATAAATTTTCCCCTTAAGAAGTTGTTAAGGATTACCCTGTTAAATGGTTTGCGAAACCAGATTAAAGGGAGAGTTAATATGAAAAAATTCGCTGCGATTGCTGCCATCATGATGATGACCACTGCCCCTGTTTTTGCTGCCCAGGGCGGATTTAACGGCCCGTCAGCCACGCAAACTCAGACTCACGCGCAGACAGGCGGGTTTGTTGATAATGACGCGAACCTCACCACCGCGGTGAAGGTTAAAGAGATGAAAGATGACAGCTGGGTGAAGCTGCGCGGGAACATTACCCAGCGTCTGTCCGACGACCGCTACACCTTCCGCGATGAGACCGGCACGGTAAACGTGGAGATTGACCACAAGCGCTGGAACGGCGTGACCGTCACCCCGCAGGATAAAGTTGAAATCCAGGGCAAGGTCGATAAAGAGTGGAACGATTTTGAAATCGACGTGAAGCAGATCATTAAGCTGAACAAATAACCCGGAAAGGGCCGCCTGAGCGGCCCTTTTTCTTTGTGACTCAACTCGACAGATAGGGTAGTATCTGCGGCAATATTGCCTGAAACCCATCGGTTTCTGAGTTGAGGAATCACACGTAATGAGCGATATGGCAGAGCGCCTCGCGCTACATGAATTCACGGAAAACGCCTACCTGAACTACTCCATGTACGTCATCATGGACAGGGCGTTACCGTTTATCGGGGATGGCCTGAAGCCCGTACAGCGCCGCATCGTGTATGCGATGTCCGAACTGGGGCTGAATGCTACCGCCAAGTTCAAGAAATCCGCCCGTACCGTCGGTGACGTACTGGGTAAATACCATCCGCACGGTGACAGCGCCTGTTATGAAGCGATGGTGCTGATGGCCCAGCCATTCTCGTACCGCTATCCGCTGGTGGATGGTCAGGGGAACTGGGGGGCGCCGGACGATCCGAAATCCTTCGCGGCGATGCGTTATACCGAATCCCGTCTGTCAAAATATGCCGAAGTGCTGCTGGGCGAGCTGGGGCAGGGCACCGTTGACTGGGTGCCAAACTTCGACGGCACGCTGCAGGAGCCGAAGATGCTGCCTGCGCGTCTGCCGAACATCCTGCTGAACGGGACCACCGGTATCGCCGTTGGTATGGCGACGGACATTCCGCCGCACAACCTGCGTGAAGTGGCGAATGCCGCCATCACCCTGATTGAGCAACCGAAAACCTCGCTGGATGAGCTGCTGGATATCGTGCAGGGGCCGGACTTCCCGACTGAAGCCGAGATCATCACCTCACGCGCGGAAATCCGTAAAATTTACCAGAACGGTCGCGGCTCCGTGCGCATGCGCGCGGTGTGGACCAAAGAGGACGGCGCCGTGGTGATCACCGCGCTGCCGCATCAGGTCTCCGGCGCTAAAGTGCTGGAGCAGATCGCCGCCCAGATGCGCAACAAAAAGCTGCCGATGGTGGATGATCTGCGCGACGAGTCCGACCACGAAAACCCGACCCGTCTGGTGATTGTGCCGCGCTCTAACCGTGTGGACATGGAGCAGGTGATGAACCACCTGTTTGCCACCACCGATCTGGAAAAAAGCTACCGCATCAACCTGAACATGATTGGTCTCGACGGACGCCCGGCGGTGAAAAACCTGCTGGAGATCCTCACCGAATGGCTGACGTTCCGCCGCGATACGGTTCGCCGTCGTCTGAACCATCGTCTGGAGAAAGTGCTTAAGCGCCTGCATATCCTCGAAGGTTTGCTGGTGGCGTTCCTCAATATCGACGAGGTGATTGAGATCATCCGTACCGAGGACGAGCCGAAACCTGCCCTGATGTCGCGTTTTGGCATCAGCGAAACCCAGGCCGAAGCGATCCTCGAACTGAAGCTGCGCCATCTCGCCAGACTTGAAGAGATGAAGATCCGTGGTGAGCAGAACGAGCTGGAAAAAGAGCGCGATCAGCTGCAGGCGACCCTCGCGTCCGAACGCAAGATGAATACCCTGCTGAAAAAAGAGCTGCAGGCCGATGCCGACGCGTTTGGTGACGACCGCCGTTCTCCGCTGCACGAGCGCGAAGAAGCGAAGGCGATGAACGAGCACGACATGCAGCCGTCCGAGCCGGTGACTATTGTCCTGTCGCAGAGCGGCTGGGTGCGCAGCGCCAAGGGGCACGATATCGACGCGCCGGGGCTCAGCTACAAGGCGGGCGACAGCTTCAAAGCGGCGGTGAAAGGTAAGAGCAACCAGCCGGTGGCGTTTATCGACTCCACCGGTCGTAGCTACGCCATCGACCCGATTACGCTGCCATCCGCGCGCGGGCAGGGCGAACCGCTGACCGGTAAGCTAACGCTGCCGCCGGGGGCGACGGTTGACCATATGCTGATGGAAGCCGATGACCAGAAACTGCTGCTGGCCTCTGATGCGGGTTACGGCTTTATCTGTACCTTTAACGATCTGGTCTCGCGTAACCGTGCCGGTAAGGCGCTGATTAGCCTGCCGGACAACGCTCACGTGATGCCGCCGCTGGTGATCGAGAACGAAAGCGATATGCTGCTGGCGATCACCACCGCCGGACGTATGCTGATGTTCCCGGTCAGCGATCTGCCGGAGCTGTCAAAAGGCAAGGGCAACAAGATCATCAACATCCCGTCGGCGGAAGCCGCGAAAGGCGAAGATGGCCTGGCGCACCTCTTCCTTCTGCCGCCGCAGAGCACGCTGACCATCCATGTCGGCAAGCGTAAAATCAAACTTCGTCCGGAAGAGCTGCAGAAAGTGGTGGGTGAGCGCGGTCGCCGCGGCTCGCTGATGCGCGGCCTGCAGCGTATCGACCGCGTGGAGATTGACTCTCCTGCACGCAGCTCCGCGGGTGACAGCGAAGAGTAATGTCGTGATATCCCCCCTCTGTCCGGAGGGGGAATTTCAATAAAATTTCCCGTAAAATCGTTGTTAATTCGTGCGTTGCGATTAACAATACGCGCTCGTAATAAAGTCCTTACCTGGCCACAGGTGAAGTATAATTGTCAGCTGTCAGGGCTTCAGAGGTCGCTATGCTATACATTGTTCGTCTCATTCTTACCGTTATCTACTGCATTCTGGTCTGTGTTTTCGGCTCTGTTTATTGCCTGTTCAGCCCGCGTAATCCGAAGCATGTTGCCACTTTTGGTCATATGTTCGGTCGTCTGGCGCCACTGTTCGGTCTGAAGGTTGAAAAACGTCTGCCTGAAGGGGCGGAGAATTTCGGTAACGCCATCTATATCGCTAACCATCAGAACAACTACGATATGGTGACGGCCTCCAATATTGTCCTTCCGCCGACCGTGACGGTGGGGAAAAAAAGCCTGCTGTGGATCCCGTTTTTCGGTCAGCTGTACTGGCTTACCGGCAACCTGCTGATCGATCGTAATAACCGTGCAAAAGCGCACAGCACCATTGCGGAAGTGGTGAACCATTTTAAAAAGCGCAAAATCTCAATCTGGATGTTCCCGGAAGGAACGCGCAGCCGCGGCCGTGGCCTGCTGCCGTTTAAAACCGGAGCGTTTCATGCCGCAATTGCGGCAGGTGTTCCAATTATTCCTGTGTGCGTTTCCAATACTTCTAATAAGATTAATCTTAACCGCCTGAATAACGGGCTGGTGATTGTCGAGATGTTGCCACCCGTTGATACCAGCAAATACGGTAAAGATCAGGTGCGCGAGCTGGCAGCACACTGCCGCGAGCTGATGGCTCAGCATATTGCGCTGCTCGACAAAGAAGTCGCAGAGAGAGAAGCCGCCGGTAAGATTTAACCCGGCGTTGAAGGGAAAACGAATTCCCGCGTTGTTAGTCGTTTCAGATGGAGCTTATATGTCACTCAGTCGGCGTCAGTTTATTCAGGCTTCGGGGATCGCCCTTTGTGCGGGTGCGATGCCGCTGACAGCCAGCGCCGCCGGGCAGCAGCAGCCGCTGCCCATTCCGCCGTTGATTGAATCCCGTCGCGGTCAGCCGCTTTTCCTGACGCTGCAGCGCAGCCACTGGTCCTTTACCCAGGGAACCCGCGCGCCGGTCTGGGGCATTAACGGACGTTACCTTGGGCCGACCATCCGCGTATGGAATGGCGATGACGTTAAGCTCATCTACAGCAACCGTACGTCTGAAAATGTCGCCATGACCATCAGCGGTTTACAGGTTCCGGGTCCGTTGATTGGCGGCGCGGCGCGCATGATGTCGCCTAACGCCGACTGGGCGCCGGTGCTGCCGATCCGTCAGAGCGCGGCCACCCTGTGGTATCACGCCAACACCCCTAACCGTACGGCGCAGCAGGTCTATAACGGCCTGGCCGGTATGTGGCTGGTGGAAGATGAGGTCAGTAAATCTCTGCCGATCCCGAACCACTACGGTGTGGACGACTTCCCGATTATTATCCAGGACAAACGTCTGGATAACTTCGGTACGCCGGAATACAGCGAGCCGGGCAGCGGTGGCTTTGTGGGCGATACGCTGCTGGTTAACGGCGCACAAAGCCCTTACGTAGAAGTCTCGCGCGGCTGGGTACGCCTGCGTCTGCTCAACGCCTCTAACTCGCGCCGCTATCAGCTCCAGATGAGCGATGGCCGTCCGCTGCACGTCATCTCCGGCGATCAGGGCTTTTTACCGGCACCGGTGTCCGTTAAACAGCTGGCCCTCTCGCCGGGTGAGCGCCGCGAAATCCTCATTGATATGACCAATGGGGATGAAGTTTCTGTCACCTGCGGCGAAGCGGCGAGCATTGTGGACCGTATTCGCGGGTTCTTTGAGCCATCGAGTATTCTGGTTTCCACCCTGGTGCTGACCCTGCGCCCAACCGGCCTGCTGCCGCTGGTGACCGACAGCCTGCCCATGCGCCTGCTGCCGCAGGAGATCATGAGCGGTTCGCCGGTGCGCAGCCGGGATATCAGCCTGGGCGACGATCCGGGCATCAACGGTGCGCTGTGGGACGTCAACCGTATCGACATTACCGCGCAGCAGGGCACCTGGGAGCGCTGGATTGTTCGCTCGGACATGCCGCAGTCGTTCCATATTGAAGGCGTGTCATTCCTGATCCGCAACGTGAACGGTGCGATGCCGTTCCCGGAAGACCGCGGCTGGAAAGATACCGTCTGGGTGGATGGTCAGGTTGAACTGCTCGTCTACTATGGTCAGCCTTCGTGGCCGCACTTCCCGTTCCTGTTCCACAGCCAGACGCTGGAGATGATGGACAGGGGCTCCGTGGGGCAAATGCTGGTTAACCCGGCGCCGTAAAACGAGTCGGGTGGCGGCTTCGCCTTACCCGACCTACAGGCCCCCAGGCCCGGTAAGCGTAGTGCCACCGGGCAATAAATACCCCTTCATTTCCCGCAATGATCCAGCGTATAATCCCCGCCCTTTTGTCTATTTTTTCTTCGGAAGCATTATGAGCGCAATTTCCCTGATCCAGCCGGATCGTGACCTCTTCTCCTGGCCCCAGTACTGGGCGGCCTGCTTTGGACCGGCGCCGTTCCTGCCGATGTCCCGGGAAGAGATGGACCAACTGGGCTGGGACAGCTGCGATATCATTCTGGTCACGGGCGATGCCTACGTTGACCACCCGAGCTTCGGCATGGCCATCTGCGGCCGTATGCTTGAAGCGCAGGGCTTCCGCGTGGGGATCATCTCCCAGCCTGACTGGAACAGCAAAGACGACTTTATGCGTCTGGGTAAACCCAACCTGTTCTTCGGCGTGACCGCAGGCAACATGGACTCGATGATTAACCGCTATACCGCCGACCGTAAGCTGCGTCATGACGATGCCTACACCCCGGATAACGTAGCGGGTAAACGTCCTGACCGTGCCACGCTGGTCTATACCCAGCGCTGCAAAGAAGCCTGGAAAGACGTGCCGGTGATCCTGGGCGGCATCGAGGCGAGCCTGCGCCGCACCGCGCACTACGACTACTGGTCAGATACCGTGCGCCGCTCGGTGCTGGTGGATTCCAAAGCCGACATGCTGATTTACGGTAACGGTGAGCGTCCGCTGGTGGAAGTGGCGCACCGTCTGTCGCAGGGCGAGCCGGTGAGCAGCATCCGCGATGTTCGCAATACCGCGATCATGGTGAAAGAGGCGCTGCCGGGCTGGAGCGGGGTGGATTCCCGCATCATCGATATGCCGGGCAAAATCGACCCGATCCCCCACCCCTATGGTGAAGATCTGCCGTGTGCCGATAACAAGCCGGTAGAGCCAAAGAAGGCGGAGGCAAAGGCGATCGTCGTGCAGCCGCCGCGCCCGAAACCGTGGGAAAAAACCTATGTGCTGCTGCCGTCCTACGAGAAGGTGAAAGCCGACAAGGTGCTCTACGCGCACGCGTCCCGTATTCTGCACCATGAAACCAACCCGGGCTGTGCCCGCGCCCTGATGCAGAAGCACGGCGAGCGTTTTATCTGGATCAACCCGCCGGCGATCCCGCTCTCCACGGAAGAGATGGACAGCGTCTTCGCGTTGCCGTACAAGCGCGTGCCGCACCCGGCGTACGGCAACGCCCGTATCCCGGCGTATGAGATGATCCGCTTCTCCATCAACATCATGCGCGGCTGCTTCGGCGGGTGCTCCTTCTGCTCCATTACCGAGCACGAAGGACGTATTATTCAGAGCCGCTCTGAAGATTCGATCATCAATGAGATCGAAGCCATTCGCGACACCGTACCGGGCTTTACTGGCGTGATTTCCGACCTTGGTGGCCCAACCGCCAACATGTATATGCTGCGCTGTAAGTCGCCGCGCGCGGAGCAGACCTGCCGCCGCCTGTCGTGCGTCTATCCGGATATCTGTCAGCACATGGACACCAACCACGAGCCGACGATCAACCTCTACCGCCGCGCGCGTGATCTGAAAGGCATCAAGAAGATCCTGATCGCTTCCGGGGTACGTTACGATATCGCTGTGGAAGATCCGCGCTACATCAAAGAGCTGGCGACGCACCACGTGGGTGGCTATCTGAAGATTGCGCCGGAGCATACCGAAGAAGGCCCGCTGTCGAAGATGATGAAGCCGGGCATGGGCAGCTACGACCGCTTTAAAGAGCTTTTCGACACCTACTCGAAGCAGGCCGGCAAAGAGCAGTATCTGATCCCGTATTTCATCTCGGCGCACCCTGGCACGCGTGATGAGGACATGGTGAACCTGGCGCTGTGGCTTAAGCAGCGTCGCTTCCGTCTGGATCAGGTGCAGAACTTCTATCCTTCACCGCTCGCCAACTCGACGACCATGTATTACACCGGCAAAAACCCGCTGAGTAAGATTGGCTATAAGAGCGAAGAGGTGGTGGTGCCGAAAGGGGATAAACAGCGTCGTCTGCACAAAGCACTGCTGCGTTATCACGATCCGAAAAACTGGCCGCTGATCCGTCAGGCGCTGGAAGAGATGGGCAAAAAGCACCTGATCGGCTCGCGCCGCGACTGCCTGGTGCCGGCGCCTACGCTTGAGGAGATGCGCGAAGCGCGTCGCCAAAACCGCAATACGCGCCCGGCGCTGACCAAGCACACACCGATTGTGCATCAGCGTTCGAACGGTGGGGCGGGAACGAAGAAAAACGTAAAACGTAAGAGCGGCTAGACATATTGCCCGGTGGCGCTGCGCTTACCGGGCCTACAGTTCAGCGCGTAGGCCGGGTAAGGCGCAGACGCCACCCGGCTTTTTTCTGCATAAGAGCAGGAGGCCCAACATGAAAATAATGAAGTTAACGGGAGCGATGCTGATTGGCCTGACGTTAAGCGGTTGTGTAATGCACCGCCAGACACAGCCAGAAGTGGAAGGACGTCTTATCGACAGCGCAGGTAAGCCAGTCCCGGGCGCTAAAATAACATTAGAGAGGGAGCAAAAGCTTTCTGACGACAACGGTCGTTTTGCTTTTCAGAGCCAGCATGAGTGGATCTTCTTTCTGCCAATAGGTCCGATGGACTGGATTTATCGCACTCCGCTCCAGATAAGTGTCAACGGAAAGGAATATGAAGCAGAAGCAGGCGGCGGTCTCGGCGGACCACATGAACTTGAAGGGAAAGCGCTTAACGTTATTTGCACCTTGCCTGACCTCCCCGGAGAAGCGAGATGTCAGTCCGGTTTATAGATTAAAACGAGCCCGGTGTAAGATCGGGCTCGTTTTAGGTATTACCCGCCAAACTGATCCGGATCCGGCCCTAAACGTTTCCCCTTATCCAGCTTCGCAATCTCACCCAGCTCATCTTTGTCCAGGCGGAAATCCCAGACGTCGAAGTTCTCGGCGATGCGCGATGGCGTGACCGATTTCGGGATCACCACCAGGCCGTTGTCCAGGTGCCAGCGAATGACAACCTGCGCCGGGGTTTTGCCGTATTTATCCGCCAGATCGCGGATAATTTTCTGGTCGAACACCCCCTCGCCGCCCTGAGCCAGCGGGCTCCAGGATTCGGTCTGGATTTTGTGCGTGGCGTTCCAGGCGTGAAGCTGGCGCTGCTGCATCAGCGGGTGCAGCTCGATCTGGTTAATCACCGGCGCGACGCCCGTTTCGTCTATCAGTCGCTGCAGGTGATGTACCTGGAAGTTACAGACGCCGATGCTTTTCACCAGCCCCGCTTTCTGCAGTTCAATCATCCCTTTCCAGGCGTCAACGTAATGGTCGATAGCCGGAACCGGCCAGTGCATCAGATACAGGTCGACGAAATCAAGCTGGAGTTTCTCCAGGCTCTCCTGCAGCGCTTCGCGCGGGCGCTTTTGATCGTCGTTCCAGAGTTTTGTGGTGATAAATAACTCATCGCGAGGGACACCGGCGCTGGCCAGAGCCTTACCCACGCCGTCCTCATTTTTATACGCGGCGGCGGTATCAATCGACCGATAGCCGACTTCCAGGGCCTTATGAATGGCGGAGACGACCTCGTCGTTACCGGCTTTCCATACACCTAGCCCCAACTGGGGCATCACGTTGCCGTCCTGCAGCTTGATTACGGTTTGGTTTGCCATTTTTCCTCCTTCAGGTGCGCATCGCCGGAGAGGGACTCCGGCGATGGGGTGTGCATTAAGTCTGGACGAAATGTCAAAAAACGAAAGTCGGAGGGACAAAAACGCTTAGCGTGCCGCCTCGTAGATACGACGGCTCACGTCCAGCGTAATGTCGCCGTGTTCGCCCAGATGGGTCATACCGTGTTCTTCCAGTTTCGCCAGCAGGGCAGGGATAGAGCTGCCATCCAGACCGTAGCCAGACAGACGCGTTGGCACGCCCAGCCCTTCAAAGAAGTTGCGGGTCGCGTCGATTGCCGCATCAATACGCGCATCGTCAGAGCCCTCGGTAATGTTCCACACGCGCTCGGCGTACTGCAGCAGTTTGGCACGTTTGGTATCCCGCTTTTCGTTCCACAGCGCAGGCAGAACAACGGCCAGCGTTTGGGCGTGGTCCAGGCCGTGCATCGCCGTCAGCTCGTGGCCCAGCATGTGAGTCGCCCAGTCCTGCGGCACGCCAGCCCCGATCAGGCCATTCAGCGCCTGCGTTGCAGCCCACATCACGTTGGCACGCACGTCGTAGTTTTCCGGCTCTTTCAGCGCTTTCGGACCTTCTTCAATCAGCGTCATCAGAATGCCTTCCGCGAAACGATCCTGAATTTTGGCGTTCACAGGGTAGGTGACGTACTGCTCAACGGTATGCACAAAGGCATCGACCACGCCATTCGCCACCTGACGCGCAGGCAGGGTGTAGGTGTAAACCGGATCCAGGATAGCGAACACCGGCTGAACGTGTTCGTTCATAAAGGCCTGTTTATCACCAGTGGTTTTGCGGGAGATCACCGCGCCCTTGTTGGATTCAGAGCCGGTAGCCGGCAGAGTCAGCACCGAGCCCATCGGGATCGCGCTTTTAATGTCGCTGCCGCGGGTCTCCAGGATGTGCCACGGATCAACGCCGTCTGCGTAGTGGGCTGCCGCGGCGATAAATTTGGTGCCGTCCAGTACGGAGCCGCCGCCGACCGCCAGCAGGAAGGTGACCTTCTCGTCGCGGGCGATTTTCACCGCGTTCATCAGCGTTTCGTAAGAGGGGTTTGGCTCAATACCGCCGAACTCACGCACGTCCAGACCGTCCAGCGCGCTGTAAACCTGATCCAGCACGCCGGTTTTTTTCACGCTGCCGCCACCGTAGGTGACGAGGACGCGGGCGTCTGCCGGGATCTGCGCGCGCAGATCGGCGATAGCGTCTTTACCAAACAGAATGCGGGTTGGGGTGTGAAGATTAAAGTTATTCATGGCTCGTTCCCTTTAGTGGGTGAATAATCGTGGTGGCGCAGAGGGCAACCTGATGCTGCACATTGTGGTCGCCTGCGGCTATCCTCTCAATGCACATTCCTGCCGATGTCTTGCCCATTTCTACAGAGCGCTGGAGAAAGCGCGGAAAACGACGCACACTGTCAACGTCGGAAACCGTACCCGGAGTAACGAAAAATGAACCGTGAGGCTATCTGTCAGCAGCTCACTGCGCAGATTAAGAGATTGATAGATAATGAAAACCGCGCCAGCGAACTGCTGCCGGATATTCGCCTGCTTTATGGCACCCAGCCCGGGACGCGTACGCCGGTGATGTACCAGCCGGGCATCGTTTTTCTCTTTTCTGGCCATAAAATTGGCTATATCAACGAGCGCGTCTTCCGTTACGACACCAATGAATATCTGCTGCTGACGGTACCTTTACCCTTTGAATGTGAAACCTTCGCGACAGAGGCGGTTCCGCTGGCGGGGATCCGCGTCAATGTCGATATCCTTCAGCTGCAGGAGTTACTGATGGAGATTGGCGAAGACGAACTCTTCCAGCCGTCAATGGCGTCGAGCGGGATTAACTCTGCGACGTTATCGGAAGAGATCCTCTGCGCCATTGAGCGTCTGCTGGACGTGATGGAGAGGCCGCTGGATGCGCGCATTCTCGGCAAACAGATCATCCGCGAAATTCTTTACCACGTACTGCTGGGACCCGGCGGTGGGGCATTGCTCGCCCTGGTGAGCCGACAGACCCACTTCAGTCTGATAAGCCGCGTGCTCAAGCGTATTGAGAGTCAGTACACCGAAAACCTGAGCGTTGACCAGCTCGCCGCGGAGGCGAACATGAGCGTCTCGGCGTTTCACCACAACTTTAAATCGGTGACCAGCACCTCGCCGCTGCAGTACCTCAAAACCTACCGGCTGCATAAGGCGCGGATGCTGATGATCCACGACGGCATGAAGGCCAGCGCGGCGGCAATGCGGGTAGGCTATGAAAGCGCGTCACAGTTCAGTCGGGAATTTAAACGCTACTTCGGCGTCACGCCGGGAGAAGATGCGTCACGTATAAGAACCATGCAGGGAGCTTAGGCTTTTTTCCCTCTCCCCTATGGGGAGAGGGTCAGGGTGAGGGGATCAGGCGCTGCAGTACTTCTTCTTAATCACCACCGCGATGGTCCCTACCAGTCCCGCCACCAGCAGGAACATCGGTAGCACCATCAGGAAAGTCATCACCTGGTCTTCATGGTGTTTCACAAACGGGATCATATTCAGCGCGTAACCGAGCGTAGTGACCACGCCGACCCACAAAAGCGCGCTCAGCCAGTTGAAGAACTGGAAGCGGCGGTTCGACAGACCGGAAATGCCCGCCATGGTAGGCAGAAGGGTGCGAACAAACGCCAGGAAACGCCCGGCCAGCAACGCCAGCAGGCCGTGCCGATCGAACATGCAGGTGGCACGCTGATGATATTTATGCGGTAACTGCGCCAGCCAGCTTTTAACGACCCGTGTATTCCCCAGCCAGCGGCCTTGCAGATAGCTCAGCCAGCAGCCCAGGCTCGCGGCGGAGGTGAGGATGACCATGGTTGGCGTGAAGTCCATAACGCCTTTGCCGATTAACGCCCCGGCAAGTAAAAGCAGGCTGTCACCGGGTAAAAATGAGGCTGGCAGTAGTCCATTTTCCAGGAACAGCGTTGCGAACATCACGAAATAGACGATACCGACGACGTGAGGATCCGCCAGCGCGGCAAAGTCGTGTTGCCAGAGCGCCGCGATAATATCTTGAATAACAGCCATGGACTTTCCTGTGGAACAGCAGATATAACGCTATTGTACTCCCTTATTCGCCCGTCGGGTTTGATCGCGGGCGCATCTCATGCAGACTTTTCTGGTTGCAGTGTCCACAAAAGCGTCCAGGGAGTACATTTTCAGCCAGCACTTTACACGATACGCTCGAACCCTGCTGCTAAATCGGCAATTAAATCGTCCACATTTTCTAAACCGATGTGCAGTCGGATCAGGGTACCGCTGAAGTCCACTTCGCCGCCGGGACGCAGCGCCGCAATCTGTTCCGGCTGGTTAGGCAGGATCAGGGACTCAAATCCCCCCCAGGAGTAGGCCATGCTGAAGAGGGTAAAGTTATCCAGATAATTTGCCAGCTCGTCATGGGTCAGGCGTTTTTTCAGAACGAACGAGAACAAACCGCTGCTGCCCGTAAAGTCACGTTGCCAGAATTCATGTCCCTTACTGCCCGGTAGCGCCGGATGATTAACGCGCTCAACCTGCGGGTGCTGTGCCAGCCATTCGGCCACTTTCAGGCTGCTTTCATGGTGTTGACGCAGGCGAACCCCCAGCGTGCGAATACCGCGGCTGGTCATGTAGGCCGTGTCTGCATCCACCATCTGCCCCATCAGGTAGGCATTTTCACGCAGTTGATCCCAGCAGCGGGCGTTAGAGACCGCCGTGCCAATCATGCCGTCAGAGTGGCCAATCAGGTACTTGGTTGCCGCCTGAATCGAGATATCAATGTCGAATTCCAGCGCCTTAAACAGCACACCAGCCGCCCAGGTGTTGTCGATCATGATAATCGCCTCTGGCGCTTTACTGCGCACGGCTTTCACAATGGCCGGCACGTCGTGCACTTCCATGGTGAGCGAACCTGGCGATTCCAGGAACACAATGCGCGTGTTTGGCTGAATAAGCTCGGCGATGCCTTCGCCAATCAGCGGATCGAACCAGCCGGTGGTGACGCCGAGCTTGCTGAGGATTTTAGTGCAGAAGTCCTGGCTGGGTTCATAGGCGGTGTTGGTCATCAGGATATGGTCGCCCTGTTCCACAAACGCCAGAATGGTATTAGCGACCGCCGCGGCGCCGCACGGGAACAGCGCGCAGCCCGCACCGCCTTCCAGCTCGCACATCGCTTCCTGCAGAGAAAAATGGGTTAGCGTGCCACGACGGCCATAAAACAGCCCGCCTTTCGCGCGGTTACGCGTGGCGTTTTTTTTCTCCTCCACGGTATCAAACACCAGCGAGGAGGCGCGTTGAATCACGCTGTTGACCGAGCCCTGGGTATATTTCTTGCTGCGTCCTGCCTGTACCAGCGTGGTATCAAGATGCTTCTTAGTCATGTTCGCTAACCCTGTTTTTATACGTCTGGACGTCCAGACTACCACGATTGTAAAAATCTGCACCCTGAGGCTTATCGAATAAGCAGAAAATATTAGCAAAAAACCGCATAAGAAATTTTTACTGCGTAAGCGCAAAGAAAGTGAGCAAAAATTGCGGCACTATGTAAATAGTAATGAGAACGACTATCAATTCGACGACGTTTTGATATTATTATGCTCAGATTTTGTGATTTGCGTCCTGGAGATACAGAGTGGGTAATAATTTGATGCAGACGGATCTCTCCGTTTGGGGCATGTATCAACATGCTGACATCGTGGTTAAGATTGTGATGATCGGCCTGATTCTGGCGTCCGTGATCACGTGGGCTATCTTCTTTAGCAAGAGCGCCGAACTCATTTCTCAGAAGCGTCGCCTTAAGCGGGAGCAGCTGCAGTTAGCCGAAGCCCGCTCGCTGGATCAGGCTTCTGACATGACCTCATCCTTCCACGCCAAAAGCCTGACCACCCTGTTAGTTAACGAAGCGCAAAACGAGCTGGAACTCTCCGCTGGCAGTGAAGATAACGAAGGCATCAAAGAGCGTACCGGCTTCCGCCTTGAGCGTCGCGTTGCGGCCGTTGGCCGACATATGGGACGTGGTAACGGGTATCTGGCGACGATCGGCGCAATTTCGCCGTTCATCGGCCTTTTCGGTACGGTCTGGGGCATCATGAACAGCTTCATCGGTATCGCCCAGACCCAAACCACCAACCTGGCGGTGGTGGCACCGGGTATCGCGGAAGCGCTGCTGGCGACGGCTATCGGTCTGGTAGCGGCCATCCCGGCGGTGGTTATCTACAACATCTTCGCGCGGATGATTGGCAGCTACAAAGCCACGCTTGGTGATGTTGCCGCGCAGGTTCTGCTGCTGCAAAGCCGCGATCTCGACCTCAATGCCAGCTCGGTTAAGCCGGTGCATGCGGCGTCCAAACTGCGCGTAGGTTAATGCGATGGCGATGCGTCTAAACGAAAACCTGGACGATAACGGCGAAATGCATGAAATCAACGTGACGCCGTTTATCGACGTCATGCTGGTTCTGCTGATTATCTTCATGGTGGCTGCGCCGCTGGCGACGGTTGACGTGAAGGTCAATCTGCCGGCCTCTTCCAGCCAGCCACAGCCGCGTCCGGAGAAGCCTGTTTATCTGTCCGTGAAGGCGGATAAATCGATGTTCCTCGGTAACGACCCGGTGACGACTGACTCTGTCATCCCGGCGCTGGAGCAGCTTACCGGCGGTAAGAAAGACACCACGGTCTTCTTCAGGGCGGATAAAACCGTTGATTACGAAACCATGATGAAGGTAATGGACACGCTGCATCAGGCGGGTTACCTGAAGATTGGACTGGTCGGCGAAGAAAAAGCGGCTAAAAAATAAAATAAAAGCTGGCGAAAGCCGGCTTTTTTGTTTTCTCTAAGGCCAAATCGTTATTATTTTCTGCCGTATCTCCCCACACATCATATTTATTTATCAATAAAGCCATCATTAATAATCTCTTGATTGTTAAGAAAATATCAATATTCGGCTGCGTCATTTAACGCTATCTTTTGTTGTACTGGCGTCGCGCAATATCCCCGCTACGCTTAAAAAAGATAATAAAAACAGACCTTCTTCGAAGGATCTTTTTCACCTGCACAGCAAGAGACTCCGTATGCCTACGATGACATGGCTCTATCCGCACGCGCATCAAAACGATCTGATTTCCCTTTCTTCCATACGCCGCCGCGCCGACAGGCTAATACTGGTGCTCATCTGGTCACTCTGGGGCATCTCACTGGCCGTGGGCTATCTCAATGAGAATGTGGTGCAGGGCGCCATCGTGGCGACTGCGCTGGCGTGTTTATCGTCGGTGCTCACACTGCTGTTTCCCGGCGCGCTGCTGCTTCGTCTGAGCTCGGCGTTTGTGCTGATGGCCTTTTCCGCGCTGCTGATCCATCTGGGGCACGGGGAAACCGAATATCACTTCTCTGTTTTCGTCCTCCTCTCCGCGCTGCTTGCCTGGCGCGACTGGCGACCGCTGTTGATGGGGGCTGCGGTCATCGCTATACACCATCTGGTCTTTAACTATTTGCAGGAACACGACCTGTATGGCGTGGTGGTGTTTATGCACACCGGTTTTCATATGGTGGTTTTTCACGCCCTGTTTGTGGTAGTCCAGACGGCGATCCTGATCCTGCTGGCGGTGCGCATGGAGCAGGACGCCCGCTCGGCGAGCGAGGTGGCCGCACTCGCCGGGGTCATTAACCGCGAGCCGGGTTATCTGACGCTCGCCGTCGATGCCGCGCCCGCCGGGTCGCCCTTCGCCCGTACCTTTAGCCTGACGCTGGGCACCATGCGCGCCACGCTTGAGCAGGTCAGCGCCAATATTGGCCAGCTGCTGGAAGCCTCCCGCACATTAGGCCAGCGTAACAGTGCGCTGTCAGAACGTACCGATCACCAGGCAAACTCGCTGGCAACGGCGGCCAGCGCGATGGAACAGCTACGAGCTGTCGCCACCCTGACCAGTGAAAAAGCCAGCCAGGTCAGAGAGGTGGCATTCAGCACCAGCCACGTGGCGGAGCAGGGGGGAAATAACGTACGGCAGGCGATGGCGGCAATGGAGCAGATTCGCGAGGAGTCGCAGCGTATTTACGCCATTCTGGAACTGATCGACGGCATTGCCTTCCAGACCAATATTTTGTCGCTTAACGCCTCGGTCGAGGCTGCCAGAGCGGGCGAGCATGGCAAAGGTTTCGCGGTGGTCGCCTCCGAAGTGCGCGTCCTGGCGCAACGTAGCGAAGAGGCCGCAAAAGAGATCCGCCAGCTGCTTACGGCGGCGCAGGCGACCACTCAGCACGGGGTCGAGCAGGTTGAGCACGCGGGGCTAACGATGAAGTCGATCATTGAGAGTATCGAAGGGCTTCGCTCTTTGCTGGAAGAGCTCTCACAGATGAGTGAGCAGCAGCGGGCGAGCATCGCACAAATGAACGACAGCATTGCCAGCATTGATGCCAGCGTACAAGAGAATGTGCGCCACGTTGCGCAGACCCTGCAGGTGGCTGAAGCACAGCGGCAGCAGACAAATCAGTTAAAAGAGGCGATTGCCGTATTCAGATTTAATTAGCGTGGAGGTTCGGTGGGGGCGCTGCTGCCAGACGCCAGCGCGTCCTCATCAAGCGCAACGCAGGTCACGTTTGAGGTGCGGTACTCGCCGTCTGCCAGTTTGCGCGTCAGGCGCAGGGTGGCGATTTCTCTGGCAAGCAGATACTGATAGTTGGCTTCAAGGCGCCCCAGAAGCTTCTCTTTGAGCTCCGGTCGCTGTTCGATAATGGCATTCATCACCGCACCGTAAATCTCTTCCTTTACCTGTAACGGATAAATATCACGCCGGTTCTGCCATTTCAGTCGAACCAGTGCTGCCGGGATCGAGACCAGGTCTTGCGTAATACGTGTCATCTCGTCATTTTTTGATTTACTCAGCGCATCGAGATTTTGCTTTAAGATAAATTCATCACTTTTTTTATCATCTAAAGTCAAATAAACGTCATTGTTCTTAATTTCTTTCACGTTAATCTTCCCCCAGGGTATAAAAAATAGGGTTGTTTTTTTCGCGTGTAATTAGATTAAGCCAAATTTCATTGCCCGCTTCATTAATTGCTTTGGTTTTTTCGGCCATTATCTGGCTTAATTTTTGGGCATCTATTTCACCTTCGGCCTGCAGGTCATTCAGCAGATGGACGAAGGCTTCAATTTTCATGGCACGAAATAAGCGGTCTTTTATATGGCGATCGTGCTCTTCCAGCAACATATTACGGGATTTGCCGCTGTCGGAAACACCAATTAATATATCAGGCTCGAAATCAGAGAGCTTTCTTTTCCCCTGAGTGAAACTGGCCTCTTTTTCTGCTTCCATCGGTTGCTGTTCCACAGGCGTAATGTGGTACTTAGCCGGGACGAGATAGTCGGGCAGCATTTTTAATTTCCTTTAATTTCAACAGGGTGGGGTTGGTAAAGGCGTGAGATTCGTTGACAATATCATGAGGCAAATTTAAAATCAAAAAAAATGGAGCCAACCCATGAACAGCATCTTTTTTACGGTCATCACATTACTATTACTGACCGCTGGTGTTCTTTTATTGATGCAGGAGTTCAATAAAACGAAAGTGTCGAACGACACCAGTGAACCCCCGCAACCGGAACGCATGACAAAAGAGGAAGGTGAAGACCATTTCTCTGTTTTGATGAACTCTGTTACGCCTGTCTGGTACTGGCGGGTCAACCATGAATATATCGATTTTTTACACGCAACAATTAAGCGTATGAAAATGTCGGAAATTAATGACACGCCCGGACTGTTTGAGGCTCAGCGTCGCTGTAGCGACCTCAATTCAGCCGTGTATAAATATTACGACAATATCAAAAAGCGCTGCCTTAACGGTGAGAAGGTCTCTTATTCCGACCTGGACGTATTAAATTTGCGCCAGTGTTTTCGTGAGTTCAGTCTGGAAGCCTACCCGGAGCTGGTGGCGCTGGTCTGGCCGGAATATGCCCGTCCTGAGGTTAACCCCGACAACGTCTGAGTGACGTTCTGGTTAGCTATTGCAAACAGTCAGCGCCGTTGAGCTATACTGGGCGCTGGTTTCTTTTGCAAACAGGACTTTATGGAACGCTTTTTTGAAAACGCCATGTACGCCTCTCGCTGGATACTGGCCCCCGTCTATTTTGGCCTTTCGCTGGCCCTTATCGCGCTGACGATTAAGTTCTTTCAGGAAATCCTGCATGTTCTGCCGAACATTTTTTCCATCGCCGAAGCAGATTTAATTCTGGTTCTGCTGTCGCTGGTGGACATGACGCTGGTGGGTGGACTGCTGGTGATGGTGATGTTCTCCGGCTATGAAAATTTCGTCTCTCAGTTGGATATCGATGAGCGAAAAGAAAAACTGAACTGGCTGGGCAAAATGGATGCCTCGTCGTTGAAGAATAAAGTGGCCGCCTCGATTGTGGCGATCTCCTCTATCCACCTGTTACGCGTGTTTATGGACGCAAAGAACGTGCCGGATAACAAACTGATGTGGTATGTGATTATCCATCTGACGTTTGTACTGTCGGCGTTTGTGATGGGGTATCTGGATAAGATCAGTAAGAAGTAAAATTCACCTTACCCCTCACCCCGCCCTCTCCCCAAAGGGGAGAGGGAGAAAGGCCGCACCGAGCAGTCCCCTCGCCCCTTTGGGGAGAGAGTTAGGGTGAGGGGGGAAGGCAACAGACCGCACTATTTCTCCGACGACGCCTGCCAAAGATTCAACTCCCCATCTGCAACATGCCGATCAATTCTTTCCAGCTCATCCGGGCTAAAGTGCAGATTATCCAGCGCCCGCACGTTCTCCTCTATCTGCTCCGGACGGCTTGCGCCAATGAGTACGGACGTCACGCGTTCATCTTTCAGTAGCCAGCTCAGCGCCATCTGCGCCATTGTCTGACCGCGCGTCTGCGCCATCTCATTCAGCAAGCGCAGGCTGTTCAGATTCGCTTCGGTCAGCATCTTCTGCGTCAGCCCGCGCACTTTGTTTCCTTCGCGCTGCATGCGTGAACCGTCAGGAATACCGTTCAGGTATTTTCCGGTGAGCAGCCCCTGTGCCAGCGGGGTAAAGGCGATACAGCCCGTCCCGTTTTTCTCAAGCGTATCCAGCAGGCCAGTATGATCGACCCAGCGGTTGAGCAGGTTATAGGAGGGCTGATGAATAAGCAGCGGGATTTTCCACTCGCGAAGCAGGTCAGCCATTTTCCGGGTGCGCTCGGTTGAATAGGACGAAATTCCGACATACAGCGCTTTACCGCTCTGCACGGCATGGGCCAGCGCAGCGGCAGTCTCTTCCATCGGCGTGTTTTCATCCACCCGGTGGGAGTAGAAAATGTCCACATACTCCACACCCATCCGCTTCAGGCTTTGGTCGAGACTGGCGAGCAGATACTTGCGCGAACCGCCCGAACCGTAAGGCCCCGGCCACATGTCGTAACCCGCCTTGGTGGAGATAATCAGCTCGTCGCGATACGCGGCGAAATCCTCACGCAGCAGACGGCCAAAATTTTCTTCCGCACTGCCCGCCGGCGGGCCGTAGTTGTTGGCGAGATCGAAATGGGTAATGCCGAGGTCGAAGGCTTTGCGCAGCAGCGCGCGCTGGGCATCAAGAGGCTGTACGTGGCCGAAGCTATGCCACAGCCCCAGCGACAGCGCAGGAAGGCGCAGGCCGCTCTTGCCGCAGTAGCGGTAGAGCATCGTTTCATAGCGGGCAGCGTCAGGGTACCAGGTCATGATGTCTCCTTTTCTTATCGATAATTTTTTGAAACGTCGTTTTCATTCTGAACTTATCACATCACTCCTCGCGAAGATAAGGGTTAACGGTGGCTGTGTGACCAGTGAAGCCACGCTAATTAAAAATGATCACAAAACGTTATAATTTCCCTCTTTCCTGCCGATAACGAGAGAAGCACTCGCCTCTGGGCGAATTCACCCTCACGGCAAGGAAGACTTATGAATATGCTCCGTAATTTCACAATACGTTTCGTCATGCTGACGATCCTCGGGATCTTTTGTGTAATGTGGGCGGGGGTTGGGCTGTACAGCACCTGGTCCCTTTCCCGCGTTTCCGATGGCAATGACGTGGACCGCCAGCTGGTTAAACAGATGACGGTACTCAGCCAGGGTAACGATCAGTATTTCCGCTTCGTGACCCGTCTGAGCCGCGCAATGGAAGTCAAAGCCGCAGGCGGCACGCCGGATCTGGCCTCTGCCCAACAGGCGCTGGATAACATGGGCAAGAAACTGGCCGAGATGAAAGCCATCTCCCCAGGCCCGATGGATGAGCAGGTCTCATCCCGGGTGATTGGCGCCTGGCAGGCGCTGCTCGAACAGGGGGTGACCCCGCAAATGCAGCAGGCGAAACAGGGCGCGCTGGACGGCTATCGTCAGCAGGCGAATAATGTCACCCCACCGCTGAGCCGCGCGTTCGGTGCGGCGGCTGAGGCGTTCAACACTGCCGCCGCGACGTCGCTCGACAGCACCCGTGTGGTGGTGGACGGCCTGACCAGCATGACCCGGACGGTGATTATCTTCGCCACGATTATCGGCCTGCTGATCCTCCTCTTCACCGACCGTTATCTGGTGGCAATGCTGGTCAAACCGCTGGATCGCATTCGTCAGCAGTTCCGCCAGATTGCCCAGGGCGATCTAAGCCAGCCCATTGAGCCGTTTGGCCGCAACTGTGTGGGACAGCTGGTGCCGCTGCTGAGCGCCATGCAGGACAGCCTGCGCGAAGCGGTCAGCACCATCCGCTCCGGCAGTGAGAATATCTGGCGTGGGGCGACGGAGATTTCCAGCGGTAACAACGATCTCTCTTCCCGTACCGAAGAGCAGGCGGCGGCGCTGGAAGAGACGGCGGCCAGCATGGAGCAACTGACCGCCACGGTGAAACTGAACGCCGAAAGCGCGCGTCAGGCGAGCCAGCTGGCCGATGTGGCCTCGACCACCGCCAGCCGCGGCGGCTCGCTGGTGGAAGAGGTGGTCACCACCATGAGCGGGATCTCGGAAAGCTCGAAGAAAATTGCGGAAATCACCAACGTCATCAACAGCATCGCCTTCCAGACCAATATCCTGGCGCTTAACGCCGCGGTTGAAGCGGCACGCGCGGGCGAGCAGGGGCGTGGTTTTGCCGTTGTGGCAGGCGAAGTCCGCAATCTGGCCAGCCGCAGCGCCAACGCGGCGAAAGAGATTGAGGGGCTGATTGCCGATTCGGTTTCCCGCGTGGAGCAGGGGGCGCAGCTGGTGAGCGACACGGGCACGACCATGGATGCGATTTTGCGTGACGTGACAGAGGTCACCACCATCATGAAGCAGATTGCGTCGGCTTCAGAGGAGCAAAGCAAAGGCATTTCTCAGGTCGGTATCGCCATCACCCAGATGGACGGCGTTACCCAGCAAAACGCCTCGCTGGTGGAAGAGGTTTCCGCGGCGGCGGCGGCGCTTGAGCGCCAGACCGAAGATCTTCAGCGTTCGGTGCAGAAGTTCCGCCTGACGGCTTAACGCGCAAAGGCCGCCCTGTGCGGCCTTTCTTTTCACGCGGGTGTGTTTAACCCTGCTGATGCAATTCGGGAAATCGGGTATCCCGTTGCAGATGCCACTTCGGCGATACGCTTAAATGAGGGGTTACCGTTTGGTGAAAGTGATTTGTAGAGTGATTCGCGGGAAATACCTGCACGTTTTGCAATGACAGTCATCCCGCCCGAGGCTTCAATCACATGACGTAAAGCCAGCATGAACGCCTCATAACCTCCGGGCTCGTCAATTTCTATAAAAGCCTGATGAAGATATACGGGCGCGAAATCCGGAGAATCTTTCAGGAGTTGTACCATTGCGTCATCATGGAGTACTGATTTAGCCATTCCGATTTCCTCTTATATCCTGCGCTTGTAGTCGTTGAGGTACTCAACGGCTCTTTCAATATCTGCATTTTGCTTTTTTTTCGTTCCAGTCAATAGCACCAGGCTTACTGCGCCATCTGCCGGATCGGACACTTCGCTGAAATAGACACGGTAACCCGGCCCCTGGTTAATTCTGAGCTCTGAAACGCTCTCTCGGCATGGTTTACAATCACCATAGTTACCCGTTGACATTCTGGCGACACGCGTAGCAATCATGGCTTTTGCTATGGGATCTTTCACACTTCTCAGATATGCATCAAACGGGTCGTACCCGTCAGCTGTGATGTAGTGTTTAACCTTAGCCATTATTGTAGCCTGTAGTTTACGATAAGCAAATGCATTGTAATCTTCAGGCTACGACAGGCAACGGTTTACAGGGTTGTGACAGTGGGGAAGATGTGATTTCTGAAAGCGGATCGCAAAAATACGAAACCGTTGTGTGCGGCCTTTCTCAGCCTCTCACTCAGGAATGCGGCAGCAGGCTAAGCGCCTGTTTAACCGCCGCCTGCAAACGTGATTCCGGCACTCCGTCCCGGGCCTGCACCGACAAACCATGTAAAAAGACGGCAAAATAGTCTCCCAGACTCTCGGCATCGGTCGACTCCGGCAATTCACCGTTACGCACTGCCAGATGGAGACGGTCGATGATCTGCTGTGTACGCTGCAGGCGATGCTGTGCCAGCCAGGTTTTGATCGTCTCATTTTCCGCACTGACGCTGGCTGCCGAGGCCACCACCATACATCCTTGCGGCAATTCCGGATGGCAGTACAGGTGAACCGCATCCATTAACAGCGTCTGGAGGGTATCCCGCACGCTGCCCCCGGCAGCTAAGGCCCGATCCGCAAAACCGCCTTCCTGTTTTTCGTAATCGGCGATAGCTTCCCGAAAGAGCTGCTCTTTTGAACCGAACGCCTTGTAAATACGTGCCGATGCAATCCCCAGCTCTGCCACCAGGTCTGACATTGAGGTGCCTTCATAACCCTGTCGCCAGAACAGGTTACGCGCTTTGATAAGCGCCTGGTCACGATCGAACTGGCGCGGTCTGCCTGCCATTTTGTTGCTCCGGTTGGTCCTGAATTCTGTGCAACAGGATCGCCTAAATCATCTGGATTACCAACGAATTTATAATTTTCGCTTGCGGTTATCCGGCTTTACTCCTATTGTTTGTCAATCGACAAACAATAGGAGTATACGATGAAAACCCTCAAAGGTCCCTCTCTCCATCTGGCTCAGTTCAGCGATGATGCGGCCCCCTTTAATAATTTGCCCGCGATCGCCCGGTGGGCGGCGCAAACGGGTTTTAGCGCTTTGCAAATTCCGGCATGGGACCGCCGTCTCTTCGACGTGGCGACGGCGGCAGAAAGCCAGACCTACTGCGACGATCTTACCGGTATGCTGGCAGAGCATGGCCTGGTGATAAGTGAACTGACCAGCCATATTTTTGGCCAACTGATGGCGGTACATCCTGCTTACGACAGCTTATGCGACAGCTTTGCGCCGCCAGAAGTACACGGCAACGCACAAGCCCGCGGCGAATGGGCGCGGCAGCAGTTGCTCCTGGCGGTCAAGGCCTCCGCCCGGCTTGGCCTCAGCGATTTGGGTACCTTCTCTGGCTCGTTGGCGTGGCCCTATCTGTTCCCGTTCCCGCAGCGTCCGGAAGGGTTAATTGAAACCGCTTTTGACGAACTGGCCAGACGCTGGATGCCGGTGCTCAACGCCTGTGACGAGCAGGGCATAAACCTCTGCTATGAGATCCACCCGAGTGAAGATCTGCATGATGGAATAACCTTTGAAATGTTTTATCAGCGGGTGAAAGAACATCCCCGCTGCCGGATACTTTTCGACCCCAGCCACATGGTGCTCCAGCAGCTTAACTACCTGGCGTTCATTGATATCTATAAGGACCTGATCAACATGTTCCACGTCAAAGACGCTGAATTCAATCCGACCGGCCGTCAGGGGATTTATGGTGGCTATCAGTCATGGGTTGATCGTGCAGGACGTTTTCGCTCACTGGGTGACGGGCAGGTGGATTTCAGGGCTATTTTCTCAAAGCTGACCCAATACGATTATGCCGGCTGGGCAACCCTCGAGTGGGAGTGCTGTCTGAAAAATCCGCTGGACGGTGCCAGAGAAGGGGCTGCGTTCATCCGCGACCATATTATTCACATCACCGATAAAGTCTTCGATGATTTCGCCGGTGCGCCGGTGAACCCTCAACAAATCAACGCATTACTCGGCATTCGCTAAGCCACGACATTACAGGGAGTCCCCATGGAACAACAATACGGTGAGATCGCGCATGCGGATCTCAGGGCAGAACACGTCTATACGAAAGTGAACGGACAGCGCATCCATTGCGTCGTGGCGGGAGAAGGTCAACCGGTATTACTGATACCGGGCTGGCCGCAGACCTGGTATACCTGGCGCTATGTCATGCGCGCGCTGGCAGCGGCAGGTTTTAAGGCTATCGCGGTTGATCCACCAGGCATGGGGGAATCAGACAAACCGCGCGACGGCTATGACACCGGACGCGTTGGTGCCACGCTGCATACGATGATGGCGCAACTGGGGCATTCACATTACAGCATCGTGGGCCACGATATCGGCATGTGGGTGGGTTATGCCATGGCGAGCGATTTTCCACAGGCGATAGAACGGCTTGTGCTGACAGAAGCGGTTATCCCTGGACTGGCACCGCCACCGCCGATTTTTGTCGCACCGGAAGAGAATATCTTTCTCTGGCACTTCATGTTCAATCAGCTGGCGGATTTACCCGAAACCCTGACCAGCGGGCGCGAATCACAGTATCTCAGCTATATTTTTGACCGCTGGTCGCATCGCCGTGAACGGGTCGCAGCAGAGGTGTATATCACCGCCTATTCGACGCCCGGCGGGCTGCGCGCGGGTTTCGACTATTATCGCGCTATCCCGGAGACCATCCGGCAGAACCAGCGTCGCGCGCAAACGCCTTTAACCATGCCGGTGTTAACGGTGGGGGCCGAACATGCCACGCGCGATGCACCGCTGATAACCCTGCAGGGCAATGCTCATGATCTGCGTGGTGAGACGGTGGCCGATTGCGGGCATTTTATTACCGAAGAGTGTCACGAGGCGTTTATTGGGCTGATCGTGCCATTCCTCTCAGAGGATGCACATCATGCCGCTTGATAAACATATTGCTGATTTTCTGGCTGCGTCATCGGGCGCGCCGCAGCCGGCGTCATTAGCCGAACTGCGTGTCGCCACCGACGTGGATTTGCTGCGGCTACAGGGCGAGGAGGAAACGGGTGGCGCCATTCAACATCACGTTGTGATTGCCGATGATGGCTACGAGATTGAACTTCGCGTCTATACCCCTGCCGCCTCGAAGGCAGAAATCGCGCAGCCTGCAATGCTGTTTGCTCATGGCGGCGGATGGTGCCTGGGGTCGCTGTCACTGTACGATCGACCCTGTCAGGCATTGGCGAATGCTACTGGCCGGAAAATACTCTCCGTGGATTACCGTCTGGCGCCGGAGTTCCCCTTCCCGAGGCCGTTAGAAGACGTTTATCAGGCATTGTGCTGGGCCAGTGAACAGGCCGCGCTTCTGGGTATTGATGCCACTCGTCTGGCGGTGGGCGGCGACAGTGCAGGCGGAAACCTCGCTGCAGCGACAACGCTGTTGGCCCGGGATCGCGGCGGACCTCATATAGAGCATCAGTTGCTGCTCTACCTGGCGTTAAGTCGCGATATGTCGACCGAAAGCTATTGTGAATTTGCTGAAGGCTATTTTTTAACGCGTGATGCGATGGCGTTTTGCTGGGAAAACTATCTGGGAGACCGTCGTCATCCTTATGCCGAGCCGCTGCGTATGGCCTCGCTGAGGGGGGTACCGCCAGCAACCATCCTGAGTTGTGAGTATGATCCCCTGCGCGATGAGGCTGAAGCGTATGCGCGGCGGCTTGAGGAGGCGGGAGTACCGGTACGCTGTGAACGGCTGCCGGGAATGGTGCATGCCTGTATTCATATGACAGGGTTAACGCCTGCCGCGCGTCGGTTGTTTGAACGGGCTTGTATATAGTTCAGGGTGGGGCTTCGTTTTCCAAACGTGGCGCTTGTTTTGCTGGCTATCGAGCCTTCCGGGTAAGAGTCCTCTGCAGGCGGAATGCTTTCCAGCCCAGAGCGGGTGGAAAGGTCACCCAGGCAATGATCAGGATAATGGGGAAACTCATGCTCCCGGAAAGAATGTGTGTCCGGCTACCCGCGATGAGGGTGACCAGCATAACCAGAACCAGCGCGACCGTGAGCCATACCGAAACCTGGAAGCGCCGTGAGAGCGCATCGATGAGATGCTGCAGGGTGCCTCCAGCTGCTGAGAGTCGGGCCTGTAAATTGTCTACTTCGCTTTGGCTGAAACCTGCCTCAAGCAGGTCTTTCTCACTGATAGCCATCACGTCCTCCCTAATCAGGCGAAAATATACTGTATTAAACCAATAATGAGAGAAGACAAAAACCCAGCGTAATTGCTGGGTTTCTTCATCATGCCGGTTCGAAAGGGAGAATTACGGCGTTTATCAGTGCGTCGCTTCACCGATCAGCGCGCCGGAACCGGCGCCGACAGCCGCGCCTTTCAGCACGCTATTGCCCGTCACGGCAGCTGCGCCAGCACCCACAACAGCACCAACGGCACCGCCTTTACGTGCGGCTTTGCCTTTGTCGCCGTTTTTGAACATGGCACCGGTGCCTGCGCCCACCACGGCACCGCCAACGGTTGATTTCAGATCTTTACCCGTGGCCGCGCCAATTGCCGCGCCTGCTACCGCGCCAGCGGCGGTTTTGTCGATAGCCATTCCCGAGGCGGAAAAAATGAGGGCGCTGATAACCAGCGTTGTTTTAATCAGTTTCATAACAGATCCTTTGTGACTGCTGTCGGTTGATACGTCATTTCTCACCGTCTGGCGGAAGAAACACGCCCGGATAGTGCCAGCAATACCGGCCCAACCTTTAGGCTAATCATGCCCTGAACAGGGATCTGTTCTGCCGGGCGGTAAACCGCCCGGCCAGTCGTTATGCCTGACGCTTGTCTTCGGTATTCGTATCAAAGTCACTCGCCGCGTGACGTTCGTGGAGCTGCTCGTTCAGCTCGCCGCTGGTGCGGTTGACAATCCGTCCACGCTTAACGGCATGGCGGTTCGCCACGTCTTTCGCCCAGCGCTGCACGTTGGTGTACTTCTCTGCGTCCAGGAACTCGGCGGCGTTGTACACGCTGCCCAGCGCCACGCAGCCGAACCATGGCCAGATGGCGATGTCCGCGATGGTGTACTCCTCACCCGCCACGTAGCGACCGCGCGCCAGCTGTTTATCCAGCACGTCGAACAGGCGTTTAGCTTCCATCGTGAAGCGGTCGATCGCGTACTCTATCTTCACCGGCGCATAGTTGTAGAAGTGGCCAAAACCACCGCCGAGGAACGGTGCCGCGCCCTGAAGCCAGAACAGCCAGTTCAGCGTCTCGGTGCGTCCCGCCGGATCTTTTGGCAGGAAGTGACCAAATTTCTCTGCCAGATAGAGCAGGATATTGCCGGATTCAAATACGCGCGTTGGCGGGTTCGTGGAGTGGTCACGCAGCGCCGGTATTTTCGAGTTCGGGTTCACTTCAACGAAGCCGCTGGAGAACTGATCGCCCTCGCCGATGCGGATCAACCACGCGTCGTACTCCGCGCCCGTCACGCCCAGCGCCAGCAGCTCTTCGAGCATGATGGTGACTTTCTGGCCGTTAGGTGTCCCCAGTGAGTAGAGCTGCAGCGGGTGAGAGCCGACAGGCAGATCTTTCTCATGCGTTGCGCCGGAAATGGGACGGTTGATATTGGCGAATGCGCCGCCGTTGTTCTTTTTCCATTCCCACACTTTGGGTGGCTGATAGGTGTTGTCTGACATGTTGGCCTGCCTTTTTTGTGATGTGTTGAGGCAGTGTAGCAGGAGATTTGTGAAGCGTTTAACGAACTGAGCGTAATCGATCTGCCGCTATTCCTTCCGGCGCTTATATATAACAAATCCGGCATAAGCTTAATCGAAAATCGCATTTTCATAATTAATGCGTAAACAGATAAAGCTGCATATGATGCTTCAACATAAATAAAAGATGCAGTCATAAACACTTTATAAGGCAAGGAGTTAGTGAGATGCGTAAGCTTCTGTTATCGGCCGTGGTCGTTTCGCTCGCGTTAGGCCTGGCGGGCTGTGATGATGCGAAAAATAAAGAGACAAATACGCCCCCCGCGGCAAAAAACGACGCGCCAAAAGAGGGCGGTTCGCTTATTATCGGCATAACCTCCGGCGACCCGCTAGCCGTTAATCCGCTCTATGCCAGTGACCGCACAACGTTAACCATCATGCAGGCGCTGTATGCTCCGCTGTACAGCTTTAATAACGGCAAAATTGAGTGGGGCCTGGCGGAAAGTCTGACGCCGTCTGCCGATAACCTGAGCTACACCCTCACGTTAAAACCCAACCTGAAATGGCAGGACGGGCAGCCGCTGACGGCGGACGACGTGGTCTTTACGTTCAATAAGCTGCTGGATGCCAAACAGCACAGCTTTTTCCGCAGCATGTTCACTTACGGCGATAAGCCGGTGCAGGTAAGCAAGGTTGACGACCGCACCGTTAAATTCACCTTACCGCAGGTCAGCGCGGCTTTTACCGGTACCCTGGTGCAGATCTACCCGATCCCGCAGCACGTGTTCGCCAGTGAAGGCGATCTGGAAAAGAGCAGCAAAAACGATGCGCCGGTGGGCTCCGGGCCGTTTAAATTTAAAGAGTACCGCGCCGGACAGTATTACGCTCTGACCCGTTTTGATGATTACTGGAACGGCAAAGCGAAGCTTGATTCCGTGACTTACCGTTTCGCCAAAGACAGCAATGCCGCGAATCTTGCCCTGCAAAACGGTGAAATCAACCTCAAGATGGTGGACCCGCAGGATGTGAACCGCCTGAAAAATACCGGTAAGTTTGACTTCGTGGTCTATCCGGAAGGGCGTCTGGCCTACATGACCTTCAACCAGAACGTGCCGGTGATGAAGAGCAAGGCGCTGCGTCAGGCCATTGCTTACGCCATCAACAAAGATGAGCTGACCCAGACCGCGTTTACCTCGCTGGACTACGCCAAACCGGCGACCTCGTTCCTGACGCCAGATACGCTTTACAAGACGGACGATGTTGAACAGTACAAATTCGATCTGCAAAAAGCCAAAGATCTGCTTAAAGCGTCCGGCGCGCCGGACAACCTCAGGCTGCGCCTGGCGTATGTGAACACCAACAAAACCCAGGAGAGCATGGCGCTCTACATTCAGCAGGCGCTGAAGGGCATTGGGGTGAACGTGGAGCTGATGCCGCTGGACTCCAACGCCATGTCTCAGCGCAGTCTCGACATGAACAACACCGCCTGGGAGCTGAACCTGGGCGGCTACATCATGGGCTCAGAGCCGGACGGTTACAAATCACTGTTCATGAGCAACGAGGCCTATAACTATGCGCATTATAAAAATCCGCAGTTCGATGCCCTGTGGGATAAAGGCGCCGTGGAAACCGACGCCGCGAAACGGGCTGATATCTACAAGCAAATTCAGCAGACCGTGGCAAACGACATGACCTACTACCCGATTGCCTATACCAATGCGACCGTCGCGGTGGACAAGCGCTTCGGCGGCACCCAGGAAGCAGAGCCGAAGCCGGTCTACCTGTTCCAGGATCTGTCAAAAATCTATCAGAAATAAGTCATTGCCCCGGCCGTCAGGCCGGGGTCTGAGTAAGGGCATGTCGTGAACACACTTCTCACGCGTCGGCTGCTGCAACTGTTCCCGATGCTGTTCTTTATTTCACTGGTGGCGTTTTTGCTGGTCAAACTCGCCCCCGGCGATCCGGTGGCGGCGTACATCACGCCGCGTATGGCTCCGGAAGATATCGAACGTATTCGCCAGAGCCTGGGGCTGGATAAGCCGCTGGTTACGCAGTACGTTCTGTGGCTGAAAAACGTCCTGCGGGGCGATCTCGGCTATTCGCTGATCTACCACCGCCCGGTGCTGGAGATGATCGGCGAACGCATTCCGGCCACGCTGGGGCTGATGGGGGCGTCGCTGCTGCTGGCGATCGTACTGGCTATTCCGCTCGGTCTGCTGGCGGGAGCATTTAAGCACCTCTGGCTGGATCACGTGCTGAACCTGTTCGCCTATATCGGCATCTCGGTGCCGATTTTCTGGTTCGGCATTTTGCTTATCACCGTCTTTGCCGTGCAGCTTAACTGGTTCCCCAGCATGGGGATGCGCACCATCGGCATGGAAGACAGCGCGCTGGATGTCTTGCGCCACGGCGTGCTGCCGTGCATTGCGCTGACGTTCTACAACCTCTCCAGCTACGTGCGATACATCCGCTCCAACACCATCTCGCAGCTCTCGGCCGACTACGTACAAACCCAGCTTGCCTACGGCGCGACGCGCGCCAGTATTCTGTTCCGCCACGTGCTGAAAAACGTGCTGCTGCCGGTGATTACCCTGTTCGGCCTGTCGTTCGGCGAGCTGATTGTGGGGGCCTATGTGACGGAGAGCGTCTTCTCCTGGCCGGGGATGGGGCTGCTCGGGATCCAGTCGATCGCCTCGCTGGACTACCCGCTGATCATGGCGATCATCATGCTTTCGTCGATGATGCTGATCGTCGGCAACCTGATCGCCGATCTGCTTTATCGCTTCGCCGATCCCCGCATTCGTACGCTGAGGTAACCTGGATGAGCAGACGCTGGCAGCAGGTTCGTCACCAGCTGCGCCGCAACCGTCCGGCGCAGTTCTCTCTGTTTGTGCTTTTTATTTTCGTTGTTGCCGCGCTTTGCGCGGGGTTAAGTCCGTACGATCCGGATCGGATGGCGCTCGGCGCACGCACGCTACCGCCGGATGCCGCGCACTGGTTCGGTACCGATGAATACGGACGCGATTACTTCACCCGCGCGCTGTATGGCGGCCAGATCTCGTTGATGGTCGGTTTTCTCGCCATGCTCTTCTCCACGCTTATCGGCACGGTGGTGGGAACGGTGAGCGGCTATTTTGGCGGCTGGCTGGATAACCTGATGATGCGCGCCGTGGATATCCTGATGGCCATTCCGGCCTTCTTCCTGCTGCTGGTGGTGAATGCTTACCTCAAGCCGGGCGTGGATAACATCATCCTGATCATCAGCCTGCTGACGTGGATGAACATGTCGCGGCTGGTGCGTGCCGAAACACTGTCGGTGAAAGAGCGCGAGTATGTGCTCTATGCCCGCGCGTCGGGAGAATATCCGCTGCGCATTATCGTGCGCCACATTATTCCCGGTGTGCTGCCGACCATTATCGTGGCCGCCACGCTCAATATCGCCTCGGCGATTTTGATGGAATCAACGCTCAGTTTCTTAGGGCTGGGCGTGCAGGCACCTGCGGCGTCGTGGGGAAGTATGCTGAACAACGCGCAGTCTTATATTGGCGAAGCGTCGTGGCTGGCAATGTTCCCCGGTATTTTGATCCTGCTGACGGTGTTCAGCTTTAACGTGCTGGGCGATGTGTTCCGTACCGCCTTTGAGCCGGGAGCCAGTCGCGATGAGTAGCTTATTAGAACTCGATGACCTGCATACCACGTTCCGCACCCGGGAGGGGGAAATGCATGCGGTGCGCGGCGTGAGCTTTCAGGTTCAGCCGGGAGAACTGGTGGGTATCGTTGGCGAATCGGGCTGCGGCAAGAGCGTCACCTGTAAGTCGATAATCCAGCTTCTCGGCAGCAACGGCCGGATAACGGGCGGCAGCATCCGCTTTCAGAACGAGGACCTGGCGCAGAAAACCCCGGCGCAGATGCGCGCCATTCGCGGCAACGAGATCGCGATGATTTTCCAGGATCCAATGACCGCCCTCAACCCGGTGCTGACCATCGGCAAGCAGATGGCGGAGATCCTGATGCGCAATAAAGGGCTCAGTAAAAAAGCGGCTAAAGCGGCGGCGATCGGCATGCTGCAACAGGTGGGCATTGCTGAGGCGGAACGCCGGTACGACCAGTATCCCCACGAGTTCAGCGGCGGGATGCGCCAGCGAGTGATGATCGCCATTGCGCTCTCCTGCAACCCGAAGCTTCTTATTGCTGATGAACCGACCACCGCGCTGGACGTGACTATTCAGGCGCAGATCCTGCGCCTGCTGAAAAGCCTGCAGCAGCAGACCCAAACCGCGATTTTGCTGATCACCCACGATCTCGGCGTGGTGGCGCAGGTCTGCAGCCGCGTGGTGGTGATGTACGGCGGGCTGGTGATGGAGGAGGGGAGCGTGGAGGACATTTTTTATCGCCCTGCGCATCCTTACACCCAGGGGCTGCTGGCCTCGCTGCCGCGTCCGGATGAGGAGAATCAACGGCTGTCGCCGATAGAAGGTTCGCCGCCTGGTCTGCTTAACCCGCCGCCGGGTTGCCCGTTCGCCGAACGCTGTCCGAAGCGTATGCCGCAGTGTGAGCGGCAGCCCGCGTTTTATTCCGTCGGAGAGGGCCATCGCGCCGCCTGCTGGCTATGGGCCGATAAGGAGATTCAGGCATGAGTGAACAACAGACGCCTTTAGTGCGCGTCCGGGACCTGCACAAACACTATCAGCTTAACGGCGGTTTGCTGCGTAAAGGCGTGGCCGTGAAAGCGGTCGATGGCGTGAGCTTTGATATCCAGCCCGGCGAGACGTTTGGCCTGGTTGGGGAGTCCGGCTGCGGGAAATCGACCCTCGGGCGCGCCATTCTGCGTCTTTTCGATATCACCTCGGGCGAGATCCACTTTGCCGGACAGGCGATCGCCCACGCCCGTGAAAAAGAGCTGAAGCCGCTGCGTAAAAGAATGCAGGCGATTTTTCAGGATCCCTGGTCCTCGCTCAATCCGGGGATGACCGTGCGACAGCTGGTGGCCGAGCCGATGCAAATCCACGGCTACAGCCGGGAAGCGCAGCAGGAGCGTACGGAAACGCTGCTCTATAAAGTCGGGCTGAAGCAGGAACACCTTGAACGGTTCCCGCACGAGTTCAGCGGCGGGCAGCGCCAGCGCATCAGTATTGCCCGCGCGTTGTCCGTGAATCCGGAGTTTGTGCTGTGCGATGAACCGCTCTCGGCGTTGGACGTCTCGGTGCAGGCGCAGGTGGTGAATATTCTGCAGGATCTGCAGCAGGAGCTGGGGCTGACCTATCTGTTTATCGCCCACGATCTCTCCATGGTGCGCCATATCTCGAGCCGAATTGGGGTGATGTATCTCGGTAAGCTGGTGGAGGTGGCCCCGGCGAATGCGCTGTATCAGCATCCGGCGCACCCTTACACCCGCGCGCTGCTGGCGGCGGTTCCCCGTCCCGACCCGCGCATTCGTCACCTCGACGACGCTACCCTGCGCGGTGATATTCCAGGCCCCACCTCCGCGCTGCCTGGCTGTAAGTTCTGCAGCCGCTGCCCGCATGCCATGCCGGTTTGCCAGACGCAGGAGCCGGCGATGCAGGAGATTGCGCCAGGGCATTTTGCAGCATGCTGGTTGTTTAACGTGTAATTAATGCGCCACGCAGGTGTATGATAAATCCTCCTCTGTCAGGTTAATTACAACGTGCAGACGACGACAACCCTTAAAAAATTGCCGCCTGCCTGTTTTAGGTTGGATACATGCGTAAAGGAACGTTAAGCAGTGATGCGCCATTCGGGACATTGTTAGGCTATGCGCCCGGTGGCGTGGCGATTTACTCTTCAAATTACGGCAGTCTGGACCCGCGAAATTACCCGGAAGATGCGGATTTTCGCAGCTATATTGGCAACGAATACATGGGCCACAAATGGCAGTGCGTTGAGTTCGCCCGCCGTTTTCTGTTTCTCAACTATGGCTTTGTGTTTACCGATGTCGGCATGGCGTGGGAGATCTTCTCTCTGCGCTTTTTGCGTCAGGTGGTGAACGATAACATTCTGCCCCTTCAGGCCTTTGCCAACGGCTCGAAGCGCGCGCCGCGCGCCGGGGCGCTGCTGATCTGGCAAAAGGGCGGCGAGTTTCACGAGACCGGCCACGTGGCGGTGATCACCCAGCTTCTGGACGATAAGGTGCGTATCGCGGAGCAGAACGTCATTCACGCGCCGCTGCCGCTCGGGCAGCAGTGGACGCGCGAGCTGCGCCTCTGTGTTGAGAACGGCAGTTACACGATCCACGACACCTTTACTGACACCGAAATCCTCGGCTGGATGATCCAGACTGACGACACAGAACACAGCATTCCGCAGCCGGAAATCGACGGCGAACTGCTGAAAATCAGCGGTGCGCGGCTGAAAAACAGACGCCAGTTCGACGGGAAGTGGCTCAACGAAAATGACCCCCTGCAACAGGCCTATATCCGCGCCAACGGTCACTTTATCAATAAAGATCCCTGCCAGTACTTCACCATTACCGAAAGCGCCGAGCAGGAGCTGATTAAAGCCACCAACGAGCTGCACCTGATGTACCTGCACGCGACCGATAAGGTGCTGAAAGATGACAACTTACTGGCGCTTTTCGACATACCGAAAATCCTCTGGCCGCGCCTGCGCCTCTCCTGGCAGTGGCGCCGCCACCATATGATCACCGGTCGTATGGATTTCTGCATGGATGAGCGCGGGATTAAGGTGTATGAGTACAACGCCGACTCCGCCTCCTGCCACACGGAGGGCGGGCTGATCCTCGAAGAGTGGGTCAAAAACGGCTATCGCGGCAACGGGCACAACCCGGCGGAAGGATTGCTGGAAGAGCTGACCGGCGCATGGAAGCACAGCCACGCGCGTCCGTTCGTGCATATCATGCAGGACAACGATGTCGAAGAGGACTATCACGCGCTCTTTATCCAGCGCTCACTGCTGCAGGCCGGGTTTGAAACGAAAATTCTGCACGGTCTTGGCGCCCTGAGCTGGGATGCCGCCGGGCAGTTGATTGACGACGAAGGCCGCCACGTCAACTGCGTGTGGAAAACCTGGGCGTGGGAGACGGCGATAGAGCAGATCCGCGAGGTGAGCGAAACCGAGTATGCTGCGGTACCGATTCGCACCGGCCACCCGGCTGGGGAAGTACGGCTGATTGACGTCCTGCTGCGCCCGGAAGTGCTGGTCTTCGAACCGCTGTGGACGGTGATCCCCGGCAACAAGGCGATCCTCCCGGTGCTGTGGCAACTGTTCCCGAACCACCGCTACCTGCTCGATACCGATTTTGAGGTTAACGATCTGCTGAAACAGACCGGCTATGCCGTTAAGCCCATCGCCGGGCGCTGCGGCAGCAATATCGATCTGATTAGCGCTGAGGATGAACTGCTGGACAAATCCAGCGGCAAGTTTGTTGACCGCAAAAATATCTACCAGCAGCTGTGGTGCCTGCCAAACGTTGATGGCAAGCATATTCAGGTTTGCACCTTTACCGTGGGCGGAAACTACGGTGGAACCTGTCTGCGCGGCGATGACTCGCTGGTGGTGAAAAAAGAGAGTGATATTGAGCCGCTGATTGTGGTAAGGGACTCACTATAAAATATTACCTGCACGGACGACTCCCTCTCCATTGAGGGAGAGGGTTGGGGTGAGGGGGAACATACGGCTCTGGTGGTCATTCCGTTCACTTTATGTTCCTTGCTACTCTGCAACGACATGGCCTGTGAACGTGCCAGGGTGGCTCAGTCGCCACCACCCTGGCGACCCGGGCTCCCGGCGGTAAATCGCCGCTTCGCGGTACCTTCGGCTAATTCCTTCCGGCTTATCGGGGACGGGCGGAGGTAACATCCCTGTAAAGCCCGCCCTCTCGGCGCATCCATGCGCCTCGCCCCGGCCGGAAGGAAAACGCCTCAGCGATTTACAGCCGGACCAGGGCATCGCTGAAAGCCTTTAGTCATTCTGAAACAAGATTATTGCTTCTGTTTAAAAATTACTGTGGATCCCTCAGCCCGCAGGGCATCCTGCGGGCGCCTGTTGTTACGGTTCTTCCTCTTCCTGCTGCCCGCTGACCTTCAAATCAATAATCCGGCCAATCTGGTCATGATAGACCGTCAGCAGGTTGTACTGGCTCATTTCAGAGATGATCTGTGGTGAGACATTAAAGCTGCGGGCAAGCTCCTCCTCCGGCAAATAACCCGGCTGACGCCGTCTCACCTGAGCCCGGCGGCGGTTGTACTGATACCATAAAATCAGCAGCCAGCCGTTGAGCGCGGCGAACAGTAAATAGATCAGCACCGTATTAAAGGACGCAACGATCGCGCCCCAGCGATAGTCGCTCTCATCGGTGAGCTGCATCCAGAGCCGGGCATACAGGAAAAAGAAAAAACCTCCCCACGCGACCAGCGTTAACGCGGCATCAAAAAGACGCGGCAAGAGCCGATGTTCAGTCAAAATTAAGGTATTTTCGTTCATTGCAGGCTTCCTTTTCCCCGGTCCGGACTGATCCAGCGCGCGCGGGCACGCTGGCGTTTAAGCATCACTTTTGGAAAGGCGACGAGGGTAGTGAACAGGCCAATCATCCAGTACACCATCGGGAACCAAATCACCCAGAAAAGCGCGCTGGCCACGTTTCGCTCATAGCGCCGCTCGATGTACAGGCTGACCAGGAATTGCAGCAGGCACATGATCCCCAGCAGCAGCCCGGTAAACGCCGGGGGAAAGAGGCTCTCGACGGTCAGGTTCGCGGGAAGCGGGGCGACATGGCTGAAGACGAACAGCAGCACCGTCATCGCGTAGGCGAAGGCCCACAGCGTTGACAGCGCGTACTCCATAAACAGCGGCCACATGCGGTGGTGCTCCCAGCGCACGATCTTACGCAGGTTAACCAGAAACACCTCCGCGCCGCCCTGGGCCCAGCGCAGACGCTGTTTCCACAGGCCTTTTAGCGTCTCCGGCATCAGGATCCAGCACAGCGCACGCGGCTCGAAAAAAATATCCCAGTGGCGCAACTGGAGCTTCCAGCTGATGTCGATGTCCTCGGTGATCATGTCCGGGCTCCAGTACCCGACATCCGCCAGCGCCTGCCGGCGAAAGGCGGCGATGACGCCGGAGACGGTAAAGACCCGACCGTAGATCCGCTGCGTCCGCTTGATGAGCCCAATGATGGAGGAGAACTCGCCCACCTGTATGCGGCCAATCAGCGTGGAGCGCGTGCGAATACGCGGGTTGCCGGTCACCGCCCCGACATGGGGGTACTGGATCAGCGGCGCCACCAGATAAGCCGCGGTATCGCGATCGAGCAGCGCGTCGCCGTCAATACAGACCAGCAGATCGCCCCGGGCCGCCGCCGCCCCGGCTTTGAGCGCCAGCGCTTTGCCCTGGTTTTCCGCGAGGTTGATCACCCGCAGACGCGGCTGTTCCAGCGCCAGCTCCTGCAGCACCTGCGCAGTGTTGTCAGACGAGCCGTCGTTAATGGCGATCACTTCTATATTCTCATACCGCTGAGCCAGTGCGGCGCTGATGGTCTCTCTGGCGTTCCTTTCCTCATTGAAACAGGGGATCAGAATGGAAATGAGCGGCTCGCCGGCGAGCGTGGGGGCCGGTGTGTCGTGATCCCATGACCAGTGTCGTTCAAGCTGAAACCAGAAATAGAGTCCGCCGGTTATCCAGAGCACGGACATAAACAGCGGCCAGAAGAAGACAAAATCCAGAATCAGTTCGCCGGTAAAGAGGGCGGCCACGCCTAACGGCAACCCGAATACCAGACATAAAATAGAGAAGGCGATAAGGCGATCAGTCATTGTCAGGGTACCAGTACGATGAAAATTCAGGCCTGATACGGGAAATATCAGGTTGGTTATTGAGGAAGTCGTCGGGGTAGTAGCCGTAGTTTTTAATGCCGTTCAGCTGGAGCACCTGCATCCACGCCACAAGCTGGCTATCGGAAACGGCACGGGGCGGTTTCTGCCCCCAGTCCCTGGCCTGCAGCTCAAAAATGGTTTTATTGCGCGCGCCGGGGCGTTCGGCGACGGCCTTAACCAGACGCGTCAGCCAGGCATTGCTCTCGTCGACCGGGACGGACTCCATCAGCGGCATGGCCATCGGCACCGTCCAGTCATACTCCGCCAGAAAGTCATCGAGATTCTGCGCAAACCACGCCTCGCTTTCGGGCTGCAGGATGGGTAAGGCAAACAGATTACGGGCGGTTTGTATCTGCGGACCGCGGATGTGCTTCACCGCCAGGCCAAGGGCATGAGTGAAACCGATCAGAAGCCGGCTTTTCTGGCGCGGGGTGTTCTGCGAGGCCGCCTGCCCGGCGTCGTCCACGTCCGTCAGTACCGCATCGTCATGAAACAGGATCCCATTGAAGCTGGCATAGCGGGCCAGATCCTCATAGATGTCCGTCACCTGCTGACGCACCTGCGGATCCCACGGGGAGAGCCGGATATAAGGCTCGGTGGCGTCGCTTAACCGGCCAGTTTGCCGATCCCGGCGCTGGACGCGCGGCAGGGAAGGGGAGAGATCGAACGAGAGCACCGGCATCCATGCGAAGACTTTTACCCCCGCGCGGGTTTGCAGCTGCCAGGAGACAAAATTAAACAGATCGGCCCGGACCGGAAGCCGTCGGTTGGGGAAATAGAGCGCCTTGATCCTGCCATCGCCCTGCGGATCGGCAAACGCCTGCAGGAAAACATGGCTGATTTTCATGTCGTAAACCCGCTGGATCAGTCGGTTGATATTTTGGGTCTGCTGAACCGGATCGGGATCGTAAACGTAGTCGAGATCGACATGCATGACGCGCACCGGTTCAGGCTCCTGAAACTGGCTAACCGTGCTGGCAAAGGCTTTGAGCGAGGGATTCCCGGCGATCAGCAGACGGGGAATGCTGCCGAGATTGCGCACGTCACCCAGCCCGTCCTCAAGGGTAAAAGCCAGCTGATAGCCCTGTTTTTTGGCAATCCCGAGCGACGTGCCGTTGGCGGCGCCATAGGGCCAGACCCAGGCACGCGGAGCTTTGCCGGTCACCTGGGTGATTTTTTCGGTGACTTTGCGCACGTCATCGCCGATCCGCTGGCTGAACTCAAGGTCCGTTTCATAGCGGCCCGTTGCGTTATCATAAAAGCGATTGGCGATCGCCGGTTCGCGGCTGCCCTGCGGGTTGGCCGGAATGCCGTAGTGCGAAGCCCAGGTATGCGAGCCGATCTCAATCAGCGGGGAGTGGCTGAGCTCGCGCACCATGTCCCACGTCGCGAAGCGATCGCGGGGCGTCATCAGGCCGCCGAAGTTAACCTTTTGATCTGCCGGCGTATCCACCCAGCTGCCCACCGGCGCCCACAGCGCAGGAACGTTCCAGGCCTGAAGCAGCGGCCAGACGCGGGTGTAAAAGCTGCTGTAGCCGTCGTCAAAACTGAGTAATACGGCTTTCGGCGGCAGCGTTTTTTTCCCGTCATGGGCATCCAGAATGTCCTGCACGCTGATGGCGTGATAGCCGTTGTGCACAAGCCAGCTAATCTGCTCGTTCAGCGCGCTGGTGCGAACGGAGAGGTAGCGCTGATCGGCGGCATCATCTTCTACGTCGTGGTAGGCCAGGACCAGAAACTGGTTCGTCGGCCAGGGTTTGCTCGCCTCCAGCTGCGGTCGCGCTTTGGGGGCAATGAATGAGAAAGCCTGTGCACAGGCGCTCGCGCTCAGGCAGAGCCAGCCGAAGAGGAGCAGGCTCACGGAAAGACGTGTATTCAGCATATTCATCCTTAAAAGCGTAAAGTCGCATCAAACGTGACGGAGAGATTGCTTTCGCGCTTGCCGTCGTAAGGGCGTTTATCCCAGTTCAGCATCACGCCGGTATCAATGACGTTGTTCCACTGGATGCGTTGTCCGTAACCCACCAGGGTGATGGCCCCGGCGGACTGATTTTTCTGCCAGTACCTGCCGCCTCCCGCCACGATCTGCTGGCTCCAGAGGGTGTCGTAATGGCGATACATCTCATGATCGACGGACAGGGCAGCCGTCACGGACAGGTCCCGCGCCGGGTTGTAATAGAGCGTGTTCCGCTGGCTGTTTTTACTGGCGGCGATCTCCGGTTCGAGATCCAGCGTCAGGGACGGCGCCTGCCAGAGACGCTCTTTCCCTGTGAGGGTGTATTCCTGTCGGCGGTTATGGTCTGAAAAGTGACTGACGGCGGCGCTGAACTGGTACTCACGCCGCTCGTTTTGATACCAGCGCACGCCGCCTTCACCCCGGTTAGCACTGATCCCGTTGCGTAACGCCCGCAGAGGCGTGGTGCGGGACAGGCGTTCGAGGCTGCCGCTGACCTGCCAGTTATCCGTGAGGCTGTAGGTGGTTGAGAGCCGAGCCCCGGGCTTGTTGGCCCCGTGATAGCGGTTTCCGGAGAGTTCGGCTTCGAGCTGGAGGTCACGAGGCCGCCATTCGACGCCGCCCGACAAATGACGGCTGGAACCTTTGCCTTCATCGAAATTACCCTCTGCGTAGCGGGTGCCCGCAAACAGCCGCCAGTTATCAGCCATCGGCGGACCATAGAGCGTGGCGTCCCAGTTCATGTCGTGGGTACCGCTAACGGGGTTATCGGAGTGCAAGCCTTTTCCCGCGTTGAGACGCAGCTCGGACAGGTGGTGCACCGCTCTGAGCCTGTCCAGACGCCGGGCGCTGCGATCGACGGGTGCGCGGGCAAGCACGTCGTCGGCCAGTACGTCCATCTGTCGCCACTCCTGCAGATCCATCGCGACGTAGGCCTGCTGCAGTTCCAGCTCCAGATTCGACGGTTCCAGCGCCTCTGCCATTTTCAGCTTTCGCTCGGCCGCGCGCGGCAGACCCCGGGCCTGAAGCAGGGAGGCATAGTCAATCTGTAATCCCTGGTTGCCGGGCGCCGTTGCGGCCATACGCTGAGCCAGCTTTTCGGCTTCCGGCTCGGCGTGGGTCGCCAGTAAATAGTTAAAGCGCAGCGACTGTCCGCTAAGCCATCGATCGTTAGGCTGAGGGGTAGGGGAACCGAAATCGTAACGACTCCAGGGGATGTTGCGGGTCTGGCGCTCAGCATACTGGCGGGCGGCCTGATACTGACCGGTATCCAGCCAGGCATAGAACAGCGCATGCTCCTCGTCCTGCGAATCGGACGCATATTGTGGATAGCGTTGCAGAAGTGAGAAGGCGGCAGCGGCGTTTTTCTCCTGCAGATACGCGGAGATAACCCAGCCGATTGCCCAGCCCGGGACCGGATGCCGTGCGGCCGTCAGCGCCTGATACTCGCGGATGACCTGCGGATAATCGCCATGCGCATACAGCGCACCAAGTCTGTCGATACGGGCAAGGATAATGTCGTCCGCCGCCTGCGGATCGTTTTGCCAGCGAGCAAACAGGGTGTCGTAACGATTCAGTGCACGTTGCGCAAGAAGCAGGCGCTCTTTTTCTGTCCTGGCGGGCACGTCAGCAAGGCGAACGGTTTCGGCAGCGGCATTCAGCTCAAGACGGCGACGCTGCGCGGTAGTCAGCGCCACCCGCTGTGAACGTTGAAGCGCGGGGGTATTCACCCGGTTATCCGTAAGCGCATCGATGAGGTCTCTCTGCAGCGCCTTATTCTCTGGCGCGATATTCAACGCGCGCGTGTCCGCTAAAAGCCGATCGCTGTTTTTTCCCTGCATTAACCAGACATACGCGAGCGTCTGAAGATGGGCCTGCGAGGGATTTTCAGCCACCAGCTGCAGCGCAAGGGTATCCATGCGGGCATCGGCAAGGGTTTTGATGTAGCCGATACGGTAATCGTCATTCTCTGGGGCAAGGCTACGCGCTTCATTCCAGAGCGATAACGCGGGCTGCCACGCTTTCTGATTTCGCCTGGACTGCGCGACAGCCGCAACGCCCCGGGCGGGAAGCGGCATATAAATACCATAACGCCGCCAGACCTGAATCACCTCGTCATCGCGACCTGCCCATCCTGCTACCTGTAGCCAGTCCGCAACGTTCTCAGGCGTCAGGGCATGCTGTTGCTGATAACGCTGAACATAATCGAGAAACGGAGTGTAATTACCGTTACGCGCCTGCTGAATCTGTTGCTCATAAACGGATCCCGTAGCCTGAACCAGAACAGGAAAGAGTAATAACAGGAACAATAATGTTGGGATGCGATAAAAGAATAACGTATTGAAGCGAAGTGAACTTTCCATATCTATTTGCCATTTGTTTATCATGAATCCATTGCATAACACGGCCGCCTTTAAACTCAGCGTTAAAGGCCATAAATGAGAACATTAAATCTGAATGCAGTGATGTTACGGGGTACTTACTTAAAGGTAATTATGGATCCTTATCTCAGTCGGTGGGATGGAAGATAATGTACACCTGATATCTTGCCGGATAAATATGCTGAAAAGCGGCTATGCTGTTTTGAGATAATTCTGGGATGAGCCGGTTTTAGCGATTATTTGGAAGGGGTTGGTTAATTCTAACTATTTGAAATTAAATTAATTTATTTTTATTGTGACAAGAATGTTTATATTTTTAATGCCGATTATCTGCGTCAATTAAAGTAGTTTCTGGTGCATGTTTGGGAAGTTTCATGACAAAAATTCTTAATGTTCAGAGAAGTGACTTTTCTGCGATTGTTTTTTATTTATAATTAATGGTAGCCATTGAATGAGAGTCTACAGGAAGTCTCACTCATCAATGTCTGAATTGAGGGATGTCCAAAGCCAGAATACATTTATCGTTAATATGACAGCGCTATAAAACGAAGGCGGTTTTCTTTCCGCAGGATCGTTCTTGCTTTAATCTAAAAGGGATGGTTAGTGGCAACTTCAATAGTGTTAGTGACTCAGGATCGCTACCTTGTCAGGGGGATGAGGCTATTTTTCCCGGATATTATCCTGCTCGACTCGGTTGACAGAAACATATTTGATAACGGTGCAGATGAATATTCTGTATTGATTGATAGTCGTTCTCCGCTCCGTTTATATGATTACCTGATACGCCATCCGGCCAGAACGAAAAAAACGATCTGCTGCGTTATGCTCGATATGCGCCATCGCGAGGAGAATCTGCTCAGTATGAAATTGTTTACCAACATGTCGCACACCGCGACGGATATGGCCTCGCTGTTTAATCTGGTGCTGAATATGAAGGGCAGGCGTCTGACCACGAAGTGGCTGCTTAACCTGCGGCTAAGCATGCACGAAGCGATCATGTTGCGGTTGCTGCGGGCAGGCATGTCGATGGAGGAGGTGGCAAGCGAGCTGGGGATGTCGGTTAAAAGCCTCTACCGCAAACGCACGGCGCTCTCGGAACGGCTGGGGGCTGAGAACTTTAATGAGGCGTGTTTGTTTATCTTTAAAAACAAACTGCTGGACGCAGGTGGGAACGATCCCTGGCTTTGACAGAAACCGAAACAAAGAACCCGCCACAAGGGCGGGTTCTTTAAAGGGAAATCATTCAGAACGACCAGCGCAGATTCGCGTTAACCGAGTTGACGCGGGTATCCGCACCGTATTGTCCCTGATACCCCACATCCAGCGTCGCAGCCCGCGACAGCTGTACGCTCACGCCGATATCACCCACCATCACGTCCTCATCCACGGCTTGTCCCTGAGTAATGAACGCGTCGCTGCCCGCAAACGCCATGCGCGAAGACGTATTCTTATCGCCATAGGCGTGCTGCCAGCCCAGCGAACCGTAGAGGTTAATGTTCTTCGGCAACTCGGTCACGCCGCGCACCCCGAGGGTGGAATAGAAGGTGTTCATCGTTTCATTACGTACGCTCAGCGCGGCGGCACCGCCGTCTTCCCTGAAGCTGTCGGTATGCAGTCGGATCCAGGAAAGATTAATAAAGGGCTCGACATTCATCTCTGGCTGGCCGAAACGGTAGCCCGCTTCGGTGAACGCCAGCAGCGAGTTGGCGTCGTAATCCGACTTCAGCCGATCCGAGAAGCCGCTGAAATCCACATTGCGCTCGCCTTCAATCTTGTGCCAGGTGTAACCCAGCGCGCCACGAAGGGAGAACGCATCCTGTTGGCCAGCCGCATACAGGCCAAGGTGGTAGTTATCGGTATCCGTTGAGGAACGACGGCTGTCGACGTCGTAATCCCCCCGGCTATAGCCGAAGTAGCCACCGACACGCACGTTATGGTCCGCCAGCTTACGATCTGCCCCCAGCAGGAAGCCGGTGGTGTTGCCGTCCAGCTTGCCCACGTTACCGTCGCCGCTGTTTCGGCTCCAGGAGCTGAAGGTCTGGCCCCAGACGCCATTGTTTTGCGGCTCCGGCTGCTGCACCAGCGACATTGCTAACGGTGGTATCGGCAGGGTGTCGTTATCAAACGCGCGCTGCATCCGCTGGTTTAACACATTAAACACCTGCGTGCTGCCGGCAATCAGGTTGGACTGCATTGACGGATAAACTTCACCGGATAGCTGGTTGAACGCCTCGCGTGCTTCCGGCGCGCTCAGCACCAGTAGCGAGTTATACAATGCCAGCGACGGGCCGCTTTGCGTCAGCGTGGAGAGCGCGCCGGCAGTGTTCCACTGGTTGCTGCTTTTGGCCACGGTCTGGAAAATCCCCGGCTTGCCGCTGCCGGGGTTTTCACCGCCAGGATTCTCACCGCCCGGGTTTTCGCCTCCTGGGTTTTCTCCTCCTGGATTCTCACCTCCTGGGTTTTCTCCTCCCGGGTTCTCACCACCCGGGTTTTCGCCTCCAGGATTCTCGCCGCCAGTCTCTTTCTGGGCGATGGTCAGATCGACGGCGTTGGTGCCCTGCCTGAGCGCCACGTCCAGGAAGGCAGATTTGGAAATCGCTCCGGCGAACTGACCGTCAATTCCCCCGTCCGAGGTTAATATGCGATAGCTTTGGCCCGTTTTGTAACTGGTTTGCGGGTCCAGCGCGGTGACCTGTACTTTAGCCAGATCGCTGATAGTCGTTTTGCCCGATACCAGCAGCTGGTCGCTGCGGCCATCTCCTGCGATATCGACGTCATAGAAGGACTCGCCCACAAAATTCAGATAGCGTTTCAGCGTCAGCGTGCCGATATCGCCATCCCCTGGTGAGATATGCCCACCGGACAGGATCTCGGTCTGGCCCAGCGTGCCGTTGCCGCCCAGCGTGCCGCCGGCCTTGATTGACGCGGCGCTGCTGTAACCCAGTCCATTGCTGACGTCTGAACCCGCCGTCGCGTTGAGGATCAGCGTGCCGCCGTTCTCGGCGCTAAGGGTCTGAATGTCAAAGATATCGTCTTCTGGCTGGGTGTTGATGTTGCTGGCAATAATGACTTTGCCTCCGCGCGCGGTCACGTTCGCCTGAAGGGCTGAAAGATCGCCGTTCAGCGTTGTCTGTCCGGAGGTATTGATCACCTCACCTTCGCCGCTCATCGTGTTGCTGAAGACGTAATTTTCGTCGGTATGGTTGAAGTAGACATAGCTGCCGAACAGCCCGCCACGCAGGCTGATCGCCGTCTTCGCATCGAGGGTACCCGCACCGCCCGCCTTACCAAGCGTTGGCTCAGTTATACCCGTGCCGGTGTCCATGTTGCCGCGGCTGCCGATAATTAGCGCACCCCGGTTCGAACCGGAACCCGATGTCCCCACGATCAGCGCATTGCTGCCAGCGGAAAATGAACCGTCGTCAATAACCGACAGCACGCCGTTGCCATAATCGCCCACGCTAACGCTGCTCTGGCTGGTAAAGCGCGAGTCTTTGCCCGCAATAACCAGCTCAGCGGTTTTCCCTGCCCCGGAGACGCCCGCTACCTGCACGCCGCCAACGTTAACCGCTCCGCCGTTCAGTACGTCCAGGTCGCCATTAAGCGTCAACGTACGGCCAACATTCCACAGTGAGCCGCTCCCCGTGACGGTGGCTTTTGGGCTCAGCGTGTCGGTTTCATCCGGCCCCGTACCATTGCCGATGCGCGCATCGTAGGCGGTATTGAGCGCCGCACCGTCTTCAATCGCCAGCGTGGAGCGTGCGCCCAGATCGGTGCCTACGCTAAGAAAATTACTGGTCACGCGAGAGCCAGCACCCGTGGCGATAAGGTGGCTGTCATAGCCACGCGTGGTGCCGACAACGATCTCCTTAGCGCTCGCCAGCGCGCCCTCTTCGACTCGAAGGGTGCCGAGGCCAAGATTCAGGTCGCCGTGCAGGACGTATTGATCGTTCAGCGCGTTAAGCTCCGCGTTTGGCCCACGGACCGTGACCACGCTTTCATAAATTTGGCCGTCGAACAGCCGACCGATATTGATGTTATAGGCGGTGATTTTGCCATTATCGATCAGCAGGTTTCCGCGTTGATTACGTCCTACGTAAACATCTCCGGTGTAACCCAGCGTTTCGGTAATACGCGAGTCGCCATCAAAAATAGCATCCGCTGCACGCGCGAAATCGGCAGGTGAAAGCAGTAACAGCGGCGCGGAAAATAGAGCGAGGTAAAGTCTGGAAAGCGGTGTCTTAACCGCTAAAGAATGCGATGTAGAGTTATTCACGGGCTATCTCCGTACTCATTAGCGTGATGTCGGGAAAATCGTTTTTATATGAAAACTCAGATACGTCAGATAACGTAAAAGGCGTTATTTCAGTACGCCTTTTAATGTTGTGTTAATTATTTATGGGTGACAACAGGTGTACAGGTTGGCGCGCTCAGCGTCGGTGCGGATCCTAAAATCCCTGGCATCATCATCGATGAACAATCGAAAATACGCCCTTTTTCTGTCGTCGCGCGATAAGAGAGTTTTTGTCCTCCCAGTGCGTCTGGCTGGGCGCCATTAACGTTAGTCACGGTTATTTCATCCGATGAGCCCAGCCCCAGCATTTTAGCGGTCTCAGCCTGCAGAAGTGGAATAGCCTGATCGGTTTTTAGCGTGGAACAACCGGCTAGCATCAACGTAACGGTTAAAAAGATTAGTGGTTTTCTCATAAATTACCCTTTATATCCAATCAGTTAATTTCACTGATTGTATTTATGTTTACAGTTACCCAAATCAGCAAATAATATATTTCCCTTTCCTAATCGAAAAAACCCTCCTAAAGTAGGGTGGGTAGAAAATAATTCATCCGTACTCTTAGATATGCGAAGGTAAAAGGAGGACCCTTTGGGACAGAATTATGCGTTGGTCGTTGATGACCATCCATTGGTAGCAAGCGGCATCGCCAATTTTCTGATTACACACTGCCACTTTAAGCAGGCGCATGTGGTGACGAATGAGGAAGATTGCTACCGTCAAATTAGGGACAATGGCCCACCACGCTTGCTGGTAATCGATTTTTGGCTCTCGTCCGGAACGGCCTTGAGTTTACTCAAGGAAATAAAACAACTTTACCCACAGGTACGACTCCTGGTGGTCAGCGGGGATGACAATAATGATATCTGGCGGAAAGTTCATACCGCCGGGGGGCACGGTTTTGTATTAAAAAGCGAACCGCCTGAAATGTTCTCACGGGCCGTTTTCGCACTCACCGATAATCTGACCTGGTTTCCTGAGGGAAACGAACTTTCCATCAAGTCGAATAAGGAGAAGTTAAGTAAGTTTAACTTAACGCCGCGACAAATTGACGTGTTAAATATGATTATGCGCGGCTTGCCAAATAAAAGAATCGCCGCGCAGCTTTCAATTTCCGAGCCCACGGTAAAAGAACATATTAGTAATATTTTGAAAAAGATAGGCGTTAATAGTCGTGTCGAGGCCATTACGCTTCTGCATGGCAAGCAGGAACCGTCGGAATGAGGTTTTTTCAGAGTTTACAGAACGATGGTATCTCCGCTCCAGCGCAGATCCGTTTGCTAAACAACACCTTTTTACGGCTGGTGTTCAGCTTTAGCGCGGTGCCCTTTGTCGGTATTCCTTTCGCCATCTGGATTTATATGCTTGGGGACGACCTTGGCCCAACGATTTCCTGGATAATTATTTATCTGCTATGTGCTGTGGCGATACGAATATTGCACCGACGTTATCAGCGCGAAGCGAAAGAAGACGTTGAAAAAGACGTCCTGAGACGCTGGCTTCCGCGTATTAATAATATCGCCTTTATTCACGGGCTGGGAATCTCATCCCTCTATTTAATTACCCCGCAGACGCAGAACTTTGACTTTTTCCTGCTGCTTAATATCAGCATTGCCGCCATCGTCGCCGCCAATGCGACGCATCTGACGCCTGTCATCAGCACCTTTACGCGGTTTTTCTTCGCCTCCTGGGGGATGCTGAACCTCGGTATTATCTGGCGGCTGGATGAGCTGATGTTTATCGTGCTTATGCTGAATCTGCTTTACGGCTTCGCGATTTACCGCCATGCGTTAACGTCACATGCGTTCTTTATTCAGCAAGCGCTGCTTGAGGAAAAAAGCTCACGGCTGGCGGAACAGTTTCGTCAGGCCAAAGAGGACGCGGAGCAGGCGCTGCTGGATAAAAATCAATTTCTGACCACCGCCAGCCACGATCTGCGCCAGCCCGTGCACGCGATGGGCTTTCTGATCGAGGCCATCCTCCACCGAAACCGGGACGTTAGCCTGACGCCACAGCTTCTTGACCTGCAGCAGAGCGTTCGCTCGGTACATTTGATGCTCAATTCTCTGCTCGATCTCAGCAAAATAGAATCCGGGAATGTACTTTCTGCCCCTGGCAAAGTGGATATCGGTGTTCTGCTCGACTCGGTCATCACGCTGTTTCGCGAAGAGGCCAACAGCCGCGCGCTTAAGCTATGTACCCGGCGGCCCAAACGCCGCATCTACGTGCTGGGCGATCCGCTGCTGGTGCGACAATCTCTGATTAACCTGATTCAAAACGCCCTTCGCTACACGCTCCAGGGCGGCGTGCTGGTCGCCATCCGACCACGCGGCGAGGAGTGTATGGTGGAGGTGTGGGATACGGGGGTCGGTATCGCCGATGACGAGAAGGGCAAAATCTTCTCGCCTTACTACCGTCCCGAGCTGGCATGGAAGATCGACAGCGCCGGACACGGGCTGGGACTGGCCGTAGTGGCCCGTTGTGCCAAGCTGATGAAGGTGAAGTACGGGATGCAATCCATTGAAGGTAAAGGCTCACGCTTCTGGATGCGCTTCACCCAATATACTGGCGAAGACATCGCGCCGGATATTTCGCCCACCTGTGACAACACTGCCACGCCGGTACGCTATGCGCCGCTGCACGGTTCCTGCCTGGTCGTCGATGACGATCCGCTGGTAACGTCTGCCTGGGAGAGCCTGATGAGCATCTGGGGAATCAACGTGCGCTGTGCGGCCTCTGCTGAAGAAGCGTTCGCCATTATCGACGAGGGCTTCACGCCGTTTGCCGTGCTGTGCGACCAGCGCCTGCGATCCGGCGAAAGCGGCTTCGATATCCTGAAAGCGCTTTTTGAACGTCTCCCGGATATGAGCGGCGCGATAGTCAGCGGCGAATTTAATTCACCGGTTCTGCTGGAAGCGGAGCAGGAGGGGTACCTGGTGCTTCGCAAGCCTCTCGAACCGGCTAAACTGCATGCGCTGCTGACGCAGTGGTCGGGGTGTCGTGGATAGGGAAATAGATAACAGCAGCAGTGAAGCTCTGAAGTGGGCAATAATGTCAGTGTTCGAGGGTGTAGATATCTTCAACTATTTGATATAAATAAATTATTTCAGTGGATTATAGGGCGGGTGACGGAATGACCAGCGAAGAAGCACTTTTAAAATCAGGTTTTAGTAAACGAGATCTTCAAAAACTAAAAAACAATATTGAGAATTACGGTGGTTCGTTGGATAGCGTAACTCATGATCTGTCCAATCGTTTTAAAGCAATGAAGTGGATAACGATTATTGCCTTCATCATACTGGCTTTAACTCTTTTACTTGCCTCCAGGGATACAAGTCTTAACCTTGCGCTCACGTTATTGATTTTACTCCCTTTTATTTGGTATATAACGCCAGCAAAACTTGGCTATAAATCCTGGCGTTATCGTAAAATGCTGACTAATTCTGGGACGGGTCGCTGACGGACAACAAATTGTCTCCGGGTGTGACCCTAAACGTAGCGCCTGAGGACACACTTTTCGGATGTAGAAGGTACCGTTTCGGTCTTTGGTAGGCTTTATCATAATGCCGATGTTGCACCACCGGGAAGCGGGGCCGGAGGAACGATAAGGGCGTTAACTACTGATAAAACAAAAATTGCTGATTCAGAAAGCAAAAACCCCCGCCTAAGCGAGGGTTCGAAATAAGTGGTGCCCGGACTCGGAATCGAACCAAGGACACGGGGATTTTCAATCCCCTGCTCTACCGACTGAGCTATCCGGGCAACGGGGCGCATTAAACCCGATCTGCCCTCTGTCGTCAACGAAAAATGTTGTTTTCGTTACAGACTGCGCAATCTCTCGCCATTTCGCCGCATCTTTAGGCGAAAAAGTGCGTCCAGAGCGCAGAGAGCGGCATGGCGAGCAGCAGCGCGGGTAGCATGTTGACCACGGCAAACATCTTGATCCCGCAAATGCGCAAGCCTGTCGCCAGCAGCAGCAGGCCACCGACGGCGGTGAAATCCGCCATCATCGCTGGCGTGGTCAGCGGGAGAATCAAGGTGGCGCAGGTGGCGAGCGCCAGCTGAATCAGCAGCATTGGGACGCAAATCGCCGCCACTGCGACGCCAAGGGTGGTGGCGAAAATGGTGGCGGTGAAGAAATCGAGAAACGCCTTCGCAATTAAGATGCTCGGGTCACCGGTCATCCCTTCCTGCATCGAACCGAAAATCCCCGTACCGCTGGCGCAAAACAGAATAATGATGGCGACATAGTTCTGAATAAAGGACTCATGCGTGCCGTGCTTCGCTTTGCCCGGCCGGGCAATCAGGTTTTTGGCTTTACTGACTGCACTGTTAATACCTTTTTCCAGATAACAGAACTCACCAATGAGCGCGCCGAGCAGGGTGGCCAGCACCATCACGGGCAGATTGGCGCATTTGATGACTAAAAGAATACCGATCCCTAGCGACGCCAGGCCGAATATGGAGGGCATAGAGGTGCGAATACGCTCCGGTAACCGCTGGCTCAGTACTGCACCGAGTACGCCGCCCAGCAATACGGCGCCGGCGTTGATAAATGGCCCGATAACCACGCTTAACTCCTGTTACTTACTCATTGGTATTGCATGATTATGACATGCTTCTGCTTTCCGGCCGTAAGCATTGGGTGATTAAATGCATAAGGATTGCTTGTTGCAGCTAAAAATAAAAGGTGACATTATTGCGCGAATTTTCTCCTCCTGTCTCACCGTTCGGTGAGGGTAACTGCGCTTATGAAAACCATGAAAATCGCCGTCAGCCGCGAGCTGCTCTCTACTGTGTCTACGCACCGCGAAAGGGTGACGCTGGATAACACGGATTTCACCGATGTGGCCGCCGTCGTCCTGACGACGACAGACAGTCGCAGCGGCATTCTTGCGCTACTGAAACGCACGGGGTTTCAGCTGCCGGTGTTCATTTTCTCGCAGGAGCCCACGGAAGCGCCCGACGGCGCCAGCGCGGTCATCTCGGGTAAAGCTCAGGAGTTTCTGGAGCTGGAGACCGCAGCCAGCCGTTACGAAGAGACCCTATTGCCGCCGTTTTTCGACACCCTGAGCCAGTATGTGGAAATTGGCAACAGCACCTTTGCCTGTCCGGGTCACCAGCACGGCGCCTTTTTCAAAAAGCACCCGGCCGGGCGGCAGTTCTATGATTTCTTCGGTGAGAACGTCTTCCGCGCCGACATGTGCAATGCCGATGTGAAGCTGGGGGATCTGCTGATCCACGAAGGGTCCGCCAAGCATGCACAAAAGTTTGCGGCAAAAGTGTTTAACGCGGATAAAACCTACTTTGTGCTGAACGGTACGTCGGCGGCCAACAAGGTGGTGACTAACGCACTGCTCACCCGCGGCGATCTGGTGCTGTTTGACCGTAACAACCATAAATCCAACCACCACGGGGCGCTGATCCAGGCGGGTGCCACGCCGGTGTATCTTGAGGCCGCGCGTAACCCGTTTGGCTTTATTGGCGGAATTGACGAGCACTGCTTTGACGAGGTGTATCTCCGGGAGCTGATCCGCGAGACGGCGCCGGAAAAGGCCGACGAAGCACGGCCATTCCGACTGGCGATCATTCAGCTTGGCACCTACGACGGGACGATCTACAACGCCCGTCAGGTGATCGACAAGATCGGCCATCTGTGCGATTACATTCTCTTTGACTCCGCATGGGTGGGCTACGAGCAGTTTATTCCGATGATGGCGGAGACGTCCCCGCTGTTGCTGGAACTGAACGAGAACGATCCGGGTATCTTTGTGACCCAGTCGGTGCATAAACAGCAGGCCGGGTTCTCGCAAACGTCGCAGATCCATAAAAAAGATAACCACATCCGCGGTCAGGCGCGTTTCTGCCCGCACAAGCGTCTTAACAATGCGTTTATGCTGCATGCTTCCACCAGCCCGTTCTATCCGCTGTTCGCGGCGCTGGATGTGAACGCGAAAATCCACGAAGGGGAAAGCGGGCGCAGGCTGTGGGCGGAGTGCGTTGAGCTGGGCATTGAGGCGCGTAAGGCGATCATTGCCAATTGCCATATGATCAAACCGTTTATCCCACCGGTGGTGGCGGGGCGGCCGTGGCAGGATCATCCCACGCACGCCATCGCCAGCGAGCTTCGCTTCTTCAGCTTCGAGCCCGGTGCTAAATGGCACGGGTTTGAGGGCTATGCCCGCGAGCAGTACTTTGTCGACCCGTGCAAGCTGCTGCTGACCACGCCGGGCATTGATGCCGAAACGGGGGAGTACACGGATTTCGGTATTCCGGCGACGATTCTGGCGCACTATCTGCGTGAAAACGGCATTGTGCCGGAGAAGTGCGACCTTAACTCGATCCTGTTCCTGCTGACGCCTGCCGAAAGCAGCGAGAAGCTGGCTCAGCTGGTGGCGATGCTGGGGCAGTTTGAACAGCATATTGAAGACGATACGCCGCTGGCGGACGTGCTGCCGACTATCTTCCAGAAATACCCGGTGCGTTACCGGGATTATACCCTCCGCCAGTTATGTCAGGAGATGCACGATCTCTACGTCAGCTTTGACGTGAAAGATCTGCAGAAGGCGATGTTCCGCAAGGAGAGCCTGCCGGAGGTGGTGATGAACCCGCAGGATGCCAATCAGGCGTATATTCGCGGGAACGTGGAGCTGGTGCGTATTCGGGATGCTGAGGGGCGGATTGCTGCTGAAGGGGCGCTGCCTTATCCGCCGGGCGTGCTGTGCGTGGTGCCGGGTGAAGTCTGGGGCGGGGCGGTGCAGCGTTACTTCCTGGCGCTGGAGGAGGGCATCAACCTGCTGCCGGGCTTCTCGCCGGAGCTGCAGGGGGTCTACAGCGAGAAGGATGCCGACGGGATTAAGCGGCTGTATGGGTATGTATTGAAGTAGACCCCCTCCCCCTAACCCTCTCCCCAAAGGGGAGAGGGGATTGCACGGAGCCGTCTTTTCACCCTCGCCCCTTTGGGGAGAGGGCCGGGGTGAGGGGAGTTAAACCGCACTACGCTTGTACATCCTCCTCGGATGCCCAATCTTGCCGTACAGCATCTCCACCGTCAGAAAACCCGCCTCCACGCAATGCTCCAGATAGCGTCGGGTGGTGGTTTTACTCAGCCCCGTCTCGCTCACCACCTCATCCACGGTAAAGCAGTGTGTTGACCGGGCGTTAAACAGCGACTGCACCCGCGCCAGCGTATTTTCCTCAATGCCTTTGCTGCCGTTGTCCTGGCGGTAGTTTTTCGCCTGTAGCTGATAGAGCGAATCGACGTTCTGCTGGTCGACAATCTTCCAGACGCGCTGCTGTTCGGCAAACTGCACAAACCGCTCCAGCGACTGGCTGAGCCGCTTCCAGGAGACCGGTTTAAGAATGTAGTCGAACGCGCCGTTGCGGATCGCCTGGCTGCAGGTGTCCATATCACTGGCGGCCGTAATAAAAATCACCGAGCAGTTGGCGCGCGCCAGCAGGGGGTTAGTGATAAGCGAGATCCCTTTGCCGTCAGGCAGATAGTTATCCAGCAGCACCAGCTGCGGCTGTTTGCTTTCAAGCTCAGCCTGGGCCGCAGCCAGCGACGAGGCAATGCCCACCAGCCTCAGACGCGGATGCTTACCTATCAGCTCCGCGTGCAGCTGCGCCAGCTCGTTCTCGTCTTCAACAATCAGTACGTCGATAAGTTCATGTTGCATAGTCGGTGTCTTCCAGTTGCCGGGCGGCTCCAGTCGCAGGGATAAACAGTGAGAAAATGGCGCCGCGCGGCGTGTTATCGGCAACTTCAATTGTGCCGCCTGCCTGTGTGACATAGCTTTCAATCAGATACAGGCCAATCCCATGATCGCCGCGTGTTTTGGTGGTGATGCCGCGCTCAAAGATCCTGTCACGGATCGCAGGGATAATGCCAACGCCCTGGTCGGCCACTTCAACGATCAGCTCCTGTTCGCTGAGTTTGATCAGCACCTCCACCGGCGCGTGGGGAAGCGGCGACCGTTGCGTCGCTTCGATGGCGTTATCCAGCAGGTTGCCAATAATCGAAATCAGCTCTTGTTCCCCCAGCGGCAGGAACGGTTTGTCCAGCCGACAGGCCGGGTCGAAACTGAGCTCGACCCCTTTCTCCCGCGCGCGGGCAGCTTTCCCCAACAGCAGGCCGCACAGCGTCGGGGAACTGAAGCGCGACGAGATAAAGTCCAGCAGCTCCTGGGCATGTTCCGATTGCGCCTGAATGTAGCCAATGGCTTCCTCATAGCGGCCCATATGCAGCAGCCCGGATAGGGTGGTCATCCGGTTCAGTTGCTCGTGGCGCATGATGCGCAGATTATCGACATAGCGTTTGACCTGGCTGAGCTGGGCGCTCAGCGAGTCGATCTCGTTGCGATCGCGGAAGGTGATCACCCAGCCCTGCAGCGCCCCCTCAAGCATGATGTGTACCCGGCTGGCAATAACCGTGAGGTCGTTAAAACGGCAAATCTCGTCATGGGTATCTTTCGCCAGCATAGTTTGCGTGTCGAAGAACGGCACTGGCTCAATCACCTGGTTTATCAGCTGCCCGCGCAGTTCCCGGGCCGGCTGGCTCAGGCCTAGTAGCTTGCGCGCCGCCTGGTTGATCACCTCTATGCGTCGTTCGTTATCAATGGCGATCACGCCTTCGTAGATGGACTCCATCATCGCCTTCTGCTGGCGCACCAGCAGACCGATCTCTCGCGGCTCGAGGGAGAATATCTGCTTCTTAATGCTGCGGGTAAAGAACCAGGAGAAGACAAAGAGGGCGATCAGCAGCAGCACGGCGGCAATCAGAATATTGACTACCTTACTGACGGTAATGGTATCCAGATAGCTGGTGAGATAGCCTACCGAAACAATACCGACCACCTGTCCGGCATTGTTAAAGATGGGAGCTTTACTGCGCAGCGAAATGCCCAGCCCGCCTTTGCGGATCGTGGTGATACTTTTCCCCTGTAAAACGGCTTCATTGTCACCGCCGACCAGCGTGGTGCCCACTCTGTCGGCAAAGACGGAATGAAAAAGGTGCAGCCCCTTATTATCACCAATCACAATAAAGCTGGCGTCACTGAGCGCAGAAATCTTCTGCATAAAATCATGAATGGCGTTGATATTCTTTTGTTCAACTTCATCACGTAATGTCGGAATAAGTGCTATCTCTTCAGCCTGTATTTTGGCGCGCGCGCTCATTTCCTGATAAAGCTGTTTACCAACATCGACATAATAATATCCGCCCAGTAAGGTAAAAAGTACTGAGAAAAAGGCAACCAGCGAAATAAACAGCTTAATCTGGAAAGAGACTTTCATAACTATCACGCGAGGTAGCGACAAAGATGGCCAATATATCATCTTTTTTCGTGCGGATGCCCGCTTTGCCGAAAACTTGTGATCCCTTGCACAGCAGGGGCTGTAAAAGCATAGCCCGGAAGGAGGGCAGACTTCAGGCTGCCGCAATAAATGTTATTTGTTTGTTCAATTCGGAAAAGAAACCATAAAAACCACGGGAATAAATACGGTATAAATCACAGTAAATAAAAGAAACCATTAAAACCATAGCGGCCATTAAAACTTCGCTTTTAATATGCCTTTCCTCACATAAAGTAAGCCTTTGTGACTCTAAGCTGAACGCACAAAATAACCAAGGGGCTTATTATGAGCACAACTGACGATTCTTTCTCTGTTACCCACGACCCGATTGAAATTCAGCGACCTTCGCTCAAAGAGCGCTGGTGGCATATTATGGATACCTGGAAAATTGGGATTATTCCTCTGCCGCTGTTCGTTCTGGCGGGTGCGCTGATTGCAATTGATTGCCTGGGCGGAAAACTGCCGAGCGATATCGTGGTGATGGTGGCGACGCTGGCCTTCTTCGGCTTCGCCTGCGGTGAGTTTGGCAAACGCCTGCCGGTTGTCGGCAAGCTCGGCGCGGCGGCGATTTGCGCCACCTTTATCCCTTCCGCGCTGGTCTACTACGGCCTGCTGCCGGACGTGGTGGTCGAGTCCACCACTAAGTTCTACAAATCCACCAACATTCTCTATCTCTACATCTGCTGCATTATCGTTGGCAGCATCATGAGCATGAACCGCACGGTGCTGATTCAGGGCTTCCTGCGCATCTTCTTCCCGATGCTGTGCGGCGAAATCGTCGGCATGCTGGTGGGGATGGGCGTCGGTCTGGCTCTGGGTCTTGAGCCGTTCCAGATCTTCTTCTTCATCATTCTGCCGATTATGGCGGGCGGCGTAGGAGAAGGGGCGATCCCGCTATCCATCGGCTATGCCACCCTGCTGCATATGGACCAGGGCGTTGCGCTCGGACGCGTGCTGCCGATGGTGATGCTCGGCGGTCTGACGGCAATCATTATCTCCGGGTGCCTGAACCAGCTCGGCAAACGCTATCCGCACCTGACCGGTGAAGGCCAGCTGATGCCGAACCGCGCGAATGCGGATGCCACCGTCTCTCAGCCTGCGTTCTCCGGTAAAGCGGACGTGACCACTATCGCCTCCGGCGCGCTGCTGGCAGTGCTGCTCTACATGCTGGGCATGCTCGGCCACAAGCTGATTGGCCTGCCTGCGCCAGTGGGCATGCTGTTTATGGCGGTGCTGGTGAAGTTGTGCAACGGCGCTTCTCCACGTCTGCTGGAAGGCTCGCAGGTGGTGTACAAATTCTTCCAGACCTCCGTGACCTACCCGATTCTCTTTGCCGTTGGCGTGGCCATCACCCCGTGGCATGAACTGGTGGCGGCCTTCACGCTGACCAACCTGCTGGTGATTATCAGCACCGTCTCCGCGCTGGTGGCGACCGGGTTCTTCGTCGGCAAAAAGATTGGTATGCACCCGATTGATGTCGCCATCGTCTCCTGCTGTCAGAGCGGCCAGGGCGGAACCGGCGACGTGGCGATCCTGACCGCAGGCAACCGCATGAGCCTGATGCCGTTCGCCCAGATTGCTACCCGAATTGGCGGCGCGATTAACGTCTCTGTCTCACTGCTGATTCTGGGCAACTTCCTCGTTTAAGTTTTCAGGAAAGAACAATGAAACTCGCAAGCTTTTTATACCAGGGAAAACGCAGCTACGGCATCGTACAGGCCGACGGCGTGATTGATTTAGGTCGCCGTCTGGGCGACCGCTACAGCGACCTTAAAGCGCTGCTGCAGGGTAACGGGCTGGCACTGGCCACCCGTTACCTGAATGACGCAGTGGACGTGCCGATGAGCGCCATCACCTTCTTACCGGTGATTGAGCAGCCGGAAAAAATCCTCTGCGTGGGCATGAACTACGCCGACAAGCGCAAGGAGTTTGACCAGCATAACCCGGCTCCAACGCTGTTTGTCCGCTTCCCGGATTCCCAGACCGGCCACAACGAGCCGGTGCTGAAGCCGCGCCACTCCAGCGAATTCGACTACGAAGGCGAGCTGGCGGTGATTATCGGTAAAGGCGGGGAGAATATCCGCCGCGACGATGCCCTGCGCCACGTGGCGGGCTACAGCTGCTACATGGACGGCTCCGCCCGCGACTGGCAGCACACCTGGTTTACCGCCGGTAAAAACTGGCGCAAAACCGGCGCGTTTGGCCCGTGGATGGCGACGGCGGATGAGATCCCGGACCCGCACCAGCTTGCGATCCGCACATGGCTGAACGGCCGCATGGTGCAGGAAGACAATACCAGCAGCATGATCCACAAAGTCGCCGAGCTTATCGAGTACATCAGCACCTTTACCCGCTTAAGCCCGGGTGACGTGATCATCACCGGCTCTCCAGGCGGAGTGGGTAAAAAGCGCAACCCGCCGCTGTTTATGAAAGAGGGCGATCGCATTGAGGTGGAGATCGAGCATATCGGTCATCTGAGTAACGTGATTGTGGAAGCGCCAGCCGTCGGGCTCGCGGCAGCACACTGAGTAAGGCGGTAACATGCACTCGCAACCCATCGATTTTCGCCACACGCTGGTGGCGAAGCACCCGGAACGCTTAAGCCAGATCCGTTACCTGCTGGCGGACAGCGGCCTGGGCCTGGACAACGACATCACGCTGTTTGTCGAAGCCTGGTCCGGCCCGCAGCTGGTGGGTTGCGCAGGGCTTGCCGCCAACGTCATCAAATGCGTGGCGGTCAACGAGCAGCTTCGCGGCGAGAACCTCAGCGCACGGCTGCTGGCGGAGGTGCAAAATGCGGCGCTTGAGCGCGGCCATTTTCACCTCTTCCTCTGCACCCGTCCGTGCAACAAGGCGCGTTTTGCCCGCAGCGGTTTCTGGCCGATTGCCGAGAGCGGGAACAACGCGGTACTGATGGAGAACACCCCGCAGGGGATTGAGCGTTATTGCCGTTCTCTGCGCGCGAGCCGCAAGAGCGGGGAGAAAATTGGCGCCATTGTGATGAACGCCAATCCATTCACCCTCGGCCACCGCCATCTGGTGGAGCAGGCGGCGATGCAGTGTGATGCCCTGCATCTGTTCGTGGTGCGTGAAGATGCCTCGTTTTTCCCGTTCAGCGCGCGTCTTGAGATGGTGCGCACGGGCGTGGCGCATCTGCCGAACGTGGTGGTGCATGAAGGCTCGCAGTACATCATCTCCCGCGCCACGTTTCCGGCCTACTTCCTGAAGGAGACCGGCAAAGTGCAGCAGGCGTGGAGCGAAATCGATGTGCTGATCTTCCGGGATTTCATTGCCCCGGCGCTGGGCATCACGCACCGCTTCATCGGCTCGGAGCCGTTTTGCGACATCACCCGCCAGTACAACCAGACGCTGCACGACCTGCTGGCCTCGTATATCGAGGTGGTGGAAATGCCGCGCATCAAGGCCACCGGCAACGCCATTTCAGCGTCCGAAGTGCGCCGCTTACTGAAGACACAGCAGTTTTCCCGGATCCGGGAGATAGTCCCGGACTCCACCTTCGCGCACCTCGAGACACACTATCGGGCGAGTGCGGAAGTCGCTTAACTACCAGGAATTTATCATGAAAATTGTAAGGGAGGCGCTGGCCGGAACGCAGGAGTCCAGCGACCTGATGGTGAAAATCGCTCCCGCTCACGGCGAGCTGGAGGTAGTCATCCACAGCGAAGTGATTAAGCAGTTTGGCGAGCAAATTCGCCAGGTGGTCAACGACACATTGCGCGCCATGAACGTGCACCAGGGACTCATCATTATTGAAGACAAAGGGGCGCTGGACTGTGTGATCCGCGCCCGTCTGCAGAGCGCGCTGATGCGTGCCGCCGATGAACAGGCCATCAACTGGGGGGCGCTGAAATGAGCAAACTCCGCCGCAGCATGCTGTTCCTCCCGGGTGCCAACGCCGCCATGCTCTCCACCGCGTTTATCTACCGCCCGGACTCCATCATGTTTGACCTGGAAGACGCCGTTGCCCTGCGCGAGAAAGACACCGCACGCATGCTGGTGTTTCATGCGCTGCAGCATCCGATGTATCAGGATATCGAAACCGTGGTGCGCATTAACCCGCTGAGCACGCCGTTTGGCCTGCTGGATCTGGAGGCCGCCGTACGGGCCGGCGTGGACGTGATCCGTCTGCCGAAAACCGATACGCCGGATGACATCTATGAGCTGGAAGGCCACCTGGTGCGCATTGAGCAAGAATGTGGTCGCGAGGTGGGTTCTACCCGCGTGATGGCGGCGATTGAATCGGCCGTTGGCGTGATTAACGCCGTGGCGATTGCCCGCAGCTCTCCGCGCTTAATCGGCATCGCGCTGGCCGCCTTTGACTATGTCATGGATATGCAGACCGAACGCGGTGACGGCACCGAGCTGTTCTACGCCCGTTGTGCCGTGCTGCACGCCGCGCGTGCTGCAGGCATCGACGCCTTCGACGTGGTGTGGTCAGACGTTAACGACGAGGCCGGGTTCCTGCGCGAGGTCGATCTGATCCGCAAGATGGGCTTTAACGGTAAATCGCTGATCAACCCGCGCCAGATCGATCTCCTGCATAACGCCTATGCCCCGACCCAGGAAGAGGTGGATCACGCCAAAAGGGTGATTGAAGCGGCAGAAGAGGGCGAGCGTAACGGCCTGGGCGTGGTGTCGCTCAACGGCAAAATGGTGGATGCACCAATTATTAACCACGCGCAGGTGGTGCTGGAGCGCGCGGCGGCCTCCGGCGTGCGTCGGTAAGGATGAGATAATGAATCAGACTGAACTTCTCCATGTTAATTTTCCCCATCTGCGGGACTTAAAACCGTTTGATACCGCCCACTGCGCGACGCCGTGGCTGGCGGACAGCGACGCGAAGCACAACCGCAAACTGTGCGCCTCTGTCGAAGAGGCGGTTAAGCGCTGCGGTCTGCAGGACGGGATGACCATCTCCTTCCACCACGCGTTTCGTGAAGGCGACCGGGTGATTAACACTGTAGTGGCGCTGCTGGCGCGGATGGGCTTCAAAAACCTGACCCTGGCCTCCAGCTCGCTGATGACCTGCAACGACGCGCTGATCGAACACATTGAAAGCGGGGTGATCACCCGGATTTACACCTCCGGGATGCGCGGCAGGCTGGCAGAGGCCATCTCCCACGGGCTGATGGACGAGCCGGTGCAAATTCATTCCCACGGCGGGCGGGTGAAGCTGCTCCAGGACGGCGAGCTGAATATCGACGTGGCGTTTCTCGGCGTGCCGTGCAGCGATGAATTTGGCAACGCCAACGGCACGCACGGCAAATCCTGCTGCGGCTCGCTGGGCTATGCGATGGTGGATGCGCACTTTGCCCGTAAGGTGGTGCTGCTGACCGAAGCGCTGGTGCCGTTCCCCAATATGCCCGCCAGCCTGGTGCAGGACCAGGTGGACTACATCGTGCAGGTGGAGAGCGTGGGCGATCCGGCGAAAATCAGCGTCGGCGCAGCGCGCGTCACCAGCAACCCGCGCGAGCTGATGATTGCCCGCTATGCGGCGGACGTCATTGAGCACTCCGGCTACTTTAAACCGGGCTTCTCGATGCAGACCGGCTCCGGCGCGGCGGCCACCGCCTGCACCCGCTTTATGGAAGAGAAGATGGAGCGCAGCGGCGTGAAGGCACGCTTTGCGCTCGGCGGCATCACCGGCAGCCTGGTGGATCTGCATGAAAAGGGGCTTATTGAAAAGCTGCTCGATACCCAGTGCTTTGACGGCCAGGCGGCGGCCTCGCTGGCGCGTAATTCGAACCACGTGGAGATCTCCACCAACGTCTACGCCAACCCCGGCAGTAAGGCGGCAAGCTGCGACCAGCTTGACGTGGTGATCCTCAGCGCCCTGGAAATTGACGTCGATTTCAACGTCAACGTCATCACCGGCTCCGACGGCGTGATGCGCGGTGCGTCCGGCGGACACTGCGACGTGGCCGCCGCGGCGAACCTGACCATCGTCGTTGCCCCCCTGCTGCGTAGCCGCATTCCGACGGTCGTGAAGCGGGTTACCACGCGCCTCACGCCGGGGGAGAGCATTGACGTACTGGTCACCGATCACGGTATCGCGGTCAACCCGGCGCGTCCGGAGATCCGCGAGCGGCTGCTGAAGGCGGGGCTCAAGGTTGTGGACATCACTGCGCTGTACGAGCGGGCGATTTCCCTGACTGGCGTACCCAAACCAATCGCGTTTACCGACAAAATCGTCGGGGTGATCCGCTACCGGGACGGCAGCGTGATCGACACCGTGCGACAGGTGAAGGAGGACGTATGATTTCAGCGACACTCGTGCGGGCGGGTGTCAGCCTGGACGAACTGCTGGCGGCGAAAGAGCGCCGCGCAGGGCGTCAGGCTGACATGCTTGAGCACTATCAACAACCGGTCATTTCCCTCACCCTGGTGACGCCAGGGGAGGTCAAAGACAGCCTGCGCTATCGCAACACCATGGGCGTGGCGCTGCAGATGTGCGACCAGCTGCTGTGGGAAAACCGCTGGCAGGTGCTGGACCGCCAGGTACTGTGGCTCCCGACCGGGCCGGAAGCCCTGTGGTGCGTGGCCCATCCGGCGGCAGAAATCAAAGCGCACTGTGCGGAACTGGAGCAGACGCATCCGCTTGGCAGGCTGTGGGATCTGGATGTGATCTGCCCTCAGCACGGCCACGTCGGGCGACAGTCGCTGGGGACGAATCTCAGACGCTGTCTGATCTGCGACGAGCCGGCGCATGCCTGTTCCCGTTCGCGCGCGCATCCAGTGGTGCAGGTTGTGGCTCGCGTGGAGAAGATGATCGATGACTGGTTTGCTCGCGACTAAACTGCGCCCGGCTGACGTGCCCGCGCTTGCCGAAGCGGCGTTGTGGCAGGAGCTGGAGCTGACGCCCAAGCCGGGGCTGGTGGACAAACTCAATAACGGCGCCCATCGCGATATGGACCACGCGCTGTTTGTCCGCAGCATTGCGGCGATTACGCCGTGGTTTTCGCGCTTTGCTGAGCTGGGCAGCGCGCATACCGATAAACCCGCTGACGAACAGTTACGGGTTCTCCGCCCGATGGGGATGGCCTGCGAGCAGGCGATGTATGCCGCAACGAACGGGGTGAACACGCACAAAGGCGGTATTTTTGCCCTTGGTTTATTGTGCTTTGCTGCCGGGCGTGTGAAAAGGGTCTCCGCAGACAGCCTCTGTTGTGAGGTGAGTAACCTCTGCAGCGGGCTGGTCTCGCGGGAGCTGGCCGCACGCAGCGGGCAGGCGACGGCGGGCGAGCGACAGTATCAGCTGTATGGCTTAACCGGCGCGCGCGGAGAGGCCGAAAGCGGTTTTGCTACGGTGCGTAAGGCGCTGGCGCAGTGGAACGGACATTCACTTCACGACCTGCTGTTACGCCTGATGTCAGTCAATCAGGACAGCAATCTGGTGTCGCGCGGCGGCATTGAGGGGCTGCGCTACGTTCAGGGTTATGCGCGGAAACTGCTGGCTGCAGGCTGGGACCGCGAGGCGTTGCTCAGAATGGATAACGCATTGATTGAACGGAACCTGAGTCCCGGAGGCAGCGCGGATTTACTGTCGGTGGGGTGGGTGCTTGCAGCAATAAAATAGCCGGGTGGCGGCTTCGCCTTGCCCGGCTTACGAACGGTGTTTTTGTAGGCCCAGTAAGCGTTAGCGCCACCGGGCACAACAATCAATGCGCGACTGGCTGCGCACCATTCGGCACGCGAACGTGTTTGTACTTGAACAGCACGATAAACGCGAAGAACAGCACCAGTGAGTACGCGGCGAAGATCAGCCACACCGGCTGCCAGTTGGTGATGCCGTTGGTGGTGTACATCTCAACCACTTTGCCGCTCACCACGCCGCCCAGAATACAGCCGAAGCCGTTGGTCATCATCAGGAACATACCCTGTGCACTGGCGCGGATTTCAGGTTTCACCTCTTTTTCCACAAACACGGAACCCGAGATGTTGAAGAAGTCGAAGGCGCAGCCGTAAACAATCATCGACAGAACCAGCAGCACGGTGCCGAACGGGCTTGGGTCGCCATAGGCGAAGAGACCGAAGCGCAACATCCATGCCGCGATACTGATCAGCATGACGTTCTTGATGCCGTAGCGACTCAGGAAGAACGGAATGGTCAGGATGAACAGCGTCTCAGAGATCTGCGAGATGGACATCATCACCGACGCATGTTCAACGATAAAGCTGCCGGAGAACAGCGGGTTGTTATCGAAGCTGTGCAGGAAGGTGTTGCCGAACATGTTGGTGATCTGCAGTTCCGCGCCCAGCAGCATGGAGAAGATAAAGAAGATCGCCATGCGTTTGTTTTTAAACAGCGCGAAGGCGTCCAGGCCGAGCATGGTGCTCCAGCTCTGGTTTTTCTGCTGGTTAGAGACCGGAATGGTTGGCAGCGTCAGGGTGAACAGCGCCAGCAGCACGGAGAGCGCTGCGCCGATGTAAAGCTGCATATGGCTCAGTTCGAAGCCCGCGAAGCTCACGCCCCACATCGCCATGATAAAGCCGATAGTGCCCCAGATACGGATTGGCGGGAAATCGGTAACGATATCCATATCCGCGGATTTCAGGCGATAGTAGGAGATGGTGTTGATCAGCCCAAGCGTTGGCATGTAGGCCAGCGAGTTAAGCAGGATCACCATGAACATCGCCCCCGGCGTGGTCACCTGGGCTGCCATAAACAGCGTCCCCGCGCCCACCAGGTGGCAAAGCATGTACAGCCATTTGGCACTCAGCCATTTATCCGCCACGATCCCCAGCAGCGTTGGCATGAAGACCGCCGCAATACCGAGCGAACTGTATACGGCACCGATTGACGCACCATCGAACTTGAGCGTCACAAACATATAGGAGCCGAGTGTAGTCAGCCAGCTACCCCACAGGCAGAACTGCAGAAACGACAATATTTTAAGCTGCAGCTTAAGGTTCATGTTACTTTCCTCACAAGTGAGCGGGAGATATGTTGTTATAGGAACATTCAGGGTTGTTATTTGATGCAATTCTATCAGTTGGCAACGATATGTTTTGTTACCTCCCGCAAAAAAATGCAATCCACATTAATTTGCAGTTTGGATTGTGATGCAAATAACATTTTCGTATGGGTGAGGGTGTTCAGTCCCCTCTCCCCTTTGGGGAGAGGGTTAGGGTGAGGGGTATTGGTTTTCTAGCGACGACGGTAGTTCTTCTGCGCCGTATTCACTTTATACAGATAACGACGGGATTCCGCGGACGGATGGCGGGTGGTCAGGGTTGCGTAGACATCTCCCGGCGCCATGCTGTTGATGATGTTTGCGGCCTGCACTTTGTCATTCGAGAAGACACGTAGCACGCTGCCCGCACCCCCGTTATAGGCGGTGATCACCGCGTAGCGGCGCGAGGTCGGATTATCAATCCCGCCCAGGTAGACATTGTTCAGCATCGCCAGATAGGCGGTGCCGGTATCAATGTTGCTCTGCGGATCGAACAGATAGCTGCGGCTCGGCGTTCCGGATTTCCCCTGCGCGCGGAAGACGTCTTTACCGGCGCTGTGCTGTACAACCTGCATCAGCCCCAGGGCGTCGGAACGGCTCACCGCGTACGGGTTAAACGATGATTCGGTCTGCATAATCGCCAGGATCAGCGACTCATCCACGCCGTACTTGCGTGAGGCCTGACGCACCATGCCTAAGTACTTATGCGCACGCTTGTCGAGGTGGTTCGGAACAAGGTTGATGGTGATGCTATAGATAATCTTCAGACCGTTCGAGCGGCTTTTCAGGCGCGTCTGCAGCAGGTAGTCGGCAAATTTCGTGGCGCGGCCTTCCCAGCGAATGGGCTGGCCGGTCTGATCGACGACCTGACCGTACAGGAACGGCTCTTTGGATATCGTGATGTCGTCGGCATCGGAGTAGAGATCGATTGAGCCCGGATCGTCACCCATCAGCAGGGTTTTGATGATTGCCTGACGGAGCCGAGCGGCAGGGTCTGTGCCGGCAATGGTTTCAATCGTGATCGTACCCTCATCAAAGTTGATGTGGCTACGGGTCAGATAGGCGTCGGTGTACTTAACGTAGTCCTTAGGTCCGGCAATAAGAACTTCGTTAAATCCCCATATATTCTCGATGTTATGGGCAAACTGCCCCATCAAAATATCAAAACCGTTGGTGTCCTTGATCCAGGCTTCGTTGTACTCATCACCTTTTTTTGACGAACACGAGACAAGCAACGGCGCAACAAGGGCTAGCGCTAAAAGTTTTTTCATCATTCCGGGAGTGCGTGTTGTGTTTGCTTTAACGGCGGGGTTTCCCCCCGCACGCTGTTATTTTTCCGGTGGCGTATAGCCTTCGATGTGCACGTCTTTACCTTCGAACAGGAAGCTCACCATCTCCTGCTCCAGCAGTTTGCGGTGTTCCGGGTTCATCATGCTGAGTTTCTTCTCGTTGATCAGCATGGTCTGCTTTTTCTGCCACTGCCCCCAGGCTTCTTTGGAAATCTCGTTATAAATGCGTTTACCCAGGTCGCCCGGATAAAGCTGGAAATCCTGGCCTTCAGCGTCACGCTGCAGGAAAGTACAAAAAATCGTTCTGGCCATACTCATTCCTCTTTTTTAGCCGATGCTAAACCATTGCACCGGCACGTAATTGCTGTAACAGGCGCTCCACGGGAGCCGCCAGCCCGACTGATGGCGGTTGCGCTAAGTTATACCAGAGAGCGGTGCCTTCATCCATGCACGAGGCGAAGGAGGACACGGAAAGCCACATCGGCACAATATCCAGATGGAAATGGCTGAAGGTGTGGCGAAACGCGGTCAGCTGCGTCAGGTTATCGGCAGCAATCCCGCGCTTTTTAAGCCATTCACGCAGCAAGTCTTCATCTTCAAACTGTGGGAAGCAGTATAGACCACCCCACAGACCGCTCGGTGGACGTTGGGCCAGGAACACTTCATCGCCGTGCTGCATCAGCAGCATATAGCCGGTGCGTTCCGGCAGCGTCTGTTTGGGTTTCTTACCGGGATACTGTGCCCACGACTGGTTGGCGTACGCCACGCAGAGATTATTCACCGGGCAGAGTTCGCATTTTGGTTTTGAGCGCGTGCAGACCATCGCGCCCAGATCCATCATCGCCTGGTTGAAACGCTCGACGCCATTTGCCGGGGTGACCTCTTCACTTATTTCCCAAAGTCGTTTTTCAACATCCTTCTTCCCCGGCCAGCCGTCGACGGCATAGCAGCGTGCCAGCACGCGCTTCACGTTGCCGTCGAGGATCGGAAAATGCTTGCCTAAAGAGAGGGAGAGAATGGCGCCGGCGGTTGAACGTCCGACGCCGGGTAAGTCCGCCACCTCGTCGAAGGTTTCCGGAAAGCGTCCGTTGTGGCGCGTCGCGACCTGCTGTGCCGCTTTGTGCAGGTTACGCGCGCGGGCGTAGTAGCCAAGCCCGGTCCACAGGTGCAGCACCTCGTCCAGCGGAGCGTTAGCCAGATCGGTCACCGTCGGGAAGCGCGCCATAAAACGCTCAAAGTAAGGAATCACCGTTGCGACCTGCGTTTGTTGCAACATCACTTCGGAGAGCCATACTTTGTAAGGCGTTTTTTCAATTTGCCAGGGCAGGGTTTTACGCCCGTATTTGTCGTACCAGTCCAGCACCTGGGCTGAAAATTGAGAGGCTTGCATGGTCATCGATTCGTATAATCAGGGACGCCGATTGCAGCACAGCGTCAATCTGCTGTAAACCGGATCTTTCCCATGCTTGCATAGAAGCCTTAACTTTGGATAATGCCCGTTTCCCGAACATTCTCACAAGCAGACAACTCTTTTATGAAAAACGACGTCATTTCACCGGAATTTGATGAAAACGGTCGCCCGCTGCGCCGTATTCGCAGCTTTGTCCGCCGTCAGGGTCGCCTGACGAAAGGGCAGCAACATGCGCTGGACAACTACTGGCCGGTGATGGGCGTTGAGTTCAGCGAGCAGCCTCTGGATTTTAGCGAGCTGTTTGGCCGCGACGCGCCGGTAACTCTGGAAATTGGTTTCGGTATGGGCGCCTCGCTGGTGACCATGGCCAAAGCCCGCCCGGAGCAGAACTTCCTCGGCATTGAAGTGCACTCCCCGGGCGTGGGCGCGTGTCTGGCTACGGCCCATGAAGAGGGCGTTGAGAACCTGCGCGTGATGTGTCATGACGCGGTGGAAGTGCTGCACAAAATGATTCCTGACAATTCTTTAACCATGGTTCAGCTCTTTTTCCCTGACCCGTGGCACAAAGCACGTCATAATAAACGCCGTATCGTTCAGGCGCCGTTTGCTGAGCTGGTAAAAAGTAAGCTCAAGCTGGGCGGTGTCTTCCATATGGCGACCGACTGGGAACCTTATGCGGAACATATGCTGGAAGTGATGTCATCGCTGGACGGTTACAAAAACCAGTCGGCGAGCAACGACTATGTACCGCGTCCGGAATCGCGTCCGGTAACGAAATTTGAACAGCGTGGCCATCGTCTTGGTCACGGTGTATGGGACTTAATGTTCGAGAGGGTGAAATAATGGCAAAGAATCGTAGCCGTCGTCTGCGTAAAAAGATGCACATCGAAGAATTCCAGGAAGTGGGCTTCTCCGTTGCCTGGCGTTTCCCGGAAGGCACCAGCGTTGAGCAGATCGATCAGGACGTTGATGCGTTCATCAACGAGGTGATCGAGCCAAACAAACTGGCCTTCGATGGTAGCGGCTATCTGGCGTGGGAAGGTCTGATCTGCACCCAGGAAGTGGGTAAATGCACCGAAGAACATCAGGCCCTGGTACGTAAATGGCTTGAAGACCACAAGCTGGAAGATGTTCGCGTCAGCGAACTTTTCGACGTTTGGTGGGACTAATAAAGTAGTAAAGGGCCAGCATTAGCTGGCCCATTTTGTCTGAGGGAGTGTTTAAGATGCGCAAAACGTTGCTGGCTGCTGCTTTGATGGCAACCGGATTCACCGCCCATGCGGAGTATAAATGTAGCGTCACCCCGCGTGATGACGTGGTGTTAAGCCCGCAAACCGTGCAGGTCAAAGGCGAGAACGGCAATCTGGTGATTACGCCGGAAGGGAACGTCACCTTTAACGGTAAACAGTACAACCTGACTGCCGCACAGCGTGAGCAGGCGAAAGACTACCAGGCCGATTTGCGTACCGCGCTGCCATGGATTAACGAAGGCGCGCTGACGCGCGTTGAGAAAAGCCGCGTGGCGCTGGATAAGATCATCACCAAAGAGGTGGGGGAGAGCAGCAATATGCGCACCCGCCTGACGAAGCTCGATAAGCAGCTGAAAGAGCAGATGAACCGGATTATCGAAACGCGTACCGACGGCCTGACGTTCCACTACAAGGCAATTGATCAGGTCCGCGCTGACGGGCAACAGCTGGTGAACCAGGCGATGGGCGGTATCCTGCAGGACAGCATCAACGAGATGGGTGCTAAAGCGGTACTGAAAGGCGGCGGTAACCCTCTTCAGGGCGTGCTGGGCAGTCTGGGTGGCCTGCAGACCTCCATTCAGAACGAGTGGAAGAACCAGGAAGATGATTTCCAGAAGTTCGGCAAAGACGTGTGTAAACGCGTGGTATCGCTGGAAGATAGCCGGAAGGCGCTGGTGGGGACGTTGAAGTAATTCACCCCTCACCCTAACCCTCTCCCCAAAGGGGCGAGGGAATGGTTTGCTCCCTCTCCCTTTCAGGGTGTACGGTCCGGGGACATGGTAGACAGGTGTTCGGGGACATGGTGAACACTTTTTAACATCCTTTACCCATGGTGATCGACTTTTTCTTCAGGTCGATCACCCCCACTTTCGTGCTGTACCACCACACTTCATAGCAGCCATCCTCCTGCATCTCCTTCAGTCCGACCCGTTCTCCCCTGAACGCTTTACCCGCGCTCAGACTTACCCCTTTCACGCTCAGCTTTCCGCTGATATCCACTTTCCTGACCATCACCCCCTCGTCGTATTCCGGGGGCGTTGTGTTGCCGCTGTACCGTCGCGATGACGGCTGATACCGCGAGCCCGGTACCGCCATATCCAGCGCCTCATGCGGCCGTTCAAGGTTATAGACCGTCCGCCAGTGGTCGAAGGCGCGCTGCAGTTCACCGCTGTCCGCGAACCACTTCCCCTGCAGCACTTCCGCCTTCAGGCTGCGGTGAAAACGCTCCAGCTTGCCCTGCGTCTGCGGATGATACGGCCGGGAGTGCCCCACCCGGATACCCTGGCGCATCAGCCACAGCTCCAGCGCCGTCCAGGTGCCGGTGGTGTCTCCCCACGGTGAGCCGTTATCCATCGTCATCCTGTCCGGCAGGCCGTAGCGTTCAAACACGCTGACCAGCTGCTGCTGCACGGTCTCACGACGTTCATCGTTACAGTGCACCAGGCACAGGGAAAAACGGGAGTGGTCGTCCAGCAAAGTGAGCGGATGGCAGCGGCCACCGCCAAAGGGAAAGTGGCCCTTAAAATCCATCTGCCAGAGCCGGTTGGGCGCGTCATGTTCGAACCGTCCCGTGGCGGGAATGCCCGGTGAAGTGCCCGGCAGCAGGCCGTGACGGGCCATCAGGGTATGAACGGTGCTGAAGGCGGGCATGGTTTGTACCCTCTCCCTTTCAGGGAGAGGGCCGGGGTGAGGGTAGCAGCGTTTTCAGTGTCTCAAGGATCTTTTCTAACACCGCCTCTTCGTTATTACAAAGTTCGTTGTTCCAGAAACGAATGACGTACCAGCCCTTTTGGTTTAACCATAACGTCCTTTGACGATCGTATTCCTGATTTTCATCATGCTGTCCGCCATCCAGTTCAATAGCCAGCCGCGCCGCGCAGCAGGAGAAATAGTAATGCCCATCCCCACACTCTGCCAGCCTTTCCCTCAGCCGGCAGCGCGGGATGTAAAATCCTGAATCAGCCTTCAGGATCCTTCGGTGAGGAACAGCTCGAGAAGGGAGTTTAAGAACAGTTTGCCGTGCTCGGTGATCTGCCAGTATTCCTCACATTCCGTGAGATACCCCTGCGCCAGTGCTTCGTCAATCTGTAGACGAATCACTGACTCCGGCAGCCCGGTATAACGCGCAAACTCCGCACGCGGTGCGGCTTCCAGCAGGCGGAAGCGGTTCATAAAGAACTCAAACGGTTTATCCACCGCCTCGACATCATGCTGACGTTCCAGGTAACGGCCTTCCATATAGCCACGCGGGTGGCGGGTCTTCGCCGTGCGCAGAATGCGCCCGTCCGGGAAAGTCACTTTACCGTGCGCGCCGCAGCCAATCCCCAGATAGTCGCCAAACCGCCAGTAGTTCAGGTTGTGCTGACACTGATAGCCTGGCTTCGCATAGGCGGACGTTTCATACTGCTGATAGCCTGCGGCAGTCAAAAGCCTGTGGCCCTGCTCGAAGATATCCCACAGGGCGTCGTCATCCGGCAGCACTGGCGGGCGCGAACCAAACAGCGTGTTGGGCTCGATGGTGAGCTGGTACCACGAAAGATGTGGCGGGTTCAGTTCAATCGCCTGGCGCAGGTCGTCCAGCGCCTCGTCCAGCGACTGGTCCGGCAGGCCGTGCATCAAATCCAGGTTGAAGCTGCGAAGATTAAGCCCCGTCGCCAGCGTTGCCGCACGCTTCGCCTCTTCCGGGCCGTGAATGCGCCCCAGGCGTTTCAGTTTCGGCTCGCTAAAGCTCTGCACACCGATGGAGATGCGGTTCACGCCTGCACGCTGATACTCGACAAAACGGTCGGCCTCAACGGTGCCGGGGTTGGCTTCCATCGTAATTTCAGCATCCGCTGACAGGTTCAGGCGCGCACGCACGCCGTCCAGCAGCGTTTGCATCGCCGGGCCTGACAGCAGGCTCGGCGTACCGCCACCAATGAAAATGGTCTTAACTTCACGTCCCTGTGCGTACGCGACATCGGCGTCCAGATCGGCCAGAAGATGCGCAACGTAGTCATCGTGCGGCACTTCACCCTTCAGCGCGTGCGAGTTGAAATCACAGTACGGGCATTTCTGCACGCACCACGGGATGTGAATATAAAGACTCAGAGGTGGCAGATTAGCCATTACGCAGTGCTTCCAGTAACAGTTTCAGGGCGCGTCCGCGGTGGGAAATCGCGCTTTTCTCTTCGCGGGTCAGTTCCGCAGCGGTCTTGCCCTCGGACGGGACAAAGAAAATAGGGTCGTAGCCAAAACCGCCGTTGCCTGCCGCTTCGCGGGTAATCACTCCCGGCCAGCTGCCATGGCAGACGATGGGGGTCGGGTCTTCCGCATGACGCATATAGACCAGCACGCAGTGGAACTGCGCGGTACGCTGCTCGTCCGGCACGTCTTTCAGCGCGACAAGCAGCTTTTCCAGATTCTGCTGGTCGGTCGCGTCCACGCCGGAATAGCGTGCAGAGTAGATCCCCGGCGCGCCGCCGAGAAAATCAACTGCCAGGCCGGAGTCGTCAGCAATTGCCGGCAGGCCCGTAATCTGCGCGGCATGGCGTGCTTTCAGGATCGCGTTTTCGATAAACGTCAGCCCCGTCTCGTCGGCGGAATCCACGCCGAGCTCGGTCTGGGCGACCACATCCAGCCCAAAATCATGTAATAGCGAGGCCAGCTCGCGCACTTTACCGGCATTACCGGTCGCGAGAACAACTTTCTGCATGGTTTAGTCCTGTTCTGTCAAAGCCGCGACTTCCGTCGGGATAGATTGCGGGTTGAGGATTTTTACCTGTTTATGCCGCCCCAGTTCGCCTTTTTCAATGATGACCTGGCTTTTAGCCACGCGAAACTGTTTTGCCAGATATTTGGTCAGATGCGCGTTCGCCTGGCCGTCAACGGGCGGGGCAGTGATGGCGACTTTTAACTCGTCGCCATGCAGTCCAACAATAGTGTCACGGCTGGCTTTCGGCTGAATATACAGCCGTAAAACCAGCCCGTCAGCGCAGGTGCATACTGCACTCATAGCGCCATCCACAGCCCCGGCAGCAGCATATCGCCCGTGGACTGTAACAGCTCGGCAATCCCCATGTTGACCACATAAAGCAGCAGAACGAGGATCATCGGCGAAAAATCGATACCGCCCATAGACGGAAGCAGGTTACGGATCGGACGCAGCAGCGGTTCGGCCAGCTGAATCAAGGCGTACTCCACCGGGCTACGACCCTGGCTGACCCAGCTCATGATGGCCATCACCAGCAGCACCCAGAAGATCAGCAGACCGATGGTTTTAATCAGGATCAGGACGGCTGCAATCCAGATGATCGGCTGGAAGGTAATGACCATAAACAGCACGATTGCTTTGATAACGCTCAGAATAAACGCCACCAGCAAAGACGCGCTGTCGATGGGACCCATTGCCGGGATAATACGGCGCAGCGGTCCGACAACAGGTTGCGTGATTTTCACGACAAACTGCGAGAACGGGTTGTAAAAATCACAGCGGGCCCACTGCATCCAGACGCGCAGCAAAAGCGCCATCGTATACAGCTCAATGACCGTTGAGAGCAGGAAAGTCAACGTCTTCATGGCGTTCCTCAGGTTTCCTTATTATTGGGTGTAGTCGCGCGCACCGAAAATGGCTGTACCGATGCGCACCATAGTGCTGCCTGCCGCGATGGCGGCTTCCATATCATCCGACATGCCCAGAGAAAGCGTGTCTACCGTGTCATAGCGCGCTTTAAGCGCCTCAAATGCTACAGCCATTTGCTGTGCCACGGCAAACTGCCTTTCATAACTTGACTCAGGGGCTGGAATGGTCATGAGCCCGCGCAGGGTTAAGCGCGGCAGGGCGGCCACCTCTGCCGCCAGCGCATCTACTTCACCGAGCGTAATGCCGGACTTGCTGTTTTCATCGCTGATGTTGACCTGAATCAGCACGTTAAGCGCAGGCAACTCTGCCGGACGCTGGTCATTCAGGCGGGTCGCAATGCGCAGACGGTCTATGGTGTGGCACCAGTCGAAGTGTTCTGCCACCAGACGGCTTTTGTTCGACTGCAGGGGACCAATAAAGTGCCACTGCAGAGACGTATTCCCCTGTTGCTGGAAGTAGCGAATTTTGTCCACGCCTTCCTGAACGTAGTTTTCACCAAACGCTTGCTGGCCTGCATCAATGGCTTCTGCGATGGCGCTCGCAGGCTTCGTTTTGCTGACTGCAAGTAACGTAATTTCTTCTGAAGCACGGCCGCAACGCGTTGCGGCGGCTGAGATTTTGTCCCGGACCTGTGCCAGGTTATGCGCAATGTCGTTCATTTTCCGAGGAGTAGTCTATGGATGTGGAAGAAATGGTGGCCCTTAGTGTAAAGCATAACGTCTCCGATCTACACCTGTGCAGTGATTCGCCACCCCGCTGGCGCAGAACAGGCCGTCTTGAGCCGGCACCGTTTCCGCCTCCGGACGTTGAAGCGTTGCTAAAAGCGTGGCTCAACGACGAGCAGCAAGGAATATGGTGGGCAAACGGGCAGGTGGATTTTGCGGTGACGGTAGCGGGGGGCCAGCGTCTGCGCGGCAGTGCCTTCAGGCAGATGAGAGGTGTCTCCGTGACGCTTCGGCTGTTGCCGCGAACCTGTCCGCAACTCGCTTCGTTGGGCGTGCCGCGGGCCACTTCGGAACTGTTATCCAATGATGCCGGGTTGATTCTGGTGACGGGGGCAACCGGTAGCGGCAAATCCACTACGCTCGCTGCGATGGTCGATTTTCTCAACCATCATACCGACGGCCATATCCTCACGCTTGAAGACCCGGTGGAGTTTATCTACCAGAGTGAACGCTGCCTGATTCAGCAGCGGGAGATAGGCCAGCACACGCCGTCATTTGCGGAAGCACTGCGCGGTGCGTTACGCGAGGATCCGGACGTGATCCTGCTGGGGGAACTGCGCGACAGCGAGACGATCCGCCTGGCGCTGACGGCGGCGGAAACCGGGCATCTGGTGCTGGCGACGCTGCATACGCGCGGGGCATCGCAGGCGATTGAACGGCTGGTGGATACGTTTCCGGCGCAGGAGAAAGATCCGGTGCGCAACCAGCTGGCCGGAAGCCTGCGGGCGGTGCTGGCGCAGAGGTTGGTTCCCGATCTCCAGGATGGACGCGTCGCGCTGTATGAACTGCTGGTGAATACCGCTGCGGCGGCGAATCTGATTCGCGAAGGAAAAACGTGGCAACTGCCCGGCATCATTCAAACCGGTCAGCAGGCGGGCATGCAGAACTTTGACCAGAGCCTGGCGGAGAGACGGGCGCAGGGGCGACTCTAGGCCCCTTGCTCAGAAGCCCTGTTCGAAATAGCTTTCGAGGATGATGACGGCAGAAGCGGAGTCCACGCTGCCTTTGTTGAGCGCCCTGAAGCCGCCGTGTTCAAACAGACCCGCACGGGCTTCGACAGTGCTGAGACGCTCGTCGTGAAGCTTCACGGAAACGCCAAAGCGACCGTGGATCTTATTGGCAAATTTACGCGCCCTGGCGGTAAGCGGCTGTTCTGTGCCATCCATGTTGAGCGGCAGCCCAACAATCACGTCATCCGGCTGCCACTCTTTGAGCAGACGTTCAATGAGACTCCAGTCTGGCGTGCCGTCGTTGGCCTTCAGGGCCGTCAGCGGACGTGCGGTGCCGGTAATGCGCTGACCCACGGCGACGCCAATGCTTTTGGTGCCAAAATCAAAAGCCAGAAGTGTTCCGCTCATCAGGCGTGCCCCGCTACGCCAGGCATGGTCAGAATATCAATGCCAATCAGTTTCGCCGCGTCACGCCAGCGATCGGCGATAGGGGTTTTAAACAGGATATTCATGTCCGCTGGGGCGGTGAGCCAGGCGTTATCGAGGATCTCTTGCTCAAGCTGGCCTTTTTCCCACGAGGAATAGCCCAGCGCCACCAGCACTTCTGAAGGCTGCTCAGCGGTGCCCAGCGTTTCAAGCACGTCGCGCGAGGTAGTGATGACGGTGTTATCCGAAATGCGAATACTGGAAGCGAATACCGGTGGTGTATGAAGAATAAAACCGCGATCTTCTGCAAGAGGTCCACCCAGCATCACGGGTTTATCCAGCCGGATTTCCGGCAAACGCGCTTCAGCCGGGATTTTCAGCTTGTCCAGAATCCCTTCAACCTGAAGATTTTCCAGCGGTTTGTTGATGATAATGCCCATCGCGCCGTCTTCATTGTATTCACAGATATACACCACAGCGCGGCGAAAAATCGGGTCCTGGAGAGCAGGCATGGCAATAAGAAAGTGATGCTGTAAATTCATTGTCAGAGGTACTGTTTCCTGGTTTAAAAAGCGACAGCGACCAGTATGCGGAGAAACCCGGGCGCTGTCACTCATTGGTGGGTTATTTCTGCAGGCGTTTTTCGATGGCGTCCATCAGCATTCCGGTGATCGAGACCGGGAATTCCGCTTCAATTTCACGAATGCAGGTCGGGCTGGTGACGTTCACTTCCGTCAGACGATCGCCGATGATATCCAGACCAACGAAGATAAGCCCCTTCGCCTTAAGGGTTGGACCGACGCGGCGGGCAATTTCCCAGTCACTTTCGGTCAGCGGGCGCGGCTCACCGCGGCCACCCGCGGCCAGGTTACCGCGGGTTTCGCCACCCTGCGGGATACGTGCCAGGCAGTACGGCACCGGTTCGCCATCCACCACCAGCACGCGTTTGTCGCCGTCTTTGATCGCCGGAATATAGTTCTGCGCCATGCAGTAACGGGTACCCAGCTCGGTCAGGGTTTCGGCAATCACGCCAATGTTCGGATCGCCTTCTTTCACGCGGAAAATCGACGCGCCGCCCATGCCGTCCAGCGGCTTCATGATGATATCACCGTGCTTCTGCCAGAATTCCTTCAACTGGGTTTTGCTGCGGGTCACCAGCGTTTCAGGCGTCAGGTCAGAGAACCAGGCGGTGTAGAGTTTTTCATTACAGTCGCGCAGGCTCTGCGGTTTGTTGACGATCAGCGTCCCTTTCTCCTCTGCACGTTCAAGAATATAGGTGCAGTAGATATACTCGGTGTCGAATGGCGGATCTTTACGCATCAGAATGACGTTGAGATCGGCAAGCGCAATGTCCTGCTCTGTGCCGAATTCGTACCATTTGTCGTAGTTCTGCTCGACGTTAACGATGCGGGTGCGCGCCCGGGCTTCACCGTTGATCAGGTAAAGATCGTTCATCTCCATATAGTGGAGTTCATAGCCGCGACGCTGCGCTTCCAGCAGCATAGCGAAGCTGGAATCTTTCTTGATGTTAATGTTTGCGATGGGGTCCATCACGATGCCGAGCTTGATCATCTTTCTCTCCAATATGCGTCAACCCAGATCGCCAAACCGTACCTGTAGCGCGGTAATGGCCGTGAGTGCCGTTGTCTCAGTGCGCAGAACGCGAGGTCCCAACAGAATATCAGTAAACTGGTAACGTGCCGTCATCGCGATTTCATCCGCCGAAAGCCCACCTTCGGGACCAATCAGCAGGCGTACGCGCTCGACGGGCAAGGGCAGCGTATTGATGCTGGCGCTGGCGCGCGGATGAAGATTGAGCTTCAGCCCACTTTCCTCTTCTGCACACCACGCCTCCAGATCCATCGCCGGGCGGATCTCCGGAATACGGTTACGGCCACACTGTTCACAAGCCGCAATGGCAATTTTCTGCCACTGCTGGATCTTCTTGTTCAGACGTTCCGCATCCAGTTTAACGCCACAGCGCTCAGAAAAAAGTGGCGTAATGAGGCTTACACCGAGTTCAATGGATTTCTGAATGGTGAACTCCATCTTTTCCCCGCGCGACATTACCTGGCCCAGATGAATGTGCAGCGGTGATTCGCGATCATCCACCTCGCCATGCAGCACGTTAACGTGCACGCTTTTTTTATCGGACCGCGTAATTTCCGCGTCGAAAACCTGGTTAGAGCCATCGAACAGCTGAATGGCCTGACCTGCGCCCATGCGCAGCACGCGACCAACGTGGTTGGCGGCGTCATCAGACAGGGCGATTTCTCGGCCTGCGGTAATCAGTTCAGGATGATAAATGCGGGGAATGCGCATAGTCAGAAATTCCGTGTGTCATACGATGTAAGCAAATTGCCGCTAGTGTAGGTTAGCTCTTTTGCGCCTGGCAAGCCCGCTGGACGTAAGGGTTATGATTCCCCTGAACCCTGGCGATGCGTTCGTCGCGCTGGCATTCCCACTCCGTCACTGGGTATTGCTTGTCCCAGGCGTTGAACAGCTGCGTCTGCTGGCGGGAAAGGTTGAGGTCGTAACGGTCACGCATATAGAAGTAGGTGCGGGCAATACTGCCGCGCGCGCGGGCAGGAGGCTCGGCGACTTTCTCTTTGAAATCAACCTTCATTCCACACTGGCCGTACTGGCCTTCGCCACCGTTCCACTGGCTGTACATGAAATTGCCGCGGTCGCCATTCACTTCACCCACAGCGGGCTGCAGGTTATGCATATCGCTTTCCATCTGGCGATAAACCGGATCTTTGGCGCAGTTTTTACGTCCGCCATCCTGCCAGCACTGGCGCTGGTGGCCAAACTGCCATGCCGGAACGACATGTTCCCATTCAATACGGCTGGCGCGGTTTTCGTTTTTACGCACCTTGTAGCCGCAGGACTCAAGGTCAACGATCCCTTTTTTACCCTGCCAGTTAATTTTACAGCCGCAGTAGAAATCGCCCGGCACGTCAGCGTTAACCTTTACACCGGCCGCTTTGGCCTGAGAGAAACTGGTGATACCGTCAGCCAGCGCGTGGCCTGAGAGCGCCGTCGTCAAAAAGGCGACCGCGAGAGAAACATTACGGGACATCTTACACTCCGTGTCAAAACGAGCCCGCAACGTAACGAATGTTGTTCCTGTATGCAATCAGTCAGATCAGGAAAGTTCCTGAAAGTTCAGGTGATTATTCCGCAACCAGCGGTTCACCGCATTTCACGCAGCGGTAGGTCGCTTCGCCGCGCACCACGCGATTATGGCGACGGACGGTAAGCTGGTGCTGCTGACACTGGCAGCGGTAGGGGAAGGTATTGCGGCGTACTGATTCCAGCTCAAACTGATGGGTCCGGCGCGCCGGAACGCCAAGCACCGCCTCCATCATCCACTTCCACTCTTTCCCGTGGGGGGCGACGCGCCCAAAGTGCTTCCACACCAGCAGGTGCGCCAGCTCATGCGGTACCACTTCATCGATAAACGCCTGCTGATTTTCCATCATCAGAACCGGGTTAAGGCGGATCTCATAAGACTCGAGCCAGGCGGTACCGGCCGCGGTGCCACGCTGCTGATACACGATCTTAGGTTCAGGATAGTTGCGACCGAGCTTCAGGTTCGCCTGGGCAAGTTTTTCCCGCAGGCTGCGCATAACGGCTTGCTGGATGGCAATGGGGAGACGGGGAGCTTTCATAGGGGCAGAGCATAAAGCGCGAAGCGGGGAGGTGCAAGGGGCACCTCCCGCGTGAGGATTAGTCGTGGGCGCCGATTTCGCGCAGAGGACGACCTTTCATCAGGTTACGTTCAATATGTTCCAGCGACACATGTTTGGTTTCTGGAACCAGCCAGATGGTCAGCACGATAAAGAAGATGTTCAGACCGGCGTAAACCCAGAAGGTGTTGGCGTTACCCAGGGTGTTGAGCATGGTCAGGAACGTTGCACCGACGATCATGTTGGCAATCCAGTTCGTTGCGGTAGAGCAGGTGATACCGAAATCACGCCCTTTCAGCGGCTGGATCTCAGAGCACAGCACCCAAATCAGCGGACCGGCACTCATCGCAAACCCAACGATAAACATCAGCAGCATGCCTACCGCAAAGTACTGTGCGGTTGGTGAGTGAATGCCTACGTGCATCATGGTTCCGAGGACACCCATGCCGGCCGCCATCACCAGGAAGCCCAGCGTCAGGGTTGGCTTGCGTCCCCAGCGGTCCACCAGGCCGATGGCGATAAAGGTCGCCAGCACGTTGGTCAGACCCACGATGACGGTCCCCCACATCTGCTCGGTGGTGTTGGTGTAACCCGCCAGCTCAAAGATTTTTGGCGCGTAGTACATGATGACGTTCATCCCGGTGAACTGCTGCATGACCTGCAACAGCACGCCGAGGAAGACCGCACGGCGGAAGTTACTGTTCTCTTTGAACAGCGCCCAGCCGGACTGTTTGACCTTCAGGCTTTCGCGGATCTCTTCCAGTTCGTTCTTCGCCTCTGCGCTGGTATCACGCAGGCGAAGCAGCACGCGCTCGGCATCGACGAAACGGCGTTTAGCGGCAAACCAGCGCGGGCTGTCCGGCAGGAAGAAGACGCCAATCAACAGCAGAACCGCAGGGATGATGATTACACCGAGCATCCAGCGCCATGCGCCGCTGTAGCTAAACGCGGTATCGGAAAGGTATGCGCCCAAAATACCGATGGTAATCATCAGCTGGTACATCGAGATCATACTGCCGCGGATCTTTTCCGGTGCGATTTCAGACAGGTAAAGCGGCGCGGTGTAGGACGCCACGCCTACGGCCAGGCCGAGCAGCACGCGGGATATCAGCAGCACCTCAACGTTAGGGGCAGCGGCAGAGAAGAGTGAACCGGCAACGAACAGGATCGCGCCGATCATCAGACTCTTTTTACGTCCAAGTTTGAAGGAGAGCCAGCCGCTACCGACGGCCCCGACGGCAGCACCAAACATCATGGAGCTGACCACCCACTCCTGGGTGTGAGCGCTGATCTGGAACTCTTCAGTGATAAAGGGTAATGCACCGGCAATTACGCCGATATCCAGGCCAAAAAGTAATCCTGCCAGGGCTGCGAGGAAACAGACGAAGAAAGTCATCGCCTTGTTGGACGTACGCCCCTGTTTTTTATTGTCAGGCATTATGCCCTCCAGTTGGGTTATCAGTTTTATTGATATTAAGGGTAGGTGAGCGACCCGTAAAAATATGTGAGATTAATCACATTGGTGTAATCGGTTACACTAATGTGCAACCGTAAATAAAATTAAGGCTTTGAAAATATAGAGGTAAATGAGGTGATGTGCATCGCGAAAGAGCACATTTCAGACTTAACTGAAAGGGGATGTAACAGCAGAAGAAAGACGATCATGCAAAGAGAATATTCTGAAAGCGGAAGGCTTCCGTTGCGGTGTAATCGGTTCCATATAGTGCGCCTTTCAGCCGGGTGGCGGCTGCGCCTTACCCGGCCTACAAAAGCTCCGAATCCCGTAGGTCGGGTAAGGCGTAGCCGCCACCCGACAAAAAAAAGGCCAGCCCGAAGGCTGGCCTTTTAAAAGAGATGTCAGTCGATTGATTATTTCAGACCGGCAGCTTCACGCAGCAGGGCGGCTTTGTCGGTTTTTTCCCATGGGAAATGTCCACGACCAAAGTGACCGTATGCAGCGGTTTCTTTGTAGATAGGGTGCAGCAGATCCAGCATCTGAATCAGGCCGTATGGACGCAGGTCGAAGAACTCGCGCACCAACAGGGTCAGCTGTTCTGAAGGCACTTTCTCAGTACCAAAGGTTTCAACCATGATGGAGGTGGGTTCCGCCACGCCGATAGCGTAGGAAACCTGAATCTCACAGCGGTCAGCCAGGCCGGCAGCAACGATGTTTTTCGCCACATAACGCGCCGCATACGCCGCAGAACGGTCAACTTTAGACGGGTCTTTACCGGAGAACGCACCGCCGCCGTGACGCGCCATGCCGCCGTAGGTATCAACGATGATTTTACGGCCGGTCAGACCGCAGTCACCCATTGGGCCGCCGATCACAAAGCGTCCGGTTGGGTTGATGAAGAATTTGGTTGCGCTGCTCAGCCATTCAGTTGGCAGAACAGGTTTGATGATCTCTTCCATCACTGCTTCCTGCAGGGATTTCTGATCGATCTCTTCGGAATGCTGGGTAGAGAGAACCACCGCGTCAATGCCGACGATTTTGCCGTCGTCGTACTGGAAGGTCACCTGGCTTTTCGCATCCGGACGTAGCCACGGCAGGGTACCGTTTTTACGTACTTCAGCCTGGCGCTGCACCAGACGGTGTGCGTAGGTGACAGGTGCTGGCATCAGCACGTCGGTTTCGTTGGTTGCATAGCCGAACATCAGACCCTGGTCGCCCGCACCCTGTTCCAGCGGATCGGCACGGTCAACGCCCTGGTTGATGTCTGGAGACTGTTTGCCAATCGCGCTCAGTACTGCGCAGGAGTTGGCATCAAAGCCCATATCAGAATGCACATAGCCGATCTCACGCACCGTGTTACGGGTGATCTCTTCGATATCAACCCATGCGCTGGTGGTGATCTCACCGCCAACCAGAACCATGCCGGTTTTGACATAGGTTTCACACGCTACGCGCGCTTTTGGATCCTGGGCCAGGATCGCATCCAGCACCGCATCGGAGATTTGGTCAGCAATTTTATCAGGATGTCCTTCTGATACGGACTCGGACGTAAACAGGTGTTTTGCCATGTTTTATTTCACCTAAGAGGAATTTGGTTAGCTCAAGCTGCTGTGTGGAATAGCCAAAGGAGATAATTCTACCAAGGCCTGCAGGTTTTTGACACTGGCAGTATGAGTGTTAATCAGTATAGATGGATTAACATCTGGATGGCTATTTTAGGTCACTTCTTCGCCCGATTTCCAGTTTTTTTTGACTCACCTCTCACTGAGTTGAAAACAGCGCTGGAAATTTTTCCTGACGGCACTGGCAACACGCGCATTTTTGTTTTGCTTTTTAGCCCCCTTCTCGGTATAAAACGCGGCGCGCGGCTCATATCCGTCATACTTCAAGTTTCATGTGCGTTGGCTTCCTCGCTCACCCCAGTCACTTACTTTTGTAAGCTCCCGGGGATTCGCTGCGTCGCCGCCTTCCTGAAACTCGAATTATTTAGGATAACCAAAAAAGCGCTCGATGGATTCATCGTGTCGCCACTTCCAGCCGGGTTAAGCAGTGAACTTTTAGCTTTGGCTTGTGGTCCGTTTCAGCAGAGGCGGCCGTGGAGGTGATACGAGATAATGAACCATCGTTTTTCGCTAATTCAGCGCAGCCGTTCTGGCGCGCATTTGATTCCCGCAACCCGCATTTCTAGTCTGCAAACCTGCCGATGTTATACCCATCTCGGCGCTTCTCAGGATTCCAGGGCCGGTTACGCTTTGTGAAAACTGAACAAGGGCGCTCTTGTTAATACAAGAGTTTTCTCGTGGTTTCGCCGAACCTTGTCATACAGAGTTCGGATACGTGTTTTACAATGATATGAATAAGAAACCGGTCGCACGGTCTGGATTTCAGCATACTCTGCTGGGAAACGGAGCCGTTTATGGGTTGTTATCGCCGTATAACGCTGCGATAGTAGTCAACTGTTTTACACTTAATACAAAGAGTTGAGGTTCGCTATGTCTGACGACATGTCTTCTTTTTCGCCTTCGTCAGCGGGCGAACAGGGTGTACTACGTTCTATGCAGGAGGTTGCGATGAGCTCCCAGGAAGCCAGCAAGATGCTGCGCACTTACAATATTGCCTGGTGGGGCAATAACTACTACGACGTCAACGAACTGGGCCACATTAGCGTCTGCCCGGATCCCGACGTCCCTGAAGCGCGCGTGGATCTTGCCAAACTGGTAAAAGCCCGCGAAGCACAGGGCCAGCGTTTGCCTGCACTGTTCTGCTTCCCGCAGATCCTGCAACACCGTCTGCGTTCGATTAACGCCGCGTTCAAGCGTGCGCGTGAATCTTACGGCTATAAAGGCGACTACTTCCTGGTTTACCCGATCAAGGTGAACCAGCACCGCCGCGTGATTGAATCCCTGATCCACTCCGGTGAACCGCTGGGTCTGGAAGCGGGCTCCAAGGCAGAGCTGATGGCCGTGCTGGCGCATGCGGGCATGACCCGTTCGGTGATCGTCTGTAACGGTTATAAGGACCGTGAATATATTCGTCTGGCGCTGATTGGCGAGAAGATGGGCCACAAGGTCTATCTGGTTATCGAGAAGATGACCGAAATCGCGATCGTGCTGGAAGAGGCCGAGCGTCTGAACGTGGTGCCACGTCTTGGCGTGCGTGCGCGTCTGGCGTCCCAGGGGTCCGGTAAATGGCAGTCCTCCGGTGGCGAAAAATCCAAGTTCGGCCTGGCGGCCAACCAGGTGCTGCAACTGGTAGAAATTCTCCGCGAGCGCGGTCGTCTGGACAGCATTCAGCTGCTGCACTTCCACCTCGGCTCGCAGATGGCCAACATTCGCGATATCGCCACCGGCGTGCGTGAATCAGCGCGTTTCTACGTTGAGCTGCATAAGCTTGGCGTCAATATTCAGTGCTTTGACGTGGGCGGCGGCCTGGGCGTGGACTATGAAGGTACCCGCTCGCAGTCCGACTGCTCCGTGAACTATGGCCTGAACGAATACGCCAACAACATTATCTGGGCGATTGGCGATGCCTGTGAAGAGCATGGCCTGCCGCACCCGACGGTGATCACCGAATCCGGACGTGCCGTTACGGCGCACCATACCGTGCTGGTCTCGAATATCATTGGCGTTGAGCGCAGCGAAACCACCGAAGCGACGCCGCCGGCAGAGGATGCTCCCCGTTCCCTGCAAAGCATGTGGGAAACCTGGCAGGAGATGCATGAGCCGGGCACGCGTCGTTCCCTGCGCGAATGGCTGCACGACAGCCAGATGGATCTGCACGATATCCACGTCGGCTACTCTTCAGGCACCTTTAGCCTGCAGGAGCGTGCGTGGGCAGAGCAGCTCTATCTGAACATGTGCCACGAAGTGCAGAAGCAGCTCGATCCGAGCAACCGTGCGCACCGTCCGATTATCGACGAGCTGCAGGAACGTATGGCGGACAAGATTTACGTCAACTTCTCGCTGTTCCAGTCGATGCCGGATGCCTGGGGTATCGATCAGCTGTTCCCGGTTCTGCCGCTGGAAGGGCTGAATCATGCTCCGGAACGTCGTGCGGTGCTGCTGGATATTACCTGCGACTCTGACGGCGCTATCGACCACTACGTAGATGGCGACGGTATCGCCACGACGATGCCAATGCCGGAATACGACCCGGAGAACCCGCCAATGCTGGGCTTCTTTATGGTCGGGGCGTATCAGGAGATCCTCGGCAACATGCACAACCTGTTCGGTGATACCGAAGCGGTTGACGTGTTTGTCTTCCCTGACGGCAGCGTGGAAGTTGAGCTGTCCGACGAAGGGGACACCGTGGCGGACATGCTGGAATATGTGCAGCTGGATCCGAAAACGCTGCTGACCCAGTTCCGCGATCAGGTGAAAAACACCGGTCTGGACGATGCGCTGCAGCAGCAGTTCCTGGAAGAGTTTGAAGCGGGTCTGTACGGGTACACCTACCTGGAAGATGAGTAGTCGCTGATGCCCGGTGGCGCTGCGCTTACCGGGCCTGCGACTGCAGGCCGGATAAGGCGAAGCCGTCATCCGGCAGAGTGCTATACTCACTTGAACCCGTATGCATTACCGGCGATAATTCGCCCCAATTAGCGATTTACGAATCAATCCCTTCCTCGTCGGGTTTAACGACGCGGAGGGGATTTTTTTTACATAGACTTTGAATGAGGTCAGGACATGAGCACTTTAGGTCATCAGTACGATAACTCTCTGGTATCTAACGCGTTTGGTTTTTTACGCCTTCCGATGAACTTCCAGCCGTACGACAGCGACGCTGACTGGGTCATCACCGGTGTGCCGTTCGATATGGCCACTTCTGGTCGCGCGGGTGGTCGTCACGGCCCGGCAGCAATCCGTCAGGTTTCCACTAACCTGGCCTGGGAGCATAACCGCTTCCCGTGGAACTTCGACATGCGTGAGCGCCTGAACGTGGTGGACTGCGGTGACCTGGTGTACGCCTTCGGTGACGCGCGTGAGATGAGCGAGAAGCTGCAGGCCCATGCCGAGAAGCTGCTGGCTGCCGGTAAGCGCATGCTCTCCTTTGGAGGTGACCACTTCGTGACCCTGCCGCTGCTGCGCGCCCACGCGAAGCACTTCGGTAAAATGGCGCTGGTGCACTTCGATGCGCATACCGACACCTACGCGAACGGCTGCGAGTTCGACCACGGCACCATGTTCTTCACCGCGCCAAACGAAGGTCTGATCGACCCGAACCACTCCGTGCAGATCGGTATCCGTACCGAGTTCGACAAAGACAACGGCTTCACCGTGCTGGATGCCTGCCAGGTTAACGATCGCGGCGTGGATGACATCATCGCGCAGGTGAAACAGATCGTGGGTGATATGCCTGTCTATCTGACCTTCGACATCGACTGCCTGGATCCGGCATTTGCGCCGGGTACCGGTACGCCGGTGATCGGCGGCCTGACCTCAGACCGTGCGATTAAACTGGTGCGCGGCCTGAAGGATCTGAACATTGTCGGGATGGACGTGGTGGAAGTGGCCCCTGCCTATGACCAGTCCGAGATCACTGCGCTGGCCGCAGCGACTCTGGCACTGGAAATGCTGTACATCCAGGCAGCGAAAAAAGGCGAATAAGCCAGCCCCTCGTGGCGTAAAAAAACCTCTCCGCGGAGAGGTTTTTTTTCATCAGAACACGTTAAACGGGTACTCCACGTAAGCGCGGATCTCGTCCCCACCGACGTTATAATCGCTGGCGTTGCTGGAGACGCGCAGGACGGAGTAACGCAGTTTGAGTTTAAGATCCTTCGCCGGGCCATCCTGCACCTGGTACTGGATCTGGTTAAACCACTCGTGCTCTTTGCCGTTGCTGGTTTCAGACGTTTTGATGTTGTCGCCACGCACGTAGGCGGTGGTCCAGCTGAGACCCGGCAGGCCGAGCCCCGCGAAGTCCAGACCGTAAGAAGCCTGCCATGAACGCTCGTCTTCTCCGTTGAAATCAGACCAGTAGGAGTTCGCCAGCCAGATGGTGTTGCCACCGTCACCCACGCCGCCCTGGTCGCGGTAGCCGCCGTAGTTGTAGCCGGTGCTGCCGCTGCTCTGCTGGTATGCCAGTTTAAACGTGTGAATATCCCAGATATAGCTTGCCGCCAGGCTCCAGATGGTGTTGCTGCGGCCCGTGTTGAGGCTGTCAGCGTAACGCTGATCCAGACGGGAGTTATACCCGTTGAAGTCGAGCACCAGCTGTTGTCCGGTGCTGAACGGCTGTTTGAAGGTCATGCCCAGATACTGCTTGTTCATCACCTCTTCATTATGCGAGGCGTACAGCGCGCCGCTGAACTGGTCGTTGAACTGGTAGCTTGCGCCGCCGAAGGAGAGGCTCTTGAGCCCGCTGTCGTGGCGATCGTCGCTTTTACGCTGCTCGTCGGTGAAGTAACCGGCGTTGATTTCCAGACCGTCGATCTCTTTTGAGGTCAGCATGGTGCCGGTATAGCTTTCAAACAGCAGGCGGGAGCTGTCGGCATTAACGATGGGCAGCTCAGGGCGCTGATTACCGTAGCTCAGTACGGTGTTTGAAAAGCGCATTTTTGCGGTTGCACCAAACTTTGCCAGATCGGATTTCGCCCGGCCGTCGTCTTCCTGTTTAAAGAAGTCGATGCCGCCCGCGCCGCTCTTGCCGCGACCACCGTCCAGACGCACGCCGTATTGCGCGATGCCATCGACCCCAAAGCCCACCACGCCTTCGGTATAGCCGGATTCAAAGGTCGCGATGATGCCCTGGCCCCATTCGGCTTTATCCTGCTGGCCCTGATGGTAATCACGGCTGATATACGCATTACGAAAAAACAGGTTCAAATGGCTGTCGTTAATAAAACCCTGGCTGTCGGATTGCTGGCTTGCAGCGGCGGGTAATGCGGCAAATAAGCTTAAAGCAACTAATGATAATTCTTTTTTCACGGAGGGAACGTCTCTGTATGGATATATTAATTTGAATGACTGCGGACGTGATAATTACCGGAAAGGTTAACGTTTGCAATAATAATGTGACCAAAGATTTCAATGGGTACAGCTGATTTGGCGGGGCTTCTGGAGGGCGTTACCGATACGTGCGGTTAAGTTAACAATTCATGCGAAATAAAAAGGAGGCAAATTTGCCTCCTTCCAAAATTATTTAATTCCGTCTGCTGCCATACGGTCGCGAATATGCTGTGCGCGTTCTTCTGAGGCCGGATGATCGTCAAACATGGAGCTTTGGCGTCCCGCTTCCAGTTTGGCCAGTTTTTCAAAGCTGGTGGCTAAACCGGAAGGATTAATCCCGCGTTTGCGCAACAGATCGTAGGAGTAGTCATCCGCTTCGGACTCCTGGCGCTGTGAGAACTGGGAGTTAACCAGTTTTTCACCGACATCGCCCAGTTGTGACTGTGACAGGCTGCCAACGATACCGCCCGCTGAGGCCGCCGCTGCGCGAATGGCATTGGTGCCCAGGGCAACCTGCATCCCTTTCTTCACGTGGCCGAGCGCAACGTGGCCCATCTCATGGCCGATGACCGCTTCGACTTCATTGTCATTCATCATGTCCATCAGCCCGCTATAGACGCGGATACAGCCGTTCGCCATGGCGAACGCGTTCACGTCTTTCGCCATGTAAACCTTATAATTCACCGGCTGGCCGTTGATGTTATCGCCCAGCGCGGAAGCAATCTTATTCAGACGCTGCGTGTAGGTACTGTTAGCCGGCGCGAGGGTGGCTTTTCCGTCCATATCTTTACAGGCCTGGTCGCTCAGCGCTTTAACCTGCGCATCGCTCAGGGAATAGGCCTGAAAGGCTTCTGCGCCTGACGTCATCAGACCGTTAGAATCCATATTCTGACAGCCGCTCAGCAGGAGCGTTGTACCCAGGGCCAGCACTATTGCACGCATTTTCATGAGGTTGTTTCCGTACTCGTTAATCTGAATAAAATCTGAAAAGTGCACCGGCAGCGAAGCCGGACTCGGGCTAAGTATAAGGAATATCGACGAGGCCGGGCGAGCAGATTGCGCAACATGCGAGCATGATCCAGAGATTTCTTAAGCTGCAAAAGAATGGTCCATGTACATGGCATGCCGCTTGGGTTACATTGTTGGCACTTTTTTCCGGCGTAGCCCAAAACGCGCTGTCGTCAAGGGCATGGCCTTTAACAGTCCGATCTGGAGTTAAAATGTCCTCACGTAAAGAGCTTGCTAATGCTATTCGTGCGCTGAGCATGGACGCAGTACAGAAAGCCAAATCCGGCCACCCAGGGGCCCCTATGGGTATGGCTGATATCGCCGAAGTCCTGTGGCGTGATTTCCTGAACCACAACCCGCAGAACCCGTCTTGGGCTGACCGCGACCGTTTCGTACTGTCTAACGGCCACGGCTCTATGCTGATTTATAGCCTGCTACATCTCACTGGCTACGATCTGCCTATCGAAGAGCTGAAAAACTTCCGTCAGCTGCACTCCAAAACACCAGGCCACCCGGAAGTGGGTTACACCGCTGGCGTAGAAACCACCACCGGCCCACTGGGCCAGGGTATTGCTAACGCAGTGGGTATGGCGATTGCTGAGAAAACCCTGGCGGCGCAGTTCAACCGTCCTGGTCATGACATCGTTGACCACTTCACCTATGCGTTCATGGGTGACGGCTGCATGATGGAAGGCATTTCTCACGAAGTGTGCTCTCTGGCAGGTACCCTGAAGCTGGGCAAACTGGTTGCGTTCTATGACGACAACGGCATCTCCATCGACGGTCACGTTGAAGGCTGGTTCACTGATGACACCGCTAAACGTTTCGAAGCCTACGGCTGGCACGTGGTGCGTGGCGTTGATGGCCACGATGCTGACTCGATTAAACGTGCGGTTGAAGAAGCGCGCGCTGTCACTGACAAACCATCCCTGCTGATGTGCAAAACCATCATCGGCTTTGGTTCACCGAACAAAGCGGGTACTCACGACTCCCACGGTGCGCCACTGGGCGACGCGGAAATCGCGCTGACCCGTGAAGCGCTGGGCTGGAAACACCCTGCATTCGAAATCCCTTCTGACATTTATGCGCAGTGGGATGCAAAAGAAGCAGGTCAGGCCAAAGAAGCGGCATGGAACGAGAAGTTTGCTGCGTACGCGAAAGCCTTCCCGCAGGAAGCAGCTGAATTCACCCGTCGTATGAAAGGTGACATGCCGTCTGACTTCGACGCGAAAGCGAACGAGTTCATTGCTAAACTGCAGGCGAACCCATCCAAAATCGCCAGCCGTAAAGCGTCTCAGAACGCGATCGAAGCGTTCGGTCCTCTGCTTCCGGAATTCCTTGGCGGCTCCGCTGACCTGGCTCCGTCTAACCTGACCCTGTGGTCTGGCTCTAAGCCAATCAACGAAGATACTGCCGGTAACTACATCCATTACGGTGTACGTGAATTCGGTATGACGGCGATCGCGAACGGTATCGCGCTGCACGGTGGTTTCCTGCCGTACACCTCTACCTTCCTGATGTTCGTGGAATATGCGCGTAACGCCGTGCGTATGGCTGCGCTGATGAAACAGCGTCAGGTGATGGTCTATACCCACGACTCCATCGGTCTGGGCGAAGATGGTCCAACTCACCAGCCGGTAGAGCAGGTGGCTTCCCTGCGTGTGACCCCGAACATGAGCACATGGCGTCCATGTGACCAGGTTGAGTCCGCTGTGGCGTGGAAATACGGTGTTGAGCGTCAGGACGGCCCAACCGCGCTGATCCTCTCCCGTCAGAACCTGGCTCAGCAGGATCGTACGCCAGAGCAGCTGGCGAACATCGCGCGCGGTGGTTATGTGCTGAAAGATTGCGCAGGCCAGCCTGAGCTGATCTTCATCGCAACCGGTTCTGAAGTGGAACTGGCTGTCGCCGCCTGGGACAAACTGACTGCCGAAGGCGTGAAAGCGCGCGTGGTATCCATGCCGTCTACCGATGCGTTCGACAAACAGGATGCTGCTTACCGTGAATCCGTTCTGCCTAAAGCGGTAACCGCGCGTGTGGCAGTGGAAGCGGGTATCGCTGACTACTGGTTCAAATATGTGGGCCTGAACGGCGCCATCGTCGGTATGACCACTTTCGGTGAATCTGCTCCGGCAGAACAGCTGTTCGAAGAGTTCGGCTTCACCGTTGAGAACGTTGTCGCTAAGGCGAAAGAACTGCTGTAATTGTTTGTACGGTGTGGGCTGATGCCCTCACCCAGCCCTCTCCCACTGGGAGAGGGTGCAAACACTAAAAACGGTAACCTCTCGGTTACCGTTTTGCTTTTACCTCGCCGTAAATTATTCCACCTAAAATGTGACGCAAGTCATATAGCTTGCTTATTCATCTGGACAGACATTCCTTTTATTCCTCGTTTCGCTTATTCTTGCTGAAGCGTTTCAGTCGATTAAATGTTCGACAATTGACCAATCAATCGCAGTTTGTGACAGCAAGGATTCCCCTTCGGGCGTAGCTGGATTACTCTTTCAGCCACCTCAAACCCAGGGAGTGCTTTGCAGGAGATCTATGACCGTACGCGTAGCGATTAATGGCTTCGGTCGCATCGGGCGTAATGTGGTTCGTGCTCTGTATGAATCCGGACGTCGGGCGGAAATAACCGTGGTGGCAATCAATGAACTGGCGGATGCTACGGGCATGGCGCATTTATTGAAATATGACACCAGCCACGGACGCTTTGCCTGGGATGTACGCCAGGACAGAGATCAGCTCTATGTGGGTGACGACGCTATTCGTGTGCTGCATGAGAGCAGCATTTCCGGGCTACCCTGGCGCGAACTGGGTGTGGATGTGGTGCTTGACTGTACCGGCGTGTATGGCAACCGTGAACATGGCGAAGCGCATCTCGCGGCAGGTGCGAAAAAAGTCCTGTTCTCCCATCCCGGCAGTAACGACCTCGACGCGACCGTCGTGTTTGGCGTCAACCAGCATGAGCTGCAAGCTGAACACCGCATTGTCTCCAACGCCTCCTGTACCACTAACTGCATTATTCCGGTCATCAAACTGTTAGATGATGCGTATGGCATTGAATCCGGTACCGTGACCACGATTCACTCCGCCATGCACGATCAACAGGTGATTGACGCTTACCACCCGGATTTACGGCGCACGCGTGCAGCGAGCCAGTCAATCATTCCGGTGGATACCAAACTGGCGGCAGGGATCACCCGAATTTTTCCGCAGTTTAATGACCGCTTTGAGGCGATTGCCGTGCGTGTTCCGACGATCAACGTCACCGCCATCGACCTGAGCGTGACGGTGAAAAAACCGGTAAAAGCCTGTGAAGTCAACCAGTTGCTGCAAAAAGCGGCACAGGGGGCATTTCATGGTATAGTTGACTATACGGAATTACCGTTGGTCTCAGTGGATTTTAACCACGACCCGCACAGCGCCATCGTCGATGGTACTCAAACGCGCGTCAGTGGCGCACACCTTATCAAGACGCTGGTCTGGTGTGATAACGAATGGGGCTTTGCTAACCGAATGCTCGACACCACGTTAGCAATGGCCGCTCAAGGTTTCAGGTAAGACGCATCGTGCGTCTGCAAAACTTTAAGAATCAACGAGAGGATTCACCATGTCTGTAATTAAGATGACCGATCTGGATCTGGCTGGTAAACGCGTTTTCATCCGTGCTGATCTGAACGTACCGGTTAAAGATGGCAAAGTGACCAGTGACGCGCGTATCCGTGCATCACTGCCAACCATCGAACTGGCTCTGAAGCAGGGCGCGAAAGTGATGGTTACCTCCCACCTGGGTCGTCCAACCGAAGGCGAGTACAACGAAGAGTTCTCTCTGCTGCCAGTTGTTAATTACCTGAAAGACAAACTGTCCAACCCGGTTCGCCTGGTAAAAGATTACCTGGACGGCGTTGAAGTTGCTGCCGGTGAACTGGTGGTTCTGGAAAACGTTCGCTTCAACAAAGGCGAGAAGAAAGACGACGAAACCCTGTCCAAAAAATACGCTGCACTGTGCGACGTATTCGTGATGGATGCTTTCGGTACGGCTCACCGTGCGCAGGCGTCTACCCACGGTATCGGTAAATTTGCAGACGTTGCGTGTGCCGGTCCTCTGCTGGCTGACGAACTGGAAGCACTGGGTAAAGCACTGAAAGAACCCGCTCGCCCAATGGTGGCTATCGTGGGTGGTTCTAAAGTGTCTACCAAACTGACCGTTCTGGATTCCCTGTCTAAAATCGCTGACCAGCTGATCGTTGGCGGTGGTATTGCGAACACCTTCGTTGCCGCTCAGGGCCACAACGTCGGTAAATCCCTGTACGAAGCAGACCTGGTTGACGAAGCTAAACGCCTGCTGGGCACCTGCGATATCCCGGTTCCAACGGATGTTCGCGTCGCAACCGAGTTCTCGGAAACTGCGACAGCGACCCTGAAATCTGTAAACGACATCAAAGATGAAGAGCAGATTCTGGACCTGGGCGACGTTTCTGCACAGAAACTGGCTGAAATCCTGAAGAACGCAAAAACTATCCTGTGGAACGGTCCTGTTGGCGTGTTCGAATTCCCGAACTTCCGTAAAGGTACTGAAATCGTTGCTAACGCTATCGCAGACAGCGAAGCGTTCTCTATCGCAGGCGGCGGTGACACTCTGGCAGCAATCGACCTGTTCGGTATCGCTGACAAGATCTCCTACATCTCCACTGGTGGCGGTGCATTCCTCGAATTCGTGGAAGGTAAAGTACTGCCAGCAGTAGCAATGCTCGAAGAGCGCGCTAAGAAGTAAGCCATTCAGGGGCAGGGAAACCTGCCCAATTTTCAGCGCGCTTTTAAGAGCTCGCACCTTTTCTAACGGCCGAAGATACAGGACTAAGCAACATGTCTAAAATTTTTGATTTCGTAAAACCTGGCGTGATCACTGGTGATGACGTACAGAAAGTGTTCCAGGTAGCTAAAGAAAACAACTTCGCTCTGCCAGCAGTTAACTGCGTGGGTACCGACTCCATCAACGCCGTACTGGAAACCGCTGCAAAAGTTAAAGCGCCGGTTATCGTTCAGTTCTCTAACGGCGGTGCTGCGTTTATCGCGGGTAAAGGCGTGAAAACTGACATTCCTCAGGGTGCTGCTATCCTGGGCGCGATCTCTGGTGCGCACCACGTACACCAGATGGCTGAACACTACGGTGTTCCTGTTATCCTGCACACTGACCACTGCGCGAAGAAACTGCTGCCGTGGATCGACGGTCTGCTGGACGCAGGTGAAAAACACTTCGCGGCAACCGGTAAGCCACTGTTCTCTTCTCACATGATCGACCTGTCTGAAGAGTCCCTGCACGAAAACATCGAAATCTGCTCTAAATACCTGGCGCGCATGGCCAAAATGGACATGACCCTGGAAATCGAACTGGGTTGCACCGGTGGTGAAGAAGACGGCGTGGACAACAGCCACATGGACGCTTCTGCCCTGTACACTCAGCCAGAAGACGTTGATTACGCTTACACCGAGCTGAGCAAAATCAGCCCACGCTTCACCATTGCAGCGTCCTTCGGTAACGTACACGGCGTTTACAAACCAGGTAACGTGGTTCTGACCCCGACCATTCTGCGTGACTCTCAGGAATACGTGTCCAAGAAACACAACCTGCCGCACAACAGCCTGAACTTCGTCTTCCACGGCGGTTCCGGTTCTTCTGCTCAGGAAATCAAAGACTCCGTAAGCTACGGCGTAGTGAAAATGAACATCGATACCGACACCCAGTGGGCAACCTGGGACGGTATTCTGCAGTACTACAAAGCGAACGAAGCTTACCTGCAGGGCCAGCTGGGCAACCCGAAAGGCGAAGACCAGCCGAACAAGAAATACTACGATCCACGCGTATGGCTGCGCGCAGCGCAGACGTCCATGGTGACCCGTCTGGAGCAAGCTTTCAAAGAACTGAACGCGATCGACGTTCTGTAATCAGAGCTGCTAACAGCATCAGAAGGCCCGCAAATGCGGGCCTTTTTTTATGCTTTTTCAATAGCCTGTCGGGCTGGTTTTTGTGATCTGTTTGGCAAACCCGGTGCTTTTTGTTTACCCTTTACTGACCTGCCTGTCTCCACGGGGGATGGATTTTATGTTTGGGTTTAACAAAAGGAAGAATAAATGGAACAACTCGATGTTGTAGACAGCATCAATACCGCCGGTAACTGGCTGGTGCGCAACCAGGCACTGCTGCTGAGCTATGCCGTGAACATTGTCGCGGCGATCGCCATCATTATCGTCGGGATGATCGTGGCGCGTATTGTCTCGAATGCGGTTAACCGAGTGATGCTGGCTCGTCATATTGACGCTACGGTCGCTGATTTCCTCTCCGCACTGGTGCGCTACGGCATTATCGCCTTTACGCTGATTGCAGCCCTGGGGCGCGTGGGCGTACAGACGGCATCCGTCATCGCAGTGCTCGGTGCCGCCGGCCTGGCTATTGGTCTGGCACTGCAGGGCTCGCTGGCGAACCTGGCGGCAGGTGTCTTGCTGGTAACCTTCCGCCCGTTCCGCTCAGGTGAATACGTCGACCTTGGCGGCATTGCCGGAACCGTGCTGCAGGTGCAGATTTTCTCAACGACACTGCGTACCGTTGATGGCCGCATCGTGGTCGTGCCGAACGGGAAAATCATTGCAGGCAACATCATTAACTTCTCCCGTGAACCGGTGCGTCGTAACGAGCTGATTATCAGCGTGGCGTATGACTCTGATATCGATCAGGTGAAGACGCTGATTAGCAACATCATTGCCTCAGACGATCGCATTCTGAAAGACAAAGAGCAGACCGTTCGTCTGAACGAACTGGGGGCATCATCTATTAACTTTGTGGTCCGTATCTGGAGCAAGAGCAGCGATCTGCAAAACGTTTACTGGGACGTGCTGGAGCGTATTAAGCGCGACTTCGACGCCAACGGCATCAGCTTCCCGTACCCGCAGATGGACGTCAACGTCAAAAAAGTCAAAGAAGCAGAATAACATCATCCTCAGGCCCGGTACGCGCTCGCGACACCGGGCTTTAGTTTTTATAAGCCCCGCTAATACCCAATTAATATTATCAATTTCCTCTAATGTGATTCGCGCAGTATAGTCTGCTTCCAGGACAATACAGTGAGAATATCGTCATGTTATCGTATTACTTTCAAGGGGTTGCATTAGGTGCGGCCATGATCCTTCCCCTCGGTCCACAAAATGCGTTTGTGATGAACCAGGGCATCCGCCGCCAGTATCATCTGATGATTGCCCTGCTGTGCGCGGTAAGCGATTTACTGCTGATCTGTGCCGGCATTTTTGGCGGTAGCGCACTGCTGATGCAGTCTCCCTGGCTGCTGGCGCTGGTTACCTGGGGCGGCGTGGCGTTTCTGCTCTGGTATGGTTTCGGCGCGCTGAAAACAGCCATGAGCAGCAACCTCGAACTGGCAAGCGCTGAAGTGATGAAGCAAGGGCGATGGAAGATTATCGTCACCATGCTGGCGGTGACCTGGCTTAACCCGCATGTTTATCTTGATACCTTCGTGGTGCTGGGCAGCCTGGGCGGACAGCTGGACGTTGAACCTAAACGCTGGTTTGCGCTCGGTACGGTAAGCGCCTCTTTCCTCTGGTTCTTCGGGCTCGCGATTCTGGCGGCCTGGCTGGCCCCTCGTCTGCGTACGGCCAAAGCGCAGCGGATCATCAACACGCTGGTGGGCGTGGTGATGTGGTTTATCGCCTTTCAGCTGGCAAAAGAGGGGATTCACCATGTCCAGCAATTGTTCAACTAAGCCTTGTCTTATGGACAACTGAACAAGACGCGCTAAGCTTGCTGGCATGCGCCCTGTTGTTGGGGCACTCTTTGCAACATGGAGGAATGACAGTGAAGTTTAAGGTGATGGCCCTGGCGGCATTAGTAAGTTTAGGTGCGATGTCGGTGCAGGCAAGTGAACTGCCGGATGGTCCGCACATCGTCACGTCAGGCACCGCAAGCGTGGATGCGGTACCCGATGTTGCAACGCTGGCAATTGAAGTGAATGTGGCCGCGAAAGATGCGGCGTCTGCCAAGAAGCAGGCTGACGATCGCGTTGCGCAATACCTCTCTTTCCTTGAGCAGAACGGTGTCGGTAAAAAAGATATCAACTCCGCTAACCTGCGTACTCAACCCGATTACGACTACCAGAATGGCAAAAGTATCCTGAAGGGTTACCGTGCCGTGCGTACCGTTGAAGTGACCGTCCGTCAGCTGGATAAGCTAAACGCTTTGCTGGATGGCGCGCTGAAGGCGGGACTCAACGAAATTCGTTCCGTGTCTCTGGGCGTTGCGCAACCGGAGAAATACAAAGACCAGGCACGTAAAGCGGCAATTGATGACGCAATGTACCAGGCACAGCAGCTGGCTGCCGGCTTTAACAGCAAGCTCGGCCCGGTATACAGCGTGCGTTACCACGTGTCTAACTACCAGCCAAGCCCGATGGTGCGAATGATGAAAGCCGATGCGGCGCCGGTATCCGCTCAGGAAACTTACGAGCAGCCGACGATCCAGTTCGACGATCAGGTTGATGTGGTGTTCCAGCTGGAACCCGTTGCAGCACAGCCGAAACCTGCACAATAATCAACAGGCCGGGTAAGGCGTAGCCGCCACCCGGCTTTTCTTTTAATCCTGTCGCAACACCTTATGCCCGTAGGCCAGCAGCGCGTCGGTGACGTTGCGCATCATGCGGCTTTCTGGCGCAAAACGGTGCCAGTAGAGCATCCGGCGCTGATACAGCCCCGGCGTCAAATCAATCAGCTCTCCGCTTTTCAACTCTTTCTCAATCTGCAGATGCGGGATCATGCAGCAGGTCGTGCCCTGACGCGCAAGCTGCACGAAGGCTTCCGATGAGTTAACGATATGACACGGCACGCTGCCCGGCGGCAGGTCAAAGTTTTGCTGCAGGAACGCCTGATGCATATCGTCCAGATGGTCAAACGCCACGGCAGGCGCTTTCAGCAGCGCGGCGCGGGTCACGCCGTTGGGGAAATAGCGCTCGGCAAAGGCTTTTGAACCCACAAACAGGTAATCCAGCGCACCCAGCTGATCGACAAGACAGCTAGGAAGCGCCTGAGGCTGAATACTGACCGCCCCAACCACTTCACCACGACGCAGGCGCTCCTGGGTACGGGTCTCATCTTCAACCTGCAAATTCAGGCGGATAGGGGAGTCCGCTAATACTGGCGCAAGGGCCGGCAGCAGCCAGGTTGCCAGACTGTCGGCGTTAACCGCCAGAGAGAGCAGCAGCGGCGTAGAGCCCGTTTGTTCGTCACCCAGCCACTCATCTTCCAGCAGCTCAACCTGACGCAGCAGGGCGAGGAGCTTTTGTCCTTGCTCCGTTGGGCGAGGCGGCACGGTACGCACCAGCAGTGGCTGGCCGAACATATTTTCGAGCTGTTTGATACGCTGCGATACGGCGGACTGCGTGATGCAAAGCTTTTGCGCCGCGCGCTCAAAACCTCGTTCACGAATAACTGCATCAAGTGCCTGTAGTGTTCTGTAGTCCGGACGTTTCATTGCTCTGGCTGGCTCCTTAATTTTGCTTATTCTGCACTATGACACAATTTTCCCTTCGTGGCAGACGAATTCCATTCGACGTGTTCTATAATGCGCCCTGAGTTTTCACACCACAGGCAAAACGATCATGACGCAGGATGAACTGAAAAAAGCAGTAGGATGGGCCGCTCTCCAGTACGTACAACCGGGCACCATTGTCGGTGTTGGTACCGGGTCGACGGCGGCGCACTTTATCGATGCGCTGGGCACGATGAAAGGGCAGATTGAGGGGGCTGTGTCCAGCTCTGATGCTTCCACGGAAAAGCTGAAAAGCCTCGGCATTACCGTTTTCGATCTAAACGACGTTGATCGTCTGGGCATTTACGTTGATGGCGCGGATGAGATCAACGGCCATATGCAGATGATCAAAGGCGGCGGCGCGGCGCTGACCCGTGAAAAAATCATCGCCTCCGTTGCGGATAAGTTCATCTGCATCGCTGATGCGTCCAAGCAGGTCGATATTCTGGGTAAATTCCCGCTGCCGGTTGAAGTGATCCCGATGGCACGCAGCGCCGTGGCGCGTGAACTGGTCAAACTGGGTGGACGTCCGGAATATCGCCAGGGCGTAGTGACCGATAACGGCAACGTGATCCTCGACGTTCACGGTCTGGAAATTCTCGACGCGATTGCGCTGGAAAACGCCATCAATGGCATTCCGGGCGTTGTCACTGTAGGGTTATTTGCCAACCGTGGCGCGGATGTGGCGCTGATTGGTACGGCTGACGGTGTGAAAACCATCGTAAAATGATCTGACGGGGGGCGCTCACCCCCCGCTAAAAAATTTTTGAAAAGCTAAATTCGGTGACTTGTGTCACGTTTTTACGCCTCGTTTGCCGATCCTGCCACGTACGTAAAATTCCGCAGCATTTTCCTCTGTCATTTTGCCCTGTATGACTTTTCTTCAGAGTGCCGACGCAAACGTTCATATTGCTGCAATAGTTTTTTTTGATATGTTGGCTAGAGCGGATTTCAATCCAGCACAACATCAGTTCAGATAAAATACAGGGTCGGGTAAATGGCAAAGGTATCACTGGAGAAAGACAAGATTAAATTCCTGCTGGTCGAGGGTGTGCATCAGAAAGCACTCGATAGCCTTCGTGCGGCAGGTTACACCAACATCGAATTCCATAAAGGCGCGCTGGATACCGAAGAGCTGAAAGTAGCCATCCGGGATGCTCACTTCATTGGCCTGCGATCCCGTACCCACCTGACTGAAGATGTGATTGCCGCGGCGGAAAAGCTGGTTGCCATCGGTTGTTTCTGCATCGGTACCAACCAGGTTGATCTGAACGCCGCCGCTAAGCGCGGTATTCCTGTATTCAACGCACCTTTCTCCAACACCCGTTCCGTGGCGGAGTTAGTGATTGGTGAATTGCTGCTGTTGCTGCGCGGTATCCCGGAGGCTAACGCCAAAGCGCACCGTGGCGTCTGGAACAAACTGGCTACAGGTTCATACGAAGCCCGTGGTAAGAAACTGGGTATCATTGGTTATGGCCACATCGGTACTCAACTCGGGATTCTGGCGGAATCTCTGGGGATGCACGTTTACTTTTATGACATTGAAAGCAAACTGCCGCTGGGTAACGCCACTCAGGTCCAACATCTCTCCGACCTGCTAAACATGAGCGATGTGGTCAGCCTGCATGTGCCGGAAAACGCCTCCACCAAAAACATGATGGGTGCGGAAGAACTGGCGCTGATGAAGCCGGGTTCACTGCTGATCAACGCCGCGCGAGGTACGGTTGTCGACATTCCTGCCCTGTGTGATGCGCTAAAACGCAAACATCTGGCAGGTGCCGCGATTGACGTCTTCCCGACTGAGCCTGCGACCAACAGCGATCCGTTTAACTCTCCGCTGTGCGAGTTCGACAACGTGATCCTGACGCCGCACATCGGCGGTTCGACTCAGGAAGCGCAGGAGAACATCGGTCTGGAAGTGGCGGGTAAACTGAGCAAATACTCCGACAACGGCTCGACGCTCTCCGCCGTTAACTTCCCGGAAGTGTCTCTGCCGCTGCACGGCGGCCGTCGTCTGCTGCACATTCACGAAAACCGTCCAGGCGTGCTGACTGCCATCAACCAGATCTTTGCTGAGCAGAGCGTCAACATCGCTGCGCAGTATCTGCAAACCAATTCGCAGATGGGCTACGTGGTTATTGATATCGAAGCGGATGAAGACGTTGCCGAGAAAGCGCTGCAGAGCATGAAGGCGATTCCAGGGACGATTCGCGCACGTCTTCTTTACTGATAGTGCGGGCTGTGTGTCGGGTGGCGCTTACGCTTACCCGACCTACAAAGTTCGAGGATTTATGTAGGCCGGGTAAGCGTAAGCGCCACCCGGCTTTATTCTACCAGGTCCAGGTTTTACTGGGCGTTACTACCGCCGGCAACGGCACATCCCACTTCTCGACCGGCAAAGATTCCACCGCCTGACAATCATGCGCGTAACCCACCGGCTGTAAACCGTATTGCTGCCAGTTTTGCAGCGTCCGGTCGTAAAAACCGCCGCCCATGCCCAAACGCTGACCCTGTTCATCAAACGCCACCAGCGGCGTGACCAGCACATCCAGTTCGGCAAGCGGCAGCACGTCGCGCACGTCGAGTTTGGGTTCTGTGATTTTCAGACGATTCACCACCAGCTCGCTGTGCGGGTGGTAGTGCAGAAACAGCAGGTTTCCTTTGCTAAACGGATGCAGCACCGGCAGATAGACCTTCTTCCCGGCTCGCCAGAGTTGCTCGATGAGCGGTTGGGTATCCAGTTCACCATCAAACGACAGAAACAGTGCGACCGTATGCGCCATCACAACAGGGGGATACGCCATCATGCGAGCGGCGGCCTGTTGAGCAAAATGCGCTTGCTGTTCTGAGGTTAACGCACGACGGCGTTGACGAATAAGCTGACGAATATCCTGGCGTGAGGCAGAAACTTCAGGGAATTGAGTCATGGTAGTCGGTAGAAGAAAAGAGAGGGAATCTCCGAGATGCCGCCGCAGGCTGTAACCCTTGAACCCTTGGTTCAAGGTGAATGTGTCGTCATAGTTTTAAGGCTTCTCGGACGGACCGAGCATGCTCACCAACCATGGAGCGCCACATTCTTGTGGTATGAAATATCGGCTCAGGGGACTGGCCCGCTTGCGAACATCTCAGAGAAATTTTGTCTTCACAGTTACTCTACCATAGTCAACTGAGAAGTGTTATTCAAACTTTGGTCCCGGTCTTTCGGGATTGCGACCCTGATCAAGCAATGCCTGTTCAATGGTCTGCTGGAGCATTTTAATGCGCTGCTCCATGCTTGCCGCGTAGTCGCGGGTTTTCGCTTTTTCCTGAGTCAGTTCATAGCTGATGTTCAACGCGGCGATGAAAACCAGCTGCTCAGTATTTGTGACTCTAGTGCGTTCTTTTAGATCTTGCAACCGCTGATTCAAATCGTCCGCGGCCTGATTCAAAGCATCCCTTTGTTCAGGCGGACAATTCACTCGCAGTGAACGGCCAAAAATCTGGAGATCGACGGGTTGTGCAGACATGCCACCTTCCTGCTGATTGACTGCGCTGCCTTCGCCTGATGCCCCGGGGGCTGCGAAGGGGCGACACTATAGCTACCCTGATGTGAAGATACAAGCCCTTTTCTGGTATCACCAGGGTCCAAAGTGGTAGCATATCATGAAACTTCCCCCCAATGATGACGAATGCGCATGTCTATACAGAACGAAATGCCTGGTTACAAGGATTTAAACCAGTTACTGAACCAGCAGGGAGTCGGTTTAACCCCTGCCGAAATGCACGGTCTGATCAGTGGCATGCTGTGCGGCGGAAACAGCGACAGCTCATGGCAGCCGCTGATCCACGACCTCACGAATGAAGGGCTGGCGTTTGGTCACGAGCTGGCGGAAGCGCTGCGTAAAATGCATGCCGCCATCAGCGATTCGCTGGAAGACGATGGCTTCCTTTTTCAGCTTTATCTGCCTGAAGGCGACGACGTCAGCGTGTTCGATCGCGCCGATGCGCTGGCGGGTTGGGTAAATCATTATCTGCTGGGTCTGGGCGTCACGCAGCCTAAACTGGATAAAGTAACCGGCGAAGCGGGTGAAGCGATCGACGATCTGCGCAACATTGCCCAGCTTGGCTACGATGAGGACGAAGACCAGGAAGAGCTGGAAATGTCTCTCGAAGAGATCATTGAGTACGTGCGCGTGGCGGCACTGCTGTGCCATGACAACTTTACGCGCTCACAGCCGACCGCGCCGGAAGTCCGCAAGCCAACCTTACATTAAGAAAAATAACGCACAGGAGGGTGTCATGGTTATCTCGAGTCAAGAGTATTCGCGCCGCCGTCAGGCGCTGCTGGCAAAAATGCAGCCGGGCAGCGCCGCGCTGATTTTCGCTGCGCCCGAAGTGACGCGCAGCGCCGACAGCGAATATCCCTATCGCCAGAGCAGCGATTTCTGGTACTTCACCGGCTTTAACGAGCCGGAAGCAGTACTGGTACTGATTAAGAGCAATGACACTCACAACCACAGCGTGATTTTTAACCGCGTGCGCGATCTGACGGCCGAAATCTGGTTTGGTCGCCGCTTAGGACAGGAGGCCGCACCGGAAAAGCTGGGCGTTGATCGTGCGCTGGCGTTTAGTGAAATCAATCAGCAGCTCTACCAACTGCTTAACGGCCTCGACGTGCTCTATCACGCGCAGGGCGAATATGCGTACGCCGATGAGATTGTTTTCACCGCGCTGGATAAGCTGCGCAAAGGCTCGCGGCAGAACCTTTCTGCACCCGCTACCCTCACGGACTGGCGTCCGGTGGTACATGAGATGCGTCTGTTCAAATCTGAAGAAGAGCTGAACGTGATGCGCCGTGCGGGCGAAATCAGCGCCCTGGCGCACACCCGCGCCATGGAGAAGTGCCGTCCCGGGATGTTCGAATATCAGCTGGAAGGCGAAATTCACCACGAATTTAACCGTCACGGCGCGCGTTATCCCTCTTACAACACCATTGTTGGCGGCGGGGAAAACGGCTGCATTCTGCACTACACCGAAAACGAAAGCGCGCTGCGCGATGGCGATCTGGTGCTTATCGATGCTGGTTGCGAATATCAGGGCTACGCGGGGGATATCACCCGCACCTTCCCGGTGAACGGTAAATTTTCACCGGCACAGCGCGCTATTTACGACATCGTGCTGGAATCCCTTGAGACGGCGCTCAACCTGTATCGCCCGGGGACCTCCATGCAGGAAGTGACCGGCGAAGTGGTACGCATCATGATTACCGGTCTGGTCAGGCTCGGGATCCTGAAAGGGGATGTGGAGACCCTGATTGCTGAAAATGCGCATCGACCGTACTTCATGCACGGCCTGAGCCACTGGCTGGGGCTGGATGTCCATGACGTTGGTGCGTATGGCGCCGACCGTTCGCGCGTGCTGGAGCCGGGCATGGTATTAACCGTGGAGCCGGGGTTATATATCGCGCCGGATGCCGACGTGCCTGAAGAATACCGCGGGATTGGCATTCGTATTGAAGACGACATTGTCATTACCGAAACCGGTAATGAAAACCTGACCGCGAGTGTCGTGAAAAACGCTGACGATATCGAGGCGCTGATGGCAGCGGCGCGCGCATGAGCGTGATTATCGTGGGCGGCGGCATGACCGGGGCCACGCTGGCGCTGGCCATTTCGCATTTGACGCAGGGCCAGCTTCCGGTGCACCTGGTGGAAGCCGTTGCGCCAGAGGCGTCGAATCACCCCGGTTTTGATGCCCGCGCCATTGCGCTGGCGCAGGGAACCTGTCAGCAGCTTGCGCGTATTGGTATCTGGCAGGCGATAGCCGACCGTGCCACGGCGATCGGTACTGTTCACGTTAGCGATCGCGGCCATGCTGGCTTTGTCACGCTGGAGGCGCAGGATTACCGTATTGATGCCCTGGGTCAGGTCGTTGAGCTACACGATGTGGGTTTACGTCTGTTCCGCCTGCTTCAGGATGCGCCGGGCGTGACGTTGCATTGTCCGGCACGCGTGGCAAGCGTAAGCCGCAGTGAAGCGTCAGTCAGCGTAAAGCTGGAAAACGGCACCGTGCTGGATGGCCAACTGCTGGTTGCCGCAGACGGTTCGCGCTCGGCGCTCGGCACCCAGTGTGGCGTGGAGTGGCGCCAGCAGCCTTACGGGCAGGTGGCGGTTATCGCCAACGTCTCTACTGCTGCAGAACACAACGGCAGGGCGTTTGAACGCTTTACGCAGCATGGTCCGCTGGCGATGCTGCCGATGTCGAACGGTCGCTGTTCGCTGGTCTGGTGTCACCCGCAGGATAAGGCGGAAGAGGTTAAGGCCTGGTCAGACGAACGTTTTTGTACCGAGCTGCAAAAGGCGTTTGGCTGGCGGCTGGGGCGCATTACCCATGCCGGCAAGCGGACGGTATATCCTCTTTCATTAACCACCGCGTCGCAGTCCATTTCCCATCGTCTGGCGCTGGTCGGTAATGCCGCGCAGACGCTGCACCCCATTGCGGGGCAAGGCTTCAACCTTGGGTTACGCGACGTGATGAGTCTGGCAGAAACGCTTTCGCAGGCGTGGGGCGAGCAAAAAGACTGTGGCGCATATCAGGTGCTCAGTCATTACCAGAAGCGACGCCAGGCGGATAAAGAGGCGACAATCGGTGTCACCGATGGCCTGGTTCATCTGTTTGCCAATCGCTGGGCGCCGCTGGTTGCGGGCCGCAACCTCGGGCTGATGGCGATGGAACTATTCATACCGGCACGTGACGTGCTGGCGCAGCGGACTCTTGGTTGGGTCGCGCGTTAAGGAGTTATCACCGTGCAAAATGTTGATGTCGCTATCGTTGGCGGCGGTATGGTTGGACTGGCGCTGGCCTGTGGTTTACAGGGCAGCGGCCTGCGCGTGGCGGTGCTGGAACAGAAGCAGCCCCAGCCGGTAGCCCAGGATGCGCCGCCGGAACTGCGCGTCTCGGCAATCAATGCGGCCAGCGAAAAGCTGCTGACGCACCTTGGCGTCTGGTCGGATATCGTGGCGCAGCGCGCCAGCTGCTATCACGGCATGGAAGTTTGGGACAAAGACAGCTTTGGTCATATTGCTTTTGATGATGAAAGCATGGGCTATAGCCACCTTGGCCACATTATTGAGAATGCCGTTATTCATCATGCGCTGTGGCAAAAAGCGCAGTCCTGTAGCGATGTCACCCTGATGGCACCCGCGCAAATCCAGCAGGTGGCGTGGGGGGAAAACGAGGCGTTTATCACCCTGCAAAGCGGCGACATGCTGACCGCGCGTCTGGTGGTGGGGGCTGACGGGGCGAACTCCTGGCTGCGTAATAAAGCCGATATCCCGCTGACCTTCTGGGATTACCGTCATCACGCGCTGGTCGCGACGATCCGCACCGAAGAGCCGCACGGCGGCGTGGCGCGGCAGATTTTCCACAACGACGGTATACTGGCGTTCCTGCCGCTTGCCGATCCGCACCTGTGCTCGATTGTCTGGTCGCTGGTGCCGGAGAAAGCCCGGCAGATGCATGAGGCGACGCCGGAAGCCTTTAACCAGGCGCTGTGCGTGGCGTTTGATAACCGCCTTGGCCTGTGCACGCTTGAGAGCGAGCGGCAGGTGTTCCCGCTAACTGGCCGTTACGCGCGCCAGTTTGCGGCGCACCGTCTGGCACTGGTGGGGGATGCGGCGCATACCATTCATCCGCTGGCCGGGCAGGGGGTTAACCTTGGCTTTATGGACGCGGCGGAGCTGGTAGAAGAGCTGCGTCGTTTGCATCGCGAAGGGAAAGATATCGGTCAGCATCTCTATCTGCGTCGCTACGAACGCAGCCGCAAGCACAGCGCGGCGGTGATGCTGGCGGGTATGCAGGGCTTCCGCGAACTGTTTGCCGGTGCCAATCCGGCGAAAAAACTGCTGCGCGACATTGGCCTCAAGCTTGCCGATACCCTTCCGGGTGTTAAACCCCAACTCCTTCGTCAGGCGATGGGTCTGAACGACCTGCCGGACTGGCTACGCTAATTTAGACCCCCGTCACACTTTATTTTCCCGGCCTCTGCGCCGGGGAAATTCCCTCGTTTGAAATATTCTAATTTCACGCCATTTTTCGCATTAGATAATCTAATGTCGCGTTTTTCTGGTTGCGGAAATTCAGCCCGTTTTTCCGCATGAAATATCACCATGTGCTAAATCCTGTTAGCGTGATGTTAATTTTGTGCGGGGTTAATCGCATTTTTCCAGTGAATAACTCTGTAGGCTTTTCAGCGTTTTTTGGTCATAAGCTAATGTGATGACCCGTTTTACCTTATGGTTAACCGCCGGTTTCGGTGGTAAGTTCAGGTAAAAGAGAACGTTTGCGTCGGGCCTGATATCGGGGCCGATACCGGGTTTCACGGTGAATTTTTCAACGAGGACAAGATGGCTCAACAGACTCCTTTGTACGAACAGCACGTGTTATGCGGCGCCCGCATGGTGGACTTCCACGGCTGGATGATGCCGCTGCACTACGGCTCGCAGATTGATGAGCACCACGCGGTGCGCACCGATGCCGGTATGTTCGACGTGTCCCACATGACGATTGTCGATCTGCACGGTAGCCGCACCCGGGAGTTTTTGCGTTATCTGCTGGCAAACGACGTCGCCAAACTAAAAACGCCGGGTAAAGCGCTCTATACCGGCATGCTGAATGCCTCTGGCGGCGTGATTGATGACCTTATCGTCTATTACTTCACCGAAGATTTCTTCCGCCTCGTTGTAAACTCCGCCACCCGCGAAAAAGACCTCTCCTGGATCACCCAACACGCCGAACCGTATGCCATCGACATCACCGTCCGTGACGATTTGTCACTGATTGCCGTGCAGGGGCCGAACGCGCAGGCGAAAGCCGCGTCTCTGTTCAACGATGAGCAGCGTAAAGCCACTGAAGGCATGAAGCCGTTCTTCGGCGTGCAGGCGGGCGATCTGTTTATCGCCACCACCGGCTACACCGGCGAAGCGGGCTACGAAATTGCGATGCCGAACGAGAAGGCCGCTGATTTCTGGCGTGCGCTGGTGGAAGCGGGCGTGAAGCCGGCCGGCCTTGGCGCGCGCGATACGCTGCGCCTGGAGGCAGGCATGAACCTCTACGGTCAGGAGATGGATGAAGGCGTCTCTCCGCTGGCCGCTAACATGGGCTGGACCATCGCATGGGAACCGGCTGACCGTGACTTTATTGGCCGTGAAGCGCTGGAGATGCAGCGCGAGAAGGGCACTGAACAGCTGGTTGGCCTGGTGATGAAGGAAAAAGGCGTACTGCGCGGCGAGCTGCCTGTACGTTTTACCGATGCTGACGGCAATCCTCGCGAAGGCGTGATCACCAGCGGAACCTTCTCACCGACGCTGGGCTACAGTATTGCACTGGCACGCGTGCCGGCAGGCATTGGCGAAACGGCGGTAGTGCAAATCCGCAACCGCGAAATGCCGGTCAACGTGACCAAACCGATTTTTGTTCGCGCCGGTAAGCCGGTCGCCTAACTATTTTTATCAGGAGAACTTCAATGAGCAATGTGCCAGCAGAACTGAAATACAGCAAAGAACACGAGTGGCTGCGCAAAGAGGCGGACGGCACTTACACCGTCGGGATCACCGAGCATGCGCAAGAGCTGCTGGGCGACATGGTGTTTGTTGACCTGCCTGAAGTCGGCGCAACCGTGAGCGCGGGCGACGACTGCGCCGTGGCAGAGTCCGTCAAAGCGGCATCAGACATCTACGCACCGGTAAGCGGTGAAATTGTCGCCGTCAACGACGCGCTGAACGACTCCCCGGAGCTGGTCAACAGCGAGCCTTATGGCGAAGGCTGGATCTTCAAGATCAAAGCCAGCGACGAATCGCAGGTTGCCGCGCTGCTGGATGCGACCGCGTACGAAGCCCTGTTAGAAGACGAGTAAGCCATTATCCCTCTCCCCTTTGGGGAGAGGGTAGGGTGAGGGGAACAGACGACACCCTCACCCCAGCCCTCTCCCTCAGGGAGAGGGAGAAAACACATTCACTGCACGTTTCAGGAACCATCGCTCATGACACAGACTTTAAGCCAGCTTGAAAACCGTGGCGCCTTCATTGAACGTCACATTGGGCCGGATGCTCAGCAACAGCAGGAGATGCTGAAGACGGTTGGCGCGGATTCATTAGACGCACTGATCGGCCAGATTGTGCCAAAAGACATCCAGCTTGCCACACCGCCTCAGGTGGGTGAAGCCACCACGGAATTTGCCGCACTGGCGGAGCTGAAGGCTATCGCCGGCCTCAACAAGCGCTTTAAGTCTTACATTGGCATGGGCTACACCAACGTGCAGTTGCCGCCGGTCATCCTGCGCAACATGCTGGAAAACCCGGGCTGGTACACCGCCTATACCCCGTATCAGCCAGAAGTCTCTCAGGGGCGCCTGGAAGCGCTGCTGAACTTCCAGCAGGTGACGCTGGATCTGACCGGAATGGACATCGCTTCCGCGTCTCTGCTGGATGAAGCTACCGCGGCTGCCGAAGCCATGGCGATGGCGAAGCGCGTCAGCAAGCTGAAAAATGCTAACCGTTTCTTCGTGGCGGCGGACGTTCATCCGCAGACGCTGGACGTTGTGCGTACCCGAGCGGAAACCTTCGGCTTTGACGTGATTGTCGACGACGCTGATAAAGTGCTGGATCACCAGGACGTCTTCGGCGTGCTGCTGCAGCAGGTGGGGACCACCGGTGAAGTTCACGACTACGGCGCACTGATTGCCGAGCTGAAATCCCGTAAGGTGGTTGTCAGCGTCGCTGCTGATTTTATGGCGCTGGTGCTGCTGACGGCCCCGGGTAAACAGGGCGCGGATATTGTCTTCGGCTCTGCACAGCGCTTCGGCGTGCCGATGGGCTACGGCGGTCCGCATGCGGCGTTCTTCGGCGCTAAAGATGAATTTAAACGCTCCATGCCTGGCCGTATCATCGGCGTCTCAAAAGACGCTGCCGGTAACACCGCGCTGCGCATGGCGATGCAGACTCGCGAGCAGCATATCCGCCGCGAGAAAGCGAACTCCAACATTTGTACTTCGCAGGTGCTGCTGGCCAACATCGCCAGCCTGTACGCCGTGTTCCACGGCCCGGCTGGCCTGAAACGCATTGCCAGCCGCATTCACCGTCTGGCCGATATTCTGGCCTGCGGCCTGCAGCAGAATGGCCTCAAACTGCGCCATGCCCACTACTTCGACACGCTGTGCGTGGACGTGGCGGATAAAGCGGCAGTGCTGGCTCGCGCGAATGCCGCAGAGATCAACCTGCGCAGCGACATCCACAACGCCGTCGGCATTACGCTGGATGAAAGCACCACCCGCGACGATATTCTCAACCTGTTCAACGTGCTGCTGGGTGACGCGCACGGTCTGGACATTGACGCGCTCGACAAAGAGGTCGCGCTCGACAGCCGCTCCATTCAGGACAGCATGCTGCGTAACGACGCGATCCTGACGCACCCGGTCTTTAATCGCTACCACAGCGAAACCGAGATGATGCGTTACATGCACTCTCTGGAACGCAAAGATCTGGCGCTGAATCAGGCGATGATCCCGCTGGGCTCCTGCACCATGAAGCTGAACGCCGCGGCAGAGATGATCCCAATCACCTGGCCTGAGTTTGCCGAGCTGCACCCGTTCTGCCCGCCAGAGCAGGCGGAAGGCTATCATATGATGATCAATCAGCTTTCCGACTGGCTGGTGAAGCTGACCGGTTACGACGCGCTCTGCATGCAGCCGAACTCCGGTGCGCAGGGTGAATACGCGGGCCTGCTGGCCATCCGTCATTATCACGAAAGCCGCAACGAAGGGCACCGCGATATCTGCCTGATCCCAAGCTCCGCACATGGTACCAACCCGGCCTCCGCTCAGATGGCGGGCATGGAAGTGGTGGTCGTGGCGTGTGATAAGAACGGCAACATCGATTTGGCCGACCTGCGTGCGAAAGCCGAGCAGGCAGGCGACAAGCTCTCCTGCATCATGGTGACCTATCCGTCCACCCACGGCGTGTACGAAGAGACCATCCGCGAAGTGTGCGAAGTGGTGCATCAGTTCGGCGGTCAGGTATACCTCGACGGCGCGAACATGAATGCTCAGGTAGGCATTACTTCTCCGGGCTTTATCGGCGCGGACGTGTCGCACCTGAACCTGCACAAGACCTTCTGCATCCCGCACGGCGGTGGCGGTCCGGGCATGGGGCCAATCGGTGTGAAAGCGCACCTGGCGCCGTTTGTCCCAGGCCACAGCGTCGTGCAGATCGAAGGCATGCTGACCCGTCAGGGGGCGGTCTCTGCCGCACCGTTCGGCAGCGCTTCAATCCTGCCAATCAGCTGGATGTATATTCGCATGATGGGCGCGGAAGGGTTGAAAAAAGCAAGCCAGGTGGCGATCCTGAATGCCAACTACATCGCGACTCGCCTGAAGTCGGCCTTCCCGGTGCTCTATACCGGCCGTGACGGTCGCGTGGCGCACGAGTGCATCCTCGATATTCGTCCGCTGAAAGAGCAGACCGGCATCAGTGAGCTGGATATCGCCAAGCGCCTGATTGACTACGGCTTCCACGCGCCAACCATGTCGTTCCCGGTAGCGGGTACGCTGATGGTGGAGCCAACGGAGTCCGAGAGCAAAGCCGAGCTGGACCGCTTTATCGACGCGATGCTGGCCATCCGCATGGAGATCGATCGCGTGCAGGACGGCGAGTGGACGCTGGAAGATAACCCGCTGGTTAACGCCCCGCACACCCAGCACGAAATGGTGGCCGAGTGGAACCACGGCTATTCCCGCGAGCTGGCGGTCTTCCCGGCAGGTGTGGCAAACAAATACTGGCCGACCGTGAAGCGTCTGGATGATGTGTACGGCGACCGTAACCTGTTCTGCTCCTGCGTACCGATGAGCGAATACCAGTAATCGCGCGGGTGAAGTCATGTAAGCCGGGTAAGGCGAAGCCGCCACCCGGCTTTTTTATTGGGAGAAGAGAATGGGCATTGCACTTGTGACCGGCGCGAGCCGCGGCATTGGGAAAGCCACCGCGCTGCAGCTGGCACGCGAAGGCTATACCGTGGCGGTAAATTATCATCACAACATCAAGGCCGCGACGGACGTTATCAACCAGATTGTCAATGCCGGAGGGAAAGCCTTTGCCGTTCGCGCAGACATCAGCGATGAAGCTCAGGTGCTGGCGATGTTTGACAGCCTCGATCGTGATGGCGAGCCGCTTACCGCGCTGGTCAATAATGCGGGGATCCTGTTTGAACAATCGACTATCGAGAATTTGTCCGCAGAGCGCATTAACCGCGTACTGGCAACTAACGTCACGGGTTACTTCCTCTGCTGCCGGGAGGCGGTCAAGCGCATGTCTTTTAAACATGGCGGCAAGGGCGGGGCGATAGTGAATGTCTCGTCAGCGGCGTCCCGACTCGGTGCGCCAGGCGAATATGTGGATTATGCCGCGTCCAAGGGAGCGGTTGACTCTCTGACCACCGGCTTAGCGCTGGAGGTAGCGGCGCAGGGTATTCGCGTAAACTGTGTACGACCGGGGCTGATTTATACCGATATCCATGCCTCAGGCGGGGAACCGGGCCGCGTGGACCGGGTGAAATCGTTACTGCCGATGCAGCGCGGCGGGCAGCCGGAAGAGGTGGCCCAGGCGATTGTCTGGCTGCTGAGCGAGAAGGCGTCGTACGTGACGGGGAGTTTTATAGAGTTGGCGGGCGGGAAATAACCCCTCACCCTAACCCTCTCCCCAAAGGGGAGAGGGGATCAATAGTAGCGCCGCCCGGCGTTACGGAGTTAGAGTTTCTCGCCGTTGCTGGCAATCACGCCTCTATACCACTCGAAGCTTTTCTTACGGGAGCGCGACATGTCGCCCGTACCGTCGTCGTGTTTGTTCACATAGATAAAGCCGTAGCGCTTGCTGTACTGGCCGGTGGTGAACGACACGCAGTCGATACAGCCCCACGGCGTGTAGCCCATCAGATCCACGCCATCATGGGTTACGGCTTTGATCATCTCTTCCACGTGAGCGCGCAGGTAGTCGATGCGATAGTCGTCGTTGATGCTGCCGTCTTCTTCGACTTTATCGTAAGCGCCGAAGCCGTTTTCCACAATAAACAGCGGCTTCTGGTAACGCTCGTACAGTTCGCACAGCGAATAGCGCAGGCCCACCGGATCAATCTGCCAGCCCCAGTCGGAGGCCTTGACGTGCGGGTTTGGCACGCTGCCTTCAAAGCCCGAAATCGCATCTCCGGTGCCGCCTTCCGCTTTGACCGCGTTGGTCATGTAGTAGCTGAAGCCTAAGTAGTCGCAGGTACCTTCACGCAGGATCTGTTCGTCACCTGGCTCCATCCTGATGGAGAAGCCACGACGCTCCCACTCATTCAGCACGTAAGACGGGTAGTAACCGCGAAGCTGGACGTCGGTAAAGACATAGCGCTCGCGCATCGATTCCTGGGCGAACATCACGTCTTCCGGTTTGCAGGAGAAGGGATAGAGCGCCACCATGGCCAGCATGCAGCCGACTTTCATCTCCGGGTTGATACGGCGCGCGGCTTTTACCGCCAGGGCGCTGGCCACAAACTGGTGATGCAGCACCTGGTACATGGTCTCTTCCGGGTTGTCGTGATCGGTATAAACCACACCGGAGCAGCAATAGCCGAACAGCGGTGCACGCCAGTTACGCTGGTTGTTGATTTCGTTGAAGGTCATCCAGTATTTGACCTTGTTTTTGTAGCGCTCAAAAACCACTTCCGCGAAACGCACAAAGAAATCGACCACTTTACGGTTGGTCCAGCTGCCGTATTCCTGCACCAGGTGCAGCGGCATTTCGAAGTGGGAGAGGGTGATCACCGGTTCGATGTTGTATTTCAGCAGCTCATCGAACATGTCGTCGTAAAACTTCAGCCCTTCTTCGTTGGGCTGCGTTTCATCACCTTTCGGGAAGATACGCGTCCAGGCGATGGAGGTGCGGAAACATTTGAAGCCCATCTCGGCGAACAGCTTGATGTCTTCTTTATAGTGGCCGTGGAAGTCGATGGCCTCATGATTGGGGTAGTATTTACCCGGCACCACCTCTTGGGTGATCTCACGCGGCACACCGTGTGCGCCGCCGGTCAGAACATCACAAATGCTCGGCCCTTTACCGCCTTTATTCCAGCCGCCTTCCACCTGGTGAGCGGCAACGGCACCACCCCATAAAAAATCTTTTGGTAAGGTTAATTTTTTCATCGCTGCTATTCTCAATAAATGGCTTACTGGCATCGAGTCTAGCAAAGCGGAATTAAATGTCACGATATAACAATTTGCACTCAATGTGATTTGTTACATCAAAAAAACAGGATGTTTTATTCTGTCAGTTTCTTCGCCAGTTTACGGCCGAGAGATTCCAGAATATAGATGACGGGAATTTGCGTGGTAATATCGTAAACGCCCGCAATACGCGTCTGGGGGACATGCCAGGAGAGATTAAAATCCGCCAGTTTTGCCAGACGCGAGTGCTCGTGGCTGGTAATGGAGAGCACCTTACAGTGGTGCAGGCTGAACTGGCTGGCGAAGCGCAGGATCTCTTCGGTCTCACCTGAGACGGAAAGGACAATGGCAAGTGCATTTTTCGCCATATCATTGGTCACCGGGAAATAAGGGTCGTCGATATGGTTGCTGAATTTTCCAATATTTGAGAAGAAGCGTGCACCATATTTCGCCAGCGATCCAGATGTACCAGCGCCGACAAATATAATTCGCTCTGAAGATAAAATAATATCGACTGCATCATCCAGTAACGCATCGAACTCTTCGTTATTCACGCTCTTAAAAAAGCTGATAATTTCGCTGGCACCGAAATTCGCCTGTTGGGGCTCATTTTGCTCTAAATAGAGCTTAAAGCGCACGCGAAACTCCGAATAGCCTTCGCAGTTGAGTTTGCGGCAAAAGCGCAGGATCGTGGTGGTGGAGACCCCCGCCGCATCCGCCAGTTCGCGGATGGTCATGTACATCACTTTGTCACGGTTTTTAATGACATAGTTATAGACCATCATCTCAAGGTTATTGAGACTGGCAATGACGGAGTGGGTGAACATACTCACAATGGCATAACTCTCATTCAGACCTTATCTCCCCATCATAACATGCAGCCAGACGGCAGGTTCCATTTTTATGCCTTTGATTCATAATGATTAAATTTTTATGTGAACAAATGTTAGGTGAAAAATTTATTTATGCCTATGATTTTTAGGTATAAATTCTGAAATGAAATTATTTTAGCTAACAGGTGTTCACTGGAATCATTCTCAGTTAGCATAGTGATGCGATGAATAATCATCTTTTGTTTTCCCGGAGTTTTGTATGGTGAGTAGACCATTAATCGCACAGGGATATTCGCTGGCTGAGGAGATAGCCAACAGCATCAGCCACGGCATTGGCCTGGTGTTTGGGATTGTCGGTTTAGTGTTATTACTGGTACAGGCGGTGGATACCAACGCCAGCGCGATGGCCATTACCAGCTACAGCCTGTATGGCGGGAGCATGATCCTGCTGTTCCTGGCCTCGACGCTGTATCACGCGATCCCGCATCAGCGGGCCAAGATGTGGCTTAAGAAATTTGACCACTGCGCTATCTATCTTCTTATTGCAGGTACCTATACGCCGTTTCTGCTGGTGGGGCTCAACTCACCGCTGTCGCGCGGCCTGATGATTGTTATCTGGAGCCTGGCGCTGCTGGGGATCCTGTTTAAGCTGACCATCGCGCACCGCTTCAAGGTGCTGTCGCTGGTGACTTATCTGACGATGGGCTGGCTGTCGCTGATTGTGGTGTATCAGCTGGCCGTCAAACTGGCGGTAGGAGGCGTGACCCTGCTGGCCTTAGGTGGCGTGGTGTACTCGCTCGGTGTGATTTTCTACGTCTGCAAGCGTATCCCCTACAACCATGCCATCTGGCACGGCTTTGTGCTGGGGGGCAGCGTGTGCCATTTTCTGGCGATTTATTTGTATGTGGGGCAGGTATAGTTTTTTGTCGGGTGGCGGCTTCGCCTTACCCGACCTACAGGATCTGTAGGCCCGGTAAGCGCAGCGCCACCGGGCGATACAGCATCACTCTTCCAGAGAATACGGCAGCGGCTCAATGCTCAGCGTATTCGCGTCGTCACGCACGCGGAACACGCTGTCGGCTTCCATGTCGTTATTCATCACCGCCTGCACCAGAAGACGTCCGTCATCCAGCTGTACGGCGGCTAACACGGTGCCGGTACGGCGCCAGTTATCACCCATCTTCAGCTCGAGATCTTCACCGGCTTCCGGTACGCGGCTGGCGTGACCTGCCAGCGTCCACAGCGCACGTTTGTTTGCCCCGCGGAATTTAGCCCGCGCGACCATCTCCTGGCCGGTGTAACAGCCTTTTTTAAAGCTGATGCCGCCCAGCGCCTGCAGGTTGGTGGCCTGAGGAATAAACTGCGCGCTGTTGGCCGCGTCAATGACCGGCAGGCCCGCTTCGATATTCAGCGCCAGCCACTGCTGGCTGTTGTTGAACTGCGCTTCGCCGCGCAGCGCCTCGGTTACGCGCTCGGCCGTTGCGGCATCCGTGACTAACAGGAAACGCTCCGCCGGGTGTTCAAACCACAGAATGGACGTCGCGCCTTCGCTGACCACCTGCTTTTCTGCATCCGGCAGTTCACTGAACAGGTTTTTCAGCGCCGCACGTGCCTGGAAGCCGGCCACGCCCAGCAGGACATGTTCGTCGTCCGGGGCGATAGTGACTTTGGAAAAGACGGCGTACTTTTTCAGCTCTTTGAGCTGTGCGTCACGCAGGCTGCGACGCTCAATAAAGGCAAAGCCGTCATGACGGCGGAACAGACGCAGGTTGCTCCACATCTTGCCTTTTGGGTCGCAGTGCGCGGCCAGCAGGTGCTGGTGTTCGGTCATCTGGCTGACGTCGGCTGTCACCTGGCCCTGCAGGTATTTTTCGGCGTCGGCACCGGTGAGGGTTGCCAGCGCCCAGTCATCAAGAGAAATAAGCGTCAGCGGCAGACGCGCAGAGGCGGCGGGCTGGCGAGGAGAAAATGGTGTAAATGCCATAACGATATCCTGAATTGCTTAACGCTTTGATAATGCCTAATGGTAAAAGAGCCTGCAGGCAATGCAAGCGCTTTCAACAGGCCATTTGTGCCTTAAACCGCTTATGCGTAGCGCCACGCAAAATAGTGTAATCCGCTGTCTTCGTAGGGTTTATTCTGGAAGCTGACTCGTTGATCGCAATATTCCAGTAAAGAAACGGTCAAAAACACGTTACACTAACGAGTGTCCCCGTAGAGAAATAAAGAACACTGAACGGGGCGCCGACTGTGCCAAACGTAATGCAGGAAACTGAACATGGATATTAACAACAAGGCCCGTATCCACTGGGCGTGTCGTCGCGGCATGCGTGAGCTTGATATTTCCATCATGCCTTTCTTTGAATATGAGTATGACAGCTTAAGCGATGAGGATAAGCATCTGTTTGTTCGCCTGCTTGAGTCTGACGATCCGGATTTATTCAACTGGCTGATGAACCACGGCAAACCCGCCGACACCGAGTTGCAACGGATGGTGCAATTAATTCAAACACGGAATCGGGAACGTGGTCCTGTGGCAATCTGATCTTCGCGTCTCATGGCGCTCGCAGTGGATGTCGTTATTGCTCCACGGCCTGGTTGCGGCCATTGTGCTGCTGATGCCATGGCCGCTGAGCTACACGCCGCTGTGGCTGCTGCTACTGTCGTTTGTCGTATTTGACAGCGTACGCAGCCAGCGCCGCATCAATGCCCGTCAGGGAGAGATCAAATTACTGATGGATTCCCGCCTGCGCTGGCAGGGAACAGAGTGGGATATCCTCGGTATGCCCTGGATGCTCAATACCGGCATGATGTTACGGTTACGCAAGGTAGAAGGCGGACGTTGCCAGCATCTGTGGCTGGCCGCTGATAGTATGGATGCGGCCGAGTGGCGAGACCTGCGCCGTATGCTGTTGCAACAGACGACGCAGGGGTAATGCACGTTAGCTAAACTTTTCCGCCATTTCGCCCAGAATCTGCTCACACCAGGTTTGCAGGCGTTCATCGCTGAGATCGTACTGGTTGGTTTCATCCAGCGCGAGCCCGACAAACAGTTCGCCGTCGGCAATAATCGGTTTTTTACTGGTGAACTCATAACCTTCGGTTGGCCAGTAGCCGATAAACGACACCCCTTTCGGCGCCAGCTTATCATGCAGCATGCCCAGGGCATCCAGGAACCACTCCCCGTAACCCAGCTGATCCCCCATGCCGTACATGGCAACGATTTTGCCGTCAAGATTGACTGAATCGAGCTGATCCCAGATGGCTTCCCAGTCCTCCTGTATTTCACCGAAATCCCAGGTTGGGATGCCGAGGATCAGCACATCGTACTGTTCCATCAGCGCGACCGCGTCATCTTTCAGGTTATGCAACGTCACCAGTTCCGGGCCAATGATGTCGCGAATTTTTTCTGCCGCCATTTCGGTGTAGCAGGTGCTGGAACCATAGAACAGACCAATATTCATCGCGTAACTATCTCAATTCTTGCGTTGACTTTGCGCGTAGTGTACCAGAAACCGGTCACAATCAGGCATAATGGCCTGACTGCAGAATCAAAGGGGCTGACGTGGAAAAGGATCTCGCACTGATCGAACAGTTTCTCGATGCACTGTGGCTGGAGAAAAATCTGGCCGAGAATACCCTCAGTGCCTACCGTCGCGATCTCACCATGCTGGTGGAGTGGCTGGCGCACCGGGGGTTATCCCTTGCGAGCGCGCAAAGTGACGACCTGCAGGCGCTGCTCGGGGAACGTATCGCGGGGGGGTACAAAGCCACCAGTTCCGCACGTTTGCTCAGCGCTATGCGTCGGCTGTTCCAGCACCTTTACCGGGAGAAGATCCGCGAAGACGATCCCAGTGCGCTGCTGGCATCGCCGAAACTCCCGCAGCGGCTGCCGAAAGATCTCAGCGAAGCACAAGTTGAGAGATTATTACAGTCACCGGCAGTTGACCTGCCGCTGGAGTTACGCGATAAAGCCATGCTTGAGCTATTGTATGCTACCGGCTTGCGCGTTTCGGAACTGGTTGGCCTGACGATGAGCGATATCAGCCTGCGTCAGGGCGTGGTGCGCGTGATAGGTAAAGGTAACAAGGAACGGCTGGTACCGCTGGGTGAAGAGGCGGTGTACTGGCTGGAAACGTACCTGGAGCACGGCCGTCCGTGGTTGCTCAACGGTGCGTCTATCGACGTCCTGTTCCCGAGCCAGCGCGCCAAGCAGATGACGCGGCAAACGTTCTGGCATCGCATCAAGCATTACGCCGCACTGGCGGGTATCGACAGTGAAAAGCTGTCGCCGCACGTATTGCGTCACGCCTTTGCGACGCATCTGCTGAACCATGGCGCCGATCTGCGCGTGGTGCAGATGCTGCTGGGACACAGCGATCTTTCCACGACGCAAATTTACACCCATGTCGCGACGGAACGCCTGCGGCAGCTACACCAACAGCACCACCCTCGAGCGTGAGTGCCGACGAATTGTAACAGGATCAACTATGAAAAAGTCTTTCGCGCTGTTCACCCTGCTGGCAGCCTCATTTACCGGTTTCGCCCATGCGGATGACGCCGCCATTAAACAGTCGCTGGCGAAGCTTGGCGTCACCAGTAGCGATATTCAGCCAGCCCCGGTTGCCGGCCTGAAAACGGTGCTGACCAACAGCGGCGTGCTGTACGTCACCGAAGACGGCAAACATATGATTCAGGGCCCGCTGTACGATGTGAGCGGCGCGCAGCCGGTCAACGTCACCAACCAGCTGCTGATGAAAAACCTGAACGCGCTCGAAAAAGAGATGATCGTCTATAAAGCGGCGCAGGAAAAACACGTTATTACCGTCTTCACCGACATCACCTGCGGCTACTGCCACAAGCTGCATGAAGAGATGAAAGACTACAACGCGCTGGGCATTACCGTGCGTTACCTGGCTTTCCCGCGTGCAGGCGTGCAGAGCCAGCCGGAGAAGGACATGAAGGCTATCTGGTGTGCGAAAGACCGCAACAAAGCGTTTGATGATGCGATGAGCGGGAAAGAGATTAAGCCAGCGTCCTGCGACATCGACATTGCTAACCACTACGCGCTGGGTGTGCAGTTTGGCGTGAACGGTACGCCTGCGATTGTGCTGAGCAACGGTTACGTTGTTCCGGGCTATCAGGGACCGAAAGAGATGAAAGAATTCCTCGATGCCCACCAGAAACAGTTTGGTGGTAAATAATCCGCGTGAAAGCCCCCATAAAATTGCGCCGCCGCGAGGCGGTTGAACCGGTTGATTTGCCAGACGATCTCTCACCGCTGCTGAAGCGCCTCTATGCCAGCCGCGGCGTGCGCCGCGCTGAGGATCTTGAACGCAGCGTGAAAGGGATGCTGCCCTGGCAGCAGCTGAACGGTATCGAAAAAGCGACCGAGATGCTCTACGACGCGCTGCGCGAAGGCACGCGCATTGTGGTGGTAGGGGATTTCGATGCCGACGGCGCAACCAGCACCGCGCTGAGCGTACTCAGCCTGCGCGCGCTGGGCTGCGATAACGTTACCTATCTGGTGCCGAACCGTTTTGAAGACGGCTATGGCCTCAGCCCGGAAGTGGTCGATCAGGCCCACGCCCGCGGTGCGCAGATGATCATGACCGTGGATAACGGCATCTCCTCCCATGCGGGGGTCGATCATGCCCATCAGCTGGGGATCCCGGTGCTGGTCACCGATCACCACCTGCCGGGCGAAACGCTGCCTGCGGCGGAAGCGATCGTTAACCCAAACCTGCGCGACTGTGAATTTCCCTCCAAAGCTCTCGCGGGCGTAGGCGTGGCGTTTTATCTGATGCTGGCGCTGCGCACGCTGCTGCGTGATAAAGGCTGGTTTGAATCCCGCGGGATTGCCGTACCCAACCTGGCTGAATACCTCGACCTGGTGGCGCTGGGTACCGTCGCGGACGTGGTGCCGCTTGACACCAATAACCGCATTTTGACCTGGCAGGGTTTAAGCCGCATCCGGGCGGGCAAGTGCCGTCCGGGGATCAAGGCGCTGCTGGAGATTGCCAACCGCGACCCGCTCAAGCTGGCGGCAAGCGATCTCGGCTTTGCTCTCGGGCCGCGCCTGAACGCCGCCGGAAGACTGGACGATATGTCCGTCGGGGTCGCGCTGCTGTTGTGCGACAACATCGGTGAAGCGCGCGTGCTGGCCAACGAGCTGGATGCCCTGAACCAGACCCGTAAAGAGATTGAGCAGGGGATGCAGGCCGAAGCGCTGACCCTGTGTGAAAAGCTCGAGCGCAGCGGCGATACGTTGCCGGGTGGCCTGGCGATGTACCATCCCGAGTGGCATCAGGGCGTGGTGGGCATTCTGGCGTCACGCATTAAAGAGCGTTTCCACCGTCCGGTGATAGCCTTTGCCCCTGCGGGCGACGGCACGCTGAAAGGCTCCGGCCGCTCGATTCAGGGTCTGCACATGCGCGACGCGCTGGAGCGGCTCGATACGCTCTACCCGGGTCTGATGATCAAGTTCGGCGGCCATGCGATGGCGGCGGGGCTGTCCCTTGAAGAGGCGAAGTTCGACGAGTTTCAGCGTCTGTTTGGTGAGCTGGTCACCGACTGGATTGACCCGGCCCTGTTGCAGGGAGAAGTGGTGTCCGATGGCGAGCTCTCACCGCTGGAGATGACGATGGAGGTGGCGCAAATGCTCCGCGATGCGGGTCCCTGGGGGCAGATGTTCCCGGAACCGTTGTTCGACGGTCGTTTCCGTCTGCTGCAGCAGCGTATCGTCGGTGAACGTCATCTGAAAGTGATGGTTGAGCCGGTCGGCGGCGGGCCGCTGCTGGACGGCATTGCCTTCAACGTGGACACGTCGATATGGCCGGATAACGGCGTGCGCGAGGTTGAACTGGCGTACAAACTGGATATCAACGAGTTTCGTGGTAACCGCTCCCTTCAGATCATCATCGACAATATCTGGCCAATTTAGCGGCAGTAATCTCTATAAAAAAGGGCGTGGATTCGGTACAATCCCGCTCTTATCACCGCATTTTGACTAGTCCATAAAAGAAAACAGACCATGTTTGAAATTAATCCGGTAAAAAACCGTATTCAGGACCTCACGGAGCGCTCTGACGTTCTTAGGGGGTATCTTTGACTACGATGCCAAGAAAGAGCGTCTTGAAGAAGTAAACGCCGAGCTGGAACAGCCGGACGTCTGGAACGAACCTGAACGCGCACAGGCGCTGGGTAAAGAGCGTTCCTCTCTCGAAGCTATCGTAGATACTCTGGATCAAATGGCTCAGGGGCTGGAAGATGTTTCCGGTTTGCTGGAGCTGGCTGTAGAAGCCGACGACGAAGAAACCTTTAACGAAGCCGTGGCAGAACTCGACGTGCTGGAAGAGAAGCTGGCGCAGCTTGAATTCCGTCGTATGTTCTCCGGCGAATACGACAGCGCTGACTGCTATCTCGATATTCAGGCAGGTTCAGGCGGTACCGAGGCGCAGGACTGGGCCAGCATGCTGATGCGTATGTATCTGCGCTGGGCTGAAGCGCGCGGTTTCAAAACCGAAATTATCGAAGAGTCTGAAGGTGAAGTGGCTGGTATTAAGTCCGTCACCATCAAGATCATTGGCGACTACGCCTACGGCTGGCTGCGTACCGAAACCGGCGTACACCGTCTGGTGCGTAAGAGCCCGTTCGACTCCGGTGGCCGTCGTCATACCTCCTTCAGTTCCGCGTTTGTTTACCCGGAAGTGGATGAAGACATCGATATCGAAATCAACCCGGCGGACCTGCGTATCGACGTTTACCGCGCATCCGGCGCGGGCGGACAGCACGTTAACCGTACGGAATCTGCGGTACGTATTACCCACATTCCAACCGGGCTGGTCACGCAATGCCAGAACGACCGTTCCCAGCATAAGAACAAAGACCAGGCCATGAAGCAGATGAAAGCGAAGCTTTATGAGCTGGAGATGCAGAAGAAAAATGCTGAGAAACAGGCGATGGAAGATAACAAGTCTGACATCGGCTGGGGCAGCCAGATCCGTTCTTACGTCCTTGATGACTCCCGCATCAAAGACCTGCGTACCGGGGTTGAAACCCGCAACACGCAGGCGGTGCTGGACGGCAGCCTGGACCAATTTATCGAAGCAAGTTTGAAAGCAGGGTTATGAGGAACCAACATGTCTGAACAACAAGCACAGGGCGCTGACGCGGTAGTCGATCTTAACAACGAACTGAAAAACCGCCGCGAGAAGCTGGCAGCGCTGCGTGAGCAGGGCGTGCCGTTCCCGAACGATTTTCGTCGTGACCACACCTCAGACCAACTGCACGCTGACTTCGACGCGAAAGAGAACGAAGAGCTGGAAGCGCTGAACGTTGAAGTGGCCGTTGCAGGCCGCATGATGACCCGTCGTATCATGGGTAAAGCCTCCTTCGTGACTCTGCAGGACGTTGGCGGCCGCATTCAGCTGTACGTGTCCCGTGACGATCTGCCGGAAGGCATCTACAACGAGCAGTTCAAGAAGTGGGACCTGGGCGATATCCTGGGCGCGAAAGGTAAACTGTTCAAAACCAAGACCGGTGAACTGTCTATCCACTGCACCGAGCTGCGTCTGTTGACCAAAGCCCTGCGCCCGCTGCCGGACAAATTCCACGGCCTGCAGGATCAGGAAGCGCGCTATCGTCAGCGCTACCTGGATCTCATCTCTAACGATGAATCCCGTAAGACCTTCAAAATTCGCTCCCAGATCATGGCCGGTATTCGCCAGTTCATGGTTAACCGCGACTTTATGGAAGTGGAAACCCCGATGATGCAGGTGATCCCAGGCGGCGCGTCTGCGCGTCCGTTCATCACCCATCACAATGCCCTGGACCTGGACATGTACCTGCGTATCGCGCCGGAACTGTACCTGAAGCGTCTGGTAGTCGGTGGTTTTGACCGCGTGTTCGAGATAAACCGTAACTTCCGTAACGAAGGTATCTCCGTTCGTCATAACCCAGAGTTCACCATGATGGAACTCTATATGGCGTATGCAGATTATAAAGACCTGATCGAACTCACCGAATCCCTGTTCCGTACGCTGGCGCAGGATATTCTGGGCACCACCCAGGTCCCTTACGGTGAAGAAGTCTTCGATTTCGGCAAGCCGTTCGAAAAACTGACCATGCGCGAAGCGATCAAGAAATACCGTCCGGAAACCAACATGGCGGATCTGGATAACTTCGATTCTGCAAAAGCGATCGCCGAAAGCATCGGCATCAAGGTTGAGAAGAGCTGGGGTCTGGGCCGTATCGTGACCGAGATCTTCGAAGAAGTGGCCGAAGCGCACCTGATTCAGCCGACCTTCATCACCGAGTATCCGGCTGAAGTTTCTCCGCTGGCGCGTCGTAATGACCAGAACCCGGAGATCACTGACCGCTTTGAATTCTTCATCGGCGGCCGTGAAATCGGCAACGGCTTTAGCGAGCTGAACGATGCGGAAGATCAGGCTCAGCGCTTCCAGGACCAGGTGGATGCGAAAGCGGCAGGCGACGACGAAGCGATGTTCTTCGACGAAGACTACGTGACCGCGCTGGAGCACGGTCTGCCACCAACGGCGGGTCTGGGGATTGGTATCGACCGCATGGTGATGCTGTTTACCAACAGCCACACCATCCGTGACGTGATCCTGTTCCCGGCGATGCGCCCGGTGAAATAAGTCGAACCGACGTAAAAAAGCCCCGAAAGGGGCTTTTTTATTGCGCGGCGAACGCTCTTAGGGCGTCTCGCGCGGCCGTCGCTTCCAGCACCATCCACGGGCTAAAGCTCCAGGGCGCGGCATCGAGGGCGTGGAATAACGACTCCAGCGTAACCCATTCGAACGCCATCACTTCATCGTGATTAATCCGCAGCTCGCTGGTGATGCGTGCTGCGAATACCGGGCAAATCTCGTTTTCAACGATCCCGGAAGGATCGGTTTCGCGGTAACGAAACTCGGACGCCACGGGGGTAATATCGGTAATTTCAGCGCCGATCTCATAGCGGCAGCGTCGGATAATGGCCTCATGCGTCTCTTCACCCGATTGCGGATGCCCGCAGACGGAGTTCGTCCAGACGCCCGGCCAGGCTTTTTTGCTTAACGCGCGCCGGGTTACCAGACATTCACCGTTGTCGTTAAACAACCAGGAGGAGAACGCCAGATGCAGAGGGGTTTGGGTCGTGTGCGCGGCGTACTTTTCCTGAGTGCCAATCACCTTTCCCTGGTCGTTTACCAAAATAACGTGTTCTTGAATACTCATTCCTGCTCCAGTGCCAACGATGCGGATGGTTCTGCACCATCAGCAGAGCAGCATTATACGGCATTCTTATACGAACGGTTTGTCTCCAGGAGCGGAAAAGGGCTGACCCTTCTCTCTTCAGGCTGGTATTATAGGGCGCCATTCACGCTGACCGAGGATCTGTTTTGTTTGCAGGAAGCCTGATGAGAAAACCCATTACCGCCATTTTTTGTCTGACGCTGACGCTATTACTGGCAGGCTGTTCAGGAAGCAAATCATCGGATATGGGCAGCTATACCGGTTCGGTCTATACCGTTAAGCGCGGGGATACGCTGTATCGCATTTCGCGTGCGACCGGGACCAGCGTGAAGGATCTGGCACGGCTCAATAATCTCTCTCCGCCTTACACTATCGAGGTGGGGCAGAAGCTGAAGGTTTCCGGCGGTTCGTCCGCAGGCAAAAAGTCCTCCTCTAAGGGCAAAACCGCGAAAGTGACGCCGTCTTACGCGGTGCCGCAGTCTTCCTGGCCGCCGGTCGGTCAACGCTGCTGGATCTGGCCGGCCAGCGGTAAAGTGGTGCTGCCGTACTCCCTTTCTGAAGGTGGCAACAAAGGTATTGATATCGCTGCCGCACGCGGTACGCCGGTTTATGCCTCCGGTGCCGGGAAGGTGGTTTATGTCGGTAACCAGCTGCGCGGCTACGGCAACCTGATCATGATTAAGCATGGTGAAGACTACATCACGGCCTATGCGCACAACGACACGATGCTGGTCAACAACGGACAGAACGTGAAGGCAGGGCAGAAGATTGCCACGATGGGCAGCACAGGCACGGACACGGTGAAGCTGCATTTCCAGATCCGCTATAAGGCGACGGCCATCGATCCGCAGCGTTATCTTCCTGCGCCCGGCAGCAAACCGAAGTGCTAAGTGATTATTTTATCGCCGGTTAGTGGTGAAGAGGCTTGTATGAAGAAGCGTAAGGTCTATAATGCCTTACGCACCTCAAAGCGGGCGTAGTTCAATGGTAGAACGAGAGCTTCCCAAGCTCTATACGAGGGTTCGATTCCCTTCGCCCGCTCCAAGCTCCTGATAAATCAAGATATTGTTATTTATCAGTTTATTACGTTTCCCCTCCTTAATACCAGGCATAACTCCCGAACAGATTGAACACACGCATTTAAGCCCTATGAGCCACGTAAACAGGTGAATAGTTTAATATGCCCCGGTAGCTACAGCTCCGTCTCTGCCAGCGCTACGCTCCGCTTGCTGTGTGTACCACTAATGGGGCTTTACGGCTGCGATTGTCTGGAATCTGATAAATAGCATAAACGTCACATCATGGGTCGTTAACTTTAAATCGACGCAATTCCTTAGCACCATCCAGAAGATAAGAAAGGGGAGATAGAGTCTGCAGAAAAGTTTCGGCTGGATTGCTGTAAGGTTCATCATTATGATTGCTTGCACAATCAACGATTGAGAAAACACTTCTGGGGATAAGGGACAAGACGATATGAAAGTGACTGATGAAGCTTTGTTACGTTCAGGGTTTTCTCCATCGGATTTGCAGAAGATAAAAAACAACGTAGAAAGCTATAGTGGAACGTTGGGGAATGCCATCAGGGACTTGGCTAGGCGTTTTATTCTCGCTGTGTGGGTTGTATCAGGTTGCCTTGCTGTATTCATTTTTCTGTTGATATTCGCATCTGAGCAGAGTGTTTTCTCTGGTGCTATTGGCCTTTCTTGTGGAGCAGCGGTTGCAATTTTTATACAACCGCCTGTGCTTGCTTATAAATCCTGGCGATTCTGCAGGGTGAATAAATCTTAATCAACTGTTATCAGTTGCAGAAACTCAAAAATCACTTTCGCTTTGACACCATATCCAGCGATTTTCATCGTTAGCCTGGGCTTGCTCATTGTGTCAACTTTCCGGTAGTAATTACGCGGCAACCAACGAAATAATCGCCAGGCCCCAGGTTTCCTTGCTAAGCCGAAGATGTTATAGACACTCGCCCCCAGAGTTCACCGCATTATAAAAAGCTAACCCATTTTTTGAGCTAAACCCCAAAAATTGTGCGGCTTCCATTATCGCCTCAGCCCTTCCACGCTTTCTGATGGCAGATTCATCACTGTTTTAATGCTGGTTTCGATGCTACGAATAATGTCTTCACGTGGACCGTTACGCCAGTCAGCACTTGCGTAAAAAGTTTCAAGAACCGTAGCCATGCTTTCAGCACTATCAAAGGCGCGGATAAGGTAGTAGCAATCCGGGTCATGCAGCGAGTTACCAAACGCAACGATATCAATCTTGTGACGTTGGTGAAGGGGTACACTGATTTCCTGCATGATGGCGTGAAAAGCTGCTCCGGTGCCTTTGTGCAGTGTGTATTGCAGTATCTCAACCGTTCTCAATGTATCATCTCCGTTGGTTGCCACCCGGCAGTTCTTTATTAATAGAGATTAAAGTAAACGGAATTGATCCGCGAGACCACAAGTAATCAAAGGGCTTTCCGTAAGCAAAGCAGCAATATGTGACTCAAACACGTAGTAAAGCGCTATGCCGCGTTTTTAGCATGGAGCGGGGAATTCCCTTCTCCGCTCCCGGTCTCTCGACTTATGGAGAAGCCTAATAGAGCCCCTCTGTCAGCAACTTAAAAAAGATATCGGCTTTAATCGCCTGAGGCTGCGCTCAGGGCTATTCCACATTTCAGTATCAACGCTTAGAAAGAGAATGCCCGCGTATTCATGGCCTGATCAGGCCAGTTTTCTCGCCTCGAACAAAAAAGAAGCTCAGTACAAACAGTGTCATGACGAATGGGATAAACATAACCGGGTCGCCATAAATTGCTGCAGCCAATGCGGCCCCGGCAGAAAGTGCCACACTTGATACACCATCCAGAAGAGCAATTTTTTTGTCCGAGTCGGCAGATGCAATCACCGTATCGATCCCCGCACCGTAAAACATCTCCAGAAACGTGACGCCCACGACGATAAGCAGCAGCCCGCTCAGTTTAGCCCACTGCAGGAACCACGGGATAAACAGCACAATGCAGAGCGCTGTGGCAATTAACAGCGCATTTACCACGCCAAATTTTTCCGTGAAATATTTATAGACAGGTATTTGACCCAGAATAATCACGCCAGTATTAAACAGCATCACTGGCCCAATCAGGCTTTTCAGATCGCTTTGTACCAACTCCAGGGGAACGATTGTTTCAAATGTGTAATAAAGCATGGCGAAAACAATGCTCAGTGTGGCAACCGTCGCGGTTTCCTTACTGAACAGACCGGTCAATCCTGTTGCGCTTACCTCCGGGGTGGGAACCCGCTGGCACGGTTTGAGGCCAGTGGCGACCAGCACACCCATCGTAAATAAAGCGATTAGAATGAGCAGGGCTGGGCGAAACGGCACGGCGAAAAATACCAATGCGCTGATAACCATTGGAGAGATAGCGGCCCCGGCGTTACTGAGTGTCATCCTCGCAGAGAAGCTTTCGCTGATATTTTTCGATGTTGCGCGGACATATATTTTTGATGCGGTTGAGAAAAAAGATGACGCCAGACCATTTGTCAGCATCACAATCATACAAACCATAAAAGTCTGTCCGGTAAATAACACGGCCAGTGACAGTAACTTAAAGAACAAAGAAAAGACAATCATCTTTTTCACATCAAATCGACTGACCAATGGAATAACTAAAAAATAGGACAGTGAAAAAGACCAGAATTTCATGGTGCCTAAATATAGGATCTCTTTTGCGCTCAGGCTGGTCCCCGCAAGATAAAGCAGCGCGAGGGGCATAAGAAGCGTCGAACCGATGGAGTTAAAAAGAAAACAGAGGTTAATGTGTCGACTTTGACGTTCAAAAAGATGTCCGTACATGCTCATATTTCCTGCTCCATTTTTTGTATGGCACCATAGGGTGCCATATTAATTATTTCAGATCCCAACGTGTGCAGATATCGTTATAAATAGCCTGACCGATTTGCGTGAACTGTCCATGTTCCTTAACAATCTGATGCGTGTCGGTCAGCTTTTTGAAAGCCTGACGGAAACGTTCTTTGCACTCATCAACATACTCACTCGTGCCCTTCTGAATGATCCTGTCAAAGACATAACAAATTCTGGACAGGACAAACAGGGCGTGAAAGATACCGATCATCGGTCTGTTATCAACACGCAGGGGGGCGACAAATGTGGCGCTTGGATCGTTCAGGACCAGTTCATCGAAAGCGTTGATAATATTCAGTGCGGTATGACCGCATTCGTGAGCAAGGATGTCAACATAATAAGGCACGGTATGCTCTTCATTCGCATACGCAAACATCATTCCCCACATATAAAAATTTGTTCCGGAACGCATAAAGCGTGAGCCGTCATCTGTCTCCTGGGTGAGATGGATCGCATGAATATACGTTTTAATTTCGCTATAAGCCTCGGGCACATTCTCCCGAATGACATCAAGCGCTTTATAGACTTTCTCAGACTCGGTTGCTGCCAGTACCGGATCATCACAAAAGCCAAACCCCAATTCTTTGTCATCGCGGATAATCTTCAGAATCATCTCTTTATCGAAGGAATTATCTGCTGAACTGAGCGGGGATACCACAATGTCATTTGCTGCAGGAATTGACTCGATATAACGCAGATATTTAACCGCAGCTTCATGCTCCTCGGATTCAGCCGATTTGGCGGCAAGATAATGCGCTGCGCACATTTGCCACGTCAGAGCGGGTGATTTCTTTACATCCCTGAGCTCATAAAAATCGATCAGGTAATCTACCGAGGCGTGAAGGCTGTTTTCAAAAAACAACCGCGCGGCTTGATGATCATAATCAGGCGAAACGATATTAAACATAGCAAGCTCCCAAAAAAAATCACGCCCGAATGAGCGTGATCTATTTCAAATCAACGCCTCAGCTGTTACTTGCTGAAAGACCAGCCAGACAGAGGGGATTTGATTTTCAGCAGTTTTGCAGTATCGACTTTTTTCATTTTTCATTCCTTAAATATATGATGCTGTATGTTGTGTTTAATTCGTTCCGGAACAAATAAATAATTAACCAAAAGGAAACGTGCTCGCAATATGTCTTTAATAAAAAGGATAAAATCCTGAAAGAAATATTTATTAAAGGATTAAATAATATCTTTCATCACTTCAAAGTAATTTTCACTCTTATCATTAGCGTGGTAATTCTGAGCATGAAAAATGCAAGTTCGCTATGATAATTCTACTAAAATTGGTGTATCCATTGCCAGGCGCCCACTAAAAAAGGCTGCATCCGCAGCCTTTTTGTCACCCTTTCGGGAACACCCACACATGCCTCTCCGGCAGCGAAAGATGGCAGTGCTGCGGATCCCGCACCTCATGCCCGTACGCGCGGATCACAAAGTCATCCCCCGCTGTACGGAACAGGTACTCCCAGCGGTCGCCGAGATACATGCTGGTGAGCAGCGGCAGCTCAAGCTGGTTTTCCCCAGGCCCTTCGACCACCGCGACGCGCTCGACGCGGATCACCGCCGTGGCGTCATCACCGCTCTGCACCCCTTCGCCCGCCTGACCCCACAGCACCCAGCCTTTGCCCTCGATGCGCGCTCTGCCGTCGCGCACTTCAGTGACCTTACCGTGCAGGCGATTGTTGCTGCCCATAAACTCGGCGGTAAACAGCGTTTTCGGCGAGCCGTACATCTCCTGTGGCGTGCCCTGCTGTTCGATCTTTCCGTTGTTCAGCAGAAGGATGCGATCGGAAATGGACATCGCTTCATTCTGGTCGTGCGTCACCATCAGCGCCGATAGCCCGAGCTTGATAATCAGCTCGCGCAGGAACACGCGGGCCTCTTCGCGCAGCTTGGCGTCGAGGTTGGAAAGCGGCTCGTCCAGCAAAATCACCGGCGGATTGTAGACCAGCGCCCGGCCAATCGCCACGCGCTGCTGCTGCCCACCGGAGAGCTGGTGCGGGTGACGTTTGCCAAGATGGCCCAGACCCAGCTGGTCCAGCACGTCCTGCACGCGCTGCTGGATCTCTTTGGCCGGGACTTTGCGCAGCTTGAGCGGATAGGCCACGTTCTCAAACACGGTTTTGTGCGGCCACAGGGCGTAGGACTGGAACACCAGCCCCAGGTTACGCTCTTCCGCCGGGACCTCACTGCGCGGCGTGCCGTCGTAAACTATATTTTTACCAATCACAATCGAACCCTGGGTCGGCTTTTCCAGACCCGCGACGGCACGCAGCAGGGTGGTTTTGCCGCTGCCGGATGGGCCCAGCAGAGAGACCACTTCGCCGCGCTTCAGGTTCATGGAGACACCTTTTAAAACAGGATTGTCGCCGTAGGTTAAGTGCAGATCGTCAACCGCTAATTCAATCATGTATTTTCACTCCGAAACGAAGGGCAATGCCCAGACCTACCACGACCAGCAGGATGTTAATGAAAGAGAGCGCCGCCACGATATCAATGGCGCCTGCGGCCCAGAGGGAAACCAGCATCGAGCCGATGGTCTCCGTGCCGGGTGACAGCAGGTACACACCCGTTGAGTATTCGCGTTCAAAGATCAGGAACATCAGCAGCCACGAACCGATAAGACCGTAGCGGGAGAGCGGAATGGTGACGTGGCGGGTGATCTGCCCGCGCGTCGCCCCGGTGCTGCGCGCCGCCTCTTCAAGCTCCGGCCCCACCTGCAGCAGCGTGGAAGAGATAAGCCGCAGGCCGTAGGCCATCCACACCACGGTATAGGCCAGCCAGACGCTGAAAATGGTGCTGCGAAGGGAACGCAGCCAGACGATGACGTTTTCGCGCATCCAGTCAGTCCAGGCAAAACCGGAAAGCCAGCCTGATTTCAGGGAGTTGTCTAGCCACATCGGCAGGAACAGGAACACCCACAGGAAGGCCAGGCCCGCCAGCAGGCCGGGCACCGCGCGCGGTACCAGCACGCTGTAATCGAGGAAACGCGTGGTGTTGTCCGGCTTACGGTGCATCGCAATACCGACAAACAGATAGCAGACTACTGCCAGCGCACCGCCAATCACCCCGATCGCCATAGAGTTGATGATGGCGCGCAGCAGGTTGGGCTGCGCCCAGATGGTGCGGAAGGTGTTCAGCGAAAGCTCATCCCACAGCGAAACGCCCACGCCCCAGTTGGAGATAAACGCGCGCAATACCACGCCGAGTAGCGGAACGCCGATGGTCACGGTAAGCCAGAAGGCAATCACCGCGCCGGCTACCCAGCGCCATTTACCCAGCGGGAGCGCGCGGGCCTGCGAGGCCTTCCCCTTCATGGTGACGAAGCGGTTGGCGGTGCGCATCAGGCGTCGCTGGAGCATCACCAGCGGGATGGTGATGCAGATCAGCACCACGGCAACCGCTGCCATCAGGTTATAGGAGGGGGTACCCATCTTGTTCGTCAGCTTGTAGAGATAGGTCGCGAGCACCATGTTGCCTTCCGGGTCGCCGAGGACCAGCATCAGGCCGAACACTTCCAGCCCGAGGAAGAACAGCAGCACGGTGGCGTACAGCACTGACGGGCGCACCATCGGCAGGCTGACGGAGGTCATTACCTGCCAGGGCGACGCGCCCGCGGTGCGTGCGGCCTCTTCCACATCGGAGCCCACGCTGCGCAGCGCTGACGAGATATACAGATAAGCGTGCGGGACGTGCGTCAGGCCGGCAATGACCACAATGCTCGACATGTCGTAGATGTTCCACGGCACAAAGCCAATCAGCGCCTCAGCCCACTGGGAGAGAAAGCCCACCGGACCGGCGGCCACCACGTAGCCAAAGCCCAGTACCATCGGTGAAACGAAAATCGGAACCAGGATCAGCGGCTCAATCAACCGGCGGCCGGGCAGATCGGTACGCACCATCAAAAAGGCCAGCACGCCGCCCAGCGGGATAGAGATAAACACCAGCCCGAAGGCCAGAATAAAGCCACTCTTCAGGGCCTTATAAAAATCAGGGTCAGTGAAAATAAAATCAAATGATTCAAAGCTCCACTCTTTTGACGGCGAAAAGAAGGGGGCGGACAGGAAGCTCTGTATCACGATAAACGACAGCGGCGTATAGATAACCAGAGCGGTTATCAGCACGACGATGCCGCGCGGCAGGCTTTGCCACTTTCTGCGTAATGTATTCATGGGGTATCCCTGGTATTGCAGCCCAGAAAAACGAACTCAGGTCGATAAGGGAGCGCGGCGGCTTGCGCCGCGCTCAGACGCTTATTTGCCGGCGGCGGTACGCCACTCTTTGATGTACTCCAGGCGTTTTTTCGGCTGCAGGTATTCCAGCAGCGTTTCATCAACCGGGATCGGCTTCAGCGCGTTGCCGAGGATTTTGGTCAGGCCGTCGATATCATTTTTCCCTTCGATATCGTTACGAATGGACGGAATGTCCGCCTGATTGGCCAGAATGCTTTGCCCTTTTTCAGAGAGCACGTAGTCGAGCCACAGTTTGGCCGCATTGCTGTTTTGCGACTGCTGGCTGATGAACGACACGCGCGACAGGACCAGGGTGTAATCCTTCGGATAGGCGATGCCGAGTGACGGATCGTTCTTCGCACGCGCTTCAGCATAGGATCCAAGGATATTAAAGCCAATCAGGTTTTCACCGGAGGAGACACGCTCCATCATGGTGCCGGTAGACGACTGCACCGATAAGCCACCTTTGGCGACGTCGGCCAGGGTCTTAAAGTAGTTTGGATCGGCGTTGTGATCCTGCACCGAGAGCATAAAGCCCAGACCCGATTTTTCGATGTCATAGGTGGTGACTTTGTTCTTGAATTTGTCCGTCTGGCTGGCGATAAGCTTCGCCAGCGCGGCGTGCGAATCCGGCACGTCGCCCGCCGGGATCAGGCGCTTGTTGTAGATAAAGACCACCGGCTCATAGGTGGTGCCGTAGGCCTTATCTTTCCAGACCGCCCATTTCGGCAACTGGCTCTGTTCCGGGGATTTGTACTCCATGGCGTAGTCGGTGGCGAGCTTCAGCCCGGTATCCATCGAGGAGCTCCAGACCACGTCGCCGCTCACGCCGCCCGAGGCCTGTTCGCTGATGAAACGGTTGTACAACTCGGTGCTGTTCATGTCGTTGTATTCGACTTTGATGCCCGGGTAGGTTTGTTCGAAGCCCTGGATAAGCGGTCCGGCGGCTTTGATGTCGGTGGTGGAATAGATGACAACCTTGCCCTCTTTCGTGGCGGCATCGACCACTTTTTGGTACTCAGCAGGATAGCCCTGCGGCAAGGCGGACAGTGCAGAAGCAGAGAACAGTACTGTAGCGGTAAGCAGAGAAATTCGGAACGTGTTCGACATTATAGTTAACCTTTTAGTTACATTTGAGGAACTAATTGTCAACATAGCGTATCGCGCTCTCCCCACAATAGGGGGGAGCGGATAATGATTCCGAAGTGTGATTGTCGCCGTCGTTTCAGCAATTAACACCATAAAATCCGCGAACGTTAGCCAACGAACGGTTGCGGATTACGGTTTGTCTGGGGCTTTGCGGTATAACCTGCGCGGATGGCCAATATTGCCATACAGCATTTCGATATTGATCAACCCGCTCTCCACGCAGTATTCAAGGTAGCGACGCCCCGTGGTTTTGCTGATCCCTACGTTTTCCACCACCTCTTCAACCGACATCGCACTGTCGGGATGGTCGGCGAACAGGCGTTTAATCCGCTCCAGTGTCTGGGGTTCAATGCCCTTTGTGGATGGCGCAGGTGAGGACTCCGCGGCCGGCAGGTTAAAGAGGCGATCCAGCGCATGCTGGTCGACCACCTTCACCTGCTGCACGGTGTGGATGAAGCGCATAAACCGCTCCAGCGAAGCGTGCAGACGCTGGAAAAAAACGGGCTTTATCAGGTAGTCAAACGCGCCGCTGCGCATGGCGTGGCTGCAGGTTTGCATATCGCTGGCGGCGGTGATGAAGATCACCGAGCATTCATAGCTTTTTAGCAGCGGGTTATCGATTAACTCCACCCCTTTACCGTCCGGAAGATAGTTATCCAGCAGGATAAGCCGCGGCTGATGCTGACGAATCAGGCTGCAGGCCTGCTCAATCGACGCGGCGATGCCCACCACGCGCAAATGAAAATTCTGCTCAATATACTCGCGATGCAGCTCCGCCAGGTGCGGCTCATCTTCAACTATCACAACATCAAGTGGTCGGGTCATGCTGTTGTCCATTCGGAATAAACACAGAAAAAATCGTGCCCTGCGGCGTGTTATCGGCAATCTCAATACTGCCGCCCGCCTTATCGATATAGCCTGCCACCAGGAACAGGCCAATACCGTGCTCGGTGCCCACAATGTCGTTTTCACGTTCCGGCTTGCTGCTGAACCCCTGACGGAAAATATGCGGCTTTAGCGCATCGTCCACGCCGCAGCCTCTGTCGGCCACCTCGATCAGCAGCTCCTGGTTACGGTCAGAGATGTAGAGTTCTACCGGGGCGTGGACCTGGGCGTTGAGGGTCGCATCCACGGCGTTATCCAGCAGATTACCAATAATGGACATCAGCTCCGTTTCACTCAGCGCGGCAGGCATGCGGGTGAGCTGGCAGGCGGGATCAAACTGCAGTTCGATGCCTTTTTCGCGCGCGCTGACATATTTACCCAGCAGCAGCCCGCACAGCGCCGGGGAGACAAAACGGGCAGAGACAAAGTCCAGTACGCGCTGCGCGCCTTCTGACTGCACCTGGATGTAACGGATCGCCTCATCATAGTGTTTCATCTGCAGCAAGCCCACCAGCGTGGCGGTCCAGTTCAGCTGTTCGTGACGCATAATGCGCAGGTTATCCGCATAGCGTTTGATCTGACTAAGCTGGCTGCTGAGGGTGTTGATGTCGTTTTTGTCGCGAAAGCTATACACCCAACCGCTTTCAACGCCGGGCTCGACCTCAATGGCGACGCGGTTGACGATCACCTCCCGCTGGTTCAGCACGGCAATCTGGTCATGGCTGCCGCTGCTCACCGAGGCGTAACGCTGGGATAAAAAGCCCGGAGATGTCTGCAGAACGTCTTCCAGCGGTTTGCCGATAAGCTCTTTCTCACTTTGACGAATATCCAGCATTTCGCGTGCGGCGCGGTTAATTAAAATCAGCTGTTTCTCTTCATTGACGGCAAATACCCCTTCATACATGGCTTCTAATAGCGCCCGCTGCTGCAAAACCAGCTGAGCGATATCTTTCGGCTCCAGCCGGAACATCTGTTTTTTTAAATTGCGGGTAAACAGCCAGGAGAACATAAACAGCAACAGCAGAAGCGCAACGCCGTATAACCCGGACTGCCACAAAATGCGGGCATTAATGTTGGCAATATACGACGTCAGATAGCCGACCGAGACAATGCCGATGACCTGATGCTGGGCGTTGAAGATGGGCGCTTTACTGCGCAGCGACACGCCAATCCCACCCTGACGCACGGAAATGATGGTTTTACCCTTTAATACCTCCGCGTTATCCCCTCCGATCATCGGTAAATTAATGCGCTCCGGAGATTCCGAATGGTAGAGGTGCTGCTCGCGGGTATCGCCAATCACAATATAGCTGGCATCGCTTTCGGCACGCAGCGGCTGAATCAGCCGGGCGATGCCCGGAATATCTCTGGCGGCCACCTTGTCAGCCAGACCCGGCATCAGCGCAATCTGGCTGGCCTGAACCCGGGCGCGCTGGCCGAGATCGTGATGAAGCTGCCGGTCAATAAAATGAAACAGGATGGTTCCCAGCAGAACTAACAGCAGGCAGGAGAAGCACACCAGCGCTAAAAACAGCTTTACCTGAAATGAGAGTCTGCGTTTCATTCAACCTGCGACAGTGTTGTAAAAGTGACATTTGCCGAGCCTGACATGTGCAAATAGCGGACGCAATCTGGCGAGAAAAGAGTTGTGACCTGGCTTTTCGTTTTCGGCGTTATAGCCACAAGGATCCCGTCAGGCTATTCTTCATTCAGCACGATAATAATTACAGAGGCAATGTCATGGATAAAGAACTACTGGATGCGGGCTACCGGGCCTATACCGGCGAGAAAATTGACGTCTACTTCAACACCGGGATCTGCAAACACTCCGGTAACTGCGTGCGTGGGAGCGCAAAGCTGTTTAATCTGAAACGTAAGCCGTGGATCATTCCCGATGAAGTGGACGTTGAAACGGTTATACGCGTGATTGATACCTGCCCGAGCGGTGCGCTGAAGTATCGCCAGAAATAAGCGAGGAACCATGGATATTCTTGAAGGCCATAACAAGTTTTACGTGAACGATGCGAACGGCAATCAGGTCGCAGAGATTGTCTTCGTGCCGACCGGCGAGCACCTGAGTATTATCGAGCATACCGATGTGGATGAGAGCCTGAAAGGGCAGGGCGTCGGTAAACAGCTGGTGGCGAAAGTGGTGGAGAAGATGCGCGGTGAGAACCGCAAAATTATTCCGCTGTGCCCGTTCGCGAAACATGAGTTTGATAAAACGCGGGAATATGACGATATTCGGGCGTAAATAACATCGGCGATGGCTGGTGTTATTTCAAACTGCTGACAACGTGCGATTCGTGAGTTTCGCCCGGCGGCGCTACGCTTGCACGGGCCTACAATGAATTGTGCAATTAATTGATATCATTGTTAAATGTAGGCCGGGTAAGCGCAGCGCCACCCGGCAAAAAAGACAGTTATCTCACCTGCTCAAACAGCAATACCAGCGCTATCAGCACCATCAACCCTCCCGATGCCCTGCTCACCAGACGCGCCGCCTGTGGCCGGGTCGCCAGCACCGCTTTCGAACCATACCCCACCAGCAGGTAGACCAGGGTACAGGTGATAAGATGCATCATCCCAAGCGCAGACATCTGCATCGCTATCGACCAGCTTCCGGTTGGATCTGTAAATTGCGGAAGCAGGGCCAGGAACAGCAAAAAAACCTTCGGGTTTAGGCCGCTAATGCAGAGTCCTTTCACCGCCCACTGCGTCCAGTTACCCGCATGTTGGGTGGCCTTTTCCGGTGCGGCAGGGTGACGCCATAACGTTATGCCAAGCCACAGCAGATACAGGGCTCCCGCCACGGTCAGCCCGGCTAACGCCAGCGGATGTTGAGCAATCAATACCCCCACGCCAGCCACCACAACCAATGTGGCTAGCAGATGCCCGGACATTAGCCCCATCACCGCCGGGACCACGCTGCGGCCGTTGATCCCGGCGCTGATAGCGTAGGCCCAGTCGGCCCCCGGGGTCATGATGAGCAGAAAAGAAACCACCCAAAAGCCGGCCACAATACTCATTTCCATCGTCCTGAAATACTCCCGCAGTGCGTTATACGTTGCGAAAAAGAATATCGCTAACACTGCGAAATAGGCTTTCAATGTTATGCTCATAACACGGTGAAAATGAGAAAATCTTCCACATGGATAGCATTGATCGAAAAATTCTTGCTGAGCTGCAGTCTGACGGCCGCCTGTCGCTTACCGAGCTGGCTGAGCGGGTGAATCTGAGCCTCTCGCCGTGCCATCGTCGCGTGCGGGCGCTGGAGCAAAGCGGGGCCATAACGGGATACCGGGCCAGCCTTGACCCCGCCAAAATGGGGTTTAACTTCCTGGCGATAGTGTTTGCGACGCTGAAAGAGGGTGACCGCAAGGCGGTTAGCGCGTTTGAAGAGGCGGTAGAGGAGATCCCGCAGATCGTGCTGGCCCAGCGCTTATTTGGCGATCCTGATTATCTGATGCACGTCGTGACCCGCGACCTTTCCGCTTTCCAGAAGCTCTACGACGAGAAGCTCTCCGCCATGCCCGGTGTGCAGCATCTTCGCTCAACGCTTGTTATGAAAACGGTGGTGCAGGACAGGCCTTTTCCGCTGTAAGCAGCAGGCCGGGACTGAATGGCCTGCCCGGCATCGCGCCGGGCAGGAAAGGGGATTAGCCTACAAACATCACCGACACGCACAGCACGCCGACGATAAGCGTCAGCAGGTTGCCCATGGAACGGTACTGTTTCAGGGAGGGGATCAGATACGTCGACAGCGTCGGCATGATAAACAGGATCATGGCGATTAGCGGGCCGCTGATGGCGTAAATCATCGAAATGGCGTTCGGGTTAATGCAGCAGACGGCAAAGGTGATGAACGACACCCCCATAATAGAAACTGCGCGGTTAAAGGCGCGGCTCTTTTTCACACCCACCTGGTTGAGCGACGACCTCACGATCTCCGTCGCCCCTTCTATCACCCCAAAATAGGTGCCGAGGAACGATTTCGACATCGCAATAATCGCCACAATAATCCCGGAAATACCGAGCCATGCCGGTGAAGAGGGCATCATCGACAGCGCTGACAGGATAGTCACCCCTTGCGCTTTGGCGGTCACAATGTACGACGGTGGGATAGAGAGCAGGCAGCTGAAGACAAAGAACAGCACGCTCAGGCAGATAATCAGATATGCCACCTTCATGATCTTCTTGCATTTATCCATCGCGCCATCGGCAAACTTCTCGCGACGGTCAACGGCAAACGTCGAGATAATCGGGGTATGGCTGAACGCAAACACCATCACCGGAATCGAAATCCATACCTGATGCAGCGTATGGCGATCGACGGTCATCTGGCTGGTGAGCAGCGAGGGCTGCCAGCTGCCGATAAGATAGAGTGAGACAAACAGGAAATAGGCAATCAGCGGAAACACCAGGAAGCCCATCACTTTTATCGTGATATGCCGTCCCATCAGGAAGATCAGATTAAGCACCAGCACCACGCCCAGGCTGACCAGCACGCGTACGGTGGTGTCTACCGTCAGGTGTTTCGCCAGCTGTTCCGTCAGCGAGTTGGTGATAGCCACCGCATAAATCTGCACCACCACAAAGAAGGCGATGAAATAGAGCGTGGTGATCAGATTGCCAATCTTCCTGCCGTAGTAGTGCGAGACGGCGCCGGTGATCCCTTCATTGCCTTTTGTTTTTGACGACAGGATAAATTGCGCCAGCGCCCGGTGTGGCCAGTAGGTTAAGGGGTAGGCCACGAGGGCGGTAATAAACAGGACAATAGCGCCTGCGGAGCCCAGCTGAATGGGCAGGAATAGCGTTCCTGCGCCCACGGCCGTGCCGTAGAGAGCGAAACTCCAGAGAGTCTCATCTTTTGACCAAATTTTCGACATTAGAGCAACGTATCAACTATCAAACCATCGGAATGGAGTGCAATTTACCATAGTTATGCCTGGAGAGCGCAGTTGCTTCGAAGTGGTCAGGCCGGAACGGACGTCCGGCCAGAGGAGATTTAGCCTGCCAGAGCGCGTCGCTGCTGGCGGCGCTTAAGAAATTTCTCGCGAAGGCAATCGTACGCCCAGTTATAGAACACGGTGTACGGCAGGAAGAACAGGAAGAAACCTATTTCCAGTGTGAATGCCTGAAGCAGCGTGACCCCCAGCACGGCGGCGACAATCGATACGCCAATCACAATAAACCCGCATTCGAAGCCCAGCGCATGCAGCGTACGTACTTTTGCTGTACGTGTGACGCGCTGAACCGGCCAGAAACGGTCGAAGCCGACGTTATAGATAATGTTCCAGAGCATAGCCGTGGTGGCCAGAATAATGGTCAACCCACCCATCTCCACCACGGAACGCTGCATAAGCCAGGCCGCGGTGGGGGCGAGGATCGCCGTCGCGATCCCTTCGAAACAGACAGCATGAAAGATCCGCTCCGGCAGTTTACGTTGGAGTGCATCCTGATGTTGCATAGTTATAGACCTCATTAATTCGCCGGTATGGGCGTTGATGCTGCCTATTTTTATCGCTAAAGCTGATATATTAAAGATGGTATCCATCGTAAAAGTAGATAGTTTATGCGCTATTCACCTGAAGCCCTTACCGCCTTTGTCGAGACCGTTGCGGCGGGCTCTTTTTCGGCGGCCGCTCGCCGGCTGCGTAAAAGCCAGTCGACGATCAGCACGTCCATTGCCAATCTTGAAGCCGATCTGGGATTCGAGCTGTTTGACCGCTCGGCGCGCCAGCCGGTGTTAACGGCCCAGGGGGAACAGGTGCTGGGCTATGTGCAGGCCATTCTCGCCGCCAGCACGCGGCTGGACGAGCTGGCGGTGTCATTAACGGCGCAAACCGAGGCGCGTCTGACGTTTGTCCTTTCCGATACCCTCAACCCGGACGTACTGGAAGAGATGATGAAGCAGTTTGACGCCCGCTTTCCCCATACGGAATTCGAATGTCTGATTGGCGAGGAGGAGGACGTGATCGACCTGCTGCAAAAGGAGCGAGCCCAGGTGGGACTGACGGAAGCCCGGGACAGCTACCCCACCGATATCGGCGCTACCCGCCTGCCGATGCAGACCCGGATGGCGATCTATGTTGCCACCACACACCCGCTGGCGGGGCAGGATGACGTTCAGCATGACGAGCTGCACGGCTGGCGGGAGCTGCGGCTGAGCACCTATCTTGAGCGCGAGGCTGAGATCGCCCGCGGGCCCGTCTGGTCAGCACCGAATTACCTGTTACTCTTGAGTATGGCGGTACAGGGATTTGGCTGGTGCGTGTTGCCCTGCGCGCTGGTGGATGAGTTTGCCGCCGCGAAATCCCTGGTACAGCTCAACGTGCCAGGCTGGCCGCGGGCGATCGGCATCGATCTGCTGTGGAATAAACGATCCCCTCCCGGCGTGGCCGGACGCTGGCTGCGGCAGTATCTGCAGGATGCGCGCTGATCCTTGTGATTAAACTCACTATTTTTAAACAATTAAGATAATTGCCAGTAACAATCCTCTACTATCGTCATGTCATTTAACACAGAGGTCGTGATGAAAGATGTCGTAATAGTGGGTGCGTTGCGTACAGCTATCGGCTGTTTTCAGGGAGCGCTGGCGCGTCATTCGGCGGTTGACCTGGGGAGCGTGGTGGTGAAAGCGCTGGTGGAACGCAGCGGGATCGCAGCACATGAAGTGGACGAGGTGATCCTCGGTCAGGTGCTCACGGCCGGCGCCGGCCAAAACCCTGCACGGCAGGCGGCGCTGAAAGGCGGACTGCCCAATACCGTCTCTGCCATTACCATCAACGACGTCTGTGGATCAGGATTAAAAGCGCTGCATCTCGCGACGCAGGCCATTCAGTGTGGTGAAGCGGATGTGGTTATTGCTGGCGGGCAAGAGAACATGAGCCGCGCGCCGCATGTACTGACCGACAGCCGTACCGGCGCACAGTTGGGCAATAGCCAGCTGCTCGACAGCCTGGTGCATGACGGGCTGTGGGATGCCTTTAATGATTACCATATGGGCGTGACGGCGGAAAACCTGGCGCGTGAGTACGGCATCAGCCGTGAATTGCAGGATGCGTATGCGCTCAGCTCGCAGCAAAAAGCGCGCGCGGCGATCGACTCCGGTCGTTTTCGCGACGAAATTGTGCCGGTCAGCACCCGGCGCCAGAATGGCGACGTTATCGTCGTGGATACCGATGAACAGCCGCGCACCGACGCCAGTGCCGAAGGCCTGGCGAGACTGAATCCTGCTTTTGAAACGCAGGGCTCGGTGACGGCGGGGAATGCCTCTTCCATTAACGACGGCGCTGCCGCCGTTATGATGATGAGCGAAAGCAAAGCCCTTGAGCTCGATCTCCCCGTGCTGGCCCGCATTAAAGCCTTCGCCAGTGTGGGGGTGGATCCTGCGTTAATGGGGATCGCGCCGGTCTATGCGACCCGTCGCTGTCTCGATCGCGCAGGGTGGCAGCTTTCTGACGTTGATCTGATTGAGGTGAACGAAGCTTTTGCCGCGCAGGCCATCTCGGTTGGCAAAATGCTGGAGTGGGATCCGCTGCGGGTTAACGTTAACGGTGGGGCGATCGCGCTGGGGCATCCTATCGGCGCCTCCGGGTGCCGGATCCTGGTTTCGCTGGTCCACGAAATGAAAAAGCGCAACGCCCGTAAAGGGATTGCCACCCTCTGTATCGGCGGTGGGCAAGGGGTGGCGCTGGCCATCGAACGCTAATCCTGGTTCATCGAATAAAACCTCCTGCGGGAGGTTTTTTTTATCCTGCTGCTTGTTGCCTGGATGTGTATCGTGATCCGGGCGTCATTTTCGATATAAACAAAATAAAAAATGAAACGCTGTTTTAATTGTAATTGAAAAGCCCACTTTATGCCGATAGTATGTGCTCATGATGAAAAACGAAACGTTGTTTCGTTTATTTACCGCCTTCGGGCATGACCACATCTGGAGGTTACCGTGGACGTCAGAGAAAGCATCCACAGTGCGCACGCCAAAACGCTGGATACAGAGGGGCTGCGCAATGCGTTTTTAGTCGGGCAGGTGTTCGAGGCTGATAACTACACCATGGTTTACAGCCATATCGACCGCATTATTGTGGGCGGGATTATGCCCGTCACGCAAACCGTCTCCGTGGGCGGTGAGGTCGGTAAACAGCTGGGCGTAAGCTATTTTCTGGAGCGTCGCGAACTGGGGGTCATTAACATCGGCGGGCCGGGCACCATCACCGTCGACGGCCAGTGCTATGAGATTGGCCATCGCGAGGCGCTGTATGTGGGGAAAGGGGCAAAAGAGGTGGTCTTTGCCAGCATCGACGGCAGCAAACCGGCGAAGTTTTACTATAACTGCGCGCCGGCACATTACACCTGTCCAACCAAAAAAGTGACTCCGGCGGATGTCGCCCCGGTAACGCTTGGCGACAACCTCACCAGCAACCGCCGCACCATCAATAAATACTTCGTGCCGGACGTGCTGGAGACCTGCCAGCTCAGCATGGGGTTGACCGAGCTGGCGCCGGGCAACCTGTGGAACACCATGCCGTGCCATACCCACGAGCGACGGATGGAGGTCTACTTCTATTTCAATATGGAGGAGGACGCCTGCGTGTTCCATATGATGGGACAACCCCAGGAAACGCGCCATATCGTGATGCACAACGAGCAGGCGGTCATTTCGCCGAGCTGGTCCATTCACTCCGGCGTCGGGACGAAAGCCTATACCTTTATCTGGGGTATGGTGGGTGAAAACCAGGTCTTTGATGATATGGACCATGTTGCGGTCAGCGATCTGCGCTAGTCGCGGGCAGTGAAGTATCAACCTGCCTGTGCGTGACAGGCTCTGAACGAGTAAGGAACAAACATGATTCTGGATGCATTCTCTCTGCAGGGTAAAGTGGCCGTGGTCTCCGGGTGTGACACCGGTCTGGGTCAGGGAATGGCGTTAGGGCTGGCGGAAGCGGGCTGCGATATCGTCGGGATTAATCTCGTTGAGCCGACGGAAACCATCGAGCGCGTGACGGCCCTGGGCCGCCGTTTCCTGAGCCTGACCGCTGACCTGCGTAAAATTGACGCCATTCCCGATCTGCTGGCGCGCGCGGTGGCGGAATTCGGTCATATCGACATCCTGGTGAACAATGCCGGGCTGATTCGCCGCGAAGATGCGATTAACTTCAGCGAGCGCGACTGGGACGACGTGATGGATTTGAACATCAAGAGCGTATTTTTCATGTCCCAGGCGGCGGCAAAACATTTTATTGCGCAGGGGAACGGCGGCAAGATCGTTAATATCGCCTCTATGCTCTCGTTCCAGGGCGGTATTCGCGTACCCTCTTACACCGCGTCCAAAAGTGCCGTGATGGGCGTGACCCGCCTGCTGGCAAACGAATGGGCGAAGCATAATATCAATGTGAATGCGATTGCACCGGGTTACATGGCAACCAACAACACGCAGCAGTTGCGCGCCGACGAGCAGCGTAGCGCGGAAATTCTCGACCGCATTCCGGCGGGGCGCTGGGGGCTTCCGGGCGATCTGATGGGGCCGGTCGTGTTTCTGGCCTCGTCGGCGTCGGACTATATCAACGGCTACACCGTGGCGGTGGATGGCGGCTGGCTGGCGCGATAAGCGGCTTCTGGCAAACACCTCTGCCTTCGGGCGGAGGTTTTTTTTGCTCAAAAATTGTCAACGTCCATATCGATAAACACGAAAAATCCATACTAAAAAGTCATAAATGACCATCATCACACTTTTATTGCTGGAAAATTAAGGTATTAGTAAAACAATGCGATTATTCAGCATTAATTGAAATTGTAATGTCCATCACAGATCGCTATGTCGTAGCGAAATAATCCATATCTTCACCTTTTCCCACCTGACACTTTTTCTCGCTATCTCGTAATTTCACTTAACGCATTTACTGTTCAGGCAGGAAACTATGACATCAATAAATGACTCTACCCTTATGCCCGCTGCGCTGCGGGATACACGCCGCATGAACCAGTTTGTCTCTGTGGCCGCCGCCGTGGCGGGCTTATTATTCGGGCTGGATATCGGCGTGATTGCCGGCGCCTTACCGTTTATCACCGATCACTTTACCCTGAGCAGCCGTCTGCAGGAGTGGGTGGTGAGCAGCATGATGCTTGGCGCGGCTATCGGCGCGTTGTTCAACGGCTGGCTCTCGTTTCGTCTGGGGCGCAAATACAGCCTGATGGTCGGGGCGGTTCTGTTTGTCGCGGGTTCCATTGGCTCCGCATTTGCCACGCACGTGGAGGTGTTGCTGCTCTCCCGCGTGCTGCTGGGGGTGGCGGTGGGGATTGCCTCCTACACGGCCCCACTTTATCTCTCCGAAATGGCGAGTGAGAATGTCCGCGGGAAGATGATCAGCATGTACCAGCTGATGGTCACCCTGGGTATTGTGCTGGCGTTCCTCTCTGACACTTACTTCAGCTACAGTGGCAACTGGCGCGCAATGCTCGGCGTGCTGGCGTTACCGGCGCTGGTGCTGATCGTGCTGGTGATTTTCCTGCCAAACAGTCCGCGCTGGCTGGCGCAAAAAGGGCGCCACGTGGAGGCGGAAGAGGTGCTGCGTATGCTGCGCGACACCTCAGTAAAAGCGCGCGAAGAGCTCAATGAAATCCGCGAAAGCCTGAAGCTGAAGCAGGGTGGCTGGGCGTTGTTTAAGATCAACCGCAACGTGCGCCGTGCGGTCTTCCTCGGCATGCTGCTGCAGGCGATGCAGCAATTTACCGGCATGAACATCATCATGTACTACGCGCCACGCATTTTCAAAATGGCCGGGTTCACCACCACGGAACAGCAGATGATCGCCACCCTGGTGGTCGGGCTGACCTTCATGTTCGCCACCTTTATTGCCGTATTCACCGTGGATAAAGCCGGACGTAAACCGGCGCTGAAAATTGGCTTCAGCGTGATGGCGCTTGGTACGCTGATCCTCGGCTACTGCCTGATGCAGTTTGATAACGGTACCGCCTCAAGTGGCCTTTCCTGGCTTTCTGTCGGCATGACGATGATGTGTATTGCAGGATACGCGATGAGCGCCGCGCCCGTGGTCTGGATCCTGTGCTCCGAAATCCAGCCGCTCAAATGCCGTGACTTTGGCATCACCTGCTCGACGACCACCAACTGGGTGTCCAACATGATCATCGGCGCGACGTTCCTGACGCTGCTGGACGCCATTGGCGCCGCGGGAACGTTCTGGCTCTATACCGTGCTGAACGTGGTGTTTATCGGCGTCACGTTCTGGCTGATACCGGAAACGAAAGGCGTAACGCTGGAACATATCGAGCGCAAGCTGATGGCAGGAGAGAAATTGCGCAATATCGGGGTGTGATCGTATTGCCTGTATAAACACTTCAGACGATGCCGGAGTTGGAATGATTCTGCGTTATGACAATAATAACGTAATGAAACTCACTACCAACTCTGGCAGGGGGGGATAAATTAAGGGATTTGAGCTTAAGATAATTCTTAGGATAATGTATCATCCGACCACCGCTGTTATTTGCGCAAATTAAGCCGAATCCTAAAAAGAAAAATGCCTATGTCTGAGATGGATATCAAAAAAAGCACAGATCTTGATTTTCCCCGTTATGCCACCCCGGTTGTACACGCTAAAGAGATAGATCTTTTGGGCCTGTTTGAAGTGCTGCTGGCGGCGAAAAAACGCATTATCGCCGTGACGCTTGCTTTCACGCTGGTAGGTCTGGCCGTTTCATTTTTACTGCCGCAGAAATGGACCAGTAAAGCCGTGATCACGCAGGCAGAACAGTCGCAGTGGAACCCGTTGCGCCAGATGCTGGTTACGTTACAGGTCCTTGACGTGGATGCGAAAATTTCCCGCCCGGAAGTCTTTGATCTGTTTATTAAAAAGTTTCAGTCGCAGTCATTGCTCGAAGAGTACATGAAAACTTCTCCTTACGTGACGTCGCAGCTGGAAGGTACTGAGGTGGATGCGCTTGAGCTGCATCGTGCAATAGTCAATATCTCAGAACGAATGAAAGCGGTGAATGACACTCAGGTTAAAGATGCGGATAAAATGCCGTATGTCTCCTGGACATTGAGCTTTACGGCACCGACAGCAGGCGATGCGCAAACTGTGCTGGAAGGCTATATCAATTACATTACCGCGATTGTCGAAAAAGAGACGATTCAGAATATCCGTAGCCAGATAACCCTTAAAACGAAAGCCGTTGAGCAGCAGCTGGAACTGGACCGTGTTCGTCTGACCAATATTCATAATACCAACCTGCAGCGACTGAATTATTCGCTGGCCGTGGCGAATGCCGCGGGTATTAAGAAGCCGGTCTACAGTAACGGGCAGGCCGTAAAAGATGACCCGGATTACTCCGTTGCGCTCGGCGCTGACGGCATTGCGCAAAAACTGCAGATTGAAAAAAATCTGAAGGACGTGACCGAGCTGAATGCGGATTTCCAGAACCGGGAATACTACCTGGCACAGCTGAAAAAACTCTCCTTTGCCGACGTCAAACTTGAGCCCTTCAGGTACCAGCTTTCACCGTCCATGCCGGTGAAAAAAGATGGCCCGGGTAAAGCCCTGATTGTCCTTCTGTCGGCGATCCTGGGTGGGCTGTTTGCCTGCGGTAGCGTTTTACTGCGTGAGGCGATGCTCACCCGCAATCCTCTGCCAGAGCCGGTGACGGAATAACCTCTGCAGATTAAAAAGGCGCTGACTTCAGCGCCTTTTTTTATGGCTGCCGGTTGTGTTAAAAAAGATCCTGGATAATAAGGAGGGATGATGAAAACGATCGGCCTGATAGGTGGAATGAGCTGGGAATCGACAATCCCTTATTACCGCCTGATTAACGAAGGAATAAAGCAACGTCTGGGTGGTCTGCATTCTGCGAGTCTGCTGCTGCACAGCGTGGATTTTCATGAAATAGAAGCGTGCCAGTCGAGCGGAGAATGGGATAAAGCCGGGGAGATACTGGCCCAGGCGGCGCTGGGGCTGGAGCGTGCTGGCGCCGAAGGGATTTTGCTCTGTACCAACACTATGCACAAAGTGGCGTCGCACATTGAGGATCGCTGCCCGCTGCCGTTCCTGCATATCGCTGATGCCACCGGGCGTGCGATTGCGGCATCCGGTATGCGCCGCGTGGCGCTGCTGGGGACGCGCTACACCATGGAACAGGATTTTTATCGTGGGCGTTTGCACAGTGAGTTCGGCATCGAAAGCCTGATCCCTGATGAGCATGACCGGGCGCGCATCAACCAGATCATCTTTGACGAACTCTGCCTCGGTACCTTCAGCGAGTCATCCCGGGCATATTACGTCAGCGTGATTGAAAAGCTGGCGCAGCAGGGGGCTGAAGGGGTGATCTTCGGCTGCACGGAGATCGGCCTGCTGGTGCCGGTTGAGCGAAGCCCTGTTCCGGTATTTGATACCGCCGCCATTCACGCAGCAGATGCCGTAGCCTTTATGCTCTCATAATGGCGCTTGTCGATCTGGTAAGCGAAGCGCTAGCTGGCGCGCGTGCGCCACTAAGTGTTCGGTGAACGCATCTACCAGTGCGGAAGACGGGCGGTGAAGCGGACGGATCAGGCTCACGGTGAACGGAACGGAAACGCTGAAGCGGCGGATAACGATCCCGCTTCCGGCATAGTCCAGCGCCGTTAGCGGGTTAACGACCGCGACGCCGACGCCTGCCCGCACCATTGCACAGATTGAGGCTGCGCTGTGCGTCTCCACGACCATTCGCCGTTTTACCTGATGTTCGGCAAACAGCGTATCCAGGAGCTGTCGGTAACTGTCGGTCTGCGACAGACTAATGTAGTTTTCCCCATGAAAATCCTCGGGTGTGAGCACGCTCTTTCCGGCAAGCGGATGTCCGGCCGGGAGAACGCACACTTCATCTAAAGAGAGTAATTCCATGCGTTCCGTTCCCGCGGGGGTGGAGAGGGTCTCGGTGAGTCCTAAATCATGGCGCTGCGCCGAAAGCCACTCTTCCAGCAGCGGGGATTCCTGCGGCACGATAGTGAGGCTGACTTCAGGATAGCGCGCCAGAAAAGGCTGTAGCAGCATCGGCAAAAAGGATTGCGAAAAGACCGGCAGGCAGACAATCGACAGTTCGCCCTGACGAAACTCGCGCAGGCTTTCTGCCGCACTCACTATTCTGTCCAGCCCGTACCAGGAACGCTGCACTTCTTCGAACAAACGTAACCCCTGCACCGTTGGGTGCAGCCTTCCCCGGGTGCGTTCAAACAGCTTTAGCCCCAGCACTTTCTCGAAGCGTGCCAGCTCGCGGCTGACTGTCGGCTGTGAGGTATGCAGCATCTGCGCGGCTTCGGTGAGATTACCGGTGGTCATCACGGCGTGAAAAATTTCAATCTGGCGTAAGTTGACGGCGGGCATAGGGCACCTGAAGGCTGAGAGTCATCCATATCATTTTTGCATAGGCTCTGGATAAAACAATATTTTTTATTCTCTTTGCGCTGTGGCGTAATCATAAAAAATTTGATAACCCGGAGATGACCATGCCACGCCCGCTCAACCAGACTGATACCGATTTGAATGCTGACAACCTGCTGCGCCTGCCTGCCGAGTTTGGCTGCCCGGTGTGGGTTTATGACGCGCAGATCGTTCGCGAAAAAATCGCCGCCCTGCATCAGTTTGACGTGGTGCGTTTTGCCCAGAAGGCTTGTTCCAATATCCATATCCTGCGTCTGATGCGCGAGCAGGGGGTAAAAGTTGACTCCGTGTCACTGGGGGAAATCGAGCGCGCGCTGGCGGCGGGATTTGATCCAAAAGCTGACAGCGATGCGATCGTCTTTACCGCCGATGTCATCGACGATGCCACCCTGGCGCGCGTGCACGAACTGCAGATCCCGGTGAATGCCGGGTCTGTGGATATGCTGGAGCAGCTGGGTCAGGTTTCTCCCGGCCATCGCGTCTGGCTGCGCGTGAACCCGGGCTTTGGCCATGGTCACAGCCAAAAAACCAACACCGGCGGTGAAAACAGCAAGCACGGGATCTGGTATGCCGATATGCCTGCTGCGCTGGAGGTGCTGCAGCGTTACAACCTGAAGCTGGTGGGCATTCATATGCACATTGGCTCTGGTGTGGATTACGGTCATCTGGAGCAGGTGTGCGGCGCAATGGTGCGCCAGGTGGTGGACTTCGGGCAGGATCTGGAGGCGATCTCCGCCGGTGGTGGTCTCTCCATTCCTTACCGTGAAGGCGAAGAGGCGATCGATACCGATCACTATTACGGCCTGTGGAGCGCCGCGCGTGACCAAATCGCCGCGCATCTGGGCCACGCGGTGAAACTGGAAATTGAGCCGGGTCGTTTCCTGGTGGCGGAAGCCGGCGTGCTGGTGTCGCAGGTGCGCAGCGTGAAAGAGATGGGCTCTCGTCACTTTGTGTTGATTGACGCGGGCTTTAACGATCTGATGCGTCCGTCCATGTACGGCAGCTATCATCACATTACCGCACTGGCTGCCGACGGCCGCGATTTAACGCAGGCGCCGCGCGTTGAGACCGTCGTTGCGGGGCCGCTGTGCGAATCGGGTGACGTATTTACTCAGCAGGAGGGAGGCAAAGTGGAAACCCGCGCGCTGCCAGAGGTTAAACCGGGTGATTATCTGGTGCTGCATGATACCGGTGCCTACGGGGCGTCGATGTCCTCTAACTACAACAGCCGCCCGCTGCTGCCGGAAGTGCTGTTTGATAACGGCAAGGCGCGGCTGATCCGCCGCCGCCAGACTATTCAGGAGCTGCTGGCGCTGGAACTCGTCTGAGAAAAATAGGGCCCGGTGGTGACCGAATCGCGTAAGACCAGCGTGCCGGTAAACGGCGGGATCGCATCGACCGGCTGGTTTTTTGCCAGCCGGATCGCCTGATCGATGGCGGTGATAATCATACTGTCGATGGGCAGATAGACCGATGACAGCGCAGGCTCCAGCCATTTCGCGCAGGGGGCATCGTCAAAGCCGAACAGGGAAATATCCTGCGGGATCTTCAGTCCCGCCTGATGCAGCGCTTTGGACGCACCCAGCGCCATATCATCGTTACAGGCAAACAGGGCGCTGAACGACACGCCTTCGGCAATCAGCTCCTTGCACAGCTCATATCCCCGCGTCATGCCCGCATCGCCGTATTTAATCCGACGCTCGTCCAGACGAATACCGTGCTTTTCCAGCGCCTTGCGGTAGCCCATCAGCCTCGCTTTGCCGGTGGGGGTGTGGATTGGGACGGTGATACAGGCGATCTCCCGGTGGCCCTGATTGATCAGGTAATCCACGGCCTTAAACGCGGCATCCTGCTGTTCGAAGAAGACGCAGCGATCCGGTGCCTGGCTCACTTCACGGTTAATGACCACCAGCGGCGTTTGCACGGTATTCATCAGCTTGATGATCGCTTTTTCGCTCATATAGCGCGTGTAAAGCACGATGGCATCACACTGGCGATCGGCCAGCATCTGCACCGCCTGTTCTTCCTGTTCCGGCGCGTCGTGGCCATCGGTGACGATCAGCTGTTTCCCGTGGGTTTCGGTCTGCCGCGACGCCTGTTGCAGAAGGCGGCCAAAGTAAAAGCCATCGAAGGTCGAGACCACCAGACCAATGCTGTTGCTGGTCTGGTTTGCCAGGGAACGCGCGAGAAAGTTCGGGCGATAGCCCAGCTCTTCCATCGCCGCAAACACCTGCTGGCGCGTACTCTCTTTAACCTGACCTGTGCCGTTCAGCACGCGCGATACCGTGGCCTTCGACACGCCCGCACGCAGTGAGACATCCAGCATTGTTGCCATTCTACATTCCTGATTCCACGTATTGGTCTGCAGTTTAACACAGACCTCACGGCGTATAAGCGATGCGGAAAGGGCAAAAACTCCGCCACGATCACGCTTTTCGGTAACGATTCGTCAGCCGACATCCTTGCCTGCCGGCAGTAAAACGATTCTGATAAGATAATCGACAAACCGAGCCGGAGCCGTCAGGCCTGCATATTCATTGAAAAACTCAGGTGAAACGTGAAAAAGAGTGTCATCCTTCCGCTTTATCATGCGCCGCAGTATGCGCAGCAGGTGACCGACTGGATCTGGCAGGCCTTTGGCGAGGGGCTTCCACGGGAATTTTTCCACAGCATCGTGGAGCATAGCCAGACGCCGGGGGCATTACCGCTGACCTTTATTGCCCTGGAAGACGAACGGCTTGTGGGCACGGTGGGGCTCTGGCGCTGCGATCTCATCACCCGACAGGATCTCTTTCCGTGGCTGGCGGCGCTGTACGTTGACGACGCGGCGCGCGGCAAAGGGCTGGCGGGGCAGCTTCAGCAGCATGTTATTTCCTGGGCCGCACAGGCGGGGTATGAGACGCTCCATCTGTGGTCTGCCTGCCGTGACTTCTATGAACGTTACGGCTGGCAGTACATGGGCGATGCGCTGGAGTACCCGGATAAGACGGTACACCTTTACCGTTATTCGCTCTGTGCTTCCGCAGGCGACGCAACGGAGTGACGGCGCACTAAGGTTGGGCTGAAGAGATGGGTAATATCCGGCGGCTGGCGTTGCTCGGCCAGTGCTAACGCCAGCTCCGCGGCCTGGGTTGCCATCGTGATGATCGGGTAACGTACGGTAGTCAGGCGCGGGCGGACGTAGCGGGAGACCAGCACATCATCAAAGCCAATCAGTGAGATTTCTGCCGGCACCTCAATCCCGTTGTCATTCAATACCCCCATCGCCCCTGCGGCCATGGAGTCGTTATAGCTGGCCACTGCCGTAAAGTTTCGGCCGCGACCCAGCAGTTCGGTCATCGCCTGTTCGCCGCCGCTCTCATCCGGTTCACCGTAGGCTACCAGCCGGTCATTACACGGCAGACCGTTTTCGCGGAGGGCATCGTAGTAGCCCTGCAGACGGTCTTCAGCATCAGAAATCGGGTGATTTGAGCAGAGATAGCCAATCCGGGTGTGGCCCTGTTGGATCAGGTGACGGGTAGCAAGCCAGGCACCGTAGCGGTCGTCGAGCGCCACGCAGCGTTTTTCAAAACCGGGAATAATACGGTTGATGATCACCATCCCGGGGATCTGCTTCATCAGATGAATCAGTTCGGCATCCGGGATCATTTTGGCGTGAACCACCAGCGCCGCACAGCGGTGGCGGATCAGCTGCTCGATGGCCTGGCGTTCTTTTTGCTCATTATGATAGCCATTGCCGATCAGTAAAAAATTGCCTGTCTGATAAGAAACCTGTTCAACCGCTTTTACCATGGCACCGAAAAAGGGGTCAGAAACATCTCCCACTACCAGACCAATGGTTTCTGTGGCCTGCTGGGCGAGCGCGCGGGCATTGGCATTGGGATGATAGTTCAGAGATTCCATGGCGTTTTGTACCGCCTGGCGCGATGCGTCACTGGCTTTGGGGGAGTCGTTAATCACACGCGAGACGGTGGCTACCGAGACACCTGCCAGACGGGCCACATCCTTTATTGTCGCCATTCAATACCTTCTTATTGGGGGTAAGCGTTTACACACCAAATAGTGTTGCGGAAAAGCGCCGCGCATTCAAGGGGAGCGGATCCCCGCTCTCCACAAACGTGACGCAGAACAACCCTGGCAGTGTAATCGTTACACGCCCAGTCGTGTCTGAAGAATGTCATTCTGAACCTTTAGTTACACTTTGCCTCAGGCTGTTGCGATTGTCAGATAGCGAGGACGTGAAAGAGATTGCTAAAGTCGAGATCCCAGAGGTATTGATTGGTGAGAATTCTTAGTACGGTTTCGTACTCATCTCTTGCACCAACCTGCGCGGATGCGCAGGTTTTTTTTCGCCTCCATTTTTGCTGTCGCTCCCGTATCACTTCTCGTGTAATCTGCCACCATTTACTATCAACCCTCCACACTGGCTGGCAAAGGGAGTTGAGATGCTATTTGGGTTCTTCCGTACACTTTTCCGTATTCTCTTTCGCATCCGCGTCACGGGCGATGCCCAGGCGCTTCGCGGTGAACGCGTTTTAATCACACCAAATCACGTTTCCTTTATCGATGGCATTCTGCTGGCACTGTTTTTGCCCGTGCGTCCGGTGTTTGCGGTCTATACATCCATTAGCCAGCAGTGGTACATGCGCTGGCTCACGCCGTTGATTGATTTTGTGCCGCTCGACCCGACAAAGCCGATGATGATTAAACATCTGGTCCGTCTGGTAGAGCAGGGGCGCCCGGTGGTCATTTTCCCGGAAGGGCGTATCTCAGTGACCGGATCGCTGATGAAGATCTACGACGGTGCGGGGTTTGTCGCGGCGAAGTCGAAAGCGACCGTGGTGCCGCTGCGTATTGAAGGGGCGGAACTAACCCATTTCAGTCGTCTGAAAGGGCTGGTGAAGCAGCGTCTGTTCCCCACCATCACGCTGCATATTCTGCCACCAACGTCGCTCCCGATGCCCGACGCGCCGCGTGCCCGCGATCGCCGTAAGATCGCCGGGGAGATGCTGCATCAGATCATGATGGAAGCGCGTATGGCCGTTCGTCCGCGCGAAACGCTGTACGAATCCCTGCTTTCTGCGCAGTACCGCTATGGCGCGAAGAAAAACTGTATCGAAGACATCAACTTTACCCCGGATACCTATCGCAAACTGCTGACCAAGACCCTGTTTGTGGGCCGCATACTGGAGAAGTACAGCAAAAAGGGCGAAAAGATTGGCCTGATGCTGCCTAACGCGGGCATCAGCGCGGCGGTGATTTTTGGCGCGGTTTCACGGGGCCGTATTCCGGCGATGATGAACTACACGGCGGGTGTGAAGGGGCTGACCAGCGCCATCACCGCCGCTCAGATTAACACCGTCTTTACCTCCCGTCAGTTCCTGGACAAAGGCAAGCTCTGGCATCTTCCCGAGCAGCTCACTCAGGTGCGCTGGGTCTTCCTGGAAGATCTGAAAGCGGACGTGACCACCGGCGACAAGCTGTGGATTTTTGCGCATCTGCTGATGCCGCGTCTGGCCCAGGTCAAACAGCAGCCGGAAGATGACGCGATTATCCTCTTCACATCGGGTTCTGAAGGCAACCCAAAAGGCGTTGTCCACAGCCACAAGAGCATTCTGGCAAACGTTGAGCAGATCAAAAGTATTGCCGACTTTACCGCGAACGACCGGTTTATGTCGGCGCTGCCGCTGTTCCACTCCTTTGGCCTGACGGTCGGGCTATTTACGCCGCTGCTAACCGGCGCTGAAGTGTTCCTCTATCCCAGCCCGCTGCATTACCGCATTGTGCCGGAGCTGGTGTATGACCGTAACTGCACCGTGCTGTTCGGGACTTCAACCTTCCTGGGTAACTATGCGCGTTTTGCCAATCCGTATGACTTCTATCGCGTGCGGTATGTGGTGGCTGGCGCAGAAAAACTGCAGGAGAGCACGCGTCAGATCTGGCAGGACAAGTTTGGTCTGCGCATTCTCGAAGGCTATGGCGTGACCGAGTGTGCGCCCGTGGTCTCGATTAACGTGCCGATGGCAGCGAAACCGGGAACGGTTGGCCGCATTCTGCCGGGGATGGACGCGCGTCTGCTGGCGGTACCGGGCATAGAGGACGGCGGCCGTCTGCAGCTCAAAGGGCCAAACGTGATGAACGGGTATCTGCGCGTGGAAAACCCAGGCGTGCTGGAAGCGCCGACGGCGGAGAACGTCAACGGCGAGGTTGAAACCGGCTGGTACGACACCGGTGATATTGTCCGCTTTGATGAACAAGGCTTTGTACAAATCCAGGGACGTGCAAAACGCTTCGCCAAAATTGCCGGTGAAATGGTCTCTCTGGAAATGGTTGAGCAGCTGGCGACCGCCGTGTCCGCCGAGAAGATGCACGCCACGGTCGTGAAGAGCGATGCCAGCAAAGGCGAGGCGCTGGTGCTGTTTACAACCGACAATGAGCTCAAGCGCGACAGGTTGCTCAGCTATGCGCGTGAACATGGTATTCCTGAGCTGGCGGTACCGCGCGATATTCGCTACCTGAAGCAGCTTCCGGTGCTGGGAAGCGGGAAGCCCGATTTCGTGACCCTGAAAGGCATGGTTGAAGAGGCGGAACAGCAAAATGCGTGAGTCAGTACACACTAACACCTCGCTCAGATCGAAAGGCATGCTGGCGGTCATTGCCGCGCAGTTTCTCTCTGCGTTTGGCGATAACGCGCTGTTGTTTGCCACGCTGGCGCTGCTTAAGGCCGAGTTTTACCCCGACTGGAGCCAGCCGATCCTGCAGATGGTGTTTGTGGGCGCTTACATTATATTTGCTCCCTTCGTCGGACAGGTGGCGGACAGCTTCCCCAAAGGCCGGGTGATGATGTTTGCCAACGGACTCAAGCTGCTGGGCGCAGCCAGTATCTGTTTTGGTTTCAATCCGTTTGTTGGCTATACGCTGGTTGGCATCGGTGCTGCCGCCTACTCCCCGGCGAAGTATGGCATCCTCGGAGAGCTGACCACGGGAGATAAGCTGGTCAAAGCCAATGGCCTGATGGAGTCCTCAACGATTGCCGCTATCCTGCTCGGCTCCGTCGCGGGCGGCGTCCTGGCCGACTGGCATGTTCTGGCGGCCCTGGGCGTGTGTGCAGTGGTGTATGGCGGGGCGGTCGTTGCTAACCTGTTTATTCCGAAGCTGCCGGTGGCTCGCCCGGGCCAGTCCTGGCGCTTTAAGCCAATGACCGGCAGCTTCTTTACTGCCTGTCGTGTGCTGTGGCGTAATGGTGAAACGCGTTTCTCCCTGATGGGCACCAGTATGTTCTGGGGCGCAGGCGTTACGCTGCGCTTCCTGCTGGTACTGTGGGTGCCGGTGGCGCTGGGGATCACCGACAACGCGACGCCAACCTATCTGAATGCGATGGTGGCTATCGGGATTGTGGTTGGGGCAGGCGCGGCGGCGAAGCTGGTCACGCTTGAGACGGTAGCACGCTGCATGCCGGCAGGGATCCTGATCGGCGTGGTGGTGCTTATTTTCTCGCTGCAGCATGCGTTATTGCCTGCTTATGCGCTCCTGATCCTGATTGGTATTCTCGGGGGGTTCTTCGTGGTGCCGCTCAATGCGTTACTGCAGGAACGGGGCAAGCAGACCGTCGGGGCGGGAAATGCCATCGCGGTACAAAACCTGGGTGAAAACCTGGCGATGCTGTTGATGCTGGGGCTTTATTCACTGGCAGTAAAAGTGGGCGTGCCGGTGGTGGGGATTGGCGTCGGGTTTGGCGGGCTGTTTGCGATTGCGATTGCCGCATTATGGCTTTGGCAGCGTCGCCGTTGATCAGTGCGGCCTGATGTCCTCATCCCGGCCTTCTCCCACAGGGCTGAGGAATCCCCAGTAATTTTTTACCTGAAGCGATGAACGTT